>Ga0209571_1000099_pt1 | contig 199562 bp, 173 predicted proteins | sample EBPBio102011_DNA_FD_185866 | JGI IMG/M metagenome (GOLD analysis project Ga0209571, IMG submission 185866) | Wastewater treatment Type I Accumulibacter community from EBPR Bioreactor in Madison, WI, USA - Reactor 1_1/10/2011_ DNA (SPAdes)... | ecosystem: Engineered > Bioreactor > EBPR >...
CCTTAATCCGCTCCCATTGATCATCCCGAAGCGCATCGCAATTCATCGCCGATCTCCAAAAATCAGCGTTGAATCTGATTTGGAACCAGTTGGGAATCCAAAACCCTTAAATCGTCACCACGGCCTACCAATGTTTTCGGCGGTCGATTTCCAGTAGGATTGCGGCAGAAGAACCGTCGCTTGGGCAATGAATTCGGCCCAAGGCAGCGGTGTTTCACGACCCACAGAACCGTTTCAGAGCATGGCACAGGGGCCGCCCCTGGTTATCAGCAGGCTGGCTTTCCGGCCGGAATGGCGGCGGGCACGAAGTCACAAGCTTCCGAAATCTTCGAGATGGACAGCGGAATGCAACTCACGCTGCTGCATCGGGACAGGAGTTGTCCGCGCGTAAGCCGCACCTTGTTCTGAACGGCGACATAGCCATAGTAGGACAGTGCATAGAGCGGGCGAAGGTTGCGGCAAACGGCTTCAGGATAGGAGCCGCTATAGCTTCGTAACGCCTGTTGCGCATGGCGCCGCAGCTTCAGAGCACTGCCAGATACCGCAAATCTGTTGAAGGTCGGTGCCCATGCCTTCGCTTCTTCGACGATGACATCTGTCGACTCATGCTGGATGGCGCTCGTGTTGATGTGAACTTTCCGCAGCGCATCGCAGGCGTTCTCGCGTGCCGCCTCCAGCGATTGCGCCCCTGCGGAAGTTGCTGCACCGAGAATCAGCAACATCGCGATCCGCGCTGAAAACGAAACCCCAACCATGGCATCCTCCGCGCTTAAAAGCAGATGGTTGCAGCATAGTCAGGACTGCTCCGCCGTCGTCACGCAATCGGGTGATGAACCTATTCCCACTCGATTATCAATAAGTCGGATAAGATATTGAAAATACGGGGATAAAAATATTTTTTGCAACACTATACCGTCAATCATCCCGCCAAAACGGCTGGCTCTTGATATTGCAGCATTTTTCCTGGGAAGGCCGAAATACCGTACTTTCGGAGACTATCGTCAAGCAACGGATGCAGGAAACAATCCAGTCCGCTCCGTGCATCCAGCCAAACTTGCGCTATGTCCCTACCATTAAAGTCATCGTCTGTCACGCGAGCCGCGATGCATGAGATGGAAGTGCGAGCCCCACTCCGTCCGAAGCAAGCAACAGCGTAGCCTTCGACAGCTTTCAGATCCGGTCTGAAAACCGATCATACGCATCGATCCGCCGGACCGGAGGATCGACCTCATACCGATAGATCTCCGTTCTCAAGAACCGAAGCTCGGCTTCGCGCTGGTGTTCGGGAACGTCGATATACCAAGCGCGCGGCTGCGGTCCGGGATCGCCGTTCCAGCGGTATCCCCGCGCCTTGAGAACATCCTTGAGGTCGAAGGGCGAGTTTTCCGCCCAGATGCGCCAAGAAACGGCACGAGCGCCTTCCAGGAGGCGACACAGCCCCGTGACGCCAGATTGAGGGAGCGACATAGCTAACAGCTCGACCGTCGCAAGACAGTCGTGCATAGCGCGGTGGCGGTCGTAGAAAAAGCCGGCGGCTTGAGCGAGATAGGCGAGTTTCGTGCCCTCGAACCCCTCCGATGCCCAATCGATCTGGCTGAGCGAACAAGCCCAAGGCTTCGTCGAGAACACGTCGCTGAATCGTTCAAGGAAGCGGCGATCAAAAGCGGCGTTATGCGCGATGACAAGCGAAGCCGGCGCCGCGAATGTGGCCACTACGGCGGGATCGATAATCCGGCCGGCCACCATCTCGTTAGTTATGCCCGTGATCGCGGTGATTTCCGGTCCGATAGGCTCTCTCGGCTGACGCAGCCCCTGGAAGCTATCACCTACGCTGAAAATGGTGCCATCCAAACCGTAGTTGAATGGCGTCATAGCGAGTTCGATGATCTCGTCGCGCTGAGGGTCAAGCCCAGTCGTCTCCACATCGACCACCAGGCCAAGGCGCAGCGGGGTGCCGGGAGGCGGAACGATGCGAGGGCGCGGCTTGAGACGCCGGATCACCCTGTAGTCCCCTGTCGCCTCCAGTGTCTGCGCTAGGCCTTCCAGATCGCTAGAATATGTCATCGTCCGGCGTTTCGTTTACCGCCATCGGCTCCCCTCCAGCCGCCGCAGCGGCAGCGTCGATCGGACGAGGCGCGAGGCGAATGTCAGCCATTCGACCTTCTTCGTGGAACCACAGATCAATGACGGCGGTATCGTCGCTCCGCGGTCGCGGGGATGCCTCCCTGACCTTGAAGGTCGTCGGCAAATTGACGGACGTCCCGAACACCAGCGCGTGTTGCCGGGGTAACGACGGCAACCGCTTCAGGACCGACTCCGAAATGAACGGTGTCATTTGGCGAATCTGAGAGAGATCGTCGGGATTTTGGATGCGGTGAACCAGGAAGTTGGAGCACTGGCTGAGCACAGTCTTGGACAATTCACTCGGGCGCTGGGACGCCAACAGCACGAACATACCGTATTTGCGCCCTTCCTTGGCGATGCGCTCGAAAATCTTGGTCGCGTCCACGGCATAGCGGGATGGCGTCGCAGAGATGTAACGGTGAGCCTCTTCCAGCAGGAGGTGAATCGGGAAGCGGTTGCGCGGATCGGCTCGCCGGAGCAGGCGAAACAGCATCCGCGCAATCACCGCGCTGACCAGCTCGACCACCTCGTCCTCGACATCGTTCATGTCGATGATGATGATTTGGTTGGCCTTGGTGTGACCGGCTTCCTTTCCAACCAGCCCGACCAGGCGGGTCAGAAACTCCAGCTCTCCATTGTCGGCGGCAGCACCGACCGCCTCGTGGCGAAGAAATTCATACTCCCGACGATCTTCCAGCGCCTGAAAGCGCGTCACCATCTGGGAGCAGTAGTCACGGATCTGCCGATTGCCGTGCGCCTCCGCATACAAGATGGCGAGGTCTATCGCGTCTCCGAGGGCGGAAAAATCAAAAGGCAGATTCTGATAGTCTGGGAGCTTCAGATCCTCCAACTCGAAGCCGTTCGGGCCGACCAGATAAGCATCCAGCCCCGCAGGGTTGGCCATTTGGCCAAAGTTGATCGCAATGAATGGCCGGATTTTTGGGGCGTTGATCTCGTTCGTGCTGAAGCGCTGAAGGATGCCAATGATCCGATCATGCTTGGACGGGCTCGAAGAGTCGTCGCGCATGATCTGGGTGATGCACTTGGCGAGGATGTGATTGCGGACGCTGTTGAGTTCTGCGGCCCCCACATTTGAGAACAGGGTGGAGAGCCCGAGCGCCATGCGCAGGATGGGTACTTGGGTGCGCTCGCTGGCTTGCAGCAGCAGCTCCCATTCCGCAAGCTCCAGGAACCAATGCGGTAAGCGGAAGCCTGCCGCCGTGCCGTCGAGAACGACGCGCTCGACCCCGATGGCCCCCTCCTTCGCGGAAGCGTTCAGGGCTGCGTAGTACTCGCCATTGACATCGAAGACGATGAACGTCGCGCCGCGAGCATGATGCTCCTCGGGTTTGCTGAAAAGGGACTGCAAGACCGAGGCGACCGTGCAGGACTTGCCGCTGCCGGTATTGCCCAGGACGGCGACATGACCGCCGAAGAACTCGTTCAGTCGGACCTTGATGTCGTAGTTTTCGAACACCACCGACTTGCCGATTGGCAGAACCCGATAGCGCGTGGCCCCTTCGGGTTCGCAGGCGCCGCCATCCGGGCCGACTGACGGCTCCACGGCCGCCTCGGTCTCGAAGATGCGATCGAGTTCGCCGTCAAGTGCGTAGAGTGCGTCCGCATACAGAGACGGGAAAACCGACACACCGAAACGGAACGCGCCGCCGCGCATCGGCAACATCCCGACGGGCACCACATCCAGATATTTTGAGGAGCCAGCCCGGTCGAAGTCGCCCCGCTCAGACGGCGTGCTCGCATCGCGTTCACGAAGGCCGACAACCTCGACCACGACATATTCCGACTGCGACGGGATCATCAAGAATGACCCCAGCCGCGCCACATAATGCACGTCGTCGAATCCGACGACTGTGAAATTGTCGGTGCCGGCGTGCATCTCGACGACGAAGCGATCGGCCGCGACCGAGACCACCTTGCCAATCGCGCGTTTGCGATCGTCGTGGCTCATGCCTCACCATCCTTAGTCTCGCCATCCCTTTTCGGCGCTAACTCGGAAAGCACCTTGCGAACGGCGTCATCGATCCTGTCGCTGGGGCGCTGTGGCATGAAGTGCTCTACGATCATGTCGAAGTAGTGCGCTCTCGTCCCCTCGGCAGGGCCGTCGCCTCCAATGATCCAAATGCGCGGGTCGCGCAGCGCTCGCAAATTGGCGATCTCGCCGCCCGTATCCGGTGCAGCGAAGATCACCAGACGGAACGTCGGGATCGTCAGCGCCTGATATATGATGTTGTTAAGGTGCTCATCGCCGAAGGCGTAGCCGGCTGTGATGAGAACGCTCTGCTCGCGCACGATCCGAGACTGAAATTCCCGGAACAGGTCCGCATAGGGCGAACCGAGCGAAGAGTTCTGCTTCGCCGGTGTCGGATAGATCAGCATCTGGTTCGTGGATTCCGGCGGCCAAACCTCCTTGATCGGGAACAGGCCATGATCGTCCTCCGTCCAGGTGACCGAACCATGCAATTTGCAGAGATAGACGAAGGCGTCGACAGCGGTCCATTTGCGGCTGGCGACGTCGAGCTGTTCGGCCAGAGCATAGCGGAAGGTCGCCGGATTGAAGCGACGTTCCACCACGCCGGAAAAGCCATTGGCATAGGGGATGCCCAGGCGATCCATCGCCAATTCACTGAAATGATCGTAGTTGGTGGTGAACACCCAGGGCCGGGGCAAGGACCGATCGCGCAGGACCAGTTTCTTGTAGAACCGCTCGTAGAGGTCGCGCACGGTGGTGTCGCCCTCTGTGGCGAATGCCCCTTTGGTGACACGGGTCCAGAGGAAGTCCTGAACCTTCTTGATGATGCCGTCGAGAACAGCGCGATAGGGCTGAAGAGCTGGATTCTCGCTCTGGCGCAGCACGAACCGCTGTGCGAACAGCACCTCCATCAGGCGTTCCAGATTGCGGCTGTAATCCTTCGCTAGGTCGATTCCGAGCGCATCGAGATAGTCGAGTTCGCCCTTGGTCAGCCGCCACGGCGCCGGGGCAACGCCGACGACCGGCAGATCGCCGTAGAATCCCGCCGCCCGCGCTTCGAGGGTTTCGCCGCAAAACTCCTTGGCCAGGGGCGCCATGGTCGCAATGCCGAGTTCCTTTTTGTCTTTCATGAGGGAGGAACATCCGGCGCCGAGCAGAAACGCGATATTCTTGGCGTTCATGGCTTCGGAAATCGCCTGACGCGCGCTCTCGATCCCCTTGGTCCAGTCGAGTTCCAACGGCTCGGCATCGCCGTTCCGCAGAAACTGGAATTTTCGCTCCTCTTCGACTTCGCTCATATTGCCCCGATCCTCCCAGTTTCTTACTTGGCCGCTCTGTTCGCGCGCGCAGCTATATCAGCGCACTGCGCCATGAGCGCCTCGAACGGCTCTGCGTCATCGAAGAGCAGCCCATCCTCGACCATGCGGGCATAGTCGTCTTTCAGCGCCTTCGCGCCATGGCCGACCGGCACGAGTTGCAAGTCGCCGTTGACGGCCTCGGCATAGTCGATTGGCGTGCGGTCGGCGGCTTTCTCCGCGAAGAACATCGACTTGTGCCGGGCGACAGCGCTGGCCAGTTCGCGATCGGCGAAAGCAGCTTCCGCGAAGCCGGCTTCATCCAGCCGGACGACATCGTGCCAGTGTCGCGCGAAGCGGTCTCCACGCAGTCTATCCTGGAGGCAGAAAACGTGGATGGCGGTCGCCTTCTCCCAGAAGGTCCGCTCCGCGTGCATGACACGCGGCCGCACCGTGGGGAATACCAGTCCGTCGATAAGGCCGGCGGCATCGCAGGAGACATCGCGCAGGCTCGCCGGTTCGCCCGTCGAGCGGGCGCCGAACTCCAGCATGACGCTGGGCGCGACATAGCCTGACCCGGCCGCGGTCGCCTCATAGTCGATGAAGAGCCTGTCATCCTCGACGCGGATGGCCGCCGCCAGACCTTCGGCGGCCAGCGCGTTCGCGATCACGGGCTGCACGGTTTCCGCGACCCAGGCCGGCAAACGTCGACGGACCTCGCTGGACCAGCGCTTTTCCTCGCTGCGGGTTCTCGGAAGGCCCTCACCATTGTCCCCGACCAGATCGGGCGCGATCGCCCGAATGTCGTAGGTCAGATCCACGTCCTCCGAAAACCGGCGAATGACCTGATAGGCTTTCGACAGCGACGTGCCGCCCTTGAACACCAGATGCTCGCCGAGCGGCGCGGCGTAGAGGGTCGCCAGCGCCCACACCACCCACACATCCTTTTCGAGGAGATGCGTTGGACGGCCCGAACGATCTGCCGCGACGCCTAACGCGTCGCGCCGGTCCTCGGTCGAAAGCTGGAGAAAGACGTCAGCCATACGCCGCCTTTCCGACGCTTTGCGCGAGCCATGTCGGAAGCTGCGGCGCGGCGGCGACCAGTTCGCCGAACACGCCGGGCGGCATCTTCCGCTTCAATGTCGTGAGCGCGGCCTCTGCCTTTTCCGGGCCGAGCCAGGCCAGCGCCCGCACGGCCTCCCCTGCCGGCCGGTTGGCCAGGGCCAGTTGCCAGCGCGGTGCGTGCCGCAATTCCACGACCTGCTTGCCGAGGCGCATCTTTCGACTTCGCCCGGAGGTCAGATAGACCGAGCGGACGGGCACTTGCGTCGTCAAGCCAAGGGCGTTTGCCGCGGCGGCGCCGTTCGAGACGATGACCTCCCCCTTCTGGGTGGCAAGGGCCTCGACAGCCTGCTCGACCGAAGGCGTGCGTGTGCCGAACCGGCTGGCGATGGGGCGCAGATAAACGCCACGACCGGCGCGGATGAGCTGCCCGCGCTCCGTCAGGCGCGACAACGCCTGATCCACGGCCGCCCGATTTCCGAGGTGCAGCAGGCTCTTGGCGGACACAGGAGCGCCTTCGGGCAGGCCCGTCGCATGCGACAAAATCTGTTCGGTCAGCCGAGTCATGGTCTTTCTCCTGTTAGAAACATACGCGGTTTTCTGACACTTTTCAAGGAACCCTTCTGAAGGGACAAGACCGGATAAGGGGGGGAAGGCCTTCCCCTGCGGCCGAGCCAGGGTCTCGGCCCACCCCTTCTGCGGGGAGAGCCCCGCAACGCCCCCATTAGAGTGAGAGTGCAGACCGGGTTTTCCGTGACGGGTTGAGGACTGGAGAAGGGTCTCCGGCGCCCGTCGCGGAGAACCGCGATGTTCAGGAAAGACGCCAGCGCACGCCCCGGCTCGGATCGAGCGAGCCTTTACGACGACATCACCGGCAAGATCATCGCCGAGCTGGAGGCAGGCCGCTTCCCCTGGGTCCAGCCCTGGGGATCGGCCTCGGTCAAGGCGCCCCTCGCTATGCCGAGGAACGCCGCGACCGGGCGGCATTATTCGGGGATCAATGTGCTGATCCTATGGGGCGCGGTGATCCAGCACGGCTTTCCCGGCCAGAGCTGGCTCACCTTCCGCCAGGCCCTGTCACTCGGCGGCAATGTCCGCCGGGGCGAACGCGGCACCAACGTCGTCTATGCCGACCGTTTCACGCCGGAGGACGAGAGGCGCCGCGCCCGCGAGGCCGGCGAGGAAGCTGCCGCGATCCCGTTTCTCAAACGATTCACGGTGTTCAACACAGCGCAATGCGACGGCCTGCCGGAGGATGTCACCGTTGTTGCTCCCCCACCTCCGCCCGGCCTCATCGAGCCGCAGGTCGAGGCCCTGATCCGGGCCACCGGCATCGACTTCCGCATCGGCGGGGACCGCGCTTTCTATGTCCCAGCGCTCGATTATGTGCAGGTGCCGCCGCCCCAGGCGTATTTCGAGCCGATCAACTGGCACAGGACGGCCCTGCACGAACTGGGACACGCTACAGGCCACCCCTCGCGCCTGAACCGCGATTTCTCGGGTTCCTTCGGCTCGAAGAAATACGCCTTCGAGGAGCTGGTCGCCGAGATCAACGCGGCCTTCTGCTGCGCCGCGCTCGGCATCACGCCCACCGTCCGCCATGCCGACTATCTCGGCTCCTGGCTCGAGGTGCTGCGCGAGGACAATCGCGCCATCGTGCGCGCCGCTTCCCAGGCCAGCAAGGCGGCCGACTGGCTGCTCGGGTTTCTGCCCGGCGCCGATGTCGATGCCGCCGACCACGAACGGCACGCGGCGTGACGAGCCTGAAAACCGGAAAGGCGGAGAAGCGGGCTTCCGGCTTTACGCCTTTCCGCCCGCCTGGCGAGGCCCTCCGAGAGTGAGAGGGCGGCGCTTCGCTTCGTGACGGGTTGGAGGTCGAGAGAGAGGCTCCCGGCCGCCCGTCGCGGAGTAACGAACATGGCGACTGCCATTCAGAAGATCATCCTGTCGTCGGCGCGCGACATCCCCTTCAACAAGCTGGTGCTGAGCCAGTCCAATGTCCGGCGCGTCAAGGCCGGCGTCTCGATCGAGGAGCTGGCCGAGTCCATCGCCCGGCGCGGTCTCATCCAGAGCCTCCATGTCCGTCCCGTCCTCGACGCCGATGGCGCCGAAAGCGGCATGTTCGAAGTGCCCGCCGGCGGCCGCCGCTATCGGGCGCTCGAACTGCTCGCGAAGCAGAAGCGCCTGGCCAAGACCACGCCGGTGCCCTGCGTCGTCGGCGACGCCAACAGCGACATCCTGGTCGACGAGGTCTCGCTGGTCGAGAACATGGAGCGCGCGCCGCTGCATCCACTCGACCAGTTCCGCGCCTTCCAGGCCATGCGCGACAAGGGCATGACCGAGGAAGCCATCGCCGCCGCCTTCTTCGTCGGTGTCAATGTCGTGAAGCAGCGCCTTCGCCTCGCATCCGTCTCGCCGACTTTGCTCGAGATCTATGCCGAGGATGGCATGACGCTCGAACAGCTCATGGCCTTCACCGTCAGCTCCGACCATGCCCGTCAGGAACAGGTCTGGGAGGCAGTCAAGGATAGCTGGCAGAAGGAGCCCTATCAGATCCGTCGGATGCTGACCGAGACCTCGGTACGCGCCTCCGACAAAAGGGCCGTCTTCATCGGCGTCGAGGCTTATGAGGCGGCCGGCGGCATCGTGCTGCGCGACCTGTTCCAGTCGGACGATGGAGGCTGGCTGCAAGATCCGGCCCTGCTCGACCGCCTGGTGGCCGACAAGCTGAAGACAACCGCCGACGAGATCGCGAGCGAAGGCTGGAAATGGGTCGAGGCCGCCTTGAGCTTTCCCTACGGCCACCAGCATGGGCTTCGCGAACTGGCTGGCGTCACGGTCGACCTGACCGAAGAGGAGCGCGCCACCCGCGAAGCGCTGCGCGACGAATACGACCGACTCGAAGCCGAATATGCCGAAGCCGACGAGTTGCCGGACGAGATCGACGCACGTCTCGGCGAGATTGAACAGGCGCTCGACGCCATCGAGCAGCGCCCGACGATCTACGATCCGGCCGACATCGCCGTGGCCGGCGTCTTCATCAGCCTCGATGCCGACGGCTCGCTGTCGGTGGATCGCGGCTATGTCCGTCCCGAGGATGAACGTCCCGTCGAGACCGATGGCAGCGATGCGCACGAGGTTGACGGTGAAGCGGGCCAGCAGGCCACGCCTGCCGTTCAACGCGCAGTCATCACCATCGGCGGCCAGCCCGCGGATCCGGAGGACGATGAGGAGGACGGCATCAAGCCGTTACCCGAGCGCCTCGTCATCGAGCTGACCGCGCATCGCACCTTGGCGCTGCGCAACGCGGTTGCGGAACATCCCGACGTCGCCTTGACCATGCTGCTGCACAAGCTGGTCAGCGACACCTTCCGGCGCACCGCACCGGCCGGCTGCCTTGAGGCCCGCGTCAATCATATCTTCTTCTCGGCACAGTCCGAGGAGTTGAAGGACAGCCCGCCCGCGCGCGAGGTCGCCGAGCGACAGGAGCGCTGGGGCAATCACGTTCCCGACGACGACCAGGCTCTGTGGGACTGGCTCTCCCTGCTCGACCCCGGCACGCGCCTCGATCTGCTCGCCCATTGCGTCAGCTACGGCGTGAACGCCCTGTTCGAGCGGCCCAATCCCTACAGCGGATCGGGCGTCAGCCAGCATGGGCTGGACGTGCGCCTCTCGCAGGCTGACCGGCTGGCACGAGCCACCGGCCTCGACATGGTGGCGGCGGGCTGGAGGCCGACGGTCGGCAACTATCTCGGCCGCGTCACCAAGCCCCGCATCCTCGAAGCCGTGCGCGAAGGTGCGGGCGAGCGGGCTGCCCAGCTCATCGACCATCTGAAGAAGGGCGACATGGCCAAGGAGGCCGAGCGCCTGCTGGCCGACACCGGCTGGCTGCCGGAGCCGCTGCGCCTGGTCGACCTCGACGATGGGCAGACCATCGAACCTGGCACGGAGGCAGACGCCGGAGACGATGCCGCCTTGCCGGACTTCCTCAGCGGGGATGGCGACGACGAAACCGATGAGATCGAGGACGAAGACACCCTGACGATCGCGGCCGAATAGCTGCTTCAACGCGGGATGGCTCCGGCCGTCCCGCACATTCTCAGATCAACCGCAGCCCGGCCATCGCGCCGGGCTTGCTCGTTTCAGGAGCCTAACATGGCCGACTATTTCACCCATTTCTCGTGCCTGCTCGACGTCGGCACGCCCGAGAACGCCGCCCGCGCGCTCGATCTCTACAACCGCCTGTCCGAGGACGGCGCATCGGAGGAACCGCCCTCCGAAGGTTTCCTCCTCTCGATCCAGCCCGAGCATGGCGGCAGCCAGCTCTGGATGCGTGACAACGTGACCGGCGATCCCGAGCGTCTCATCCACTTCGTGAAGCACTGCGCCGCCGAGTTCGGCCTCAAAGGCAGATGGGGCTTCCAATACGCCAACACCTGCTCGAAGCCCCGGCTCGATGGATTCGGCGGGGGCGCGCATGTCCTCGACCTCGCCACCGGCGAGACCGTGGACTGGATCTACACCGATGGCTGGCTCGATCAGACCGTCTCCGGCGAGGGAGGCCCGCTATGAGCATCCCCTCCTACGCCCGGACCAACTTCCAGACCCTGCTGCGCGCGGCGGGCGACGGCAATCTCGCCCTCATGGAATGCCTCGACGCGGTGACGGGCAGCCCGCGCTACGTCATCTGCGTCGTGGGGCGGGACGATGGCGATTACGTCTTCACGCCCTTCGGCCATCTCGCCGACGGCAATCCCTATGACGCCTATCTGCCGCCCGATCCCGGCGATCCCGAAGGCTTCGTGCGCCCCGAGCCGGGAGAGGCGCCATGACCGACATCGACGCCATCTTCGCGGCGGATCGCCAGCATGCGCCGCGCGAACGGTCTCTGCCCTGGCCGGAAACCAGGGACGGCATCACCGTGGTCATCGAGCCCAAGCCGCACTGGGCCAACGACATGCGGGCCTTCCGATCCGAGGCTCGCGAATATTGCGCCTATGCCGATTGGGCCGAGAACGGCGCGCGCGCCAGGTTCTTCGGCCATGTCGACACCTGCGGCAATGACCTGATCCGCAAGGCCCGCGCGCTCGTCGCCGGCGAGATTGCGGACGGACACTGGAACTGATCCCCGGAAAAGCGCCCCACCTAACGGTCGGGCGCTTTTTCCATGCCGGCGTCCCGAGAGTGAGAGGGCGGCCGGAACGGGTTTGAGCCGGTGCGGTCGAGAGAGAGCGCCGCGCGGCTCGTCCGTTTCCGCTCTCCTTAAGGCTCACATCATGACCCTGATTTCCGCATCCGTGGCGGCGTCCGCCGCCGCGCCGCTTCCGCTCGGCTCCAATCCCGAACCCGCCGGCGCCATCTTCACGGCCGCCGGTCTGCTGCTGCCCCATCTCGAACGCGGCGAGCGCGTCGACGCCGCCGCCCTGCGTGTGGCGATGGAGACCGCCTTCGGCGCATCGGACGCCACCGGCGCCTGGGACTGGAAGACGGCCTATGACGCCTGCGAGGCGGCGACCGTCCTGTTCCTCCGCAAATACGGACGTGCGCTTTTCCGCAAAGCCGGGTCTCCGGCAGCCCGCCTTTCCGCGCTGTCGAAAATCGCCAACCTTCTGCCGACGCATACGCGGCGGTCGACGGAGAGCCAGACCTTCCAGCAATTCTCGACGCCGATCCCGCTCGGTCTCGTCGCCGCCTACGCCGCGGCAATCACTCCGGCCGACCGGGTGCTGGAGCCTTCGGCCGGCACCGGCCTGTTCGCCATCTTCGCCGAGATCGCCGGCGGCGCGCTTGTCCTCAACGAGCTGGCCGACACCCGCGCCAGCCTGCTGTCGCTTCTCTTCCCGGCCATTCCCGTCACCCGCTTCGACGCGGCCCAGATCGATGATCATCTCGATCCCGCCGTCACGCCCAGCGTCGTGCTGATGAACCCGCCGTTCTCCGCAATGGCCAATGTCGAAGGCCGCATAGCCGACACCACATATCGCCATGTCGCCTCATCGCTGGCGCGTCTGGCTCCCGGCGGAAGACTCGTGACGATCACCGGCGCCAACTTCGCGCCCGACAATCTGGCCTGGCGGGACGCCTTCATTCGCCTGCAGGAGCGCGGGCGCATCGTCTTCTCCGCCGCCATCGACGGCGCGGTCTATGCCAAACACGGCACGACGTTTCCGACGCGGCTGACCGTCATCGACAAGCGGCCCGCCGACGATCCGGCCGTGTTCCCGGCCGCACCCGGCGTTGCCTCGGACACCGCCACGCTGCTGGGCTGGCTCGACGATCATCTGCCGACGCGGCTCGCCGTCGATCCCTCCCTCACGGTCCCGACTGTCGCGGCTTCCGCCCCTCGCAGCGTGCGCGGCTATATCAACCGCACCGCCAAGGCCGTCCCTGCGGCCGTGCCGATGACCGAGCCGGAGGGCCTGCCACTCGCCTACGAGACCCAGGACGGCCCAGCGGGCGAAGGCGGCCGTTTGTCCGACGGCATCTATGAAGAATACGGATTGCAGGCGATCCGTATTGCCGGGTCTCAGGCGCACCCCACCAGGCTGGTGCAATCTGCGGCGATGGCTTCGGTCGCCCCGCCCAGACCGAGCTATCGGCCGCACCTCCCGGTCAATATCCACGAGCTACTGTCCGACGCGCAGCTCGAGACCGTCATTTATGCTGGCGAGGCTCACGCCGATCATCTTGCCGGATCGTGGACGGTGGACGCCACCTTCGATGTCGTCACTGCCGCGCGCGAGGATGCGACGAACGCCGCGCGCTTCCGGCGCGGCTTCATGATCGGTGACGGCACCGGCGTCGGCAAAGGGCGTCAGTCCGCCGCGATCATTCTCGACAACTGGCTCCAGGGCCGCCGCAAGGCGGTGTGGATCTCGAAGTCCGACAAGTTGATCGAGGACGCGCAGCGCGACTGGTCGGCGCTCGGCATGGAGCGCCTGCTGGTCACGCCGCTGTCGCGCTTCCCGCAGGGGCGGCCGATCACGCTGCCAGAAGGCGTCCTGTTTACGACCTATGCCACGCTACGCTCCGACGACCGTGGCGAGAAGGTTTCGCGCGTCCGGCAGATCGTCGAATGGTTGGGCTCCGACTTCGACGGAGTCCTCATTTTCGACGAGGCGCACGCAATGCAGAACGCCGGTGGCGGCAAGGGAGAACGCGGCGACGTTGCCGCCTCGCAGCAGGGCCGCGCGGGTCTGCGGCTCCAGCACGCGCTGCCGAACGCCCGCGTCGTCTATGTCTCGGCGACCGGCGCCACGACGGTCCACAACCTCGCCTACGCCCAGCGGCTCGGCCTGTGGGGCGGCGAGGATTTTCCGTTCAGCACTCGCGCCGAGTTCGTCGAGGCGATCGAGGCCGGCGGCGTCGCGGCGATGGAGGTGCTGGCCCGCGACCTGCGCGCGCTCGGCCTCTACACCGCCCGCTCGCTCTCCTTCGACGGCGTGGAATACGAACTGGTCGAGCACGCGCTGACCCTCGAGCAGACCCGCATCTACGATGCCTATGCCGGGGCCTTCGCCATCATCCATAACCACCTCGACGCGGCGATGGAGGCGGCCAATATCACCAGCGCGTCCGGCACGCTCAACCGGCAGGCCAAGTCCGCCGCCCGCTCGGCCTTCGAGAGCGCCAAGCAGCGTTTCTTCGGCCATCTGCTCACCAGCATGAAGACGCCGACCCTGATCCGGTCGATCACCAGCGACCTGGAAGCCGGCCACGCCGCCGTCATTCAGATCGTCTCCACGGGCGAGGCGTTGATGGAGCGCCGGCTGGCCGAGCTGCCGACCGAGGAATGGAACGACGTTCGCGTCGACATCACGCCGAGGGAATACGTCCTCGACTACCTCGCCCATTCCTTCCCGGTGCAGCTCTACGAGCCGTTCACCGACAGCGAGGGCAATCTGTCGTCGCGGCCGGTCACGCACGATGGCCAGCCCGTCGAAAGCCGCGAGGCCGTCGCGCGCCGCGACGAGCTGATCGCGCAGCTTGCCTCCTTGCCGCCCGTGCCCGGCGCGCTCGATCAGATCGTCCAGCATTTCGGGACGGAGCTGGTGGCCGAGGTGACGGGCCGTTCGCGGCGAATCGTCCGCAAGAGCACGCCTTCGGGCGGCGACCGTCTCGTCGTCGAGAACCGGGCCGCCGCCGCTAATCTCGCCGAAACCCAGGCGTTCATGGATGACAGCAAGCGCATCCTGATCTTTTCGGACGCCGGCGGCACCGGCCGTAGCTACCACGCCGAGCTTTCGGCGCGGAACACCCGGTTGCGCGTCCACTATCTGCTCGAACCCGGCTGGAAAGCGGACGCCGCCATCCAGGGCCTCGGCCGCACGCACCGGACCAACCAGGCGCAGCCGCCGCTGTTCCGGCCCATCGCCACGGACGTCAAGGCGGAGAAACGATTCCTCTCCACCATCGCCCGGCGGCTCGACACCCTAGGCGCCATAACCCGCGGCCAGCGCCAGACCGGCGGCCAGGGCCTGTTCCGCCCCGAGGACAATCTGGAAAGCCCCTACGCCCGCGATGCGCTCCGTCAGCTCTATCTCCTGCTGGTGCGCGGCAAGGTCGAAGGCTGCTCGCTCGACCGCTTCGAGTCCGCCACCGGCCTGAAGCTGATGGACGCGAACGGCATCAAGGACGAGCTGCCCCCGATCACCACCTTCCTCAACCGGCTGCTGGCGCTGACCATCGAGCTTCAGGGCGTGCTGTTTACCGCCTTCGAGCAGCTTCTCACCGCCAAGATCGAGGGCGCCATCGCCGCCGGCATCTACGATGTCGGACTGGAGACGCTGACAGCGGAAGGCTTCACCGTCACCGGCCGCCAGACGATCTACACCCATCCGGGCACGGGCGCGGAGACCCGGCTGCTCACCATCGCGCAGCGCACGCGCAACCGCCCGGTCACGCAGGACGACGCGCTCGCCTATCTCGGCGAACCCGGCGCCAGGCTGCTGATCAACGAACGCTCGGGCCGCTCTGCCGTCCAGATCCCCGCGACCTCGATCATGCTCGACGATGGTGAGATCGAACGCCGCGTCCGGTTGATCCGGCCGATGGAATCGCACACCGTTCCGGTGAAGATGATGGGCGAGACCCATTGGACCGACGCGGATCGCGACGCCTTCGCCACGGCCTGGGCTTCCGAGGTCGCGGACGTGCCGGAGTTCTCCGACAGCACGATCCATGTCGTCGCCGGTCTGTTGCTGCCGATCTGGAAGCGGCTGCCCAACGAGTCCACCCGTGTCTATCGGCTCCAGACCGACGAGGGCGAGCGGATCGTCGGCCGCAAGGTCTCGCCTGCCTGGGCGGCCAACGCCGCCACGACCGGCGCAGCTACGCTCACGCCCGCCGACGCTTTCGTGGCGCTAATGGATGGCCGCACCACCCTCGACCTCGCCGAGGGGCTTCAGCTTCGCCGCGTCCGCATCATGGGCGCCGAGCGCATCGAGCTGTCGGACTTCACCGACACGATGCGCGAGCGGCTCAACGCCTACGGCCTGTTCCACGAGATCATCTCCTGGAAGCTCAGGATGTTCGTGCCGACAGATGCCGCCGGTCCCATGGTGCTGGAGCGCGTGCTGGGCCGCTATCCGGTCCAACGCATCGGCGAACGCGAGGCGGCGTGATGACCCGTCTCGATGCTTCCGATCTGGCGAACCGTCTCGGCCGGGAGGCCGAGGCGGTATGCCGCCATTATCTCGGCTCCGGCCATCGCCAGGGCAATTACTGGCAGGTCGGCGATGCCCGCAACACGCCCGGCCGCTCGATGTTCGTCCGGCTCAAGGCGACGGCGAAGGGACCGGCAGGCAAATGGACCGACGCCGCCACCGGCGAGCATGGCGATCTGCTCGATGTGATCCGGGAAAGCTGCGGCCTCATCGACTTCGCAGATGTCGTCTTGGAAGCCCGGACTTTCCTCAGCCTGCCGCGTCCCGAACCCGCGCCGGCGACGAAGAACCGACCAAGCACGTCAGCCCCGTCAGGCTCAGCCGAAGCGGCAAGGCGATTGTTCGCCATGTCGCAGTCGATCGGCGGCACCTCTGTAGAGGCGTATCTCCGCAATCGCGGCATTACGGCTTTGCACGGAACCGCAAACCTCCACTTCCATCCGCGCTGCTATTACAGGCCCGACGATCACGGCCCGACCGAAACCTGGCCAGCGATGATCGCCGCCGTCACCGATCTCAGGGGCACGATCACTGGCGCGCATCGGACCTGGCTCGCTCCTGACGGCTCCGGCAAGGCGCCGATCGATACGCCGCGCAAGGCGATGGGCGACCTGCTCGGTCACGCCGTCCGTTTCGGGATCGCCACCGAGGTGATGGCGGCGGGCGAAGGCATCGAAAGCGTCCTATCAACACGTCAGGCGATACCGCACATGGCGATGGCGGCGGCGCTCTCAGCTGCCCATCTGGCCGCCTTCCTGTTCCCCGAGCCCCTGCGCCGGCTCTACATCGTCCGCGACAATGACCCGGCGGGCGACAGCGCGCGGGATAGCCTGGTCGAACGGGCGAACACGGCCGGGATCGAGGCCATCGTGCTCTCGCCGGTGTTGGAGGACTTCAACGAGGATCTCCGACGCCTCGGCATCGACGCGCTCCGCGCCAATCTGCGGGTGCAGCTCGCACCGGCAGACGTCGCCCGTTTCTGGCTCGAAGCGGGATAGTCGCCGGCAAGGAGTGTCAGGGCCGCAATCATCATGCCCGCCCGGATGCGTTCAACCCTCGGAGAGGACCGCGCCTCGGCCTTCGAGAGGGCGATCGGCCGTCAGCCGAGCCGGATCGGCAATGGCTGCGGCCAACGATTTTCCGGCGCGGCCCCCAAAGAAGAGAAAGGGGGGCCGCTTTCCACCGCGAAACAAAATCGCCGGCCTTCGCCATCCTTCGCTGCGCTTCGGCCCTCTCGCTTCGCTCCGGGTGCAGGTCCGTCCCGCCCGACGGCTTCGTCGCCATGAAGGCCGCGACGGTCGCGGTCCAACCGACGGAGCATCCCATGAGCGAGCACGACGACTACGAACCCGAACACGCTGCATCGCCGACCGACCAGATCGCGCAGGAGCTTAAGCTCTACGGCTACCGACCTTCGGAAGACGAGGCCGATCCCAGGCCCGTGCCGGAGGACCGCATCATCGAAGGCGCCGTCGCCGACATCTTCGACGCCTTGATCTCCACCGTGGCCGATACGAGCCTCGATCCCGACCTCGACGACCTCCTCTGGTCGACCGTTAATATGTTCCACCGCGCCGTCGAACGGGCAGACCGCAAGCTCGACGACAACGAGCAGGCGCAGAAACGGCTCCAGCGCGAACAGGACGGCTCGGAGGTCAAATCCGTCCAGCTCGAACGTCTCATCGAACTCGGGCAATCATTGATCGAACGGCGCGACAGCCTGGAAGTCTTCCGCGACAGCGCCGCAGACCACTACCACCGTGCCACCGGTTCACCCTGGTCCCAGCGCACAGGATCGAGGGTCAACCATCGCCAACTCACCGCTGCGATGATCGACAGCCGTGACTTCATCGCCGCCAAACGCCGCGCTGACACCGAGGTGCTCGTGCCAGCCGGCCCGAAGATCGCCTTCTCGGGTGGCGACACCGCCGACCACAAGCTGATCTGGGCCAAGCTCGATCAGGTTCATGCTAAGCACCCCGACATGGTGCTGATGCACGGCGGTTCGCCCAAAGGCGCCGAGAAAATCGCAGCGCGCTGGGCGGAAACCCGCAAAGTGCCGCAGGTCGCCTTCAAGCCCGACTGGACGAAGCACGCCAAGGCCGCCCCGTTCAAGCGCAACGACGCCATGCTGGCGATCATGCCGATCGGTGTCCTCATTTTTCCTGGTACCGGCATCCAGGAAAATCTCGCCGACAAGGCCCGGAAATTCGGTATTCCGGTTTATCGGTTCGGAACGGGCGGCGCATAAGCGCCGTCCGCATTTCCACAGGCCAGCCAATATGGCGGCAAGACGCATCGGGATGCGCGTCATCGAACAACCACCGCTCCCGTCGCAGATCTCCACCCCGCTTCAAATGCGCTAATCCTTGGTCCCGCCGAGGGCCTGACGCCATCAACCCGTAAAGGGTCGGACTACGCATTCGCGTGCCGCCACTCCGGCTTCCCCTGCGCGGTGATTGCGGCCCTCGGCCGAACACATCGGGCGCCTGTCAGCGGGGGATGGACCTCCGCTCGAAACAGGAGCCGGATCGATGTCCTTCCACGACGCACACGCCTTCGCCTTCAGCCTCGCCACCACCCTGATGGCCGTCATCGTCATCTTCCGCGCCGGTGACGGCACGCTCTCGGTCATGCCCGCCAGCGAATATGACGGCGACAGCGCGGCCATCGTCGATGAAATCGACCCTTTCGCCCCATGACCGGCAGAAAATCACCGCGCGCGATGCCGAAACCCTGCCGGTTTCCGCTCCCGCCGACGGCGATGTTCTGCTATGGTTCCCGTCGCGCCGCGGTGGTGGTGGAGGCGCGACCTTCAGACCTTTTTGTCTCGGAGACACCACCATGATCATTTTTGGCATCATCTTGTCCATCGCAGCCATCGGCTTCTTCTGCTGGCTGCTGTTTACGCTCGCCGTCTTCGCGCTGCCTTTCTTCGCAGGTGTCACCGCTGGCGGCTGGGCCTATCACACTGGCACAGGCTGGCTGGGCGCGATCCTCATCGGCACGGTCGCGGCCGGGCTGACGCTCGGCCTCGGCCAGGTCTTTCTTGCGACCGTCCGTTCGCTCTGGGCCAAGTTTGCGATCGCCGCGATCTTCGTCGCGCCCGCCGTCATCGCGGGTTATCACGCCGTCCACGGAATCGTGAAACACACCATGCCTTCGGAGACCTGGCAGATCGTCTTCTCGGTCCTCGGCTCGATTGCGGTGGGCATCACGGCGTTTCTGCGCGTTGCGGGCATGGCGGCGCCCGTCCCTGCGTACCAGGGGCTGGCGCGGGCTTAGAGGACCTCGGCACCGTGGGTGGCAACGCCCGAACAGCGGGGAAAGACGCTATCCCTGTCGCCAGAGATCGCGTGGGTGTTGCGCAGGAGCGACGGATCGGAGCCGCGCCCCAAGGCCCGCACCCTCAAGGGAGCTACGATCAGCGGCGAGCACGAACGGCAGCAGTACCGGAATGTCGGTGACGGGTTCGTTCTGTGGTGGGCCGGGCACGGGAGGGAGCACAACCTGCCTGTCCGGCAAGATGCAACAATGCCGGCGAACGACCGGTCCTGTTCCCTTGCTGGTCGCGAGATGTCGCCGGGCGTCTCCTTCATCTGTCCCGTTGAACGAGCGCACCTCACGGCCTCGCCAATGGCTTGATCTGGCCGAAGGCCGGCTTCGCCTCGACCGCCTATGCCGCAACGGCGCGTCACAACTTTCTTCCCCTGGGTTTCACCCATTCCTCGCGAGACAAGAAAGTCGCGCCTGCGCCGTCCTCCGCTCCGCTTCGGTCGCAAGCGATGCGGCGTCGGTCACCTCCGGCCCACCGATCGCCATCGAGGCCGCATGGTGCGGGCTCGAAAACGGAAAACGGAGACTTACCATGGCGACCATCGGCACCTTCAAGAAGACCGGCTCGAACGAATTCACCGGCGAAATCGTCACCCTCAGCGTCCAGGCCAAGGGCGTGCGCATCATTCCCGACCTGCGTGCCACCGGCGAAAACGCCCCCAGCCACCGCGTTCTGGTCGGCCGCGCCGAGATCGGCGCCGCCTGGTCCAAGCGCTCCAATGAGGGTCGCGACTATCTGGGCCTCAAGCTCGACGATCCGAGCTTTAACGCCCCAATCTACGCCAATCTCTTCGACGACGAGGATGGCGAAGGTTACTCGCTGATCTGGTCCCGTCCCAACGGGCGCCGGGGCGACTGAGGCCCCGGAGCAAGGCCCCGGTCGAAAGGCCGGGGCCGCTTACCCGCCAAAACCGAATCAGTTCGGCGCGCAAAGCGGCGAATGTCAGGAAGATGAGCGCCACAAACACTGAATTGTGGTGGCGTTCGCACCAAGAGCGACTAAAATAGCCGTAGTTCTGGCAAGTGCGTTTTGGCCGGTGGGAGGTGATCATGCATGATCACCGCCCGACAATCACGGGCCGCACGCGCGTTGCTGGGTTGGACGCAGGAGACGCTCGCTGACAAGGCCCGAGTATCGCTGACCGCTCTCAAACGCCTCGAATCCGAAAGCGGGCTCGATGTGTATGAGACGACGCGCGATCAAGTCAGGCGGGCACTGGAAGCCGCTGGCGTCGTCCTTCTGTCCACCGACAAGGGCGAAGGAGTGCTGCGGCTTCATGACGAACACCAGCGACGATCCCCATCCTAGCCGTCGCGCCGACACGGCGGCAATCCTGCCTGTTTTTCCACAGTCCGCATGTCCTGCGTCAATGACGGCGGCGGATTTGGTTAACAGGATGGCATCAGGCGAATAGGATGGCCCGGTGATACGATCGGCACCTAAGTTTCTGGATGAACCACCTCCCGGTCAGGGACTGACACCCTATGACCGCGAGCATATGACGCTGTATCTGCGCCTGCTCGACGCCGCCCGTGATGGCGCCGACTGGCGTGAAGCCGTGCAGGTTCTGTTCGGCCTCGATCCCGATCTCGATCCGCGACGCTCCCGCCATATCCATGATACCCATCTTGCCCGCGCGCGCTGGATGACGGAACGCGGCTATCGCGAAATCGTCCACGAAAGCCAGCGACACTAACGTGGCGATGCCGCTACGGCATCACTCTTTGCCTTCGTCGGAACTTCCAGTCCTCAACTTTTTCGGGAAATCTCGGTCTCCCCGCAAGTCGATAAAACGAGGGGGAGGAACGCGATGACGCCAGACGCATCCCAGTGGCGCATGTCCGCGCACTACGATCATGTCGATGATCTCACCGCGTCCGATCTGGCTTGGGAATGGCTGCGTCGCAACGAAGATTACGACCATGATTTCGGATCGCTCGCCAACCCCGATGCCGATCCACAAACGCTGATCGAGAAAGTCCGCCGCCATTGGGGGTTGCGATTTCCCGATCGACCCCCTGCGCGATCCACCTGACGCCCCCGTCTTCTGGCTGCCACAGCATGACACCAGCGTCGTCGTGCTCGGCGACGCGCCAACCACGCTGCCGCTCATCAAGCCGCTACCAAAGATCGATGCGGCGCTTTCGCTGATCGCGAACGGCGCCGCTTGCCTGCTATTCGATCTCGGCGACGGCCAGCATCTTCAGCTCATTCTTGACGGCACGGCGCCCACCGCTGCGATCATCCCGCTCAGCGTGGATGGGCTGGATCGGCTCGAAGCGGTCCACAGGCTGCTCGCTGCTCTGCATGGTCGCGCGGTTCCACCGGACACCCGCCTGACCCGCCAGCAACGAGCGCGGCTGCGACGGATGCTGCAAGCCTTCGACGGTCATCGCGCCGGCGCGACCGGGCGCGAAATCGCGCAGATCATGTTCAGGACCGGCGCGCTCGACCGCAGCGAATGGCAGACGTCCTCAGCTCGCCACGCCGTCAAGGCGCTGATACGCGATGCCCGCGCCATGATCGCGGGCGGCTATCGCAAACTCCTTCGGCATCGCCGCGCTTCGTAGGAGAAGATGGCTCGCCCAGTGGGCGATTTCGATACGACCCAACTTCGCCCTCCATCCCGACGCTCGCCCTTCGCCATCGTGACCTTCGTTCGCCGCCGACCATCGGCAGCCCCACCGAAGATCACGAAAGGCCGATCCATGCGACCCGATCTCGCCGTTTTGCCGCCGCGCTTCCTGCGCACCAAAGAAGCCGCCGAATTCCTTAGCCTCTCCGCCCGCACGCTGGAGAAACACCGCACCTACGGGACCGGCCCTGCCTATCGCAAGCTCGGCGGCCGCGTCGTCTATTCCGTCGAAGAACTCGAAGCCTGGGCGGCGCGCGGCGCCGTCACCTCGACCTCCGATCCGCGTGGCAACGTACTGCCCGCCAAGCGCCAGGTGCAGCCGGCAGTGGCGCAGCCTGGCCGCTACGCACGCTGATCGCGGTTCCCGAATGGCGGCGCGGCATCGGTCCCTCTCGGAGCGCGGACAGCTCGACCTGTTCCGGGCGCTCCCCGGCGACTTCGCGCCCCGAGACGCGCAGGATCTCATGGCCTATCCGTTTTTCTCCCTCTCCAAGTCGCATCGCGTCGCGCCGATCGATTTCATCGCCGGCAATGTCGCAATCCGGGTCGAGGCCGTTCCCGATCACGGCATGGCGACCATCTGGGACGCCGACATTCTGATCTGGGCGGCGAGCCAAATCGTCGAGGCGCGCGACGCGGGGCTTCGCACCTCGCGCTTGATGGCTGCCACGCCATACGAAATCCTCCGCTTCATCGGTCGCGGCACGTCTTTGCGCGACTATCAGCGCCTGAAGGCCGCGCTCGACCGGCTCCAATCCACCACGGTCTCGACCACGATCCGTCAGCCCCTCGAAGGTCGCCGGCATCGTTTCTCTTGGATCAACGAGTGGAAGGAACGCACCGACAGCAATGGTCGCCCCGACGGTATCGAGATGATCGTGCCGGACTGGTTTTATCAGGCCGTGCTCGACGACGCGCTCGTGCTGACCATCGACCGGGCCTATTTCAATCTCACGGGCGGGCTGGAGCGATGGCTCTACCGGATCGTGCGCAAGCATGGCGGGCGGCAACGCCGGGGTTGGCGCTTCGACTTCCGTCATCTGCACCAGAAATCGGGCAGCCTGTCGCCGTTCAAGCGCTTCGCCTTCGAGCTGCGCGACATCATCCGCCGCCAGCCGCTACCGGGCTACACGCTGTTCACGGAGGTCGAGATCGGAGGACGGGTGCTGCTCGCCTTCGAGCCATCGGCGCCCTGTGGAAAACCTGTGGAAGCCCTCGTGCCATCCGGAACCCGGATCGGCGTGCCATCAGGAACCGGCCTGCCGTGCCATCAGGAACCGAAACAGAGTTTAACCCACGGCGCCAGAACGGAAATCCACGCCCTTAACTTAGAGTCTAACCAAGAATCTAACTTTGAAGAGTGCGCGCGCGAGGTGGAAAACCTCATCCGTGACGCCGCAAAAGGCCTTCGAGGCGCCGGCAAGAAGCCAAAGCCGCGAGCGCACGATGCCCTGACCACGCCGCTGCTTCCTCTCCCGGAAACGGGACGCGAGCCATGATCGTCGCGCTCCTCAATCAGAAGGGCGGTGTCGGCAAGACGACGCTTGCGCTGAGCCTCGCAGGCGCATGGGCGCAGCAGGGAAAGCGCGTCACCCTGATCGACGCCGACCCGCAAGGATCGGCGCTCGACTGGTCGCAGCAGCGGGCTCGCGAAGGATGGCCACGCCTCTTCGGCGTCATCGGCCTGGCGCGCGATACGCTGCACCGCGAAGCGCCGGAGCTGGCCCGCGACGCCGACATGATCGTCATCGACGGGCCGCCGCGTGTCGCAGCCCTGATGCGCTCGGCGCTGCTCGCCGCCGATCTGGTGCTGATCCCGGTGCAGCCATCGCCGCTCGACGGCTGGGCCTCGGCCGAGATGCTGGCACTCGTTGCCGAAGCGCGCATCTATCGCCCCGACCTCGCCGCCCGCTTCGTGCTCAACCGCTGTGGTGCGCGCACCGTGCTCGCCCGTGAGACGGCCGAGACGCTGGCCGATCACGATCCGCCGGTGCTTGCCTCCACCATCGGCCAGCGTGTCGCCTTCGCGGCTGCCGCGCAGTCGGGCCGGCTGGTGTTCGAACTGGACGACGACACGCCCGCCGCGCGCGAGATCGCGGCGTTGGCGGACGAGATCGACCGCCTTCGCATCGGGAGGACGACGCGATGAGCGAGCGTCCGACCCGTCGCGGCTTCGCCGCCCGGCCCGCCGATCCCGAACACTGGATCAAGGCGGCGGAGGTTCCCGCGCGCGATGGCGATGCTGCCGGTTTTACCGCGCGGCTCACCATCGACGTGACGCCCGAGATGCGCGGCCGGATCAAGATCGCCGCGTTCCGGCGCGGCGTCACGGTCGCCGACATGCTGCGCGATCTGCTCGCGCGCGAATTCCCAACCACCGAAGGAGACCCCTCATGACCGGCAACGCGGCTCCCCGCGTGCGCGGCGGTCCCGTGCCGATCGCGCAGCATTCCGACAACCTCACCCATGTCGAACTGACCTGGGTGGAGAAGAAGATCGAAAACTGGATCAGGTTCGGCCGCGAGGCGCGAGAAACCGTCCTCGACCGCCGCCGCCGTGTCCTGGCCTTCCGGCCCGGCAGCATCTTCGCCTTCGTTCGCTGGGCCTCCAACGACTTCGGCACGATCATTTCGCGCATCGACATCGTGCGCGCGGTCAAGCCCGGTGAAGCCTATCAGACACTGCCCTTCGTGCGGCCCGGCGGCGACATCCTCCTCAAGATCGAAGGCTGGCCGAAGGTGCAGCAGGTGCTCTGCCACATCGATGCGGTGGAGAGCGCCGGGATCGACGTCTGCGAGGTGTCCGCCGATCACTGGCGGCACGTCCATCATCGCCTCATCGCAGGCCATGAGCCGCGCGCCTACACGCAAGAACGCCATCAAGCGTGGCTCAAGCGGCGGGAGATCGAGGGATGACCCGCTTCGGCTATGTCATGGCGACGTATTTCTCGATCATGGGCGTCGCCATCGCGTCCTTCGTTCCCGTGCCGCTGCGCCTCATCTGGAACGCCTCGGCCAGCGTGCCGATCGGCCTCTACGATCTCAACCGCCCAGGTCCTCTCCACGAAGGCGATCTGGTGGCCGTGACGCCGGACGAACCGCTCGCCGATTTCATGGTCGCACGCGGCTATATCGGCCGCGGCGTGCCGCTGATGAAGCATGTCGCGGCCCTTCCAGGACAGGAAGTTTGCCGGATCGGCAATGCCGTCTCCGTCGATGGCGTGCCGTTCGGCGAAGCGCTGGACCGCGACCGGCGCGGCCGTCCGCTGCCGGTCTGGCAGGGCTGCCGCCGCATCGCGGATGGCGACATCTTCCTGATGAACCCGTCCGTCCCCGACAGCCTTGATGGCCGCTATTTCGGCCCGATCCCGGCACGCACCGTCATCGGCAAGGCGACGCCGATCTACACCGACGAGGCCGGCGATGGCCGTTTCGTTTGGCGCGCCCAAACCTCAACGACCACGCACTGACCCGCTTCCCATCGGCGGGAGCGGTGCTCGCCGATGGGTCTTCCAACGCCACCGCCAAGGAAACCAACATGCCACAGATCGGCACATTCACGCACGACGACGACGGCATTGGCTTCGTCGGACATCTGACGACGCTGATGCTGGCTCAGGACATTCTCATCGTCGCGGCAGAGCCGTCCGACGCCGAGAACGCGCCCCAGTATCGCGTTCATATCGTCGATGGCGAGACCGGAGAAGCGGGCGCGGAAATCGGCGCCGGCTGGAAGCGCACCGGCGATCGCGCGGGCGAATACATTGCCGTGGTGATCGACGATCCGGCGCTGCCGCAGCCGATCCGCGCCAACCTGTTCCGCAACGACGATGCGGGCAAGGACTGGTCATTGCACTGGAGCCGTCCCGCCAAGCGCGACGCGAAGGACTGACGCCATGCGCAGCACCGTCCTCCTTCTCCTTTCCGGCCTCGCGCTCGCTTGCGTTCAATCCGTGCCGTCGCTCGCCGATCCCGTCGCGACCGCTCGGCCAACGTCGCGCGATCCTTACGCCGATCACATCGCGGAAGCGGCACAGCGCTTCGAGCTTCCGGCGGCATGGATCAGGGCGGTGCTGCGCGCGGAAAGCAATGGCGATCCGCGCGCCGTCTCGCCCAAGGGCGCGATCGGCCTGATGCAGATCATGCCACAGACCTGGGCGGGCCTGCGCGACCGTCACCGTCTCGGCGCGGACCCATACGACCCGCACGACAACATCATCGCGGGCGCGGCCTATATCCGCGAGCTGTTCGACCGCTACGGCTCGCCTGGCTGGATCGCCGCCTACAATGCCGGTCCCGGTCGCTATGAGGCGTCGCTGAGCGGCCGTCCGCTGCCATCCGAAACCCGCGCCTATGTCGCCAATGTAGCACCAGCGCTGGACGGCAACGGAGCGACCAGACCTACCGTCGTGGCGGCAGTCGATCCGCTGGCGTGGACCCGTGCGCCGCTGTTCATCGGACAGCCGGATCGCCGCCCCGCTGCCGATCCTGTGCAGGCCGAGCGCTCCTCGACCGATGCGGGACAGACGCCGACGGTGCGCGATGTTTCCGCCATCGTGCCGCAATCCGGCGGCCTGTTCGTCGCCCGCGCTGATACGGGGACGATGCGATGAGCGCCGTGGTTGCCGATCGCACGATAGCGGGCGCTGGCGTATTCCAGAGAGCGCAGAGGTGGAGCACAGGCAACACGACCGAAGGATGGCAGGATAAAAGGCCGCGAGGTGCGGCTTGTGGCGGTCGTGTTGTTTCAAGGGGTTATGGCGCATTTTCGCGAGGTGCGAGGGTTTCCCGCACCTCGCAGCCATGGCGATTTCCTTATGATTTCCCGCATTTGGCGCGATGTGCGGGGTCTCGGCCATGACCGACGACACCGAGTTTCGCATCCGGCCCGGCCGCGTTCGCTCCTCCAGCGCACAGCGCGCGCGACCCTTCATCGCGCAGGCGCTCGCCGCCGCGAAGAAGGCCGGCGCCGGCGTTTCACGCTCGGGCCGGATCGTTGCCGGCAACCGCTCACGATTCGGGCGAGGCCAGCGCGCCAGCATCCAGGCCAATCGTTTCATCACCGCGCGCTCGCGCGGCGCCGTCATCAAGGCGCGCGTGGTGCGCCAAAGCGCCCGTTCGGCGCCACTCGCCACCCATCTCAACTACTTGCGCCGCGAGGGCGTGACCCGAGACGGAGAAAAGGCAAGGCTGTTCGGCCCCGGCGGGGACGACGCCGATCCGAAAGCGTTCGCGGAGCGATGTGAGGGAGACCGCCACCACTTCCGGTTCATCGTCTCGGCCGACGACGCGGCGGAGATGGCGGACCTCAAGTCGTTCACTCGCGATCTGGTCGGCCAGATGGAAAAGGATCTGGACACACGCCTAGACTGGGTGGCCGTCGATCACTGGAACACCGAGCACCCTCATGTCCACCTGATCGTTCGGGGTGTCCGTGACGACGGACAGGATCTCGTCATCTCCCGCGACTACATTAAGGACGGAATGCGCGACCGCGCGCGCGATCTCATCACCCAGGAACTCGGCCCCCGCACCGATCTCGACATCCGCCGCACACTGGACCGCCAGGTCGATGCCGAACGCTGGACCCAGCTCGATCGCCAGCTTGTCCGCGATGCGCGCGATACCGGCGTCATCGACCTCGCGCCACGGCCGGGCGAACAACCCGACGTCTATCACGCCCAAAAGGTCGGTCGTCTTCGCAAGCTGGAATCCCTCGGCCTCTCCGACCAGATCGGTCCCGGCCAATGGGTGATCGACGCAAGCGCCGAAGCAACCTTGCGCGAGATCGGCGAGCGTGGCGACATCATCAAGCGCATGCACAGCGCACTGACGGAGCGCGGCATCGAGCGTGGATCGGCAAGCTATGTGCTGGCCGCCGAGGGTCTCGATACACCGATCGTCGGCTGCCTTGTCGCTCGCGGTCTCGACGATGAGCTGAAAGGTTCCGCCTATGCCGTGGTCGATGGCGTCGATGGCCGCACGCATCACATCAAGCTTCCCGACCTCGATGCTGCCGGTGACAGCGCGCCTGGTTCCATTGTCGAGCTGCGACGGTTTGATGATGCCAAGGGCGAACGCCGCATCGCGCTCGCCGTCCGCTCCGATTTTGACATCGCGCGACAGATCACGGCATCCGGGGCGACCTGGCTCGACCGGCAGAACATCGCCCGCGAGCCGGTCGCCCTCTCGGATGGTGGCTTCGGCGCGGAGGTTCGCCATGCGCTCGACCGTCGCGGCGAGCATCTCATCGAACAGGGTCTGGCCGACCGCAACGGCCAGCGCGTCACCTTCGCCCGCAACCTGATCGACACGCTCCGCGCCCGCGAACTCGAAGCGCTGGGCGAGAAGCTCGCCGCCGAGACCGGCCAGCCCTTCAATCGCGCAGGCTCTGGCGAATATGTCGCCGGTTCCTATCGCCAGCGCTTCACGCTCGCCTCCGGTCGCTTCGCCATGATCGATGACGGCCTCGGCTTCCAGCTCGTGCCCTGGACGCCCTCCCTCGAAAAGCAGCTCGGCCGCCATGTCTCCGGCGTCGCTCGCGACGATGGCGGCATCGACTGGAGCTTTGGCCGCAAGCGCGGCCTCGGCCTTTGACCACCCATTGCCCAAAAGGAATTGCCCATGCCCGCAACCAAAATTCTCTGGGGCCAGATCATCACCGTCCTCTCCATCGTCCTCGTCTGCGTCTGGGGCGCGACCGAATGGGTGGCCTGGCGGCTCGCGTTTCAGCCTGAATTGGGCGCGCCATGGTTCCGGCTGTTCGGCTTCCCGATCTACCTGCCGCCATCCTTCTTCTGGTGGTGGTATGGCTATGACGCCTATGCGCCACAGATCTTCGTCGAAGGCGCCTATATCGCAGCATCCGGTGGCTTGATCGCCGTGGCGGTGGCCATCGGCATGTCGGTTTGGCGTGCGCGGGAGGCAAAGAAGGTCGAGACCTACGGTTCAGCCCGCTGGGCCGAGACGGAGGAAGTGAAGTCGGCCGGTCTGCTCGGCCCGGACGGCGTGGTGCTCGGCCGCTATGACAGTCACTATCTTCGTCATGACGGCCCGGAGCATGTGCTGTGTTTCGCGCCGACGCGCTCCGGCAAGGGCGTCGGCCTGGTCGTGCCGTCGCTGCTGACCTGGCCGGGCTCGGCGATCGTCCACGACATCAAGGGCGAGAACTGGCAGCTCACCGCTGGCTTTCGTGCCCAGCATGGCCGCGTGCTGCTGTTCGATCCGACCAACGCCAAATCTTCAGCCTATAATCCTTTGCTCGAAGTGCGCCGCGGCGAATGGGAGGTGCGCGACGTCCAGAACATCGCCGACATCCTGGTCGATCCCGAAGGCAGCCTCGAGAAGCGGAACCATTGGGAGAAAACCAGCCATGCGCTGCTGGTCGGCGCGATCCTGCACGTCCTCTACGCCGAAGCGGACAAGACGCTCGCCGGCGTTGCGGCCTTCCTCTCCGATCCGAAGCGGCCGATCGAATCCACGCTCGCGGCGATGATGACGACGGCGCATCTCGGCGAAGCCGGGCCGCATCCGGTGATCGCATCGGCGGCGCGTGAACTGCTCAACAAGTCGGACAACGAACGGTCAGGCGTGCTGTCGACAGCCATGTCGTTCCTCGGCCTCTACCGCGATCCCGTTGTCGCCGAGGTGACGCGCCGCTGCGATTGGCGCATCGGCGACATCGTGGGCGGGAAGCATCCGACTACGCTCTACCTTGTCGTGCCGCCCTCTGACATCAACCGCACCAAGCCGCTGATCCGCCTGATCCTCAACCAAGTCGGTCGCCGCCTGACCGAGGATCTCCAGGCCAAGGCTGGACGCCATCGCCTGTTGCTGATGCTCGACGAGTTTCCGGCGTTGGGGCGGCTCGACTTCTTCGAGTCGGCGCTGGCCTTCATGGCGGGCTATGGCCTGAAGAGCTTCCTGATCGCGCAGTCGCTGAACCAGATCGAGAAGGCGTATGGCGCCAACAACTCGATCCTCGACAATTGCCACGTCCGCGTCAGCTTCGCGACCAACGACGAGCGAACGGCCAAGCGCGTGTCGGATGCCCTAGGCACCGCCACCGAGATGAAGGCAATGAAGAACTATGCCGGGCATCGGCTTTCGCCCTGGCTCGGCCATCTGATGGTTTCGCGATCGGAGACCGCCCGGCCGCTGCTCACGCCTGGCGAGGTGATGCAGCTTCCGCCCTCCGACGAAATCGTCATGGTCGCTGGCACCCCGCCGATCCGCGCGAAGAAGGCGCGCTATTACGAGGACGCACGTTTCAAGGAACGCATCCTGCCACCGCCTTCGCTCGCCATTTCGAAGCAGGTACGGCCAGATGACTGGACCATGCTGCCATTACCGCAGCGGCCTCAGATCGTCGAAGCCAGCCAGGCGGCGCCAACCGCCGATGACGATCCGACCGAATCCGAACGCCGTCAGCAGCCGGAACTCAACCGGATGAAGCCGGTCGAGAAGCCGATGCCGATCGACAACCCGTTCGAGATCGACGCAGACCGGGACGAGACCGAGGATGAAGCCGCGCGCAACAGCCGGATGACCCGCCTCATGCAGGGTGTGGCGCGCCAGGTCTCGCTCGATCCGGGCGACGGCATGGACCTGTGAGACACCCATGACCAAATCAGCCCGCAAGCAGCGCCTGTCCGTCTATCTCGATCCAGCGGTCATGAACCGACTGGCCGAGCACGCCGCGCGGCGCGATCATTCGCGATCGCTGGTCGCGGAAGCGGCGATCGAATCCTTCCTATCGCCGGATGCCGCCGAAAAGCAGGAAGCAGCGATCACCAAACGGCTGGACCAGCTCGATCGTCGCATGACGAGGCTGGAGCGCGATGTCGGTATCGCGGTGGAAAGCCTCGCGGTGTTCATCAAATACTGGGTCTCGACCACGCCGACACTACCGGAGCCGGCTGCGCAGGCTGCCCGCGCGAAGGCGGGCGAACGCTACGATCAGTTTGTCACCGCGCTCGGCCGCCGCCTGGCCAAGGGGCCGAAGCTGCGACAGGAGATCAGCGAGGATGTCTCCCAGTCAAATGACGAAAACTAGGCTGTATTAGCGCGCTTTTGAAACAGCTCGGGGAAAAGTTGGAGAGCGATCTTGCCAGGAACACTTTCCGGTCCATCCTGCTCATCCTCAAGCGCTTGAGCAAATTTACCAGAAACGCTCGTCTTCTTTAATAAATCTGGTTCGGCGGTTACGGACATAATTTTCCGTAGGAGGCGGGCAAATCTAAATCGCCGTCCGCTCGACAAGAAGGTGTTGATAACCTCCGTCAGATTCTTCTGCGCCGAGCCAACTGGTTTGCCTGCCACGAATGACAAGATCGCGTTGAGAAGCGCTGCGGTGTCAATTTCGTCTAAGGAAACCCAATCAAGTTCGGGATTGCCGATTTTCCCGGCGAGTTCATTTAGCAAGTCCCTGCGAAGCGGCCATCCCGTGCCGCTCGCCGTCGTCGCGGCGAGCCATCTATTCCGGAAATCAAGGTGCCATGGAGGTGGCGGGGCAACGGCGAATGGCAACCCTGATTCTGGCCACTCAAGTTCATCAAGGCTGCTGATCCGAGAGTTCCAGCCCGAACCGTGCTCCCAGAACGCTCGAACGAGGAACCTGCCCTTTTCGCGACAGTCAGCAACGACGCCCTCATCGAGAGAAAATAAGTTCTTGTTATGCGAATAAAATATATCCTCGAAAGCCGTTAGCAATTGCGCTCGTTCAACAGGCATGAAGTTCCATGTCAGCCAAATGAGATGGCGCCCTTCGCGCCGGTAGAAATCTTCGCGCGCAATGATGATCGGGATCTGTGTCGTAGCGAGCTGAATTTCGATGGCGATCGGTTTTCCATCATACGTTGCGCGCACATCCGGCCGACGCCGGCTGTCTCCGCAGACAACATATTCATCGACGACAACTGATCCTGGCGTGGTTAGCGGGTCTGCGTTGAGCAACTCGGCGACGAGGTTCTTTACGCGCAGATGCAGGGCGCTTTCTTGCGCGCCCTGAAATTGCGACGCGCTGACCATGTCAGTTGAGCCGGGTTCTCCTGTCCACCAAGGACAATTGCGCGGAGCACCCTTGTGATGCCGCCAGAACGGCAGCTTCGTATTAGGTTCACGCGGAGCATAGACTGGAAAGCCGCAATGATCGCAGACGAAGGCCGCCTGTCCGTCGTTGCGGGCTCGTGTCGCGGAACGTCTGATCTCCTGATAGCCATCAGCGTCAATCCGAAGCAAGTCATCGCTCGAAATAACCACCATGTCACGGAGTCGGACGGCCCGTTTCAGCGTTCTCTGCAACCGTGCATTCATCACCACCTCTAGCGACGGCGAATCGGCATACGTCCGTCTGCGATTTTTGATCATAGCAACGGAGTGATCTACGCTATCTCCTGTATTTGCACGCCACGCTACTACGCCGCTGAATCCTTGTTGAAACCGCCCAAAATCCGGCTCTTTTAATCAACCCCGCAAGGGGAAGGTCTGTCGATCCCCGTTGAGTTCGGGGCGACATGAAAGCTTCTCAACACAACCAGGAAGGTTTAGCGCGGGGCGCGCGAATGCTGCGCACGGCGCTAGGACCGGCCATCGCCCGGTTCCTGGAAGACGCCGCCGTCGTCGAGGTGATGCTGAACCCGGACGGGCGCATCTGGATCGACCGCCTCTCCGAAGGGCTGTCCGATACGGGCGAACGGCTGTCGCCCGCCGATGGCGAACGCATCGTGCGCCTGGTCGCGCACCATGTCGGCGCCGAGGTCCACGCGGGCACGCCGCGCGTCTCGGCCGAGTTGCCCGAGACGGGGGAGCGGTTCGAGGGGCTGTTGCCGCCCGTGGTCGCGGCTCCCGCGTTCGCCATCCGCAAGCCCGCTGTCGCGGTGTTCACGCTCGACGATTACGTCGCGGCCGGGATCATGTCGGCGGCACAGGCCGAGGCGCTGCGCGCAGGCGTAGCATCGCACGCCAACATCCTCGTCGCGGGCGGCACCTCGACCGGCAAGACGACGCTGACCAACGCGCTGCTCGCCGAGGTGGCGAAGACCGCTGATCGCGTAGTCATCATCGAGGATACGCGCGAGCTGCAATGCGCCGCGCCCAATCTCGTCGCCATGCGCACCAAGGATGGCATCGCCTCGCTGTCCGATCTCGTCCGCTCCTCGCTGCGCCTGCGCCCCGATCGCATCCCGATCGGCGAGGTGCGCGGCGCGGAAGCCCTCGACCTCCTCAAGGCATGGGGCACCGGCCATCCCGGCGGCGTCGGCACGATCCACGCGGGCAGCGCCATCGGCGCGCTGCGCCGCATGGAACAGCTCATCCAGGAAGCCGTCGTCACCGTCCCGCGCGCGCTGATCGCCGAGACGATCGACCTGGTGGCTGTGTTGTCCGGCCGCGGCGCTGCGCGGCGACTGTCCGAACTCGCCCGTGTCGAGGGCCTTGGCCCCGACGGCGACTACCGCGTCGTGCCCGCCGTCATGGAGGGCGACGGCGATGCGGCTTCCACCTCCCACGCCCTCATCACCAATCCCGAAGGAGACTCCTTGTGATCCAACACCCGCGTCTCGCGCGCCTTTCCCGCGCTCGCCAACGCCTCGCCATGACCGTATCGGTGGCCACGTTGAGCGTGGTTATGGCCGCGCCAGCTCATGCCTCCGGCTCGTCGATGCCGTGGGAGCAGCCCCTGCAACAGATCCTTCAGTCGATCGAAGGTCCGGTCGCCAAGATCATCGCCGTCATCATCATTATCACCACGGGTCTGACGCTGGCCTTCGGCGACACGTCGGGCGGTTTCCGCCGCCTGATCCAGATCGTGTTCGGCTTGTCGATCGCCTTCGCAGCATCGAGCTTCTTCCTGTCGTTCTTCTCGTTCGGCGGCGGGGCACTGGTCTGATGGCGGGCGTCGTCGATCAGGGCGGAGAGGTTCCGGGCTATACCGTCCCGCTGCACCGGGCGCTGTCCGAGCCGATCCTGCTCGGCGGCGCGCCGCGCGCTCTCGCGATCATGAACGGCACGCTGGCGGGCGCGATCGGCCTGGGGCTTCGCCTCTGGCTGGTCGGGCTCACCATCTGGGCGGTCGGCCATGTCGCCGCCGTGTGGGCGGCCAAGCGCGATCCGCTGTTCGTCGAAGTGGTGCGCCGTCACCTGCGCATACCAGCCCATCTCACGGTTTGAGCGAGGACCTCGCCGATGATGAACCTCGCCGAATATCGGGACAAGAACAGCCGGCTCGCCGATTTCCTGCCCTGGGTCGCGCTGATCGGTGAAGGAGTCGTTCTCAACAAGGACGGCAGTTTTCAGCGCACTGCGCGCTTTCGCGGTCCCGATCTGGATTCGGCGGTGCCCGCCGAACTGGTCGCAGTCGCCGGGCGCCTCAACAACGCCTTCCGCCGCCTCGGCTCGGGCTGGGCGATCTTCGTCGAGGCGCAGCGCCATGTCTCGAACCGCTATCCCATCAGCTCATTCCCGGACGCGGCCTCTGCGCTGGTCGATGCCGAGCGCAAGGCCGATTTCGAGGAAGCCGGCGCTCACTTCGAGTCGAGCTACTTCCTCACCTTCACCTATCTGCCGCCGGCCGAGGACGCAGCCCGCGCTGAAAGCTGGCTCTATGAAGGTCGCGACCAGAAGGGCATCGACGCCCGCGAGGTGCTGACCGGCTTTGCGGATCGCACCGACCGCATCCTGCGCCTCGTCGAAGCCTTCATGCCGGAATGCGTCTGGCTAGATGATGTCGAAACGCTGACCTATCTCCACGCCTGCGTCTCGACCAAGCGGCACCGGGTTCGCGTGCCCGAGACGCCGATGTATCTCGACACGCTGCTGGCCGATCAGCCGTTGACCGGCGGTCTGGAGCCGCGCTTCGGCGCGCAGCATCTGCGCGTGCTGACGATCACGGGCTTCCCCACGGCGACGACGCCGGGCCTGCTCGACGAGTTGAACCGGCTCGCCTTTCCCTATCGCTGGTCCACCCGCGCGATCCTGCTCGACAAGACCGACGCCACGAAGTTGCTGACCAAGATCAGGCGACAATGGTTCGCCAAGCGCAAGTCGATCGCCGCGATCCTCAAGGAGGTGATGACCAACGAGCAATCCGTGCTGGTGGATACGGATGCCTCGAACAAGGCGGCGGACGCCGATCTCGCGCTTCAGGAACTCGGCGCGGACTATGCCGGCATCGCCTATGTCACCGCGACCGTGACAGTCTGGGATGCCGATCCGCGCATCGCCGACGAAAAGCTGCGGCTGGTCGAGAAGGTCATCCAGGGCCGTGACTTCACGGCGATGGCGGAGACCATCAACGCCGTGGACGCCTGGCTCGGTTCTCTGCCCGGTCATGTCTATGCCAACGTCCGGCAGCCGCCGATTTCCACGCTCAATCTCGCCCATATGATCCCCCTGAGCGCCGTGTGGGCGGGGCCGGAACGGGACGAGCACTTCGGGTCGCCCCCCTTGCTCTATGGCAAGACCGAGGGAAGCACCCCGTTCCGGTTTTCCATTCATGTCGGCGACGTCGGTCATACTCTGATCGTTGGACCGACCGGCGCAGGCAAATCCGTGCTGCTGGCGCTGATGGCCTTGCAATTCCGGCGCTATGCTGGGGCGCAGGTGTTCGCCTTCGATTTCGGCGGTTCGATCCGCGCGGCGGCGCTCGCTATGTGTGGCGACTGGCATGATCTGGGAGGCGGCCTGACCGAGGGCGGCGCCGACAGTGTATCGCTGCAACCGCTAGCGCGCGTCGATGACGCCGCCGAACGCGCATGGGCCGCCGACTGGATCGGCGCGATCCTCGCCCGCGAGAGCATCACCATCACGCCCGAGGTGAAGGAGCATCTCTGGACGGCGCTGACCTCGCTGGCGTCCGCGCCCGTGGAAGAACGCACGATCACCGGCCTGTGCGTGCTGCTCCAGTCCAATGACCTGAAACAGGCGCTGCGCCCATACTGCATCGGCGGGGCCTGGGGCCGGCTGCTCGACGCCGAGAGCGAACATCTCGGCACCGCGACGATTCAGGCGTTCGAGACCGAGGGGCTGATCGGCACCGAAGCCGCGCCCGCCGTTCTGGCCTATTTGTTCCACCGGATCGAAGACCGGCTCGACGGGTCGCCGACGCTCATCATCGTCGATGAAGGCTGGCTCGCCCTCGACGACGAGGGTTTCGCCGGCCAGCTCCGCGAGTGGTTGAAGACGCTCAGAAAGAAGAACGCCAGCGTCATCTTCGCCACGCAGTCCCTCTCGGACATCGACGGCTCGGCCATCGCGCCGGCCATCATCGAAAGCTGCCAGACCCGGCTTCTGCTCCCGAACGAGCGCGCGATCGAGCCGCAGATCACCGCCATCTATCGCCGCTTCGGTCTCAACGACCGCCAGATCGAGATCGTCGCGCGGGCGATGCCCAAGCGCGACTATTACTGCCAGTCGCGGCGCGGCAACCGGCTGTTCGAGCTGGGCCTCTCCGACGTAGCGCTGGCGCTCTGCGCCGCATCGTCGAAAACCGATCAGGCTGCCATCGCCCGCATCGTCGCCGAGCATAGCGCGGATGGATTCCTCGACGCCTGGCTGCGCCATCGCGGTGTCGGCTGGGCCGCCGATCTCATCCCCAACCTCACCAACCTGGAGAAACTGCCATGACCCTTCGTCATTCCTTGGGCCGCACCCGTGCGGCGCGGCTCGCTGCCGCGCTGCTGATTGCCCCCGTCGCCATCGCACCCATGCTGGCGGCGCCCGCCTACGCGCAATGGACCGTCTTCGACCCGTCCAACTATGTGCAGAACGTGCTCACCGCCGCCCGGTCGCTCCAGCAAATCACTAACCAGATCACCTCGCTTCAGAACGAGGCACAGATGCTCATCAACCAGGCCCGCAATCTGGCGAGCCTGCCGTATTCGTCGCTCCAGCAGCTTCAGCAGTCGGTTCAGAAGACCCAACAGCTTCTCCAGCAGGCGCAGAACATCGCCTATGACGTTCAGCAGATCGACCGGGCGTTCCAGACCAAATACGGCAATGTCCCCATGTCAGGGACCGACGCGCAGCTCGTCGCCGATGCCCGCTCGCGCTGGCAGAATACGGTCGGCGGCTTGCAGGACGCCATGCGCGTGCAGGCGACCGTCGTCGGCAATATCGACACCAACCGCACGCAGATGTCGGCGCTGGTCGGGGCGAGCCAGTCGGCGACCGGCGCGTTGCAGGCGACGCAGGCCGGCAACCAGCTTCTGGCCTTGCAGGCCCAGCAACTCGCAGACCTTACCGCCGTCGTCGCCGCCAATGGCCGCGCGCAGGCGCTATCGGATGCCGAACGCGCCACCGCCGCCGAACAGGGCCGCGAACAGCGCCGCCGCTTCCTGACGCCGGGCACGGGCTACCAGCCCGGCAACGCGCAGATGTTCCACGGCAACAACTGACCGGGGCAGCGTCATGGACGGCAAGACCCTCGCGCGCATCGGCGCCGTTATCTTCGTCGCGCTGGCGATCACAGCCACCGCGATCGAGATGAACCGGCCTGCCGACAGACCGGACGATCCGGTCACGGTAGCGCAGCCCGTCACGGCGCGAGATCCGCTGCGCGCGGAACTCGCCCGTTGTGGCGGCATGGGCGAGGCCGGCGGGCGCGATCCGTCATGTCTGCGCGCCTGGGCCGAGAACCGCCGCCGCTTCTTGGGTCAGCCGGAACCGGCCGTGTCAGCAGCGCCCGACGCATCGGACGCGCCGACGACGCTGTTCCCTACCCCGCCAGCTTCCACGCCAGTCCAGAACGGGAGCCGCTGATATGCAAGGCGCCGGCGTCATCGACCACTTCCTTGATGTCTTCACTCGCTACATCGACAGCGGCTTCGGGCTGCTGCGTCCCGAGGTGGCGTTCATCGCCACCACGCTGATCGTCATCGACGTGACGCTGGCGGCGCTGTTCTGGTCATGGGGCGCGGACGAGGACATCATCGCGCGCCTCGTCAAGAAGACGCTGTTCGTCGGTGTCTTCGCCTACATCATTGGCAACTGGAATAACCTTGCCCGCATCGTCTTCGAGAGCTTCGCCGGTCTCGGCCTGAAGGCGTCGGGCACCGGCTTCACCACCGCCGATCTCCTGCGCCCCGGCAAGGTCGCGCAGACCGGCCTCGACGCCGCCCGGCCGCTGCTCGATTCCATCTCCGACCTGATGGGCTGGGTCTCCTTCTTCGAGAACTTCATCCAGATCGCCTGCCTGATGTTCGCCTGGGCGCTGATCCTGCTCGCCTTCTTCATCCTCGCGATCCAGCTCTTCATCACCCTCATCGAATTCAAACTGACGACACTCGCCGGCTTCGTGCTGATCCCGTTCGGTTTGTTTGGCAAATCCGCCTTCATGGCCGAGCGCGTCCTCGGCAACGTCATCTCGTCGGGCATCAAGGTGCTGGTGCTCGCTGTCATCATTGGCATCGGCTCAACCCTGTTCTCCGAGTTCACCGCCGGCTTCAACGGCGCGACGCCCACGATCGACGACGCCATGACCATCGTGCTCGCGGCCCTGGCGCTGCTGGGCTTGGGCATCTTCGGCCCCGGCATCGCGAACGGTCTCGTCTCCGGCGGCCCGCAGCTTGGCGCGGGCGCAGCGATCGGCACAGGTCTCGCCGCCGGCGGCATGGCCGCAGCGGGCGCAGCCGCGGTTGGCGCGGTCGCGTCCGGCGGTGCTGCCCTTGCCGGAGGGGTTGCTGCCGCCGCCCGTGGCGGGGCCGCGCTCGCGGGCGGGGCGTCCACCGCCTACAGCCTCGGCGCGGCCGGTCAGTCGGGCGCATCCGCCGTCGGTTCCGGTCTCGGCAATGTCGCCTCTACCGGCGCTTCGAAAGCCGGCTCGGCCGCCGCCAGCCCGTTTCGCCGGGCGGCCGCCTCCCTGAAGGAGAGCTTCGCGGCCGGTGGCCGGGCAGTGTCCGGTGAAGCCGGCACCGCCGAAGCCGCATCGACCGAGGCGACGACTGCCACGCCAGCCGCCCCATCCTCATCCCCCGACAATCCGCCTGCCTGGGCCAGGCGCATGAAGCGCAACCAGCAGATGACGCATGGCGTCCAGGCGGCCGCTCATGCCGTCAAATCCGGCGATGCCCATGGCGGCGGCTCTTCCGTCAACCTCTCCGAAAGCGACTGACCATGTTCAAGCGACCGTCCGCCCATTACGGCAAATCCCCGCAACCCGAGACACCCTACCAGCGCGCCGCACAGGTCTGGGACGACCGCATCGGCTCTGCCCGCGTGCAGGCGAAGAACTGGCGGCTGATGGCCTTTGGGTCGCTCGCTTTGTCGGCGGGATTGTCCGGCGCATTGTTCTGGCAGTCGCTGAACGGCTCGATCGTGCCCTGGGTGGTGCAGGTCGATCGGCTGGGACAGGCGCAGGCTATCGCCCCGGCGACCGCCGACTACCAACCCTCCGATCCGCAGATCGCGTTCTACCTAGCGCGCTTCATCGAGCAGGTCCGTTCGATCCCGGCCGACGCGATCATCGTGCGGCAGAACTGGCTGCGCGCCTATGACTTCACCACGCAGGCCGGCGCGCTGGCGCTCAACGACTACGCCCGCGCCAACGACCCGTTCGCCAAGGTCGGCAGGCAGCAGGTCGCGATCGAGGTATCGAGCGTGATCCGCGCTTCGCCGTCGAGCTTCCGCATCGCCTGGATCGAGCGCCGCTATCAGGACGGCTCGCTCGCCTCGACCGAACGCTGGTCGGCCATCCTCACCGTCGCCGTGCAGCCGCCGCGCGACGCCGACACGCTGCGGAAGAATCCGCTCGGAATCTACATCAACGCCATCAACTGGTCGAAGGAGCTTGGACAATGACGCCAGCACTCCGCAAAGCCGCCCCCTGGAGTGCAGGACATCCGGCTTTCCGTAATGCCTCACTCGCGGCTTTACTGCTTTCCGTATCGGCGCTCGCCGGATGCGCGGGGCACATCCAACCGCCGGAGATTTCCTACGACGATGCCGCACCCGCCGTCATCGCCACCGATCCACCCAAGCCCGTGCAGGTGGTCGAACTGCCGAAGGTGCTGCCGCTTCCCGGCCAGTTGAAGCCGGTCGGCAAGGACGGTAAGCCGACGCCCGAGCTGCCGGACCCTGCCGCGCGCGTGAACGAGGCCAATGCCGCCGCGCGGATGCAGCCCATCCGCAACGGCTTCATCAACTCGATGCAGGTCTATCCCTTCGTCGATGGCGCGCTCTATCAGGTCTACGCCTCGCCGGGGCAGATCACCGATATTTCGCTCCAGCCCGGCGAACAGCTTGCCGGCTCCGGTCCGGTCGCCGCTGGTGACACCGTGCGCTGGATCATCGGCGATACCGAGAGCGGCACGGGCGCGGCGAAGGTCGTGCATATCCTCGTGAAGCCTACCCGGCCCGAGCTGATGACCAATCTCGTCATCAACACCGACCGCCGCACCTATCACATGGAACTGCGCTCGACGCCCTCCACCTATATGGCATCGGTGTCCTGGCAGTATCCGCAGGACCAGCTCATCGCGCTACGGCGGCAAAACAGCCAAGCGGAAGCCGCGCAACCCCTTGCCAGTGGGGTTGATCTTTCCAAGGTAAACTTCCGCTACGAGGTCTCCGGTGATCGTGCGCCGTGGCGACCGCTCCGTGCCTTCGACGACGGGCGGCAGGTGTTCATCGAATTCTCGCGCGGGATCGGCCAGGGCGAGATGCCGCCGCTCTTCGTCGTCGGCCCGGAGGGCGACACCTCCGAGCTGGTGAACTACCGCGTGCGCGGCAACTACATGATCGTCGATCGGCTGTTCGCCGCCGCAGAACTCCGCTTCGGCGCGGCGAAGGATCAGAAGCGCGTCCGCATCTCCCGGACGGATGGGAGGCCCGCGTCGTGAGCGAGGAACATCCCGAGAAGGAGGAAGGGCGCAAGCCCGATGCGGCCCCTGCTCCAGAGGCAGAAGATGATGCTCGGCCGCTGACCGGCGAGCCGGTCGCGCCGATGCGGCTGCGGCCCGAGCCACCGCGCGTCACCCGCCTGTCGCGCAAGGTGCTCGCAGGTCTCGGTCTTGCCGCCAGCGTCGGCGTCGGCGGCGCGCTGATCTATGCGCTCCAGACCCGTCATGGCGGCGAACAGGGCCAGGAACTGATCTCAACCGATAACCGCGCCACGCCGGATGGCCTGGCCGGTCTGCCGAAGGATTACAGCGGCGTGCCCAAACTCGGCCCGCCGCTGCCGGGCGACCTCGGCCGCCCGATCCTCAATGCGCAGAACGCCGGCCAGCCGATGCCGACGCCGGGGATCGCTACGCCCAATACCGGACCTGTCGGCCCCACGCCCGAGGAACAGCGCCGGGCACAGGAACTGGAGGCGGCCCGGACGGCGCGGTTGTTCGCCTCGACCGAAACCCGGCCCGCGAACAACGCGACGGCCGCACAGCCGTCCACGACCGCGACGATGCCATCGACCGACCTTGCCAGCCTCGGCCTCGCACCGCAGCCGGCCACACCCTCGGCGCAGGATCGCCAGCTCGCCTTCCTCAACCAGGCACCCGACAAGCGCACCGTCTCGCCCAATCGCGTCGCCGCCCCGGCATCGCCGAACGTCCTTCAGGCCGGCGCTGTCATCGCCGCCGCGCTCATCACCGGCATCCGGTCCGATCTGCCCGGCCAGATCACCGCCCAGGTGACCGAGAACGTCTACGACAGCCCGACCGGCCGCATCCTACTCGTGCCGCAGGGCACGCGCGTCGTCGGCCAATATGACAACGGCGTCGGCTTCGGACAGCGCCGCGTGCTTCTCGTCTGGACGCGGCTGATCTTCCCGAACGGCCGCTCGATCATACTGGAACGCCAACCCGGCGCCGACGCCGAGGGATATGCCGGGCTGGAGGATGGCGTCGATTACCATTGGGGCGAACTGTTCAAGGCCGCGGCCTTGTCCACGCTGCTCAGCGTCGGCGCAGAATCTGGTTCGTCGAGCGGCGAAAGCGACATCGTGCGGGCCCTGCGTAACGGCGCATCGAACAGCATCAGCCAGACCGGCCAGCAGATCGTCCAGCGCCAGCTCAATATCGCACCAACGCTCACCATCCGGCCGGGCTTCCCCGTCCGCGTCATCGTCACGCGCGATCTTGTACTCGAACCCTACGGAGGCTGAAATGGCGAAGCTGAAACTCGGCCCCATAACCGACGACAAGCCGGTCAAGGTCACGCTGGAACTTCCGGCCGGTCTGCACCGCGACCTTGTTGCCTATGCAGACATCCTCGCCAGCGACGCCGGGCACTCTGTTGGCGATCCTGTTCGTCTGATCGTGCCAATGCTGCAGCGCTTCATCTCGACGGATCGGGAGTTTGTGAAGGCCCGGCGTGCAATTCTGCCGACTTCGCGGAACCGTTGATCCCGGAAGACTGATCCACTCGCGCCATTGAACGCGCGAGATCGAGCAGTCGCAGGAATGCCGGATTATCATTGCGCGACGCCCAGACGGCACGAAATGGCAATATCTCGCCGACGATCGGGCGAAACACCACGCCGGGAAACTGCATGCCCGTGGTCGCTTCGCTGGTGACAGTGAGCCCGCGTCCGAGCGCCACAAGTTGCATCAGGTTGTCTCGGCCCACCGCCTGCTGCTGAATCTCGGGGTGGTGCCCGAGGTCGGCGAGACGCTGGACGAGATAATCGTGGATTTCCTCGCCAGGCGCACTCTCGCTGACGATGAAGGTCTCGCCAGCCAGATCGCCGAAACTGATTTCCATGTCGTCGGCATGAGGATGATGCACAGGCAACACCGCAAAGATGCGCTCCGACCAGAGATGCTGGCTCTCACAATCGGGCCAGCTTGTGAGCCCGGTCAAGAACGCGACATCAAGTTGATGCTGTCGCACTGCGGCGACGTGTTCGGCGGGATTACCGTCGGCAAAGCTCAGCTTGACCGCCTTATGGCGCTGCCCGAACACTTGGAAGAGGTCAGCCAGAAAACCCGATGCCAGCGACGAGAAGATGCCGATCCGGATCTCGCCGTCTTCGCCGCGCCCGATCGCAGACACTTCCGCTCGCGCCATCCCGATCTGCGACAAAGCCTTGCGACCGCGTTGGACGAATTGCCTTCCGGCCTGGGTGAGCTGCACACCGCCCGCTGATCGCGTGAACAACGGCGCGCCGAGCCGGTCTTCCAGATCCCGAATGCGGCGACTGATGGCTGATTCCTGTATGCCCAGAGCGGCCGCCGCTCGGCGAAAACTGCCGTGATCCGCCGCAGCAATGACATAGTTGATGTGGCGGACTTCAATCGGCAAGCTACGAAATATTCCTTTGGTTAGTCTTGGAAAAGATTGGCCATCAAAATCTAAACACAATTAGTTATTTCAACATACCCTATTAATTCTGTAGAATAGCTGCCATCACCGTTAGCCGCCCCCTTGTGCTTTAGTTCACGCTGCAAAGTCGGCTCGACGGCTTGCGCGAAAAAATCCGCTCGCTGCTCCGGTTGGAAAGCCGGTGGGGCTGCTGGCGCATTTAGATATCTCTCGCACGCCCGCTCAACCGCTGGGATGCGCGCACCGTCCTGGTTGACGGCAATGGGCTGCACCACCACGCGACGCTCACCGTTGCCAGCGGACGTCTCCACCATCCACAGAGATAGCAGCACCGGCCCTTCAACATCACCGGACACGGCAATGCCGATTTCCTCTGGAGCCACACTGCGCCAACGCCCCAACTCCTCCTGCACCAGCGGGTGGTCCAGACCCATCAGTTGGAGCTCATCCTGATTTGTTGCCGCCTCACGATTCAAGGTGAAGCGCGCGCGACGATTGCCCTCGGAAGTGACGAGATCGTATGTGGTGTCGTCCACCTTCACCAGCTTCTGCTGGCGGTCCACGACTGCCGCCGCGAAGAAACGCACTAGTCGATCTAGACCGGACGAGACATCCGAAAACGGCTTGTAGTCATCCAAACTGAATCCATCGAGATCTTGGAAAAGATCGAAGACAACCTGCCGAGCTTCACGAGAGTTAGAGAGCGCTGCCTCCAATTCTACTTGGGTGCGCTTTAGCTCAGGATCAGACAGCGCCTCTTGGTACAGGCGGTCATAATTTAACCGTTCGGACAACTGCCCAAGAATCTGCGCCCGCAAATCTTCCGCAACATTGCCCTGCTCGTCGACTTTGCCCACTGTCCGGGCGATTTCGGTCAACTTCTCATCCAGCAACAGGAAGATACGCCCCTCGATGGTGTCCGAGAGAACAAGGTTATAAACCTGCGCGGTGTGGCTCTGGCCGTAGCGGTGGATGCGCCCGATGCGCTGCTCCATATCCATCGGGTTCCACGGCAGATCGAAGTTAAACAGGATACGCGCAAATTGCAGGTTGATGCCTTCGCGGCCCGCCGCTGTGCAAACCAACACGCGAGGCCCGTCCTTCTGTCGGAAGCGACGCTCCGCCGCTACCTTGGCCCCGTGATCCCCGCCGCGCAACACCACCACGCCCTGACCGGGGAAGGTTTGCTCAATCTCGCGGGCGATCATGTCCACCGTGCCGAGATAGGTGGCGAAGATCACGATCTTCTCGTTCTGGTTCTGCCGCCAAAGCGTCCCCAAACCATCGAGCAGCTTTTGCATTTTGGTCTCGCGCTGAGGCGGAAACGCACCCAGCAGATCGCCGATACGCAAGCGCTCTTCTGGCAAGTGCAGATTGACGACCGCAGAGGCAGCTTCTTCCGCATGTGAGGCCGAATACTCGCTGTCGTAGGGGTCGGAGGCCATCTCCAGGGCCTCTTCATCCAGCTTCTTGACTAGCCGGTATTTCAAGTCGGCCAGCACACGATCCACCTCACTGCGCCCGATGCTATCGCGCGGCAGATCGAATTCCTGGTGGATCAGTTCGCGCGCTTCCTCAGTCAGCCGTTCCCGCCCCTCGATGTCCAATTCCTTGTCGCGCAGCAGCGCCTCATGCAGGGTCAGCATCAACAAGCGACGCTTGAGCGTTCGGCGCACGGCCGCGAAACTCGATGCGGCGATCTTCTGAAAGATTGCCATCAGGAAGCCCAGCGCGCGCCCTTGGTTGCCCTGACGACGCGCGAGATCGAAGCCGTCTTCCAGATACTCGCGCAGCTTTTCGTAAAACTGCCGCTCTTCCTGCGCCATGATGAAGGATTCGGTGTGAACCCAACGCCGTGCGAACAACGGCGAGCCATCTGGCTGGCAAGCATCAGCTTTGGTACGGCGGAACATCACCGTGTTGAGCCGGTGGCGATTATCCACCATCTCCTCGGGACTGCGGAACAACGTCGGATTCAGCAACTGCGCCAGCATCCAGAACTGAAAATGGTTGCCCTGGTGCGGCGTGGCGGAGAGGAGGAGAAGATCGCGCGAATGATCCTTGAGCGCCTCCGCCAGCTTGTAGTTCTCCGTTTTCCGTACCTTGCCCCCGGTACGGTACGCGGTCAGATGATGCGCTTCATCAAACACCACCAAATCCCAACGTGGCGCATCCAGCAGCCGCTTGATACGCGCAGGACGCTTCAAAGTGTCGATACTGGCGATCAGCCGGTCGTGCTTGGCAAAGGCGTTCGTCTTGCGATCGGTGATGTCGCCTTCGGAGCCGAACACCTCGAAATCGAGATTGAATACCTCGTTCAATTCGCGATGCCAATTGTTCACAAGACCGGCGGGCACGACCATCAAAGCGCGGTTCAATTCCCCCCGACTGGCAAGCTCGCGCAAGATCAGCGCGGTTTCGATGGTTTTCCCCAAGCCCACTTCGTCGGCAATCAGATAGCGCCGGGGTGAAGCCGTTGCGATGCGATGGGTCAGGACCACTTGGTGCGGTAGAAGATCAATCTTCGCTGATGTCAGCGCCGAGGCGCTTTCCATCACCGGAAGCGCATGCGCCTCGTAAGACAGCCACGCCTTGCGACCGCGTTCAGCGCTGCCGTCCACGGCACGCAGAATGCGCTCGGTGCGCGTAAGCTCTCGCCGTAGCGAAGCAGCCGGGACACGCCGCTCGCCGACGCTGAAGAAGGCTCGCAGATAACCATCTCGAGCCTGCTCAAGGACGACGCCCTGACCATGTTCGTGGTGAGTGATACGCTCGCCGGGCTGGAACTGAAACTCTACCGTCACGCCGCCGCCTCACGTTATCCGCAGGTGGAACAGGCCCGCCGGCCTGCCGTCGTCGTGCAGCAGGATCTCCTGCGGATATTCATTGGCCTGTCCCCATAGGATGCGGCCGAAGTCGATCAGATGGCCGTGGGGCGCATGACATAGCCAACTCACCTCGTCCGTGGCGGCCTGCGCCTTGATGCGATTGTGGCCACTGGGCAGCCAGAACGTCAGCGCGGCGTCGCCTTCATATTCGTCTTGAAACGACAGGATCGCCGGCTTGATGGCATCACCCAGCCAGGCTTCGGCATCCGTCGGCGTCAGCAAGTCGAGGCTGCCGTCCAGCCCGGCAACCACCAGCGTTTTGCCTCCATTGCTCGGCAGGTCGTCTGGCCAATTGCCGACCGCTCGCAAAAACTGTCGCAGGCTCCAGACCTCGCTGGCCGCACATATCTGGTTGCGGGCCTCCTCGTCCCACACCCAACTGGTGCCGCGCCGCTGCCAAACTGTATCCAGCACTTGCCTCATCGCGCATAGTCCTCGTCGTCACCGAACAGCGATGCCTGAACGGGCTGAGGGGCTTGGCTGGATTGCCAGGTCTTGTAGATCGACACCGCACGAGAGGCCGCGTTGCGGGTGATCTGGTCTGGGCCATTGCGGTGAAGCCATTCCAGAAGCGGTCGCAACGCGACGTGCGGCTTGAAGTTTTCGTTCTTCAGCGTGTCCGAGGCATTGATCCCGCTGTTGTCGAAGCAAGCGCCGATCAGCACGAGCGCCTGATCCAGATCGGAGGTCAGGCGGCGACGGTGCTTGCCCGACCATTCCCGCGCGAACTCCAACGGATCGGCTCGCGTGAAGATCTTGTTCTTCTCCGCGCACCAGCCACGCTGCAAGAACTCGTCCGGGGTAGTGATCGACCCCTTCAGGAATTTCTGCAACTGATCGCGCTGAAGATGGATTGCGCTGCCGAAGGTACGCAAAAACTGGCGCGTGATCGGCTCGGCGTTGACCGGCGGCGGCTCCTTGCCCTTGTCGGCGTCTTCGTCGATGAGCTGATTGATACCGACCAGCGCATCCTTGACCGAAATGACTTTTCCTTCATCGACAAAAACCTTGCCATAGTGGCGCGAGAAATACTCCAGCGCCTTGCCACGCCGGATGACCTGAAGATCCGCGGCGGGCAAACCCTCCTTGGCGTGGTTTTCCAGCATCGCCTGCAACTGGCGCACATCGCCCATCACCTCACGCCGCATCCGGCCCCAACTGACAGGCTTGGGTTCTTCCGTTCGTTTCCTGCAAACGTGGATGATGTCGTACTCGATAGTCTTCGAGCCGAACTCCCCGTCGCCCTTGGTCTCGTCCGAACGGATCGGATAAGTCGCCTCGAGGTAGTAGCCAGCGTCGAACAACGACTCCAGTACCGCCACCCACGGTTCGTCCTCGCTATGGTGGAAGGTGAAGGCAAGGATACCGCTGGGTTTGAGTGCGCGGTGGGCCTCACGCCAACATTGAGTGAGAAGGCGCTGATAGAAGCCATCGGGGTCTTCCGGCTCGCGCGCTTTGTTGGCGACCGCTTCCAAGGATTTGGGCGTGTATTCGGCCCGGAAATAATCTGGATACTTGTCCTTCAGCGCAAGGCGCAACCAGACGTAGAAAAAATCGGACAATTCCGAGTAGTGCAACAGGCCACCGAAGGGCGGATCGGTGATGACCAGATCAAGGCTGGCCGTAGGGACATGCGTGAGGTCGGTGGAGGAACCCTGATACACCCCAACTGCGCCGACCGGATCGCCGGGATAGACCTTCTCACTCTTACCGGAGATCGACTCTGCCAATGCCGCATCACGCCGCTTCAGTGCCTCAAGACTGACCGCTTCCCAAGGCTGCGCCGACCACTCCCGACCTTGAATAACCCCCTCAACACTTGAGGCCCAATTTCCGCGCCCCAGATCGGGAAATACACAATTCTCGATTACCGTCGATTTCGGATGGAAATTGTTATTCGAGAACATTGGCTCCGGCGTGTCACGCTGCGGATTCCAAAAACTGAAAGAGCATTGGTTTCGTAGATATTGCTGGAATGCCCCAAGAACATACTCGCGTGTTTTCCACTCATATTCACCGGCCTCGACGATGGATCGAAGCAAAAGGGAATGAACAAGCAATTGGCGAGGATTAAACATCGTCCACCAATGCGTGAAACCGTGGTTCGGCACACCACCCTGTAGATGATGTGTCATAAAGCCGTAGGCCAGTTCTGAGCGTGGCCAGTAATACTTCAGGTCAGCGTCTTTTCGTGCTTCCCATTCAGCGAATGCGGTGTCGTACTGCCGCGCGTGCGCTGCGTCATAGGCAGCAAAAAAACGCCCGTTATAGGGCTTTCCCGCTGCATTGCGCTTGGGCGCATAGCCTTGCACAGCGTAGGCTGCCATTGGCCCAGTTTTGCCGGTGGCCTTAATGGTCGTCAGCACATCCTGCACCGTGCCGCACGCTGAGCAAGCATAGTGAGACTTCTTCGGAACCGTGCCTTTTCCGGTTGCGAACGTGACGCCTGTTTCCGGATCACTCACCTCGTCCGGCAAATCGCCGCGCACTTCCAAAAAGCGAATCTTCGAAGCACGCACAGCGTCCCATCGCGTGGTCGCCGCAACATCGTCCTGTGCCGAGCCGCCGTAGGGGTGGCCGCTCACATCCTGTTTCGCCTCGCCAGCCAGCCATTGCGGATGCACCAGGAGACTCAGTTCGACCTTCTTGTTCTTGCCCTTGCCGAGCTTGACCATCTCCGTGTGGCTGCAATGCGGACAGACCACGCGCTTCTTTGGATCGAGCACGGAATACGGCGTTTCGCTGGGCGCAACATACAGAGGCGCATCAGGCGCCATCCGCGCGACGTCTTCCTCGACATGGAAGTCGGTGCCGCACTCACGGCAGCTATGCTCCCAATGTTTGACGGCAAGCGTCTTCACCGCCATCACCGGACTAGTCATGATCGGTGTGCGATGCCCGCAGCCTGTCACCTGACACGGGCCATGCTTGGCCCAGAAGGTGTAGATGATTTCCGGGCCTTCGTATTTGTAGTTCTTGCGCTCGTCGCGCGGGATCGAAAGCGGGTCAAAATCGAAGGGCATCGCCTTGTTCGTCGGCAGATGCGTCCACGTTCCTTTTTCGCCTTCCGGGCCGTCGCAATAATAGTAAGGCATGATCTGCGGCTTAACCTCAGCCTCGATGTCGGCGAGGAGTTTCTTCACCTCGCCCAGATCGACATCGGCCAGTTCCTGCTTGACCACGAACCACGCCACCGGGTTCAGGTCGTTGCCGACCATCTGCATCCCGAGGCGCGAACCTTCCACCAGCGTCGTCCCGCCACCCATGAAGATGTCGGCGACCTTGAGGTTCTTGAATGCCCCCTTCTTCTGGTGATTGGCGTAATAATTGTCCCACACCAGCTTGGCTGCGTGGGAAGGATCTTCCGGCGCCTTAGTCGCCGCGGCGATCAGCATCGAGCGGAACACGCTGGAGCGCCGCCGCGCCCACCACTTCGACATCTGGTAGATTGGCTTGCCCGCATTGCCTTCGATCACCGCGACCTGGTTGACCGGCAAAATCGGGAAATCGACTTCAAGGCAAGTTTTGGGGCGGTTCGGATCATTGAAGTCAACGGTTTCGAGCGCAACAGCCTTGCCTGCGCCGACGGCCCTGGCGACCTCTTGTGCGAGTATTTCTTTCTTGGTGGCCATCAACCGTAATCCTTACTTGGTCAGCTCGACGAAGGGCGACAACACCTCCAACAGCGATAAGCCGCCATGCGTGAGCGTCGGGTAGCCGCCGGGGCTGCGCCACTTTCTGCGGCCCAGGGCCAGCAGGTGCGAGCCATGCGGGCTGTCGATTTGCAGTGCTACGGGCGGCACGAAGGGGCCGGTATCACCCGTGCCAGGCTTGCTGCGCCCGCTAGAAAAGGTCTGTTTGAGAAACTGGCCGACGTCGCCGTCCGCATCTGGGAAGTATCCAGTGGCGGCATAGCCGTGATCGGAGGTGATGACCAACCGCCGCCCAGTGGCAAGGCGTTCCACGAACGCCCAGAAATCATCGCTGGTAAGCTGCTCGGCAGCATCTCGCGTCAATGGTTCCAGCCCCTGGCCGGCGCCGGAGCCGTCGTGCAGCTTGGCGTCGGGCCAATGGTGCCAGAAGACTTGATTGGGCGCGTTGCCGATCAGGGCTTCGCAGTCCTTCCACGGCAGATCGACGGCTTCCGTCTGCGCCGGTTGCAACCGGTGCGCGAGACCGCCGCCATTGTTCTGGAGTTTGCTCCGGCTGGCAAAGCCGAGGGCTTGCGCAAACTCGTTGGTTTCCCCCGGCAGTTCGGAAGCGTGGGCGCCAACCTCGTGAAGGGTAAAGCCGCGCTCCTTGGCCCCCTGCAACAACCACGGTAGTTCGCGCAGCGAAAGCCCATCAAGGATCAGCAGCGCCTTGGCGCTGAAAGGTTCCACCCACCAGCGCTTCAATCGATCCGAAGTCCGCTCCACGCTGCCGCCGAAGGCGCGCCACAAATCCCAACCGCTGGATGAGAGGAACAGATCCAACTCACTGATTTCACGGTCGCGCCTGACGACCTCGCTCGCCGCATTGGACACGGCTAGCGGCTCGGATGCTACCTCGACCGCGTGGTCGACAATGACCCGCCAGGCATCGGCATCTGTGCCTTGCGCCAGAGTATGCAGCGCGCTGACGGTCAAGGCCATCAATCACCCTCCTTCTCAAGGTTCAATTCGAAGGTCATGCCTTCGGGCAGCTTCCTGAGCAGTTCCTTGAGCTGCGCGCCGGTGGCGGCCGACACCTTTATCGACACATCGGCGACGCGCGTGGCCGGCCCGATCCCCCAACTCTCGATCTTGCCGATCAGGTTCAAGGGCGAGGTAGCCGGATTGGCGAGCGGGATGCGCGATGGAGTGGTGGGGCCGGCACCGCCAAAGATGCCGCCCGGCGCGGGATCGGGAGGAGAACTGTTCGTTCCATCGCCCCCCGGCATAGGTGGTGTGGGAGGTGTCGGCGCAGCCGTACCGTCACCACCGAAAATCCCGCCTGCTGCTGTCGTCGGCGGCGATGGCTGAGTCGCTCCGCCCGTCGCAGGCACGGCGGAGGGCAACATCACGAAAACATCGTCGAGATGCCGCCCCGTAAGCGAGAGCTTGGGGCGCAGGCGCCGCCATGCCGTATCCTCATCCTCGCCTGGATGGGTTTGCAGATATTCCATCCCGCGCACATTGAGAGCGACCTTGCCCCTGGCGCACAGGCGCAGAAGGCGCTCCTTCATCGCGGTTTCGCCTAGCCACGGAATACAATCCTGGCCAGCGGGGCGCGGCTCTTGCAGCTCGCGCAGCAGCTTGCCGACCGCTTCATTGTTGTTGGCGAACTCGATCACCAACTCCTCGAAGTCTTCGGGTACAAAGAGATCGCTGGTCAACGCCTCTTCGATCGCCTCGGGGATCTGCGACCCTTGTTTGTCGAGGCGCTCCACGCTGAATTTGCATTGTGCAGGGTCGGCAAAATTCCACCGCGACAGAACCGCGAAGCGGTCAAACCGCTTCTTGAGATTGTCCCGCAGGGTGCTCTCAAATTCCTTGTGCAGCCTCCTGTATTCAGGATTTTGGCTGCCCCACTCCTGCGCCTTCATTTCGGCTCGCGCGAGGATAAGCAGATCGCGGTCCAGAAAAGCGTTTGTGCTGCCGGCGCGAGGTAGCAGGAAGCGCACGGTATTGCGACGCTTCTGCAATTGGTCCTTGAGCCAACGCCCCAACGTGGCATCGAGCTTGTCCGGTTCCTCGGGCAGCACGAGAATGGGAAGGCGATCGTCCCATCTGTCAGGATGCTCGGCATCATCGAGCAGGGTCCAAGGATCGTTGGCCCAGGTTCGCGGCAGAGCGATCACGCGAAAGGTTTTGGCAACCTCGTCGCTCCCAGCAATGACGTAACGGACCTGCTTCGCGAGCTGCGCTTGATCGGCCCCATCAGCGAACAGCTTGTCGTTGCGCGCATAAGCGATCAGTTTGGCGCGTGGGTTTTCCTCCTCCCGGAACAGCAACTTGGTGCCTTCCTGGTGGATGTTGAAACTGTTCTCAACAATGGTCGCCAGTTCAACGTGAAAAGCGTTGTCATCCACCGGCTTATTGCGGGTGATATCCAGTTGCAGGGTGGCCGGCTCCGCACCAGCAAGATTGCCCACGGCAATCGAACGTAGCCACAATGCGCCGACGATCTCTTGTAGGTGCGGCGCGACGCTGGCGTGATCGTGCCTTGCTTCTGTCACTGAGATGATGTTTTGCTGAGCCTTCTCGCGCAGCGTGCGGTGGTGCTGGTTGGCGACAGCCTCAAGCAATGCGCCAATTCCCGAGGTATCATCATCCAGCCGAAAATCGGCTGCGGTGAGCAACGGGGTATTCTCACCACGACTTTTGAACAGGTTCGCAAGGATTCGGATCAGATCGCGCGTTTCCTGCGCGTCGGTAGCGATGAGTACCTGCTCTTCCAGCAAACGCAGCAGGTGCGGTGCATAGGGCCAGGACTCGGTGAATTCCTGACGTTTGCGCTCCTGCTCAGCCGGCGCCACGTCAAGAAGACGGAACGATTCGGAAACGTGCTGCGCGACAAGCGACTCAATGGTGCCGCTGGCGATCTGAAGGCGGTTATCGAACAAGCGGTGCAGCAGCATCCGGCGACGATCCTGTTGGATACGTTCCGCGCTGCCACCCGCTTTGAAATCAATAGCGACGGGATTGACGCGATGGACCTGCTGGTAAGCGTCGCTACCTCCATTCCGCACAGAGATTACCAACACAAGAAGATCAGGGCGCTCCTTGGCAATCTCCGACAGTATTTGTATGAAATTAAATGCCCAATTCTTCCAAGGATACTGTTTAGTATTCGTTAAACCGTCGAACCACGTCTGAAATTCGTCTATAAGTAGCATCGTCGGCTTGTGCTCCAACAGCTCAACAATGAGCCTGTCAGATGGTATTTCGGTTTTTGATGCTCCCTGACCTTCCCACTTGCCCTTAATGAAAGAGCCATAGGGATGATTCTCGAACAACACATCCCACAGAAACTTGTAGCGTTGACGGTGGAGGCTTTCACCGATGACGTGCATCCCTTCACGCAGCGCGATGTTGGAGATGTTCGTATCAGCCAGCTTGGCGGCCCACTCCCTGAGCCACGCCCCGGTCGATGCAGGATCAGTCACCGCGTGGTAAAGTGCCGCCATCAAGTGCGACTTGCCGAGTCCACGCTCGCCGATCACAACGACCGGACGGCCCTGGTTGGGGCCAACGGCCTCGATACCTTTCAGCAGGTCATGTGTAGGGTATGTGATTTCAAGGAACTGCTTGGCAGTGATCTGGGTGGCACCGGTCCGCTGATCGTTCGACAGTTCGATGGCAGTGCCTTTGAGGCGCTTACCGCGAAATTCCTCTCGTAATGTAAGTCCAAGCATTACTGTCCCCTGCTTTCCGTGGCCGAGGCACGGAAAGGCTCAACCTCAATTCGTCTAGCCCTATGCTTAGCCCCGGCCAGCGTACGCTCAAGCTGCCGCTTAACCATTCACGGCCTCCCGAAGAAGCACGATCTGCTGATCCTGCGGGCGCCGCGCTTCAAGCGGGGTATCGAGTCCTAACCGCCTCAGCGCATAGTAGCGCAACGCCTTTCGAACTTGAATTTGAGCACGCCCACCTCGCATGCCGTAATCGAGGGCGATGATTCGTTTTTGACTTTCGGAAAGCTCTGGATGTGGCCCTATTTCCAGCGTGATAAGCTCGTTCCAGTCGACATCATCCTCGGGCGACACCTCGCTCGGGCGAGTTGATCTGACCTCTATGATCCGAGACAGCAAAAAGTCCTTGAACGACCTGCTGACCTCGCAAAAGGCGCGGGTGTGCCACCGAAATCCATCGAAGCCGATTGCATGCGGCGCGACCCATCGCCACCGCGGATCATCGCTGGAGAGCGATTGATATTTAATCTCGACCGCTTGGTTCTGCCGGATCGCTGCAAGCATCGTTCGCAGCGTATCGTTGTTGACGCCGCGGGCCGGTACAGGCGGTCCAGCATAAGGTGGAGAATGAGCAATCCAGGATTCGGAGGGCGCCAGAATACCTTCGGCGACGGAGCGAAGCTGGTTGAGGTACCGTCCGGCATCTGGTTTTAGAAAGCAGGGCTGGAACTCATTGCTCGCGATATAGCGCTTAGCGCTCTTGTCGTAGATGGCGTTCTGTGGCGCGCGTTCCTGGTAGAGCGTCAAATCTTTCGACGCCTGTGGCACGGACACGTCGAACGCCCCGATGATGTCCGAACGATTCACGCCGCCTTCCCAGTAAAGGCGGAACTCGATGAATTCGAGCCGGCGCTCCACACCCCATTTCAATGCCGCAGCGGCCTCTGGCATTGCTTTCTTGCCTCCGCGCGCCGATGAGGATAAAAACTATATGGACGTATCGACGCGATCCGTGTAATTATTATTCCTATATGGGGTGATCCGTCAATGGTGATTGGCTGGATGGCTTTTGGGGTGGGGCACGACATGCCGAAACGCGGTTCAGAGATTGAAATCGCCAACAAACGGATCGCCTGCGGCGGCGCCAAGGCGTTGCGCGGCCCGAACAGCAGCACGCTCGCAAGGACGGCAGCCGCATCGACGACGCCCCAGCAGCTCGACAGCAAGTAATGACCGGAAGGAGAGCGGCCATGACCATCGCGCATCGATCCACCCTGGTCGTTCACGGCCGCCTCGCCATGCGGGAGGGCCGCCTGACGGCGGGCCGTGACGGTCGCCACGGCCTCCAGATCATGTCCTTCGAGCAGGCCGCCGTCCGACTGGCTGGCGGCTTCGTCCACCCCATCGACGACGAGAGCCTGCGCGCGGCCATCCAGGCGGCCCTGCCCACAACGCCGATGGGCGAGCTGGAGAGCATCAAGGCTCTTCCCGGCATGATCGACGCGGCGGCTGACACGCTCCACAAAGCCTGGCGCGCGGGCATCGATCTGGCCGCACCCGCGGCCGATCATCCGCGGCTTGCCGCCATCGCGCGCCTGGAAGCTGCCGTCCTCGACCAGCTTCCGCCAGGCATGATGCGGCCTCTCGACATCGTCACCGCCGCAACCGCCCGCATGGGTCATGCTCCGACGGTCCTCGGCCCGATGGAGATCGTCGGCCTTACTGAACTCTCGCCCTGCTGGCGGCCGCTGCTCCAGGCCCTTACGGCCCATATTCCCGTGCGATGGACGGCGGGCCCGAGGAGCGTTCCCGCATGGCTGGACGGCACCGGCGTCACGGTCGCGCGCGCACCGGCGCATGCGCCGGGAATCAGCGCCGCCAGCGCGGCGACGGCCTATCACGAGGCCATTGAGGCGATGCGCTGGGCGCGCAGCCTGCTCGCTTCGGGCGTCCCGGCTTCGGAGATCGCCATCGCGACCACCTCGCCTGCCGATTATGACGATCATTTCCTAGCTCTGCGCGCCGACGCTAACATAGACCTTCACTTCGTCCATGGCATCCGCACCGTCGCCACCCGCGAGGGCCAAGCGGCTGCGGCGCTAGCCGACATCGTGGTTCGCGGCGTGTCGCAATCGCGGCTGCGCCGCCTCGCGGCGCTCTGCCGGGACAGCGGGCCTTTCGAGACCCTGCCCGAAGGCTGGCTGCGGGTGCTGCCGACCGATGCGCCGCTCTCGACTCCGGGCGCCTGGAACCGCCTGCTGGCCCGACTGACGCCGGAAGACTGGCCCGACGGCGCCGACCATGTTCCGGCGCTGCGCACGGCGGTCGAGACCCTTGTGAAAGGATCGGAGGCCGCCAGCGAGATCGGAGAAGTCTTCCTCAAGGGCCGCGCGCTGGCGATCTGGCGCAAGGCTCTGCTCGCCGGCCCCGCCGCCTCGATCGACGCCACGCTGGAAACCCTGAAGCAGGACGACGGACTGGAAGCGTGCGTCTGCGTCGCCTGGATGCCGGCCAGCGCGCTCGCGGCATCGCCCCGCCGCTTCGTGCGGCTCCTCGGGCTTAATTCCTCGCGCTGGCCGCGCGGGATCGCCGAGGACCGGCTGATCCCGGACCATATAATCCCGACCCAGGTGCTCGACCCGCTGCCGGTCAACCTCGCCGACCGCCGCGACTTCGAGACGATTCTTGCCACGACGGCCGACACCGTCGTTCTGTCGCGCGCACGGCGCGACAGCGACGGGCGTCTCCTGGGTCGCAGCCCTCTGCTCGCCGGGCGTGGCCACGAAACCTATCTGCGCCGCAACGCGACACCGGCGCACGCCTTCAGCGAAACAGACCGCCTCATTGCCCGGCCCCAAGAGTTCGCAGCCGATCCGCAAGCGGTCGGTGCGCAGGGCTGCTGGCGCGACTGGCGACAGGCCGAGATTACTCCCCATGACGGGCTCGTGCGGGCAGATCATCCGCTCGTTCTCGCCATCCTCGGCCGCACCCAGTCGGCCAGCTCGCTGCGCCGCCTGCTGCGCAATCCGCTGAGTTTCGTGTGGGTCTATGCGTTCGGATGGCGTGAACCGCAGAGCAGCACCGAACCGCTCGTGCTCGACGCGCTCGGGATCGGCGATCTCGTTCACTTGGTTCTCGACCGCGCCTTGCGCGACCTCGAAACCGGAGACGGTCTTGCCTCCGCCGACGCCGAGACCATCGAAGCCGCAGTGGCGCGGGCCGCGCAAGCCGTCGCCGCCGACTGGGAAGGCGAGCGTCCGGTTCCGCCGGACGTCATCTGGAGCCGCACGATCGAGGACGCCCGCGTGATGGCGAGCCGCGCTTTGTCCTATGGTGATGATGCCCTACCGGGCGCACGCTCCTACGGAGAGGTGCCCTTCGGCGGCTTGGAGCCGAAATCCGACGCGGAAACGCCCTGGGATGCGAGCGCGCCGGTCACGATTCCCGACACGGGCTTCAACATCGCGGGCTATATTGACCGGCTCGACATCTCGGGCGACGGCAAGCGCGCCCTCGTGCGGGACTATAAGACCGGACGGCCACCGCGCGGCGACATCCGCCTCAATGGCGGGCGAGAGCTTCAACGCTGTCTCTATGCCTTCGCGGTGAAGGCGCTCCTCGGCGACGATGTCGCCATCAGCGCCTCGCTGCTCTACCCGCGAGAGCCCGTCGATCTCCAGATCGACGATCCCGAGGCCGTGCTCGAGGAGATCACGGGCTATCTGCGCGCGGCACGGTCGAGTCTCGCCGGAGGCGCGGCCCTGCCTGGCCCGGATACCGGCGGCGACTATGACGACCTCGCCTTCGCCCTGCCGGCCAACGCCACCGCCACCTATTGCAAACGCAAAATGCGGGCCGCCACCGAGCGGCTTGGCGAAGTCGCTCGGGTCTGGGAGGCGGAATGATGAGCAGCGTGTCCAAGGTGCTGAAAGACGATAGCGCGCGCCGCGATGCGATCAGCCTCCACGATCGTTCAATCCTGGTCGAGGCCGGCGCGGGATCAGGTAAGACCGCCGTTATGGCTGGCCGCATAGCCGCCATGCTGGCGGCAGGCGTTGCGCCGCGTTCAATCGCCGCCGTCACCTTCACTGAACTCGCGGCCAGTGAGTTGCTGTCGCGCGTCCGCGAGTTCGTCGCGGATCTCTCGGCCGGCACGATCGCGACCGAGCTGCGCGTGGCGCTGCCGGATGGGCTGTCCAAAGCCCATCGCGACAATCTCGCCGCCGCTAGCGCAGCGATCGACGAAATCACCTGCTCGACTATCCACGGCTTTTGCCAGCGCCTAATCAAGCCCTATCCTGCGGAGGCCGACATCGATCCCGGAGCCGGCGTCATGGATCGGAACCAGGCCGATCTCACCTTTCTTGAAATTGTCGATAGCTGGCTGCGCGAACGCCTTTCCGGCGATCAGGGCGGTATCTTGGCCGAGATGGTGCTGCAAAGCCCCGGAGAAACCGTGGCGCTCATCCATAAGATCGCCGAAAACCTGCGCCGTCGCCCGACGCTCACGGCCCCGCCCGTCTCTCCGCTTGACCGCCACCTCACGGCGTTCCGGCAGGCCACGGCAGATTTCGCGAGCTTCATGGATGGCACAGCGGCGGCCGAGCCGGAAACGGTGACGATCGTCGAACGGCTGACCGAAATGGCAACCGCCGTGGCGAACTGTCCCGATCCCGCTACGCCCTCGGGCCTCGTTCGGCTCCTGACCTCGCGGCCCCACCCGGACCTTTGCACCAAGACCGGCACCTTCGCCTCCTACCGCAAGAAAGGCAAATGGGCTGCTGCAGCCAAACAGGCCGGCCTCTCCAAGGCCGACGGCGACCGGCTGAACGACGCAGCCGAGACCTACTACACCGCCTGTTGCGACGCCTGGTTCGCGTTGGCGCAAGCCGTCGCCGGCCATGCGTTGGCGGCGCTGATCGACGAAGCGCATCCGATCCTGCAACGCTATCGCGTCCACAAGCGCGCCAGCGCCCAACTCGATTTCGACGATCTCATCTTCGCCGCGCGCGACTTGCTGCGCGACCACGATGCCGTGCGCCAGGCGCTAGGACAGCGCTTCGCCCATGTCCTCGTCGATGAATTTCAGGACACCGATCCGCTGCAAACGGAAATCTTCTGGCGGCTATGCGGCGAGCCGGTCGATGGCGATAGCGACTGGACCCGATTCCAAATCCGGCCTGGCGCCCTCTTCCTGGTCGGCGACCCCAAGCAGGCGATCTATCGCTTCCGGGGTGCCGATGTCGGCGCCTATGTGAAGGCCCGCGACGCCTTCCGCGCCCAGGACCCCGGCAGCCTCCTGTCGATCTCGACCAACTTCCGCTCCTGCGCCTCGATCCTTACCTTCGTCAACGAGCGCTTCGAGACCGTACTCTCGGCCGACGGCCAGCCAGGGTTCACCGCTCTCGACCCGTTCCATGACGATCGGGGCGGCCTGTGCGTGGCGGCCCTCGACATCACCGTGGCCGACGAAGACGGCAAGGCCAGTGCCGAACGGCAGCGCGACGCCGAAGCCGACGCCATCGCCGAGTTGTGCGCCCGGCTGATCGAAAGCCATCCCATCATCGACCGTCGCAGCGGCGCCGAGCGCCCCTGTCAGCCAGGCGACATCGCCTTGCTGGCGCCAACCGGCGCGGAGCTATGGCGCTATGAAGAAGCCTTGGAACGCCGCGGCATCCCCGTGGCGACCCAAGCCGGCAAGGGGCTGTTCCGCCGCCAGGAAATCCAGGATCTGATCGCGCTGACCCGTGTTCTGGCCGACCGTCGCGACACGCTGGCGCTCGGCTCGCTGCTGCGCGGGCCTCTGGTCGGTCTCACCGAAGAAGACCTGCTGGACATTATCTGGGAACTTCCGCGCTCGGAGGAACAGCCGGATCGAATTCCGCGCCTGGATCTCAGCATCGACCCTGCCGTCGTCGCGCATCCACTCGCGCGTGAAATCATCGAGCGTCTGCAATCGCTCTCCCGGCGCGGCAACAGCACGACCCCTCACGAGCTGCTATCGCAGGCCGTGGATGTGATGCGTGTCCGTCCGCTCCTCCTCGAGCGCCATCGCGGCCAGGCTGAGCGCGCGCTCGCCAATGTCGATCTCTATCTCAGCCTATCGACCGGCTACGCCGTGCGCGGCTTGCGCGCCTTCGCCGAGGCCATGACAGCGGCGTGGTCCGACGAGGCTCGCGCCGTTGAGGGACGGCCCGATGCTCAGGAGGAAGCGGTCGCGCTCTTCACCATGCACGCGGCCAAGGGGCTGGAGTGGCCGATCATCATTCCGATCAACACCATGACCGGCGTCATGGCTCCCGACAGCGCCGTCATCGACCGCCAGACCGAGACCTTCTATTGCCCGGTCCTGGGCGTCACGCCCGAGGGCTACGAAATCGCGCGCCAGACGGAAAAGGATGAGCTGGACCGCGAACGCATCCGGCTTTGGTATGTCGCGGCAACCCGCGCCCGCGAACTCCTCGTCTTGCCTCGGCTCGACGCCACGCCATCGAAATCGGCCTGGATCGGTCTCGTCGACCTGTCGCTCGCGGACCTGCCCGGCCTGGACGTCTCTCACCTGCCTCTCGGTTTCGCTGCCACAGGTGCAGGCGCGGGCAACACCCAAACCCGCGCGAGCTTCGCGGCCGAAGCCGAAGCCATCGCGGCCGCGCAGACGCGGTTGACCTGGCTTGCGCCCAGCCGCGACGAAACCGCCGCCGGGGCCGTACTGCGGGAAGAAGAAGCCTCGCTCTGGACGGGATCGGCCGACGATCAGCCTCCCGAGCTAGAAGCCGCCGCCCTCGTGCAGGGTGGCCGCGAGCGCGGCCTCATCCTCCACAAACTCATGGAAGAAGTGCTGACCGGCGAAACACCGGAGGCGGAAGCCGCGCTGACCGAACGGACGGCCGACCTCATCCGCGCCATCGGCCAGTCTCCGGTCGCCGACCCTGCGACGGGGTTGTCGGCGCAGGAACTTGCCGCCTGCGTGGCCCGGACCCTGGCACTGCCTGACATCATGGCCCTGCGGCCGGGTCTTCTGGCCGAATTTCCCGTCTATGCCGCCCGAATGAATGACGGCGTGGAAACCGCAACGGCCGGGATCGCCGATGCTCTGACCCTGACAGCTGAGGGCCGCCCCGCCGTCGTCGTCGACTGGAAAAGTGATGTGATGCCGGCAACGGGTACGCTCGATCACTATCGCGCGCAGGTGCGTGCCTATCTCGACATGACCGGCGCCGAGCGCGGACTGATCGTGCTGATGACCTCGGGCGCCGTTATTCCCGTCCTGCCGACGAAGCCGACCGAAAACGAGGCGGCCTGAGCCCATGTCTTCTCTTGCCTGGATCGATTTCGATGAAACCGAGCGGCAGCGCGCGCAGCGCATCATGGCGCTCTTTCAGGAGCGCGAAACCCGCGACGAGCTGGGGCTGGGGGCGATCCGGGATTCCATCGCCGATCATCTCTTTCCGGGCACGAGTACGATCCAGACGCGCCTGCGATACATGCTGTTCATTCCCTGGCTCTATCGGGCGCTGGAAAAGCGCGACGTCTCTGAAGCGCAGCTCCGCACCGAGGCGCGCGACGCCGAAATCCGGCTTGCCGACGCCCTGAAAGCCGGCGGTGAGTCCAACGGAATCATCGGCCGGGATGCAGGACCACGGCTCCAGCGGTTGCCGAGTTCCGTCTATTGGGCTGGCTTGGGCGCGTGGGGCATCCGGGTCTTTCCGGGCTCGCTCGACAGTCTATTCGTCGCATTGCGGGGCCGTGGCCGGTCGCGCAGCGCATCCAGCGGCGAAGACGCTCTGGCCGGTGCACAGACGCCCGCAGTTTGGAATCCGGCCTTGCCCCAGATGCCCGGTGACCTGCTTGAGCACGCCGTCTTCCAGTTGACCACCGACGAGGCGCAATTCCTCATTGATCGCCTGATCGCCAGCCAGCCCACCGCGCTGCTCACGATGCTGGCGCGCGAAGGCATCGACGCGGACTGCGACTATATCTGGACCCACCCCTATCTGTCGTCGTTTCCATCCGCTGCGCGCCGCCTCGTCCAGCATGGGGAAATCTTCTCCCATGTAATGCACGGCGCAGCGCTGCTCTATAACCTCGCACTCAGCGAACTGCGCCAGCGCGACGACTGGATCGAGGACTATCGCGATCGGCTTGGAGCCTGGGGCGACGAACTCGACACCGACGCCGTCCGTTCGTGGTCGCTCGATGATTTCTGGGATGTCGTGGAGCATCCAGCGCATGCCGTCCGACCGGCCGCTAAGCGGTTCGTGAGCGAGTGGCGCGATCTGGTTCTGGCCGGGACGGAGCAGGTAAGCTCGGTGCCCGCGGCACGGCGGCTCGTCGAGGAGCGCGAACGCCGGCTCAAGACCAGCCAGTCCCGCTATGCCAATCACGCTGTCCGCGACCGCTGGACCGGCGCATCGGGCGCCGATCGCCTCAGCTTCCGCTGGGCGCAGGCCAAATCCCACCTGCGGGATCTCGCCCATGCTGAATAGGCGCAGCCTCGATCCCGAACAGCGAACGCTCTACGGCGCCAATCTTCAGCCGCCGGCGGGGTATGTCTTCGACGCGGCGATCGCCACGACCTTCTCGCTCGACTTCGAGACGGCGCTCGCCGTGCCAGTCAGTCTGGCGCTCTTCGCCGCCGAGAACCGCGACGACATTCTCACTCATCCGCTGGCGCTGCTGGAGGGCGCCGAGCGCATCGCCGGCCGCCTCGTCGTCTTCACCGACGCCGGACATATCCAGGCGAGCGCGCGGCCGCATTCCCGCCTTTGCTCGCTACTCGAACGCATCATCGTCGAGGTCGCCGCCCCTCAAGGTGGAGCCTTCCACCCCAAGATGTGGGCACTGCGCTTCACGCCCCTGCGGCCCGAAGACCCGGCCCGCTTGCGCCTGCTCATTCTCTCTAGAAACCTGACGCGCGACCGCTCGTGGGACATTGCCGCCACCCTCGACGGCGTAATCACCAAGCAGCCCAAAGCCATCAACCGCCCGGTCGCCGACTTCCTTCGCCAGCTCCCCGACCTCGCGACCGTCGGCGTTCCCGAAGGGACGAAGACGCTAATCGATGAGCTGGCCGAAGACATGCGCCGCGCCGAATGGAGCCTGCCCGAACCGTTCCAGAGCGTCTCCTTCGCCGTCAACGGCCTCGGCGGAAAGCTATGGCGTCCGGAACCTTGCGTTCGGCTGGGCGTCGTATCGCCCTTCTGCGACGATCAAACCTTGTCGATGCTCGCTGGTCTGGCCAGCGCCGACAAGCCCATCTTCATCGGGCGATCCGACGAACTCGCCCAAGTGCCCGGTACCACGCTCGATGGCTTCGCCCGCGTGGCCGTGCTCGACGAAATGGCGGCCACCGAAGATGGCGAGGAGGAGGACGCAGCGACACTGCAAGGGCTCCATGCCAAGGCGTTCATCGCCGAACGCGGCTGGGACACTGCGATCACGGTCGGCTCGGGAAACGCCACGCGGCCAGCGCTGCTGACGGGCAGCAATGTCGAGATCTTCACCACTCTGACCGGGAAGCGATCGCGGGTCGGCAGCGTCGAGGAAATCCTCGGCGACAAGGGGTTTGGCCGACTGACGCGGCCGTTCGTCCGAGACGAGACGGCAGCCGCCGATGCCGCGCAACGAGCCGCCGAGGCTCGTTTGGATCAGGCCCGGCGCGAGATTTGCCGCAGCGGCCTCACGCTCCGCTGCGAGCGCGGCGAGCACGCCGCCGATGTCGCGCCGGTCTGGAGGGTCTGGCTGGTCCCGTCCGAACCGCTGCCCCTTACCGGGCTCGGCGCGCTGCGTGTTTGGCCGATCACACGGGGCGATGGGCATGCGTGCAATGTGCTGGAGCCGCTTGGGCAGGGACAACCCGCTGACCTTGGCGCGATGCCGTTGGTCGACCTTACCCGGTTCTTGGCCTGTCACCTGACAGACGAGACAGAAGACGTCTCTCTCCTGTTCAGCACGGGGCTCATGATGGAGGGACTGCCCGCAGAACGCCATGCCGCCATCCTGCGCTGGGTGATCGACAGCAAGGACGCCTTTTTCCGCTATCTCCGGTTGCTTCTCTCCGAATTGGGCGATCCCTTCGCGGCCGCCTTGGCGGCGCAGGACGGGTCAGGTCAGGGCGCCTGGCGAGCGGCCAGCGACGATGCCCCCATTCTGGAGGAGATGGTTCGCGCCTTCTGTCGGGGCGGAGACCAGCTTCGCGCCATCGAACGGCTCATCGCACGCCTGGAAGCTGGCGACGGTGACGATACCGATCCGATTCCGGCCGAGTTCCGCGCACTCTGGAACACATTCCGAATTGCACTCGCCACGCAGGATGCCGCGCATGCCGAATGAACGGTTTCGCGCCGACGCGGCGCTCGCTCCTCTCAAGGTCTTTCAGCGGCGGACCGTCGACTACGTCTTCGATCGGCTCTACGGCCAGAACGATCCTGTCTACCAGTTCCTGGTCGCCGACGAAGTTGGCCTCGGCAAGACGATGGTGGCGCGCGGGGTCATCGCCCGCATGATCGAACACCTGTGGGACAGCACCAAGCGGATCGACATCCTCTACATCTGCTCGAACCAGGCGATCGCCGCCCAGAACCTCAACCGGCTGAACGTCCTCGGGCGGCGCGAGCTGGCCCTGCCAACCCGCATGACGCTCGTTCCTCTGCAACTACGCGACCAGGCGGGCCTCGACGCCAACAAGGTGAACTTCATCAGCCTGACGCCAGGCACGACCTTCGATCTGCGCTCCTCGACAGGCGTGACGCAGGAACGCGCCTTGCTGCTCCATCTCCTGCGTGACCTCGTTACGCGCCCGCGCGGCCTGCACAACCTGTTGCAAGTCACGGCTGGCATCGAGGGCTGGAACCGCGCCGTGGACAATCTCACCCTCGAAGGCGTCGACAAGCGCATCATCGAGCGTTTCCGTCGCGACGTGCAGGCCGATCGCGATCTCTTCGAGGAACTCGAACGGGTTTGCGAACTCTTCCCGCAGCGCCGGGACGCCTATCCCGCAGAAATGACACAGCCCCGCAACAGCCTGGTCGCCCGGCTCCGCGCCAAGCTGTCTCACGCCTGCGTCGATGCGCTCCAACCCGACCTCATCATCATGGACGAGTTCCAGCGGTTCCGGGATCTGCTGCATGGCGACAGCGACGCGGCGATCCTCGCACGCGAGCTTTTCGACTACTCTGGAGGGGACGGGCACGCCGCCCGCACCCTGCTGCTCTCCGCCACACCCTACCGGATGCTCACGCTAGCCGGCGACGAGCCCGACGAAGGCGACCACTATCAGGATTTTCTTGAGACCTTGAGTTTCCTCTACGGTCGCGAAAACGGGCCGGAGGTAGCCGCCACTCTGGCGCAGGAAATGCGAGCCTTTCGTGGTCTCCTACATGCCCTTCCGCAGTCGCATGCCTCTGCTGTCGAAACTCGCCAGGCTATCGAACAGCGCCTGCGCAAAGTGATTGCTCGAACCGAGCGGGTCGCATCCACAGTCGAGCGCGACTCCATGATGAGCGAACCCGCCATCACGGTCTCGATCGCGCCCGCCGACCTCGTGCAGGCATCGGCCTTGTCGCAAGTGGCGCGCACGCTCGACGCCCCGGAAATCATAGAATACTGGAAATCGGCGCCTTACCTGCTCAACTTCATGCGCCACTACAGCCTGAAGCAACTTCTAACGAACGAAGCGGCGGCGCCTTCGGCGACCCTCCGCGACGCCATTAAGGCGGCGCGGCCGGCCATGCTCGATCACGAGGCTATCAACACCTATGCGCCGTTGGAGCCGGCCAATGGCCGCATGCGCGCAATCATGGACGACATCTTCGGCCAGAACCTCGAGCAAAATCTCTGGATACCCGCCGCCATGCCCTACTACGGCGTCGCACGATCTGGCGCGCCGCTGACCAAGGCGCTGATATTTTCGTCCTGGTCGATGGTGCCCGATGCGGTCGCGGCCCTGCTGTCTTACGAGGCTGAACGCCGCATGGGCGTCGGGGAATCCGGCAGGCGCTATTTCGAGCAGCATCGTCTGCGCCCCTTGCAGTTCCGACAGGATCAGGGCCGGCTCGTGGGTCTGCGCGCGCTGCTGCTGATCTATCCATCGCCGGCTCTGGCCGAGTTGGCCGATCCGCTCGCAGTTTTCAGTGAGACCGAGGCTGCCTTGTCGCAGGAGGGTATGCGCGCCGCCATAAGCGATCGCCTCAAGCCCGCTCTTGAGGCCCTGAGCAAAGGGGCGGTGTCGCAGCCGGACCTCATCAGCGCCGAGTGGGCCGCTCCCGCCGTGATCGATGACCTGATGGGCGCGCGATCCCGCGTTTGGCTGGAGGCGCCCCACGGCATGCGCGCCCTGGCGAGCGAAGACGCCTTTCAGGATCATGTCGCCGAGCTGGCGGCAGCGGTGAAGGCACACGACATCGGCGCTTCGTCCGCCGATCTCTCAGATCTACTGGTTGACGTGGCGCTCGGCAGCCCAGCCGTCTGCTCGCTTCGCGCCCTCAAGCGGATCGCACCGGAGCTGTCGTGGGACGATCCACGTTTGCTCAGCGGCGCCGCTGAAGTCGCCTGGTCGTTCCGGGCACTGTTCAACCAGCATGATGCGGTCGCCTTGCTACGGCGGGATACCGACGATCACTACTGGCGTCGCGTGCTGGTCTATTGCTTCGAACACAATCTCCAGGCTGTCCTCGACGAATACGCCCACTACCTTGTCGATGCCGAGGGCCTTGGCGCGCGCCCTCCCGAAGAGCGCGCAATGGGTGTCGCCCGCGCCATGGCCCAGGCCCTGGCTATCCGCCCGTCGCAGATCGACGTCGACGACGTGCATGTCGATGGCGAGACCCTCTCCATCAGCAAATTCCAGATGCGCGGGCGCTTCGCTATGCGGCTCGCCGACTACAAGGACGAAGACGGTGCCGTCGCGCGGCTCGGAGGCGTGCGCGATGCGTTCAACTCGCCGTTCCGTCCATTCGTTCTCGCCACCACGTCCGTCGGCCAGGAGGGACTGGATTTCCATCCCTATTGCTATCGCGTCTATCACTGGAACCTGCCCGGCAATCCGGTGGACCTCGAACAGCGTGAAGGCCGTGTCCACCGCTTCAAGGGCCACGCCGTGCGCCTCAACCTGGCGGAGCGCCAGGCCAGTGTAGTCAGTGGTTGTGGGCAGGCGCCGGACGATCCGTGGAAGCTGATGTTCGAGCGCGCTCGATCCGAAGCGACGGTCGACACCGATCTCATTCCCTATTGGATCTACGAGGGCTCCGTCCGGGTCGAGCGACGCGTGCCGATGTTGCCGTTCAGCCGCGAAATCACGCGGCTCGCCTGGCTCAAACGCAGCCTGACGGTTTATCGCTTGGCCTTCGGTCAACCGCGGCAGGACGACTTGCTCGACTACCTACAAACTCTGGCTGGCGATGGCATGGACGCGAGCCTGCTTGGCGATCTGCAAATCCGGCTCGAACCCGAAGTCTCCAACGGCCCCGCGCATTAACCTCGTTCTCCGTGGCTCCGACTCGCTCGCCGGAAATGTAAGCGAGTCGGTTAGCGCTCCCTACACGCACGTCCTTGGCTGTTCATGCATATCGGATAGCTCCGCATGTGGCTGTCCGATATGCACGCCAGGGCGCGACACGCTTCTACGCCCGTTAATTCGAGCTTCCATTCAGCGTCGTCTATCGCCTTCTATCCATATCGGCAGATGGGTAGAAGGCATCCTCAGATGAAACCACAAGCACAGGTCGCCATGACACGGACCATCCGGCGACATGAACTTCGGGAAATAGTCCCGCTGGCCGACACCACGATCTATGACATGGAACAGCGCGGCGAATTTCCGCAGCGTTTCTATCTCACGTCCCGCTGCGTGGTCTGGGATCTTGCCGAAGTCGAGGCTTGGCTGGAGGAACGGCGCCGCGCCTCACGGGCCAAGGTCGTAAAGCGCGCCCCCATTCCCGATGTCCAGCTTCGCAAGACCCGCCCTATCAAACATTCGGTTCGGGCGTGAGCAGGTCCATCGTCGGCGGATAAAGCGTCGGGGTATATTTCCCACCCGCGACCCAGGCATCCACCAGATTGGACCATTCCTGCATCATGTGCCGACGCTGATGTTCGTACTCGGCCTTGTTGTAGATGCCGCGCGAGGATCGGCCGTCCTCATGCGCCAGGCACTTTTCAATCCAGTCGCTGTTGAAGCCCAGTTCGTTCAGCAGGGTTGAGCCCGTCCGGCGCAGGTCATGGACCGTGAACGCCTCCAACGGCAAACCTTCCTTCTTGGCTCGCGCCACCACCGCCGTCGTGATCCGGTTGAAGGTCGCACGCGACATCGGGGCGTCGGCGTCGTAGCGCGATGGGAGGACGTATTTCGAGTTGCCAGCGCAAGTCTTGAGCGCAACGAAGATGTCGAGCATCTGCTGCGACAGATAGACGTTGTGGGCCTTCGAGCGCTTCATACGCTCCTTCGGGATCGACCAGACGGCGTTCTCGAAATCGACTTCATCCCAGACCGCATCCTGCAATTCGCTCTTTCGCACCATCGTCAGCAGGAACAATTTCATCCCGAGCCGGATCGTCGGCAGCGTCGGGACATGCTCAAGCTGACCGAACATGATGCGGATTTCGGCGGGAGAAAGCGATCTGTCCTTCGGCACGAAGGTCGCGATCGACGCCGGGCCAACTTCATCGGCCGGATTTGCGACCTTCTCACCATGCAAGATGGCGAAAGCGAAGACCAGCTTCACGATGTCTCTGACGTGGACCGCCGTTGCTGGCGCTCCACGCTCCTTCACCTTCGCGCACAGCGCGCGCAGATCCTCCGGTAGAATCTCCGGCAGCAGTCGATTGCGAAACGTAGGAAGTATGTCGCGCTCGAAGATCGACCGGCGCATGGCGCGCGTGCTGTCCGCCATTCGCGCTTCCTGAAGCCAGCGCTCGCCGAACTGGCCGAAACTCTTCGCCTCTAGGAGGCGACGCTTCTCGCGCTGCTTCTCCTGCGCAGGCGAGCGACCTTCTGAAATGGCCCGCCGGGCATCGACCACCTTCTCTCGCGCGCGAGCGAGGGACAGGCCGGCTGGGCCGTACCGGCCCAATGTCAACGTCTCCCGGCGGCCGTTCAGCCGGTAGTCCATACGGAACACGATCGCGCCCGACGGCTGAACCGCGACGTACATACCGTCACGGTCCACGACCTTGTATAATTTGCTTTGTGGTTTCAGTGCCTTAATGGCAGCGTCGGTCAACATCCGCACCCTCCAGACTGTCTAAAAATGCCGGAGAGCGCCCAATTATACCGTCAGGCCGAAAACGGCCGTTCCGATTGTATATTTTCTCTGTTTTTACAGCGTATTAGGCAAAAAAATATACCGTCAGATGCTCTCTTGCCTCTGACGGTATATGTGATTTTAAGCTGAGACAAGATTCGCCATATCGTCAGCCATACCGTCATTTCGGAGACTAACCCCGCGATAGACCGCGAAACGCATCGAGAGATTTTTCTATCTATTTCAATGTTTTATGTCGCATTTTAGCGTATTGCCGGATACGCCCGGAGGGGTAAAAATCATTCCCACTCGATCGTGCCGGGCGGCTTTGACGTTACGTCGTAGACGACACGGTTGACGCCGCGCACCTCGTTGATGATGCGGGTGGCGGTGCGGCCAAGGAATGCCATGTCATAGGGGTAGAAATCTGCCGTCATGCCATCCACCGAAGTGACAGCGCGCAGCGCGAGGACGTGATCATAGGTGCGCTCATCGCCCATCACACCCACGGTGCGCACCGGCAGCAACACGGCAAAAGCCTGCCAGATCTTGTCATAAAGCCCCGCTTTCCGGATCTCGTCGAGATAGATCGCATCGGCCCTGCGCAGGATGTCGAGCTGCTCGCGCGTGATCGCGCCCGGGCAGCGTATGGCAAGGCCTGGCCCCGGGAACGGGTGACGGCCCACGAAAACCTCCGGCAGGCCGAGTTCGCGGCCCAGCGCCCGCACCTCGTCCTTGAACAGCATCCGAAGGGGTTCGACCAGCTTCATGTTCATGCGGGCCGGCAGACCACCGACGTTGTGGTGCGACTTGATGGTCACGGATGGCCCGCCGGTAAAGCTGACACTCTCGATCACATCCGGGTAGAGCGTGCCCTGCGCGAGGAACTCGGCGCCGCCCACCTTCTTTGCCTCGGCCTCGAACACATCGATGAAAAGCTTGCCGATCGTCTTGCGCTTAACCTCGGGATCCGAAATGCCGGCCAGCGCATCGAGAAAGAGTGTCGAGGCATCCGCGTGGACAAGCGGAATGTTGTAATGGTCGCGGAACAGGCGCACCACCTCGTCCGCCTCGCCCTGCCGCATCAGGCCGTGATCGACAAAGACGCAGGTGAGCTGGTCGCCGATGGCTTCATGCAGCAACACGGCGGCGACGGAGGAATCGACCCCGCCCGAAAGCCCGCAGATCACCCGGCCCTTGCCCACCTGTTCACGGATGCGTTCGATAGCCTCGGCCCGGAAGGCGGCCATGGTCCAATCGCCCTTGAGGCCGGCAATCTTGTGCACGAAATTCGAGATCAGCTTGGCGCCGTCCGGCGTGTGCACCACCTCGGGGTGGAACATCGTAGTATAGTAACGGCGGGCTTCGTCCGTCGCGATGGCAAAGGGCGCGTTCTCGCTGGTCGCCCTCACGGAGAAACCGGCGGGAAGTTCGGTTACGCGGTCGCCGTGGCTCATCCACACGGGGTAGCGCCCACCCGTCTCCCAGATGCCCTCGAACAGCGCGGACGGCGCTTTCACCTCAACTTCCGCGCGCCCGAATTCCGCCGCATGGCCGCCTTCGACCTTGCCGCCCAACTGGGTGCAGAGCGTCTGCTGGCCGTAGCAGATGGCGAGAATCGGCACACTGGAGTCAAACACGGCCTGCGGCGCGCGGGGGCTGCCCTCACGCGTCACGCTGTCCGGACCGCCCGAGAAGATCACGGCGCGCGGCCTCAGCTTCCTGAAAGCCGCCTCGGCATTCTGGAACGGATGCACCTCTGAATAAACGCCAGCCTCGCGCACGCGGCGCGCGATGAGCTGGGTCACCTGGCTGCCGAAGTCGATGATGAGGACGGTTTCGTGTGTGGGCAGTGTCATGTCAGGTACGGGCTCGGCAGAAGGGGGACGCCCTTCGGGCTTTCGCCGGGCGGGCGGCCTGAGTCAAGCAAAAGGCGGCATTGTCCAAAAGACAATGCCGCCTGAAGCCCCCTGGCCTGGCGTCAGCGTGCGCCGACCGGCACGTATCCGAAGAACTTCGGTAGGAACAGCACCAGGTCCGGCACCAGCAGCATGATCGTCAGCGCCGTCACCAGGACCGCCACATAGGGCCAGATCGCCGCAATGATCGTCTTCAGCGGAATGCCGGTGATGGCATTGATGACGAAGAGCAAGACACCATAAGGCGGCGTGATGAGGCCGATCATGCAGTTCACCACCGCCGTCACGCCGAAATGCACCGGATCGATCCCCAGCGAGGTCACAGTCGGCAGGAACAGCGGAATGATGACGAGGATGATCGTCGTCGCATCCAGCAGGCAGCCGAGGAGCAGGAGCATGATGTTGACGCCGATCAGGAAAACGAGCGGCGAGATATTCATGCCCTTCAGCGCGGTTTCCATGTGCGCCGGGATGTTCTCCGCCGCGACGATGTAGTTGAAGATCAGCGAGGCACCGATGACGAGACCGACCGAGGCCGTTGCCCGCGCGCTTTCCGACAGAACGCCGTACAACACACGCGGCGAAACGGCCCGGTAGAGGAAGGTCGCGACGATCAGCGCATAGAAGGCCGCAAGCGCCGCCGCCTCTGTTGGCGTTGTTGCGCCGCCATAGATGCCGAACAGCAGGATGATCGGCATCAGCAAGGCCGGGAAGGCACGAACGGTCAGCTTAGGCAGTTCAGAACGCGGCACCGGCTCTTCCAGCGGCACATTCTCGATCCGCGCCTGACGGGCGTTCAGGATCATGAGTGAGATGCCCATCATCACGCCGGGCACGAAACCGCCGAGGAACAGGTAGCCGATCGAGGTGTCTGAGACGAGCGCATACATCACCATCGGGATCGACGGCGGAATGATCGGGCCGATGGTCGAGGCCGCCGCCGTGATCGCCGCGGCGTAGCCCGGCGAGTAGCGGTTTTCCTTGCGCATCATCTCGATGATGATCTTGCCGAGGCCCACGGCATCGGCCACGGCCGAACCGGACATGCCGGCAAAGATCATGTTCGCAACGACGTTGACATGGCCGAGGCCACCCCGGAACCGCCCCACCAGTGCCAGGCAGAACTGGAGCAGACGCTCGGAAATCGTACCGGCGTTCATGATGTTGGCGGCGATGATGAACAGCGGAATCGCCAGCAGCAGGAAGCCATCATAAAGACCCTGCAACATCTGTTCGGCGGCCAAACCAACGTCCTGCCCCTTCATCAGAAGGTAGACAATCGAAGAGACGATCATGGACAGGGCTACCGGCGCGCCGATGCCGGCGAGACCGAACAGGACGACGATGCACCAGAAGAAGGGCGTGCTCATACCTCTTCCTCCTTCTCAAGCTGGGCGAGGCTGTCGCCCCGGATCAGCCGCCAGGCCCTGAGGCCATAGTGGATGATCGTCCCGGCGAGGAAGATCATGTAGACGCCGAAGATGATGTTCATCGGAATTTGGAAATGGTCCGTTCCGCGGATCTTCTTGAAGTCGATGAAGTCCCATGTGGCCGGCACTGAAATGCCAAAGCCGACAACCATGGCAATCGCCGTGATCAGTGCCATCGTCCGGCGTGCCTTCTCGCCGCCGAGGTTGTAGAGCACATCAAACTTCACATGATCCTTGTCTTCCAGGAAAAAGGCCGCGCCCCAGAAGATCAGCCAGAGCCAGGTGATGAGGATGATCTCATGCGTCCAATCCGTGCCCGCATTGAGCACGTAGCGCGAGAAGATCTGGATGACGAAGGCGACGAACATAATGCCCGCAAGTGCCACCATCACGTCTTCCGCACGTCTGAATAAAAAGTGCCGCAACCCCTGCATGACCCCTCTCCCCCCTAATCTCTTGGACGCCCTGAGGCGCATACCGATACAGAACAGGCGGGGTTGACCCCCGCCTGATCGTCTATCCGCCGTCAGTTGATGGCGTTGATCTTGTCAACCATGCCCGCCGGCCAGTCCTTGGCGAACTTGGAGGCGAGATATTCCTTCTGCACATGGGTGCGGAAAGCGTTGACGTCCGGCTCATAGACCTTGAGGCCCTTTTCCTTCATGAAGGCCACAAGCTCATCCTCAAGCTTCAACTGGGCGTCGCGTGCCTGCTTGCAGGCAGCATCGGCAGCGGCCAGAAGCTGCTTCTGCTGATCGGGTGTGAACTTGTCCCAAACCTTCTTGCTGATGGTCAGGAAGTTCCAGTCAACAAGGTGGGCCGTCAGCACGATCTGCTTGGTGACTTCGTAGAACTTCGAGTCGCGAACGGTCGGCAGCGGGTTGTCCTGCCCGTCGATGGCACCCGACTGGAGCGCGGTGTAGAGTTCGGTAAACGCCATCGGCAGCGGATTGGCGCCAAGCGCCTTGCCGAGGAACTGCCAGGCATCCGACGGCGGCATCCTGAGCTTGACGCCGGCGAGATCGGCAGGCGTCTTCACTTCCTTTTCGCCGCGCAGGTTGATCTGGCGCTTGCCCAGATACATGACCGACAGCAGCTTGACGCCCAGCTTGTCCTCGGTCTGCTTCTTGAGGTCGTCCATCACCGGATTGGCGAACACCTTCAGCTGGTGATCGGCGCTGCGCAGCAGATAGCCGGCGGTGAAGATCGACCAGGCCGGGATGAGCGTGGCGAGTTCCTGCGCCGAAGCGATCGACATTTCGAGATTGCCACGGGCAATTGCCTCGATCTCGGTGCCCTGCTTGAACAGCGTCGCGTTCCAGTGCGGCTGGAATTCCGCAAATGACGCAACGCCCGGGCCGAACTTGTCAATAAGGCCGAGAGCGCGCTGGTCGGTCGCGGTGGCGGGCGCCGAAAGGCGCAGCAACACCTTGCCCTGCGCGCGGGCCGGAACACCGGCTGCAACCGCAGCAGCCGCACCGGCCACAAGGCCCATGGCATGACGACGGGTTGTTGAAATCGACATCTGTTTCTCCCTGGTTGGGCCAAGCGGCCTCTTTGCGAATTCCTGCACCTTGACGGTGCCGGGTCAAGCCTTATGCGCCACTTTCTGCGCGGCCCTGTCGAGTAAATGAACTAAATTGTTCAATTTGCCAAGTCCATTGTTGCTCGCCACCTTGCCGATTGCGCCCAGGCGGAAACTTTCATTATATATGTACGAATATAATGATGCCATGATGCGACGGTCGGAGCGCGAAGGTTGACTGGATTGACTGCAGAGGATTGGCAGGCCGTGCATCTCAGCCTGCGCGTTGCAACGGTTGGCACTCTGGCCATCCTGCCGCTGGCGGTGGCCGTGGGTTGGCTGCTCGCGCGGGTCGAGTTTCGCGGAAAGGTAGTGCTGGATGCGCTGGTGCACCTGCCGCTTGTGGTTCCGCCGGTTGTGACAGGCTATGCGCTGCTGCTGCTGTTCGGGCGGCGCGGAGTGTTTGGCGGCGCGTTGGCGGAGGTGGGCATCGTCTTCTCGTTCCGCTGGACCGGCGCGGCGCTGGCGGCTGCGATCATGGGTTTTCCGCTGATGGTGCGGGCCATCCGCCTGTCCATCGAGGCGATTGATGCCCGGCTGGAGCAGGCGGCGAGCACGCTGGGCGCCCGGCCCCTGTTCGTCTTTGCCACGGTGACGCTGCCGCTGGCCTGGCCGGGCATTCTGGCTGGCGCGGTACTGTGTTTTGCCAAAGCGCTGGGCGAATTTGGCGCGACGATCACCTTCGTTTCGTCCATTCCCGGTGAGACGCGCACCATTCCGGCCGCCATCTACGGATATGTCCAGACCCCCGGCGCGGATGACGGCGCCTGGCGCCTCTCCCTCGTTGCCGTTGGCATTTCCATCGCCGCCCTCGCCTTTTCAGAATGGTTGAGCCGCCGGATGCGGGAGGCGCGGACATGATCCGGTTTGAGTGCGGTCTCGCCCGCCCTGCTTTCACGCTGGATGCCGCCTTCAGCGCCGGCTTGGGTATTACGGCCCTGTTCGGCCCGTCAGGTTCCGGCAAGAGCACGATCATCCGTCTCGTTGCCGGGCTGGAAAAGCCGGATCGCGGGTGCATCACCATTGGCGAGCGGCGCTTTGTCGACAGTTCCGCCGGCATTTTCCTGAAGCCCTGGCAAAGGCGGGCGGCCATGGTGTTTCAGGATTCGCAGCTTTTTCCCCATCTCACCGTGCGCCAGAATCTTGACTACGGACGCCGCCTCACTCCCATCCCGGAGCGCCGCATTGCCCCCGAGGCGGTCATTGAAATTCTTGGTATCGGCGCCCTCATGGCGCGCAATCCTGTGACGCTCTCGGGCGGTGAGCGCCAGCGCGTAGCCATCGGGCGGGCGCTGCTCGCTTCACCGCGCGTGCTTTTGATGGATGAGCCGCTCGCTTCGCTGGATGCCGACAGGCGGCTCGACATTCTACCCTTCATCGAGCGGTTGCGCGACGAGTTCTCAATACCGATCCTCTATGTCTCCCATGCCATTGAAGAAGTCGCGCGCCTTGCCGCAACAGTGGTGCGGATTGACCAGGGCCGCGTCACAAGCGTCGGTTCACCGGCCGAGGTTATGACCGGCAATGCGCTCGATCGCCCGGGCGAACGGTTCAGCCGCCTCTCCATTCTTAACGGCACCTTTGCGCGGTATCTGCCGGAGTATGGCGTATCCGTCATCGCCCATCCGGCGGGCGATATCATCGTTGCCGGGCAGACGCGGGCCAATGGACCGGTGCGCATCGCCATTCAGGCCACCAACGTCACGCTGGCAATTGGCCGGCCCACCAACATTTCCGTGCGCACTGCCCTTCAAGGGCAGATCACCGGTCTTGAAACGGATGATGGCCCTTTCGCGCATGTCACCATCGCGCTTGCAGGCGGGGATCGCCTCGAAGCCTTTGCCACGCGGCTTGCCATCGACAAACTCGGGCTCGACGTGGGAGACGAGATAACAGCGCTGGTCAAGGCGGTTGCCATTGACGAAAAGGGCGTGCCGGGCCTCAGCGGCGGCCGACTTCAATCCTGATTGGCGGGCGCTTCCGGGGCCTCGGCCAGCTCTTCGGCGAAGGAGGCAAATTCCGCCAGCATCGCAGCGCGCGTCGCAGCCTCGACGCGCCGGTATGCCGCAATCAATTCCGTGCCGAAAGGCGTCAGATGCGCTCCGCCCCCCTGCGCACCACCTGCGCTTGCCACGACAGAAGGCGACGTGAACATGCGATTCACACCGTCGATCAGCAGCCAACTTCGCCGGTAGGACATGCCGAGTTCCCGGCCCGCCGCAGAAATGGAGCCGGTGCGCGCCACGGCCTCAAGCAGATCTATCTTTCCCGGCCCCAACGGTCCGCCAACGCCGAATACGATCCGCAGCCGAATCCGCGCAGCCTCAAGGCGCGCCCTGCCCTTTTCATCGTCGCTGTCCGGCATCTCAGGTTTCGTCATGCGTCCAGCATGACAATCCTTGTCGCATCTGACAACCAACCACGCCAGGCCCTCTGAAAAAATCCTCGCGCCCGGTTGACCGAGACCGGGATTCGCCCTAGAAGGCGGCTCCCGGCGCGGGTTTGCCCGCCCGTTGGGGGATAGTTTAACGGTAGAACAGCGGACTCTGACTCCGTTAGTCTTGGTTCGAATCCAGGTCCCCCAGCCAATCTCTTCTCAACCTGTTGAAATGATTGCGTTTTCACCGGTGGGTGGGAACGTTTGGGGGCTTGCCCACTCAACAGGTCCACACGATAGGTCCACAAAGCCGGAGCGGGTGAGCCCGTTCAGGGCCTGGCGGCGCAGCGTTGATGGGTTCCATCGATGAGCGTTCATGTTCGTTCCAAAGGCCTTGTCGCCTATTTCCGGCGGCGCGTTCCCGATGATCTGAAATCCCGGTTCGGGCGCAGCGAGATCGTTCGCTCGCTTGGGCCGCTCATCTTTTGAGGCCGAGGCGTCTGCTCACCTCCACTGGATGGCGACTGAAGCGTACTTTAAACTGGCGCGATTGGATCAAGAGCGTTCGCGCGAGGACATTGATCCCCTCGTCGACCATTATGCCAATGAGGTGAAGGCCGGACTTGCCCGGACCGGCACGGCTGCCAAACGCGACGGCGCGCCCGATAGCCTGCGTGACGATGCCGGGTACTTTCGCTCCATGACCGGGAGCATCCTTGTAGCGGACAATCAAAACCAACATGTCATCGATCCGGAGGCGCTTACGGAGCTTGACAACCGCGTGCGCTGACCGGGTTGCTTGCGATACGCGTTGCGCCTTAGATGGTGGCATGATGATCGACACCTTGAATTTCAGCAGCGCCGAAATCGAGCGCCTCCGCAGCGAGACGCCGGGGACCCGCAACCGTGTTCATCTGAACAACGCCGGCGCGGCGCTCATGCCCAGCCGTGTTGTCAATGCGGTGACAGAATACCTGAACAGGGAAGCTGAAATCGGTGGATATGAGGCGAAAGCGGAGTGCACGGATCAGCTTGAGCGGGTCTATGAAAGCGTCGCCCGCCTGATCGGTGCAGCACCGGGTGAAATTGCACTGGCTGAAAATGCCACTGTGGCGTGGCAATGGGCCTTCTATGCCCAATCCTTCAAGCCGGGTGACCGGATTCTGACGACCACTGCCGAGTATGCGGCGAATTATCTCGCCTACCTGCAGGTTGCCAAGCGTACAGGCGCGGTTGTGGAGGTCATCCCCGATGGGAGTGATGGCCTGCTTGATCCAGACGCACTCGACCGGATGATTGACGAACGCACGCGGCTGATCGCCATCACCTGGGTTCCTACAAACGGCGGTCTGGTCAATCCGGCGCACGCCGTCGGCAAAGTCGCGAGGCGTCACGGTGTCCCCTATCTGCTCGATGCCTGCCAGGCTGTGGGTCAGATGCCCGTCGATGTCGAGGCGATCGGCTGCGATTTGTTGGCAGCGACGGGTCGCAAGTTTTTGCGCGGTCCGCGCGGCACGGGCTTCCTCTACATCCGAAGAGCCCTGCTCGAACAAACCGAACCGGCGATGATCGACATGTTCGGCGCGGAATGGGCGGGCGGCGATCAGTATGTCCTTCGGCCGGATGCCCGTCGGTTCGAGACCTGGGAGTCCGACTACGCGGCGCGCGCAGGCTTAGGCGCTGCAATCGATTATGCGCTTGAGATCGGCCTCGACCGCATCCAGCATCGAAGCCGTGGTCTTGCAGCCCGATTGCGCAGTGGCCTTGCCACTCTAAATGGCGTGACCGTTTATGATCTGGGGGCCGATCCGGCTGCCATCGTGACCTTTGGCGTGGAAGGGCGCAAGGGTTCTGAGATCGTCGGGGCGCTCGCTGGACAAGGGATCAACGTTTCGCTGTCGCGACCGACGAGCACGCCGATCGATAGCACCAAACGAGCCTTGCCGGCCCTCGTCCGGGCGTCACCTCACTACTACAACACGGACGACGAGATCGATCGGGCAGTTGAGGTGGTTGCGAAGGCGTCTCGCTCAGCGGCCAATTCTGCATGAGTGATTGCGGCTTCCCATAGGCTGGGCGTCCAGCACGTTTCCGGCCCGAACCCCGCCTTGACATTGCGACCATCGCCGCACCTGCCGTGAACCGTGATCGATGACCAATGGCTTCCGAAGGGCTTTCGGACGCCCATGAGCATCGAAGCATTGGTTATACGATAAGGTCGGTTTCGCGCCTTCATCGCGTTCGTTTGTAATTGGCGAGCGAGCCCCCTGAATCAGACAGTCAGGACGCGGGACATCCCTTGAATGAGAATCGTTATGGGGGGCGCGCAGAACGCTCCAAGGCATGTCGGTCAAAGCCTTGGAATGCCGGCAAACCGGTTGATGTCCGCTGCATTCAGGATGTGAAGCCGAGATATCGCGCCACTTTTAGCGAAGTGACTGCGACACCCCTGTAGTTGGGTGCCCGAAGTGCAAGACTAGTGTTAGCGTTGCATGAGCAGCAACACGTCATCATATGAGCACTGAACCGAAAATCAGCCCTTCCGCCTTAATGCTTCCCCGCCACGACGGTGGTTTCGGGCCGAGCCGGCGATTGCATGTCGTCATGCTGCTGGCGTTGTTGCTGGCGCTCACGGTGATTGCTACCGCACTGACGCGACCATGGTCCGGCCTCGAGTTTGCCGGTGTTGACGAACAGGAGAAACCGTGGCGCGTCACTGCTGTTGCGGTCGACAGTCCGGCAGCTCAGGCCGGTATCGCAGCAGGATGGACGCTGCTTTCGATTGCCGGTGAAAAGCTTGAAGCGTCTGACCTTTTAGAAGATCCGGATGCACTGTTTGACAGGAACCTGATCGACCGCTTCCTGAAACGGCAGGCACAGTTTGCAAGGCATCTGACTGAAGCCCAAACCGAGTTTATGTTTGCCGATGGGCAAGGTGGAACAAGAACGGTTCATCTGGACCTGGTGCACACGCCATTGCGCGAACTCGGGCTTCTGTTTTGGGTGCAATGGTTGGCTGGCCTCGGCTCGCTCGCCCTCGCGGGATGGGTTCTGGCCGTCCGTCCGCGCGATTTTGCGGCACGGCTGCTCTTCATTTCGGCATCCGGGTCTGCGTTGGGGATCTGGTCATCGGCGATCTATACGACACGTGACATTGCGATTGACGGGGCGCTCTTTCGCGTTCTTTCCATCATGAACGGACTGGGCATCGTCACTTTCGCGATCGCCTTTGCTGCGCTCTTGCTCGTTTACCCGCGCCCGTTCGTGACACGCTCGGCGGCAGCGGCGATGTTGTTGTTGCCCATTCTGGCAAGCATCGCTGAAGCGGGCGGCTGGGTGGATGACGTGCGCTGGACTCGCGTCATGCTGGTCGCTGGCGGCTTGTTGATCGCGCTTGTTCTGGCGCTGGCACAGTGGCGCGTCAGCTTGCGCGATCCGCTCGCACGGGCCGCGATGCGCTGGATCTTCCTGTCGCTGCTGGCGAGTCTGGTATTCTTTGCGGCTGTCGCCGTCCTGCCGTCCCTGCATGGCCGCAGCCTAACCATTCCGCAGGGCTACATGATGGCGTTTTCGCTTGTCTTCTTTAGCGGAATTGCCGTTGCCGTGGCGCGATATCGCCTGTTCTCCATCGAAAACTGGGCTCACCGTCTGCTATTTTACCTGCTGGGCGCACTCCTCCTGTTCCTTCTTGATGTCGCGCTTGTCAATGTGATGCACATGGCCAGTGATTTGGCCTTTGGCATCGCATTGTTGGTTGTCGGCTTTGGCTATTTGCCGCTCCGCAGCCGGATCTGGCGCTGGTTGACCGGCAGTATGCATGCCACGTCCAGTGATCGCGCCTTTGCGGCAGCCAGCGGGATCGTGCTTGAACCGATTGCCGAGGAGCGCGAAAAGCGCTGGCATCGGATGCTGGAGCAGCACTTCCAGCCGCTCACCATACTACCGGCCGTTGACGCAGCGCCCGAGGTTTTCATTGGCGCTGAAGGTTTGCAGTTGGTCGTGCCGGCGTCGACGGCGGGCGCCGCCGTCATACTGTGCGGCAAGGCCGGTGGACGCGCCTTGTTCCAGACTGCGGATGCTGAACTGGCCGACAGCCTGATCCGGTTCATGTCCAGCTTCGGTGAAGGACGCAGCGCCTATGTCCGGGGGGCGACGGCCGAACGGATGCGTATCGCCCGCGACCTGCATGATGATGTCGGCGCGCGGCTTTTGTCGGCCATGCACCAGTCCGATGAGACGGTACGCTCGTTGTTGAAGGATACGCTTGCCGATATCCGGACGCTCTCCGGCGCGCTCGCCGGCGAGATTGTCCCCCTCAACCAGTTTCTTGCCGAAACACGGCACGAGGCATCCGAACGGCTTGCCCAATGCGGGATTGGCCTCACCTGGCCGCCGCTGGCTGATGACAATCTGGAGCAACCCGTTGATTACCGCCAGCGCAAGGCGCTCGCTTCCGCCATTCGCGAGGTCGTTACCAATATCATCAAGCATTCTGGCGCCGACAAGGTCTGTGTTTCGATTGAACAAGGCGCGGGACTGCTGACGGTCATCATTGCCGACAACGGACGGCTTGCGGCCAACGGCGGCGTCGGCAAGCCGCACAATGGGTTGCGCAACATCGACCAGCGCATCCGCGACATTGGCGGCACCGCGCATTTCAACTGGTCTCCGACGGGGCTGACAGTGACACTCTCGGTTCCGTTCGAGGCGGCACCAACACCCGAGCCGGAGCCGAGATCCAAATAGCAATGCGAATGCATCGTGCGCATCTTGCCAGGTGCGCGTCTTGCCAAGCGGGATTTAGCCAATCATGACGAATGCAACCTGCCTGATCGTTGAAGACAACCACCAGACTGCCGTGTTTCTCGCGGGGATCGTCGGTCGGGCGTTTCCGGAATTGGCGGTGCGTCATGCCGCCTCGTTTGCCGAAGCCAAGGGCATGATTGCACTCTGCCGCAATGCCCGGCAGGCGCAGATCGAACTGGCGCTGGTCGACCTCAGCCTGCCTGATGGCTCCGGGCTCGACGTGATCGGGCAGCTGACCGGCGCATCGCCGCAATCCACAATCATCGTAACGACGACCTTTGCCGACGATGATTCGATCTTCCAGTCGCTCACGCGCGGCGCACGCGGCTATATTCTCAAGAGCGAGCCACCGGCGATGATCGAGCAACTGCTCATCCGCATCAGGCAGGGTGAACCGTCGTTGTCGCCGGCTGTGGCGATCCGGGTTCTCAACTATTTTTCCCGGCATTCGCGGCTGACGGAGGATCCAGTCGAGCAACTTTCGGCGCGTGAGACCGAAACACTCAAACTGATCGCCAAGGGCCTGACCGCCGCCGAGGTTGCAACAGAGCTTGGTCTCAAGCCGCAAACGGTGACCTCGTATATCAAGGTCATCTACCAGAAGCTGAACATCAATTCGCGCGCGGAGGCCGCCCGGGAGGCGATCCGCATGGGGCTGATCTGATCATCTTGCCACCCCCCTGAACGGGGGTGTGCAGCGTTTCCGCATCATGGGAATGTCTCTCTCGCCCTGCCAGACCGGGGCCAATGATCCTGCCATTGCGACCAGATCGTTATTTGAGATTCCGAGGGCCCCATGATTCGAACGTCATCCGCAACCGTCCAAAATCTTCGTGACCGGTTCTTCTGGACCACTGCGGTTTGTCTGGTCCTAAACACGTTGAACGGTGGCGCGCAGGCCCAGACGACCGGCGTCACGGTCGTCGGCCCGCTGTCCGGCAGTGCCTATGCCTCGGGCACGGCCTATATGGTTTCCAATGACGGGGCGATTGCGGTCGGCAGCATCCAGAACGCTGCCGGGCAGCTTGAGGCCTTCCGCTGGACCCCGAGCGGCACCGTCGGCCTCGGTATGCTCGGCCCCGGGTTCATTCAGCAAAGTCACGCTTTTGGCATGAGCGCCGACGGCTCCGTCATCGTTGGCTATGGCCTGCACGGGGCCGGTGTCACGGCCAGCGCCTTCCGCTGGACGCAGGCGGGCGGCATGGTCAACCTCGGTGCGCTGCCGGGCGCGTCGTCCCCCACAAGCTACGCCTTCGGCGTTTCCGCAGATGGCTCGATCGTCGTCGGTTCGAGCGCGGCCGCCAATGGTCGCGACCGGGCGTTCGTATGGACAGAGGCAGGCGGAATGCAGGCGATCGGCGATCTGCCATCGTCACGCAGCAGCGCAAACGCCATTACGCGCGATGGCCTGTTCATCGTTGGCCAGAACAACGTGACACGCAGCGGCATTACGGCGGGCACGCAGCACGCGTTCATCTATGACAGGCTGGCGGCGACAACCCGATATCTGGCCCCGCTCGTTGCCAACCACTCCGCCAATGCGAACGCCGTCAGCGATGATGGGTCCGTCATCGTTGGTTCAGCAGCGATCAACAGTTCCACAACACATGCTGTGCGTTGGCAGGGCCAGGATGCGCCGGTTGACCTCGGTACGCTCGGCGGCACGCTTTCAAGCACGAATTTCAGCCACGCATCGGGCGTGAGCGGCGATGGTTCAATTGTGGTGGGAACCACGTTCAACAGCGCCAACCTGCACGAAGGTTTCCGCTGGACACAGGCGACCGGCATGGTCGGCATGACCCAGTTGCTGACTAACGCCGGCGTCACGATGACCGGGCAGCGCATCTACAATGTTGTCGGCGTCTCGCAGAATGGCCAGTTCTATGCCGGCGAGCGCGTCACGGTCGGCCTTTCCGGCGACGGGGCGCCCGAGCCAGTGGTGATCCGCTACATCGAGGGCACGACGGGCGGCGGCACAGGCGGCACCGGAACCGGGACAGGGACAGGAACAGGCACCGGATCGGCCAGCGGTGGCACAGGGGGCACCGACACCGGCACAAACACCGGTACGGACACCGGCACAAACACCGGATCGGGGAACAGCGGCACAGGGGGCGGTGCGATTGCCGGCGTCACCACCCTGGCCTCGGTTACCCAGTCGGTGCATGGCGTCGGCAAGGCGCGGCGCAACGCGGCGGTCCAGCAGAGTGGATTTGCCGCCGGCATGATGGGTGCCAACAGGTCCACCACCGGGGGCTCCGGCATCGGCGCCTATGGCGGTTTCGGCTCGATCTCCGGCGGGTTGACGGGCCGGCTGGCCTTCAACAACGGCTTTGCCCTGCTCGGCGGCATTTCCGGCATGACCGAGCGCTACAAGGGTGTGCGTGTCGGCCCCTCCTTCGCATTTGGCGGTGCGGCACAATATGTCGCGCCTGTCGGCTTTGGCGGCATCCGCCCCTATGTCGAAGGCGGTGCATGGCATCTGCCCGACGCCGATTACAAGTTCCGCCGCATCTATGCGAATGGCGCCGGCACAGCTGTCGGTGTCGGCAAGACCAGCGGCCAGCAAACCTATGCCTATGGCCGGGTTGGCGCGGTGATCGGCTCGCATGAAACGACCGAATGGACCCTCGCTGGTGAAATCGGCCGGATGACGACCCGCATCGGTGCCTATGCCGAGGGGGTCTCGTCCGACAACCCGTTCGACGCGACCTTCGCCCGCTCGACTGACACGATGACCGTGGGCAAGATGCGCCTGGCGGTGACCCACCGCTTCACCCCTGTGGTGGACACAACACTCTGGGTGGCGGGCGCCAAGGCCTTTGACCAGAACATCGGCATGGTTGCCGCCGTTGTCGGCTTCGGCGCCATTCGCCCTGCGGTCACCCGTGCGAAATGGGTCGAATATGGCGCAAGGCTCGGCGCCAAGGTGACAACCAACCTGCGCGTGGACGCATTCCTGAACGGCGTCGCAGCGCCGGATTCGCACAAGGTTCACGTCGGTGCCGGGCTGAACTATCAGTTCTAGGGATATATCTGACGTCCGGCCATTTTCTAACTCCGGGATGGTCGGACGCGCTTTCGTCGAACCAACTGACGATGCGCCCCGCACTTAATCCCGTTTGACGGGCGTTCTGGCCCAGGACAGGGCCAGAACATGAGACGCAGCCGGTTCGGCAAGGTAAGGACACGAAGCCCGGATTTCGGTTGGTGGTCTTTGTTGCAAGCATGGCGTGAGCGACAGAAGCGTATGCAGACACCAGGCAGCGCAGCCCTTCGGGCCTGAGCATCACATGCAGGCGCCTGTAGCCAAAGCGCCTACCCTCACGCGCAAAGACATACGCAATAACAAAAGTATGTGCGCGTCTGCGTGGGACTGCGCTGCCACCCTACCCCTTGGCGGCTCGCGCGGCCTTCAGCCTGGCAAAATCGCTGCCCGCATGATGCGAGGAACGTGTCAGCGGCGTTGCCGAGACCATCAGAAAGCCCTTGGCGTAGGCAACCGTCTCGTAGCCCTTGAACTCCTCCGGCGGCACGAAGCGCATCACGGCGTGGTGCTTACGCGTCGGCTGGAGATATTGCCCGATGGTGAGGAAATCGACCTCCGCCGAGCGCAGATCATCCATCAATTGCAGCACCTCGTTCCGCTCTTCGCCAAGCCCGACCATGATGCCGGACTTCGTGAAAATCGTCGGATCGAGTTCCTTCACCCGCTGAAGCAGGCGAATGGAATGGAAGTAACGCGCGCCGGGGCGTACCTTGAGGTACTTCGAGGGGACGGTTTCAAGGTTGTGGTTGAACACATCGGGGCGCGCGGCGACAACGACTTCCAGCGCCCCCTCCTTGCGTAAGAAGTCCGGCGTCAGGATTTCAATGGTTGTCTGCGGCGCCTTTTCGCGGATGGCACGGATGACATTGGCAAAATGCTCCGCACCGCCATCAGGCAGATCATCGCGATCCACCGAGGTGACGACGACGTGGTTGAGGCCGAGCTTGGCGGTCGCATCGCCGATATGGGCCGGCTCGCTCAGATCGAGCGGTGCGGGCATCCCGGTCTTGACGTTGCAGAAGGCACAGGCGCGCGTGCAGGTGTCACCCATGATCATGAAGGTTGCGTGCTTTTGCTCCCAGCATTCGCCGATGTTGGGGCAGCTTGCTTCTTCGCACACCGTTACGAGCTTGTTTTCCTTCACGATATTGCGTGTTTCGGCCCATTTTGGAGAGCCCGGCGCCTTGACGCGAATCCAGTCCGGCTTGCGTTGAATAGGATTGTCAGGCCGGTGCGCCTTTTCAGGGTGGCGCAACGAGGCTGCATTCAGCCCCTCGTCACGGCTTTTACGCGGATCGTTGCTCAGAAGGTCAATCGTCGCGGCCATAAATCCTCCCGAACCGGTGCGTGCCCGGCTTTCGCTTGGGCCTTCTTAGCCCGTTCCATGGTCAGCGGGAACCCCGCCCCGTGCATAAGCCCCATACGGCAAGCGCACCTTGCCATCACGCGGGGATATACACGCAGTCTGACCGGAACGGGCAAAGCCACACCGGCATCGACCCGCATTTACAAGGCCGGATGCCAAATGCGACGCGGGGTTCAGCGCATTGCGGTCCGTCAGCCGCGAGCTTTACGCGAATTCCATGATGACTGCATCGACAGGGAGGATGTCGCCCTCCTTCGCCTTGACAGTCTTGACGGTCGAGTCCTTTTCCGCACGCAGCACGTTTTCCATCTTCATGGCTTCGACGACGGCGAGGATCTCGCCGGCCTTGACCTCCTGCCCCTCGCTCACCGCGATCTGCTTGATGAGACCAGGCATCGGGCAAAGCAGCGTCTTGGACGTATCTGCGGCGACCTTTTCCGGCATCAGCGCGAAAATCTCGGCCTCGCGCTTTGTGTAGACATAGGCCTTGGCCGAGGCACCGGCGTGGGACAGAACGTAGCCGTTCTTCACCGGGCGCACCTGCACAGCGATGTGCTGACCATCCACCGTGCCGCGCCAGACCAGATCACCCGGCGTGCAGCGCGATGCGACGTTCATCGAGGTGCCATCCGGAAAGCGGATCTTGAAACCGTGCTCGGTATTGTCGGTCTTGAGCGCAATTTGCTGCTTGTTCAGCAGCACGACGCGATCCCGCGTGATGGCACGAAACTTCTCTGCGTCCATCTGGCCGGAAATCTTGCGGCGGCGGTCATTCGACTGGTGGTCCAGCGTCGCGGCGACGGCAGCCATGCGCCGCGCCACCAGCCCTTCGGGTTCGGGAATGGCAAAACCGTCCGGGAACTCTTCCTTGATGAAGCCCGTTGACAGGTTTCCGGCCTGCCAGCGCGGATGGTGCATCAGCGCGGAAACGAACGGAATATTGTGGCGGATGCCGTCAATGGCGAAGGCGTCGAGCGCTTCGGCCTGCGCGGCAATGGCGCCGGCGCGCGTCGGTGCATGGGTCACCAGTTTGGCGATCATTGGGTCGTAATAGACCGAAATCTCACCGCCCTCGTAAACGCCGGTGTCGTTCCGGACAGTCACATCACCGAACTTGCCTTCGACCGGCGGACGATAGGAGACAAGACGGCCCGTCGAGGGCAGGAAGTTGCGCACCGGGTCTTCGGCATAAACGCGGCTTTCCACGGCCCAGCCGTCGAGCTTCACATCCGATTGCGTGAACCGCAGCTTCTCGCCGGCCGCAACGCGGATCATCTCCTCAACAAGATCGATGCCGGTGATGAGTTCGGTCACCGGATGTTCGACCTGAAGACGGGTGTTCATTTCGAGGAAGTAGAAGGACTTGTCCTGCCCTGCGACGAATTCCACCGTGCCGGCGCTGTCGTAGTTGACAGCTTTTGCCAGCGCCACAGACTGTTCGCCCATGGCCTTCCGGGTTTTTGCATCGAGCAGCGGAGACGGTGCCTCTTCCACGACCTTCTGGTTGCGGCGCTGGATCGAGCATTCGCGCTCGTTCAGATAGACAACATTGCCATGCTTGTCGCCGATGAGCTGGATTTCGATATGGCGCGGATCGACGATGAACTTCTCGACGAACACGCGGTCATCGCCGAAGGAAGCCGCAGCCTCGTTCTTGGCGCGCACAAAGCCATCGGCCACCTCATCGCGGCTATAGGCGATGCGCATCCCCTTACCGCCACCGCCGGCTGACGCCTTGATCATGACCGGATAACCGATTTCGTCGGCGATCGTGACCGCCTGCTCGGGTCCCTCGATCACGCCGAGATAGCCCGGAACGGTGGAAACCTTGGCGGCATTGGCAAATTTCTTCGATTCGATCTTGTCACCCATCGCTGCGATCGCCTTTGGGTTCGGACCGATGAAGGTGATGTTCGCGGCCTTCAGCGCCTCGGCGAATGCTTCGCGCTCGGACAGGAAGCCGTAACCGGGATGCACGGCTTCGGCGCCGGTCTGCTTGCAGGCCGCAATGATCTTGTCGATCACGAGATAGGACTGGGCGGCCTGCGGCGGGCCGATGAAGACGGCTTCATCAGCCATTGCGACATGAAGCGCGTCCTTGTCGGCCTCAGAAAACACCGCGACGGTCTTGATGCCCATGCGCCGCGCCGTCTTGATGACACGACAGGCGATTTCGCCCCGGTTTGCGATAAGGATTTTACCGAACATGTCAGACCCCTGCGCTTTTCATTGCAGGGGTAGGTTGTACCGGGTTTTTTGCGTTGCGAAAGAGGCCGGGTATCAGACCAAAGACGAGCCAACGCCACGCATTGCACCACACTTCATCGCATATTGGAGGATGGAGGATGGCACTTCCTCGGTCTGAAGGATCAGGGCGCGGAAGAGTTCCGGCACGGACGGACTGAAATGTTCGCCCACCATGGTCATCAGCCAGGCGGCATCATTAGGCGAAATCCTGCCGGTGGGGCGGCTGCCAAACACCAGAAATTCCACCATGCTTTCAACGAAGTAAGCGGTCCAGTCCTTGCTTTTACCCGATTGGGCCGCATCGATCTCGAACATGATCTCCGCTTCGCGGCGCCGCAACACCGGCGCGATCATGAAGAAGTCGTCGATCGTCTCGTGCGCCCGCTTGGGCACCACACGAACGCGCGCAATCCGGCTCTCGGCTTTCATGGCCTGTGCAGTCATCTTGTCTAACCCCATTCCCCTGTGACCGGGAGCTTTTGCCCCTCTCGTCGTGAAATGAGGATGCACCAGGGCCTTCCGGAATCCGGTTAACGCCGAAAGATGAACGCGCGCCAACCTTAATAACGCGCCAGAATCCGTGGTTTCCGCACAGTGAATCGCAGATATCCCTCAGCATCTTGCGACTCGCCCCGCGCAGTGTTCCACTCGCGCCTGAAAGGTGCCCCATGCCCCCATCACGATCCGCGCTCCTGACCCGTGCCCGCGACTTTCTCGACCGTGTTGCGCTCATCGACGCGCACAACGACCTGCCTTACGTCATTCGCCACGCGAATGCCGCCGGCGATGTCGCCGCCTATGATCTCAATCGCGTGCATCAGGAAACGGACACGGATATTCCGCGCCTGAGGCAGGGACGTCTCGCCGGTCAGTTCTGGGCCGCTTTCGTGCCCACCGACGTGGCCGATCCGGTGAAGTTCACTCTGGAGCAGATCGCACTTATCAAGCGGGTGAACGCCGCACATCCGGATGTTTTTCTACCGGCCCTCCGCGCCGGCGATGTCGCGCGCGCCAAGCGGGCAGGCAAGATCGCCTCGTTCATCTCGGTCGAAAGTGGCGTCGGACTGGGGAACAGCCTCGAACTGCTGCCGCTCTGGCATGAGCTGGGCGTGCGCTATCTCACGCTCTGCCACAACGAGACGCTCGACTGGGTGGACAGTGCGACCGATGCGCCCCGCCACAACGGCCTCAGCGATTTCGGCCGCGCCGTCATCACCGAATGCAATCGCCTCGGCATCATGGTGGATCTGTCGCACACCTCGCATGATGCCCAGATGCAGGCGCTCGATGTCACGCGCGCGCCGGTCGCCATCACCCATACCAATGCCTTTTCGCTGGTTGATCACCCGCGCAACGTGAAGGACGAGGTGCTGATCCGCCTCAAAGCGAACGGCGGCATTGTCTGCGCCACTTTCGTGCAGACCTTCACCAACCAGGCAACGCGTGATTGGGTGAAGGCCATTTCTGATCCCTGGGGCAAGCCGCTGGCCGGCAACATGAAGGCGGGAATTGCCGCTCATGAGGCCGCCGCCGGCCCCTGCCCGCCTGCGACCCTCGCGCAGGTCTGCGATCACATCGACTACATGGCGACGAAGGCCGGCATCGACCATATCGGTATCGGCTCGGACTATTACGGCAGCCGAAATCCGATGGGACTGGAGGATGTCTCCTGTTTTCCCAATCTCATCGCCGAGCTGATGGGGCGCGGCTGGTCAGAGGCGAACCTCAGGAAAGTCGCCAGCGGCAACATGCTGCGTGTGCTCAGGGGCGTTGCAAAGGCGGCGGAGTAGCACGCCGGGGCCCGGACGTTGCGCTCGTGGCGGGACAATTGGCGGGCGAAACCTCGCTCCCGGTTGGAAGATGGTATTTTTTCTGACGCTGCTGCCACTGCTCCTGCGAGCCCGTTATGGCAATCATCTTCGCCGCCAGCGCTGGAGAGGAGTGCTGGTTGATGAGGTTCCCCTTCAGGACATCAAAGCGGATGTTGCGAATCTGCGGGTTGCAGGCCGCAGGCGGCGCGAACTGCCGCAAGAAGTAACGAAAATAGGCGAGCACTTCGCCGTGTTCGTATACGCGATCGATTTCGAGACTGGTCAGCTTGTCGCGCGCGGCGGAATCGACGTCGTAATAGCCTGTGACCATCGACGGATCGAAACCGTAGACCCGCGTCACCTCCGCGCTGGCATAGGCCATCTGTTGCGCGAGGCCACCGCCCAGCGAATGCCCAACCGCCGTCAGTTGCAGGGATTTCCGCTTCGGGCACTCCTCGCGCATCACCTCGACGATCTCCGGGGCGAAATCCTGCACCTGCTCATACTGGTCGTAGAGCGGCAGCAACCGGTTGAACCAGCGCAGGTTTGAAAACCAGTCGTCCACCTGATCGAAATTCGTGCCGCGAAAGGCAACGACAACCTCGCTGCAATCGTCACGGACGAAGGTATGGATGCCAAGCCCGCCCACCGGCGAGCGACAGCGCCCCTGATCGATGCGCTCGTAACTGCACGGCAGATAGTCTTCAGCAAAGCCCTTGTGCACCCACCGCCAGGACTTCATCCAGCTGTCGATCCGCTCCTTCAGCGGCACGCCCCGCTCATCGGTCATGCCGTAGAGTTTCCTCCAGCCATCTCCGGGGTCCTGCTCGCCGCCATAGGCCCGGACAGACAGAAGCAGATAAGGAATGTAATAGCCCGCGATATCAGCCACAGGCAGCGTTCCGTGATCCTTGCTGCTGTAAGGGCCGATGCGGACGATGGCCTCATCCTCATTCTGCGTCAGATAGACCTGCGAACATCCCGCCAGAACCAGCGCGACAAGCCCGAAAAGATAGCGCGTCGTCATTATCCGCATGGTAACCCCCGGCCCATCATGGTCCGGGAGATCGATTATGCAACACCTGTTCGGGTGACATTCAGCGCGGACAGCGGCGGCGGCGCTCCTGCGCCACGATGGCCGCAATTTCGCGCCGCTGGTTGGCGGAGAGCGGCACGTCGTTCACGTTGTCAAACTGGCAGCCCGCATTGCCGAAGGTGCGGATGGCGCTGGCGGTCTTGAAGCAATATCCCGCGTCTTTGTAGATCGCGTTGCGCTGGTACCAGAGTTCATCGCAGGACATCTGCGCGCGGGCCGGCTCGGCCGACCCGGCAAAAGCGGCGAGCGCGACAAGTCCGATGCGGATGTCCAAGCCTGGCATGATGCCTTCCTGTCCGGAAAAGGTCGGGGGGATAGAAAACACTCCCCCCTCGCCTTTGTCCATGGTTGGTGTGGCAGCTCAGCCTGCCTTGGCCTCGCGGCGGCGCTTGGTCAGCACGAATTCGGTATAACCGTTCGGCTGCTTCAGCCCCTTGAATACGAGATCACAGGCCGCCTTGAAGGCCACGCCGTCATAGCCCGGCGCCATCGGCTTGTAGGTGGGGTCGCCCGCGTTCTGGCGGTCCACCACCTTGGCCATGCGCTTCAAGGTGGAGCGCACCTGCTGCTTGGTGCAGACACCATGATGCAGCCAGTTGGCGATGTGCTGGGACGAAATGCGCAGCGTCGCGCGGTCCTCCATCAGGCCGACATCGTGGATATCCGGCACCTTGGAGCAGCCGACGCCGGCGTCGATCCAGCGGACCACATAGCCGAGGATGCCCTGCGCGTTGTTGTCCAGTTCCTGCTGCACCGCTGCGGGCTCGAAATTCGACTTGGCGACCGGGATGGTCAGGATCGCCGAAAGATCGGCGCGCGTGCGCCCGGCAATTTCGGCCTGACGGGCAAACACATCGACGTCGTGATAATGCAGCGCGTGCAGGGTCGCGGCAGTCGGCGAAGGCACCCAGGCGGTGTTGGCGCCGGATTTCGGATGGCCGACCTTCTGCACCAGCATGTCGGCCATGCGATCCGGCATCGCCCACATGCCCTTGCCGATCTGCGCCTTGCCGGGCAGGCCGGCGGCCATGCCGACATCGACGTTGTTGTCCTCATAGGCCGGCAGCCACGGCGACGTGCGCATTTCGGCCTTGCGGACCATCGGTCCCGCTTCCATCGACGTATGAATCTCATCGCCCGTGCGATCAAGGAAGCCCGTGTTGATGAAGACCACGCGGGATTTTGCAGCCAGAATGCACGCCTTGAGGTTCACCGTGGTGCGGCGCTCCTCATCCATGATGCCCATCTTGAGCGTGTTGGCCGGCAGGCCGAGCATTTTCTCGACGCGGCCGAACAGACGGTTGGCGAGCACCACTTCCGCCGGGCCATGCATCTTCGGCTTGACGATATAGACCGATCCGGCGCGGGAATTGCGCGCACCGGCCGATTTCTTGAGATCGTGCATGGCCAGCAGCGCGGAAACGCAGCAATCCACCACCGTCTCGGGCACTTCCTTGCCCTTCTGGTCCAGCACCACGTCGGTCATCATGTGCATTCCGACATTGCGGACCAGCATCAGCACGCGGCCTGGCAACGTGACTTCGCCACCCTTGGCGCCGGTGTAGGTACGGTCGGGGTTCAGCCTGCGGGTGAAGGCCTTGCCGTCCTTTTCCATCTTCTCGGTCAGGTCGCCCTTCATCAGTCCAAGCCAGTTGCGATAGACCTCAACCTTGTCCTCGGCATCCACCGCCGCGACCGAATCTTCCATGTCCATGATCGTGGTCAGCGCGGATTCGCCGATCACATCGGCGATGCCTGCCGGATCGGTCTTGCCGATGACATGGCTGCGGTCGATCACGATCTCAAAGTGCAGACCGTTGTGGACCAGCAGAATAGCTGTGGGGTTGGCCGCCTCACCGCGATAACCGACGAAGGCCTTCTTGTTGGCAAGGCTGGTGCTGCCCTTGCCGAGCGCCACCTTCAGCGCCCCGCCAACCACCGAAAAGCCGGTCGCATCGGCATAGCTGCCCTTGGCCAGCGGAACGGCGCCATCCAGCACTGCCTTGACCTTGGCCACAACCGCCGCGCCGCGCGCCGGATTGTAGCCCTTGCCGCGCTTCAGGTCGCCCTCGTCCGCAATCGCATCCGTGCCGTAGAAGGCATCGTAAAGGCTGCCCCAGCGCGCATTCGCGGCGTTCAGCGCATAGCGCGCGTTCGAGCAGGGAACGACCAACTGCGGACCGGCAATCTTCGCAATCTCCGCGTCAACGTTCTTGGTGTTGATCTTGCCGTCCACAGGCTCGGGCAGAAGATAACCGATCTCCTTCAGGAAGGCCTCGTATTCGGCCTGCTTGATCGCCTTGCCCTTGCGCTCGCGATGCCAGGCGTCGATCTGCGCCTGCAACTTGTCGCGGGTTTTCAGAAGGCGCCTGTTCTTGCCCGAGATATCCTGCACCACGCCGGCCATTCCGGCAAAGAACGCATCCGCGCTGACCCCCGTGCCCGGCAGCCCCTCCTTGACGATGAAGTCATAAAGGACCTTGGCGACCTGAATGCCGTTTGTGGTGACGTAGGCCATCTTTTTCTCCGAAAAAACGAACAGGGCTGCGTCTTACGACACGTTCTGTGCGGGGGGAAGCCCGGTTCTGGCGATGCAGTTGCAAAACAGATCGCAAAAACAGGCGGGACGACGCGTCAAAATCCCGCATGTTCCGCAGCGCGACGCGACACTCCGCCCCGTCACTTGTCATGACGAGACCGATGGGTCTGCGCGCATCTTCCTTCAGCCGATGGTGATGGCAATCTCGCCGAGGCCGGCTACGCCGCCGGTGATCCTGTCGCCCTTGACCACCGCTCCGACGCCCGAAGGTGTGCCGGTCATGATGATGTCGCCGGCTTTCAATTCAACCGATTTCGAGCAGATCGAAATGATTTCGGGTACGGACCAGATGAGATCCGCCACGTCCTGATCCTGCTTCACCTTGCCGTTCACCGCGAGCCAGATGCGCCCCTTGGCGATGTGACCGACCTTCGCGACCGAATGGAGCGGCGCGATGGGGGCCGAATGGTCAAATGCCTTGCCCCACTCCCACGGACGTCCATGATCCTTGGCTTCGGTCTGGAGATCGCGGCGGGTCATGTCGAGGCCGACCGCATAGCCCCAGACGTGTTCCAGCGCCCTGTCCTCAGGAATGTTGGCGCCATCCTTGCCGATGGCCAGCACCAGTTCGATTTCGTAATGCAGATTCGCGGTCAGCGGCGGATAGGGCATCGTCGCGCCGTCATCGATGATCGTATCCGCCGGCTTCATGAAAAAGAACGGCTTCTCGCGGGTCGGGTCCTTGCCCATCTCGCGCGCGTGGGCTTCATAATTGCGGCCGACGCAGAGAATGCGGCGCACCGGGAACCGCTCGCCCGATCCTGAAACAGCAAGGGAATTCACGGGCGGAGGCGGCAGCACGTAAGCGGTCATGGGAGGTCCTGTCAGGTCAGTCTTTCAAACTATGAATGAGCGGCGCACGGCCCGCAAGGATCATGCGGCGGAGCGATGTTCCCGCCAGAAGCCGAGCTTTTCATGCACCGGGCGGTCTGAATAGCTGAACAGAACGGCATCGGCGTCGGCCTCGTGCACCACAGGTTGCCACGAAGGCACGACAAACACATCCTGCGGCCCCCATTCGATCAGCTTGTCGCCGATACGCGACCGGCCCCGCCCCTCGACCGGCGTGAACACCGTCGCATCGGTCGAGCGATAGGCGACGGTCCGGAACCCCTTCGGCAGAAGCTGGAGGAAGGCGCCGATGGTCGGCATCGCATGATCCCCGGTGACCGGGTTGATGTATTTCATCTTGAGGCCGTGGCATGGGTCCCATTCATCGGCCCGCCGCATCAGCTCCAGCGCCTCGCGCGAGCGGGCATAGGGGTAGTTGAAGATCGGCGAGGTCGGGCGCGTCGGTTTGTAGTCCACCGGCAGCATGTTCGCGCCATAGCGGGCCAGCGCATCGCCGACGGGCCGCGTGATCTCCTGCGCCTCGGCGTTGTGATGCTCAATAAACGAGGCATCGAAGAACTGGACAATCGGAATGTCGAGACCGTCGAGCCAGAACATCGGCGCATCCGTCTCATTGCCGTGATCGTGCCACGCGCCGGACGGCGTGATGACAAAATCGCCCACCGACATGTTGGTCCGCTCGCCGTCCACTGCCGTATGCGCGCCCTTACCTTCCATCACGAAACGCAGCGCACTTTGGGAATGCCTGTGCGCAGGCGCGATTTCGCCCGGCAGTACCAGTTGCACGCCGCAATACAGCGAGGTTGTGATCTTCGACGTTCCGCGCAACCCCGGATTTTCGAGGATCAATACGCGTCGTTCGGCTTCCTTTGCCGTAATCAGCCCGCCCGCTTCGATCATCGCAGCCCGGATCTCGGCAAATTTCCAGCCGAAGGGCTGGCATGATGAGCGCGGCTCCGGCGTAATCAGCGCACCCAGAACCGTCCAAAGAGCCCGCAGGTTCGATCGGTCGATCTTCTCGTAAAATGCCTTGCGCTCGGGCGTTTCGGCAGCACCGCTGGACATGAACGTTTCCCCGTACCGAACTTGACAGTCGGCCCGTCAAACGTATGCTGATGGAAAGCATACTGTCAAACTACAATCGCACCGGTGTGCTTTCAGGAACCTTGATGAAGCTGCATGGCTATTTCCGCTCTGGCGCTGCCTATCGTGTGCGCATTGCGCTCAATCTCAAGGGCGTTGAGGTGGAGCATGTGCCGCATCATCTGCGCAAGGGCGAGCAGAAGGCCGAGGCCTATCTGAAGCTCAATCCGCAAGGGCTGGTGCCGGCGCTTGAACTCGATGATGGCACTGTTCTGACCCAGTCGCTGGCAATCATCGACTGGCTGGACGAGACGCATCCCCTGCCGCCGCTGGTTCCGGGCACGCCGATCGAGAAAGCGAAGATCCGGGGCTTTGCGCTCGCCATCGCCTGTGACACGCATCCGGTGCAAAATCTCGGCGTGCTGAAAAAGCTCAGGGCGCTCGGCCACAGCGAAGCGGAGGCGAATGCCTGGGCGGCTGACGTGAATCACGATGGTCTTGCCTCTTGTGAAATCCTGCTTGCCGGAACATCCGGCCCCTACTGCTTTGGCGCCGTGCCGACGCTGGCTGATGTCTGCCTCGTCCCGCAGATGGCGAATGCCCGACGCTTCGGCGTCGATCTCACTCCTTTCCCGCGCATTGTCGCTGCTGATGCTGCGGCACGTGCGCATCCCGCCTTTGCCGCCGCAGCTCCCGATCTCCAGCCCGACGCAGAGTGATTGCAATGGCCAATCCGAACCCGTTTCTCTGGTGGCTGCCCAGCCCGACCGACACAAAGGTGGAACGACCGGCCGCGCCCGCCCTGCCCGATGTTCATGCCAAACCGGGCCATCTGATCCGGCGCGCGCAGCAGATTGCCGTGGCGATCTTTCTTGAGGAATGTGCGGCCTATGATCTCACGCCGGTGCAATACGCGGCACTGGTGGCGATCCGCGACAATCCTGCCATCGATGCGACGCGGATTTCCGGGCTGATCGGTTTTGACAGGACCACCGTTAGCGGCGTCATGGAACGGCTGGAAAGCAAAGGCTGGATTGCCCGCAAGGCGAATGCCGCCGACCGGCGCATCAAGATCGTGGACATCACGGCGGCCGGCAAAAAGGTGCTGAAAAACGTCGAGCCGATGGTGATGCGTGCGCAGGAGCGGATGCTGATGCCGCTCGACCGGACAGAGCAGGAAATGCTGATCGTGCTGCTCGCGCGCGTTGTCGACCATAACAACGACACGTCTCGCGCGCCGCAGCGTCCGCTTGGTCAGGATCCCGGTTAACGGGCATCAGCCAGCGCCGGCCATACCCTCCAGACCCTGCCATACGCGCGGCAGTACATCCGGCAGGTCATCGGCGATGAGCCCCCTGCCCGCGACTTGACCTGCCTGGCCATGGAGCCAGACACCGCCGGCGGCAGCATCGAATGGCGGCAGGCCCTGCGCCAGAAGCCCTCCAATGATGCCGGCAAGCACATCGCCCGAACCGGCAGTCCCGAGCCAGGGCGGCGCATTGGTGTTGATGCGCGCCCGGCCATCCGGGGCAGCGATGACTGTATCCGGACCTTTCAGGACCACCACTGCCGAACAGCGCGCCGCCGCCGCCAGCGCCCGGTTGAGGCGCGGCAGGTTGGCAAGATCGGGAAAGAGACGCGCAAATTCGCCCTCATGTGGGGTGAGGACGGCGCGACCGCTGATCGCCGTCGCCTCCGCAAGGCCATCACCCTCGCCGGCGAAGGCGGTCAGCGCATCGGCATCCAGGACCGTCGCGCGACCACTTTCGCAGGCAATTCGCACTGCGCGCCGTGTATTTTCATCGACGCCATAGGCTGGCCCGAGCACGAGGGCATTGCGGCGTTCGTCCTTGAGCAGCGCGGCCAGCCCCTCCGGGCCGTTGCAGCGCCGCACCATCAGCGCATCCGGTCCGCGCGAGACATGGGCGAGCAGCGCCGAACCGGACACACCGAGGGTTACCAGCCCCGCCCCGGTGCGCAGCGCGCCACGCGCGGCCAGCCGCGCTGCGCCTGCGCCTTCAAGCCCACCCGCCAGCACCAGCGCGTGTCCCTTGGTGTATTTATGCCCGTCCGCGCGTGTTCCGATGGTGGCCAGGCGGGCGCGCATGTCATTTCGCGTGATCTCCGGTCCATCCGTTTCCGCAACCGCACGCGCGGTCGCATCCGCGCCGAGGCCTATATCCACCACGACGATCTCGCCGGTCAGCGCCCGGCCCGGCAACAACCGGTGCCCCGGCTTTTCGGCATGAAACGTCACGGTCAGATCCGCGCGGAAGGCTTCGCCAGCCACCTCGCCGGTGTCGCCATTGATGCCGCTGCCGATGTCAACAGCGCAGCGCATCACAATGGACGGCATCGCATTGGCATGGGCAACGAGGCGGGCAGCATCGCCTTCAAGCGCGCGGCTGAGGCCGGTACCGAACAGCGCATCAACGATCACATCGGGCACGGCATCCTCCAGAAAGCGCCCTGCCGGATGCACTGGCCCCTCCCAACGCTCCGCCATCCGGCGGGCATCGCCCGCGAGGTCGCCGGTCGGCACGAGGCTGTAGAGCGTGACCCCGTGGCCGCGCGTCACAAGATGACGGGCGATCACATAGCCATCGCCACCATTGTTGCCGGGGCCGCACAGCACCGCCACGCGCGCCGGCGCGACGAGCCGACGGCACAGGTGATCGGCAAGGCCGCGACCGGCGCGGGCCATCAGCCGTTCACCGGAAACGCCCGCTGCCATTGCCGCAGCCTCCGCGGCGCGCATTTGGGCAACGGTGATCAAATTGCAGGCACTCTGCTCACTTTGCATACCATTCAGCCAGTCTGCCTAATTTTTAATCAGGCACTCATTTCGGCACGACGGACGGACGCGCCTTTCCCGACAATTTTCACCAGTTTTCGGAATTGCTGCCAAGTCTGTCACAATGGCACATGGAATGCTTGACCCTTGACGCGCCGCGTGGAATTGAACTTCCGCCTGTTTTCCGCCGGCTTGTTGCCATTCCAAACTGAAATGTGAGGCCGCCGCTCATGAAGAAGATCGAAGCCATCATCAAGCCTTTCAAGCTGGACGAGGTGAAGGAGGCGCTTCAGGAGGTAGGCGTTCAGGGCATCACTGTGGTCGAGGCCAAGGGCTTCGGTCGCCAGAAGGGCCATACGGAACTTTATCGCGGCGCCGAGTACGTCGTCGATTTCCTGCCCAAGGTGAAGCTGGAAATTGTCGTGACTGATCAGATGGTTGAGAAGGCCGTCGAGGCCATCAAGTCCGCCGCGCAGACCGGGCGGATCGGAGATGGCAAGATTTTTGTATCGCCTGTTGAAGAGGTGATCCGCATCCGTACTGGCGAGACCGGTCCGGACGCAATCTGAATTCACCAGAGATCGTCGTCAAAGCGGCGCGAAGGCGCCGGAAATTGCAGTGTCGAACCGAAAGGGACATGACGTGTTCAAGACCAGCAAGGATGTGCTGAAATTCATCAAGGAAAATGACGTCAAGTACGTTGACTTCCGCTTCACCGACCCGCGCGGCAAGTGGCAGCACATGACCTATGACGTGTCGATCATCGATGAGGATGCGCTCGACGAAGGCATCATGTTCGATGGTTCGTCGATCGCCGGCTGGAAGGCCATCAACGAGTCCGACATGCTGCTGCGTCCGGATGTGTCCTCGGCCACGCTTGATCCGTTCTTCGCCGCTGCGACCATCAACATCAACTGCAACGTTCTGGAACCCGGCACCGAGCAGCCCTACAGCCGCGATCCGCGCGGCATCGCCAAGCGCACCGAGGACTTCGTGAAGTCCACCGGCGTTGGCGACACCATCTATGTCGGCCCGGAAGCTGAATTCTTCATTTTCGACGACGTGAAGTTCGCTGCCGATACCTACAACGTCGGCTTCTCGGTCGACCACACCGAACTGCCGATCAACGGCATGACCGACTACGAGGGCGGCAACACCGGCCACCGCATCCAGATCAAGGGCGGCTACTTCCCGGTTCCGCCGCTGGATTCGGCGCAGGACATGCGCGGCGAAATGCTGGCTGCCATGGCTGCCATGGGTGTGCAGGTTGAAAAGCACCACCACGAGGTTGCCTCCGCCCAGCACGAACTGGGCATGAAGTTCTCGACCCTGACCTCGATGGCCGACCAGATGCAGATCTACAAGTACTGCATCCACAACGTCGCCCAGAGCTATGGCAAGACCGCGACGTTCATGCCCAAGCCCGTCTATGGCGACAACGGCTCTGGCATGCACTGCCACTTCTCGATCTGGAAGGACGGCAAGCCGCAGTTCGCGGGCGACAAGTACGCCGGCCTCTCGGACACCTGCCTCTATTTCATCGGCGGCGTCATCAAGCATGCCAAGGCCGTGAATGCCTTCACGAACCCCTCGACGAACAGCTACAAGCGTCTCGTCCCGGGCTTCGAGGCGCCGGTGCTGCTGGCCTATTCGGCCCGCAACCGTTCGGCCTCCTGCCGTATTCCGTGGACGAATTCGCCGAAAGCCAAGCGCGTCGAGGTTCGCTTCCCGGACCCGATGGCCAACCCCTACCTCGCCTTCTCGGCGCTGGTGATGGCCGGCATGGATGGCATCCTCAACAAGATCCATCCGGGCGAGGCGATGGACAAGGATCTCTACGATCTGCCGCCGCGTGAACTGAAGAAGATCCCGACGGTGTGCGGCTCGCTCCGCGAGGCGCTCTCCGCTCTCGACAAGGATCGCGGCTTCCTCAAGGCCGGCGGCGTGTTCTCGGACGACTTCATCGACAGCTTCATCGAACTGAAGATGCAGGATGTGATCAAGTTCGAGCACACCCCGCATCCGGTCGAGTATGTCATGTACTACTCGCTCTGATCAGCTCGGTCAGACTGACTACGGAAAGGGCGGCGAAAGCCGCCCTTTCTTTGTGATATCCTATTCGAAGCTGCAAGCGATTCTTAGGTTGATCGGGCAATGCCTCCCCCAGAAACACAAACACACTTAGTAATTTTAGTTCATGGCATTCGAACACATGCATATTGGATGCCAAGAGCAAAGATTATTCTAAACAATGAAGGATTTACGACAGAGTCAACAAGTTACGGCAAGTTTAGTTTATTAAAATTTGTACTACCACTGCCTTATGTTAGAAAAACCGCACAAAATAGAGTGCTGAGCGATATAAAATCTGCTATTTCCATGCACAAACCTCAATTTGTATCTGTAATTGCACATAGTTTTGGCACACATGTAATAGCTAATATTATGAAAGATAATCCTGATTTAGTATGGAACAAGGTCATTTTTTGTGGAAGTGTACTTCCAGAAAATTTTCCGGTACACAAAATTATTGAAAATATACACCCTCCACTATTGAACGAAATAGGCGGGCTAGATTATTGGCCGGCAATCGCGGCAACTGTGTCTTGGGGCTACGGCTCAGTAGGTACTCACGGATTCAATAGACCGGGCATAGAATCGAGATGGCACAGCTCATTTCGCCACAGTGATTTTTTTTCGGATCGTCATATTATTGAACAATGGGTTCCATTTTTGAGGAATGGAGCCTTTTCTCATATGTCACCTCCTGAAAAACTGCCTTTTTTATTAAAACATTTCGATAAGTTGAAATATTTATTAATAGTAATTGTTATTTATTTATTTTATAATTTTTCGCATATTAAAGCTTATTATTTCCCAGAAATTGTTGAACCTACACCGTTTGTAACTAGCGGTGGGTTTTCGTTACAAATAATATCTGGAAATTCTCGAAAAATAGAAATATGGTCTAAAGTAGATGACTATCATTTTAATCGAGATGTCAACAATATAGATTTAAGCAAAGTAACGCGTAATAATACTCATTGGTATGATGGCTGTTCCGGGTACATATACTATAATGATTTCGAAAAATATTTTGTCCCCAATAATCAACTTATGCGTTCTTGTAAAAATGTATACAGAATATCCGGAAGCGTAATGTACCTATACGGAACAATTACAATTGATGAACGTTGACCAAAACCTGCCATAAATCTCTTGCATAAGCCCGCGCCTCCGCTCGCCAAACGGCGGGCGGCACGCTACATCATCGCGTAATGAGCATGAATCTCGCGAACTGGCTGACGCTGCTGCGCCTCTGCATGGTGCCGCTTGTTGTCGTCGCCATTATCCAGCACCGGTTTGATCTGGCGTTCCTCGGCTTTGTGCTGGCGGGGCTGACGGATGCCATTGACGGCTATGTCGCCCGCACCTTCAACCAGATGACCGAACTCGGCGCCATTCTCGATCCCATCGCTGACAAGTCGCTGCTGGTGGCCATCTTCGTTACGCTCGGAATTCTGGGGCTGATTCCGGCCTGGCTGGTCATTCTGGTTGTCGCGCGCGACATGATGATCGTCGGCGCGGTTCTTGTTTCGTGGTTGCTCGACAACCCGGTTGAAATCAGGCCGCTTTATGTCTCCAAGGCCAATACGGTGGCGCAGATCGCGTTTGCAGCCTATACGCTTGGTACGCTTTCCTATTTTGACAAGAATGCCACGCTGGACATGGTGCTGATCGTCGCGGTCTGTGTGCTCACCACGGCTTCGATTGCCGCCTATCTGTCGGGCTGGCTGAAGCACATGACCGAGTGATGGCTCCCCGCCGCCCCCCGCCCGCGCAATTGCCGCTCGACCTTGCGCTTGATCCTTCGTTCGCGCGCGAGGACTTCCTTGTCGGCCCCTCGAACGAGACGGCTGTGGACCTCATTGACCTCTGGCCGGACTGGCCGGAGCGGCTCATCGTGCTCGCCGGGCCGGAAGGCAGCGGCAAGACACATCTGGCGCATGTCTGGGCCAAGACGAGCGGCGCGCTGATCGTGCCCGCGATCCGGCTGGCAGACCGTGCGCCGGCCGAGCTTGCCGGCCCGCCGGCCTTGGTGCTGGAGGATTGCGATTCAACGCCGCTTGATGAAGCGCGCCTGTTCCACCTGATCAATCTGGTGCGCGAGGCCGGGCACAGCCTGCTCCTGACAGCCCGCCGTCAGCCGGACCTCTGGGGCCTGACGACGCGGGATCTGGTTTCCCGCCTCCGCCTCGCCCCGCTCGGCACCATCGCGGCGCCGGATGATCAGTTGCTCCGAGCGCTGATGGTCAAGCACTGTCTCGACCGGCAACTCGTGGTGGACACGAGCGTGATCGAGTTTCTGCTGCCGCGCATCGAACGCTCGTTTGCCGGTGTGCAGCACATCGTCGCCGCACTGGATCGGGAAACGCTGGCGCGCGGCCGGCGGATTTCGCGCCCCGTCGCCGCCGAGGTCGTGGCGCGGCTTTTTCCGGGATAAGACGGCACGCGGGGCATTCGCGGATGTTGCGGCAAATGCACAGTGTCTCCCTGAAATCACTGGCACAATTGACATGCTGGTGTCACACTCTGACGTGATACTGCGCCGATTATGCCTTTCGGAACCACCCCATGCCGTCTGCCGCCAAGATTGATATTCCCGCCCCCGAACTTCCCCTCTCGCAAAGCCCGGAACGGTTCATCAACCGCGAACTGTCGTGGCTGGGGTTCAACCGGCGTGTGCTGGAGGAGGCTTCGAACACCTCACATCCACTGCTGGAACAGCTGCGCTTCCTGTCGATTTCGGCCAGCAATCTCGACGAGTTCTTCATGGTTCGGGTGTCGGGCCTCGTCGAGCAGGTCATCAACAAGGTGCAGGCGATTTCGGACGACGGGCTGACACCGGCCCAGCAACTCGTCAAAATTCAGGAATCGGTTGCCGCGCTCACTGCCGCCCAGCAGAAGCGTTGGAGCGAGTTGCGCAGCAACCTCAGGCGGAACCGGATCAGCCTTGTCGATGCGTCAGACCTGACTGCCGAAGAAAAGCTGTGGCTGGAAAGCTATTTCCTCGCGTCGATCTTTCCGACGCTGACACCGCTGGCGATCGACCCTGCCCATCCCTTCCCCTTTATCCCGAATCTCGGCTTCTCGCTGGCGCTGTCACTGTCGCGGCGGATGGACAAGGCAAAGCTGAGGGCGCTTGTCCGGATGCCGCAAAAGGTGGAGCGCTTTGTGCGTCTGCCGTCGGGCGAAGGCGTTTTCCGCTATGTCGTGCTGGAACAGGTGATTTCGCTGTTCATTGGCAAGCTTTTCCCCGGCTACAAGGTCAAGGGAGTCGGCTGCTTCCGCATTATCCGCGACTCGGACGTGGAAATCGAGGAAGAGGCCGAGGACCTTGTGCGCGTGTTCGAGCGGATGCTGAAGCGCCGTCGGCGCGGCGTGGTCATCCGCCTTGAGGTGGACGCCGCCATGCCTGAGGATCTGCGCGATTTTCTCGTCGCCGAGCAGCGCGTGTCCCATGGCGAAGTGGCGGTGATCGACGGCATGATCGGCCTCAGCGACCTGTCGCAACTCGTCGATACGCCGCGTCCCGACCTGAAATTCGTGCGCTATACACCGCGCTTTCCCGAGCGCGTGAAAGAACAGGGCGGCGACATGTTCACCGCGATCCGGCAGAAGGATCTCGTCGTTCACCACCCGTATGAATCCTTCGATTCCGTGGTGCAGTTTCTTGCGCAGGCCGCGCGCGACCCCAATGTCGTCGCCATCAAGCAGACGCTTTATCGCACCTCTGCGGACAGCCCGATCGTGCGGGCGCTGGCGGAGGCCGCCGAGGCAGGCAAATCCGTCACCGCGCTTGTCGAGTTGAAGGCGCGCTTCGACGAGGAGGCCAATATCCGCTGGGCGCGCGACCTTGAACGGGCGGGCGTCCAGGTCGTCTACGGCTTTATTGAACTCAAAACCCACGCGAAACTGTCGCTGGTGGTGCGGCGAGAGCACGGGCAGTTGATCACCTATTGCCACATCGGTTCCGGCAACTACCACCCAATCACTGCCAAGATTTACACGGACCTGTCGTTCTTCACCGCCGATCCCGTGCTCGGTCGCGATGTCGCGCGCATCTTCAATTTCATAACGGGCTACGCCGAGCCGGCTGAACTCGAACTGATGTCGGTGTCGCCATACGGGCTGAAACAGCGCATTCTCGACCACATCGCCGCCGAGGTGGAGCATGTGAAGGCCGGGCGCCCTGGCGCCATCTGGCTGAAATGCAACAGCCTCGTCGATCCCATGGTGATCGACGCGCTTTACAACGCCAGCCAGGCGGGCGTGAAGATCGACCTGATCGTGCGTGGGATCTGCTGCCTGCGACCGGGGGTTCCCGGCCTGTCGGAGAATATCCGGGTCAAGTCGATTATCGGGCGCTTCCTTGAACACGCGCGCATCTATTGCTTCGGCGCCGGCTTCGGCCTGCCGCATCCGAAGGCGGCGGTCTACATTTCCTCCGCCGACCTGATGCCACGCAATCTCGACCGGCGCGTCGAGGTGCTGATGCCACTGACCAACGCCACGGTGCATGAGCAGGTGCTCGACCAGATCATGTATGGCAACATCATCGACAATCAACAGAGCTGGAAGGTCTTGCCGGACGGGCAATCCATCCGCATAAAGCCCCGGGAGGGCGAGGCGCCCTTCAATGCGCATCAGTACTTCATGACCAATCCGAGTCTCTCCGGCCGTGGCAAGTCCCTCAAAACCTCCAGTCCCAAGGACCTCATCCGCCATCGCCCCGGCTGAACGGCGCAAGGTGGCCGTGCTCATTTCCGGGCGCGGCTCGAACATGACGGCACTGATCGAGGCCGCGCGAGCCGCGGATTTTCCTGCGCGCATCGTTCTCGTCCTTGCCAACAGGGCCGATGCCGGCGGGCTGGAGCGGGCGCGGGCGGAAGGCATCCCCACGGCAGTCGTTCCCCATCGCGGCCACAAGGACCGCGAGACCTTCGACCGTCTGATGAATGCCGAGATTGAACGATCCGGGGCTGAGATTGTCTGCCTCGCAGGGTTCATGCGCCTGCTCTCCGCCTGGTTCTGCCGGCAGTGGCACGGGCGGCTGATCAATATTCACCCTGCCCTGCTGCCGAGCTTCAAGGGGCTCGACACGCATGAGCGCGCGATCGCGGCAGGCGTGAAGATCCACGGCGCGACGGTGCACTTCGTCGTGCCGGAAATGGATGAAGGGCCGATCATCGCGCAGGCCGCCGTGCCGGTTTTGCCGGATGACGATGCCGAAACGCTGGGCGCTCGTGTGTTGCGGCAGGAGCATCGCATTTATCCGCTGGCGCTGCGCCTTGTTGCAACCGGAGCCGTTCAGATGGCCGAGGGGCGCGCCGTTTCAACCGTCGGCGGCGCGAGCAGCGCGGCCCTTGTTTCTCCGAACCCCGACGAGGCCGGACAATGATCACCCTTTACGGCTTTGGTCGCGCTTTCGGGAATGCCGACCCCAGCGCCTTCGTTGGCAAAACGGAAGTGCTGTTGAAAATGTCCGGCCTGCCGTTCACGCTGAAACGGGGCAATCTTCGCAAATCGCCCAAGGGCAAACTGCCCTATATCGACGACAACGGCATGGTCGTTTCCGATTCCAACTTCATCCGCGCCTATCTCGAAGAAAAATACGGCATCGATTTCAACGGTGGCTACAGCCCTGCCGAACGCGCTGCGGGCCTGGCCTTCGAGCGGATGTGCGAGGATCACCTCTATTGGGCAATCGTCGAGGTGCGCTGGCTGGTGGAAGAGAATTTCAAGGCCGGCCCGGCACAGTTCTTCAAGACCCTGCCCGCACTCGTGCGCCCGTTCATTGTCAGAATGATTCTGCGGAACGTGAAGAAGAACCTCCATGTGCAGGGCTTCGGGCGCCATGACCGCGCCGATATCGAGCGTCTCGCCATCGCTGACATTGACGCCATTGCCGATTTTCTTGGCGACAAGCCCTATCTGCTCGGCGCGCGGCCCAGCGGCGCCGATGCGACGGTGTTCTCCTTCCTGCACAGCGCGCAGTCGCCGGTGTTTACAGGCCCCTATCCGGCGGCGGTGAACCGGCACCCCAACCTCGTTGCCTATATCGACCGGATGCTGGCCACCTACTACCCGGACGGTCTTGCGCGCACCTGAGGCGATGCCGGAAATCGGCGCCCATCGCTACGATGAGCGCCGCCTTGCCGTTCAGCCGGCAGACCGGGATCAGTACGGCAGGCCGACGTAGTTCTCGGCCAGCGAGCGCTGTGCTGCATCAGACGAGATCAGATAATCGAAATCTGTCCGCTGCATCTTGCGGTCGAAGCCCGAGGCATCCGGGAAGGTGTGCAGCAGGTTCGTCATCCACCAGGAGAAGCGCTCCGCCTTCCAGATGCGCAGCAGCGCGCGGCTGGAATAGGCCTCGATGCCCTTGACCGACTGGCCCTTGTAGTAATCGACGAAGGCATCGAAGAGATAGCGCACGTCGGATGCCGCGAGGTTGAGCCCCTTCGCGCCGGTCGGCGGCACGATGTGCCCCGCATCGCCCGCAAGGAACATGGTGCCGAAGCGCAGCGGCTCGGCGACGAAACTGCGCAGCGGGGCAATCGACTTTTCGATCGACGGCCCCGTGACCATCCGCGCGGCGATCTTCGGATCGAGCCGGCGCTTCAACTCCTCCCAGAACAGATCATCCGACCAGGCGTCGACGGTATCATCCAGCGAGCACTGGATATAGTAGCGCGAGCGGGTCAACGACCGCTGCGAGCAGAGCGCGAAGCCGCGCTCGTGGTGCGCGTAGATCAGTTCATGGTGCACCGGCGGCACATCGGCGAGCAGGCCCAGCCAGCCGAACGGGTAGACGCGCTCGTAATTGGTGATCGCCCCTTTCGGCACGGATGCGCGGCAGACGCCGTGGAAACCGTCGCAGCCGGCGATGAAGTCGCAATCAAGCCGCACGTCGCGGCCGACATGATGGAAGGTCACATAAGGACGGCTGCGGTCGAAATCATGCACTTTCACTTTTTCGGCGGCGTAGACAGTGATCGCGCCCGCTTTCTCGCGCGCCTCCATCAGATCACGCGTCACCTCGGTCTGGCCATAGACCATCACGGTCTTGCCGCCGGAGTATTTCTCAAGGTTCATGCGGTGGCTCTGGCCATCAAACGAAATGTCGAAACCTTCGTGAACCAGCCCCTCGCGGCGCATCTTTTCTGCCACGCCCGCCTCTTCGAGCATGGCCACGGCGCCCTGCTCCAGAACGCCGGCGCGGATGCGGCCAAGGATGTACTCCTTCGGCTTGTTGTCGATGATGATGTTGTCGATGCCCGCGCGGGTCAGCAACTGGCCAAGCAGCAGGCCCGACGGACCGGCACCGATGATCGCGACTTTGGTTTTCATGGCGTTCCCCTCTTCATTTGAGTGCAAGGATGGCTGAACCTTCCGTTTCCGCCAATGGACGGAACAGACAATTCCTTGCACTTTTATGGTTGAACTGGGATTGTCAGCATTTGCCCTTCACCCTTATCAGCGGGCCCTCTCTTCGTGAAATCGCCGATACCAACCTTCGATTTATATGGTGAAACGCATTCTGGCGCGGAAGCGGGTCCGCTTCATGTCGAAACCCTGCACGTTCGAGCCGAAGTGAATGCATGGAATATTCTGGCTCATCGTCACACCGGCCTGTCGCAGATCTTTGTCTTTTTCACGGGCGGAGGAACGGTCGAGATCGACGGGACCTCTCATGCGCTGAGGCCGCCTGCCCTTGTCTGGCTGCCGGCGGGCACCGTGCATGGCTTTGCCTTCGAGCCGGACACCGACGGCATCGTGATCACGGCAGCGGGTGAGACTGTGCGTCTGGCCGCCGAACGTGACCCGGATAGCCACGCGCTGCTTTTGCATCCGCTGCTGGTCAACGGGCTTGAGGACGGGCCGGCGGAGCGGCTCGGTGCGTTCGCGCGGGATCTCGCAACTGAAGTTCGCGATGCCTTGCCCGGCACACGCGCGGCGGCGCAGCATCTCTTCGGCCTGATGTTGATTGCGCTCGCGCGGGCCGTGGAAACCGGGAGCGCCCTGCCGGAGCGCGCTGCGGCGACCACATACCGGGCATTTCGCGATCTGGTGGACAAGCATTTCCGCGACCGCTGGACGGTGCCGCTCTATGCGCGCCGCCTTGGCCTGACGCCGGATCGTCTGCACGACATCTGCCAATCCAACGGTGGACGCCCGCCGATGCAGATCGTCCACGACCGGTTGATGATCGAGGCGCGCCGGGCCCTGCTCTACACCGGCATGAGCGTGACCGAGATCGGCTTCGGCCTCGGCTTTGAGGATCCAGCCTATTTCACGCGGTTCTTCGCGCGCCGCGCCGGCATTCCCCCCACGGCTTTTCGCGCGCGGGGGCGGTGAAGGCCGCGCTTAAATGGCCGCGTTACTTGCCGCGCACGGAGCGGGCGAGGAAGCCCGGCACATGGTCGCCAAAGCCCTGCGGCGTCGGCTCGCGGTCCTCGGCATCGCGGCGCGGACGATCCTGCCGCACGGGCCGCGCCTCGCTCTGGCGGGGATCACGCTCAGGACGGGCCCGCTCGGCACGTTGCGCCCGCTCTGGCCGTTCAGCACGCGGCGTGCGTGGTGCACGTTCCGGGCGGCGCGCGCGCTCGGCGCGGGGGGCTTCGTCACGCGGTTCAGCGCGCACGGGTTCCATCGCCGCATCGGTCTCCAGCGGCTCGGAGGAGTCGCGCTTCGGCGCATAATCCCGCTTTGGACGGGACGACGTGGTTGTGCGCCGGCGTTCGCGGCGCGGTTCACGCTCCTCGAAAGGTGGCGGCACATATTCGCTGATCGTCGGTCCCAGCCATTCGATCTTGGTCTTCGTCATGGCCTCGATGGCCTTGAGATACTTGTCATCGTTCGGTGTGACGATGGAAATCGCCGTGCCGAGCTTGCCCGCGCGCCCCGTGCGGCCAATGCGGTGCACGTAATCCTCGGCATGGGTCGGCAAATCATAGTTGAAGACGTGGCTGACATCCGGAATGTCGAGGCCGCGCGCCGCCACATCCGAGGCCACGAGCAGCGTGATCTCGCCGTTGCGGAACCCGTCCAGCGCCTTCATCCGTGCTGGCTGGTCAAGATCGCCGTGGATCGCGGCGGCGTTGAAACCGTGACGCTGGAGCGAACGGCACAGGGTCGCCACTTCCACCTTGCGGTTGGCGAAGATGATCGCGTTCTTGAAGTTCTCCTGCGCGCGGATCTGCTCACGCAACACATCCCGCTTCTGGAAATCGCGCGGCCCGGAGGCAACCAGCAACTGCGTGATCGTCGAGGCCGTCGAAGAGGCGCGCGCCACTTCGATCCGCGCCGGGGCCTGAAGGAACTGTTCGGTGACGCGCTGGATTTCCGGCGGCATGGTCGCGGTGAAGAACAGAGTCTGACGGGTAAACGGCACCAATTTGCAGATGCGCTCGATATCTGGAATGAAGCCCATGTCGAGCATCCGGTCCGCCTCGTCAATGACGAGAATCTCGATGCCGGTGAGCAGCAGCTTGCCGCGCTCGAAATGGTCGAGCAGACGGCCGGGCGTGGCGATCAGCACATCAACGCCGCGCGTGATCTTCGCGTCCTGATCGCCGAAGGAGACGCCGCCGATCAGCAGCGCGACATTCAGCTTCTGATTGACGGAGTAGCGGTTGAAGCTCTCCTCAACCTGCGCCGCGAGTTCGCGCGTCGGCTCCAGCACCAGCGTGCGCGGCATCCGGGCACGGGCGCGGCCCTGCTCCAGCAGGCTCAGCATCGGCAGCGTGAAGGCTGCCGTCTTGCCGGTGCCCGTCTGGGCGATGCCGAGCACATCGCGGCGTTTCAACACCTCGGGAATGGCTTCGGCCTGGATGGGGGTGGGCGTGGTATAACCGGTGGCTTCAACGGCCGCGAGCACACGCTCGCTCAGGCCGAGATCGGCGAAAGTCGTCATAGGTCCGTTCTTTCTGAAGGCTCCGTGAGCCATCAAATGGTCGCGGACCGGCATGGCCCGCCGTGCATCGTCAGGCGCCGGAAAACACTAAAACTCCGACGCTGTTCGGGCTTATGCGCCAGTTTTTCCCAAAATGCAACGAAGCGGCACATGGCCGCTCCAAAATTCCGCGCAGAAACGTCAAGGTCGAGAGGAAGGACGTGACCTACTTCGACTTCACTTGCCCGGTACAGGGATCGAGAACCACCGGGCGATTGCTCTGAATGCCGATCGAGCCCGTCGCCACGGTGTCATCCAACACGGAGCGGACCACGGAATAGCTGCGCGTCACCGGTTCCGTTCGCTGCTGGATCTGCGCCGTTTCCACCCGCACATTCTGGCGCAGGCTATCAACAAAGCTCATGAACGACTGCACACCGACCACGCTGAGCACGACCAGCACAATGCCGGCGACGGCATAATCGCGCGTCGAGGAATGGCCAAACAGCGTTGCGAGGTGAGAGCGCATGGGAATCCCCGTTTCGTTTCACCCAGACTTGCCCGAACAGGGTTAATTTTCCGTCAGCACGCAAGCCAAAATTGTCAGAGATTGAAAATCGTCTGTATATTTTAATAAATAACGTGCAAATATTAATAGCGCTATACGTTTCACAAATATGGCTATTTCTGACGAAACACACAAATGACATAAATTACAAAACCGTAATGACATGAACAACGTTTAATTTGATTTTGTGATCGAACAGACCTCTATTGCTGGCACGAACAGTCGGAATGGAGAAGACGACATGTCGAGATTTGGTGATTTCGTGCGCTCGCGCCCTGTGCTGTCTGCTTTGGTGGCCAGTGCGGTTGTCGTCGCAGGTGTCAGCGCGGTCAGCGCGCAATATGGTCAGGGCGGCGGCTGGCATCGCGGCGGCCCCGGCGGCTGGAATCGCATGGCACGCATGGAGCGGATGTGCGGCATGGAAACAGCGCGCTGGGCGCCTGTGGCCCGTGCCTGGGTGAAGGCCGATCTTGCGCTGACTCCGGCGCAGGCGACGGAGTTCGACAAGCTGGCCGATGTGGCACAGCCGGCCATGGACCAGATCAAGGGTGAGGTTTGCGGCAATTTCGGCCCGTCGGCGCCGAAGGTGGCAGCGCCGGAGCGGCTTGAGAAACTGGCGCAGACGACGCGCAAGGCTGCTGATGCGCTCGACAAGCTGGTGGCTCCGGCCAAGGCCTTCTATGCGAGCCTCGATGACAAGCAGAAGGCGCGCGTCGAAGAGGTTCTGTCGCGCCGCCGCGGCGGACGCGGCATGATGCGCGGCGATGGCGACGGGCGCGGCTGGCATCGCGGCGGTCCGGGTTCCGGCCAGTGGGGTCGCCAGTGGGGTGGACCGGCTGATCCGTCGGGTCCGTTCGGCGACCGGGCTCCCAACCAGCAGTAAGCTGGCCCGACCTCGTGGGTTATGGATCAGAAAGCCGGGCCCCTGCCCGGCTTTTTCCTTTGAAGGCTCTCGGCCGCCGCCAGCGCCCGCCGTGCCCATGTGGCAAGTTCATCGGGGTCATCCAGCGCGGTGTGAGGCAAGGACCAGTAGCTCGTAATCATCGTGCGGGCCGGACCGGCTTTGCCTCGCCGCTCGAAACTGAACGGGAGCGCGCCTGCCGCCTCGAACAACGGCACATCGTCAGGCAAGGTCTTCAGATACACGCTGCCGCCCGCCTCGAGTGCGAACATCACGCCGTTTCGATAAATGCCCTTGCCGCCGAACATCCGGCGGATGCTGACCGGACCGAGCGGCGCAAAGAGATCCTCAAGCGCCGTGTCCATCAGGCTCGCGATGCTGCGAGCGCGTCCGGCTTTGCCGGCTCGATCGCGACCGATTCACCGCAACCGCAGGCCGACGTCTCATTCGGATTGAGAAACACAAAACCCGACGAAAACTTGTCCGCCTTGATGTCCAGCGTCGTTCCCAAAAGAAACAGCACGGCTTTTGCGTCAATGATCAGCTTCACGCCATTGACCTCAACCACCTCATCGAACGGCTTGATTTCGGTGGCGTAATCCATGGTGTAGGACATGCCGGCGCAACCGCCATTTTTCACGCCCACGCGCAGGCCGGCAATCGGCGTCTCCGAGCGCGCAATCTGCTCGCGGATGCGCTCCGCTGCGGCATCTGTCAGCCGTATGACATCGAGTTTTCGCGCCATCGCGTTCATTCAAGCCCCTTCCCGGGTTCAAGGCCCGAAGCAGCATATGTGGGATAATATAGGGTGCGCCCCGCCAAACGTCGAGGTGGCCCTACTTCCTTCCGGTGCAGATGTCCGTGAAGCTGACTATCCTCACCACATATCCAGAGAAACGCGCGCCAGGTCCGACATGCGGCTCTGCTCCCACGGCGGATCGAAGACCATGCTGACCCTGCAACCGATAACGCCCGGCACGGTGTTGACCGCGTTCTCGACCCAGCCCGGCATTTCGCCAGCCACGGGACAGCCCGGCGCGGTCAGCGTCATGTCGATGTCGACCTGCCGGTCGTCCTTGATATCGATGCGGTAGATCAGTCCGAGTTCGTAGATATCCGCCGGAATTTCCGGATCATAAACGGTTTTCAGCGCCGCAATGATCTCGTCGGTCAGCCGGTCGATTTCCTCGGGAGGCAGTTTCTCCACCGCAGCGGTTCCGGAAGCCTCTGTCTCGGTCATGGCATCCTCACGAAAACAGGGTTTGGGCGCGACGAAGCGCGTCGACAAGGGCGTCCACCTCTTCGCGGGTGTTGTAGAGCGCGAAGGAGGCGCGGCAGGTCGCTGTTTCGCCGAAGCGGGCGAGCAGCGGCATGGTGCAATGCGTACCGGCGCGGACGGCGACGCCATGCCGGTCGATCACAGTGGCAATGTCATGGGCGTGGGCGTTGGGGAAGGAAAAGGAAACGATCGCCCCCTTGTGCCGCGCCTTGCCGATGATCCGCAGCGAATTGATCTCGCCAAGCCTATCGTGGGCATAGCGCATGAGATCGTCCTCATGCGCGCGGATCGCTTCCTTGCCGATGCCGGTGATGTAGTCGAGCGCGACGCCCAGCCCTGCCGCCGGCACGATGGCCGGCGTTCCGGCCTCGAACTTGTGTGGCGGCGCGCCATAGGTCACGCCCTCTTCCGTCACGGTCCGGATCATTTCGCCGCCGCCCAAAAACGGCGGCATCCGCTCCAGCCATTCGCGCTTGCCGAAAAGTGCGCCGATACCGGAGGGACCATAGAGCTTGTGGCCGGTGATCGTGTAGAAATCGCAATCGATGTCCTGCACATCAACGGGCAGATGCACCGCGCCCTGCGAACCATCGACCAGCACCGGAATGCCGCGCGCATGGGCGATGCGGCAGACATCCTTCACCGGCACAATGGTGCCGAGAACATTCGACATATGCGTGATAGCGACGATTTTCGTCTTCGGCGTCAGCAATTCCTCGAACTTGTCGAGCAGGAAGTTGCCATCCTCGTCCACTGGCGCCCATTTGATCACGACGCCGTGGCTTTCACGCCAGTAATTCCAGGGCACGATGTTGGAATGGTGCTCCATGATCGAGAGCACGATCTCGTCGCCGGCCTTGAGGTCAAGCGCGCGGCCCAGAGATGAGGCGACGAGATTGATCGCTTCCGTCGCGTTTTTGGTGAAGATGATCTCGTCGGTCGACGGCGCGTTGAGGAAGGCGCGCACCTTCTCGCGCCCGCCCTCGTAGGCTTCAGTCGCGGCGTTGGCGAGGTAATGCAGGCCGCGATGCACGTTGGCATATTCGTGTTCGTAAACCTCGCGCATTCGGTCCAGAACCTGACGCGGCTTTTGCGCCGAGGCGCCATTGTCGAGATAAACCAGCGGCTTGCCGTAGGGCTGAAGCGCGAGGGCTGGAAAATCGGCCCGGATGCGGGTGATGTCGTAGGTCATGCGCCCGCCCTCGCCTTCAGCCAGTTCGCGACGATGCCGTTCAGCCGCTCGCGCAGGTTCTCGTCGCTCACATGCTCCAGAACCTCGCCGCAGAAGGCCTGCACCATCAGCGCTTCCGCTTCGGCCCGCGGCAGGCCGCGCGCCTGAAGGTAGAACAGGAGGTCGTCATCCAGCGCGCCGCAGGTGGCGCCATGGGCGCACACCACGTCATCGGCAAAGATTTCAAGCTCCGGCTTGTTGTTCATCGCCGCATCGTCGGAGAGGAGAATGGCGTTGGAGGCCATCTGGCCATCCGTGCGCTGTGCTGCCTGGCGGACGCCGATCCGCCCCTGGAACACGCCGGTGGCCGAACCATCGAGCACGGTGCGGAACAATTCGCGGCTCTCGCAATCGGGCGCGGCGTGATCCACCACCAGCGTGCAATCGCCATGCTGGTTGCCGGAAAGCAGGCTGACGCCGCGAATGCCGAGCCGCGCCCCCTCGCCCGCCGCTGTCACATGCACCTGATGCCGGCTGGCGCGCCCGCCAAGCGCGAAATTGAGCGTGTTGAACATCGCATTCTTGCCCAGATGCACACCGAGCGCGGTGAAAACCTCGGTCTTCCCACCAACGCCGTTGAAGGTCACATACTCGACCTTTGCGCCCTCACCGACCACAATTTCCGTGACAGTGTTGGCCTGGGTTTCCACATCCTCCGGCCCGACCAGGCCGTCGATGATGGTGACCTCCGCACCGGCTTCCACCACCAGCAGGCCGCGCATGTAGAGCGCGCCGGGCTTGCGCGCGCCGATGACGCAGATGGCCTGCAACGGCAGCGGGAATTTGAGGCCCGGCCCGATGCGCGCGGCAAGCCCATCCGTATACATCGCCGAGTTCAGCGCAACCATCGGGTCGGTGCTGTCGGGAAACACGGTTCCGACTACATCGAACAGCGGATTTCCGGCCTTCATCCCGTCGGAAAAGGACATGAACTCGATGCCTTCGGGGAACGGCATATGCGCGGTCAGCGCACCGTTGACGCTGAGGGCATTGATCTCGGTCAGATTGCGCAGGGGATCGGCAATGTAGCTTGCATCCGCCACATCGGCAGAGGCATCGGCGGGCAGCGGCGGAAGCGCCGCGCCGGTCAGCCGCGCCCAGTCGGTGTAATGCCAGGATTCGAGCCGGCGGGTCGGCAGCCCCGTCTTCTCGAAGGTGGCGAATGCGGCGCGACGCGCTGCGGGATCGCCCGGCAGCATATCGACCAGCGCATCAAACTGGCGCGCCAGCGACAGATCGGTTTCGGAAATCGGCTTGGGGTGCGTCATGATCGCCTCACGCCGCGTCCACGAAGTCGCGGTAGCCGTTCTTCTCCAGTTCCAGCGCCAGTTCCGGCCCGCCCGACTGCACGATGCGGCCCTTGGCCATCACATGCACGGTATCGGGTTTGATATGATCGAGCAGGCGCTGGTAATGCGTGATCACCAGCATCCCGCGCTCGTTTGACCTCAGCGCGTTCACGCCTTCCGAAACGATGCGCAACGCATCGATATCGAGGCCGGAATCGGTCTCGTCGAGAATGGCGAACTTCGGCCGGAGCAGCGCCATTTGCAGGATTTCCATGCGCTTCTTCTCTCCGCCCGAAAAGCCGACGTTGAGGGCGCGCTTCAGCATGTCCTGGCTGATGCCGAGCCTGTCCGCCGCCCCGCGCACCGCCTTCATGAAATCGCCGGGGGCAATTTCTCCCTCTCCGCGCGCCTTGCGCTGGGCGTTCATCGCCGCCTTCAGAAAGGTCATGGTGGCGACGCCCGGAATTTCCAAGGGATACTGGAAGGCGAGGAACAGCCCCGCCGCCGCGCGCTCGAACGGCTCCATTTCGAGGATGGATTGACCGTTGAGCAGGATGTCACCTTCCGTGACCTCATAATCCTCCTTGCCGGCAACGACATAGGAGAGGGTCGATTTTCCCGAACCGTTCGGCCCCATGATGGCCGCCACCTCGCCGGCTTTGACGGTGAGTGTCAGGCCCTTGAGGATTTCGGTTTCAGTGCCCGCGATGCGGGCGTGGAGGTTCTTGATCTCAAGCATCTTCTTCATTCCGCTACCGTCGTCATGGTCGGACTTGTTCCGACCATCCACGACTTTCAAATTCCGTTCCCAAGGCTTGGATGGTCGGGCTAAACCCGACCATGACGACGCTGAATTTGTCAGCCGACCGAGCCCTCAAGGCTCACCGCGATCAGCTTCTGCGCTTCCACCGCAAATTCCATCGGCAGTTGCTGGAGCACGTCTTTCACGAAGCCGTTGACGATCAGCGCCACTGCGCTTTCCTCGTCCAGCCCGCGCTGCATGCAATAAAACAGCTGGTCCTCGGCGATTTTCGAAGTCGTCGCCTCATGCTCGAACACCGCTGTCGCCGTCTTGCTCTCGATATAGGGCACGGTATGCGCCCCGCATTCATCGCCGATAAGAAGGCTGTCGCAATTGGTGAAGTTGCGCGCGTTCTTGGCCTTGCGATGCGCAGAAACCTGCCCGCGATAGGTGTTCTGCGATTTGCCCGCCGAAATACCTTTCGAGATGATCTTCGAGGTCGTATTGGCGCCGAGATGGATCATCTTGGTGCCGCTGTCCACCTGCTGATAACCGTTTGAAATGGCAATGGAATAGAACTCGCCTGACGAGCCTTCGCCCTTGAGGATGCAGGAGGGATATTTCCAGGTGATTGCCGAGCCGGTTTCCACCTGCGTCCAGGAGATTTTCGACCGCGCGCCACGGCAATCGCCGCGCTTGGTGACAAAATTGTAGATGCCACCCTTGCCCTCGCTGTCGCCCGGGAACCAGTTCTGGACGGTGGAATACTTGATCTCGGCGTCATCATGCGCCACGAGTTCGACAACAGCCGCGTGAAGCTGGTTCTCATCGCGCTTCGGCGCCGTGCAGCCTTCCAGATAGGAGACGTAGGCGCCCTTATCGGCGATGATCAGCGTGCGTTCGAACTGGCCGGTCTTTTGCTCGTTGATGCGGAAATAAGTGGAAAGCTCCATCGGGCATTTCACACCCGGCGGAATGTAAACGAACGAGCCATCCGAGAAGACGGCGCTGTTCAGCGTCGCATAGAAATTATCTGTGATCGGTACCACGGAGCCGAGATACTTCTGCACAAGTTCAGGATAGTCGCGCACCGCTTCCGAAATCGGGCAGAAAATGACGCCGGCCTTCTTGAGTTCGTCCTTGAAGGTCGTCACCACCGACACGCTGTCGAACACCGCATCCACCGCGACCTTCGGCTTCTCGATGCCGAGCAGGATCTCGCGTTCGCGCAGCGGAATGCCCAGCTTTTCATAGGTTTTCAGCAGTTCGGGATCCACCTCGTCGAGGCTTTTCGGCCCCGGCGTCTTCTTCGGCGCGGCGTAGTAGTGCAGGTCCTGGAAGTCGATCTGCGGATAATGCACGCGCGCCCAGGTCGGCTCGATCATGGTTTTCCAGCGACGGAAGGCTTCGAGCCGCCATTCGAGCAGCCACTCCGGCTCGTTCTTCTTGGCGGAAATGTAGCGAACGATATCCTCGTTCAGTCCCTTCGGCGCCAGTTCGGATTCGATATCCGTAACGAAGCCATACTTGTACTGGTCAACATCGATCGACCGGACCTGATCGACCGTTTCTTTCACCGCAGCCATAATGTCCTCTCCTCTCCGGTTTCAAGGACCGGGGGTGGGGTTTTCCGTCACGTCATCGTTTCTTCACGCCGCGCTGTCGCGACGCGTCCGGAGGCGGCCAAGCTGGCGCTCCAGACTGTTGAGGCACTTTTCAATGTCCGCAGCCGCCGTATCGGGACCAAGGCTGACGCGGATAGCTCCCGTAGCCACGTCCTCGTCGACCCCCATCGCAGCCAGAACATGGCTCCTGCCCACCTTTCCAGAGGAACAGGCTGCCCCGCTCGATACAGCAACACCGTCGAGATCGAAAGCGATAACCGCCGTTTCCGCGCGAAGGCCGGGGATTGCGAACAGGCTTGTGTTGGGCAGGCGCTGAGCCTCCGCACCAAAAATCACGACATCCGGCGCAAGCCGGCGCAAGGCCAGTTCGAAATCGCTGCGGCGCGCAGCCACGGCGGGCATGGTGGCCAGAGCGCGCCGTGCAAGAGCCGCAGCCGCGCCGAAGCCAGCGATTCCGGGCACGTTCTCCGTGCCACCGCGCATACCCTTTTCCTGCCCACCACCGGCAATCAGCGGGCGAGGTGCGCTGCAGGCATCCTTGCGGATGACGAGTGCGCCGGTGCCCTTCGGTCCACCGATCTTGTGGCCGGAGAAGATCAGAAAACCCACATGCGGCAGATAGGGTTCAAGCGCGATCTTGCCGAGCGCCTGCACAGCATCCGCCGTCACCGTCCAGCCCTCGGCCCTGAGGGCGGCAAAAACATCCGGCGCATTGATGACGCCGGTCTCGTTATTGGCAATCTGCACCGCCACATGCACATGGCCCGGCAGCAAGCCACGCGCACCAACCGCGAGCGCGATCTCGTTGACATCGACCCGCCCGCTTGCATCCACCGGCACAGTCACGATCCGGTCGCGCGCGAAGCTCCCGCCTGTGCGCACCGCCGCATGTTCAGCCGCGCCGATAAACAGAACCTCGTCGTCAGACATCGGGCGCAGCGCCATCGCCGCCGCCTCGGTGCCTCCCGAGGTGAACGTCACCTGCCCCGATTCGACGCCCACCAGCGCCGCAATTTCACTGCGCGCCGCCTCTACCGCCGCACGGGCGGCGCGACCCTCATGGTGCACAGACGAGGGATTGCCCAGCGACAGCGCGCGCAGCACCATTTCCCGAACCTCCGGGAGGATCGGCGCTGTTGCATTCCAGTCGAGGTAGGCACGAGGATTCACCGAACACCTTCTGGTTGACGCTGCGAAAATGCAACTATTGCGCGTAGTTTAGAACGCATCTAACAGGTCCCTTGATAGGACGATGCATCGCTGAACGCAAGTTGGGCTGGAAAGAGCGCTCATGCCAAAGCCACGAATGCACCGGTGACAAGGCATCGAAAATCCTTGCATTTTGCCGCCGCGCCTATGCTAAAAGGCGCATCGTGTTCAATTGAGGTCCGCAATGCCGGAAGTGATTTTCAACGGCCCCGCCGGTCGTCTCGAAGGCCGTTATCAGCCCTCCAAGCAGCGTGGCGCGCCGCTGGCCATCGTGTTGCATCCGCATCCGCAGTTCGGCGGCACGATGAACAACCAGATCGTCTATAACCTTTATTACGCCTTCGTGGAGCGCGGCTTTTCCGTGCTCCGCTTCAATTTCCGGGGCGTTGGCCGGTCACAGGGCCTGTTCGATCACGGCCAGGGCGAGTTGTCCGATGCTGCCGCCGCGCTCGACTGGATCCAGGCGCTGAACCCGGATGCCAAGACCTGCTGGATCGCCGGCATCAGCTTTGGTTCGTGGATCGGAATGCAGCTTCTGATGCGACGCCCGGAGATCGAGGGCTTCATCTCGATCGCCGCCATGGCGAACCGCTACGACTTTTCCTTCCTCGCCCCCTGCCCCTCCTCCGGCCTGTTCGTGCATGGCGATCAGGACCGCGTTGCGCCGGTCAACGAGGTCATCAGCGTCATTGACAAGGTGAAGACCCAGAAGGGCGTGAAGATCGAGCACGCCGTCATCAAGGGTGCGAACCACTTTTTCGAGAATCATGTCGACGAGCTGATCGGCATCGTCGGCGATTATCTCGACAAGCGCCTGACCTCGAAAGGCCGCGCGGCGTAAAACAAGACGGACATTCCGGGGCCGGAAACGGTGCCCGGATGCCGTATTCGCCCGAAAGAGTTCATAGCCATCACAGGATGACATCGGGGCTGCTGCTGCGACATCCTGGTCGGAATTCTAATGTCAGGACCTGAGAGATGTTCGCGCCATTTGTGGAAGGCTTTTTTCTCGGCGGCGGTCTGATCGTCGCCATCGGTGCGCAGAACGCTTATGTCCTGCGGCAGGGATTGCTGAAAAACCACGTTTTCTGGATCAGTCTGTTCTGCGCCTTGTCCGATGCGCTGCTGATCGCGCTCGGCGTGGCGGGATTCGGCGCGCTGGTATCGTCATCACCCACGCTGCTGAAGGCGGTCGCGATTTTCGGGGCGTTGTTTCTCTTCTGGTATGGCATCACGGCCTTCCGCCGCGCGCTGCATCCGCACGCGCTGGAGGCGGCAGCGGCCGAGCGCCCCACCATTCGACAGGCGCTGGTCACCATCGCCGCCTTCACCTTCCTAAATCCGCATGTCTATCTCGACACGGTGGTGCTGGTTGGCGGCTATTCCGCGCAATATCCCGATCCTGGACGGCTGATCTTCGGCGCAGGCGCGGCCGCCGCTTCCTTCGTCTGGTTCTTTTCGCTCGGCTACGGCGCCCGCCTGCTGGAGCCCTTGTTCCGCAAGCCCATGGCCTGGCGTGTGCTTGATACGATCATCGGCATCGTGATGTGGTTGCTCGCGTTCAAGCTGGTTGCGCCCTATCTCGGGCTTTGACGAAACGCGCGGGATCGGAAATAAGGGGCGGACTTTCGGGGGCAATTGCCCGCGAAGGCTGACGGCAGTACGAGCGGAACCGATGTCCAAGTTCAAATCCGATTTTCTCAACACGCTCGATGAGCGCGGCTTCATCCACCAGTGCTCCGATTTCGACAGCCTCGATGCGCTGGCCTCAAAGGGCGATGCGATCGGCTATATCGGCTATGATGCGACGGCGGCGAGCCTGCATGTCGGCCATCTCATCCAGATCATGCTGCTGCACTGGCTGGGCGAAACCGGCAACAAGCCGATTGCGCTGATGGGTGGCGGCACGACCCGCGTGGGCGACCCTTCCGGTCGCGATGAAACCCGCAAGCTGCTGACCATCGAGGATATCGAGAACAACAAGAACTCGATCAAGGGCGTGTTCAGCCACTTTCTCAAGTTCGGGGATGGCAAGCGCGACGCCATCATGCTCGACAACGCCGAATGGCTGACCAAGCTGAACTGGATCGAGATGCTGCGCGACATCGGGCGGCATTTCTCGGTCAACCGGATGCTGGCAATGGATTCGGTCAAGCTCAGGCTTGAGCGTGACCATGAGATGAGCTTCATCGAGTTCAACTACATGGTGCTGCAATCTTATGACTTCGTCGAACTGGCGCGCCGCACTGGCTGCAACCTCCAGATGGGCGGCTCCGACCAGTGGGGCAATATCGTCAACGGCATCGATCTCGGCCGCCGCATGGGCACGCACCAGCTTCATGCCCTGACCTCGCCGCTGCTCACCACCTCGTCGGGCGCCAAGATGGGCAAGACCGCCGCAGGCGCCGTGTGGCTGAACGCCGACATGCTCTCGCCCTATGACTACTGGCAGTTCTGGCGCAACACCGAGGATGCGGATGTCGCCCGCTTCCTCAAGCTGTTCACGACGATGCCGATGGCGGAAATCGCACGGCTGGCGGCGCTCGGCGGCGCGGAGATCAACGAAGCCAAGAAGGTGCTGGCCACCGAGGCGACCACGCTGGTGCATGGTCGCGCTCTGGCCGAGCAGGCCGCAGAAACCGCGCGCAAGACCTTCGAGCAGGGCGTTGCGGCGGATACCCTGCCGAGCGTCACCATCAGCGCCAGCGAATTGCAGGCCGGCATGGGTGTGCTCACCGCCTTCGTGAAGGCCGGGCTGGTGCAATCGACCGGCGAAGCGCGGCGCCAGATCGCCGGTGGCGGGTTGCGCGTGAACGATCAGCCAGTGACCGATGCAACAGCCCTCATCGACGGCAAGAGTATCACCGATGGCGCCATCAAGCTGTCGTTCGGCAAGAAGAAGCACGTTCTGCTGAAGCCGGAATAAGGCGGTTGCGCCGGGCTCGCGCCGGCGGCGCGCGGCCGTTCAGATCCGCGTCAGCCCAGCGCCGAACTGACGCTCCAACCGCCCTTCCCGCTCCGGCGCGACGCGCAGCGTCAGGATGATGCGTCCGTCCTCGCGCGTTTCGCGGGCCAGAACCTCACAATGCTCATGGGCCCAGGCAAGGCCGGCACCGTCGCTCGGCGCCAGTTCAAGGCGATAGCGCGCGTGGTCGCGGCCCAGTCGCGCCTCGATTTCGGCCAGCAACTGGTCGATGCCCGAGCCATCAAGCGCCGAGACCAGAACCGGGCGGGTACCTTCCGCACCGGGCAGCCGGGTGAGTCCAAGCAGGCGCTCCCGCTCATCGGCATCGAGCAGGTCAGCCTTGTTCCACACTTCAAGAACGCGGTTGTCCTTGTCGGGATCAATGCCGAGATCGCCCAGAATGGCGCGCACATCCGCGCCCTGTGCATCGGCATCGCCATGGGAAATGTCGCGCACATGCAGGATGACATCGGCCTCGATCACATCCTCCAGCGTGGCACGGAACGCGGCGACCAGCATGGTCGGCAGGTCAGAAATGAAACCCACTGTGTCGGACAGAATGATGCGCTTGCCATGCGGCAGATCGACCAGCCGCGTCGTTGGATCGAGCGTGGCAAACAGCATGTCCTTTGCAAGCACTTCGGCGTGGGTCAGGCGGTTGAACAGCGTCGATTTGCCGGCGTTGGTGTAGCCGACGAGCGCCACCGTGGGGAACGGCACTTTGTCGCGGCTGGCCCGGTGCAGCCCGCGGGTGCGCACGACCCCCTCCAGGTCGCGCTCGATGCGGCGCATCCGCTCCTGAATCAGCCGGCGATCCGCCTCGATCTGCGTTTCGCCCGGACCGCCGAGGAAGCCGAAGCCGCCGCGCTGGCGTTCCAGATGGGTCCATGAACGGACAAGCCGGCTCTTCTGGTAGTTCAAATGCGCGAGCTCAACCTGGAGCGAGCCCTCGCGCGTGCGCGCGCGCCGACCGAAAATTTCGAGAATCAACCCGGTGCGGTCAATGACCTTGACGCCCAGCGCCTTTTCGAGATTGCGCTGCTGGACCGGCGAAAGCGCGCAATCGACCAGGACAAGCCCGGCCTCCTCGGCCTCAACGACAGCCTTCAGCGCCTCAATCTTGCCGGACCCCAGATAGGTCGCGGGTTTGGGCAGCTTCAGCGGCGCAATTTCGGCATGAACGATAGCAAGATCGATGGCGCGGGCAAGGCCCACAGCCTCGTCGAGGCGCGCCTCGAATGCGCGTGCGCTGCCCGCCTCGACACCGCGGCGGCCTCCGTTCAGATAGGGGCCAACCACAACCGTCCGCGTTTCGCTCGCAATTCGCTGGCTATGCGCGGACGCCGCATCAAAACTGACAAAATGCTCGTTCTGGCGCTCGTTCAAGACCGACGCGCCGCCTTACAATTGACCATCACCCCTCGTCATCCGCCGGGCTGGAGAGGGAGATCGGCGCCCCCGGCATGATGGTGGAAACGGCGTGCTTGTATACCAGTTGCGAAACACCATCCCGTCGCAGCAGGACACAGAAATTGTCAAACCAGGTCACGACGCCTTGCAACTTCACGCCGTTCACCAGAAAAATCGTCAGAGGAACCTTGTGTTTCCGGACGTGATTCAAAAACACGTCCTGCAAGTTCTGACTCCGATCATTCGCCATCATATCAACCCCAGCACTCGTCCTTTGTGCCCACTTCTGTTGTGAGACCTAACATCAACCCGAATGAACACCAGCCAACCGCAGTCGGCCTTATCGTCACAAACCGAGCATAACACCTCTGATTGTGCAACTCGATATGGTACCAGACACCCGAAAACCTCTCCCAGAGTAGATTATTTTTCCAAATTCCGAAGTGAATTCAGTTATTTATTCTATCGCCCTTTGGTTTCGTCCAGCATATGCGTTGAATCACCCGCGATCCGCAAGACGTACACTGAAAGAAAAATATTTCAAACGCCCAGGGATTTCAGTTTTCGGTGCAACGCCGATCGTTCCATACCAACAAATTCCGCCGTGCGTGAAATATTTCCGCCAAACCGATTGATCTGCGCGATCAGATATTCCCGCTCGAAAATTTCCCGTGCCTCGCGCAGCGGCAGGCCCAGCAGTCGTTCGCCGCCGCTTCCGGTCGGGGTTCCCGGCGCGGCAGAGCCGACATCCTGCGGCAGCATCTCCGCTGTCACCTCGACCGAAGGATCGCCACCCGCCAGAATCATCAATCGTTCGATGTTGTTCCGCAACTGGCGAACGTTGCCCGGCCAGTCATGGGTCTGCAAGATTGCCATTGCATCTGGCGCTATCGTCCGTTTTGGCAGCCCAGTCGCAGTCGAGATCTGATCCATGAAGGATTCGATCAGTTCCGGGATATCCTCGCGCCGTTCTGACAGGGCGGGCACGCGCAGCGGCACGACCGCAAGGCGATGGTAAAGATCTTCGCGGAAGCGTCCCTCGGCGATATCCGCCTCCAGATTGCGCGACGTGGACGAAACGATGCGCACATCGACAAACACCCGCGTTGCCCCGCCGACACGCTGGAAGTTCTGATCGACCAGCACGCGCAGGATTTTGCCCTGCGTCTCGCGCGGCATGTCGGCAATCTCGTCGATGAAGAGCGTGCCGCCATGCGCATCTTCCAGCGCACCGGAGCGACGCCCCTCACCGCCCTCGACACCGAACAGCGCCTCTTCCATGCGTTCGGGCGTGATGGTGGCGGCGTTGATAACCACGAACGGACCTGAAGCGCGGGTGGAGGCCGCGTGGATGGCCCGTGCCGCGGATTCCTTGCCGGCACCGGAGGCGCCGGAAATCAGGATCCGCGCATTGGTTGGCGCAATGCGCTCGATCTGCTGGCGAAGCTGGTTCATCACCGTCGAGCGCCCGATCATCCGCTCCGAATGGCTGGCCCGGGTTTTCAACGACTGGATTTCGCGGCGCATCGCCTGCGCTTCCAGTGCGCGGGCTGCGATCAGGACGAGGCGATCCGCCTTGAACGGCTTTTCGATGAAATCATAGGCCCCGCGCTTGATGGCGGAGACGGCGGTCTCGATATTGCCATGGCCCGAGATCATCACCACCGGCAGGTCCGGATGCGCCTGCTTGATGACATCGAGCAGTTGCAGCCCATCAAGGCGGCTCCCCTGAAGCCAGATGTCGAGGAACAGCAGGTGCGGCCGTCGGCTCTCGATCGCCTGGATAGCCTCATCGGCATTCCGCGCAATGCGTGTCTTGTAGCCTTCGTCCTCAAGGATGCCCGCCACGAGGTCGCGAATGTCAGCTTCGTCATCGACGATCAGGATTTCCTGGCTCATGCGCCGCGCGCTCCCTTCTTCGGATACTCACTCTCGGAACCGGCCGTTGGCAAGATTAGGCGCACGCAGGCGCCCCGCCCTTCCGGGGAATCGAGCAACTCAATCCCTCCACCGTGTTCTTCGAGAATCTTTGCGACAATCGCGAGGCCGAGGCCCGTGCCGCCCTCGCGGTCGGTCATGTAGGGCTCCAGCAATCGGGCCCGGTTCTCGACCGGAAAGCCCTTGCCATTGTCGATCACATCAACCGCAATGCGATTTTCGTCGAGCGCGCTGACGGCCACGCGGATGCGCGGTGGAGCCTCGCGCTTTTCTGCCGGCACGGCGGCAATCGCCTCGGTCGCGTTCTTGATGATGTTCTGCACGGCCTGCGCAAGCAAACGCCGGTCAAAGCGCGCAGGCACGGGCGTCTCCGGCATGGCTTCGACAAGTTCGATATCCGGATGCGCAACCCGCATCAGGAACACGACTTCCTTGACGGTCGTCACGACATCCTCGGTCGCCAATGTCGGCTTTGGCATCCGCGCGAAGGACGAGAACTCGTCCACCATCTGCTTGATGTCCTCGACCTGCCGCACGATCGTATCGGTGCACTGGTCGAAAATGGCCCGGTCCTCGACAATCACGCGCCCGAACTTGCGCTTGATCCGCTCGGCGGAGAGCTGGATCGGCGTCAGCGGGTTCTTGATCTCGTGGGCAATGCGGCGCGCGACATCTGCCCAGGCGGAGGTGCGCTGGGCGGATACAAGATCAGTGATATCGTCGAGCGTGACGACGAAGCCCGTTTCCGCGCCCGTTTCGCGCGTTACGCGGACGGACAAGGTGCGGTCGCGGCCATTGCGCGAGACTTCGATCGTTTCCTGAAGTAGCCGCGCCGGACCGGAAATCACGTCCTGAAACAAGGGGTAGATCTGCGGCAGCACATCGGCAATCGGCTTGCCGACCAGAGTTTCAGCGCCACTGGCCATGAGCAGCTCGGCGGTAGGATTGGTCACACGCACAATGCCATCCGCATCGACACCAAGGACGCCAGCCGGCACCCCCGCGAGCACCGCCTCCATGAAGCGACGACGCTGATCGTTGAGCTCATTGGCCGCCGTCAGGGAATTGTGCTGCGAGCGGAGCACCGCCGTCATCTTGTTGAAGGTGGTGCCGAGGTGGCCCACGTCATCACGCCGGCTGGTCACCGGCACCTGAACGTAAAGATTGCCGCTGGAGACCTCATCCGCCGCCTGGATCAGCCGGCCAATCGGCTGGACAATCCGGTCCGCCAGCCCAAGGCCGAGCAGGATTGCCGCCAGCATCACCATCAACGTGATCAGGACGAACACCACCGCCGTGCCGCGCTGGGTCGCCTCAAGGCGAGCTTCGAGTTCCAGATACTGATTGACGCCGGCTTGCGCGATCAATGGAAATTCGATGGCCCGCCGGTCGATGGGACGACCAACGACAAGATAGGCGCCCTCAAAGCCGCGCAGGCGCATGACAGACCCCAGCACATCGCGCGACAGGACACACGGCGGCTGATCCGTACCCGCCAGTTCGTAATCTTCCGGTCCCGGCGAGAAGTTGCCAGCTTGAGAGGCGACATCCGCCTTCTCGATTACTGTGCCGTCGGCCTTCTGGATCGCGGCATGTGGCAGGCCCAGGAACAACGCCCGCGAGGTCATGAAATCGCGGAACAGCTTGCGGTCTGCCTGATACATGCCGCCCGTATAGGCACGCTCAACGTCAACCGCCATGAGGCGCATCTCGCGCACGACATTCTGGCAAAGCTGTTGCTGGAACTGCTGGGCGATGCCACCGGCGTTTTCCACGAGCACCTTGAGGTTGCCGGAGAACCACGGCGTCAACCCGCGCTCCACCAACAGCATGGCGGAGAGCGCCAGAACCGCCGTCGGCAGGGTTGCTGCCACGCCAACCAGACTGACCATGCGCAGATGCAGCCGCGCGCCCGCCTTGCCGGTACTGCGGGCGCGATAAAGACCCCACAGGCGCCAGGCGACAAGGCAGGCCAAAATAAGCGCCAGAATGGAATCGATGGCCAGCATGACCACGATACGCCGCTCTGTCACGGCCACGCCGAACCCCAACAGCACCACGAGCGTCGCCACAGCAGCCGTCAGCGCCACCAGAAACAGCAACGGATCGGTGATCCGTCGTGTGCGGCGCTGGATGTGGGGCAACGCCGTCGTTGCCTTTTTGGGTTCCGCTAGGGTCATCAAGTGCCGTCAGGATCACACAAATCGTGGCCGGGAATCGGACACCACTGGCTTAATCATGCAACACTGTTGTTGGAATGTGACATTTCTTTGTTACACTCATGCACATCGAATCGTGGAAATGTACGATGCAGTCAAGATATCATTCATCGGAATATCCGAGTATAATTAGAAAAAACCTCAATACTCCATCAGATATACAAGAGGATGATTATGATAAAATTCTAGCAATTATCACTATCATTGAAGACGCGAAAAGTCATATTTATATAATATTTATAATTATATCTATAATTATACCATTTTTGTTTATTAGATATAATACAGCATTTCTTGAATATACGATCAAGGGAACATTTAAACAGAATGAGCGAGAGTATATTGTTTTAATTATGATTTTTTTGGGACAGCTTGGCATTATAGGACTTATCTATGATACATGCAGATCGTTTAGACGCGCAATGAATATTTCACTTGATGAAATAATGACATACTGGAATTTAACAACAACAAGCAAACACTGAATGAGACATTTCATTTGGAGGGATTTATGGAATTCATAGCCTCTGTAAAAAATACACTTCTTTCAAAACTGGCTGGACCAAAGGATTATTTCGAGAGACAAAAACGCAGATATGCTCTGACGCTTTTTTTTCCTGCATTTACCCTTTTGGCAGGACCAAGCATTGTTTCCAACGTTCTTGGCGCCATTAAAGAAGGAACATTCACTGGAAGTGATTGGAATTTCAGAGTTTTAGGAGAGAGAGATTCCGATCAAATTTTTTATGTCATATTATTGATTTTCTTTGTATTCTTTTTGCTGGCCATCAATTTGTATTATTCGAGAATTTTACACAAGATTGAGATAAAAATGAAAAACAAATCATACAAAGAAGATGAAAAAATTTATACAAAATTTATATTTGAAATCAAGAGCTGCAATAATGAACGACAAAAAATCGCACTTATAAAACAACTTTTCAATTTATATCCGACAATGTGCGAGAATGATCCTATATTTATAAAAGAAGCCTCTGAATTTGGCTTGGATCCTTGCGAGCTTATGGCACCACCAAAGCAATTGACGTATAATAAGAACTAGACGGCCTCATCGCGCTGTCGAGACCATCTTGATGCCGAGGTCCTTGATCTTCTTGCGCAAGGTGTTGCGGTTGAGGCCGAGCAGATCCGCCGCGCGCACCTGATTGCCGCCCGTCGCGGCCAGCGCCGCCGCCACCAGCGGGCGTTCCAGTTCGCGCAATACACGATCATAAAGCCCCGGCGGCGGCAATTCATCGCCAAAGCTGCGGAAATAGGCGTCGAGATGCCGTTCCACGAAGGCGGACAATCCTTCCGTTGCGTATGAACCGGGCTTCGCGCTGGCCACGGGCGCGCTCGCCATCGCTTCCGCCGCCTGCCCGGCCATGACGGGGGTCGGGCGCTTGGCGTCGGCGAGTTCGGCTTCCACCGCCTCGCGGGTGATCACCTCGTCAGGGTAGAGCGCAACCAGCCGGCGCACGAAATTTTCAAGTTCGCGGATGTTGCCGGGCCAGGGGTAATCCTGGAGCCGGGCCAGCGCTTCTGTGCGAAACGCCTTGCGCGGCAGACCGCTCTTTTCGGCCAGCGAGAGAAAGTGGCGGGCGAGATCGGGGATATCCACCGCGCGGTCGCGCAGGGCCGGCAGGCGGATCGGCACCACGTTCAGTCGGTAATAAAGATCCTCGCGGAACAGCCCCTGCTCGATCAGGCCGGTCAGGTCCTTGTTGGTGGCGGCGACGATGCGCACATCGGTGCGGATCGGGGTGCGGCCGCCAACGGTGGTGTATTCGCCCTGCTGGAGCACGCGCAACAGGCGCGTCTGCGCCTCCATCGGCATATCGCCGATCTCGTCGAGGAACAGCGTGCCGCCTTCCGCCTGCTCGAACCGCCCGGAGGAGCGCTGCGCCGCGCCGGTGAACGCCCCCTTTTCGTGACCGAAGAGTTCGCTCTCGATCAGGTCTTTGGGAATGGCGGCCATGTTGATCGCAACGAAGGGGCCGCGCTTGCGCTTGCCGAAATCATGCAGCGCGCGGGCGACCAGTTCCTTGCCGGTGCCGGATTCGCCGGTGACGATCACGGTCAGGTCGGTCTGCATCAGACGGGCAAGAACGCGGTAAATGTCCTGCATGGCCGGCGAGCGGCCAACCAGCGGAATGTCCTCCTGCGGACGCTCGCCGCCGCCGTTAGGGGTCTTTTTCGCCGCCGCCAACGCGCGCCCAACGAGGCTGACCAGTTCATCGAGATCGAAGGGTTTGGGCAGGTAGTCGTAGGCGCCGCGCTCGGAGGCCTTGATCGCGGTCATGAAGGTATTCTGCGCGCTCATGACGATGACCGGCAGATCGGGCCGCATGTGACGGATGCGCGGCAGCACGTCGAAGATGTTTTCGTCCGGCATCACGACATCCGTGACGACGAGATCGCCCTCGCCTGCCGCCACCCAGCGCCACAATACGCCGGCTGTGCCGGTGGCGCGCACTTCATATCCGGCGCGGGTCAGGGCCTGCGTCACCACGGTCCTGATTGCGGCGTCATCATCGGCAACGAGGATGGTGCGTCCGGTGTCCTGCATTCAAAAATTCCTCAGCTTCGCGACCGTGTCGAGTCCCGATGCATTGGCAGGAGGATGCGGAAGCGGGTTCCGCGTCGTTCCCTGTCGCATTCGATGACGCCACCGTGATCGCTGACGATCTTAGCGACCGTAGCAAGACCCAGGCCACTTCCACTGCTCTTGGTGGTCATGAAGGGTTCAAAGAGATGTTCGAGCATAGCTTCCGGGATGCCGGGGCCGTTGTCGACCACGCAGACCTCCAGCGGCAGGCTGGTGCGGTCGCCAGTGTTCGGCAGGGTGACATGCACGCCGGGGCTGTAAGCCGTGGACAGGACGATCTCGCCATTGTCGGTCTCCGGGCCGATGGCCTCGGCAGCGTTCTTCACGAGGTTCAGCAGCACCTGGATCAACTGGTCACGGTTGCCGTGCACCGGCGGCAGCGAGGGGTCGAAGTCGTCGATAAAGCGGATGTGCCGCGCAAAGCCGCTGCGGGCGAGCCGCTGCACATGATCGAGAATTTCATGGATGTTGACCGGTTCAAGTGCGGGTGGAGCGCCTTCGGAAAACACCTCGAACCGCTCGACCAGCCGCACGATCCGGTCCACTTCGTCACGGATCAGCGTTGTCAGTTCGTGACTGCCGGCATCGGCGGGATTGTTGAGGAGTTGTGCTGCACCTCTGATGCCGGACAGTGGGTTCTTGATCTCATGCGCCAGCATGGCCGCCATTGCGGAAATGGACCGTGCCGCGCCGCGATGGGTGAATTGACGCGAGAACTTGCCGGCGATCGAGCGCTCCTGAATGACGACCAGCAGCGTTTCCGCCCTGCCCGCCAACGGGCCGGCATGAATGTCGAGCAGGTGTTCGCCGGGCTTGTATTCGGCGATGTTGCGCGGCGTAACCACCTCTACGCCGTGTTCGGCGATGCTTGCGCCACGCTCGCGCACCTGCTGGACCAGCGACAACAGCGGCGAGTCTGTCGTGACGACATCCTCCAGCCGGCGCCGGGCAAGCAGCGTCCGGCCCATGCCGAAGAAGCGTTCACCAGCCGGATTGACTTCGATGAAGCGGTTGTGGAGATCGAGGCAGAACACCGGACTGGGCAGGGAATCGACCAGAAGACGCAGATCCGGCGGGTTTCCGAAATCCATTCTGTCTTTCACGCGCTCACCCTTGCGGTTTCCATTTCGCCCCCTGCGGACCCCAGAAACGCCGCCTCAAGCCCCGTTTGCACAACCTCGGGCATATCGGATGTCAGCAGGCGTTCGACCTCGCCGCCTGCAAGCACCGCGCCATGGCGCTGCGCCTCTTCCAGGTAGGCCGCCACATGTTTGCGGGCGTGGCGCAGCCCCTTGTCGCGGCCCATGGCGCCAAGCAGCCAGTCATAATGTTCCAGCGCCGCATCCGCCATGTCCCGCGCGGTCGGCGCACGCCATTCAACACCGGCCAGCCGCGCGGAAATCTGCCCCAAAAGCCACGGACGGCCCATGGCCGCACGCCCGACCATGACGAGATTGGCCCCCGAAGCCTGAAGCGCCTGCCGCGCCGATTCCGGTCCGTCGATATCGCCATTGACGACCAGCGGCAGCGCAATCGCCTCCCGCACGGCCTTCACGGCGCGCCAATCCGCCTCGCCCTTGTAGAATTGCTGACGCGTGCGCCCGTGAATGGTGACAAGGCGAACGCCCAGTCCTTCAGCCCGCCGCGAAAGCTCCGCCGCATTCAAACTGGCGTGATCCCAGCCGAGCCGTGTTTTCAGTGTCACAGGCACGGAAACAGCGCGCACCGTCGCCTCAATCAATCGGCAGGCGTTGTCGAGGTCGCGCATCAGGGCAGAACCGGACCAGCCGTTCGTGACACGCTTTGCAGGACACCCCATGTTGATGTCGATGATATCCGCGCCCGCCGCTTCGGCCGCGCGCGCACCTTCGGCCATCCAATGGGCCTCGCAGCCGGCAATCTGCACGACATGCGGCGACACACCGTCGCCCTCGGCTCGCAGAACCGCTTCGGTCTGCCGCAGGGCAAGCTGATCCGACGCCACCATTTCGGAGACCACCATGGCCGCACCGAACCGCATTGCAATCCGCCGCAAGCCAGCGTCCGTGATACCCGACATCGGCGCCAGCACGGCGCATCCGGCCAGCGTTACACTGCCAACAGAAACAGCATCGGGTGAATTTTTGATCATTGTGCCTAAATTTTATGCACATTTGCGGTTTGGTTCAATCCTATCCCATTTGGTGCATCGCAGCAAACACAGCCCTGTGATTGACCGCCGCGCCCAACAAGACCACATAGGCGGACAAAGGAGACCACCATGACCAGCCTGCCCGCCGTTGCCCTGATTGTCGCCGCCGGTCGCGGCACGCGCATGGGCGGCGAGGTGCCGAAACAGTTTCTCGATCTCTGCGGCCAGCCGGCCCTGTCGCGGGCGCTCGGTGCCTTCCTCTGCCATCCGATGGTGTCTGGCGCCGTAATCGTCATCCATCCCGATGATCGCGCCCACGCGAAGGATGCCGTTTCCAGGGCCGCCAACCCTGAGGCAAAGCCCGTCACGCTTGCCGAAGGCGGCGCGACGCGCCAGCAATCGGTGGCGGCGGGTCTTGACGCTCTTTCTGTTGCCGAGGACGCGCTGGTGCTGATCCATGACGCTGCACGTCCGTTCGTCAGCGAAAGTCTGATCACGCGCGCCATCAGCGCCGGTCTTCGCCATGATGCGGCTGTGCCCGTGCTGCCGGTGGTCGATACCATCGTCACGGTCGATGCCGCCGGCCTCCAGACCGGCACCGCTGACCGCACGAGCCTGCGCGCCGTGCAGACGCCGCAGGTGTTTCGCCTGGGCGCTATCCGCGCGGCTCATGCTGCCGTAGTTCAGACCGGACGCGATGATTTCACCGACGATGCCGGCGTGATCCGCGCGCAGGGCGGTGTGGTGGCAACCTTCGCCGGCTGCCCCAACGCCTTCAAGTTGACAACGCCCGAGGATGTTGCGCGCGCAGACAGCGCGTTGAGGCGCAACCTGACCGATATTCGCGCCGCCACGGGTTATGATGTGCATCAGTTCGGCCCTGGCGATCACATCATGCTGGGAGGCGTACGCATTGCCCATGATCAGGGTGTCGTCGGCCATTCGGATGCCGATGTGCTGCTGCATGCACTGACCGATGCGCTGCTCGGCGCCATTGGCGATGGCGATATCGGGATTCACTTTCCACCGTCCGACATGCGCTGGAAGGGCGCGGCCTCGCGGGTGTTTCTGGCCGAAGCCGTGCGCCGCGTGAAGGCGCGGGGCGGCGAGATCCGCTGCCTCGATGGCACGGTTGTTTGCGAGGCGCCGCGCATTGGTCCGCACCGCGAAGCCATCCGGGCACTGATTTCGGAGGTTGCGGGCATCGACATCAGCCGCGTTGGCCTGAAAGCCACGACCTCGGAAAAGATGGGGTTCACCGGTCGCCGCGAAGGAATCGCGGCGCTCGCCACTGCAACCATCGCCCTGCCGGAGGTCTGATATGATTCAAGCTGCGCGCATCCGTCTTGCCACCGCTATTCTCGCCGCCGCCCGGGCAAAGGGCATCATGATCGCCACCGCCGAATCCTGCACGGGCGGGTTGGTCGCCGCCGCACTCACTGACATTGCCGGTTCGTCCGACGTGCTGGACCGGGGCTTTGTCACCTATTCCAACGAGGCGAAGGCCGAGATGCTGGGCGTTCCCCCTGCGTTGATTGCCGCCCATGGCGCGGTCTCGCCCGAGGTGGCAGGCGCGATGGCGCTGGGGGCACTCAAGCACAGTCGCGCGGGGCTGACTGTGTCGATTACCGGCATCGCAGGCCCGGGGGGGGGCAGCGCGGCCAAGCCTGTGGGGCTGGTGCATTTCGCGATTGCGGGGCGAGACGGCGCCGTCAACCGCGTCGAGCGGCGCTTCGGCTCGAAGTCGCGGGCGCAAATCCGGCAACTGGCGCTGGAAACCGCGCTCAACCTGCTGATGGATGCCCTCGCCGAGCCGCCATCGCAATTTGCCTGACCGCCATCGGCGGCACCGGCGAAGGCGCAAGTTTGCGACGCAGGTTCAGTCCGCCATCAGAAACAGTTGACAGCCCGGCCCGGAGAGTGGCTTCACTCGCCGCGGATTAAAGGGATCTTCCATGGCTCAGGCCCCGAAAATATCGTTTGTCTCGCTCGGCTGTCCGAAGGCACTGGTCGATTCCGAGCGCATCATCACCCGGCTTCGGGCCGAAGGGTATGAATTGTCGAAGACGCATCCGGGGTCCGACCTCGTGATCGTCAACACCTGCGGCTTTCTTGACAGCGCCAAGGCGGAATCGCTCGATGCCATCGGCACGGCGCTGAATGAAAACGGCAAGGTGATCGTGACCGGTTGCATGGGCGCCGAACCCGAGCAGATCCGCGAGAAGTTTCCCAATGTGTTGGCGATCACCGGCCCGCAAGCCTACGAAAGCGTGATGAATGCGGTGCATGACGCTGCCCCGCCGGCCCATTCGCCCTTCCTCGATCTCGTGCCGGAACAGGGTGTCAAGCTCACGCCGCGCCACTACGCGTATCTGAAGATTTCCGAAGGCTGCAACAACCGCTGCTCCTTCTGCATCATCCCCAGGCTGCGCGGCGATCTCGTCTCGCGCCCCGCCGGCGATGTGCTGCGCGAGGCGGAAAAGCTGGTGAAGGCGGGCGTGAAGGAACTGCTCGTCATTTCGCAAGATACCTCGGCCTATGGCGTCGATCTCAAGTATGCGCCGTCGATGTGGGGCGACCGAGAGGTTCGCACACGGTTTTACGACCTTGCGAAGGAGCTTGGCGGTCTCGGCGCCTGGGTACGGCTCCATTACGTCTACCCCTACCCGCATGTGGATGAGGCCATCCAGCTGATGGCGGATGGGGTGGTGCTGCCCTATCTCGACATTCCGTTCCAGCACGCAGCGCCGAATGTGCTGAAAGCCATGAAGCGCCCTGCTCATCAGGAAAAGACGCTCGATCGAATCCGCAAATGGCGCGAAATCTGCCCGGATCTTGCCATCCGTTCGACCTTCATTGTCGGCTTCCCCGGCGAAACGGAGGAGGATTTCCAGATGCTGCTCGACTGGCTGACCGAGGCGAAGCTCGAAAAGGTCGGAGCTTTCAAATACGAGCCGGTGCGCGGCGCTCCCGCCAATGATCTCGGCCTCGCCATGGTGCCGCCCGAGGTGCAGCAGCAGCGCTATGATCGCTTCATGAAGCACCAGCAGGCGATTTCCGCCAGGCTCATGCAGCGCCGCGTGGGCAAGCGGCTCCCGGTCATCATTGACGAGGTCGGGCCGTCCGTCGCCAGGGGGCGGTCGAAGTACGATGCGCCGGAGATCGACGGCAACGTGTTCGTGTCCTCGCGGCGCCCGCTGCGCGTCGGCGATATCGTTTCGGTCAAAATCGAGCGCGCGGACGCCTACGACCTGCACGGCATCGCGGTCTGATCGCCGGGCACGTCAGATCAAAATGCAGCCCCGCCTGCGTCGCTGGGGGCGGATTTCAGTTCGGCGCGGGCCGAACCCGCGCGGGCGCCGCGGCAAAGCGCCGCGCGCTCTGATGCGCCTACTCTGCCGGGTTGGTCGCAGCGGCACGCGCCGCCCGCGCCTTCTTGTTCTGGAACTTGCGATACTGCTTCCTGAAAAACAGCCAGAGGCCGGTCCCCATCAGCAGCATGAAGCCCAGCGAGGTGATGATCATCGCAATGCCGGTCCAGATGCCGAAGATGTTGCCCTCATGGATGCCACGCGCGATGTTGCGTTGGAGCGGCAGGAGCCCCTCCTTCGTCACGGCGTAGGCGCGCGCCTCCTGCCCGTCCCACATCCGTACCATCTGGCGGCCACCACGCTGGCGCAGCCAGATCAGGCGCGAAAGGTCCTGCGACTGGCCGATGATCCTCACGGCTTCGGCGACGGGCAATGGCTGCGTCCGCGCGATCGGCGGAGCGGCGGTGACATTCATCGACACGCCTGTGGCGATGAAGATGCCGGTCAGGGGCGAGAGAATGAGCAACGGCAGCAGGAACCACGACACTGCCTTGTGCCAACCGGACACTGTATTGAGAATGCGCGGCAACCCCATCAAAATGCCAAGTGCGATGAGGACCAGCATCACATAAGTGGACACCACCGTCAGTTCGAGATTGGCGATGGTGACGTGCTCATGCAGGCGGCGGTTCGCCCGGAAAAACTCGGACATCGACCAGCTTCCGTCGTCGACGGCCGGTGCGCGGGTCAAGAGATCGATCTCGACCTCGCCTTCCGGCCCGGCGCCGTCGATTACCAGCGTGTTCTCATATGTGCGATGATTGAGGCCGCGCGCCTTGCCCTCGGGGTCGTATTTAGCAAGGTATTTGCCGATTTCCTCAGCCGTCAGCGTCCCGTTTTCGATGTTGTTATACTGGACGACCGGCTCAACCGAAAGGACTAGTCCGGTAAACACCAGAATGGCCAGCGGCACCGAAAAGATGACCGCAAGCCAGCCGTGAATTTTCAGGTACCACTGCTTCAGCATCATCGGCCTCCGATCTATTCCAGTGCTCAGGCATAAGATGCAACACCGCAATCACAAGTGAATTCTTTGCAATCTTTGGGGGGGCGGCAAAAAGCAAACGGGGCGCCGAAGCGCCCCGTCCCATCCTGTGCGAAAAGGCGGCGATTATTTCGGCAGCTTGTCGTCGATGCCCTGAACGTAAAAGTTCATCGAGGTGACCTGCGCGTCGGTCAGCGCGTCCTTGCACTCAACTTCCTTGCCGTCCTGATTCACGATCGGGCACTTGAAGGGGTTGAGCGCGCCCGAAGCGATGGCCTTCTCGGTCGCTTCGGCCATGGCCTTCACCTCAGGCGGCATGTTGACGTAGGGGCCCATCTTGACCTCACCCTTTGCGAGACCTTCAAAGCTGTCCTGCGACGCCCACTTGCCCTCAAGAACGGCCTTGGTGCGCTCGATGTAATAGGGCGACCAGTTGTCGATGATCGAGGTGAGGATGTTGTTCGGCGCGAACTTCGACATGTCGGAGGCCTGGCCGAAAGCGAACTTGCCGCGCGCGGCCGCCTGCTGGAGCGGCGCCGGGCTGTCGGTGTGCTGGGTGATGACATCGGCGCCCTGATCGAGCAGCGCCTTGGCAGCATCGCCCTCCTTGCCGGGATCGAACCAGGTGTTTGCCCAGACGATCTTGATCTTGACGTTCGGATTCACCGACTTTGCGCCGAGGAAGAAGGCATTGATGCCGGCCACAACTTCCGGAATCGGGAAGGCACCGACATAGCCGATGGTGTTCGACTTGGTCATTTTGCCGGCGATCTGGCCGATGATATAGCGCCCCTCATGGAATTTCGCCGAATAGGTGGCGACGTTCTTGTCGCGCTTGAAGCCGGTCGCGTGCTCGAACTTCACATCCGGATACTTCTTGGCCACTGCAAGCGTCGGCTCCATGTAGCCGAAGGAGGTGGTGAAGATCAGCTTGTGCCCGGTGCGGGCGAGCTGCTCGATCGAACGGGCGCTGTCAGCCTCCGGCACGTTCTCGATATACGAGGTCTCGACCTGCGCCCCGAGCGCCTTCTCGATGGCAATGCGGCCCTGATCATGCTGATAGGACCAGCCGAAATCGCCCACCGGGCCGACATAGATGAAGCCGACCTTCAGCTTCTGCTGGGCAGCAGCGGGCGCAACCGAAAGGGCGACAGCCGCTGCTGCGCCCAGAAGATATTTCAACATGGTGGACTCCCTGTTCCTTGTAGCCTGATATTCCAGACCTTTTTCAAACAAGGCAAGGGGCGTTTTTCGGCGTGCACAATATCATTAGGATAGGGTCCTGCCCCTACCGATCCGGCACGAACGGCTGGCCGAGTGACCCCGCTGCTCCGGCGCCGCGCCGCCCGGCCATGGAGAGCACGACAAGGGCCACGATGGTCATCAGATAGGGCAACATCGAGAGAAATTGCGAGGGAATACCAATAGCGCCAGCCTGCGCGTGCAGCTGGGCAATCAGAATTGCGCCGAAGAGATAGGCCCCCGCCACCAGCCGCCAGACACTGCCCGCAGCAAAGACCACCAGCGCAAGCGCAATCCAGCCGCGCCCCGCCGTCATGCCCGGCGACCAGAAGCGCGTGTAGATGAGCGACAGATACGCCCCGGCAAGCCCCGCGCAGAGGCCACCGAACAGCACGGCAAGGAGCCGCACCTTCAGGACCGGCAGGCCGAGCGCATGGGCCGAACCATGACTTTCGCCGACGCCGCGCAGGATCAGCCCCGCGCGTGTACGGTTCAGCAGCCACGCCGTGCCGACCATCAGCACGAAGGAGAGGCAGACGATGGGATCAAGCCCGAAGACCAGCGCCGGGATCGGCGGACGCGGCTGGCCGACAAAGGGCTGACCGATCAGCCCGGCAAGCCCCAGCCCGAAAATCGTGATCGCCAGTCCGGTCGCGACCTGGTTGGTGGCCAGACCGAGCGCGAACAACGCGAAAATGCCGGCCATCACCATGCCGGCTAGCGCGCCGATGGCAAGGCCCAGATAGGAATTGTCTAGGACCACCGCCCCGGCAAAGCCGAGCGAGGCGCCCATGATCATCATGCCCTCGACCCCGAGATTGAGCACGCCCGAACGCTCGACGACATGTTCGCCCAGCGCTGCGATGACCAGCGGCGTCGCGGCAGTGATGACGGTGGCGAGGATGAGGGGAAGGAGTTCGATCACGCGTTCCACCTCACCTTGTATCGCGTCAGCGCCTCACCGGCGAGAATGCACAGGAGCAGCAGCCCCATGAAGGCGCGGGTCATGTCGAAGGGCAGCTTCAGCATGATCTGCGCCGTCTCCGAGCCGATCAGCAGAATGGCCAGCACCAGCGCGGAGACGAGCGCACCGACGGGGTTCAGCCGTCCGAGAAAGGCGACGATGATCGCGGTGAAGCCGTAGCCCTGGCTGATCGACGGTTGAAGCTGGCCCATGTTGGCCGAAACCTCGATGATGCCGGCTAGCCCCGCCAGCGCGCCGGAAATCGCAAACACCGCCAGCGTCAGCCGGTGATCGTTGAAGCCGGCGAAATTGGCGGCGCGCGGCGCTTCCCCCGTGGCGCTGACCGCAAAGCCGAAGCGGCTGCGCCCCAGAAGCACCACCGCGCCCAGAACGGCCAGCAGCGCCAGCAGCACACCTCCATGCAGCTTGCCGCCCTCCCAGAGCGGGCCGAGCGTGGCAGCCGCATCGAAATTCACCGATTTCGGGAAGTTGAACGCCGTCCGGTCGCGCCATGGCCCACGGACGAGATAATCGAGCGCGAGTTCTGCGACATAGACGAGCATCAGCGAGGACAGGATCTCCGAAATGCCGAAGCGGTTGCGCAAGGCGGCGGGAATGAGGCCATAGACAAGGCCGCCCGCCATGCCGGCGATCAGCATGGCCGGCAAAATCCACACTCCCTCCATGCCATGGGCCGCAATTGCCACCCAGCCGCCGAACATCCCGCCCACGACATATTGTCCCTCCGCGCCGATGTTCCAGCGATTGGCGCGCACGGCGAAAATGAGACCGATGGCGATCAGCGTCAGCGGCGTTGCCTTCAGGATCACCTCCTGCAGGCTCCAGGCGGTGGTGAGCGGCTCGACGACATAGACATCCGCCGCCGTTTTCAACGATTTGCCCATCGCGAGCAGCACCAGCGCGGCAATGACCAGCGCCACGACAAAGGCAACGAGCGGCGTCACGATCTCGCGAACGCGGCTGACGCCCTGACGGGGAACGAGCGACAACACCATCATGCCGCCTCCCCGTGCGCGGTTGTCATCAGCAGGCCGATGGCCTCGCGGTTGGTCATGCGGGTGGGCACCGGCGGATGCATCCGCCCGGCACAGATCACCGCGATGCGGTCCGACATCTCGAAAGCCTCGTCGAGATCCTGTGTGATGACCAGCACGGCAGCGCCCTGCCCGGCCAGATCCACCAACGTCTGGCGGATGAGGCTTGCCGCCCGCGCATCAACGCCCCAGGTCGGCTGATCGACGACGATCAGCCTGGGATTGCGCTCGATCTCGCGCCCGACGATGTACTTCTGGAGGTTGCCGCCCGAAAGCTGCGCCGCGCGCGGATCGGCATTCGGGCCGCGCACGTCAAAGCGCGTGATGATCTTGCGCGCGGCCTGCCGGAGCTTGTCCAGCGAGAGAAAAAAGCCGCCGACATCCTCGGTTTCGTGCCAGCTGAGCATGATGTTCTCGCTCAGCGTCCGCTGCGGCAGGGTGGCATGGCCAAGCCGACCTTCCGGCACGAAGGCTGCACCAAGACGGCGCCTCATCCCGATGGGCCGGCGCGTCACATCCTCCCCGTCGATGCTGACGGTTCCGGACTGGATCAGCCCGCCCTCGCCCGTCAGTGCAGCGAAAAACTCGCTCTGTCCGTTGCCGGCCACCCCGGCAATCGCCACCACCTCGCCGGCCCGCACCGTGAGATCGATGCCGCGCAGCGGAATTCCGTGGGCAATTTCCGGCGACACCGAAAGGCCGCGCACGGCGAGCAGGTCGCGGCCTGTTTCCAGCGTCGAAGGCGGGCGCACGTCGGCCACACCCTCGCCCACCATCAATGCGGCGAGCGAACGGGCGCTTTCCTTGCGCGGATCGGTGCGCGCCACCACCTTGCCGCCGCGCAGGATTGTTGCAGCGGTGCAAATGCGGCGCACCTCCTCCAGCTTGTGGCTGATGAACAGGATGCCCGCCCCCTTCGCCTGAAGACGCAGCAGAGAGGCGAAAAGGTTCTCCGCTTCCTGCGGCGTCAGCACCGAGGTCGGTTCGTCGAGCACGATCAGCCGCGGCTCCTGCAAAAGGCAGCGGGCAATCTCGATCCGCTGTCGCTCGCCGGCTGACAGCGTCCAGACCGGACGCTGGAGATCGAGTTCGAGTCCGTACTCCCTGGCCAGCGCCGAAACGCGCGCAGCAAAGGCCTGATCGGCCCGCGCACCCGCCGTGCCGATCGCGATGTTTTCCAGCACGGTCAGATCATCGAACAACGAGAAATGTTGAAACACCATGCCAATGCCAAGCGCACGCGCCGCGTCGGGATCGGCCAGCGTGACCGCCTTGCCAAGCCAGGAAATCGTGCCTGCATCCGGCTTCAGCAGGCCGTAGAGCATCTTCACAAAGGTCGATTTTCCTGCGCCATTTTCGCCCAGCAGCGCGTGGATTTCTCCCGATTCCACGAGCAGATCGACCGAATCGTTGGCTTTCAGCGTGCCGAACGTCTTGCTCAGGCCCTGACAGCGGATAAGGGGCGGCGCCGAACGCATCGGTTACGGCACAAAGATGACAGAGCCGGTCGTCGACCGAGACTCAAGTGCGCGATGCGCTTCGGCCGCCTTCGCCAGGGGATAGCGTGCCGTGACCGGGATCGTCACGGCGCCGGCGGATACGGCGGCAAACAGGCGCGCGGCCATGCTTTCCAGAATTGCCCGGTCTGCAAGGAAGGTGAACAGCGTCGGACGGGTCGCAAAAAGCGAACCCTTCTTGGCGAGCAGACCGATATCAAAGGCCGGAATGGTGCCGGAGGCCGCGCCGAAGCTGGCGAAAACGCCAAAGGGCCGGAGGCAATCGAGCGATGCCGGAAAGGTCGCCGCGCCCACGCCGTCATAGACGACATTGCAGAGCTTGCCATCGGTTATGGTCTTCACGCGCGCCGCAAAATCCTCCTCACGATAGAGAATCGTGTGGTGAGCACCGTGCTTTTTTGCAAGCTCCGCCTTGTCTGCGGAACCCACCGTACCAATCACCGTCGCGCCGATGGCGTTGGCCCACTGGCAGAGGATGAGGCCGACGCCCCCCGCCGCTGCCTGCACGAGAATGGTATCGCCCTTCTTCACCGGATAGGTGCGGTGCAGAAGATATTCGGCGGTCAGGCCCTTCAGCATCATGCCGGCGGCGGTTTCATAGGGAATATCGGCGGGCAGATGGACCAGCGCGCTCGCCGCCACGTTCCGCTCCTCGGCATAGGAGCCGGGCGAGGAGACATAGGCCACCCGGTCGCCCGGCTTGAAGCCGGACACACCATCGCCGACGGCCAGCACCTCGCCTGCCCCTTCGTTGCCGGGGGTAAACGGCATGGTCGCCGCCGGATAGGCGCCGCTGCGGAAATAGACATCGATGTAGTTGAGGCCCATGGCGTGGTGGCGCACCCGCACCTCGCCCGTGCCCGGCGGCGGCAGCGTCACATCCTCATAGACAAGCTGATCCGGCCCGCCGCATTTATGTACTCGAATTGCCTTCACTGTCACGCCCCCCGCTTCCCCTCCAGAATACGCACGGGGCGCCGTCTGACCAGAGGGAACAGCGGATTGGCACACAGGTTTTGCACTTTTCGTGCGCGCCGCGCAGAATGGCTGCGAATCGACTCCATTCGGCCCGCCCGCTGCCTGTCGCGCCGCAGCCCGGCCCGCCCCTTCGGGGTTTCGATGTCACTCCGGGCGCATGTACAACCGTCAGTCAGGCAAGGTCGATGGGTTCCACGGCAAAGGGCGAAGTTTTTCAGCCAAAAATCATTACATGCCTCAGGGAAGGCTATGGTTTTCACCGATTCCGGACCGACGCAGTGGCCGGCCTCACGGTGGCCATCGTGGCACTGCCGCTGTCAATGGCGATTGCGATTGCCTCGGGCGCCGCGCCGGAGAGGGGACTTTACGCCGCGATCGTCGGCGGGTTTCTGATTTCCGTGTTTGGCGGCAGCCGCTACCAGATTGGCGGGCCAGCGGGCGCCTTCATCGTGCTGGTGGCCGCCACCATCGAGCGGCATGGTTATGACGGACTGCTGCTGGCCACGATGATGGCCGGCGTGATCATGATCGGGCTCGGCTCCTTCCGCCTCGGCACGTTGATCCGCTACATTCCCGAGCCGGTGATCATCGGCTTTACCGCAGGTATCGCCGCCATCATCTTTACCAGCCAGTTGCGGGATGTCTTGGGACTGACGCTGCCGGGCAAGGAGCCTGCGGCCTTCCTGCCCAAGCTGTCGATGCTCTGGCAGGCGCTTCCTACCATCAACCCCTATGCAATCGGCGTCGCGCTTCTGGCCTTCCTGCTGATCAAGGGGGCGAATCTGACACGACCCGCCTACCCCGGCTTTCTGGTCGCCGTGATCGGCACGGCGCTGGTCACCTATGCCTTCAACCTGCCGGTTGAAACCATCCAGTCGCGCTTCGGCGGCGTGCCGGGCGGGTTGCAGGTGCCGGGCCTGCCGCCTTTCACCTTCCAGAAAATGCACGATGTGGCCCCCGATGCGCTGGCCATCGCCCTGCTGGGCGGCATCGAATCGCTGCTGTCCGCCGTTGTCGCGGATTCGATGACCGGCGCGCGGCATCGCTCGAACACCGAACTCATCGCGCAGGGTATCGCTAATATCGGCAGTGCTGCGTTTGGCGGATTGTGTGCCACGGGCACCATTGCGCGGACGGCGACGAATGTCCGTGCGGGCGGCACCTCACCCATCTCCGGCATTTTGCATTCGCTGTTCCTGCTGGCCGCGATGATGCTGATCGCCCCGCTGATGGGCCGGATTCCGCTGGCGGCGCTTGGTGCACTGCTGGCCATCGTGGCCTGGAACATGGCCGAAAAGCACACGTTCGTGGCGTTCCTGAAGGGCAATCGCGCCGAGGCGAGCGTGATGCTCGCGACGTTCCTGCTGACCGTTTTCCGCGACCTGACCGAGGGCATCATCGTCGGTGTGCTGCTGGGCGCGGTGCTGTTTGCCGTCCGCATGGCGCGGCTCGCCGAAGTCTCGCTGCACATGAACATGACCGATGACGACGAAAGCGAAGACGGCCTGCCCTCCGGCATCGACCCCAGCAAGGTGATGGTGTTCCGTATCGAAGGGCCGCTGTTCTTCGGCACGGCGCCGGACCTGATCGAGGTGCTCAGCCGGGCCGGCACCATTCCCGATGTGGTGATCTTCGATTTCCGTTCAGTGCCCTTCATCGATTCCACCGGCGTCGCTGCGCTGGAGCGCCATGTCGAACAGGCGGAAAAGAAAAAGGCGAAGGTATCGTTCATTGCGGTATCAGCGCCGGTTGATCGGGAGCTGACACAGTTCGGCTTGCCGGAGACGCGGGTTCCGCGTCTCCAGACCGTGCGTGAGGCTTATACCTACTTGTCGGCGCCCTCGCCTTCGTCCTGAGCCGGCACCGGGTGGCGCCGGCCGCGTGACTTTGCGGCCTTGAGGTTGATGGCCTCGACAAAGACCGAGAAAGCCATCGCCGCGTAGATCAGCTTCTTGTCGATGTTTTGGTGGACACCTTCCGCCATCAGCGCAACGCCGATCAGCACGAGGAACGACAGCGCCAGAATCTTCGCCGTCGGGTGACGGTGCACGAAGGCCGAGACGGGGCCGGCGGCAAGATACATCACGATCATCGACAGGATGACTGCAACCACCATTACCCAGAGATCACGCGCCATGCCGATGGCCGTCACCATGGAATCGATGGAGAAAACCAGGTCGATCACGGCAATCTGCACCATGGCGGCGGCGAAGGTGGTGACTTTCCGCCCCCCTTCGTTGAGGTGCTCACCACCCTCCATCTCAAGGTGCATCTCGTGCGTTGCCTTGACGACCAGGAACAGGCCGCCGACGAACAGGATGATGTCGCGCCAGGAAATTCCCAGATTGAAGATCGTGAACAGCGGTGTTGTCAGCTTGAGCAGTGTCGTCAGCGCAAAGAGAAGCGCTATCCGCATGACAAGGGCCAGCAGGAGGCCGTATTTGCGCGCCTTTTCAGCCTGCTCAGGGGGCAGGCGTGACACCAGAACCGAAATGAAAACAACGTTGTCAATCCCGAGAATGACCTCCATCGCTGTCAGAGCCGCCAATGCAGCAAGCGCCTCGGGAGAGAAAATAACGTCAAAACCTGGCATTCTGCCCTCTGTTGGTTGCGGTTATGCTGTTTACTTGCGCATCTGACAGGACGCGGCAATGCGCGCACTTGTCAAACGGTGCTAGTTGGGGCGATGTCGTGTCAACTTCAAGGCAGCAGCCGGGGAAATTTTCATGACGGATCTTCGCACGAGCGTTGCGGTCGTGGGCGGGGGGGCGAACGGGCTGGCCGTCGCGCTTGGTCTTGCGCGCGCGGGCGTGCCGGTCACGCTGCTGGGCGCGGTGGATGCTCCGCGCGATGATGGCCGAACCGCCGCGCTGATGCAGCCCAGCCTCGACCTTCTCGCCTCGCTCGATGTGCTGGAACGCCTGATGCCGCGCGCCTGGCCGCTGGCGGCCATCCGGCTCATCGACATTACCGGCGCGCTGGTCCGTGCCCCCACGGTGACGTTCCGCGCCGCCGAACTCGACCTTCCGCATTTCGCGCTGAATTTTTCCAACGCCGATATCGTTCGCCACCTCACCGCCGCCTTGCGCGAGGAAATGGCAGGTGTGGAAGCGGCGCTGGTCCGCAGCGCGGATTTTTCGGGCGATGCCGCCGTGCTGACCCTTTCGGATGGGCGCCGGCTCACCGCTGATCTGGTGGTCGCGGCTGACGGCCAGAACTCCGCGCTGCGCACGGCAGCGGATATTCCCGTCAAACGCTGGGATTATGATCAGGTCGCCCTCACCTTCCATGTTCGCCACACGCGCGACCATGAGGATATTTCGACCGAGTTCCACACCCGCGCCGGGCCGCTCACCTATGTTCCCTTCGGCGATTTCACCTCCAGCGTCGTCTGGCTGGTGACACGCGGGGAAGCGCAACGCCTGACCGCGCTGGAACCGCAGGCCGTCGCCATCGCCTGCCAACGGCAGAGTTCCAGCCTGCTTGGCGACCTCACCATTCTTGGACGTGTCGGCGCGGTGCCGATGGGCGGGCTGATCGCGAAAACCGCCGTCGCGCCCCGGCTGGCGCTGGTGGGCGAGGCGCTGCACGCATTCCCGCCCGTTGGCGCACAGGGCATGAATCTGGGGTTGCGGGATGCTGGCAGTCTTGCCCGGCTGGTGGGCGAAGCGCATCAATCCGGCGGCGATGTGGGCGGCACGGCGGTTCTCTCCGCCTATGAACGGGGACGGCAGGTGGATGCGGTTTCGCGCACCTATGGTGTTGATCTGCTCAACCGGACCCTGATTGCCAACCTGCTGCCGCTCGACCTCATTCGCACAGCCGGCCTGACCGCCGCCGCGCATATCCCCCCGCTCCGCCGCGTGCTGATGCGCGCCGGCATGGGCCAGGCGCCGGTTTAGGCACGACATTCGTGAGCGCGGCGCGCAGTTGGCGCTGCAAGCGAGGGCTCCTCAAGCCTCTCAAAAGCGCTTCCGCCCACCCGCTTGACATGTATGATGACTTACGTCACCAGTAAGTAAATTGGTCAGACCAACTGACCGACAAAAGAGACTGTCGAGGGAACGCGCGACAGGGGGCGGAGCCGGAAGTGCCGATCGCGACCATTTCTTCACGCCGCCTCTATCAGCAGGTCGCGGATCAGTTGCTGACGCTGATCGACAGCGGCGAATTTGCTGTGGGAACACGCCTGCCAACCGAGCGTGAGCTGGCCGTCAAGCTCGGCGTCTCGCGCCCCACGGTGCGCGAGGCCCTGATTGCACTTGAGGTACATGGGCGTGTTCGAATCCGCGTCGGTTCGGGCATCTATGTTCTGCCCAAAGCGAGCGTTGCTGCCCTGCCAACCCCGGTGACACAGACCATCGGCACGTTTGCCGTTCTCGATGCGCGCGCGCTGATCGAGGGGGCAATTGCCGAACAGGCCGCCGTCAAGGCGACTGCCGCCGATATCGCGGCGCTCGACGCCATCCTTGCTGCGGTTGATCCCACCTTTGGGTCCATTCCGAACATGCTGGCGCTCGACCGGCAGTTTCACGTTACGGTGGCCGAAACTCTCGATAACGACGCCATCATGTACGTGGTGGGCGAGTTGTTCGACCAGCGGATGACGCCGTATTTCGCGCAGCTCGCCAGCTATTTCGAGAACCGGGTGACCTGGCGCACGGCATGGGACGAGCACCGGGCGGTGCGCGATGCGATTGCCGCCGGCGACGGCTTGGGCGCACGGAACGCCATGTGCAACCATCTGGCCCGTTCCAAGCAGCGCTTCACCCTCGCCTTTACCCCGATTGCCGAACAGGCGCACCCGCTGACCGCGCCCGAACGCTCCCTGACACCCCGGCAGCTGGTTGCCGGGCCATCACTGTGAATGCCCAAGGAGGAAACCAATGAAGAAGACCACTCTTTCTTTCGCCGCGCTCATCGCCGGCACCCTGATGATGGCAGCGCCCGTTGCCGCGCAGACCAAGCTGAAATGGGCGCATGTCTATGAAACCTCCGAGCCGTTCCATACGGAATCGGTCTGGGCCGCCGGTGAAATTGCCAAGCGGACCAACAACCGCTACCAGATCGATGTCTATCCGGCCTCGCAGCTCGGCAAGGAGACTGACATCAACCAGGGTCTTTCGCTTGGCTCGGTGGATATCATCATCTCGGGTTCGAGCTTTGCCGCGCGCACCGATCCGCGCATCGGCGTGACCTATTATCCCTTCACTTTCCGCGATGCCGATCACCTGCTCGCCTATGTGAAGTCGCCGGTGTTCGGTGAGATTACCTCGGGTTACGAGCAGAAGTCCGGCCACAAGATCACGGCGGTCACCTATTACGGCGTGCGTCACACCTCGTCGAACCGGCCGATCGCCAAATGTGCGGACATGAAGGGCCTCAAGATGCGCGTGCCGGACGTGCCAGCCTATCTCGCCATGCCGCGCGCCTGCGGCGCCAACACCGCGCCGATCGCTTTTGCCGAAGTCTATCTCGCGCTCCAGAACGGCACGGTCGAGGCACAGGAAAACCCGCTGACCACGATCGAGGCGAAGAAGTTCTACGAGGTGCAGAAGCACATCATTCTGACCGGCCACATCGTTGATCATCTCAACACGATCGTTGCCGGCGCGACCTGGAAGAAGCTCTCCGATGCGGACAAGAAGATCTTCACGGAAGTGATGCAGGAAGCGGCCGCCCGCGCGACCGCCCAGATCAAGAAGCGCGAGGGCGAGCTTGTCCAGTTCTTCAAGGACAAGGGCCTGACCGTGACCCCTGTTGACCGCAAGGACTTCCTCGATGCCGTGCTCGCGAACGTGAAGTTCGAGACCTTCGGCTATCAGAAGGCCGACTGGGAAAAGATCCAGGCGATCAAGTAACCCCCGCGTCCCTCCAAGGTGGCCGGGCTCGTCCCGGCCATCCCTGATTTCAAAGTCGAGAATGTTCGGGACCGTCCCGACCATGACGACCGTGAGGCAATCGTCCATGGCCAAAGAAGTCCACACACAGATTTCCGGCGAGGAACTCGCCCACACCTTTGACGAACAGCACGGCGTCAGTCTGGCGAACTATGCATTCGAGGACTGGGTGACGCTGGTGATTTTCTGGCTGATGGCGCTCTGCGTCTTTCTCCAGTTCTTCACACGGTATGTGCTGAACGATTCCTACGCCTGGACCGAGGAAATCGCGACCTACTGCCTCGTGGTGATCGTATTTCTCGGCTCATCCATGTGCGTGCGGCTGTCGCGGCACATTCAGGTGGATTTTCTCTACCGCTATCTCTCCCCCAACATCGGATTTGCGCTGTCGACGCTGATCGACATCATCCGGGTCGCGTTCTTCGCCTATGCCCTCAAGATCGTCTACCGCTATGTTGATCTCGTCGCCGACGAGCAGATGACCACGATCTTTTATCCCAAAGGTTATTTCTACTGGTTCGTGTTTGCCGGCTTCATCCTCATGTTCGTCCGGTCTGTTCAGGTTGCGTGGCAAAACTGGTCGCGCGGCTATTCGGTTCTGACGCGCCCGGGCGCATTTGACGGTTCGGAGGAAGCCTGATGCTTATCCTGATTGGCGGGTTTCTCCTGCTCATGATCCTCGGCCTGCCGGTCGCGCTGGCCATGGCGGTTTCCTCACTCGTCTACATTCTTTATTCGGGCGTCACGCCGGATGTGACGCTCGCCCAGCGCATGATCGCGGGCGTCGAGAGCTTTCCGCTGCTTGCGGTGCCCTTCTTCATTCTCGCCGGCAACCTGATGAATATCGCCGGGGTGACCGGACGCATCTACCGCTTCGCAGTCGCGTTGGTCGGCTGGATGAAGGGCGGTCTCGGGCAGGTCAACATCATCGGCTCGGTGATCTTCTCCGGCATGTCCGGCACGGCCATCGCGGATGCCGCCGGTCTTGGCACCATCGAGATCAAGGCGATGAAGGATCACGGCTACACCACCGAATTCGCGGTGGGTGTGACGGCGGCCTCGGCCACGCTGGGGCCGATCATCCCGCCATCCCTGCCCTTCGTGATCTACGGCATGATGGCGAATGTCTCGATTGGCGCGCTGTTCCTGGGCGGCGTCATTCCCGGCATTTTCATGACGCTGCTGATGATGGCGACGGTCGCCTATTTCGCCCACAAGAACGGCTGGGGGTCTGATACCCCGTTCAACGTCAAGGAACTCGGCGAGGCGCTGATCGAAATCGTCGTCGTACTCGCCTTCCCGATGGTTGTCTGGCTGATGGTCGACAAGGGCGGCATGTCGGTCAACATGGCGGTCGGGCTCGGCCTTGCCGTGCTGCTCGCCGCGGACTGGTACTTCGATTTCTCGGCGGTGATGGCACTGATGGCACCGGTCATCCTGATCGGCGGCATGACCATGGGTTGGTTCACGCCCACGGAAGCGGCGGTGGCCGCCGTGATCTGGTCGCTGTTCCTCGGCCTCTTCCGCTACCGCTCCATGACGATGAAAACCGTGGCGAAGGCAACGTTCGACACCATCGAGACGACCGCCTCGGTGCTGTTCATCGTCACGGCGGCCTCGATCTTCGCCTGGCTGCTCACCGTTTCGCAGGCCGCGCAGTTGCTGTCGGACACCATCCTCGGCTTCACCCAGAACAAGTGGGTGTTCCTGTTTCTGGCGAACCTGCTGATCCTGTTCGTTGGCTGCTTCATCGACACCATCGCAGCGATTTCCATCCTCGTGCCGATCCTGCTGCCGATTGTGCTGAAGCTCGGGATCGACCCGGTGCATTTCGGACTGATCATGGTGCTGAACCTGATGATCGGCCTGCTGCATCCGCCGCTCGGCATGGTGCTGTTCGTGCTGGCGCGGGTGGCGAAAATGTCGGTGGAACGCACGACCATGGCCATCCTACCCTGGATGGTGCCACTGCTTTTGGCGCTGCTCGCCATCACATACATTCCGGAGATTACCCTCTGGCTGCCCAGGCAGATGGGGATGCTGAAATGACGGTTGCGGTGGATATTGCGCCCGATGTTGCCAACGAACTGACACTCGGGCGCATCATCGCGGCGCCGCGGCGCGCCGTCTGGCGCTGCTGGACAGAGCCGGAACTGATGAAGCAATGGTACTGTCCGAAGCCGTGGTACGTTTCCGAGGCGCGGATCGATGTCCGTACCCATGGTTCGAGCCACATCGTCATGAACGGGCCGGATGGCGAACGGCAGGACTGGCCGGGGCTCTACCTTGAGGTTGTTCCGTTTGAACGCCTTGTGTTCACAGATGCCTTCTCCTCGGCCTGGGTGCCTTCCGGCAAGCCCTTCATGGTCGGCATCGTCACGCTGGCCGACCACGCGGAAGGCACACTCTATACCGCGCGCGTCCGCCACTGGAACGAAGCCAGCGCGCAGGAGCACCTTGCCATGGGCTTTCATGACGGCTGGGGCGCGGCAGCGCAGCAACTCGAAGACCTTGCCAAGACGCTTGATTGAGGCCTGTGCCCCGCCTTCCCGCGCCGCTATTTGCCGCGCAGGATCGCTTTCAGCGTATTGATGCCCTCGGGCGTGAACTTCTGCGCCATACGCTTTTCATGGGCCCGCACTGACTTGTTGGCCTCCGCCAGAAGCGCGGTGCCCCGTTCGGTCAACTTGAGCGCGTGGGAACGCCGATCAGTGGGGGACGGCAACCGTTCGGCGAGGCCGCGTGTCTCGAACTCGTCCATCATCGCCACGAAATTGGGCCGCTGAATGCCCAGTGCGCTGGCGATTTCCCGCTGCGAACGCCCGGGATTGGCGTCGATCACAACCAGCGCGCTATATGTAGCAGGGCGCAGGCCGTGCGGTTCCAGCGCACGGATCACATCCTCGAACACAAGGAGTTGCGTGCGCCGCAACAGATAGCCGACATGCCCTTCGATGGCCTGCATGTCGAGCGCATTTTCCTTGCTGGCGGCGGCAGAACGTCGATGTTCTTTTCTGGAATCAGGCATGGTGTCCGCCTTCGGTTTAGCGTCATACTGGCAAGAATTCCGGCGCTCGCAAGCGGCTTGCGTTCAACAAAAAATTAGTTATATATTATACCTAATCAGCAACGGGATCCAATGGGGGGATTCGCATGGGCCGCACGGGACACACCTGTGCGCGGGCCTGCCGGTTCAGTAGCCGGGAGGTGGGCGCATGGACCTGACAATTCTGTTGTTCCTGTTGCAGGACGGGCTGACCAACGGAGCGGTCTATGCGCTCCTGGGGCTGGCGCTGGTGCTCGTCTTTGCTGTCACGCGCGTCATCTTCATTCCGCAGGGTGAGTTCGTAGCTTATGGTGGGCTGACCTATGCGCTGTTATCCACCGGCAAGGTGCCCGGCACCGCCTGGATGATGCTGTGTTTCGGGCTTGCGGCCTTCCTGTTCGAGGTTGCCGCGCGCGGTCGCACTCTGACGCCGCGTGATCTTGCCCGCGAAGTGGCGATGAAAATCGTCTGGCCGCTGGCCATTCTGGCCATCACGCGGCTGATCGTGAGCTATCCACCCTCGGCGCTCGTTAATGTCGTCCTGTCGGTGGCGATTGTCGGCTCGCTGGGGCCATACCTCTATCGCATCGCCTACCAGCCCATCGAGGATGCCAGCGTGCTCGTGCTGCTGATCGCCTCGGTCGGTGTGCATCTTGCCATGCTGGGGCTGGGCCTTGTGTTCTTCGGGCCGGAGGGGCTGAGAGCGGAAGCGCTGATTTCCTCGTCGTTCAACCTCGGCCCGCTGTTGATTACCGGCCAGAGCATCGCCGTCTATGTGGCAACCATTGCGCTCATCGTCGCATTGGCGCTGTTCTTTGAAACCTCCATCCACGGAAAAGCCCTGCGCGCCACCGCCATCAACCGTGTCGGCGCCCGGCTTGTCGGCATTCGCACGGTCATGGCCGGGCGCATTGCCTTTGCGCTTGCGGCCGCCATCGGTGCGATTTCCGGGCTGCTGATCGTGCCGGCGACGACACTCTACTACGACACCGGCTTTCTGATCGGCCTCAAGGGTTTTGTCGCGGCGATCATCGGCGGGCTGGTCAGCTATCCGCTGACAGCGATTGCCGCGCTCGGGGTTGGTATCGTCGAGGCTTTCGCCTCGTTCTACGCCAGCAATTACAAGGAGATTATCGTCTTCACGCTGCTGCTGCCGATCCTGACCTGGCGCTCGCTCACCCACACAGATCACGACGAGGAGGAGTGAGTCCATGAACCCGCGCGTCCTCCTTGGGCTCTTCATTGCCGCCATCGCCGTCCTGCCGCAGATTCCCGGCCTGCCGCCGTTCTGGCTGACGTTGATGGACAACATCGGCCTTGCCTCGCTCGTGGCGATGGGGCTGGTGCTGCTGACAGGCGTCGGCGGTCTCACCTCGTTCGGACAGGCGGCCTTCGTCGGTTTCGGCGCCTATACGACGGCGGTTCTGACCACAACCTATGGCCTCAATCCATGGCTGACCCTGCCGATCTCGCTGCTGACGACCGGGCTTGCGGCGCTGGTGCTGGGCGCGCTGACGGTGCGGCTCTCGGGGCATTTCTTGCCGCTCGGGACCATCGCCTGGGGCATTTCGCTTTATTATCTCTTCGGCAAGGTCGAGATTCTGGGCCGTCATGACGGAATTTCCGGCATTCCGCCGCTGTCGATTTTTGGCAAGTCGCTGATCGACCCCGGCGCGGTTTATTATGTGATCTGGGCATTCGTGTTTCTCGCGGGCATCGCCTCGGTGAACCTGCTCGATTCCCGCACGGGGCGCGCGTTGAAGGCCCTGCGCAGCGGCAAGATCCTCGCCTCTGCCTTCGGCATCCAGCCCGCCGGCATGAAGCTCATGGTCTTCGTCTATGCCGCGCTGCTGGCCGGACTGTCCGGCTGGCTCTATGCCCACACCCAACGGGCGGTAAACCCGACGCCGTTCGGCATCACGCCCGGCATCGAATATCTGTTCATGGCGGTGCTTGGCGGCGCCGGTCAGGTGTGGGGCGCCATTCTCGGCGCGGGACTCGTCACTATACTGAAAGATGTGCTCCAGCGCGTCGTGCCGCTGGTCACGGGCGGTTCGGCACAGTTCGAAACGATCGTATTCGGCTTACTGCTGGTGGGGCTGTTGCAGGTGGCACGCGAGGGGTTGTGGCCGCATCTGGCGTCATTGTTCCCTGCCCGGCAGCCGGATGATGTCGACCAGAGCGTGTCGCTGGAACCGCTTGTCCGAGACGGAGGCTCCGGCACCGGGCCGCTGTTGCAGGTGGCGGCGGCGCGCAAGCAGTTTGGCGGGCTGGTCGCGGTCAATGATGTCAGCTTCGATGTCGGACGCGCCGAGATCATGGCGCTGATCGGCCCCAATGGAGCGGGAAAATCGACAACCTTCAACCTGATCACCTCGGTTCTGGACCTGACCGGCGGCGCCATCCGCTTTGCAGGCCAGCCGATCACCGACGCCGATCAGCAGACCATCGCGCGGCTCGGCATCGCCCGAACCTTCCAGCATGTGAAGCTGGTGCAGGATGTCAGCGTACTTGAAAACGTCGCGCTTGGTGCGCATCTGCGCGGCAGCGCCGGGCCGGTTGCGAGCATTCTTCGCACCGACCGGGCGGAGGAAGCGCGGTTGCTGGCGGAAGCTGCACGGCAGATCACCCGCGTCGGGCTTGCCGAGCATATGCACAAGCCGGCGGGGAGCCTTGCGCTCGGGCAACAGCGTATTGTCGAGATTGCCCGCGCACTCTGTCTTGCGCCGCGCCTGTTGCTGCTGGACGAACCGGCAGCGGGCTTGCGCCACTTCGAGAAGGAGGCGCTGGCAGCGCTGCTCACCCAGCTTCGGGCGGAGGGGATGAGTGTGTTGCTTGTCGAGCACGACATGGGCTTTGTGATGTCGCTGACCGACCGGATCGTCGTGCTCGATTTCGGCACCAAGATCGCCGAAGGTCCGCCCGCCGAGATCAAGACCAACCCGGCGGTGCTGGCCGCCTATCTCGGAGGCACGGAATGAGCGCCCCTGCCCTGCTTGCCATCCGCGATGTCTCGGTCTCCTATGGGCCGGTCGAGGCGGTCAGCGGCGTTTCGCTCGATGTCCGGGCCGGCGAGATCGTCACGGTGATCGGCCCGAACGGCGCGGGGAAATCCACCCTGCTGAACGCCGTCATGGGTCTTCTGCCGGCGCGCGGCGCCATTGAGTTTGACGGCCATGCGTTGACGCACCGCCCCACCGATGTGCGCGTCGCGGACGGGCTTTGCCTTGTTGCGGAAAAGCGTGAACTCTTCGGCAGCATGAGCGTGGCCGACAACCTCATTCTCGGTGCCTTCCGGCGCGGGCGCGGCGAGGCGGCGGAGACAATGGCCGCGGTGTTCGACCGGTTTCCCCGCCTGAAGGAGCGCCGCAGCCAGCTCGCTGCCACGCTCTCGGGCGGTGAACGGCAGATGCTGGCCATGGGCCGCGCACTGATGAGCCGCCCGCGCCTCCTGATGCTCGACGAGCCGAGCCTGGGGCTTGCGCCGCGCATCGTGGCGGAGATCTTTGCCATCATCGCAGCCTTGCGCGCCACCGGCGTTTCGATTTTGCTGGTCGAGCAGAACGCTCGCGCGGCACTGAATGCCGCAGACCGGGCCTATGTGATGGAACTCGGGCGGATGAGTCTTTCAGGCAATGCCGCCGATCTCGCGCAGGACCCGCGCATCGTCGAAAGCTATCTCGGCGTCTGAAACCGGAGTTTGAAATGCCTTTCGTTGCACCGCTCGATGACATGCTGGTGATGCTGGAAACGGTGGCCGTGCGGCGGCGCTCGTCCAGCCCCACGGCGCTTCTGTTCGACAGTGGCGAAGCGCGTGCCGTGCTTGAACAGGCAGCAAAATTCTCCGCGCGCACCGTGGCGCCACTCAACCATCCGGGCGACAGATGGGGCGCGGTGTTCGAGGATGGCAGCGTCATCCTGCCCGAAGGCTGGCGTGAGGCCTATATACTCTGGACGCGCGGGGGCTGGAATGCCGTCTCGTTGCCCGAGGAGCACGGCGGGGCGGGTATGCCGACCATCATGAACACCATGGCCATGGAGATGCTGACCGCCGCCAACATGGCCTTTTCCACCCTGCCGGTGCTGACACAAGGCGCGGTGGACGCGCTGGAGGTGCACGCAAGCGACCGGCTGAAGGCGCTTTATCTGCCACGTCTGGTGTCCGGCGAATGGACGGCGACGATGAACCTCACCGAACCGCAGGCCGGCTCTGACCTTGCCCAGATCCGTACCCGCGCCGAGCCAGCCGGCGACGGCAGCTATCGCATCACCGGCAACAAGATTTTCATCACATTCGGCGAGCACTCGATGGCCGACAACATCGTGCATCTGGTGCTCGCCCGCCTGCCCGATGCGCCGGAGGGCACGAAGGGCATTTCGCTGTTCCTCGTGCCGAAATTCATCCCCGACCACAATGGCAAGCCGGGTGCGCGCAACGATCTTCGCTGCACCGGCATCGAGAAGAAGCTCGGCATCAAGGCCAGCCCCACCTGCCAGATGTCCTTCGGCGACCATAGCGGCGCAAAGGGCTGGCTGATCGGCCATCCGCATAATGGCCTTGCCTGCATGTTCACGATGATGAACAAGGCCCGCCTCGCCACGGGATTGCAGGGTGTCGCCATTGCCGAACGCGCCACGCAGAAAGCCATGCACTATGCCGCCGAACGCCGCCAGGGTCGTGCAGCGGGCGTCGCCACGCCTGCGCCAATACACCATCACCCCGATGTTCAGCGGATGCTGGGGCGGATGCAGGTTCTGACCGCAACCGCGCGTGCGCTCGCCTACATGGCGGCCGAGGCCATCGACGCCGCCGCGTCAGCGGAGACGCCCGAACAGCGCGCCGAAAACGAAACCCGCGCCGGGCTGCTCACCCCCATCGTGAAAGCCTTCTGCACCGATGCCGGGGTCGAGGTGGCCTCACTCGGTGTGCAGGTGCATGGCGGCATGGGGTTCATCGAGGAAACCGGCGCAGCTCAATATTACCGCGATGCACGGATTGCGCCGATCTATGAGGGCACCAACGGCATCCAGGCCATCGATCTTGTCATGCGCAAGCTGAGCGCCAACGGTGTGCCCGTTCTGGCCCGGCTGTTCGATGAGGCACGGGCCACGATTGCGCGGGCCGGCTGGCTGAGCGGCTGGTCTGCCATGGGCGGGCTCGTCGGCGCGGCGGCGGCCGCGACCGAATGGATCGCGTCGCAGGGCCGGCGCGAACCGGAAAAGCTCTTCGCCGCATCGCACTACCTCCGGCTCGCGGCGCTGGCGCTTGGCGGCGCGGCGCTCGTCTCTGCCGGTACGAACGCCCCCGAAGGTCCGCTGCGCGACCGCTTCCGGGCGCTGGCGCGGGTTTTTGCAGCCGAGTTTGCCTGCGAGGCAGACAGCCTTTCCGCCAGCATCCCGGCGATGGGTTCGCAGGCGGAGAGTTACAGTGCCTTGGCCGGCGTGCCCCGGCCTGCCGCCTGACAGGACCCTCTTGACGCGATTTCATTATAATACATAACTATCTCTCAAAGAGAGGTTGCATCATGAACCAGCCCATGCGTGCCGAAAGCCCGACGCAGTTTGCCAATCTCGTCGTGGAGGTGGACGGGCCGATCATGCTGGTCGGACTGAACCGACCCGAGAAGCGCAACGCCATCAATGATACGACTGTTCTGGCGCTGGAAGCCTGCTTCTCTTCCATTCCTGAAGGTATCCGCTGTGTGGTTCTGCACGGCATCGGTGACAATTTTTCGGCGGGGCTCGACCTGTCGGAAATCACCGAGCGCGATGTGACCGAAGGGGTGCATCATTCGCGCATGTGGCACCGGACGTTCGAGCGCATCCAGTTCGGCCCCGTGCCGGTGGTGGCAGTGCTGAAAGGCGCCGTGATCGGCGGCGGGCTGGAACTGGCTTGTGCCGCCCATGTGCGGGTGGCCGAGCATTCCACCTTCTACGCCCTGCCGGAAGGCCAGCGCGGCATTTTCGTTGGCGGCGGCGGATCAGTCCGCCTGCCGCGTCTTATCGGTGCCCATCGCATGGCGGACATGATGCTGACCGGGCGCACATATCGCGCGGAGGAAGGCGTCCCGCTCGGCTTTTCGCAGTATTGCGTCGCCAATGGCGAGGGCATGAGCGTGGGGCGGGATCTTGCAGGGCGCATCGCCCGCAACTCGCCCATGACCAATTTTGCCGTGGTGCAGGCCTTGCCCCGCATTGTCGAGGCGGACCCGACCTCAGGCCTGATGATGGAATCGCTGATTGCCGCTGTCGCGCAGAGCGACAAGGAGGCCAAGGCGCGCATCCGCGCGTTTCTGGACAAAAAGGCCGGGAAAGTCTCCGCGAATTGACTTGAATCAGGCGTTCAGGCCCGAAAGAGGCCGCCGCCATGGGAGGGAACGATGACTGCTAGCGTGGCCAGGCCGCTTCGGCCCGTGCGCTTCGGCGACATCAGTGTGGTGGTGGAGCACCGCGCCGATGGCGTCACCATCGTGCGTCCGCGCGATGATATTGCCCGCTTTCCGCTCCGCCTGACCGATTGCCTGCACCGCTGGGCGGCCCTTGCGCCGGAGCGGGTGTTCGTTGCCGAGCGGGCCGGCACGGGCTGGCGCAGCATCAGCTATCGCGAGACGCTGGATGTGGTCCGGCATCTTGCCTCTGGCCTGATCGCGCGGGGCCTCGACGCCGAACGCCCGCTGGTGATCCTGTCAGGCAACTCGGTCGATCACGCGCTGCTTGGCCTCGCCGCCCTTTATGCCGGCGTGCCCTATTGCCCCGTCTCGCCGGCCTATTCGCTGGTGTCGTCGGATCACGGCAAGCTGAAATACGTCAATTCACTGCTGACGCCGGGGCTGATTTATGCCGACAGTCTCGATGCCTATGGCAAGGCAATTGTCAGCGCGTTTCCTCCAGATATCGAAGTTGTGGGCAGCAGCGGCTCCCTGCCGGATCGCGCGGTCACCACTTTTGCGGATCTCGCCGCGACACCTGTCGCGGAGAACCTCGACGAGATTCACGATAGCATCGGGCCGGATTCGATCGCCAAGTTCCTGCTCACCTCCGGCTCCACTGGAATGCCGAAGGCCGTCATCAATACGCAGCGGATGATCTGCGCCAATCAGGTGATGATCCGCGACACGCTGGCGTTCATCAAGGGCGAGCCGCCCGTGCTGCTCGACTGGTTGCCCTGGAACCACACTTTCGGCGGCAACCACAATGTCGGGCTGGTCATCTACAACGGCGGCTCGCTCTACATCGACGATGGCAAACCGGTGCCGGGCGGCATCGAAAAGACAGTGCGTAACCTCATGGAGGTTTCGCCCACCTGCTATTTCAATGTGCCCAAGGGCTATGAAATGCTGCTGGTGCATCTGCGGGCCAACGCCGATTTGCGCAAGGCGTTCTTCCGCCAACTGCACGGCATGTTCTTTGCGGGCGCCTCGCTCGCTGCGCACGTCTGGCAGGGACTGGATGAAGTGGGCGAAGAAGAAACGGGCCATCGCGTGCCGATGCTGACCGGCCTCGGCTCCACCGAAACGGCGCCGTTCTGCATGTCGGTGCTGCCGGAGACGAGCCGCTCGGGTCATGTCGGCCTGCCGGTGCCGGGCAACGAGATCAAGCTGGTGCCCAACGGTGGCAAGCTGGAACTGCGCGTGCGCGGCCCCAACATCACGCCGGGCTACTGGCGCCAGCCGGACCTGACCGAAAAGGCCTTCGACGAGGAAGGCTTCTACAAGCTGGGCGATGCGTTAAAGCCGGTCGATCCCGATGATTTCACCAAGGGCTTTGATTTTGACGGGCGGATTTCAGAGGATTTCAAACTGGCGAGCGGCACCTGGGTCAGCGTCGGCCCCTTGCGGGCGCGCTTCATTGCCGGCATGGCGCCGCTCGTCCGCGATGTCGTGATCGCCGGGCTAAACCGCGACGATTTGGCTGCGATCGCAATTCTTGACCCTGACGGCTGCGCTGCGGCCCTGCCCCACCTTGCCGGCACCAATGACCCGGCGGTGCTCGCTGCCGATCCCGCCCTGCGCAAACTGTCGGCAGAAAAGCTGGCGGCCCTCGCCGCGACATCCACCGGCTCGGCGACGCGCATCATGCGCCTTGCGCTGCTGGAAAGCCCGCCCTCCATTGACCGGGGCGAGATCACCGACAAGGGCTCCATCAACCAGCGGGCCGTGCTGGAACATCGCGCCGGAATGGTGGATGATCTTTACGCCGCTACCCCCAGTTCCAAAATCATCAGCCTTTCCGGACCTTCCGCATGATCCCGACCGATGCCCTCACCGCCGCGTGGAAAGATGCCGTTCTGATCGGCGGCGCGCGTACCCCCTTCGTCGATTACAACGGCGCCTTCGCACTGGTTTCCCCTATCGATCTTGGCATCAAGGCCGGGCGCGAGGCGTTGAAGAAAGCCAGGGTTCCGGCCGAGGATATCGGCACCGTGATCTGCGGTTCGATGGCGCAGGCGAGCTTTGATGCCTACATGCTGCCACGCCACATCGGGCTCTATTCCGGCGTGCGCATGACAACCCCTGCGCATCTGGTGCAGCGCGTCTGCGGCACGGGCGTTGAAATGATCGCGCAGGCGGCGGATGCGGTCAGCCTGGGGCGGACCCATGCGGCGCTCTGCGTCGGGGCGGAATCGATGAGCCGCAATCCGGTCGCCGCCTATACGCATCGCGGCGGCTTCCGCATGGGTCAGGTCGAGTTCAAGGACTTCCTCTGGGAAGCGCTGCTCGACACCTCGTGCATGGTGACGATGGGCGGCACGGCGGAAAACCTTGCCGGCATCCACGGCATCACGCGCGAGGAGGTGGATGCCTTCGCCGCCCGCTCCTTCGCCCGCGCGCTGGCCGCGCAGGAAGAGGGCTTCTTCGACGATGAGATCGTCCCGGTCAGCGATGAGACGTTCCCGCTCCCCGGCTTCGAGACGCGCGGCATCAAGCTGCGCAAGGGCGAGAAAGTGACGAAGGACAGCCATGTGAAGCCCTCGCCCATCGAGGTTCTGGCGAAGATCCGCCCGGCCTTCGGCGGTGTGCAGACGGGGGGCAATTCCTCTGCCGTGGTCGATGGCGCGGCCGGTGCCGTCATCACCAGCACGGCCTATGCCAGCGCGAAGGGGCTGAAGCCGCTGAGCCGCATCGTTGCCTGCGCAACGGCGGGGGTGGACCCGAACATCATGGGCATCGGCCCGGTGCCGGCCATTCGCGCGGCCTGCGCCACCGCCGGCATCCGCGTCGAGGATGTCGACCGCATCGAGATCAACGAGGCATTCGGCGCGCAGGCGATGGCCTGCTCGCGCGCGCTCCGGCTCGATGAGGACCGCTTCAACGTCAACGGCGGCGCCATCGCCATCGGCCATCCCCTGGGGGCAACCGGTGTGCGGCTCGCGCTCACCGTCTCGCGCGAACTGAAGCGACGCGGCCTGCGCTATGGCATCGCTTCGGCCTGCATCGGCGGCGGTCAAGGCATCGCCATGCTTCTCGAAAATCCCGATCATTGAGGCTGCCATGTTCACCAATCGCCGCACGGTTCGCATCGAATGGGGAGATTGTGACCCCGCCGAGATCGTTTTTTATCCGCGCTACTTCGCCTTCTTCGATGCGTCGACCCAGGCGCTGTTCGAGGCCGCCGGCTTTCCGAAATACGAGATGAGAAAGCGCTTCGGCGTCGTCGGCTATCCGATGCTGGAAACCTCATCGAAGTTCATGATCCCCTCGCGTTTTGGCGAGGACATCGTGATTGAAACGACGATTTCCGATTTCGGACGCTCCAGTTTTTCCATCCGTCATCGCGTGCTGAAGGGCGAGGCCGTCGCCATCGAAGCCAGCGAGAAGCGCGCGATGGTGCATGTGGATCCGGTGACAGGAAAGCTCAAATCCTGCCCCATTCCGCCCGAAATTCTGGCCGTTTTCAACGCCAGAGCCAGTGCCTGACATAACGCGTCCTATGGGAGGAACCATGACGAAGCTGACCCGCCGCGCCGGATTGATTGGCGCAACCCTGCTGGCCGCCACCGCGCTGACCCCCGCGCTGGCCCAGACCGCCGACATCACCGTCGGCGTGACGATTTCGAGCACCGGTTCTGCCGCCGCGCTCGGTGTGCCGCAGAAGAACTCGGTCGAGTTTCTGCCCAAGGAACTTGGCGGTGCCAAGGTGAACCTGATCGTGCTTGATGACGGGGGCGACCCCACCGCCGCCACCACCAACGCCCGCCGTCTCGTGACCGAAAACAAGGTGGACGTGCTGATCGGCTCCTCGATCACGCCGACCGGCATCGCGGTGTCCAATGTCGCCGCCGAAGCCGGCGTGCCGCATTTCAGCCTCGCCCCCATGCCCGTGACGCCCGAGCGGGCGAAATGGACTGTGGTGATGCCGCAGCCCGTGCCGCTGATGGCCAAGGTCATCTTCAACCACATGAAGAATTCCGGCGCGAAAACCGTCGGCATGATCGGCTTTTCCGATTCCTGGGGCGATCTCTGGGCCAAAGAGTTCGAGGCGAACGGCAAGCCGCTCGGCCTCTCCATGGTGGCTGACGAGCGCTTTGCCCGCGCCGATACCTCGGTGGCCGGCCAGGCGCTGAAGCTGGTTGCGGCCAAGCCGGATGTCGTGCTGGTGGCAGCCTCCGGCACCGGCGCCGCCCTGCCGCAGATTGCCCTGCGCGAGCGCGGCTTCACCGGCAAGATCTACCAGACGCACGGCGCCGTTTCGAAGGACTTCATCCGCATTGCCGGCAAATCGGCGGAAGGCGCGCTGCTTGCCTCCGGCCCGGTCATCGCGGCTGAGGGCTTGCCCGACAGTTCCCTCGTGAAGAAGCCTGCCATGGCCTATGTCACTGCCTATGAAGGCAAATACGGCAAGGATACGCGCACGCAGTTCGGCGCGCATATCTTCGACGCTTTCGAGATCCTGAAGCGCGTCACTCCGCCGGCGCTGAAGGAAGCCAAGCCCGGCACACCGGAGTTCCGCGAAGCGATCCGCAAGGCGCTGCTGAGCGAGAAGGAAATGGCCGCGAGCCAGGGCGTCTACAACTTCACCGAAACCGACCGTTACGGCGTCGATGACCGCGCCCGTGTGCTCATCACGGTGAAGGATGGCGCGTTCGTCGTGGTGCCGTAAGGGCATCGCCCGGTCATTCCTGCGCAAGCGGGAATGACATTCCACGGCTCACTAGACGTGATGGTCCGCGCAGGCGGACCATCCACGCTTTGCCTTCGACGCCTGTTTTAGTTCCGCACAAGACAGGCGGCAAAAAACCCGTCCGTGCCGCTGCGGGCCGGGCTGAGCAAAAGCCCCTGCCCGCTGATGTCGGTGCGCTTTGCCAGCGCAGCCAACCCTGCCGCGCCCGCAAATTCCGCCGGCGGCACCACGCGGAAACCCTTGTGGCGCGCAAGGAACGCCTTGATCTGCGCACCGTTCTCCTCATCAAGAACGGAACAGGTGATGTAGACGAGCCGCCCGCCCGGCTTCACGCATGCGGCAGCAAGGTCGAGCACCTCCGCCTGTTCCTTCATCCGCTGATCAAGACTGCCCGGACGCATCCGCCATTTCGCATCCGGGTTGCGGCGCCAGGTGCCGGTGCCCGTACAGGGCGCATCCACAAGCACCAGGTCCATTTTGCCGGAAAGACCGTCGATCTTCGGTGCACGGGCGGTGGGTGTTTTCACCTGCACATTGCGCACGCCGGCCCGCTCCAGCCGCTCATGAATGTTCCTGAGGCGGCGGGCATCGTTGTCGGTGGCGAAAATCTGGCCCTTGTTGTTCATCGCTGCGGCGAGCGCCAAGGTCTTGCCGCCACCGCCGGCGCAGAGGTCGAGCACCTGCTCGCCGGGTTGCGCATTGGCGAGGCGTGCGACCAGTTGCGAGCCTTCGTCCTGCACTTCGACCGCACCCTTGATGAAGGCCGGCTCGGCCTGAACATAGGGTACGCGCCCGTCCTCGCGCGGCAGCAGGCGCAAGCCGTCGGGCGACAGTGGCGTCGGCTCGGGCTGAAGGTGGCCGATTGCTTCCATGATCTGCGGGCGGATGGCCTTGAGCGCATTGACGCGAAGATCGAGCGGCGCACGGGCCGCCAGTGCCGAAATCTCTACCCCGCGCGCCTCACCGAATGCGCGGGCAAAATAAGGGTCGAGCCATTCGGGGTAATCAGCAGCAACATGTGCCGGCGCGCCGGAAAGCGTGGCGGTGTCGAGCCGCGCCAGCTCTTCTGCGGAAAGGGCGGGCGCCGCATAGCGGTCCACGCCGAACAACGCGGCGATTCCCGCCGTGTCGAGCCCGCGCATCAGCCGCAACATACCGATGACGGCGGCACGCGGCGTTTCGGCCCCCATCAGCCATTGTGCGGAGGCCTTGCGGCGCAGCGTGTCATAAACCAGATTGGCGACATTGGCCCGGTCGCCGGAGCCGGCAAAGCGGTGGGCCTTACCCCAATCGCGGATGGCGTCCGCCGTGGGCCGGCGATTCTGTTCGATATCGGCCAGAACCTCGATGGCAGCGGCAATACGGGCGGCGGGGGTCATGAGGTCAGCTTTCCGGGGTCTGCTTCCTGCGCATGGCAAGTATGGCGAAATGGTGATGCAAAACACTGCATCTTTAAGGATTGGTCACGTCCTTGCCTTATTTCAGGTGAAAGCGGAACCCGCTTTATTGATACCAAAAGGAAAGCCTCCCATGACCCGCCTCGTCAACCTCGTTGTTGCCGCCGCTTTCGCCGCCTCGCTGGCCGCTTGCGCCACGCCGCCGGCGCCGCAGGCCGACTATACGCCTCCGGCCCGCAAGCTGGACGCCAAGACCCAGCTTGAGACCGGCCGCACGCGCTGATCGACGGTTCTGCCAAGCAAAATGCCCGGGTGAACGCCCGGGCATTTTTATTTGGGTGGGGCGTCAAATGCGGCGCGCTCACACCCGCGTCGGATAGTTTGGGCTTTCGCGCGTGATCGTGACATCGTGGACGTGGCTTTCGCGCAGGCCCGCCGAGGAAATACGCACGAACCGGGCCTTGTCCTGCAATTCGCGGACGGTCGGTGCGCCGACATAGCCCATCGCGGCCCGCAGGCCGCCGGCCAGCTGGTGCAGCACCGCGCCCACCGGCCCCTTGTAGGGGACTTGCCCCTCGATGCCTTCCGGCACCAGCTTCATCGTATCCTTGATCTCGGCCTGGAAATAACGATCGGCCGAGCCGCGTGCCATGGCCCCCAGCGAGCCCATGCCGCGATAGGATTTGTAGCTGCGGCCCTGATAGAGGAACACCTCGCCAGGGCTTTCATCCGTGCCGGCGAGCAGGGAACCGATCATTGCCACTTCCGCGCCAGCCGCGATCGCCTTGGCCAGATCGCCCGAGAACTTGATGCCGCCGTCGGCAATCACCGGGATATTCCGGTCGCGCGCAGCCCGCGAGGTTTCGATGATCGCGGTCAATTGCGGCACGCCCACGCCCGCAACGACGCGCGTTGTACAAATGGACCCCGGCCCGATGCCGACCTTCACGGCATCCGCACCGGCATCAATCAGAGCTTTTGCGCCATCCGCCGTCGCCACGTTGCCCGCGATGACCTGAACGGTGTTCGAGAGCGCTTTGACGCGGCTGACCTGTGCCAGAACGCCCTTGGAATGGCCATGCGCCGTATCGACCACCAGCACGTCGACCCCGGCGGCGATCAGCAGTTCGGAGCGGCGGTAGCCATCATCGCCCGTCGTGGTGGCGGCGGCAACGCGCAGGCGGCCCTGTTCGTCCTTGCAGGCGTTGGGGTTCAGGCGGGCCTTCTCGATGTCTTTCACCGTGATCAGGCCGACGCAGCGGTAATCCTTGTCCACCACCAGCAGCTTCTCGATGCGGTGCTTGTGGAACAGGGCGCGCGCTTCTTCGGGCGTGCAGTTTTCGCGCACCGTCACAAGGCCGGTTTTCGTCATCAGCTCGCGTACGGGCTGGGCCAGCGTATCGGCAAAACGCACATCGCGGTTGGTGAGGATGCCGACGAGCTTGCCGCCGCGCCCGAAATCACCCTCCACCACCGGCAGGCCCGAAATGGAGCGCAGCCTCATGATGTCGAGAGCTTCCTGGAGCGTGGCATTCGGGCCGATGGTGACGGGGTTCATCACCATCCCGCTCTCGAACCGCTTCACCTGGCGCACATGATCGGCCTGCTCATCCGGCGTCAGGTTGCGGTGGATAACACCGAGGCCGCCGGCCTGCGCCATGGCAATCGCAAGGCGGGCTTCGGTCACGGTATCCATGGCCGAAGAGACAATTGGCAGATTGAGCGTGATCGACTGGGTAAGCCGCGTCCTCAGGTCCGTCTGGTTGGGCAGCACCTCGGAGGCGCCGGGCAGCATCAGCACGTCGTCAAACGTGAGAGCCTCGGGGATATCGGACGAATGAACCAGCGCCATGCCAAACCTCAGAATATGTGCGAACGATCCCCCGGAAAAGCCGGCGGGAACGCAGGGTCGCAGTCGGGAATTGGCGCTGGCTGGTAACATGAGGATGACAGAGGTTCAAAGAAAAAAGCGCAGGGCGCCGCGTCTTCTCCGCCATGGACAGCGCCGGCTGGCCATCTACGTCCGAGATCGTCACCGAAGCGGCGCCTGTGTATTGATGTGCACAACCTGATTTCGGTTGGGCATCACATTCGGGGTGGCTACAGAAGGCGTACCTGATACCCTGAGAATCGCCATGGTCGCCCTTGCCAACCTTGCTCTCGTACCGTCCCCGGAGGAGCCGCTCCGCCACGCCCCGCACAATATCGAGGCGGAACAGGCGCTGCTGGGCGCCATTCTCGTGCACAATGAAGCCTATGACCGGGTATCGGACTTTCTCAAGCCCGCGCATTTCTACGAGGAAATTCACGCGCGCATCTTCGAGAATGCCGGCAAGCTGATTCACGCCGGCAAGATCGCCACCGCCATCACGCTGAAAACCTTCCTGCCCGATCAGGACCTTGGCGGCATCACGGTGGCCCAATATCTCGTGCGGCTGACACAAAGCGCGACGACGATCATCAATGCCATCGAATATGGCCGCGTGATCTATGACCTTGCACTGCGCCGCAGTCTCATCACCATCGGCGAGGACATGGTGAACCTCGCTTTCGATGCGCCCGTGGAGGCAAGTCCGCGCGCGCAGATCGAGGAGGCCGAGCGTAAGCTGTTCACACTTGCTGAAAGCGGGCGCAGCGATGGTGGCTTCCAGACGTTCTCCACCGCGCTTTTCACCGCCATGGACGTCGCCGCCAAGGCCTATGAGCGCGACGGCGGCCTTTCGGGCGTTTCCACCGGCCTCACCGATCTCGACCGCCAGATGGGTGGCCTGCAACGGTCGGACCTGATCGTGCTCGCAGGGCGCCCCGGCATGGGCAAGACGGCGCTCGCCACCAACATCGCCTTCAACATCGCCAAGGCCTGGCGCGGATCACGCCAGGGCGAACATATGGTAACAGAGAATGGCGGGATCGTTGGCTTCTTCAGCCTCGAAATGAGCGCCGAGCAGCTCGCCACCCGTATCATCGCCGAGGAATCCGGCATCCCTTCCTACAAAATCCGGCGTGGCGACATCGACGAGCGGGATTTTGAATCCCTCACCGACGCCGTGCGGGTGATGCAGGACATTCCCTTCCACATCGACCAGACCGGCGGCATTTCAATTGCGCAATTGACGGCTCGCGCCCGCCGCCTCAAGCGTCAGCACGGGCTCGATCTTTTGGTGGTGGACTATATCCAGCTCTTGAGCGGCGCTTCAAAGAAGGGCGACAATCGCGTGCAGGAGGTGACGGAAATCACCACTGGGCTCAAGGCCTTGGCAAAAGAACTTGATGTGCCGATCATCGCGCTGTCCCAGCTGTCGCGTCAGGTAGAGGCGCGCGACGACAAGCGTCCGCAACTCTCGGACTTGCGTGAATCGGGCTCGATTGAGCAGGACGCGGACGTGGTGATGTTCGTCTACCGCGAGGAATATTACCTCAAGAACAAGGAGCCAAAGCCCGGCACCGACGAGCACGTCAAATGGATGACGGACATGGAAAAGGTCCATGGCCGCGCCGAGGTCATCATCGGCAAGCAGCGCCACGGGCCCACGGGCACCATTCCGCTGCATTTCGACGCCAACATCACCAAGTTCGGCAACCTCGCCGTGGAAGGCAACCTGCCCGAACGGTTCGAGTGAGGGGCAACGCTTTCCCTCTCCCCGGCTGGCGGCAAACGGGTTAGACTTCGCCCATGAGCGAGTCCCACGATCACGGCGCCCGGCTGACCATCGACCTCGGCGCGTTGCAGCATAATTATCGCCTGCTGGCCGCGCGCGCTGCGGCGGCGGAAACGGCAGCGGTCGTCAAGGCGGACGCATACGGCATCGGCATCGCAGCGGCGGTTCCGGCGCTCATTGCCGCCGGGTGCCGTACCTTTTATGTCGCGCATCTGTCGGAAGCGGCAGCTTTGCGCGCCGTTGCGCCGGATGTCGCGCTTTATGTGCTGAACGGCCTGCCGCCGGGCAGCGCCTCGCGTTATCATGACCTCAAAGCCTGCCCCGTGCTCGGTTGCCGCGAGGAACTGGACGAATGGCGGGAGAAAGGCCGCGGTCGCCCCTGCGCCATCCATGTCGATACCGGCATGAACCGCCTTGGTTTCACGCCCGAGGCCGCGCTGACGCTCGACCTCTCCGGCCTCGACGTTACGACGATGCTGACGCATTTCGTCTCCTCTGAACTGCCGCAGGACATGTTCAACGCCCTGCAATATGAAGCGTTCGAGGAGATGCACCGCGCCTTTCCGTCGCTTGCGGCCTCGATGGCGAATTCCTCGGCGTTTTTTCATGATCATGCGCCGTTCTGCCAGCAGTATCGCGCCGGATATGCGCTTTATGGCGGCAATCCGACGCCCCATCTTCCCAACCCCATGCGCCCCGTTGTGCGTCTTGATGCTGAAATCGTGCAGGTGCGCGCAGTGCCGAAGGGCGAGACGGTGGGCTATAACGGGCGCTGGACGGCGCCGCGCGACAGCGTGGTCGCCATCGTCTCCACCGGCTATGCCGACGGGTATCCGCGCAACGGCGCCAACACCGATCACAAGCCTGGCGGCTCAGCGCGGGTTGGCGGCGTCACCTGCCCCTTTGCCGGCAATGTCTCGATGGACCTGATCGCCGTGGACGTGACCTTCGCGCCACAAGAGCTGATCGGGCGCGGCGGCACGCTGGCGCTGATCGACGAGGTGCTGACCGTGGATGTGGTGGGCCAGCACGCCGGCACCATCGGTTATGAGATCCTCACCTCGCTCGGCCGGCGTTACAACCGGGTTTACACGGGCGTCTGAGCTTGGCCAAAGCGTCCCGATCCTTCGCCTGTCAGGCCTGCGGCGCGGTTTACCAGCGCTGGCAGGGCAAATGCGACGCCTGCAACGAGTGGAACACCATCGTCGAGGAGGCCGCCGTTTCCGGCCAGGCGGCGCCATTGCAGGGCGGTGCGCGGCTGAAGAAGGGGCGCCCCTTCAAGCTGGAGGGGCTGGACGGCGCCGCGCTGGATGCCCCGCGCATCGCCACCGGCATCGCCGAACTCGACAGGGTGACGGGCGGCGGTTTCGTGCGCGGCTCGGTGATTCTGCTCGGGGGGGAGCCGGGCATCGGCAAATCGACCCTGCTCATTCAGGCGGCGGCGGCGCTGGCGCGGGCCGGCCACCGCAGCATCTACATTTCCGGCGAGGAAGCGTCGGCACAGGTGCGCCTGCGCGCGCAGCGGCTGGGGCTCGGCACCGCGCCGGTCGAACTCGCGTCAGAGACCTCGGTCGAGGATATTCTGGCCACCGTCACCATCGGTTCGACGCCAAAGCTCGTCATCATCGATTCCATCCAGACCATGTGGACCGAGGTGGTGGATTCTGCTCCCGGCACAGTGACGCAGGTGCGCGCTTCTGCCCAGGCGCTGATCCGCTATGCCAAATCTGCGGGCGCTGCGGTGATCCTGGTCGGCCATGTCACCAAGGACGGGCAAATTGCCGGCCCGCGCGTCGTCGAACACATGGTTGACGCTGTGATGTCGTTCGAGGGCGATTCCGGGCATCAGTTCCGCCTGCTGCGCGCGGTGAAGAACCGCTACGGCGCAACAGATGAGATCGGCGTCTTTGAAATGACCAACAGCGGCCTTCAGGAGGTGGCGAACCCCTCCGCGCTGTTTCTGGCCGGGCGCGATCCGCAGCAGGCCGGCACCGCCGTTTTCGCCGGCATGGAGGGCACGCGCCCCCTGCTCTGTGAAATTCAGGCGCTGGTGACGCCTTCCGGCCTGCCGACACCGCGCCGGGCCGTGGTGGGGTGGGATTCAAACCGCCTCTCCATGGTGCTTGCCGTGCTGGAAGCGCATGGCGGCATTCGCCTTGGCCAGCACGATGTCTATCTCAATGTCGCGGGCGGTCTGAAGATCATCGAACCGGCAGCGGATCTCGCTGTGGCGGCGGCGCTGCTCTCCTCGCTGTCGAACCAGCCGCTGCCGGCAGAGGGGGTGCTTTTTGGCGAAATCAGCCTTTCCGGTGCGGTGCGGCCCGTTACGCATTCGCCGATGCGCCTTAAGGAAGCCGCAAAGCTGGGGTTTCAGCGGGCGATCATGGCGGAAGCGGGCAGCGAGCAGATCGAGGCAAATGGCATCCGCATGACGACGGTCAGGCGCATCGGCGACCTCGTGTCGGAGATGGCGGTCAGTGCGCTTAACCGGCCACAGGGGCGGCGATCTGTTGATAGTTCGCCCCCAGACAGGTGACGGGGCGCTTTTTCGCCGTTATAGAGCGCACAAATGTTGATTTGTCCGCAGGCCGGACCATCCACGAGGATTTCCCAATGCCCGTTGCCATTCTCGATATGATCGTCATTGGCGTTCTTCTGGTGTCCGGCCTTCTGGCGATGCTGCGGGGTTTCACCCGCGAAGTGCTGGCCATCGCGTCCTGGGTGGTTGCAGCCATCTGCGCATATCTCTTCTACAAGCAACTCGTGCCGTTCTTCATGGAGAACGTCATCAAGAATGAGAAGATTGCCGTTCCGGCAGCCGCAGCCTCGATCTTCCTCGGTGCGCTGATTGTTGCCTATTTTGTCACGGCAAAGCTCTCCGACATGATCCTCGATTCGCGCATCGGCGCGCTGGATCGGACGCTTGGCTTTCTCTTCGGCGTGGCGCGAGGCTTCCTGCTGATGGTCGTCGCCTTCGGCCTTTTTGAAAAGCTGGTGGGCGAGAAACAGCAGCCGGTCTGGGTGGCCGAAGCGAAAACCCGCCCGATGCTGAAGTCGTCATCGGACAAGCTGATGGCCCTGCTGCCGGAAGACCTCGAACAGCAGGTGATGACCAAGCTGAAGAAGAACACCGGCGAAGAGCCAAAGGAGCCGCCGACGACGCCGCAGGCGCCGGCCCGCTGAGGGAGGCGTTATGAGCGACACCCATCACGACGTTTACGACACCGGCCTCGACACCGACCAGACTTTCGGGCGCGAGAGCGACGATCTCGGCGAAAAATGCGGTGTCTTTGGTGTTTATGGCCATGCGGATGCCGCTGCAATTACCGCGCTGGGGCTGCACGCCTTGCAACATCGCGGGCAGGAAGCGGCGGGAATTTGCAGCTTCGATGGTCAGCGCTTCTTTTCAGAACGCCGCATGGGGCTGGTCGGTGATCACTTCTCGCGCGGCGATGTCATTGAGCGGCTGCCCGGCAATGCGGCCATCGGCCATGTGCGCTATTCGACGGCGGGTGGCACAATCTTGCGCAATGTCCAACCGCTGTTTGCAGAACTGCACGGCGGCGGTTTTGCGCTGGCGCACAATGGCAACCTGACCAACGGCATGACGCTGCGGCGGGATCTGATCCGCTCCGGCGCGCTCTATCAGTCCACATCCGATACCGAAGCGATGCTGCATCTGGTGGCGCGATCCAGCCGCAACCGTTTCATCGACCGCTTCATCGACGGGCTCAGCCGGGTTGAAGGCGCCTATTCCTTCGTGGCGCTGACCAACAAGAAGATGGTGGGCGCGCGCGATCCGTACGGGTTCCGCCCGCTGGTGCTGGGTATGCTGGATGGCTGCTATATCCTTGCCTCCGAGACCTGCGCGCTCGACATTATCGGCGCGCGCTTCGTGCGTGATATCGAAGCGGGCGAGATCGTGGTGATCACGGACGAGGGCATCGAGTCGATCAAGCCCTTTCCGCAGCAGCCGACCCGACCCTGCATCTTCGAGTATATCTATTTCGCGCGACCCGATTCCATGGTTCACGGCCACTCGGTCTATGAAGCGCGCAAGGCGTTCGGCGCGGAACTCGCGCGGCAGGAACCGGTGGATGCCGATGTGGTGATCCCGGTGCCGGATTCAGGGGTTCCGGCCGCCATCGGTTATGCCCAGGCCTCGGGCATTCCGTATGAACTCGGCATCATCCGCAATCACTATGTCGGGCGCACCTTCATCCAGCCGACGCAGGCGGCGCGCGACACCGGTGTGCGCATGAAGCACTCCGCGAACCGTTCCGTGGTGACGGGCAAGCGCATCGTACTGATCGATGATTCCATCGTGCGCGGCACCACTTCGATGAAGATCGTCAAGATGATGCGCGAGGCGGGTGCCCGCGAGGTTCATTTCCGCATTGCCTCGCCGCCGATCAAGTTTCCGGACTATTACGGCATCGACATGCCGGATCAGCAGAAGCTGTTCGCCGCCAATCACTCGATCGAGGAAATGCGGCGCTTCATCGGCTGCGACAGCCTTGCCTTCATTTCGGTCGATGGCATGTATCGCGCGCTCGGCCATCCCGAAGGGCGCAATCCCGCCCGGCCGCTGTTTGCCGATCATTGCTTCACCGGCGATTATCCCACGCAGATCCGCGATCTCGTTGGCGAAGGCCCGAAACAGCTTTCCATGCTGGCCGAGGGGGGCTGATCGATGTCGAGACCGTTCGCGGGACGCGTCGCGCTTGTCACCGGGGCCTCGCGCGGCATCGGTCGTTCGGCTGCGCTGGCGCTGGCGGGGGCCGGAGCGCATGTCATTGCCGCAGCCCGGACCATTGGCGCTCTCGAAGCACTCGACGATGAAATCCGCGCGCTTGGCGGTACGGCGACGCTGGTGCCGATCGACCTCAAGGACCTTGAGGCCGTGGACCGCTTCGCGCCGGCCATCGCGCAGCGCTGGAGCAAGCTCGACATTCTCGTTGGCAACGCCGGGCTGCTGGGACCGCTTTCACCTGTGGCGCATATCGAGGACAAGACCTTCGATGATGTGTTTCGCGTCAACGTGACGGCGAATTTCCGTCTGCTCCGGGCGCTCGACCCCGCCCTGCGTGCCGCCGATGCTGGGCGCGTGCTGATGATCACATCCGGTGCTGCGCGCCGTGTGCGCGCGTTCTGGGGCGCCTATGCGGCGTCGAAGGCGGCGCTGGAAGCGTTGGTCCGGGCCTATGCCGCAGAGACGATGAATATCACCAACGTTCGCGCGATGTTGGTCGACCCCGGCCGGATGCGCACGGCCATGCGCGCTGCCGCCATGCCCGGCGAGGACCCTGAAAGCCTGCCCCACCCCGACAGCATCGCACCCGCGATCCTTAAGCTCGCCGCTCCGGATTGGACCGAGACAGGCAAGCTTTACGAGGTTTCGACCGGCGAGGTCATCGCCTACGAGCAGCCGCGCTAGACACGGGCGAAGGCTGAGCCGTCAGGCATTTTCGGCACCGGCGCGGCGGATCTTCTCCGCCCCCCCACACCGTTCACATCCGGAATACGCCGAAAGTCGTCTCTTCCACCGGCGCGTTGAGGCAGGCGGAAAACGCCAGCGCCAGCACGCGCCGCGTTTCCGAAGGCAGGATGATGCCATCATCCCACAGCCGCGCGGTCGCGTGGTATGGACTGCCCTCCTCCTCGTATTTCGCGCGGATCGGCGCCTTGAAGGCCTCCTCATCCTCGGCGGGCCAGGCGCGGCCATCAGCCTCGATGTTGTCGCGGCGGACGGTGGCCAGTACGCTCGCCGCCTGCTCGCCTCCCATCACCGAGATGCGGCTGTTGGGCCAGGTGAACAGAAAGCGCGGCGAATAGGCGCGCCCGCACATGCCATAATTACCCGCGCCGAACGAGCCACCGACCAGCAGCGTGATCTTCGGCACCCGCGCGCAGGCAACCGCCGTCACCAGCTTGGCGCCATCCTTGGCAATGCCGCCGGCCTCATATTGACTGCCCACCATGAAGCCCGAAATATTCTGGAGGAACAGCAGCGGAATCCGCCGCTGGCAGCAGAGTTCGATGAAATGCGCGCCCTTCTGCGCACTTTCAGAGAAAAGGATGCCATTGTTGGCGATGATGCCGACCGGGATACCGTGGATGCGGGCAAAGCCCGTCACCAGCGTCGTGCCATAGAGCGCCTTGAACTCGTCAAACGCCGAATCATCGACAATACGGGCGATGACCTCGCGGATATCGTACTGCTTCTTGAGGTCTGTCGGCACCAGCGCTTCAAGCTCCGCGGCATCGAACCGTGGCGGCACGGGATCGTCGAGATGGATGCCAGGCGTCTTGGTCGTATTGAGATTGGCAACGATGCGCCGGGCCAGAGCCAGCGCGTGCGTGTCATCCACGGCATAATGATCCGCGACACCCGACTTGCGCGTATGAACCTCGGCCCCGCCGAGATCCTCCGCCGAAACCACCTCGCCCGTCGCCGCCTTCACCAGCGGCGGCCCGCCGAGAAAGATCGTGCCCTGCCGGCGCACGATGATCGTCTCGTCGCTCATGGCCGGCACATAGGCGCCGCCTGCTGTACACGACCCCATCACCACCGCGATTTGCGGAATACGCGCCGCCGACAGCGTGGCCTGATTGTAGAAGATGCGCCCGAAATGCTCCCGATCCGGGAATACGTCCGTCTGATGCGGCAGGTTGGCGCCCCCCGAATCAACGAGATAAACGCATGGGAGCCGGTTTTCGCGGGCAATTTCCTGCGCCCGGAGGTGCTTTTTCACCGTCATCGGATAATAGGTGCCGCCCTTGATCGTCGCATCGTTGCAGACGATCATCACCTCCCTGCCCTCCACGCGACCAATGCCGGCAATCATGCCGGCGCCGTGAATGGCATCCTCATACATGTCAAAGGCGGCCAGCGAGCCGATTTCCAGAAAGGCCGAGCCGGGGTCGAGCAGCCGCAACACACGGTCGCGCGGCAGCAGCTTGCCCCGTGCCGTATGCCGCTCGCGCGCCTTGACATTGCCGCCGAGCGCCGCTTCGGCCCGTCGCTCTGCCAGGGTCGCCCGCAGTTCGGACCATGCCGCAGCATTGGCCGTCGCTTCGGGAGAGGTCGGGTCAAAAGTCGATTTGAGAATGGCCACGCAGGATCACCGATCATCGTTGTTCAGGCAAAGGTAGCGGCCTGCCGGGCGATCTGGCAACCAGCGTATTGGCGCAATGCACTTCGCATTTGGCCCAATGCCGTTCAGGCCTTCTTCTCATCCTCCTCCCTGAGGCGAACAGGGCTGGCGTTCTCATGAAACTTGCCGCGATTGTCGCGAATGGCAGCGCGGATCATGTCCATGTCGCGCGTTACATCCCCCGTCAGGTGAACGGTTGTGCCAAATCCGACGTACTTCTTCTCGAAGTTGATTTCCGCCACCTGAATCGGCACGCCCGCCGCCAGCGCGATACGATAGAAGCCGGATTTCCAGTGCTCGACCTTGGAACGCGTACCTTCCGGCGGCACGATGAGCCGCACCGGCTCCCTTGAATCACGAATGGCATTGGCCACCTGCTGCACCAGCCCCTGCGGCGCGGACCGGTCCACGGAAATGCCGCCCAGCCAACGCATTAGCCCGGCGAAGGGAAAGGGGAACAACTGCTTCTTGCCCAGCCAGTTCAGCTTGATGCCAAAATGGAAGGCCACCGCCTGCACGACGATGAAATCCCAGTTGCTGGTATGCGGATAGCCAATGATGATGCACTTTTCCGGCACGTTGACCATGGGCCGCACGGTCCAACCGGTCAGTTTGAGGCCGAGATCGGCCAGAAGCTTCAGCATGCGTCCCTTCCCTCGGCAGGCCATTTTTACGGCATGGTCTTGTCCGGCAATTCAGCCCGAAATCGCCGGCGAGGCAAGCGGGGAGCGGCAGCCCCGCACGGCGAACTTGCGCGCCCTATTCGTAGTGATCCTTCACGAGCCGGTCGAGCAGGCGCACGCCCCAGCCCGGGCCCCAGGAGCGATTGATGTCCGAATTCGGCGCGGCCATGCCGGTGCCGGCAATGTCGAGATGGGCCCAGGGCACATCGTTGACGAAGCGCTGAAGGAACTGCGCCGCTGTAATCGAACCGGCATAGCGACCGCCGGAGTTCTTCACATCCGCAAAGCGTGAGTCGATGATCTTGTCGTATTCCGGCCCCATCGGCAGGCGCCAAAGCTTCTCGCCAGTCGCCTTGCCGCTGTCGAACAGGCGCTGGGCGAGTTCGTCATTGTTGGAGAACAGGCCGGCATAATCCTGGCCGAGCGCCACCAGAATCGCGCCGGTCAATGTAGCGAGATTGACCATGAACTTCGGTTTGAACCGGTCCTGCACATACCAGAGCACGTCGGCCAGCACGAGCCGGCCTTCCGCATCGGTATTGATGATCTCGATGGTCTGGCCGGAGAGTGAGGTCACGATATCGCCGGGACGCTGGGCCTTACCGTCGGGCATGTTCTCGACCAGGCCGATGGCGCCAATGACATTGCACTTGGCCTTGCGCGATGCCAGCGCGTGCATCAGCCCGACCACGCAGGCCGCGCCCGCCATGTCGCCTTTCATGTCTTCCATGCCTGCCGCCGGCTTGATGGAAATGCCGCCGGTGTCGAACACCACACCCTTGCCGATGAAGGCAACCGGCGCGTCCTTGGCATTCTTGGCGCCGTTCCAGCGCATGATCACGACCTGGCTTTCTTCCGCAGAGCCCTGCCCCACACCGAGCAACGCACGCATCCCGATCTTGCGCATCTCCTTTTCGCCAAGAATCTCGATCTCGACGCCCAGCTTCTGCAACTGGCTGGCACGGCGGGCAAATTCCGTCGGGGTCAGCACATTCGGCGGCTCATTCACGAGGTCGCGGGCGATGATGATGCCTTCCGCAAGTCCGTCGCGCGCCTTGCCCTGCTTTTTTGCAGCGCCATGGTCGGCGAGATGCAGGGTCACTGCGCCGGGCAGGCCGGCGTCTTCGTCGGACTTCTTTTTCGTCTTGTACTTTTCAAAGCCATAGGCGCGCAGGCTGAGGCCAAGGGCGACATCGGCCGCTGCGGCTGCATCCGCGCCCGGAATATCAAGCAGGATGCTGGCGGTGCGTCCGGCGGGCAGCTTTGCAAACAGCTTTCCGCCCAGATTGGTCCAGTTGATCTTAGCGCGATCCGCATCGCTGCCCGTGCCGATCACGATCACGCGGCCCGCCGGCACATTCTGCGGCGCGACGAGATCCAGCGCGCTGCCGGCCTTGCCCTTGAACCCCTCGCCTTCCGCCGCCGACCGGAACAGGGCCGGAAATTCGGGCCCAAGCCGCCCGGCAACGTCTGGCAGGGCAAGCGTATCGCCCATGAACAGCAGCACCACGGGCTGGAGGCCGGCATCGTTTGAGCCATAGGAGACGGTGAAACCCTGCGCCATTGTGTTCTGTCCTTTCACGGGCCTGATGCGGCAGAAGGGCCGGCCTGACCTGCGGTGGAGCCCTTCCGAATCGCGCGGGTCGATTTTAGGGCGTCTCCCCGCAATTGGGAGAGGTTTGACGCGTGATGTCTGATCGGGCCGGACTTTTTTGCCACAGGAAGCGCCGAAGTGTCCGTCGCCGGCGCCGTGGCTCCAGACAATCGGGCGCGTCTGCCTTATCAATGCCGTGTTGCCGGATTTTGGATTCCCACCCTCGAAACACAGGACCTGCTTCCGATTGCCGATGAAGAGTATTGAGCGTTACATTTTCCGCACGGCGGTGAGTTCGTTCCTGCTGTGCCTGTTTGCGCTGACGGCAGTGATCTGGATCACTTCGGCGTTGCGCGAGCTTGATCTTGTGACCGGCAAGGGCCAGTCGCTCATGATGTTTCTCTACTTCACCATGCTGTCCATACCGGCGCTGGTGATGATCATCGCACCGCTCGCCCTGTTCATTTCCATCATCTACACGCTCAACAAGCTGAACAGCGACAGCGAACTGATCGTGATGAATGCCGCCGGCATTCCGCCGATGCGCATTCTGCGCCCGTTCCTCATCCTCACGATCATCGTGACGGTTCTGGTGGGAGCCATCACCGTCAAGATCATGCCGGACAGTTTTCGCGAGTTGCGCAATCTCGTCGCCAAGATCCGCGCCGATGTGATCACGCAGTTCGTGCAGGAAGGAAAGTTCATCTCGCTCGATCAGGGAATCACCTTCCACTATCGCGAGAAGGGCGCCAACGACACGATGCGCGGCATCATGTTTCAGGACCGACGCAACCTGAACCTGGTCACCACCTATCTTGCCGAACGCGGACGCATTATCGAGGTCGATGACACGCCGTATTTCGTGCTCGAAAAGGGCAGTATGCAGCGCCAGGACAAGAACCGCACCGAATCGGCGCTGGTGAACTTCGAGCGTTACGCACTCGATCTCGACCAGTTGAGCGAGGGCAAGGGGCCCATCGGCTATAAGCCGCGCGAGCGGACGACGACGGAACTGATGAGCCTCGACATGAGCGACGGCTACGTTCAGGCGCAATATGGCCGCTTCCGCGCCGAACTGCATGAACGGTTCTCCCAGCCGCTTTATGCGCTGGCGACACTGGGAATTGCCTTTGCCGCACTGGGCTCTGCCCGCACCACGCGTCAGGGCCGGGGTTCCGCCATGGCGGCGGCCGGGCTGGCGATGCTGATTCTGCGCATAGCCGGGTTCTGGGCCTCGTCACTGGCGGTGCGCAGTGCGGGTGGTGTCTTTGCGATGTATCTCGTGCCGCTGCTGGCGACAGTCATCGCCGGGCTGTTCATCTGGTGGTCGCAGGAGCGACCCAAAACGCTGGTTGCGCTGGTTGCGCGCGTCAGTGCGGAACTGGAGCGCCGTGGGATCGCAGCGCGCTGGCGCGCATTTGATCCGGTGAAACTGGTCCAGCAGTTCGTGCCGAAAGTCCGGCGTACATGATCCTGTTTTCCACGCTCAGCCGCTATTTTGGGAAACGGTTTCTCAGCGCCATTCTTGGCGTGTTTCTCACCGTATTCGTGCTGATCTTCACCATCGATCTGGTGGAACTGATGCGCCGCGCCGGCGAGGCGGAGGGCGCGACCACGCTGCGGCTCGCCCGGCTGGCCCTGTTCCGCACACCGGCTGTGGCTGAGCAGGTGCTGCCGTTTGCGATTCTGTTTGCGGCCCTTGCGACCTTCCTCCAACTCAGCCGCAAGCTGGAGCTGGTGGTGGCGCGCGCGGCAGGTGTTTCGGCCTGGCAGTTTTCGCTGCCGCTGATCGTGATCGCGGCGCTCGCAGGCCTGTTTGCAACTATGGTTTACAATCCGTTGGCGACCACGCTGAAGGATCGCGCCAATGAGCAGGAATCGGTGTTGTTCGGTCGCAAGGGCACCGGCGGCTCGGAAAAGGGCGTATGGTTCCGCCAGCGTTCCGTGGATGGCGAGGCGATTTTCCGGGCGGCCAGCCTCGACGAGAACACATTTTCCCTCAAGGATGTCACGGCTTTTGTCTTCCACACCGATGGAACTTTTCTGGAGCGCATTGAAGCACCAATGGCGGTTTTGACCGGAAATGCCTGGGTTTTTGAGAAGGCGCGCGTCCTTTCGGTCGGAATCGAACCGCAGATCGTCGACCGCTACCTGCTCGCCACCTACCTCACGCCGGCCGAGTTGCGGGGTGCGGTGGGACAGACACAGGCTGTGTCCTTCTGGTCGCTACCGACTGTTGTCCGCACACTGGAACTTGCAGGGCTCGACGCAACGCGGTATCGGCTGAGGTATCAGTCGTTGCTGGCGCGCCCGGCACTGCTGACGGCAATGGTCCTGATCGCAGCGTCGGTTTCCTTAAGGTTTATGCGGTCAGGTGGCTTTGCAGGAATGGTCTTGAGTGGCGTCGCAGCGGGGTTTCTGTTGTATGTGGCAACGCGCATTGTCGAGGATCTCGGACAGGCCGGGGTGGTGTCGACTGTCTTTGCCGCATGGGCCGCGCCGGTGATCGGTGGGTTGATGGGAACTTTGACGCTCTTGCATAGGGAGGACGGCTGATGCGCGGGGCTCGTAACCTCTCGCTCAAGCATCTTTTGCTTTCCGCAGTTGCCGCGGGCGCGATGACGCTCGCCGGTACGGCAGCGCTTGCCCAGGCCAAGAAGGACAAGCTTCTGGTCGAGGCCAACGAACTGATCTACGACCGCGAGAAGGACACGGTTTCCGCTGTCGGCAATGCCCAGCTCTATTATCAGGGCCGGACGCTGGAAGCCGACAGGGTGACCTACGACCGCAAGTCCAAGCGCGTCCATGCCGAGGGCAATGCCCGCATCACCGAAGCCAACGGAACCAAGTATTATGGCGACCGCTTTGAGCTGACGGACGATTTCAAGGACGGTTTCATCGATTCGCTCCGCTCGGAAGCGCCGGACAAGCAGCGCTTTTCGGCGGCGCGCGGCGAGCGGACAGACGGCGAGACGACCGTGTTCGACCGCGGCACCTATACGTCGTGCGAACCGTGCAAGGAGAATCCCTCCAGGCCGCCGCTGTGGCAGGTGCGCGCGGCGCGCATCATCCACAAGACATCCGAGCAGACGATCTATTACGAGCAGGCCACCCTGGAATTCTATGGCGTTCCGGTTGCCTACATGCCGATGGCCTGGGGACCGGATCCGACGGTGACCCGCAAATCCGGGTTCATGACACCGACCATCGTCTCGAAGAAGGCGATCGGGTACGGCGCATCGATTCCGTATTTCTGGGCCATTGCGCCGAATATGGACCTCACGCTCACGCCCACCTTCCTGTCCAAGCAGGGTGTGCTGATGCAGGCGGACTGGCGCCACCGGCTCGAAAACGGCATCTACACGATCCGCGCCGCCGGCATCTTCCAGAAGGATCCGAGCGAGTTCCTGCCCACACCCATTGGCCCCGGGGACCGGAACTTCCGTGGCTCGATCGAGACAACCGGGCAGTTCTTCCTGAACGAGCAGTGGCGCTTCGGCTGGAATCTGGCGGCCTCGACGGACAAGTTCTTTTACAACAACTACCGCGTCCGCACGGACACGCTGTCGAACATCATGGTGCGCGAATCGGTCTCGACCGCCTACCTTCAGGGCAAGGGCGAGCGGAGCTGGTTTGACCTGCGCGGCTACTATTTCCGTGTGCTGAGCCCCTATGACTGGCAGCGGCAGCAGCCAATCGTCCATCCCGTGCTCGACTACGACCGTCGCTTCCACAATCCGTGGCTGGGCGGCGAGATTCAGCTGACCGCGAACCTGACCAGCCTGTCACGCGAAGCGGCGAATTTCACTGGCCTGCCGACCGCCACGACCATCGGCCCCTATGGATCACCCTATCTGTTCACGGGCTACACAGCGAAGCACAAGAACGGCAAGGTTTATGCCTACAACTATGGCGAAGGCTGCCAGACCTATCGCCCCGGCTACTGCCTGTTGCGCGGCATCGGCGGCGATTATACGCGCGGCAGCATCGCGCTGAGTTGGCGCCGCTCGTTCATTGACCCTGTGGGCCAGGTTTGGACACCCTTTGCCGGTGTGCGCGGCGATGCTGCCTTCCTGGGGCTGAACAACAGCAATTATGTCTACAACACCGCGCTGGATACGGCGTATGGCAACGACAAGCAGCGCTATTTCCTGAGCGACAATACCGATTTTTCCGCCCGGTTCATGCCCACCATCGGACTGGACTATCGCTATCCGTTTATTGCGCGCGCCGCCGGCGTGACCCATCAGGTCGAGCCGATTGCCCAGTTGGTCGTGCGACCGAACGAGACCAAGATCGGCTTCATGCCCAACGAGGATGCGCAGAGCCTCGTGTTTGACGATACGCTGCTGTTCTCACCCAACAAGTTCTCCGGCTTTGACCGTGTCGAGGGCGGTACGCGCGCCAACATCGGCGTGCAGTATACCGCCACCACCGATACCGGCGCCTATGCGAACGTTCTGTTCGGCCAGTCCTATCAGGTTGGCGGCCGCAATTCCTTCGCCAAGGGCGATATGGTCAACACCGGTCTCGACAGCGGTCTTGAAACCCGCCAGTCGGACTATGTCGGTCGTGTCTCGCTGGTGCCGAACTCGATGTTCAACGTGACGGCGCGCGGTCGGTTCGATGAAAAGAACTTCTCGCTTCGCCGCATGGAAGTGAGCAGCAATGTCAATGTTGGCGCGTTCACGCTCGGGGTGAATTATGCGCGCCTCGCCGCCCAGCCTCAAATTGGCTATAATTTCCGGCGAGAAGGCATGTCGACGAACCTGACCGTTCGTCTCCCGCGTAATTGGTACGTAACCTCGTCGATCAATTTCGACATGGACCGTCACCTGTTCGACCGTGCCTACCACGAAGCCTATCCGACGCAGTATCCGACCTATAACAAGTCTCCGTTCCGTATCGCCTCGACTGTTCTGGGTGTCGGGTATCGGGATGAATGTACCGACTTCTCGGCGATGTGGGTGCGTTCGGTTAGCGATACCGTGCTGGATGGAACGGGCAAGTCCGGTTCGCTGTTCATGATGAGGCTTGAACTCAAGCATCTCGGTCAGACGCAGTATCGCACGACGACCGGCACGCTGGCGGTCACCGATCCGTACAGCGGCACCCAGTAAGGGGTTTCGCCTTTGACTTATCGTTCTAAAATGCCCGCCCTGGCCTGCGCTTTTGCCTTGGCCTCTCTGGTGACCTTTAGCCAGCCTGCCGCCGCCCAGCAGGTTGCAGCCTTCGTCAACGGCGATCCGATCACCAGCTTCGACGTTGAACAGCGCGCCAAGATCAATGGCGCCATGGGCAAGGGAGCCAATCGGCAGACGGCCCTCAGCGACCTGATCGAAGACAAGATCAAGATCGCCGAGGCGCGCCGCATCGGCTATCGCCTCTCCGAGGACAACGTGGACGATCAGATCACGCGGATTGCCCGGTCGAACCGGCAGACGCTGAATGAGTTCATGGCCAATCTGGCCCGCCTCGGCATCGAGGGGCATTCCTATCGCAGCAAGATCAAGGCCGAATACTCGTGGGATCTTGCGCTGGAAAAGAAGGTACAGGATGTCGGAAACGGCGATCCTGAAGTCGACAAGATCGTGGAAAAGAAGCTGAAGGAAGGGGCTGGAAAGGTCACTGATTTCGTGGTCCAGTCGGTCATCTTCGTGGTTCCGCATGGCACCAATCCCGCAGTACGCGAGCGGGATGCGAATGCCGCCCGGGCGCGCTTCACCGATTGCCAGACCGGTATCGAGGCCATGCGCCAGATCCGGGATGTTGCCATCCGCGCGCCCGTCAAGCGCGCCTCGGATCAGCTCTCGCCGCAGCTTGCCGCGCTGCTGCACAAGACCCCCGTCAACAAGACCACCCCGCCGATGCGTACCGAGCAAGGCGTCGAACTGATCGCCATGTGCGAGAAGATCGAGCGGATGGACACAGGCTCCGTGCGTGCCCAGGCCGAACAGGAAGTGAAACAGAAGCGTCGCGCCGAACAGGCAACGGCCTATCTGAAGGAATTGCGGTCAAAAGCTGTTGTCCAGACCGGCAGCGGCGCGACCATGCGTTGACATAACGTGGCCCAGATTGACGATTTGCCACCGCTGCGTGAGGTGATCCGGACGCATGGGCTGGATGCGCGCAAATCGCTTGGTCAGAATTTCCTGCTCGATCTGAACCTGACAGCACGCATTGCACGCGCGGCCGGTGATCTTACAGGGCGCACGGTGCTTGAAATCGGCCCCGGACCGGGCGGATTGACCCGGGCGCTGCTGGCCTCCGGCGCCGAGCACGTCATCGCCATCGAACGCGATTCCCGATGTCTGCCGGCGCTGGACGAGATTGCCCTTCGCTATCCCGGTCGCCTGACTGTCGTCGAGGGTGACGCGCTGACCATTGATCCCGTGTCCCTGATCGGCGACCGCCCGACGCGAATCGTCGCCAACCTGCCCTACAATGTCGGAACGCAACTACTGATCAACTGGCTGCGCACCGCGCCGTGGCCGCCGTTTTATGAAAGCCTGACGCTGATGTTCCAGCGTGAGGTGGCCGAACGGATTGTTGCAACACCCGCCAAGCCTGACGATTATGGCCGCCTCGGCGTGTTGTGTGGCTGGCGAAGCCATGCGCGCATCCTGTTCGATGTTGGCCCGGCCGCTTTTACGCCTCCGCCGAAGGTCACCTCCAGTGTTGTCGAACTGGTTCCCCGCCGCGAGCCCCTGCCCTGCGACCTTATCGCGCTGGAACAGATCACCGCCGAAGCCTTTGGTCAGCGTCGCAAGATGCTGCGCCAGAGCCTGAAACGGCTTGGCGACCCCGCGGGCCTGCTGGCGGCTGCCGGCATCGATGAGACGCGTCGGCCTGAAACGCTTTCCGTCGCCGAATTTGTGGGGCTGGCCAATGCGCTTGCCGCCCGGAAATCCACCTCGTGATTGATATCATCACCGCGATCCTGCCAATTTTCGTGATCATCGCCATCGGCTTTGCGCTGTTCCGCAATGGCATCCTGCCACCCGAAGCGGTGCGGGCGCTGGGCGCCTTCGTGCTCACCGTCGCCCTGCCGGCGCTGGTGTTCAAATCGCTCGCCCGGCACAGCTTCGCAGAGATCATCAACACGACCTACCTGCTCGCGTTCGGGCTCGGCACGGCGGGCACGGCGCTGATCGTCTTCTGCGTCGGCAAATTGCTGCTGAAGCGCGACATCACCGCCTCCGCGATCATGGCATTGGGGGCCGCCGCCGGAAACAGCGGCTTTGTTGGCTATCCGATTGCGGCCATCCTCATTGGCCCGCCGGCTGTCGTGGCGCTGGCGCTTTCGATGCTGGTTGAGAATCTGCTTCTGCTGCCGATCATGCTGGCTGTGGCAGAGGCCGGTCAGGGGGCCGGGCAGCCCCCCGGCGTCATTGCGCGCTCCATCTTCCGTTCACTGCTGCGCAATCCGTTGATTCTTGCGATCATCGCAGGCATCGCCGCTTCGTTGATCGGCTTCCGACTGCCGGCTCCGCTTGAAAAGTCCGTCGACATTCTGGCCGGCGCCTCTGCCGCCGTCGCGCTGATCTCGATCGGCGGTGCGCTGGCCCAGCTGCGGCTTGGCCACAAGTTTGAAGGGCTTCCAATCGTCGTGTTCGGCAAGCTGGTGCTGAATCCCGCGCTTGTGTTGCTGGCGCAGCTTGCCCTGCCGCCGCTTGAACCAAAACTGCGGCTTGCACTCATCATCATCGCGTCAGCGCCGATGATGACGATCTATCCGCTGCTGGGCGCCCGCTTCGGCCAGGGATCACAGGCGGCAGCGGCGCTGATGGTCGCCACCGTCCTGTCATTCATCACCATGTCGGGCTTCATCGCCTTCGCCGGCTAAGGCGAGAGCGACACGCGGTTGCCGCCGTGCCGTTCAATGCGCCCATCGAGATCGAGATCGAGCAGAATGGTCTGCACTTCGCGCAGGCTAACGCCCGAAAGCCGGGCGAGATCGTCAATGTCGACCGGCGAAGGCCCGAGCGCGGCAACAATGCGAGCCGCCGCGTTCTGCATATCCTCCGGCAGAGCGACCGGCTCCATGGGAGCCCGGCCCGCCTCCTCCGAGAGACCGCCCGGAATCACAGCTTCAGCAAGGCCATCCTCGCCGGCAAAGAGTTCATCCCACAGCGGCTCATTCTGATAGCGCGGCGTGCCGGCATCATCTTCGACGCCGTGCCGGTCAAACAGGTCCGGCGCCTCAATCATCGGGCGCAGTACCGCCACGACATCCTCGACACTGGCGCAAAGCGTCGCGTTCTGCCGCAGCAGGTCGTTGGTGCCCTCGGCGCGCGGATCGAGCGGTGAGCCCGGCACGGCAAAGACCTCGCGGCCCTGCTCCAGCGCAAACCGCGCCGTGATCAGCGAACCGGAACGCCGCGCCGCCTCAACAATCACGCTGCCATAGGCGATGCCTGAGATGATGCGGTTGCGGCGGGGAAAATCACGACCGCGCGGCTCCCAGCCGAACGGCATTTCCGAAATGACCAGACCTTGCTCCGCGATCCGCTCCAGAAGTGGTACGTTTTCAGGTGGATAGGGCCGGTCGAGCCCGCCCGCCAGTACGGCGATTGTGGCAAAGCCGATCGACGCCTCGTGTGCGCGCGTGTCGATGCCCCGCGCCAGGCCGGAGACGATGCCGAAGCCCTGCTCTGTCAGCCCCTTCGCCAGCCTGTCCGTGAAGCTCTTGCCGACCGCCGATGCATTGCGCGAGCCAACCACCGCCACGAATGGATGGCGCAAAATCTCCGCCGATCCGCGCATCGCCAGCAGCGGCGGGCGGCCGTCCACCGTCTTGAGCAGCGGCGGATAATCCGGCTCGCCCATGGCAACGATGCGCGCGCCGTGGCGGCGGGCGATGTCGAGTTCCCGCTCCGCATCGTCCACCGTGGGAATGCGGACATGCCCCTTGCCGCGCGCGGCCAGAAGGCCCGGCAAGGCTGCTAGCGCCTGCCCGGCGCTGCCATAACGGTTGAGCAGTTCGCGGAAGGTCAGCGGGCCTATGCCCTCGGTCCGCGTGAGGCGTAGCCAGTCAATCCGCTGGGCTTCGGTCAGCGACAAACCGCCCGGGCGAGCGCTCATCCCTTCTGTCCGATCTTGCCTTCGGTGCCGGCAAGCAATCGTTTGATATTATCCTCGTGCTTCCACCAGAGCAGCGCGGCCATGACCACGAACAGCAGCGCCGGCGCCCCGCCCGAAAACCACCAGACGGCGAGCGGCGCCAGCGCGCTCGCTCCCAGCGCACCGGCAGAGGAATATTTCGTCGTAAACGCAATCGCGAGCCAGATAGCCGCCGCCACAAGGAAGGCCGGCCAGGAAACGGCCAGAAGCACGCCGAGATAGGTGGCCACGCCCTTGCCACCCTTGAAGCGGAGCCAGACCGGAAACAGATGGCCGAGAAAGGCGCACAGGCCCGCAATCAACCCGGCGTCTGGCCCCCAGAGATGCCGCGCGATCAGCACCGCGACCGTGCCTTTCAGCGCATCGAGCAGCAGGGTCGCCAGCGCGAGGCCCTTGCGGCCCGTCCGCAGAACGTTCGTTGCGCCGATGTTGCCCGAACCGATGGTGCGAATGTCCTGCGTACCGGCGAGCTTCGTCAGCACCAGGCCGAACGGAATGGAGCCGAGAAGATACCCGAGGATGGCTGCGCTGATGAGACCCATGGATGCCCCTTTCGTCGCCCCAAGGTGGCGCTAATCGAGCGTGAAGACAACCGTTCCCGCAACAATCGTCGTCAATACGCGGCCAGACATCCGCGCCTCGTCAAACGGCGTGTTGCGGCAGCGCGAATGGAGCGCATCGGCATCGACCACCCACGGCATGTCGGGGTCGAACACGACGAGATCCGCCGGCTCGCCCTTTTGCAGCCGCCCGCCCGGCAGACCGAGCAGTTCGGCAGGCCGCGTCGACATGGCGTGGAGCAGACGCGGCAGGCTGATATGCCCGGCATGGACCAGCCGCAGCGCCGCCGGCAACATGGTTTCAACGCCGATGGCTCCGTTGGCGCATTCCACGAAGGGCTGGCGCTTGGCTTCTACATCCTGCGGATTGTGATCGGACACGATGACATCAATGACGCCATCGGCCAGCGCCTGCACCAGCGCAAGGCGCTCATCCTCGGTGCGGAGCGGCGGCGAGAGCTTCAGGAAGGTGCGGTATTCGCCAATGTCGTTTTCGTTGAGGCTCAGATGGTTGATCGAGGTGCCGGCGGAGAGCGGCAGTCCGGCCTTTCTGGCGGCGCGGACGAGATCGATCGAATCCGGGCAGGTGACGACCGAGGCGTGATAGCGCCCGCCGGTCATCTTCACGATGCGGATGTCGCGCTCCAGCACGATGGTTTCGGCCTCGCGCGGTACGCCCGGCAAGCCCATGCGGGTCGCGAACTCGCCCTCCGTCACCACGCCCTCGCCAACCAGCGAGGGGTCCTCAAGGTGCTGCATCACCAGCACGTCGAACATCGTGCCGTAGCTGAGCGCGCGCCGCAGTACCTGCGCATTCATCACGGAATGGGTCGCATCAGTGAACAGAACGGCGCCCGCTTCCCTGAGGAGACCGAATTCCGTCATTTCCTTGCCCTTAAGCCCCTTGGTGAGGGCTGCGGCAGGATGGATGCGGATGGATGCCGTCGCGCGCGCGCGGCGCAGCACGAAGTCGACGATGGGCGCTTCGTCCACCACGGGGTCGGTGTCCGGCATTGTGACGATGGTGGTAACGCCGCCCGCAGCAGCCGCTTCGGAAACCGAGCGCAACGTCTCGCGATAATCCGCGCCGGGTTCGCCGGTATGTACACGCATGTCGATGAGACCGGGTGCAACCACCGCGCCGCCGCAATCGCGCACCTCGACATCGGCGCCAACTGCGGCGGCAGTGACGCCGGGGCCGAGATCGCGGATCAATCCATCCTCGATCAGAAGACCACCGTGCTGTTCGGTTCCCGATGCGGGGTCGATCAACAGGGCATTCGTCAGCATCACCGGGCGGCGGTTGATCTCAGACATCGTGGGTATTCCTGCGGGCAGAGGGCGACAGAAAGCGCAGCCAGAACCAGACCAGCGCGACAAAAAATACAATCAGAACGGCTCCCAGCACGCCGATCAGCGCCACAAGCCAGAACGGAACGCCCGAATCGGCAGCAGCATAGACAAAGGCGCCGACAGCCAGCGCCATGCCAACGGCCACGAACCGCGCCTTGGCCCGCACCGCACCGGAAACCAAGGCCATCAGCGCGGGATCGACGGGGCGTTCGGCCTCTTCGTCATTCATCCGTTCGGCATCCGGTGGGCCAGTGCCTCCAGCACCGCCATGCGGACAGCCACACCCATTTCCACCTGCTCGCGGATCAGCGATTGCGCGCCATCGGCCACATTGGAGGAAATCTCGACACCGCGGTTCATCGGGCCGGGATGCATGACCAGCGCATCGGGCTTCGCATAGGCGAGCTTTTCGCGGTCCAGCCCGAAATAGTGGAAGTATTCCTTCATCGAGGGGACAAACGATCCGTTCATCCGCTCGCGTTGCAGGCGAAGCATCATCACGATGTCAGCGTCCTGCAACCCCCTCTTCATGTCCGTGAACACCTCGACGCCAAGCCGCTCCAGCCCCTTGGGCAGCAGCGTCACCGGCCCGACACAGCGTACCCGCGCGCCCAGTGCCGAGAGGCAGATGATGTTGGAGCGGGCGACGCGCGAATGGGCGATATCGCCGCAAATGGCGACCGTCAGCCCCTCGATCCGCCCCTTGTTGCGGCGGATGGTCAGCGCATCAAGCAGGGCCTGCGTCGGATGTTCATGGGCGCCGTCGCCGGCATTGATGACCGCGCAATCAACTTTGCGGGCCAAAAGCTGCACGGCGCCGGCGGCATGGTGGCGCACCACGATCACATCCGGCCGCATGGCGTTGAGCGTGATCGCGGTATCGATCAGCGTCTCGCCCTTCTTCACGGAGGAGTTGGCAACCGACATGTTCATCACATCGGCGCCAAGCCGCTTGCCGGCCAGTTCGAACGAGGCTTGTGTACGGGTCGAGGCCTCGAAGAACAGGTTGATCTGCGTTCGACCGCGCAGCGTCGCCTTCTTCTTTTCAATCTGGCGGGAGGTGGCCACTTCCTCTTCGGCGGCGTTCAGCAACGCCTCGATATCAAGGCGCGACAGCCCCTCGATCCCGAGAAGGTGGCGGTGGGGAAAGGCGGAAAGGGTCGACGGCTCGGTGCTCATGTCGAAGACGAGGCTGTACGCGCCCACCCCCCGCCCTGCAAGGGCCAATCGGCGTTCTCAACCGAAAAGCGATCTCAGGCCGCCATCTCCCGGTTCGGATCATAACGCTCCACGCTTTCATCGAGCAGCGCGTTGTTGCGTTCGCGTAAGGCAGAGGCCGCCTCGTCGTAGAGGAACGGCAGGAATGCAAAGCGCCGCCCGGCGGTGACGCGCGAGACCATGTGCAGCAGCGAGCAGGAAAAGATCACCGCGCCCCCCGCCGGCGCCTTGTAGCCGCGCATCCCATATTCCGGGAAGATCACCTCGCCCCCCTCGAAGTCATCCGTGAGGTTGATCGAGACGGCAAAGCGCCGATGCGCGGTGCCGGCGGTCGTGTTGTCGCGATGGGCACGGAAATGCCCGCCGTCTTCTGCGGAATAGCAGCCGATGAGGTAACGCTCCATGCGCGTCACCTTAAATTGATGGACCTTGAGAATCTCGGGCACGATACGCCGCTGCACCCATTTCTGGGTCAGGCGCATCAGATCGACATCCTCGATCATGCAATCCTTGCGGCGCTTGTGGCTGAAATCGATCCGCCCGACCGTGCGACCGCCCTCACTGGTCATGAAGCCGGTATCCTCGCCGCCATGCTGTCCGTAATAGTCGATCAGCATTTGGCGCATCTCGGGATTGAAGACATCCGGGATAATCAGGATCGGGGCTGGAACCTCGAACCCCGCATGAAACCCCGGCTTTGGCAGACGGGCCAGCGCGGAAAAGACCGCAACGTGATCAGCGCCGCTCTCATCAAAATTCCAGATCCTGGCAATGCGCAAGGTCGGATCGAGCAGGACCCATTGGCAGCGCACCGGCACTGACGTGCCATGTGCAGAATTTGTCGGGAGTGCACCGTACAACTGGCCGATCACGCCATTGTAATCGAGAAAATGGCGGATGCCGGGATAGGCTTCCACGATACGCGCCTCGCGTTCGTCATTCGCATCGTGCGTGACACCGAAAAACGCCAGATGATCATCGTCGAACAGGCGCCTGTGCCGTGCGACTGCCGCCAGCGCGGCGCGCCCCTCGTTTGTGCCGGCGGAGGCAAAGAAGCACAACAGGATGTAACGCCCCGCTGCAACATCGATATTGAAATCACCGCCGGCCAGGGAGCGTTGCCGGAACCAGGGCGCAGGGTCGCCCGCTGCAAGGACAACGTACTTCCGTGTCTCCGGATTTCCCATCGGGGCATTCCCATTTTCATTCGCGATCTTAGTAAATTCATCCAATCGTGATTTGGTTAATGCCGCGTTGATGCTCCGGGCTGATCGCAGGGAACACATCCTTAAGCCTGTCACAGGATTGCGACCCGCCATTAGGCCTGCCTTCAACCTCTTCGCGCAGACTGTCCGGAAATTGCAGGAGCGCGCCGTGCATACACCGTCCAGCCCCTTTCCGGAGTCCGTCAAAGCGACGGAACAGGGCCTTGTTGCACGGTTGCGCGGTGTGCTGGCACGGCATCGCGGCCCGCTGGCTGCGCTGGTGGTGCGTATTTCAGCTGCCGGCCTTGCCTATGTTCTGCAAATCACAATCGCGCGTTATCTTGGCGCCGATGAATACGGCGTCTTCGCCTATGCTTGGGCCTGGGTGCAGATTGGCGGCTTTGCCGCGACCTTCGGCCTGTCGCAGATTGCCGTGCGATTTCTCGCGGAATATTCGCAGCGGAACGAAACCGCACTCGCCGTCGGCTTCATCCGTTTCAGCCTGCTGGCCGTTACTGTCGGCGCGGGATTGGTCGGCCTTGCCGGGCTCTACTGGCTGAACGGACACCCCGATGCGTTCGGCCAAGAATTCCATAAGTCGCTGATGCTGATGTTCGTTACCGTGCCGCTGTTCGCCCTCGGCGATCTTGCAGAAGGCTATGCCCGCTCGCATGGCTGGAGCATGTTGGCGCTGGCGCCGCCCTACATCCTGCGGCAAGCCCTGATGGTTCTGGCGGTTCCGGCTGCCTGGGCCGTCGGATTTCCGGCGACAGCGACGCTCGCCATGACGGTTGCTCTTGGCGCAACGGCCTTGTCCACACTTCTGCAATTGATCATGACGCTCCGGCGCCTGATCCCTGCCGGTGCGTCCCCGATCACCGCGACCTATGCGCTGCGCGACTGGCTTGTTGCCGCCTGGCCCGTGTTTCTTGGCGATGTGGCGCAGGTTCTGCGCCAGAATGTCGATATCATCGTTCTGGCGATGTATGTCGAGCCACACCTGATCGCGCTCTACTTCGCCGCAACGCGCATCGCCTCCATACTGGGGCTGATCGAATTTGCCGTGGGCGCGGCGGCTGCGCACCGATTTGCAAGGGTCGATGCCAACACCAGCAGCGCTGAACTGACCATGCTGGTGCGGCAGACCTGCCACCTCACCTTCTGGCCCACGCTGATCGGCGCGCTGATCATCTGCGCCCTGGCGCCGCTGATCCTGACGCTGTTCGGCGAGGCTTATGCCGCCGCTGCCCCGGTCGTCTACATTCTGGCGGCCGGCTACACCTTCCGCGCCCTGATCGGACCGGCAGAGGAACTGCTGATCATGCGGGGGTTTGGCCGCTCAGCCATGCTGTCGCAGTTCATCGGGCTTGAAATGACGGTGATCATGGCCTGGCAATATGTGCCACAGATCGGCGTTCTCGGTGCGGCCCTCGGTCATTTCGGCGCGCAGTTCGCCACCACGATCATGCTGGCCTTCTGCTGCCGGAAGCTGACCGGTGCCCTGCCGCTTCCCCTTCCCACAAAGACATCCTGACCAGGAGCCTGTAGATGCTCTACGCGCGCCAATGGGAACTGCATCCCGCCCTGCCCTACGTTGCGGAATGGACGACGACAGCCCGCCTTGCCACGCAGATCGACCGCTGGCGCGCGCTGGCTGCGGCCGCCATCGAGCCGAACCCGTTCTATGAGCCTGAGTTCCTGCTCGCTTCCGCCGAACACATCGAAAAAGCAGAGATCCGCTGCATCGCCATCTACAGCGATGGCGCCCATGACAGTGACCTGATCGGTCTGTTTCCGATGAAGCGCGCCCAGATCATGCCTGGTCTGCCGCTGCCGGCGCTGGAATTCTACCGCAACATCTATTGCACGCTGACCGTGCCGCTGATTGCCGGTTTTGACCCGGCGGGCGTGTGGCGGTGTTTCCTCGACGCTTTGGCCCGCACCGAGGGCGCAGCCCGCACACTGCTCGCGCCCTGTATGCCATCGGGGCGCGCAGCCTTCGCCGCGCTTGAAACCACGCTGGCTGCCACGGACCGGGCAATGGAGATCGTCCATCGCCACAACCGCGCTGCGGTCGCGAATGTCACCAGCTTTGCACGCTACATCGAACAGTACGGCACCAAGCGCAACAAGGACATTCGCCGCCGGGAACGACGCCTGCACGAACTCGGCACAGTCGATATGCGCACCGTGCGCGACCCCGAAGGCAAGCGTGCCGCCCTTGCCGAATTCCTGCGCATAGAGGCTTCGGGCTGGAAAGGGCAGGAAGGTTCGGCCATGGCCTGTTCGCCCGCCAGCAAGGCGCTGGCCGAGGCGACCTTCCTTGCCGATTGCGCGGAGTTCGATGTCCTGTCCGTGGATGGCAAGGCCATCACTGTGAACGCAAATCTGCTGCGCAATGGCGTCCTGTTCACAATGAAAACTGCCTATGACGAGGCGTTTCACCAGTTCAGCCCCGGCATCATGCTGGACCTGTACCACATCCGGAACCTTGCCGAGCAGCCAGAGCGCTATACGCGTATCGATTCCCTGGCCATTCCCGGCCATCCCATCGAATCGCGCTGGTGCGATAAGGAAGAGATCGCGTCCCTCGTCATTGACACGACCGAACATGCCGGACCTTCCCACGCCCGCACCATGGCCGGGGTTCTGCGCGGCATCGGCCAGATCAAATCCTGGGTTAAAGAGCAGATCGCCGCCCGCAAAGGCTAGAGTGATGGCTTATGAACAGGGGCGCTGTTGACGGCATTTTGATGCGGAACTGACCATGAAATGCCCTCCTTGCCGGGCTCCCCCCGGCAAGTCCGTCATCGAATGGCCATCGAGCATCAGTATGTCGCCCATCGTGCGGGGATGCAGGGCGATGCGCGCAAGCGCAGTCCGCGCTGACAACAAGGCTTGCCAGCCGCGCGCGGGTCAGGCATACACCGGCCTCGGGCCTTGCCCGTGCGGAGACGTGGCCGAGAGGCTGAAGGCACTCGTTTGCTAAATGAGCATACCCTGAAAGGGGTATCATGGGTTCGAATCCCATCGTCTCCGCCATTTCATTTTAGTAAGTCATTGCTTTTATTATTTTATCCCGATCATCGCTGGCCGTTAACCCCCATTTTACCCCACATCCTGTATCGGATTGCCGCGTGTGTTCGCGCATTCCTTCGGACATGATCATCGCGGCTTAGGGCTGGAATTGCGCTGTGTGCGGCTCTTGATCGCGCCCAACAGGAACAGGCGGCAGCGGGGTCGGTTTCATCCGCCTCATTCCCCTCAACGTTTTGATATTGTTGGTCTATTTATCCGTTTAGCTTGACTTTTTCGCCATGCTCTGCTATTGTTCACTGATGATGATCGCTGTTGATGCGGCCCTTCGCTGTGCGCGGGCGGCAGGCTAAGACCTTAAGCGAAGCCGATATCAGGCGCTTGTTGAGCGTCGCAACGACCTCCAACTCCCCAAAACGCAACCGTGTGATCGTGCTGCTCAGCGTGCGTGCTGGGCTGCGCGCCGGCGAGATCGCTCAGCTCGAATGGCCGATGGTGCTGGATGCGGCGGGCAAGATCGGGGCGCTGGTGATCCTGCCCGGTCGAATCGTCAAATACGGACTTGGACGGCGGGTGCCGATGCATCGCGAGCTGAGGACGGCGCTTGTCGCGCTGTGGCGGGAGACGCGGCAGGCGCGAGGGGCGGAGCGATTGGGCCCGGTGATCCGGAGCCAGCGCGGCGGGGCGATGAGCGCCGGGGGAATCGTCAACTGGTTCACAGAGGCCTGCCGTGCGGCGCGGCTTGAAGGCTGCTCGTCTCACTCGGGGCGGCGCACGTTTGTCACGCGGGCAGCGCGGCTGGTGTCGCGGGCGGGTGGCTCACTGAGGGATGTGCAGCAACTTGTTGGCCATCGCTCGATCGAGACAACGCAGGGCTACATCGACGGCGATCACGACGCCCAGCGGCGGCTGGTCCGGATGATGTGAGCGGTGCTGGACCCGAACCTCGGACAGTCGTGATGACAGGAGCAGTGATGGAAGAGCGTTAAGAACAAAGAGCGAACTCATACGATGCGCTACCCACGCGGATTGCGGCGCTGAACGACGCACTGCGCCGAACAGGCCGGGGCGGCCGGGTCGTTCTGACCAATGGCGTGCTGGCCAAGGGGGTGCGGTTTACCGCTCTGGCCGTGACAGCGGTGGCCAGGTTTGCGGCGTTCAATGCCAACAATGATCCCTATGGCGAGCATGATTGCGCTCTGACCGAGGTCGAGGGCACGACGGTGCTCTGGAAGATTGATTGCTATGACACGGCTCTGACGGGCCATTCGCCAGACCCGGCCGATCCCGAGGTGACCTGCCGGGTGCTGACGATCATGCTGGCAGATGAGTACTGACGTGGCCCAGCGGTTCGACACCCCGCGTGTACCGGGTGAACGGCGTCGATCTGCTGATGGCGGTTCAGCCTGCGCCTGGCGTCAGACGTTGCGCCCCCATCGGCAGGGCGAACTCGACAGCCTCTGCGGGATCTATGCGATCCTCAACGCCTTGCGCTGGGCAGCGGGTCCTGAGGTGATCACGGCGCGCATCACGTCAGGCCTGTTCTGGTTCCTGACCGACCAGGCCATTAGGGAACAGGGCAATCTCGGGCTGTGCAGCGGTGGCATCGGCCTCCTGCATCAGCGCCAGCTCATCAAGCGGGCGATCGCCACTCTCGCCGCCGAGCATCGCTTGCGCTTTGGCTATGACCTGATGCCCGCTGCATCCCTCGCTTGCCTGGGTGATCCCGATGCGCCCCTGGCAATCACGATGGCCGATCACGAGGCGATCATCCTCAACCTCAACTACACCGAGTGGCATTGGAGCGTGCTGCAGGCGGTTGTCGGCGACAGGCTCAAGCTCTTCGACAGTGTCGGCTGGCGGAGTTTGCCACGGCGGCGGCTGACCTTCGGCACGTCTTTCGTGCTGCGCTTCCTCGGTCGCATCCCGCGCAAAGCGTCAAAGCGGCGGCGGAAGGCCAAGACGACAGGTCCATCCTCGCCAACGGAAACACCATGAGCAGACGACTGGCCAAGGGCTTGATCGACTGGCTGGCGCAGGCAGGCGATCCATCGATACCGCGCGTGATCATCACCGAGGTCAAGGACGCTTCGCTGACGTTCCGGCTCAAGGGCTACCCATCAGCCCATGTCGGGCGCCTCTCCTCCTCCAACCTGTCGATTGGCGTTCTGGAGAACGGTGAGATCTGGGACCTTCTGCTGGATCTTGATTGCGTGCCGTTGGTCACGAGCGATGGGGTTGTGTGCGCACTGTGTCCTGAAGACCAGCGCACGCCCCTTGCCTCGATCGCCGACCTTCACGTCGATCATCTCTTCAAGCCCTTTGGTGATCGGCTAACCACCCGCTTGAGAAGTGGCTCGGCTTTTTTTGAACAGTTTCGGGGCGTTTCTTAAGTGGATTTCTGCCTCGGTTAAGCGGCCATCTGGATTGATGGCAGCGCATTGAAGTAGCGCCTCGTCCGGCGTCACCCGGTCAAGGCTCGAGTGGGAGGGAAGCCCTCACCGCATCGCAAAAAGCTCCTGGTGGAAATGGCGAGCGACGTTGATGCCGCGACCGGAAAAATCACGACGTAACGCTTCACCAAATCCTGCCGGGCCGCAGAACCAGAAGCTTGCCCCCTGCCATTGCGGGACCAGTTCGCGAATCCGCTCGGCGGTGAGGCGACCGTCGCGTGCATCGATGAAAATATGCAGTTCGACATCCGCTGCGGCAGCATCCGCGCGCATCTTGTCGAGTGCGGTTTCATCGACTTCGCGTGTCGTGTGAAACAGGTGCACCTTCTGGGTCGGGCCCGCACCGCGCAAACGCTGCTGGGCCAGATATTTCATGCGCGCGACAAAGGGCGTGATGCCGATGCCGCCGCCGATCCATATCTGGGCAGGCCGGTCGTCGGTGAAATCAAAACAGCCATAAGGGCCTTCGATCCTGACGGGCATGCCGACTTTCAACGTCTGCACCAGACGGCGCGTATGATCGCCAAGCCCCTTGGTGATGAAGGTGATCTGCTTGGTCGTCTCATCCCAGGCAGAAGCGATGGTGTACGGATGAGCGCCCTCCGCTGCATTCGACATGGCGAAGGCGAATTGTCCCGGCCGATGTCCAGGCCAGCCCTGCGGCAGGGAAATCGCCGTTTCCAGGACACCTAGCGGCTCATAATACTGCATGGATTGCAGCTTGCCCTGAACGGCCTTGCCCGCGCCAACGCGGCGGAACAGCACGACCAGCGCCGCCCATGTGCCATAGGCCAGCAACACCGCCATCATCAGCCCCAGCGGGGTCAACCATTGGGTGAATTCCAGCAAAATGACGCTGTGGAAGACCAGCACAAGATAAGCCAAAGCCAGAATGCGATGGACCTTGAAGAAGACGTGATAGGGGATGCGCTGCACCAGCGAGATCACGATCAGCGCTATCGCGATATAGAACGGCCACTCCGAGATGTCTTCGGCAACGCCGCGGTATTCGCGAAACAGGGCCTGAAGCGAAAAGTCGACCTGCTGCGCCGCATCGGCCTTGGCTGCGCCGCCGCGTGGCGGACGGGTCAGCCAGCCAAGTTTCACCGCCCATTTCGTTCCCTGCGCGAAGAGAAAGTGCGTCAGTGCAAGCACCAGCGCGCCGATACCCAGCCATTTATGCAGGCGATACATCTTGTCGAGCCCGCCGATCCAACGTTCCGGCCACGCCGGGCGCAAGGCGAGGATCATCGCCAGGCTCATCATAACCATGGAGATGACGCCAGTATATTGAACGGCGATAGTACGGAACGGAAAATAGCTGTTCGGCAAAGGGAATGGCCACGCAGAAAGTAACCAGACCAATGAGGCCAAGCCTGTCAGCCACCAGAAATAGCTCTTGACGCGATACATATCGTATTCCTCTGCCGCATATTTGGCAATTTTTGTGCTAATGGGCTCAAATATTTCCAGCCGCAAGTGAAAAATCTTTAACATAATTATATCTGATTGGTAAGCTATGCCCTGCGTATGCCGAATGCGTGCCGGGCGATCGGCGCGTCCGAATGGACTGCCAACGACACCTGTCCCGCCTACCGCACGTGCGATCAGGTCAAACCTGGCGTTGTCATGTTCCACGAAGCCGCCCCAGCCTATGCGCACCTCGCCATTCTGCGCCAGCTCGACACCCGCCACACCCTCGCCGTCATCGGCACCAGCGGCGAGGTCCTCGACATCAACCATCTCGTCGCCACCAGTCCCGCCGGCCGCAAGGTCCTCAACAATGCCGAGCGATCCTTCGCCATCCCCGAGCGCATCTTCAACGAGGTCATCTACGCCCCCGCAACCGAGGCTATCGACAGGGTGATCAGGGGGGAATGAGGCGGGCTGTCAAAGCCTCGTCGCCTCAATACCGGATCGAATATGAAGCAGAATGGCGGGGATGGGGGCCGATTGCAGACTGACCGGTTCTGGTCGAAAAACTGAAAAAGCTGACGATCCGGTTTCGACGCAAGGCCAGTCATTCAGCCTAGAGCGCCGATCGCTCAAAACCGGGAATAGACCTTGGGACGTTTAACTCAACCTCGACGGGGCAGTGATCGGAACCGGTCCTATCCGAAACGTGCCGGCACGCGACGAGGTTTCCTCTCAGCGCTTCTTCGACGAAGACGTAATCGAGCCGCCAGCCAATATTCCGTTCCCTAACAGTCGAGCGCATGCTCCACCAAGTGTAGTGGCCTCCGCTGGGCTCGAACTGCCGGAAGGCGTCCACAAATCCAGACGAGATCAGCCGGTCGACCCACGCGCGCTCTTCCGGAAGGAACCCAGCGTTGCCGACGTTGGGACCCGGGTTCGCGAGGTCAATCTCGGTATGGGCGACATTGAAGTCGCCGACCAAGACTAATGGCCGGCCTGCCGCCCGCTTGCCGGCGATGAAGACGTCGAGAGCTTCGAGGAACGAGACCTTCTCAGCGACGCGCTTCAACTCGCGGTGGCTGTGGGGCGCATAGACGTTGACAAGGCTGAACGTGTCAAAATCCACGGTCAAGACCCGGCCCTCGACGTCGGAGCGATGACCAATCCCGCGCGTCACGCCGCGCACCCGCAGGCCGTCGCGGACCAGGGTCGCGACGCCGCTGTAACCGCCTCGCTCAGCCGAGTTCCAAAGCGCGATGTAGCCCTCGAACCAGTTGGTCGTGAGCAGATCCTCCTGCACCTTCACTTCCTGGAGGCAGACGACGTCGTTCCCGGCCAGGCGCAGCCAGGCCTCGAAGTCGTTGCGGACGCTCGCACGCAAACCGTTCACGTTCCAGGTTACGACCTTCACCGCAAGATCACCTCGTTTCAGGTGCGTCGCTGTTGAGAGGCATACTTTCCACCATTTGTCTGACAAAGGCGGCGGCGACGGCCGATGCATAAGGCTGCCAGGACTTCTCCTTACCGTCGTTTGCATAGTCGCAGATACCCCGTACTACGATATATCCGCGCTCCACCTGCCAAGCGGCCTCCGCGATGCCTGACCCCTCCATTTCGATGGCTACGATATCCAGCTCGTCGCGCAGTCGCTCGCGTTCCTCGGCCGACTTGATTACGGCATTGCCACTGCCGATTCGTCCGTTGTGGGCGAACGGGCGCCCCTTTACCCGCCGCTTGTCTTTGATGCGTCGCGTGGCTGATGCCGCCTCGTCGCCCACGCTATCCTTGAGGACATCCTTCGTGGGCCTCTCGCAACCTGTCACAGTGCAGATTTCGTCAACGTAGCCCCAGTAGGCCTGCAGTGGAATTTGTGCCTTAAGAAGATCCTTCGAGAGCGTCGACCATGCCTGCGACGCTGCACGAGGCGGCGGCTTGTGTTGGAAACCGGCGTCGGTCACTTTTCCCAAATCGGACTGGACGATGCCGCTCTCGTCGGCGACGACGACGTCGCCCAGCCGGACGTCCTTTTGCCCTTTCTTTAGCCCAGGCACACCGCCGGCGATGCCAACCATGATGAGCTCTTGGACGGATTTGAAGTCCTGGAGCAACCGCATGGCCTGGGCGGTGGCCTTGTTGTTGCCCACGCCGGCCATGATGAGCACGACCTTGTGGCGGCCACCGCCATACGCATCGATGTAGCCCGGCAGATATTCGCGGTAACCATTGGCGTCCCGCTTGCGGATCGGCCTGCCTTGGTCCTTGAGGATGGCTTGCGCAGCCCTGTACTCGACATCCAGTGCGACGACGATGCCAAGCGTCGCCGGAAAGTTCTGCTCCATGTCCCTAGCCACCCTTTCCATCTGTTTGCGCATTGAGTATGCACGGCTAACCATATGCAAACAGATCTTGCCATTGGAAACGTCGGGTGCATCATAGATGTGTACCTTGGCTGTTGATTACCGCTGAGAACTGACCCGGCGGGCTCGTAAATTTCCACTGAGATTTGACCCATGTTCTGACCTTCTCCCTGGCTTTGGGTCGGGGGAACATGGAGTGATCGACATGGCATTATTGAGC
>Ga0209571_1000100_pt1 | contig 199304 bp, 209 predicted proteins | sample EBPBio102011_DNA_FD_185866 | JGI IMG/M metagenome (GOLD analysis project Ga0209571, IMG submission 185866) | Wastewater treatment Type I Accumulibacter community from EBPR Bioreactor in Madison, WI, USA - Reactor 1_1/10/2011_ DNA (SPAdes)... | ecosystem: Engineered > Bioreactor > EBPR >...
GGGCAGTCGCGCCAGCGCGCACCCGATTGAAGCATATGGACAATCCCGGAGATCACCCGGTGATCGTCCACCCGCCGCGCGCCTCGCCGCCCACGCGGCAAGTGTGGCTCGATCCGGGCCCACGCTTAGTCATCCAGCCAGTAGAGCTTCCGCATTCAAGGACCCCTTCCGGAATCCTTGAATCAGAACACTCGCCGTCGAGCTAAGACTTATTGAGTACGGACCCTAGGCCTTCAGCCCCGCCTCAGCAGCAGGTCGCGCCTTCAACGCGTCGCGCCAGCGCGCCAGATTTTCCAGCCCCGCGTCCGGCCGATATTTGACCAGCCTCCCGAAATCCAGACCGACATAGGCCACGATGTCAGCCGCCGTGATCCGGTCGGCTGCGATGAACTCACGGCCTTCCAGATGGCGGTTCAGCGACTTCATCATCTTCTCGGCGGTATTCAGATTATAGGCCCCGACCGCCGGTTCCGGAGGTTCCAGGGCCGACAGGGCCGGATGGGTGAAGCGCGTGAACATCATCATCGGATTGGCCAGATACAGCTCCATCCGGCGCGTCCACATCTCGATTACCGCCGTCTCCGCCGCATCCCGTCCGAACAGGTTCGGCTCGGGGTAGAGGCTCTCCAGATAGCGCCCGATGGCCAGCGATTCTGTGATGGTCGTGCCGTCATCCAGTTCCAGCGCCGGCAGATGCGCCAGACCGGCCCGACCCCGGTACTCGGGCGTGCGGTGCTCCCCCGCCAGCAGATTGACCGGCACGATTTCGATATCGTCGATCCCCTTCTCGGCCATGATCCAGCGAACCCGGCGCGGATTGGGAGCCAACAGAGTGTCGTACAGTCGCATGAGCCGGCCCCTCCCTAGAACACGGACGCCGGCAGGGCGCCGACGATCGAAGCGCTCATCAGGGTCGCCAGAAACCCGGCGAACAAGGCCTTCCAGACCATGCCCAGCACCTCCTCTCGCCGATCCGGCACCAGCACCGACAGACCCGTGACCGTGATTCCCACCGAACCGATGTTGGCGAAACCGCACAGGGCATAGGTCATCAGCATCCGCGTGCGCTCGCTCATGTCACCGGCCGGCACACCGCCGAGTTCGATGAAGGCGACAAACTCGGTCAAGGTCAGCTTGACGCCCAGCAACCAGCCGGCTTTACCCGCCTCTTCCCACGGCACCCCGATAAGCCAGGCCACCGGCATGAAGATCCAGCCCAGCATCCGCTCCAGCGTCAGCGGATCGCCACCCACCTGGATCCAGCCGATCATGATGTTGACCAGGGCCACCAGGGCTACAAAAACAATCAGAACCGCCGAGATATTGAGAACCACCATCAGGCCGTCGGCTGTTCCCTTGACGATGGCGTCGATGGCGGAATCGTATTTCAGCCCGGCCTCGTAGTCGGCGTTCACACCTCCCTGCCCCTCCTTCTCCGGCACCATGATGCGCGCCAGGGCCACCCCTGCCGGTGCCGAGATGATGGACGCCACCAGCACATGACCGGCGGCATCAGGCAAGACGCCGCCCAGGATCGTCGCATAGGCCACCATGGTCGAGCCGGCGACGGTCGCCAGACCCACGACCATAAGGAGGAACAACTCCGACCGGGTCAGACGATCCAGATAGGCCCGGATGACGATCGGGCTTTCGATCATGCCCAGAAAAATATTGGCCGCCACCGCCAGGGCCGACGCGCCGCCCAGGCCCATCGTCCGCTGAAACAGGAATCCGAAGCCCCGGATCAGCCACTTCAGGATCTTCCAGTGCCAAAGCAAGGCGGACAGGGCCGAGATCACCAGGATCAGCGGCAGCACCCGAAAGGCAAAGACGAAGATGTTGTCCGTCGTCGTCTGATACGGCTGGGGACCGGTTCCGACCAGATAGCCGAAGATGAACCGCGTCCCTTCCTGGGTCGCAGTATCCAGGGCATCGACCGCCCCCGTGATGGCATGCAGCACCCCGCGCGAACCCGGCAGGCCGAACACCAGCAGTACCAGCGCCGCCTGCACCGCCACCGCCCCCAGCGTCAGCCGCCAGGGAAAGGCCTTGCGGTTCTCCGAAAACAGCCAGCAGACCGCGATGATGGTCGTCAGACCCAGCAGGCTCTGGAGGCCCAGCAGGTTGAACATCGTCGACTCCCCTCGTCTGCCTTGCTTGTAGACCGCCCGCCGGCAAACGAAAACGGCCCCGCAGATCGCTCTGCGGGGCCGCTGTCATGTTCGGGTGTCGTTTCGCCTTAGGCGCCGACCGATTCCAGATCGACCTTCACGCCCGGTCCCATCGTCGAGGACAGGGAGATGCGCTTGACGAACTGGCCCTTGGCGCCCGACGGCTTGGCCTTGACCAGGGCGTCGACCATCGCCTTGACGTTGGCTTCGATGGCGTCCTGGGTGAACGAGGCCTTGCCGATCCCGGCGTGGATGATCCCCGCCTTCTCGACGCGGAACTCGACCGCGCCGCCCTTGGCGTCCTTGACCGCCTGGCCGACGTTCGGGGTCACGGTGCCGACCTTGGGGTTCGGCATCAGGCCGCGCGGGCCCAGCACCTTACCGAGGCGACCCACCAGGCCCATCATGTCGGGCGTGGCGATGACGCGGTCGAAGTCCATGAAGCCGCCGTTGATCTTTTCGAACAGGTCATCGGCACCGACGTGCTCGGCCCCGGCCGCCGTGGCTTCTTCGGCCTTGGCGTCCTTGGCGAAGACGGCGACGCGGACGTCACGCCCCGTGCCCGACGGCAGATTGACGACGCCACGAACCTGCTGGTCGGCGTGACGCGGGTCGACGCCGAGATTCACGGCGATCTCGATGGATTCGTCGAACTTGGCCTTGGCGTTAGCCTTGACCATGGCAACGGCTTCGGCGAGCGGGAGCACGGCTTCACGGTCGCCGGTCCAGGCCTGGATGCGCTTGGGTTGCTTGGCCATCCTCTTAGCCCTCCACCTTCAGGCCCATCGCGCGGGCCGAGCCTTCGATGATCTTGGCCGCAGCCTCGATGTCGTTGGCATTGAGATCTTTCATCTTCTTCTCGGCGATCTCGCGCAGCTGGGCGCGGGTGATCTTGCCGACGGTCTCGCGACCGGTCTTGGCGGCACCCGACTTAATCTTGACGGCTTCCTTCAGGTAGTGGGTCGCCGGCGGGGTCTTGGTGACGAAGGTGAAGCTCTTGTCCTGATAGACGGTGATGACCGTCGGCAGGGGCGTGCCCTTCACTTCCTTCTCGGTACGCGCGTTGAATTCCTTGCAGAACCCCATGATGTTCACGCCGCGCTGGCCCAGGGCCGGGCCGATCGGCGGTGACGGGGTGGCAGAGCCCGCAGGCACCTGCAGTTTGATATAGCCCAAGATCTTCTTGGCCATTGGCTGTCTCCATCTGCGACGACTAGCTAAAGTCGCCTATGTGGCCGTGGTCCGGGCAGTCCCCTCCCACGGATTTCATCGCACAAACATGCGAAGGCGCGGCCTGTAGCAGAACAGACCGCGCCTTGCAAATAAAGGGTCCGGCTCGCGCCTTAGCGGCGGCGGAACAGCCCGATCACGAACAGCAGAAGCAACGCGCCGCCCAAAGCGATGACCGTCGCCATGATCCAGCTGTCGCCGGCCGAGAAGCCGAGAAAATTGGTGGCGATGAAGCCGCCGAGCAGGGCACCGACGACCCCGATGACCAGGTTCATCAGCAAGCTGTCGTTCCGCTTCATGATCTTTTCGGCCAGGAAACCGGCAACGACGCCGACGACGATCCAGCCAATAAATCCAAGTTCCATAAGCGCAATTCCTCCTGTTGCGATGACGGTTTAACGCCGCCGGACGGTCAAGGTTGCACGGGTTGGAGACCCACCCAATAAAAAAATCGGCGTACTCCCGGACGATCGAACGGACGGCGACCGATCTGTTCGACGCCACAAACGCAAAACCCCCGGAGGTTTCCCTCCGGAGGTTCGCATAGGCTTTGGCTCTAGGCCGCAGCTTTGATCGTATCGACCGGGATTAGCGGTTGATGTTGATCGTGGCGCGGCGGTTGAGCGGCTCGCGGACACCGTCGGCGGTGGCGCGGGCCAGGTCGGTTTCACCACGGCCTTCGGTCGTGATGGCACCGCCGCCCACACCCTGAGCGATCAGGGCGTCACGGACGGTCGCGGCACGACGCTGGGACAGGCGAACGTTGTAGGCCGCCGAGCCCGAGGTGTCGGTGAAGCCGACGACATGGACGCGGGTGGCCCCACCGGCACGGGCATGGGCCGCAGCCTGGCGCACGATCTCAGCCGCTTGCGGCGTCAGGTCGTAGCGGTCCCAGTCGAACAGCACCGTGAACTCACGCGCGTTCCAAGCCGGCGGAGGCGGCGGGGGCGGCGGGGGAGGCGGCGGCGGCGGCGGGGGAGGCGGCGGCGGCGGGGGCGGCGGAGCCGCAACCACGCCGAACGAGTGGCGGTAGCCGATGGTCAGCGAATGGTCTTGGTAGTCACCCACAACGGCGAACGCCAACGGGTCACCGATCTCAAGATCGTCGATGTTGAAGTAGCGGTAGGTCAGATCGACGTTGCCGTGCGTTCCGACGCCGAAGGAGGCACCAGCCAGCAGCTGCCAGGCGAGGCCCGAATCGTCTTCGCTGAAGCCGGCACTGTCGTCGATCTCGACACGGCCCCAGCCGAGACCGGCACCGAGGAACGGACGGACACGGCCCGAGCCGATGTCAAACAGCAGGTTGGCCATAGCCGAGGTGACATCCACGTCGACGCCGCTGCCGGCGTTCAGCGGGCTGTCGTCAGCGTTGTCCCAACGGCGACCGACTTCCAGCTCCAGGCGCATGGCCTGGTTAAAACGGTAGCCGGCGCGACCGAACAGGGCGAGGCCACCACCGACGTCATCGTTGTCGATGTTCGCGATCGGACCGCCCAGAAGCCAGTACTCACCGTCGGCTTCAGGCCAGGAATAGCCGATGTCGCCAGCGACATAGGCTCCATTCGGGTCGGCCATCGCCGGCGCACCGGCGAAAAGGGCCAGGCCAGCCACGCCAGCCAGCAGAATCTTCTTCATCTCATCTCCCTCGCCGACAGCCGGCGGTCTTGGAACAGAACTTGAACTGACCGAGAGGATGATGCGCGTCCAAAGACACGATCCCACCCCGCCATATTCATATGGATAAGGGCGTTAGCCGAAACTTCAAAGATGTGAAGACGATCCGGAGCTGTGAAAGGCGGCGGGCGCGGCATTTCGGCAACGGTGTGGCCAAACGGTGTTCACGGGCCGATGCGGTGCCGATGGTGAGCCGCACGGATTTGCTCGCAGCGTGCTATGGCCGACCTTCGAGCAGGAGCCTTTCCTTTGAGCGACACGCATCATACGACCGCGACGATTGCCGCGACCGGACTCTACACACCGGCGCAATCGATCTCCAATGAAGAACTTGTCAGTGCGTTCAACGCCTTCGTAGAACGCTTCAACGTCGATAATGCCGCGCAGATCGAGGCCGGCACGGTCGAGGCCCTGTCGCCCTCCTCGGTTGAGTTCGTCGAGAAGGCCTCGGGCATCCGGTCCCGATTCGTGATCGACAAGGCGGGCATTCTCGACCCGGCGCGGATGGCTCCGGAGATTCCCGAGCGGTCCAATGACCAGATTTCCGTCCTGGCCGAAATGGCGGTTCTCGCGGCGCAAGACGCGATCAGCCGCTGGGGCAAACCGACGTCGCGCATCGGAGCGGTGCTCTGTGCGGCCTCGAACATGCAGCGCCCCTACCCTGCCATGGCCATCGAGGTACAGCAGGCCCTGGGCATCGAGGGCTTCGCGTTCGACATGAACGTCGCCTGTTCGTCGGCCACCTTCGGCATCAAGACCGCGGCGGATTTCATTGCCTCGGGCTCGTGCCGGGCCGTGCTGGTGGTCAATCCCGAGATCTGCTCCGCCCATTTGAACTTCAAGGACCGCGACAGCCATTTCATCTTCGGCGATGTCGCCACGGCGTTGATCATCGAGGCCGCTGACGACGCCGACGGCGGCTGGGACATCCTGGGAACGCGACTCAAGACTGTCTTTTCCAACAATATCCGCAACAACTTCGGCTTCCTGAATCGCCCGGCCCGACCCACGGGCGATCTCGAATCGGCAGACGCGAATGGCGAGGGTGCCGACCCGCTGACTGACCGGCTGTTCGTCCAGCAGGGCCGCAAGGTCTTCAAGGACGTCGTGCCCATGGTCTCGGACATGATCGTCGATCACGCCGGCGATCTGGGAGTCGACCCGACCGGCCTCAAGCGGATGTGGTTGCACCAGGCCAACATCAACATGAACCAGTTCATCGGTCGCAAGGTCCTCGGTCGAGAGCCGGAGCCACACGAGAACGTCATCATTCTCGACGACTACGCCAATACCTCCTCGGCCGGCTCGATCATCGCCTTCCACCTGCACAACGACGGCTTCGAGTCTGGCGAAACCGGCCTGATCTGCTCGTTCGGAGCCGGCTATTCGGCCGGCACAGTCTTCGTCAGGAAGCGGTGACCGTGATTGATCGGACCGACATCGGCGCGGTCATCGATGCGATGTATGCGGCCATCTCGGGTCCGGCCGGTCCTCGGGACTGGGTGTTGCAGCGCGAAATCTTCCATCCCGACAGCCGCCAGGCGCGTACCGGCATGGCGCCGGACGGTCAGCCCTGGATCAAGATCATGGGCCGCGAGGCCTATATGGACGATACGACCCCCTTCTTTGCGGCGAACGGCTTCTACGAGGTGGAGACGGCCCGTCGAACAGACGTCTTTGGCAACATGGCCCAGGTCTGGTCCGTCTATGAGGCGCGCCCCCATCCGGACGACCCCACGGCGGAGCGGCGCGGCGTCAACGCGATCCAGCTGTATCGGGGTGCGGATGGAAACTGGTCCATCCTGCACATGATCTGGGACAATGAGCGCCCCGGCCTGACCGTACCCGCCCTCTAGCCCTCCGGCGGATGCTCCGCCTTCCACGCCATCGCCCGCCGGATGCGGTTCGACACACTGGGGTGATCGTAGAAGATGAACTCCTCCAGCCACGAGGGCGACGGGGCCCTGTATTCGGCCGTCTTGATCAGGGCCCGCGCCAGGCCGTCTGGCTCATTGGCGTGCTCCAGCGAGAACTGATCGGCATCGGATTCGATCACCCGGACCATCGTATTGGTCAGGGGCGTCGCCAGAACGAAGAGAAAGCCGATCACAACGCCCAGCACCGGCAGACCCGCCGGATCGCTGATGCCGTTCACGCGGTTTGCCCCCAACAGGCGCTGGGCCACCGGGAACAGACGATCCGCCGCCCAGAAGGCCACCATCGCTAGCACGGCCATGATCCCGACCATCCACAGGGCGTGCATATGGACATAGTGTCCCATCTCATGGCCGACGACGGCCCGGACTTCGGACAGGTCGGCTCCTTGCTGGAACATGGTGTCGCTCATCGCCACTCGGGCCGAACCGAACAGGCCGGATACGTTTGCGGTGTACCGGTCCGACTGTCGGCTTCCGTCGTAGATATAGATCTTGTCTGAGGGTGTGCCGGTCTGATGGGCCAGCTCGACGACCGCGTCGCGCACCGGTCCGGGAGGGGCCGGCGTATAGGTGTTGAACAGCGGCTCGATAAAGATCGGAGCGGCCAGCAACATCAGCGCCATCAAAGCCGCTGTCAGTCCGCCGCCCCAAAGCCACCAGGACCGGCCTGCCCTGCGGATCAGCGCATAGAGGGCCACCAGCACGAACCCGGTCAGCACCGTCGAAATCGCCGACTGCATCGCCAGCTCACCGAGCCAGCCCGTGACCGGCTGGCTCGTCAGCCCGTACTCCGTCTCGCGCCGCCACCCCGACCACCAGGCCCAGGGCAGGCTGATCACCGTGGAGGCCAGCGTATAGACGATCCCGACCACGAAGGCGGTCAGATTCGGGCGTGGGCGATTTCGCTCCAGCCTGTCCCGTATTCCCGTCAGCAAGCCCGACCGGACGATGATCCAGGCCACAGCCACGCCCACGAGGAACGACCCCAGAATCAGCCAGTGGGATCCATGGGTGTAGCTGATCGCCCGCTGCATCTCCTCAGGCGACATCGTCGCCAGCCATTATGCAGTTTCCGCCTCGACGTCGATGCTCATAGCCCCCTCCTCCCTGAATCCTGGACGATAACTAGACGCCGCACCGTCCCAACGGGCAAATGAAAAAGGCGCAACAATCGCTTGTTGCGCCTTTCCCGATCTATGTTGTCGCGCGGCTTAGAAGCGGCGGACGTAGCTCACCGACCAGACGTCGGCGGTGCCGCCGTCATGCTGATAGTCGCGACGCGTGTAGTCACCACGCACGCCGTTGGCACCGTCGAAGAAGTAGTTGGCGCCAACGCCGTAGTTCCAGCTTTCGTTGCTGTCCGAGATAGAGCCACCCGGGCCCGACACCTCCAGCTCGGTCGTGCCGTAGCCCAGACGGCCGAACAGCTCGAGGTTCGGCGACACCGGAACGGCACCGACCGCATACACGGCCGCGTCGTGGTTCAGGCGCGCGTCGACGCCGGGGACGACCGCTTCCTCACCGAGGCCGATGGAGAACTCACCCTCGGCACCGAAGTGCGGGGTGAAGCGCGCGCCGACCCGGCCCGTCAGGGCGTCGAGGCTGCCGTCGACATCGTCGGACGACAGGTTGGTGTAGCCGATCGAGCCGTTCCAGACGGGGCTCGAGAAGCTCTGCGCCGCCGCAGGAGCAGCGATGGCGATGACGGCAACGGCCGCCGCGGTGAAAGCGAAGTTACGCATGAAAGATCAATCCTTGCTGATTAGGGCGACGTCTTCATGCGTCGCCGGCCCACCCAGGCGGGGCCTAGATGGGTGAGCCCGACGGTGGTTCCAAGGCCCAATCTCGGCGAAATCATGTTGCTAAGTCTCTGTCTTTTAACAGAACATCGCTCAACGAACCGCGCCATGTTTTGTCTTGGCGGTTCGTGGCCGGGGCTCTAGCATCGACGGATAAATCTATTGGGAGACTTGATCATGGTGTCGCGCATTTCCCTGATTGCCGTCTTGGCGATGGCCGCCGCGGCCTGCGAGCCCACTGGCGGAACCACGTCGCAAACGACCGAAGGCCCGGCAACCGAGCCGACCCATCAGGCCGTCGGCGAAGTTCTGAAGCTTGATCCGGAGGGGCTACGCTTGATCACCCCCGGCACGGACGGCTCTGAACTGGTGGCGTTCGGCACCGCGCGCGACGAGGTCGTGCCTCGCCTCACGGCGATCGAAGGCGAGCCGACCGAAACCGGTAGCATGGATGAATGTGGTCCCGGGCCGCTGACCTTTGTCACGCTCGGCGACGGACTCCGGCTGTGGTTCGCCGAGGGGCAGTTCTCCGGCTGGGAAAGCACGGGAGGCGTGGCGACCCTGGACGGCCTGTCGGCAGACGCCGATCGCTCCCAGCTTGAGGCAGCGGGCATCACCTCCTTCACCGAGGACAGTCTCGGCGAGGCGTTCGAGGCAGGCGGCATCTTTGGAATTCTCGCGCCGGACGGCCAGCAGGTCGAAGTGCTCCATGTCGGCGACAACTGCTTCATGCGCTAACGTAAGGCCGGGATCTCCAGATCCGGTCGCGCGGTCGCCGGCACAGCCTGGCCGACAAAGACGTGCTGGGGTTCGGGATACTGCGGCTGGGATTGCCAGGCATCCACCTCGACCAGCCCGGGCAGCGGCACCGGGCCCTGGCTCGTGGCCCGGACCCCCCAGGTTTTGCGCAAACCGAGAAGCTCGTTGAGATAGCCCCAGACACACACCGGGTGCATCAGCAGGCTATAGGCCAAGCCATAAAACAGAAATCCGCCGACGTTGCGTCGAACGCGAAAGCCCTGTGCGTGGAACATCCGCCGCTGGATGGCGAAGATCACCATATTCCAGGCGATGGCGAGGGGCAGCACCAGCAGGGTCATAGGACCAGCCAGCTGGAAGGTGCCGAACAAGGCCAGAACAAGCCCGGGAATGAAGATCAGCGAATAAGCCAGGTCGATCGGCAGGAACAGCAGGTTCCACCAAATGAACAGCGTCGTCATGCGGTGGTGCATCAAAAGGGAGCCGTGGGCCTGGAACGCCTCGATCAGCCCCCGCGACCAGCGCTTGCGCTGGCTGGCGAAGTGGCCGAGCCGCTCGGGGACGTTCGTGAACGCCAGGGCATCCTCGGCATAGCCGATCCGCGCGCCTTGTTTCAGCAGCCCCCACGAGACCACGATGTCCTCGCCGACGCAGTCGGGCCATCCGCCGATCCGGTCCAACGCCTCGCGGCGGTAGAGGGAAAACGCGCCCTGGGCGACCAGGGTGCCGTGATACATGCTCTGCATCCGTTTCACGGCGGCGATACCGTGGAAATAGTCCCACTCCTGTGCGCGGGTCAGCCAGGTGTTGCGGGAATTCTTGGCCAGCACCGCCCCGGCGACCGCCTCAGTTCCCCGGGGATCCGAAAGAAATCGCTCGACCAAGTGTCGCATCGCCCGGGGCGTCAGCCAGCAATCTCCGTCCACGGTCACAATCAGGTCATGGCGCGCCTGATCCAGCCCCCGGTTCAGGACGGCGGCCTTGCCGGCGTTCTGCGTCGCGACCAGAAGCCGCGCCGTGTGCCCCGGCGCCCAATCGAGGGCGCGGATCGCCGCGGAGGCTGCCTCCGATGTCTGGTCGGTCGAGCCGTCGTTCAGAACCAGGATTTCCATTTCCCCGGGATAGGACTGCAACGACAAGGATCGCAGCGTCTCGCCGATGCTCAGAGCTTCATTGTAGGCGGCCACCAGAACCGTCAGCGGCGGATAGGATCGTGGAGCGATCCGGGGCGGTCGCCGGTCCGTCAAGATCGTGCCCAGCATGAAGGCATTCATGGAGCCAGGAATGTAGGCGATGAACGTCGTCGCGATTATCGCGAAGGGCCAACCGGCCCAGGCTGCCAGATCATGCAGCCAGGGTCCTGACGCCCAGATGCTGAAGCCCGTCCATGCAATCGCGAGCGAAAGGGCGAAGGCGAATTTTACAGGAACCGGCGCATAGAAGAACCGCCGCCGCGTCCTGCGCGGCTTCGGAGAGGCAGCGCCATCGTCCCCTTCCGGCGGCAAAGCCAATCTTGGTGCGGGAGCGTCACCGTCGTCGGGACGGGATTGACCCCAATCCGACGCCGCCTGGTCCCTGAACTCTACGCGCAAAACAACAACCCATACACCCCAGGGAGAGTTTAACCCGGGCTGGCACCGCAACACAAAGGAAGTCGCGGCGGGGGGGAATTCGACGGAAGGATCAGGTGTCCGACGGCCCGCAATGATCGAAGAAGGCCGCAATCATCGGCAGCGCACCCGCCGGCGCAGACAGGTCATGGGCTTCGCCGCGCACCGTCAAGATGAGATTGCCGGTGGTGCGGAAGGCGACAAAAACCGGTGCCCGGGCCGGTGCGACGCCATTGAGCTGGGGGGCCATACCCTCAGGGTCGACCTCGCCCGGATAGGAGGTGGTGACATCGCCCGACGCCAGCTGGAAGGTCGGCTCATCGTCTTCCAGGCTTTCACGCCAGAGCCGCAGGGTCCGCTCACCGCGTCCGCAGGACAGGCTGAAGCGAACGTCGTCGCTCTCGGGCACCGCGAAGGCCAGGAACTTGTCGTCCGTGTCCGCACTGAGCATCCAGCGCGGCTCCCCTTCTGCATAAACAGTGTCGTCGACCGGCACCTCGGCGGCGGGCGGGCTGGCCGCGTCGGACGGCGGCGCGGCCGTCGCTGCTCCGCTGTCGGCGATCGGCGCCTCGCATCCGGCGATCAGGGTGGCAAAGACAATCAGAGGTACGATCGTGCGCATGACTGGGCTCCTAGCGTGGCCCGAAACATTGAACTTCGTTCTCCGAAACTGCAAATTCGGGGGCGCGATAGACCCCTGTGCCCAAAAGCGCCTACCGATCCTTCTCGCGTTCGGTTCCCGAGCGGGCGCTCAGCGCGGCCTGAGCTGCCGCCAGCCGGGCGATCGGCACACGGTAGGGTGAGCAGGAGACGTAATCCAGGCCCGCGCCTTCGCAGAACGCGATGGACGACGGATCGCCGCCGTGTTCGCCGCAGATGCCGAGCTTGACGTTCGGACGGACGCGCTTGCCGCGTTCGGCCGCGATCTTGATCAGATCGCCGACCCCGTCCGGGTCCAGCCGTACGAACGGATCGTGCTCGAAGATGCCCTTGTCGAGGTAGGCCTGGAGGAACCGGCCGGAATCGTCGCGGCTGATGCCGAAGGTCGTCTGGGTCAGGTCGTTGGTCCCGAACGAGAAGAACTCGGCGTTCTCGGCCAGGTCGTCGGCCCTGAGCGCCGCGCGCGGCAACTCGATCATGGTGCCGACCAGATAGTCCAGCCGGTCGCCCCGATCAGCGAACACCGCCTCGGCGACGCGGTCGGTCAGCTCGCGCAGGAACTTCATCTCCTGCCCCTTGGCTACCAGCGGATGCATGATCTCCGGCATCGGGGCCTCGCCGGTCTCGGCCTTCACCTCAAGCGCCGCCTCGATGATGGCGCGCACCTGCATCTCGTAGATTTCGGGATAGGCGACGCCCAGACGGCACCCGCGATGGCCCAGCATCGGATTGGTCTCATGCAGGGCCTTGGCCCGCGCCATCAGTTTTTCGGCATCCAGCCCGGTCGCGGCGGCCACCGCACGCACATCCTCTTCGCTGTGGGGCAGGAACTCGTGCAGCGGCGGATCCAGCAGTCGGATCGTGACCGGCAGGCCCGCCATGATCTTGAAGATCTCGACGAAGTCCGCCTTCTGGAACGGCGCGATCTTGTCCAGGGCCGTGCGGCGACCGGCCTCGTCGTCGGCCAGGATCATCTCGCGAACGGCGGCGATCCGGGTGTCGTCGAAGAACATGTGCTCGGTGCGGCACAGGCCAATCCCTTCAGCCCCGAACCCACGCGCAGTCGAAGCATCCAGCGGCGTCTCGGCATTGGCCCGCACCTTCAAGCGCCGAGCTTGATCCGCCCACGCCATCAGGGTCTGGAAGTCACCCGTCAGCTCAGGTTCGATCATGCGCACCGCGCCCTGGATCACCTCGCCGGACGAACCGTCGATGGTGATGACCTCCCCGGCCCGGAAGGTCTGACCGGCCGCCGTGAACTGTCCCGCCTTGTCGTCGATATGGACACCTCCGGCCCCGGAGACACAGGGCCTTCCCATGCCGCGCGCCACCACGGCGGCGTGGCTGGTCATGCCGCCTCGGGCCGTGACGATGCCCCGCGCGGCGTGCATACCGTGGATGTCTTCCGGGCTGGTTTCCTCGCGCACCAGAATGACGGCCTCACCCAGCTGGCCCAGGCGCTCAGCCTCATCCGAATCGAAGACGATCTTGCCGGTGGCCGCGCCCGGACTGGCCGGCAGGCCCCTGGCGATCACCGTACGGGCCGCCGACGGGTCCAGCGTCGGGTGCAGCAGCTGGTCCAGGGCCTGGGGTTCGACCCGCTGGATCGCCTCCTCCCGGTCGATCAACCCTTCGGACGCCAGTTCGACCGCGATCTTCAGCGCCGACTTGGCTGTGCGCTTGCCGTTGCGGGTCTGCAGCATCCACAGCCGGCCCTGCTCGACCGTGAACTCGATGTCCTGCATGTCGCGATAATGGCGTTCCAGGCGCTCGACCGTCTCGCGGAACTGGGCGAAGACGTCCGACATCGCCTCTTCCATCGACAGCTTGGTCTCGCCCATCTCCTCTCGGCCCGCCCGGGTCAGGGCCTGGGGCGTGCGAATGCCGGCGACGACGTCTTCGCCCTGGGCATTGATCAGGAATTCGCCGTAAAGCTTCGCCTCGCCGGTCGACGGATTTCGCGTGAAGGCCACGCCCGTCGCTGAGGTATCGCCCATATTGCCGAAGACCATCGACTGGACGTTGACCGCCGTGCCCCAGCTTTCGGGGATGTCGTGCATCCGCCGATAGAACTTGGCCCGGTCGTTCATCCAGCTGGCGAAGACCGCCCCGACCGCGCCCCACAACTGGGCTTTCGGATCCTGCGGAAAGTCCGCGCCGGTCTCGTCCAGCACGACCTGCTTGTATCGGCCGACGACCCGCTCCCAGTCCTCGGCAGACAGTTCGGTGTCCTGGGCCACGCCCAGCCGGTCCTTGGTTTCGTCCAGCACCTCTTCAAAGGCGTCGTGGCCGACGCCCAGCACCACATTCGAATACATGGTGATGAAGCGGCGATAGGAATCAAAGGCGAAGCGCCGGTCCCCGCTCAGGGCCGCCAGCCCCTCGACCGTCTCATCGTTGAGGCCCAGGTTCAGGACCGTGTCCATCATCCCCGGCATCGACGCCCGCGCGCCTGAGCGCACCGACACCAAAAGCGGATTGGCCTTGTCGCCGAAGATCTTGCCGACGATGCCCTCGACCTTGTTCAGGGCCGCCTCGACCTGGCCCGCCAGATCGGCCGGATAGGTCTGGCCGTTCTCGTAATAGGCGGTGCAGACCTCGGTGGTGATGGTGAAGCCCGGAGGCACCGGCAGCCCCAAGGACGACATCTCGGCCAGGTTCGCGCCCTTGCCGCCGAGGAGGTTCTTCATCGAGGCGTCGCCGTCAGCCGAGCCGCCGCCGAAGCCGTACACCCATTTGGTCATCGTTATCTCTGAGCCGGTGGTAGACGGGAGGCCCGCCCCTAGTGGGGCCTGACTAGCGCGCGGGGTGACACTTGGCGAGGCCCGACAGACGCCAATGGTTGCATCCTTTCCAAAGCTGGGCCGTTATCGCAACCGACGACTTCCCGTCAGCCAAGGAGCCCCCCTCATGAGCGTTCTCGGAAAAATCTTCGGCAAGATCTTCGGCCGCGACACCGACCACCAGGCTACGTCCACAGGTGAAAAGTCCGCGACGGGCGCCAAGCCGATACCCTCGGGCTTCGACAAGACGGCGGGTGGCGCCAAGTCGACGACCGTCCAGCTCGATCAGGCCGACGTCGAGGTGATCCTCGGCAAGATGGCCGAGGCCAAGGGCGAGCCGCTGAACTGGCGCACCTCGATCGTCGACCTGCTCAAGACCCTGGACATCGATTCCAGCCTCGAGAACCGCAAGGCTCTGGCTGATGAGTTGGGCTACACCGGCGATAAGTCGGACTCGGCGACCATGAACATCTGGCTGCAGCGCCAGGTCATGAACAAGATCGCGGAAAACGGTGGCCGCGTGCCGGCCGACCTGACCGACTAGGACAGAGCGCGCGGCGGGGTGGTCAGCCGCCCCGCCATTCGCTGAGAGCTTCGCCCGTCGCGCTCTCCAGCGCCACGCGGTCCAGCTGAACGGCCGCGACGCAGACAGGCTGGCTGTCCGGACCGCCGGCCCGGCAACGGAACGCCCGGCTATCCGGAAATCCGACAATCCGACCCTCGAACCGGACACGCAGTCCATCCGAAGGCCACTGGGCCGGCTGCGTGCCTTCGCCGCGCAGGGCAAAGGTGTAGGCGCGCCCGTTGCGCCGATCGAGGCGCGAACCCTCCTGGGCGTGAACGACGGCCAGTCCGAGTGTCTGGTTCGTCGGGGCCAGGGCCGCGCTCTGCAGAGGATCAGAACGGACCCCTGGGCACCCCTCCTCTGTAAGCCACGGGCGCGGGAGCCAGATACCCTCAACTTCTTCCCAATTGCCGTTGGCTTCGGCGATCAGGGCCGAGCCGGTCCAGTCGCCCGGCGTCAGGCTGAAACGGATCACGGTCCGGTCGCCGTTCCAGGCGATCCGCGCCAGGCCGTCGGCGGATTCCGCCGGCAGGCCCGCGGCCGGGGCCCGACAGCCGACGGGACTGACCACCGAGAAAGCTCTGCCGACCAGGGCGTCATTGCCCTCGGGGATCGCCCCGGCGGCATAGGCCGACGCAGCCTCACGGGAAGCCAGAATCAGGTTGGCTCGGGTCAACGCCGTTCCCGCGGGTGTCGGCACCTGCGGCACCGCCGGGGTGTCCGGTGTCTCGGTCTCGATCGGCTGGGCGGGAGGGGCCGGCTCTTCCGCGCGGCGCGGGCACCCTCCGAGAGCCAGGCCGACGACGACGACGGCAGCGGCGCGGCCCAGGATCACAACCGAGTTAGCCATGGCAACGACTCTAGCATATGGCGCGTTCGAAAGGCTATGAAATCTGGGCGGGACCGCCCTTCGGCGCTGCTCTCAGGACCTGATGACCTTCGACCAGATCATAGCCCTGCTCGTGCTCGTCGCCGTCGTCGGGGTGCTGATCCATGGTCGGGTCCGAGCCGACGTCGTGGCGCTAAGCGGCGCCGCCGCGCTGCTGATTCTAGGCGTCGTCCGCCCCGTCGAGGTCCAGAGCGCCTTCGCCAGTCCGGCCGTCATCGCGCTGGCCGGTCTGTTCGTCATCGCCTACGCCATCGAGCTTTCGGGACTGCTCGGCCTGATGATCCGTCAGGCGACCCGGCTCGCTGTGCGCTTTGGCTCAACAGGCGTTTGGATGGTCATGGGCATGTGCGGCCTGTTGGGCGGCTTTCTGAACAATACGCCGGTGGTCGTGCTGGCCGCGCCGGTTGTCAGAGATGTCGCCAAGACGCTGAAATTGTCGCCGAAACGATTCCTCATGCCGCTCAGCCATATCTCGGTGATGGGCGGCCTGATGACGCTGATCGGCACCTCGACCAATCTTCTGGTCAACGACATGGCGCGCAACGCCGGCCAGCCGGTCTTTTCGCTGTTCGAGATTACGCCGGTCGGGGTCGGCATCGCTCTGGTCGGCACGATGTGGCTGTACTTCGTAGGGGCACGTCAGCTGGGCCGCGCCGTCGCCGCCGACGAGGCCGAACAGGCCCGCCTGGTCGCCGCCGAGGAAGCCAAGCGAGAACAGATGCGCCGCGAGGCCGAGCGCAAGCGCCGGCGTCTGCCTTTCGGCCTGCCGCGCTTCGGCGAATCCCGCACCCATGAAGACGGGTCCGGCGACGCCCACCTCGGGGATGTCGAGCTGTTCAGCGCCGCCGATCGGCCCTTCGACCTCAGGCGTGCTCTGATTTCGGCAGGCGTTTTTGTGCTGGTCGTCGTCTGCGCCGGTCTTGGGCTCGCCCCGATTGCCGCTGCGGCCTTCGCCGGGGCCGTCGCCTTGATCCTGCTCAAGGTCATTACGCCCGAAGAAGCCTATGCGGGCCTGCGTCCGGAGATTCTGCTCCTGATCGCGGGAATGGTCGTGGTCGGAGTCGCCATCGAGGTGACCGGGCTGGCCGATGCGGGCGCGCAATCCCTGATTTCGGTCCTGGAGCCGTTCGGCCCGCTGGCGGCCCTGATCGTTCTGTACGGCGTGACCCTGTTCGCGACCGAACTGTTGTCGAATGCCACGGTGGCGGTCCTGATCACCCCGATTGCCGTCGCCCTGGCCGAGAGCCTGGGGGTCGATCCCCGCCCCTTTCTCGTCGGCGTGATGATGGCGGCCTCGGCCGCCTTTGCCACGCCCTTCGGCTATCAGACCAATGTGCTGGTCTATCAGATGGGCGGCTATTCCTACATGGACTTCGTGCGGATCGGCGTGCCGCTGAACCTGATCACCTGGGCCACTGCCATGGCGGCGATCCCGCTCGTCTTCCCGTTCTAGCCACCGCCCACGAACTGCACGACCTCGATCCGGTCACCGTCCTGAAGGGCCATCGTCGCATGGAGGGACCGGGGCACCAGTACCAGATTCCGCTCCACCGCGACCTTGGCCGTATCCAGCGACAGGCTCTGGACCAGTTCGGCGATGGTCCCGGCATCCGTCTCGTGCGGTTCACCGTTCAGGATGATGTTCATGCCCCGCTTGTGACCCTGACGCCCTGACGATACAAGGGCCGCCGAATTCACGGTCGTCCCGGAGCCTCATGGCCAAACCCCTGTATGTGTTGAACGGCCCGAACCTGAACAGGCTCGGGTCGCGCGAACCGGACATCTACGGGTCGGACACCCTGGCTGACATTCAGGCGGCGTGCGAACGGCGCGCAGGCTCAGCCCGGGTCGTGTTTCGTCAGAGCAACCACGAGGGCGAGTTGGTCGACTGGATCCAGGAGGCCGGCGACGAGGGCTGCGCCCTGGTGATCAATCCGGCGGCCTACGGCCATACTTCGGTCGCCCTGCTCGATGCGCTTCGGACGCTGTCGATTCCGATCATCGAGTGCCATCTGTCCAACCCGGCGGCCCGCGAGGAGTTCCGCCAGGTATCCTTTGTTTCGCCGGTCGCGACCGGCCTGGTTTCCGGTTTCGGCCTGACGTCCTATGAACTGGCTGTCGAAGCGGCGCTTCGTCTGGTCGATTCGGCGTCGCCGAAGCCCTAGGTTCAAGAGAGGGAGACGCCCATGCCGGCGCCCAAAACCCCGAGCAAAACCGCCTCAGGCGACACCGACGCCAAACTCGTGCGCGAGTTGGCCGACATTCTCAACGACACCTCCCTGACGGAGATCGAGGTCGAGCGCAGCGGTCTGAAGATCCGCGTGTCGCGCACCGCCGGCCCCGTGGCGACCGCGCCGATGCATTTCGCCGCCCCGGCTCCGATGGCGGCACCTGTCGCGGCGGCGGCCCCTGCGGCGGCCACCGCGGCCCAGCCGATGTCGTCCGACCCCGCCGGCCCCGCGCCGGAAGTCGGTGAGGCCGTCCCCTCGCCCATGGTCGGCACCGTCTATCTCCAAGCCACGCCCGGCGCAGACCCGTTCATCAAGCCCGGCGATACGGTCAAGAAGGGCCAGACCCTGCTGATCGTGGAGGCCATGAAGACCATGAACCCGATCGCCGCGCCGCGCGACGGCAAGGTTCTGAGCATCCTCGTCGGTGACGCCCAGCCGGTCGAGTTCGGCGAATCCCTGCTGCTGCTCGAATAGGCCCGGCCATGTTCGACAAGGTCCTCATCGCCAATCGCGGCGAGATCGCGCTTCGCATCCACCGCGCCTGCAAGGAGATGGGCATCTCCACCGTGGCCGTACATTCCGAGGCGGACCGCTCGGCCATGCACGTCCGCCTGGCTGACGAGAGCGTCTGCATCGGCCCTGCCCCGGCGGCGCGGTCGTATCTGAACATCCCCTCGATCATCGCGGCGGCGGAGATCACCGGAGCCCAGGCCATCCATCCGGGCTACGGCTTCCTGTCCGAGAACGCCAAGTTCGCCGAGATCGTCAAAGCCCACGGCATGACCTTCATCGGCCCCACGGCGGACCACATCCGCATCATGGGCGACAAGATTTCGGCTAAACAGACCGCCAAGGACGCCGGGATTCCGGTCGTCCCCGGCTCTGACGGCGAGGTCGAAACCGTCGAGGCTGCCATCGAGGCGGCGAAGTCCATCGGCTTTCCGCTGATCGTCAAGGCGGCCGCCGGCGGCGGCGGGCGCGGCATGAAGGTCGCCCTGACCGAAGACAATCTGGTCGAGGCCGTCCAGACCGCCCAGACCGAGGCCCTCGCAGCCTTCGGCAACGGCGCGGTCTATATGGAGCGTTATCTCCAGAAGCCCCGGCACATCGAAATCCAGGTCATTGCCGACAGCCATGGCAACGTCGTTCATCTGGGCGAGCGCGACTGTTCGCTCCAGCGCCGTCACCAGAAGGTCCTCGAAGAAGCCCCCTCTCCGGCCCTGTCGGCCGAAGATCGCGCCAAGATCGGCAAGACCGTCACCGACGCGATCAAGAAGATCGGCTATCTGGGTGTCGGCACAATCGAATTCCTGTGGGAAGACGGCGAGTTCTTCTTCATCGAGATGAACACCCGCCTGCAGGTCGAACATCCGGTCACCGAGATGATCACGGGTGTCGATCTGGTGCGCGAGCAGATCCGCATCGCCGCCGGCGAGCCGCTCAGCTTCACCCAGGACGACATCGTCTTTGAAGGCCATTCCATCGAGTGCCGGATCAATGCCGAGAACCCGGTGACCTTCACGCCGTCTCCGGGTCTGGTGAACGACTTCCACGCGCCGGGCGGTCTGGGCGTTCGCCTGGATTCGGCGTTGTACGCCGGCTATTCGATCCCGCCCTATTACGACAGCCTGATCGGCAAGCTGATCGTGCACGGACGCGACCGCGAGGAATGTATCGCCCGGCTCAAGCGTAGCCTGGGCGAGATGGTGGTCGGCGGCATCGACACGACCATTCCGCTGTTCCAGAAACTGCTGGCCGAACCCGACATCCTGTCAGGTGACTACGACATTCACTGGCTGGAAAAGTGGGCGGCGAAACAGAGCTGACGCCTGAGGGACTCCTCAGAGCCTATGCCGCCGGTGTCTTTCCGATGGCAGAAAGCCGGGACGACCCGGCCCTGTTCTTCGTCGATCCCGACCGGCGCGGCATCATTCCGCTGGAGTCACCTCGCCTGCCGGTCCGGCTGGGTCGGACGGTACGCGCGGACCATTTCGAGGTCCGGGTCGATACCGCCTTCGAGGCGGTGCTGGACGCCTGTGCCGCACCGGCCAAGGGTGACCGGGACGACACCTGGATCAATCCCGAGATCCGGGCGCTGTATGTGGCCTTGCACGCGGCCGGGTTTGCTCACAGCATTGAATGTTGGCGTGACGGCGCTCTGGCCGGCGGTCTTTACGGCGTGGCGCTCGGCGGTGCGTTCTTCGGCGAGAGCATGGTGTCGATGCAGCGCGATGCCTCGAAAGTCGCCCTCGTGCATCTGATCGCACGCCTTCGTGCCGGCGGCTTCAGCCTTCTGGATGTCCAGTTCCTGACGCCGCACCTGAGCCGACTGGGTGCGATCGAGATTTCGCGGAAGGCCTATCATCAGCACCTTCGCCACGCCTTGGGCAAGGCCGCCGATTTTCAGCGGCTTCCCTATGCGTTGGGCGGGGCCTCGGCCTGGCAGGAAATCACCCAGGCGTCGTAGAGCGGATGTTGCAGGGCGTTGACGCCCGGGGCCGAGGCGAACATCCAGCCCTGGAAAATCCGCCGTGGATCGACGGCACCGTCGCGGGCCCGAGGCTGGGAGTAGATCTCCAGATAGGCCGCTGCATCGCGCAAGGGTTCATCCGAAGCCGTCGTCTCACAGGCCCTGGCCCTGAAAATCAGGCCGCGCCAACGACGCTGTTGGCCTACCGGTACGGCAAAACGGATGCTTTCGGCCGTCACCTTGTCGAGCGCCTGGACGATGGCGACCTGCAGTCGCGGTCTGGGCAGTGGATCCGCCAGAGCCGGCATTGGCGTGCCCACCGGCATACGGCCATCCGCAGTCCTGGAAGCGGGGACCACCGTCGTCGGTGCCGTCGTCGGCGTGGCGGTCTCGGTCGTCGAGGCCTCCGGAACCGGCTCTTCGGCGGGTTCCGCGCGTTGGGCGGGCGGCGGCGGCGTCTGGGTGGCGCTGACGGAGCCTGCCGGATCGGCGGCAGGAACCGGGGTCGGGGTCGCCGAAGCCAGACCGGCGGCCGCCAGCGCGGCCAGGGCACTCGCTGCAAACCAGCGCGCCTGCCTCATTCGGGGCTCCACGCCTCATAATCGCCGGTGGCGGCCGGACGTTCACCGGTGCGCGACAGAGAGCCCGGCGGGCGCCATGCCAGCGGCGTCCCGGTCAGGTTCGGCCGGTATTCCGTTTCCCAGCGGCGACGCGGAAGCGGGCTCTCGGTCGGCGGCTCATCGAAGGTGTAGTGTAGCCAGCCGTGCCAGTCCGGCGGCACCTTGGACGCCTCGGCATAGCCGTTGAAAATCACCCAGCGCCGCTTGCGACCGTCGTAGCTGACGTTGTCACGGCTCTCGTAATAGGTATTGCCGAATTCATCCTCGCCGACCTTGCGGCCACGCTTGGCGATCGTGAAGCGGGTGCCGATCGTGGCACCGTTCCACCAGGTGAGCAGGGTCTTGAACACGGGCAAATCCGGGAGACTGAAGACCTTGGTCTTATAGAGGCCGCTCTGTCTGGCGTCCATGCCCCGGACACGACCGCAATATGCAACATCTTGTGGGTTAATGGCGCGATATCCCCAACATCTATTGGCGCGACCGAATCGGGGGGCTACTCTGGGCGCTCTCGTCACGGAGGCTCGCGCTTGCGGCTCGAATCCCATTTCGCCAGACCGGATCGGCGGCCTGAACTGGCCGCCCGACTGATCGAGCGCCAAGGGGAATGGCTGGGCGTTACGGCCCCCGACTGCTGGACGACGGCCCGGATCGACGCCTGGCTGGACTGGGGTGCCACCCTGCCGCAGGAGCTTCCGGCGGGAACTCAACCACTCACGCCACAGACCGACGCACCGCTGCTCGGCCTGTTCCATACCTTTTCCCACCGCCTGGGGGCCTGGGGTCGTGCCACCGGCGTGCTCGCCGACGACGCCGAGGCGCGGCAGTTCCGGGACGAGCTGATCGCCAGCCTGCTTCTTGGCTTGGCGGCCCCCGGGCCTGTGCGCGCTGACGGCGTGCGGATCCATCCGCTGGCAGGTGACGAACTCGGCCCAGCCGCGCAGTCCAGCCTGACCACCCTGGCCGACCCCGATCTGGCGCGCCGGCTGAACGAGCGGAGCGACGGCGGTGCGCGCTCTTCCTTTGAGTTCAGCCTGGAGGTACGGCTGGAAGCGGTGTTCGCAGCCGTACAGCGCTGCGAGGGCTCCTCGGCGGCCTGTGGTGATCCGGCCCAGAATCCGGGCCTGGCGCGGGCGATCCGGGCCGCGCGCGATGCCGGTCTGAGCGACCCGTTGATCAGCCTTGCGATCCGAGGCCAGACACGACTGCCGTCGGAGCCCACCGGCCAGACCCGACTGACGGTGCTGGCGGCGCGGGCAGACGTGGCCGCCGGCTCGCTGGCCGCGCGTCGCGTCGCGGAAGCCGGACCGGTCCGCCTCGCTTTCTCGCCGCCGGCGGCGGAGGCCTTGCAACTGGCGCTCGCAGCACCGCGTGCGGGCCTGGACCTGCGTCGGCTGAGCCGGGACGATCTGGTTCCGCTGGTCCGCCTGTGGAGCCTCGCCCTGGAGATCGAGACGGCCTGCGGCTTCGCCGAGGACGGAACGGCGGCCCGGCGGCGTCATGACGCCCGTCCTATCGCCCTGGTCGCGACGGGCCTCGCCGACCGATTGCGCGCCGAGGGCATCGCCTATGACAGCGCCGAAGGGCGCACCGCATCGACAGCCTGGCAAGCTGCACTGGACAGCGCCGCGATCCTGGCTTCGGCCCAGTTGGCGGCGCGTCTTGGGCCCTGTGTGGAATGGCGCGCCGAAGGGCCGGCCGTCCTCGCGCAGCTGGCTGACCGCGCCGATGCCGCCGCCGCGATCGATTCGTCCGCCGCCGACCGTTATCTTGAGGCTCTCAAGCTGGCACGCAAAACCGGCCTTCGCCAGCTTCAGACCACCGCCCTGGACCTCGATCGCGAGAGCCGGCTGCGCCTTGGAGCCAGCGCCGCGGGGGCGGAGCCGGCCGGACCGATGGTCGGTGTCATCGAGACCGCCGACGGCGAGGTCGAGCGCGTGCTGCATCCGGACGTCGCCTCGGCCCTCGGTCGGTTGGGCGCAGATCTCACCGGAGCCGAACGGGAACTGCTGGGACGACGCACGCTGGCCGATGCGCCGGGAATAAGTCTGGACGGACTGCGCAGCTATGGCTTCACCGACATCGAACTGAAGGCCGTTGAGATCGCCCTGGCCTCCGCCCGATCGCTGGACGACGCCTTTTCGCCGATGGTCCTGAGCCCCGGCTTCATCGAGGATGCACTGGGAATTGATGCCGAGCTGGCCGGGGCACCGGGGTTTCATCTGCTGGCCCATCTGGGCGTCGCCCCGGACAGGGTCGAGGCGGCATCGACCTACGCGTTGGGAGCCCGCGACCTCAGCGGTTGGGACGGCCTGACACCCGAAGTCGAGGCGGTCATCGGCCCGCCCGGTCTGGAGGCAGAGCTGGCGATGACGGCGGCCCTCGAAGCCTTCGCAGGCGCTCCGCGAGACCTGGTGCTGACCGCGGCCTGGGATGCCGGCGGGGGCGACCTGGGCCGGCTCCAGTCGGCGGCGGCCCGTGCCGGCGTGGCGACCGTACAGGTTCGGCGCGCCGCCGCCCCGGCCGGGCTGGTATTGTTCGATCTGCCGGAAGCGCAGGCTGCACCCGCCGCTCCGGCACCGCAGGTTCGCGAAGCGGTCCCGTCGTCCCCGCCCGCGCGCCCCCAGCGGCGCAAGCTGCCCGATCGGCGGAAGGGCTACATCCAGAAGGCCGCTGTCGGAGGACATAAGGTCTATCTTCATACCGGCGAATATGAGGACGGGGACATCGGCGAAATCTTTATCGACATGCATAAGGAAGGTGCCGCCTTCCGAAGCGTGATGAACAACTTCGCCATATCCGTCTCGATCGGCCTGCAATACGGCGTGCCCCTGGACGAATTCGTCGACGCCTTCGTCTACACGCGCTTCGAGCCCTCCGGGCCGGTCACTGGCAATGACTCGATCCGTTCGGCCACGTCGATCCTCGACTATGTCTTCCGGGAACTGGCGGTCAGCTATCAGGGCCGCAGCGACCTGGCCAATGCAGCCCCGGACGTGTCCGACGCCGACGGGCTGGAGATTGACGATGCCCAGGCACCGACCCCGGCGACGCGGTTCATCTCCAAGGGCCTGATGCGCGGGGGCGGTGCCGACAATCTGGTCGTGGTGCCCTTCGGACGGCGAGAGCCCGAGCCGGACGCCGCCGCCCCGCCGGAGCCGCCGATTGCCGACGTCTGCCCGGCGTGCGGAGACGCCGCCTTGCAGAACAAGGGCGGAGCCTATGTTTGCGACACCTGCGGCATCGCGCCCAGCGCGGTCGACCTGTCGCCGGGCTAGGCCCGATTCTTGCAAGCCTGGCGGGAGCCTCAGGAGCCCCGCCATGCGCCTCACCGTTGTCGCCCTTACGCTCGTCGCCCTCGCCGCACCGGCGGCCGCCCAAAATGCCGGCCAGATCTCAAGTGCCCAACGCGGAGCCTCCTGCCCGGGCTGCAATCTATTCCAGGCCGATCTGACGGGTCTGGAGGCGCGTAGCCGCAACTTCGCCGGGGCCCGTCTGCGCCAGTCGACCCTGATGGCTGCGGTTCTGAACGGCGCCAATTTCACGCGGGCCGATCTTCGCGACGCCGACGGCTATGGCGGGGTCTTCGGAGGTGCGAACTTCTCTGGAGCCAATCTGACGAACTCGTCGTGGGTCGGTGCCTATCTGGAGGGGGCGAACTTCAGCGGGGCGACCCTAACCGGGGCGAACTTCTCCGGAGCCCAGATGCGCCAGGCGCGCGGCCTGACCCAACGCCAGCTCAGCACCGCCTGCGGTGACAGTTCCACCGAGTTGCCGGGGTCTCTGTCGATCCCGTCCTGCTAGGGCCGCAGAGGTTACCGCGATTTAAGTGGCGGCAAGACCTGCGATGGAGGACAGGAACTCTATGATCCGCCGATCCGCCCTGCCCTATCGCCTCGCCCCGGCCATCGTCGCAGTTGCCGTGACGCTTCTGGGGGCCTCCTCCGCACTCGCCGCCAGCCAATTCGAGTTCCAGGATCGCGACGTCTCGCGGTCGATCTCGATCCGGGGCTCGTGCGCCCAGTGCGAGCTGTCGGGGCGACGGCTGACGGGGGCCAGTTTCGTCGGCGCGAACTTCACCGGTGCCCTGCTGGTCGGGGCCGACCTGCGCGGAGCCAACATCGTGGGTTCCAACTTCTCGAACGCCGACCTGACCCGCGCCGACCTGAGGGGTGCCGAACTGGTCGGGAGCCGCTTCAGCAACGCCAGCCTCGTTCAGACGCGACTGGAGGGGGTGGAGGCGCAAGGTGCCAACTTCGCCGGTGCCAACCTGACGCGGGCGCGTCTGGCGGGTGCCGAGATGATGGGCGCGCGGCTGAGCCGGGTGCGGGCCTCCGAAGCGGATATGTCCGGTGCCGAGCTGACCGGGGCCGACATGGCTCTGGGCGATTTCACCCGTGTCAATTTCGACGGGGCCACCCTGGCCACGGCGCGCCTGTCGCAGTCGTCGTTCGTCGGAGCGTCCTTCGCCGAGGCCGATCTGACCCGTGCCGACATCCGCGGCGCAGACTTGTCGCGCGCCCGAGGCCTGACGCAGAGCCAGGTCAATCGCGCCTGCGCCGATGGCACAACGCGGCTTCCGCGCGGACTGACGGCCGTATCCTGCGGCGGCGGACGCGCCGGTGCACCTCGCCCGGTGGCTCCGCCCCGGCCTTATTTCGCGGCCGCCCTAGCGGACGTCGACTAGGCTTCGTACTCAATCAGCTTGCTTTGACGGTCGAAGGCTGATTCCAAGGTCCCGGAGGTGCTCCGGATGGCGAGGTTGAAGTCGGTTTATTGGTTGTCGGATGCGGAATGGGCGGCGATTAAGCCGCATCTGCCCAGAGGCCGCAGTGGTGCGCGGCGCGTGGATGATCGCCGGGTTATCAGCGGCATCGTCCATATGCTGCGGTCCGGGGCTCGCTGGCGGGATTGTCCGGCGGAGTACGGGCCGTATACGACGGTCTACAACCGCTTCAATCGCTGGAGCCGCCAGGGTGTCTGGAGCGATGTCTTCTACGCCCTGACCGGCAAGAGCGATGTGGTTGCGGGCGCGATCGACGCCACCTACGTCAAGGCCCACCGCTCGGCGGCAGGCGCAAAAGGGGGGCCTTCGACAACGCCATCGGAGCCTCCCGTGGCGGGCGAACGACGAAGATCCACGCCCTGACCGACGATCTGGGCCGACCTCGGGCGCTGGCTCTGACGGCGGGCAATACACACGACCTGGTCGGCGCAGCGGCGGTCCTCAGACGGGTTCCGACGCCGCGCAGATTGCTGGCGGATCGCGCCTACGACGCCAGAAAACTGCGCGATTGGCTTACCGCGCGAGGCTGCGAACCCGTCATCCCTCCCAATCCAACGCGCAAGCATCCTCACGCCTACGACCCCGTCGCCTATCGCAGCCGCAACGCCATCGAGCGCATGTTTTGCCGGATCAAGGACTTCAGACGTATCGCCACACGCTACGATAAGCGCGCCGACAATTTCTTGTCCGCCGTCATGATCGCCGCCGCCATCACATGGTGGACGCCGATTGAGTCCGGAGCCTAGACCCGCCCGCTTCTCCTCAGACCTTGATCGGCAAGGCCGTGCGGATGTGCACGTCCTTGAGCTGGCGCTCGGTCGACTCGGTGGGCGCGTTCATCAACAGATCCTCGCCCTGCTGGTTCAGCGGGAAGGCGATGACCTCGCGGATAGCGGTTTCGCCGGCGAGCAGCATGACGATGCGGTCGATACCCGGAGCCAGGCCGCCGTGCGGCGGTGCGCCGTAGCGGAAGGCGTTGAGCATGCCGCCGAACTGAGCTTCGACAACCTCAGGGCCGTAGCCCGCAATCTCGAACGCCTTGAGCATGATCTCGGCCTTGTGGTTCCGAATGGCACCCGAGCACAGCTCATAGCCGTTGCAGACGATGTCGTACTGGTAGGCGAGGATGTCGAGCGGGTCCCGGCTCGTCAGGGCCTCCAGCTCGCCCTGCGGCATCGAGAAGGGGTTGTGGGAGAAGTCGACCTTCTTCTCGTCCTCATTCCATTCGTACATCGGATAGTCGACGATCCAGCAGAAGCGGAACACGTCGTCCGAGATCAGGTTCAGCTCCTGGCCCAGCTTGATGCGGGCGTTGCCGGCGAACTTGGCGAAGACCTTGGGATCACCCGCCACGAAGAAGGCGGCGTCCCCCTGCCCCAGGCCCAACTGGGTCATGACGGCGGTGGCCTCGTCCTGGCCCAGGTTCTTGGCGATCGGCCCGCCCCAGGCGCCCTGGTCGTCGGACCAGAAGATGTAGCCGAGGCCCGGCTGGCCCTCGCCCTGGGCCCAGCTGTTCATGCGGTCGCAGAAGGCGCGCGAGCCGGCCTTGGGACCGGGGATTCCCCACACGGCGTTGCCCTCGGTCGACAGAATCTTGGCGAACAGACCAAAACCGCCGTCGCGGAAATGATCCGAGACATCCTGCATTTCGATGGGGTTTCTCAGGTCAGGCTTGTCTGTGCCGTACTTGGCGATGGAGTCCTTGTAGGAGATGCGAACGAAGGGATAGGCATCGACGGCCTTGCCGTCGGCGAATTCTTCGAAGACGCCGTGCATCACGGGCTCGATGGCGGCGAAGACGTCTTCCTGGGTGACGAAGCTCATCTCGACGTCGAGCTGGTAGAATTCCAGCGAACGGTCAGCGCGCAGATCCTCGTCGCGGAAGCACGGCGCGATCTGGAAATAGCGGTCGAAGCCCGAGACCATCAGCAGCTGTTTGAACTGCTGCGGGGCCTGGGGCAGCGCGTAGAACTTGGCCGGATGCAGACGGCTGGGCACCAGGAAGTCGCGCGCACCTTCGGGCGAGGAGGCCGTCAGGATCGGCGTCTGATATTCCAGGAAGCCCTGATCGACCATGCGACGGCGGATCGAGGAAATGACCTTGGAGCGCAGCACGATGTTCCTGTGCAGGCGCTCGCGGCGCAGGTCGAGATAGCGGTGCTTGAGGCGGATGTCCTCAGGGTATTCCTGATCGCCGAAGACCGGCATCGGCAACTCGGCGGCTTCGGACAGGACCTCGACATCCTTGACCCGCACCTCGACCTCGCCGGTCGGCAGGTTGGCGTTGATGGTGCCGGCTTCACGCAGCACGACCTCACCGTCGACGCGGATGACGCTCTCGGCACGCAGGCGCTCGACGACGGCAAAGCCGGGCGTTTCGGGATGCAGGACCAACTGGGTCAAGCCGTAGTGGTCGCGCAGGTCGATGAACAGCAGACCGCCGTGGTCGCGCTTCCTGTGGACCCAGCCGGACAGACGGACATTCGATCCGGCATCCGAGGACCGGAGATCACCGCAGGTATGGGAACGATAGGCGTGCATGGCTGACTTTTCGGCTGGTTTCAGGGCCGCGTTCGGCCCGAATTCGGGAGGCGGCTAAAGGGCCTGATCCCCCCGTAAAGTCAAGGCGGAGCCTCAACGGCCTCCTGCCGGAACTTCAGGGGATCGACGCGATCAACCTCCGGGGCCAGCGTCGTCAGCTTCCAGAAGTCGGAGCCGGCCTGCTCGATCTCCTCGCATTGCTGAATGACGGACGCATTCAGATCAAAGATGGTCCAGAGCTTTTGAACCACGCCCCGCATATAGCGCGCGTCATCGAGTCGGCGGTCCAGGTACTGATCAAAGGTCAGGCGGCTGCGGTCGCGGGGGCGCATGATGATTCTCCTGATTTGACGCGCGGCTTCGCCACCTCGCGCGCTTGCTGCGAAGGTGGGAAGGCAGGCGGAGCGCCGGACTTCGGGTCCGGTGACCGTAGATTTGGTTGTACGTTTCGACCCGTGCCGGCCGGACCTTCTGAATCCGAAAAGCGGTGTCCACTTTTCGGGAAGGCCCGGTGGCGTCGCTCCGCCGCGGATGTTTTCCCGGAGCCCCTGCTGGGCGCCTCTCTTAGAGACTACGCAGTTGTTTTGGCCCCGGACGGGCGGGTCGTGACACAGCGATCCCGAGCCCCGGACCCGACAGGTACTCCGCCCCGCCGCTGTCCCCGCTCATCCGCATCCCCACACCGACACGGTCGCTGGCCATGCGCCCTCCCCGGCATGGGGACGAGTGAAAGTATGGAGGGGGTCTGATCGGACGGGGATTGCGGGGGTGAGAAAAGTTCAGTGTCCCCGCTTTTTCTCGTCATCCTCGGGCTTGACCCGAGGATCGGGCGTCGGGCGTCAAAGCTCTATCCGATAACGACCATGCGACGGAGCGTCTGACCCCCGGGTCAAGCCCGAGGGGGACGAAGGCGGGGGTGAGGAGCGCCGTGGATTCCCGCTTCGATGCGGGGATGGGTGCCTTCATCTCCTCCCCATCGTTGATGGGGAGGAGGACTGCGAAGCGGTGGAGGGGACTCTCTCGGCGGCACGTTGCTGGCGACCCGGCTGGGGCGGCGGCGTGCTCTGCCAAGATCGAGCGAGCGGCGAGGTTTGCTTCCCCTCCCCCCTTCGTGGTCCCCCTCCCCGACGGCGGTGCCGTCCTGAACAATCCGGGCGTCGTGTTGGCGGCGATCGCGGCTCACGCGGAGAGGCTGCCCCCTCATCCGTCAGCCTTCGGCTGCAACCTTCTCCCGAAAGGGGAGAAGGGACGTTTACTCGACGGCGCTTAGGATCGCCCCCACGCGGGCTTGGTCGCCATTACAAGCTGCGTGCATGGCCGGATCATTTTTCGTGCATTCGCTGGTTCTTCTTTTCTGCGCGGGTCTCTCGGCGACGTGACCGCCCTTGGAGATAAATTACAAACTCCAATTTTCGAGTACGCGTCCAATGCCCAAGATTTCGGCTTGCGAATTCCTTTTCGACCCCAGGCGGGACCGTCAAATCTTTAATAAAGCCAACGTACTCAAGATAGGCTTCATACGCTTTTCCAACATTTTGGCCCGACATTTCGTGCGTCAAGATGGCGACGTTACCATCCCAAATCGGATACACTTCAGGAAATTTGAAATGAAGGAATTTACTGGCGGCAATGAATGATCCTCCAACGAATTTCGATGCCGCCCTACAGAGGTGCTCATCTACATTAGAACAATCCGATCTCGCCAAAGCATCTTCGAATTCGCCATAGTGATCCTGCCAGTCAGCTTTAGGCGGAGCTAGGCCCATCCAGCTCCACGTCAGAGCAACGGCGGTGCGCCTCCAAGGGTCTGCGCCTGGCACCCATTTGTTAAACATTTGTACGACATGGTCGTAATAGGCACAGAGTAGATCATCCCGTGCCGTGAAATGCTCGAACGCTTCTTCCACGATAAATGATTCGAGATTCGCCCTCACAGCGGAATATTATCGTGCTTCTTCCAAGGGTTCTCGGCCTGCTTGTTCTTCAGGCTGGCTAGCGCCCGGATCAGCCGACGCCGGGTGCCGTGCGGCATGATGACGTCGTCGATGTAGCCGAGGCGCGCCGCGACGAAGGGGTTGGCGAAGCGGTCCTTGTATTCGGCTTCGCGGGCGGCGAGGGCTTCGGGGTCGCCGGCCTCTTTTCTAAAAATGATCTCGACGGCGCCTTTCGCCCCCATGACGGCGATCTCGGCCGACGGCCAGGCGTAGTTGACGTCGCCGCGCAGGTGTTTGGAGCTCATCACATCGTAGGCGCCGCCATAGGCCTTGCGGGTGATGACGGTCAGTTTGGGCACGGTCGCCTCGGCATAGGCGAACAGGAGCTTGGCTCCATTCTTGATGAGGCCGCCGTACTCCTGCTTGGTGCCCGGCATGAAGCCCGGCACGTCGACGAAGGTGATGATCGGGATCTCGAAGGCGTCGCAGAAGCGCACGAAGCGGGCGGCCTTTTTCGAACTGTCGATATCCAGCACCCCGGCCAGGGCCAGCGGCTGATTGGCGACGAAGCCGACCGGCTGGCCGTCCAGCCGGCCGAAGCCGACGACGATGTTCTTGGCGTAGTCCGGAGCGATCTCGAAGAAGTCGGCCTCGTCGGCGACCTTGAGGATCAGCTCCTTGATGTCATAGGGCTTGTTCGGATTGGTCGGGACCAGGGAATCCAGGCTGGGTTCGTCGCGATCCGGCTCGTCGAACGGCTCGCGAACCGGCGGCTTTTCGCGGTTCGACAGGGGCAGGAACCCGATCAGGCGGCGGACCTCGGCCAGACATTCCAGATCGTTGTCGAAGGCCCCGTCCGAGACGCCGGACTTCTTGGTGTGGACGCTGGCGCCGCCCAGCTCCTCGTGGGTGACGATCTCATTGGTCACCGTCTTCACCACGTCCGGGCCGGTGACGTACATGTAGGAGGTGTCCTTCACCATGAAGATGAAGTCGGTCAGGGCCGGGGAATAGACGTCACCGCCGGCGCACGGGCCCATGATGACGCTGATCTGGGGAATGACGCCCGAGGCCAGGGTGTTCTGCAGGAAGATGTCGGCATAGCCGGCCAGGCTCTCGACACCCTCCTGGATGCGGGCACCCCCCGCGTCGAACAGGCCGATGATGGGCGCGCCATTGGTCAGGGCCATCTTCTGCAGCTTGACGATCTTGGCCGCATGGGCGCCCGACAACGATCCACCGAAGACGGTGAAATCCTTAGAAAAGACATAGACTAGCCGACCGTCGATATAACCGCGCCCCGTGACGACGCCGTCGCCGGGGATGCGCTGGTTTTCCATGCCGAACTCGTACGAGCGATGCTCGACGAACATGTCGGTTTCTTCGAACGAGCCTTCGTCGAGCAGGACGGTGATGCGTTCGCGCGCCGTCAGCTTGCCCTTGGCGTGCTGGCTGGCGATCCGCTTTTCGCCGCCGCCCAGCTTGGCGGCCTGACGCCGACGCTCGAGCTCTTCGAGGATGTTCTGCATGAATGACGCTTCCTTGACCCTGCGGCTGGCTTAGGACGCGCCGGAGATGGGGGCAAGGCATGGCCTTCTCCCCTTGCGGGAGAAGGTGGCGCTTCGGCGTAGCCGAAGTGACGGTTTAAGGGGTCGCGCCGACCTGTCGGGTTCGGTGGGCGCATCAGGCAGCTTGTGGCCGTGATAGTCTTCGAACCCGTATCCGTCCGGCTGCGCCGGCCACCGTCTCCCGCAAGGGGGAACGAAGCTTGGCTTGCGAATCCCTGCCCCATCGGCTCCTGCGCGGTCGAGACGGCCAGGCGATTGCGTTCGGCGACCTCGCCGCCGGCCCTAGTTCCGACGAAGTCGGACGACACACAAATAGCCAAGCTTGGAGCCCTGAATGATCCGTCCACTCCTCATGGCCGCTGTCGCCAGCGTTCCCTCCGCAGCCATGGCCCAGGCCATCGACGAGGCGCCGACACGACGCGCCGACCGGATGCTGGAGGCTCTGGCCGACGTCAGCGGCGTGCCCGGTCTGGGCGCGGTCGTCTGGCGAGACGGCGCCGTGGCGTGGGGGGGCCAGGCGGCCCTGGTCACGCCGGTCGGTCTCTACGACCTGAGGACGGCAGGCGGCTCGACGTGGATATCCAACATGGCCCGCGGCGATCCACGCCGGCTCGAGATTAGCCTCGACTAGGCCCGAAGCGCGTCGAACCAGCGGTCCAGCAGCGCCGCCTCGGCCCGGCGGTTGGCGGTGCGCTGGGCGGCTTCGGCGTCGACGCCCCACTGACTTTCCTGGTGGGCCTCTTCCAGACGGGACAGGTCAAAAGCCGCCTCGCCAGACAGGGCTCCGCGCTGGAGCGCCAGGGCCAGCACGGCTGAGCCGAACAGGCCGACCGCCGTGGCCAGGCCGGTCAGGCTGAAGTCATCCAGATCCAGCGCCAGATCGCGCACGCGGATCAGGCTTTCAGGCGGCTGGGTGACATGGGCGATACCCTCTGCCCGGATCAGACGCACGCCCAGATCCCGCTCGGCCCACACCAGCCAAGGGGCCCAGGCATCCGTCTGGCGACGGATCAGCGTATCAGGGCCGTCGGCGAAATAGCAAAGACCGTCCGAGCCTGCGTAACGCGCGATCTCCTCGGCCGTCTCGGAGCGGGCCTGCGGAATGCGATCGATGGCGGTCGCCGCCAACCGCGTCGCTGGCATCGAGGCGGGGTCCAGATGTTCGCCCTGGGCCGACCATTCGCCGGCGACCAGCCGGGCTGCAGCCTCGGTCGGCAGCACCATCGGATGGCCGCCCGGCGTTTTCGGCGCTCGACCATCCAGTCGGACAGCCCAGCCGCCCTCGCCCGGTTCGACGCTCACAACGGTCCAGAATCGCTTGATCCGCGCCTCGGATTCGCGAAAGCCCTTGCGGGCGGCGACGTGGGGATCGAGAGGCGGGATCGACGGCATGGTGCCCCTATACCGGCCCGAACGGCGCGAGGCGAGGCGTCAGGCGGCGGCGAATCCCTGGAGAGCCTCCGCCAGATCGCGGCTGTCGATGTCATGTCCACCGCGATGGGCGTGGAGTTCGACCGAGTAGCCGAACCCCTCCAGTTGGTGCGCCATGTCCTCGACGTTGCGGTAAGGGGCTGCCCGGTCGCCCCGCCCCCCCGATATCCAGAAATGCGGCCGACCGACCGAAACGGCGGCCGCGAAGCGGATCGGCGTCAGGGCCACGACCCAGGAGAAAAGGTCCCCGTTGGTCATGCCGGTCGACAGGGCATAAGAGGCACCGTCTGAAAAGCCGAGCACCCCAATCCTGCTGGGCGTAAATCGCTCGAACGTCGCCGCCAGCGCAGCATCGATGAACGCTGCATCCGGCCCGACAGGGCCGCCCTCCAGGGCCCAGGTGACCCGCCTTGAGGTCGGCGCGAGCATGGCCACACCCGCCCGGCGCCCCTGGATCCGCACGCTGTCGAGCATATCGCGTCCGTTGCTGCTGAACCCGTGAAGGACGACCATCAGGGGCGTCGGCATGTTCACGGGACGGTCCTCAGGCCAGAACAGAATAGCGTCACGCTCATCCAGCCCCAGACGCGTCTCTCCGGGGACCACCTCGGTCGTCGGGCCGGAACCAGGCCGGGCCGTCAGTCGGCCCTGACGTGCGGCCCCCTGCTGCTGCGCCGCCACCGGGCCGCAGGCCACGCCGGTAACGGCCCCGGCTGCTGTACCGATCAGAAGATTTCGCCGCGAGAGGTCTTTCATGGCCGGTCCCGACGGCATTATCTCAGCCCCTCAGTCATCTCTCCCATTCACCCCCCGATGCAGGCGCGGGTCAAGGCGCAACCGGACCTGATCAGGCCGGGACGACGTCGAAAGCTATGGTCATGCGCCGGTCCGGGCCGGAAAACGGCTGGGTCCCGTGCCACATGTACGAGGGGAACAAGGCCAGACTGCCCGGTCGGGGCTGGACGAACCGCTCGGCAGGCAGCCCGGTACAAAGCTGTGGCGGCGGCTCTCCAAACTTCAGCCAGCCCTGGCGATCATCCCCGGCCGAGACGGCAGGAACGTCGACGTAGAAGGCCGACGAAATCCACCCTTGCGGATGAACGTGGCTGGCGTGGAAGCCGTTCGGACGGAGCCAAACCGACCAGCTCCCGGCGAAATCGTAGTTGCCGGTGATGCGCGAGCGAATGAGCTCCGGCGCCTGGCGAAGCCGTTCGATGTGGCTGCGGATGACGGGGTCGATGGCGGTAAAAAACGCGCGGATGACGGGATCATCGCTACGTGCGAGCGGCGCGGTGGTCTGGGATCCGCCGCGCAGAGACTGGCCCACCGGGTGGGTCTTCAGCTTGTGCAGCCCGGTCAGCGTCGATGCGAGATCCGAAAGGAAGTCGGGCAGGTTGCCCCAGCCCGGCGGGGCCTGAATCGTATCGACCCCGGTGGCACGGTCGTAATCGTAAATCTCATGGTAGCGGGGATCGCCCGACTGACGCAGGGCGGTCGCTTCGAGCGCCACCAGATACTGATCCAACGGCTTCTCCGCACGCATCGGCATCAGCACGCTCAGTGCCCGGGCCGGTTCGCCGATAGCGATCATACATTCGGCCGTCGTCAGCCGGACCGGCCAGGCCGATCCCACCTCACCCTTGGCAATGGTCTTGAGATGCTGGACCGAGACCTCCGGGGCCTGGGCCATGGCAATCTGTGCGGCGGTCAGATGGCCGACCACATCCAGCGGGCCGCTGGTCAGGGTCTGATAGGCCGCGGTCGGGTCGTCCAGATAATCCAACATCCGCGCCTTGAAGGTGCGAACGGCCATTGCGGCCTGACCGTCCAGCGCGATGGCCGCGTCGAAGACGGCGACCGCGGCGGCCTTGTCACCGTCCCTCATCCAGACCAATTGGGCCAGTTCGTTGAGCGCCTCTGCGTACTGCGGTCGACGCTGGACGGCATGGCGGAGGGCGGCCTCTGCCTCTTCGATCCGGTTCTGGCCCAGCAGGGCACGACCGAGCACCAGCCAGGTTTCCGGCGCATCGCCGCCCAGCCGGAACGCTTCGCGCGCCGCGGTTTCGGCCTCGGATGCCCGTCCCATGTCCCCGAGAAGGCCGGCCAGGTTGTGATGCAGCCAAATAGCGCGCGGCTCTTGATTGATCGCCAGGTGGACGGCCTCGAGCGCCTCATCGTTGCGACCAATCTGTTTGAGCGCCATCGAGCGATGCCCTAGCACCAAGGCATTGGGACGCCTTGAGGCGAGATAGGCGTCGATCTCAGCCAGGGCGGCCTCGCCGCGCCCCTGGGCAAGGTCGGCGTTGACCTGCTCGATCAATCGGGTCTGGTCAGTGTTCATCGGCGTTTTCCCAAACTCGCGAATGGATCGATCTCGGCCTCGTCTTCGGAGAAACCGAAACGGTCGAACCCGGCCTTCATCTCGCGGCTGAGCGGGGCCTCGACGACCAGCTTGCCGCCCGTCGGATGCTCCAGTTCGATGCGGCGGTGGTGCAGTTGCAGCATCAGGCCCTCGGACAACGGGGCGCTCGTCAGGTCGCCGTATTTCGGATCGCCCAGGATGGGGTGTCCCAGCGCCTTCATATGGACCCGCAGCTGATGCGTGCGCCCGGTCAGAGGTCTGAGCGCCATCCAGGCGGCCCGCTGGCCGGCGCGACTGATGGTGACGTAATCGGTGACCGCCGGGTCGGCCTCACGGTCCTTCGGATCGGCCGGGCGGATCATCTCGCGGTCGCCGACCCCCGACTTGATCAGCGGCAGGTCCAGCGTCCCCTGCCCCGGTTTGGGCGCGCCGTTGACGATGGCCCAATAGGTCTTCTTGGCACGGCGTCGTGCGAAGGCCCCGGCCAGCTTGGCCGCTGCGCCGGGCGACCGCCCCAGCAACAGGACGCCCGACGTATCCCGATCCAGCCGGTGGACCAGACGCGGCCGCTCCAGCCCCTCGCCCCAGGCGCTGAGCAGTCGGTCGATGTGGCGCGTGGTCTTGGTGCCGCCCTGGACCGCCAGGCCGGCGGGCTTGTTCAGGGCGATGACGTCGGCGTCCTCATAAAGGATCAGCCCTTTGACGAAGCGCACATCCTGATCCGACAGGCGGGGCGGACCTTCGGGCCGATCGCCCGGCTCAGGCAGGGGCGGCACCCGCACCTGGGATCCGGCGGACAGGCGGCTGTCGCCCTTGACGCGCGCGCCATCGACCCGGATCTGCCCTGACCGTGCCAGCTTGTTGATCTGGATATTGGAAACGTGCGGCCAGCGGCGCTTGAACCAGCGATCCAGCCTGACGCCATCCTCGCCGGCATCAACCGACAGCGTTTTGACCTCGCGGCTCATGAAAACCCCCGGCGCGCGATGGCCAGACCGACGAACAGGGCCGCAATCGACAGGACGACCGACAGGGCGACATAGCCACCGGCCAGGACCCATTGACGTCGTTCAATCATCTGGACCGCCTCCAGTGAGAAGGCCGAGAAGGTGGTGAAACCGCCCAGCACACCCACCGCCGCAAAAAGGCGGATCGCCTCCTGCTCGACCCCGCCCTTGAGCGCCAGCCAGCCGACGAGCAGCCCCATCACCAGGCCGCCCAAGACATTGGCGACGAACGTCCCCCAAGGCCACGCCACACCCGGAGCCAGCCGCAAGGCCGCCTGGCCCAACCCATAGCGGGCCGATGCGCCGATTGCGCCACCGAGGGCAACGAAGAGAAGTCGGGTCATGCGTCGGGCTATAGCGCCATCAGCAGAGCGCGTCATGGCCTCGCGGTAACCTTGGCGTTTGCGCCAGGCGGGGTTGTCGGGACGTCGAATTCCCGGCCATGCGAGACCTTGCGGCCGCATTGGGCCCCGGAGAAATCATGACCGATCTCATCCTGACCATTGCCCATCACCTGCTCGTCTTCGGTCTGGTCGGTATGCTGTTCGTGACCCGAACCTTGCTGAAGGCCGACACCCTCGACGTGACCCGGCTCGCGCGGGTGGATGCGGGCGCCGGTTTGACGGCCATGCTTGTGCTCGCGGTCGGCGTTGCGCGCGCGGTCTGGGGCGGCAAGGGCTGGATGTTCTATGAGAGCAACCCGTTTTTCTGGGGCAAGGTCGCCTGCTTTTTCATCATCGCCCTGTTGTCGCTGCCACCGACGTTGGCGTTCCTGCGCTGGAACCGGCAGCGTCGCGCCGACCCCGACTTCCAGCCGCCTGGAGGTGAGGTCGCGCGGGCTCTTCGGTTCAGCGGCTTGATGGCCCTGATGCTCATCCCGCTGCTGATCTCAGCCGCCGCCATGGCGCGTTGGCCGCTCGGTTAGAAAACGTCACTTGCCCGCGACGCCGGTTGCGGGCGAAGGTCACGGGGGCGGCTCGCGCCGGAGGCGAAGATCATCGGCGAGGGACGCCCGGCCCGCCATACTGGCCGACCGAGAGTCTGTGGGGATAGTACAACCGGAATGTCGCACGACGATTCGCATACCGAAACGCCCGCAGCCCCCGCTGCGCCGCCCCCTGTCCTCGATAGCGGAGGCCTCGCGACGGCCACGCCGCCACCGCCGGGGGCCGCAGACGTCGCCAATCGCGAGGCACCTCAGCCCAGCAACCGCATGGCTCCAGCGTCGATGCGCCAGGCTGACGGGACGCTGCACCCTATCCAGGAAAGCCACTATTTCTCGCTCGACCCCGCAGAAAATGCGCGGGTGTCGGCTCATATCGACGAATATTTCAACCAGCCGCTGGACATCTTTCCGTTCTGGGAAAGCGACGGCAAGCCGGATCGCTTCCATGTCCTGTACGACCGCCAGATCGAGGAGCGCTTCCCGGCCGATCGGGATATCCGCGGTCATGTGCAAGGCTATGGGCGAAGCATTTTCGGGCGTCTCACGACCCATTTCACGACCAAGCGACTGTTCCAGGGCGGTGCCCTGGCCGGCCTTGCTGCGCTGGTGATGATGGGGCCGACGTGGTTCGCCAGCCTGACCGGATCGCAGCCCTTGGGCCTGGCATTGGCGGTCGTGGCGATGGCCGCCGTGTTCGGCCTGTGGTGGGCGGTCCAGGCGATCCTGTTCACCCAGTACCGGTTCCGGCTCGAAAACGACACCTATGAACTCTCGCGCCGTATCGTCGAGCGGACCCGCGAACTCCAGAACCTGTTCACCCAGGCGCGCGCCATGGCCGACCAGGCCGAGACCCTGTACCAGCAGGACGGTCGCGGTTGGGGGCTGCGGGCCATGTATCTGACCCGTCTGACCATGTGGATCGGGGCGCGGACGGAATATCTGGAAAAGTTCATCCAGATGCAGCTATGGCGGGTGCGGCGCGAGCGCTACTGGATGCGATGGCTGGGCCGGATTGCCGCACCACTGGTTTATCTCATCTTTCTCGGAGTTCTGGCGCTTGAGCCGGCTCCCGCCGGCGGGGAAGCGACGTTCCGCGGATTGCAGGGCGTCGCAGCCCTGATCGGGGCCGCGATCACCTGGTTCGGCTATTTCCGTTGGCAGACCCCGACACAGCTCATTCAGGACAAACTCGGTCTTGAAAGCTGGGTGCGCTATGCCTCGCTCGACGTCGACAATGCCGTGGCCGACCAGGTGCGGCGCGACAAGGAGCGTCTGGTCGAATACCGTGCGCTGACCCGCGGCGGACGCTGACGGACACGATATCGCGGCAGCACTTTGCCTTGCCTCCGTGTCAGAACCTGTCGCGCGAAAGTCTGGTGTTCGCCCCAAAGCGGCCCCAGATAGGCGCTGTCTTGCCCCGACCGAGAACCACACTGGACTTTGTGATGAAATCGACCCACCTCGCCCTTGCCGCCGTTTTGCTGCTGTCGGCGTGCGGTAGCCCGGAAAACACACAGGCCCAGCAAGGCCAGTTGGGCGAGCCGACGCGGCGTGCACCCGAGACGCAGGGCGACCTGCAGGCATCCTTCGCTCCGGTCGTTGAGGTCTCGGCCCCGGCGGTGGTGAACATCGCAGCCCAGACCGTGGTGCGCGAGCGCGATCCCTTCTTTGAAATGTTCGGTCGAGGCCAGGCTCGCGAGCGTGTCGGCCAGTCCGTCGGCTCGGGCGTCATCGTGCGCTCGGATGGCATCGTCGTGACCAACAACCACGTCATCGAGGGCGCGCGTCAGATCATGGTCACCCTGAATGACCGGCGCGAATTCCCGGCCGAGATCATCCTGCAGGACCCCCGTTCGGATCTGGCGGTGCTCAGACTGGACACCGGCGGCGAACGTCTGCCGACGATGCCGATCGACGACGAAAGCCCGCTGCACGTGGGGGATCTGGTCCTGGCCATCGGCAATCCGTTCGGCATCGGACAGACGGTGACCTCGGGTATCATCTCGGCGCTGGACCGCTCGGACGGCCAGGGCGCGACGTCGTTCATCCAGACCGATGCCGCCATCAACCAGGGCAACTCCGGCGGAGCCCTGGTCGACATGGACGGGGATCTGATCGGCATCAACTCCATGATTCTGTCGCCGTCCGGGACGTCGGCCGGGGTCGGCTTTGCCATCCCCTCAGCCATGGTCCGGCGCGTGGTTGAAAGCGCAGCCGGTGGCGAGCGGGCCGTGACCCGCGCCTGGCTGGGGGCGTCGGTTGCTCCCATGTCCGCTGAAGAAGCCGCCCGACGCGGCATGGACCGCCCGCGTGGCGTCGTCGTCAGCAACATCTATCGCGGCGGGCCAGCGGCGCGGGCCGGGCTGCGTCAGGGCGACGTCATCACCGCCGTCGGCAACCAGCCGGTGGAGGACTCTGCCTCGCTGAACTTCCGCATCGGCGTTGTGCGACCCGGCGAACAGGTGAGCCTGACGATCCTTCGCGATGGGGCCGAGCGCACCCTGAACGCGCGTGTCGAGGCACCTCCGGGTGAGGCGACACCCCAGACGGTCACCATAGGCGGCCGAAATCCGTTCACCGGCGCAGTGGTCGCAGACCTCACCCCGGCCCTGGCCGACCAGATCGGCACCGACCCCATGGCCGGCGGGGTCATCCTGACGGGCGTGTCAGGGCGTTCCTATGCGGCCGCGGCCGGCTTCCGTCCGGGCGACATTGTGCGCTCCCTGAACGGCCAGGCCATCACCTCGACCCAACAGCTCCAGCAGCTTCTCGGGGGCACCCAGCGCGGCTGGGACATAGTGATCCTCCGCAACGGCCAGGAAGTGCGTGGGCGGTTCTGACGGATAGTCCTTCTTCCGTTGGGGGCGAACGCCTACCTAGGGGGTGATGACCGATCTGTTCGAAGCCTCCGGGATCCATCCGCCCGACGCGCCGCTGGCCGACCGGCTGCGGCCGCGTGTGCTGGAAGATGTGGTCGGGCAGGATCATCTTCTGGGCGCGGGCGGGCCGATCCGCAGGATGGTCGAGGGCGGGCGGCTGGCCTCGATGATCCTGTGGGGTCCGCCGGGTACCGGCAAGACCACCATCGCGCGCCTGTTGGCTCGCGCTGCCGGCTATGAGTACCAGCAGATCTCGGCAGTCTTCTCCGGCGTGGCCGATCTGAAGAAGGCGTTCGAACAGGCGCGGGTGCGCCGCGCGGCGGGGCAATCGACCCTGTTGTTCGTGGACGAGATCCACCGCTTCAATCGCGCCCAGCAGGACGGCTTTCTGCCCTTCGTCGAGGAAGGGGTCGTCACCCTGGTCGGGGCCACGACGGAGAACCCCAGCTTCGAGCTGAATGGCGCTCTGTTGTCGCGGTGCCAGGTGTTTGTGCTGAGACGGCTGGATGAGGTAGCGCTCGATCAACTGTTGATCAGGGCTGAGGCGGACGCCGGACGCGGCCTGATGCTGGAGCCCGCCGCGCGTGAGGCAATGGTCGCTATGGCCGATGGCGACGGCCGCTATCTGCTGACCCTGGCGGAGGCCCTGTTCAATCTGACGGACGGGGACCGGAGCCTGTCGGTCACGGACCTGGGACAGGTGCTCCAGAAGCGCGCGCCCGCTTACGACAAAAGTCGAGAAGAGCACTACAACCTCATATCTGCGCTACATAAATCTGTGCGTGGATCTGACCCGGATGCCGCCCTCTACTGGCTGGCGCGGATGTTGGACGGTGGCGAGGACCCGCTGTTCCTGGCCCGCCGGATCGTGCGGATGGCGGTCGAGGATATCGGCGCGGCCGACCCGATGAGCCTGGTCATCGCCAATGCCGCGAAGGACACCTACGACTTCCTGGGCAGCCCCGAGGGTGAGCTGGCCCTGGCCCAGACGGTGGTGCACCTGGCCTGCGCGCCCAAGAGCGTGTCAGTTTACAAGGCCTATAAGGCGGCGATGAATGCGGCGCGCGAAACCGGCTCGCTGATGCCGCCCGAGAACATCCGAAACGGCGCCACCAAGCTGATGCGCGACCTCGGCTATGGCCGAGGCTATCAGTACGACCCCGACGCCGAGGGCGGGTTCTCTGGGGCCAACTACTGGCCCGAAGGGATGGAGCGGCGCACCTTCTATCAGCCCACCGACCAAGGCCACGAGGCGCGGGTCAAGGAGCGGCTGGACCGCTGGGCCCAGATCCGGCGGGAGCGCGGCGGCGGCGATGACTGAACGTGATCGCCTGATCGGAATCGCCATCCTGGCTCTGCTCACCATGGGCATCGCCGGCGTGGCCCTGTTTCTGGAGCTGGAAGGCGGCGACGGCGCGCGGCTCGGGATGTTCGCCGGCGCGCCGTTGATCGCGGCGTTGTTGCTCACCTTCGCCGCAGGACGGCGCCGATGAACCTGAACCAGGTCACCGTCGAGGTCTCGGACATTGGCCGGGCGGTCGATTTCTACACGCGGCTGGGCATGGAGCTGATCGTCCGGTCGGACCACTACGCCCGGCTGCTGTGCCCGGGCGGTGCGACCTTTTCTGTGCATCTGACCGAGGCGCCCTCGCCCGGCGGCGCCCTGATCTATTTCGAATGCGACGATCTGGACGCGCGCTGCGCCCGCCTGACCGAAGCGGGTGTGATCTTCGACAGCGCCCCCGCCGACCAGCGCTGGCTCTGGCGCGAAGCGCGGCTCCGCGACCCCGACGGCAATCGTCTGTGCCTGTATTGGGCGGGCGAAAACCGCGTTGATCCGCCGTGGCGGGTGAAGGGCGACAACTCGGTCTGATCCCTCTCCCGTGGGGAGAGGGAGGATCCGCGCCGAGGAGCGCATAGCGCGACGCGCTTGCGCGGAGGGTGAGGGCGTAAGCCTTTGCCGGATGGATCGACGCCCTCATCCCCCACGCGTACCTCCGCCCTTAGGGCTCCGGTGCGCGGGTTCCCCCTTCTCCCCACGGGAGAAGGTCCGCCTCCTAAGCCACCAGCTTCTCGGCCTGGGTCAGGTCGACGCTGACCAGTTGCGACACGCCCCGCTCCGGCATGGTGACGCCATAGAGGCGGTCCATGCGGCTCATGGTCACCGGGTTGTGGGTGATGACGATGAAGCGGGTGTCGGTGCGGCCGCGCATCTCGGCCAGCAGGCGGCAGAAGCGGTCGACGTTGGCGTCGTCCAGCGGCGCGTCGACCTCGTCGAGCACACAGACGGGCGCCGGATTGGCCAGGAAGACGGCGAAGATCAGGGCCGTCGCCGTCAGGGCCTGTTCGCCGCCGGACATCAGGCTCATGGTCGACAGTCGCTTGCCCGGCGGACAGGCGAAGATCTCTAGGCCGGCTTCCAGCGGATCGTCGCTTTCGACCAGCTTCAGCTCGGCCTGGCCGCCGCCGAACAGGGCGGTGAACAGGGTCTGGAACTGGCCGTTGATGGTGTCGAAGGCACCCAGCAGCCGCTCGCGCCCCTCGGCGTTCAGCTCGTCGATGCCGTCGCGCAGCTTGGCGATGGCACCGGTCAGATCCGAGCGTTCCAGCTTCATGCCCTGGAGGCGTTCGCCGGTTTCGGTGGCCTCCTCATCGGCGCGCAGATTGACCGCGCCCAGGGCCTCGCGCTCGCGTTCCAGACCGAACAACAGGGTCTCGGCCCCCGCCGCATCGCTGGGCAGGGCGATGGCGTCATCTTTCAGCTTCTGGCCGAGTTCGTCGGGGCTCATCAGGGCGGCCTCACGCACCTGCTGGTCGGCATCGTTCAGGCGGATCTGGGCGGCTTCGGCATGGGCCGACAGGCCGGCGCGGGCCTCACGGGCCTCGGAGACGGCGCGTTCGGCGGCGCGGCTTTCACGGTCAGCGGCTTCGGCCAGACCCTCGACCTCAGCCAGGGCATCGGACGAGGCGGCCCGGCGCGTCTCGGCCTGGGCGAATTGATCGACCAGAGCCTCGCGGCGCTTGGAGAGATCGGCGGGGGCTTCCTCGGCACGGGTCAGTTCGGCGCGGGCCTTGGCCTCATCCTTGTCCAGCTGCGTCAGGCGCTGATCGGTCGAGGCAGAGCGACCGGTCCAACCCTGGACATCGCGCTCCAGGCCTTCGAGACGCCGGGCGCGGCTGTCGCGCTCACGCGCCTCGGCGTCGCGTTCCAGGCGGGCTGCCGCGGCGTCAGAGCGGGCCTCGTCGGCGGCGGCGCGCGCGGCGTCCAGTTCGGATTTCAGATCTGCCAGCGCGCCGGAACCGCCCTGGCTTTCCGGAGTCGCGGCCTCAGCTTCCTGGGCCGCCGTCAGTTCGGCCTGAAGCCGCGCCAGCTGTTCGTCCAGGGCCTGGGCGCGGGCCTCGCGCTGGACCTGGGCCCGCGACAGGGCGTCATGGGCGTTGCGGGCGGTGACGACGCCACGCTCAGCCTCGGCGGGTTTTTGGCGGGCTTCGCGCAGGGACTGCTCGGTGGCTTTCACAACGTCTGACGCTCCCGTCAGGGCCTGTTGTGCCTCGGCGACCTTGGGCTTGAGGGACTCGACCTCATCTTCCAGCTCGGCCAGTCGATTGCGCTGCTCCATGCGGATGGCAGCCGGTTTGGGAGCCTCGGCGCGCGAGACGAAACCGTCCCAGCGCCAGAGGTCGCCTTCACGCGACACGAGGCGGGCGCCGACCGGCAGATCGCCGGACAGTCGGTCACCCTCGGCCCGGTCCACCAGGCCACACCAATTCAGGCGTGCCGACAGGGCCGTCGGGGCCTCGATATGGCCGGCGAGCGGTGTCACCCCCGGCGGCCAGCTCGGCGGGGCCGCCTCGGCCCCGGCCCAGTGGGCCGCCGCCGACGGATCAAGCGCCGCGTCCAGGTCCTCGCCCAGCGCCGCCGCCAGCGCCGCCTCGAACCCCTTTTCCGCCTGGGTCGATTCCAGCGCGGCGGCTTGAGCCTGGTGAGCCTTGGCCAGGAGCTGGGCCAGACCGCGGGCTTCAGCGGTCAGGCGGTTCAGGCGGTCTTCCAGCGACCGCGCGACCTGACGGGACTGTCCTTCGGCAGCCTGGGCATCGGTGCGGGCCGTCTCGGCGACCTCGACCTCGGCACGGGCGGCTTGCAGAGCGGCCACGGCTGCGTCCAGGGCGGCGCGAGCTTGTGCGATCTCAGGGGTTTCCAGCGGCCCGACCGCCTCGCGTTCTTTCTGTGCCGACGTCACGGCGGCCTCAGCGCGGGCTCGGCGGTCGGTGACGTCGCGGCGGCGCTGGGCCTCGGCGTTCAGACGTGCCTCGATGGAGGCGACCGCCCCGGCCAGGCGTTCGACCTCGGCATCGGCCTCGGCGCGCGCGGTTTCGGCTTGCTCAACCGCCGCCTGAAGCTCAGGGCCGCGCTGGGGGGCCGCCTCGGACTCAGCCTTCAGACCTGCCAGTTCCTCGGACAGCCGCGCCACCTGGGTGGCGGCGTCGTCGCGCATTTCGGTTTCGCGCTCACGGTCGCCGACGATGCGGCGGATGTCGTCTCCCAGCCGCTCGACCGTCTCCCGGGCGGACTGTTCGAGCATATCCAGCCGGTCCCGCTCGACCGTCATCCGGTGCATCAGCGCCGACGCCACAGCATCTTCCTCTCGCGCAGGCTTGAGCTTTTCGGCGGCGGCCAAAGCGGCGGTCTGGGTGCGGGCGGCGTTTCGCGTCGCGTCCTCGACTGCGCGGTCGGCTTCGGCCAGGGCCTCATTGGCACCCTGCAGGGCCGCCCGCGCATCAGTCCAGCGTGCGTACAGCAGCGCCGATTGCAGCGCCCGGATCTCGGCGGCGACCTTCTTGTATTTCTCCGCCTGGCGCGCCTCGCGTTTCAGGCGGTTCAGCTGGGTTTCCAGTTCGCCAGCGATGTCGTCCAGTCGCGACAGGTTGGTCTCGGCGGCGCGCAGGCGAAGTTCGGCTTCATGGCGGCGGGTGTGGAGGCCCGACACGCCGCCGGCCTCTTCCAGAATGCGGCGGCGGTTTTGCGGCTTGGCCGCGATCAGCTCGGAGATCTGGCCTTGACGGACCAGGGCCGGCGAGTTGGCCCCGGTCGAAGCGTCGGCGAACAGAAGCTGGACGTCGCGCGCCCGCACCTCCTTGCCGTTGACCCGATAGGTCGAGCCCGCGCCCCGGTCGATCCGGCGCGACACCTCCAGCGAGGGCGCGTCCGTGAACGGCTGGGGCGCGCGCCGGGCCGTATTGTCGATGGTCAGCTGGACTTCGGCATGGTTACGCGCTGGGCGATCCGCACTCCCGGCAAAGATGACCTCGTCCATGCCCGACGCCCGCATGGCCTTTGCGGAGTTGGCCCCCATCACCCAGCGCAGGCTTTCCAGCACATTCGACTTGCCGCAGCCGTTCGGCCCCACGACGCCCGTCAGGCCGGGTTCGATCCGAAATTCGACCGGATCGACGAACGACTTGAAGCCGACGATGCGAAGGCGCTGGAACTCCAAGGGGTGCCCTAGCCCCCCGCCTGACGGATGGCCGTTTCCAGCTCGGCCAGGGAATTACCCGTCTCGAGTCGACGGCCGTTGACGAAGAAGGTCGGGGTGCCCTCGACGCCCCGATCAACCGCCGCATTGGTGCGAGCTTCCAAGGCCATGACGGCCGCATGGTCCGACAGGCAGCGCCGGAACTCCGTCTCGTCGATGCCATGCCGCGCGCCGATGGCCATCAGGCGTTCCAGCGGTGCGGCGAAGACCGCCTGCTGTTCATCAAAGAGGTCGTCGATCACGGCAAAATAGCCGTCCGGACCCGCGCAGCGCGCCAGAAGAAAGCCCGCCGAAGCCAGATTGGCCGGCGGCGTCGGCAGTTCCCTGAAGACGAACCGCACACGCCCGGTGTCGACGAACTGACGCTTGAAGGCCGGCCAGACGTCGTGGTGCCAGGCTGCGCAATGACCACAGGTCACCGAGGCGTACTCCACCACCGTGACCGGCGCATCGGCACGCCCCAGCGCCATGTCCCCCGGCTGGACGTCCCGGCTCTGGGCTGCGGAGGTGGCCGCCATAGGCAGCCATGCCAGAGCGATGAGAATCAGAAAGCCGCGCCGGATCATGGCTTAGCCGGCCGCGGCGGGTGCAGCTGCAGCTGCGGCCGCTTCGGCGCCCTCGGCGGGAGCCCCGGCGGCCGCGGGGGCCGGCGCTTCGCCACCGATCAACGGGCGCAATGTCGCTTCGAAGCCTTCAAGCGTACTGTCCTGCTGCCGTTGACCATTGACCAGAAAGTACGGCGTTGAATCCACGCCGGCACGCACAGCCGCCTCGATCCGCGTGTTCAGCCGGTCGACGGCGTCCTGATCGGTGACGCACTGGTTGAACTGTTCTTCGCTCATTCCGGCGGTGCGGGCGATATTCAGCAGCTCCTGACGAGGATTCGCGAAGATCACGCGCTGATTGCGCATGATCGAATCCACGACGGCGAAATAGCGATCCTCACCGGCGCATCGCGCCAGCAGGAAGCCGGCCACTGCGATCTCCTGGGGCGGGGTGGGAAACTCGCGGAAAGTGTAACGGACCTGGCCGGTGTCGATGTAGCGGCGCTTGAACTCGGGCCACACCTCCTCGTTCCAGGCCGCGCAGTGGCTGCACGTCACCGAGGCATATTCAACCACGGTCACGGGTGCGTCCTCAGACCCGAGGCTCATGTCGCCTTCGACAGCCGACGTCGTCCCCCCCTTGTCGCAGGCCGCCAGTGAAACGGCGGCGACCGACAGGACGCCGGCGATCAGGGCCTTACGGCGGTTGAACTCGAACATGGTGGCCTCCCGGCAAATTAACCGATCAAGTTTGCCGCGATTCCCGCGCGCGCAAACGACTTCAGCGTTCTGGAGAACAGGTGCGGCGACTTTTGGTCCATTTGACAAAATGGCCCCGTCGCCCCAACTCCGTTCTCCGAAAGGTGACTGTATGATCTTCGCGTATGTTCGTTTTTCCACCGACAAGCAAGCCGACGGCGACAGCGTTGAGCGCCAAAAATCCGGCATTGAGACCTACTGCCGCCGCAACGCCCTGACCGTCGATGAATGGATGATCGACGAGGGCCTCTCAGGCTTCAAGGGCGACCATATCACGAGAGGTCGTCTGGGCGCATTCATCGCCCGCGTCGAGGCCGGTGAAGTTGGCGCGGGTTCGACCCTCATCGTCGAGAGCCTCGATCGCCTGGGCCGCCAAGACCTGCTGACACAGTTCTCGACCCTCACGACGCTCATGAAGTCCGGCCTGACCGTCATCACGACGATCGACGGTAAGGTCATGACCCAAGGCTCGATGAGCTCGTTCGATGGCTTCCTGATCGCGACCGCGAAGATGATGACGGCCAACGAGGAGTCAGCCAAGAAACGCGATCGTGGCCGGAGCAACTGGCAACGCCGACGCGCCGACGGCAAGAACCTCGCCCCGTTCGCCCCGCGTTGGCTCGACGAGAACCGCAAGGTCATTCATGAACGGCGGGTCGTGATTGAGCGCATCTTCCGAGAGGTCGCGTCCGGCCTAGGGGCGAACAAAGTCGCGAGCCGCTTGAACGCCGATGAGGTTCCGTCCTGGGCTCCGCCCCGCCGCAACGGCTCGCCGCTTTCTTGGCATGCCGGTTCGATCATCCATCTCATCCGAAGCCGATCGACGATCGGCGAGTTTCAGTCGAAGACGACCAACGAGGCCGGTGAGACGGTTCCGGTCGGTGACCCAATTCCTAACTATTATGAGCCGGTAATCACGACCGCCCTCTTCCATGAAGCGAACCGCTCGATGGATTCGAGGAGCTTCCGCCATCCCATCGGACGACGCGGCAAGGGCATCTCGAACCTCTTCGCCAAGCTGGCGCGCTGCGAGGTCTGTCGCGGCCCGATGCATTATCGGACCGCCGGGACGTATGCCTATCTGACTTGCTCGATGGCCGCTCGGAAGGCTTGCTCGAATTGCAAGGGCGTCAACTATGATCGGTTCGAAGCGGCCTTCCTCGCGGCGGTCACCGAGTTCGAACTCCCCGGCTCGAAGCCCGACGACGCGGCGGCCCAAGCCCGCGTCGCCCAGGCGGAGCATGACCTCGCCACGCTAGAAAAGCGCGTCGAGACGATCGCCGAACAGTTGATCGACGTGCCGTCCGAGATTCTCCGGCGCAAATTGGCTGAGGCCGAAGGTCGCCTCGACCCGGCTAGAGCCGAAGTGAAGGCGTCACTGGCTGATCTGCGAGAGATTCGGGAAGCGGTCGCCCCGAGCGAACGACAGGCCCAGCTTGCCGACCTCATAGGTCAGATGCGCGAGGGCGGTGATGTCGCCGCCATCCGGTCGAGCCTCGCGACCGCCATCCGCAAAGTCGTCGATCAACTGATTTTCGATGATCAAGGGAATGGCCTCGTGATCATCATGGATGGGCTGAGGAACTACATGATCAGCGCCAAGGGCCGCGTCGAGGCGGCTCATGCGCCGCTCGACATCTCAAACGATCAGTTCAGTCGGAATGACCCTCAGCGCGTCGCGACCATCGAGCGTCTCAGGAAAGCCGCCTAGCCTTAACCGTCTTCCGCCGCGTCGTTGCCGCTCTGCATGCGCCGGTCGAAGCCTTGATATCAGCGACTTGAAGGGCAGCGCCCAGAGCAACCGCGCTGGACTCGAGTTCGGCGATGGCGGTGCGAACTTCCCCCCTCGCCATAGCCTCTTTCACCGCAGCCTTAATCTCGGCGTGAAGAGGATGACGGGGCGAGTTCCACCGAGCATTCAGCAAAATCTGGAAGATTTCCTCGAACCGATCGCGGATCCACGAGACGCCTGCCTTTACCTCTCCAGGTCGTTCAGCCTTGGCAAAATTCTCCAGCTCATCGATCACCTGCGCCATCCGTTCGGCAATCTCGAAGAGTTCGTCGTGTCTTCCGGGCGTCATCATCGGGGAGACATCCGCCCAGCGTTGAGGGGTAGCGCACGAGGAGCGCCGACGCCCGTGGCGATGCCGAAGCCCGTGGCGATATGGATAACCGCCACGTCACGCGCGAAGAGTTTCGGACTGCTCGCATTCGAGACTTCGCGTCCGATGAACTTCGCGAAGTATCTCTTCGAACTGAGGTAGGTAGCGACCCGGATGAGGTCGAGTTGACTATATTCCACGCAGGATTCTCCTATCGGCACGCACAGATTCGCGCGGCCTGAACAGAAAGGGTTCGTGATTAAAGCACCCTGCGGATGCTGATCTCGCCAAATCGACGAGATGTCAGGCGACATACCGGATGCGCCAGCTCAACTGGCATGGCGCATCCAGGAACGGTCGTCAACAATATTCATTTTTACTTGACGAGAAATTCGCACCAGTGAACCAATATTTAAAGAGAGTGGCTTGGCACATCGGCTCAAGCCCCTGAAAAGGCGTAGGAATGCGGTCGGCGAGGGTCTGGGCGGCTTGGGCGCATAGTTGGGTCGTCGATCTAGCTGGCCTGAATGGCCGTAGCGCCGGCTCTCAAACCGCGCGGCTTAGAATGCGCCTAGATCCAGAGCCCGGCAGTTACCGAAGACCCAAGCGCGATGTGTAGGCACGGCCTCCGCCCTCCCCGACACCATCCCTTGAGGGTAAAAATGTCTCGACGAGCGGGACGGTTCTTTATGGACCCGGAATGGTGTTGTGTGGCTAAATACATATACGGAAAGCGTTTTTCCGCCATACGCTCAGGGGTTGGAAGCTGTTGCCCCACAGCAAAACAGGACCGGGACATCCCATAGGCTCTTCGTGGGCCACCTGACCGGGACGATGAGGCAGAGCGAGCCTAAGAGGTTACACACTACGATGGCGCTCCTACGCCCCGTGGTCGGCCCCCTCGGAATATCGGTTCCACCGGTGAAGGGCGTAGAAGAGGATCAGTGTGCCTGGACGACTTGGCGCTGATCCGGCGCATGCAGTCACCCTGCGGCTGACATGCGCAGATTGGATTTATCCATAACCGCCGCGCCCTTTGGGCGAGATTGGGCTGCTCAAGCTGGCACCGGGCGACCGCCAGCCGTCGTTAAAAACGACATGTGGCCAGCAGGGCCGTTCGCACGGAGTCAGTGACAGACTCGAACAGTAATCTCCCCCTTGTTTGCCGCGTGAAGCAAACGGGGGGAGAAAGGCCGAACCCCAGATATCGGACAGCCCCGAAGCGCGGGGCGGCGCTAACAAAAAAATCGAGAAAATATTCGCGGCACCGATGCGGACGAGGCGCATGCCGAGTCCGAGAGGTGCGGCGAGGTTGGGCGCGCCGTAGGCGTGCACGACCCATGAAACTAAGTCCCTTTTGACGGTAGATTCATGCCGGTCATGTTTACCTGGATCGAACTGACGACGAGGTGATCGGATGAGCGGCTTCACGAAGGAGGAACGTGACGAGGAATCGGCTCGGCGTAAGGCCGCCGACCTCGCGCGCGATGTCCCTCCGAGTAGTTCAGGCCAGGGACCGACGACGCGTTGCGTGCACTGTCAGCGAGAGTTCGCGATGACGGAGGGTCATGTCGGCGAGGTCAGTCTGTGCGATCGCTGCCTGCACTCAGGCTGAACTCGTCAGGCGGCCTCGACCTCGTTCAGGGCACGGTAGACGGAGGCCCTGGACACGCCCGTCGTCTCCACGATCTGGCTGATCGTCCGACCTTCGGCTTTTAGGCGACGGACCTCGGGAGCCTTCGCTTGGGCCGTAGGAGCACGGCCCTTGTAGCGGCCCTCGGCCTTCGCTCGGGCGATTCCTGCGCGCTGCCGCTCCAGCATGATCTCTCGTTCCCACTGGGCCACCCCAGCGAGCACCGTCAGGGTGAGCATCGAGGTCGGGTTGGAGGTGTCGAGGTGCATGGCCAAGATGCGGACGGTTACGCCCTTCTCCTTGAGCCGGGAAACGATACTCAAAAGGTCCTCGACCGATCGAGCGAGGCGATCCGGCTTGGTGACGACGAACGTATCCCCGCTCCTCAACCAGTCGAGCGCCGCCTCCAGTTCAGGCCGCTGACGATCGACCGCGCTGACGTGCTCGCGGAAGATTCGTCCGCATCCTGCTTTGGTCAGTTCGACGATCTGATCTTCAAGTCCTGCTTGCTGGTCGGATGTCGAGGTTCTTGCGTAGCCGACGATGGCACCGTCGGCGTGGGCCTGTTCCACTGAGGTCATGACCCAGTGAAACACACATCTCAAAAACGTCTACCTAATTGATGTGAGACGGTTTTCTCGACCGATCCGCTCGTTCCACACGACCGAGCCCATCTGAGACCGAGGCAACTCGATGGAGAACGCAGCTCGCATGCCGCCACGCCTCTATCGGAGCGCACCAAACATTGTGTTTTGACAATGTCAGGACATGGACTATCCAAATATTGACATTGTCGCGTTATCGAGTCAGCGTCGGGGAATGAGAGACGATCTTCACAAGGCTGCGCCGATCGCGAAAGCTCTCCAGAAGCTGATGCAAATGTGCGGCAGATCGACAGACCGAGCTGACCCAGCTCGTCTCGTCGACGCCGCGATCGCTCCGCTTCAGAAAGAGATCGAACGGTGTCTGCCCGCAGGCGCGGCACGGCATTACGCGGACGACGATCAAAACCCTGCCCTGTTCCGACCCCTCATGCAGGGACCTATCATTTCGACGTTCCAGCAGGATCTGCATGCCGAAACCGCTGCCAACCCAACCGCGTCAATCGCAGATTTGTTGACTCTAACCTTGAGGATTCAGATCGACAGCCATTGCAACGAGTCAACCTCGGCGATGCTGGCCGACGGTGGCAGCCGCAAGGAAGTGACCGAAGCTGTCGAGGCCTACAGGCAGGCTGGCCACACCGCAGCTCCGGCTGCCGTGCGTGCTTTCCTGGGCAGCGAAAGGCCGAAACCTCAGGTCAAATCTCTTAGCCTAGATGACACCATCGCCGCCGGCCCCCGCGCATGAAGCCAGCTTCTAAAACCGTCCGCATCTCGGGCACGGGACACGCTGGGCATCAGGGTCGAGCCTTCAATGCCGAGCTGGGATCTGAAATCCGCACCAACCAAGCTCCCATAGCCAAACATTGCTTGCGCGAATTGACCGTGGTCAGCGAGGACATCGCGACTATCGCGGAAGCTCTGGCGCTGGCCGACAGGATGATCACCCGTCATCGCTCGAAGCAGTGGGCCAGGCACCTCGACCTCGAGATACCTGTCTTTCGCCGCGCGACGTTCGAGCGTTCTGAAGTCTACCAGGCCCTCCTGGACGCCGCGTGTTTCCTAACGGGCGACGATTGGTCGATCTCTTTCACCGAGAGAGCCGGCCAACCCGCAAAAGAGCGATATCTTCAGCTCGTTTGTGACGATCCGACGTATGTCGTCCCGTATAGCAATGGCCTCGACTCCTTCGCTCAGTCTGAACTCCTCAAGGCCGACCACGGCGAACGCGCCGTTTGGGAAGTTCGAGCGGGTAAATTGCAACGGGGATCTGACGCGCCACGCGCCAGTCTGGTCGAAGTGCCGCGTCGCTTCTACGCCGGTCATCCGCGAGAGCTTTCGTATCGCACTCGCCCGATCGTCTACTTCTCAATCGCGGCCATCGCTGCGGCTACGAGCAAATCGCGATACATCGCTATCGGCGAGAACGGTCAGGGCTCGTTAGGACCTGCGTTTGCGCGCTTCTCCAGCGAATGGCCCTTTCGCAGCACTCACCCCGGATTCATTGCCCGGCTGGAGACCTTTCTGACGCTCGCGCTTGAGGCCGACTTCTCTTTCACCCAGCCGCAACTCTGGAGAACCAAAGGAGAAGTTGTTCGAGAGCTACGCGAGCGCGGTCTGCTTGGTGAAGGCCTGTCTCGAGACTCTTGCTCAGCACGGCCTAACCAGCGCCGAGGCTTTGCGGGCTGTGGGTATTGCGGCGGCTGCCTCCTCAAACAGACCGCAATCTTCGCTGCGGGCGTAAACGAAGCGCCACTCGTTGCGCTGGACTACGCGTTGAGGACCCCCGAGATGAGGGGGGAGCCCATAACTCTGAATGAACGGGAGATTTTCGCGAGATCAGCCAAGTCCATGGACCTTTTCGCGGATCTGAGTTCTCGCCCAGACAGAGACGTTCAGATCGCCAGGGTCGCTCGGGAAATACCGTCACATCACGGCGACAGGGCTGCGAAACTGTTGGGTTTGGCAGAACGTCATCGTGACGAGTGGCGAGGTTTCGTCCATTCCCTCCCGGCTCAATCGTGGCTCAAAGAACAGTTCGCGTCAGCATGATTTCCCCTGACCAGATCAACGCAGAACAGCTAGGTGATCGGCTCAGGATAGCCAGATCTAGCGCCGGATTGACCCAAGAGGCTGCGGCTGCCGGCCTGACTATGGCCCGGACCACCTTGGTAGCCATTGAGCGCGGTCAACGCCGCGTGCGACCTGAAGAGTTGGTCGGCCTAGCCAAGCTTTACGGCACGACGGTTGGTCGGCTCGCCGCGAGCGATGCTGTTCATGTGGATCTGAGCGCCAAGTTCAGGAGGATTGAAGGCAAACCTCAATCGCCATCGGTTGCCGAGGCCATACAGCTCCTAAATCGGCTGGCGTCAGGGACGACTGAGCTTGAGCAAGCTCTAGGGGTGGAGCGTCGGTTTGACTATCCGCCGCCCCTGCGCATTTCCAATCAAGGCCACCTTCAGCAAGCCGAGGACGCCGCTGTTGCACTCAGGCAGCGTCTCGGTATCGGTCTCGGGCCGATCACTGACCTGTTCACCGTTCTTGAGCTCGACTTGGGTGTGCGCGTGTTCATGCGCCCCCTTAAAGACGGAAGCATTTCCGGCCTCTATGCGTTCGATGCGGCCATAGGTGCTTGCATCCTGGTCAACTCGAACCATCGTCGGCGTCGTAGAAAGCAGACGTTAGCTCACGAGGCCGGGCATTTTGTCTCGGATAGAAGCCATACCGATATTCTCGACGACGAGCCTGTTCCTCTGACCATTGAAGAACGGTTCGCGCGTAGATTTGGCCCCGCTCTGCTCATGCCCGCACCTGGGTTGCGCGAACGATATGAACAAGCGACCTCCGCGACCGGCGTCTTGGATATTCGTGGGCTCATTCTCCTCGCTCATCAATTCGACGTAACCACCGAAGCGATGACGCGTCGGCTAGAAGAGCTAGGCCTCCTCGCGTCCGGAGCTTGGGCTTCTATCCGTGACAGGGGCTTCAGTTCCGACCTCGAACGCCAAGTCATCGGAGATCCTGAGCCTCAAACTGCCCCGCCCCTGCTCCCTGTTCGCGTTGCGGTCATGGCGTCACGAGCCCTGCAAGATGGCATCCTGAGCGAAGGCCAGCTTTGTGACATGCTCGTCCTAGATCGCGTCCAGCTAAGGCGAGAACTAGCGCCGTTTGACCATCCCGAAGGTCTGCTAGGTGCCTGACTCCAAGTCTGACCTCGTCCTAGACACCAGTGTCTGGATCAATCTGCTGGCTACAGGGTGCTGGCAGGAGATCACTGCGGCCTTGCAATGCGCCTGCATCGCGCCGGAGCATGTGATCGACGAGATCAAGCGCGATCCAGCAACCGGAAAGCCCTACGCACGAGCTGGCGATCCACTCTACGGAAAGGTGCGCATCGAGGCTCTGACCGAGGCGGAACTTGATCACTTCATTGAGCTGGTATCTGCCAGATCTGGCGACCGCCTGGGCGACGGAGAAGCAGCGTCGATAGCGATCGCGGCTAGTCGATCTCATATGCTCGTTATCGACGAGCGAAAGGCACGGCGGATCATTTCCGAGCGCTGGCCGACTATGCGCCTCATGCGCTCATCTGAGTTGCTGACTTTGCCAGCCGTGACCAGCGCGCTTGGGCCGGAACGTGCAGCAGAATGTTTCCAACGGGCAATTCAGATAGCGCGCATGCATGTCTGATTCCGGATAACGCCAACTTCGGAAAGCGCGGGCACCGTGCGAAGTGACAACGGCCAAGCCTAAGCCCGATAGGACAGCAGCCTCAGGGCATTGCCCACGACTAACAGCGTCGACCCTTCGTGCATCGCGACAGCTGGGCCAATCCCAAGACCAAATATCGTCGCCGGAACCAACAAGGCCACGACGCCCAGGCTGACCCACACGTTCTGGAGGATGATGCGTCGCGTGTGGCGGCTGAGGTCCACAGCGAAAGGGAGTTGCGAGAGGTCGTCGCCCATGAGGGCGACATCCGCTGTTTCAAGCGCGACATCGGAACCCGCCGCGCCCATTGCGATCCCAACCGTGGCGCTCGCCATCGCGGGTGCGTCGTTCACACCGTCGCCGACCATCGCAACCTTGTCCTGGCCGGCGAGCTTCTTGATCGCCTCGACCTTGTCCTCGGGCATCAGGTCACCCCAAGCCTCATCCAGACCGACTTCCTGGGCGATCGCGTCGGCGACCTTCTGGTGATCCCCGGAGATCATGATCATTCGGGAGATGCCAATCTCGTGGAGGCGACGCAGCGCCTCCTTCGCGGCCTCTCGCGGCGTGTCCATCAAACCGATAGCGCCAAGATCACGAGCGCCCATGCGCACGACCATGGAGGTGCGTCCGCCCTCCCGCAGGTTCGAAATGGCCGTGACGGCTTCGGAGCCGAGAGACGGCACTCCATCCTGGCCAAACATCTCGGCCTTGCCGATCCAGACGGTCTCGCCGTCCAGCTTGGCGACGACACCTCGTCCGGTCAGGCTCTTGAGGTCTGTCGCTTCCGCCGCTTTTTCAGCCCCGAGGCGCTCACGCCCGTCCGTGACGATGGCTTGAGCAAGGGGGTGGTCGCTCAGGGCTTCGACAGCCACGGCGACCGACAGCAACTCCTGCTCAGTTACACCCGCCACCGGCACCACGTCTGTTATGCGGGGGCGGCCTTCGGTCAGGGTGCCGGTCTTGTCGAAGGCGATGGCTTTGAGCGAGCCTAGGTTCTCCAACGGCGCGCCGCCCTTCACCAGGACGCCCGCCCTCGCAGCGCGCGCGACGCCAGACAACACAGCGCTGGGCGTGGCTATGGCGAGGGCACAGGGGCTGGCGGCGACCAGCACGGCCATCGCGCGGTAGAAGCTCTCGCTGAAGGGCTCATCGACCACCAGCCAAGCGAACAGAAGGACGAAGGCCAGGCAGAGGACCGCTGGCACGAAGATGCGCTCGAAGCGGGCTGTGAAACGCTGCGTCGGCGACTGCTGGGTCTCCGCCTCGCCGACCATGCGGACGACTTTCGCGAGCGCGGTTTCTCCCGCCTCGCGGGTGACCTCCACTTCAAGGGCTCCGCCGCCATTGATGGTCCCCGCGAATACCCGGGAAGCGGACGACACGGAATCAGGCCGGCTGCGTGCAGCTTCGATGCTTTGAACCGGCATCTTGTCCACGGGAATGCTTTCACCGGTAACGGGAGCCTGATTGATGGCGCTCTCGCCCTTGATGATGAAGCCGTCGGCGGGCAGGCGCTCGTTCGGTCGGACAATCACGGTGTCGCCGACGACAAGCTCCTCAACAACCACCTCGATGATCTGGCCGTTCCGACGCACGTCGGCTCGTTCTGGAGCCAGTTTCGCCAGCGCCTCGATGGCGCGTTTGGCGCGGCCCATGGCGTAGTGTTCAAGCGCGTGTCCCAGGCTGAACAGGAAGAGCAGCAATGCGCCTTCGGCCCAAGCTCCCAGTAACGCCGCGCCTGCCGCTGCGACAAGCATCAGCGTGTCGATCTGAAAGCGCCGCTCCTTCAGGTTTTCGACTGCTTCGCGACCGGTGAAGAAGCCGCCGAGGCCATAGGCGAGAATGTAGAGGGATACCGGCAACCATTCCGGCGCGTCGCCCATCAGTTTCTCGATCAGGAAACCGATGGCGAGCGCAACGCCGCAGCCGAGGGCGAAGTAGAGCTCGGTGTTTGGCCCGAGGAGCGCAGAGCCGCCGTGGTTATGGTCATCCGCTTTCGAGGCGCGACCGTTTATATGAGCGGGCCGGCCCTGTTGGCCGGGGTGTTCAGCCTCGTCCGGAAGTGAAGTGGGTTGGCTCATTCTAGCCTCCTTGGCCCACAGCAGGGCCGTTCTCGGATGGCGCTCGCACCATGCGTGTCATGCCCCACCACGCCGTGGGTGCGAGGATGGCGACGCTCGCCAACCCCGGGAAATAGAGATCGTCCCGACCATCAATCAGGAGGAAGGCGACGTGGAAGAGCTCCGTCACACCCATCGCCGCGAAGAAGGTCCAGGCAAGATGACTTCCTATCGCCGGGAAGCGGTGGATCGCCGGCAGGACGAGCAGCCACGGTCCAATCGAAAGGATGACCAGCCCGATGACCTGGGGCGATGCGATGTCCGGCGTGGGAGCGCCCGTGAGACGGGCGAGTTCGTCGAAGAAGCCGGAGATACGCTCCTCGATCCGGTGCATCACGAAGAGCCCCAGGCAGATCCAGTAAGGAAGCCGGATGGCCTTCGAGGATCTCGCGTTCCCGAACACGATCCAAAGGACGAAGCCGCCGAGGAAGCCTGAGGCAAAGATCAGCGTCGTCCAGAGGCCAAAGGCAGCGTAGCCGAAAACGAGGACCAGAGCCGTGAAGGCCGCACCCATCCAAGCCGCGCCAGTCGATATGGGACGAGCGGTCAGGAGCGCCTTCATCTACTGATCTCTCCAGAGCCGCCATCAGTGAAGCGGGCATCAGCCCCACGATGGACGCTTTGCTCCGTCCATCCACTGTTGGCGGCCAGAACCGCCGTGCCCGCGATCCACAACGCGCCGGTTGCGCCGACCACCACATAGAAGAACTTGTTTCGCGACCCCCACAGCATCCCGAGCACCGGCACGGGCGAGAGGATGCCGTAGCTTATGAAGGCTGGAATGCCAGCGCCATGAAGCAGCGCCATCGCCAAGATGAAGATCGCGGTCGATGTGGTGAGCGCGAGGGCAATCCCATAGACGATCGTGAGAACCGGGATCGGCTCTCTCTTCGGCGGCGCTGGAGACTTCCGGATGCGCTTGCCGTGCTTGCCTTCCCGCCAACGCAAGACCCGCCGGCTCACAGTGACCGCCCCTGCTCTGTCGAGCGAGCATCCCTGAGAATGTCGAGTCCGCCTTTCACGGCGATCCCGGCTACCAAGATGCCGACAATGAGATCAGGCCAGGCTTGCCCAAGCCAAAGCACCATCAGGCCTGCGACGATGATGCCGCCATTCGAGGCGAAGTCGTTCAGGCTGAAAGTCCGTGCCGCCTTCATGTTCACGTCGTCCGTCTGGAGACGTTTCAGGAGGAGCAGGCAGACGAGATTCACGATGGCCGCGACAGCAGCTAGGGACATCATAGTCCAGCCGACCGGTTCGGTTCCCTCGATCCATCGACGGCCAGCGTCGAAAAGCACGCCCAGTGCAAACAGGAGCAGAAGGACGCCTGACGCTCTCGCCGCGCGCCGCTTCCACACGCCCTCACGGCCAATGGCGAGCAGGCTGATCAGATAGACCAAACCGTCCGACGCATTGTCGACCGCGTTCGCGAGAAGGGCGCTGGAATCGGCAAACCAGCCGCCGATCCCGAGAACACCAGCGAGGCCGAGGTTCAGGCCAAGCACCGCCAGCAGCGTCGAACGCTGCTGGCGGCTGGATGCTTGCGAGGCAGTCAATCCTCGATCCCCTCAGCCTTCCGATGCTTCACGGCCAACGCCGCGAAGGTCGGCAGAACGAACAGGGTGAGAATCGTCGCCGTCAGGAGACCGCCGATGACGACAGTCGCGAGAGGCTTCTGCACCTCCGCACCTGCCCCGTGGGCGATCGCCATCGGGATGAATCCGACGATGGCGACCAAGGCGGTCGTGAGGACGGCCCGCAGACGACTAGCAGCGCCTTGCATGGCCGCTTCCATCTGAGGCAACCCCTGATCCAATCGCTCTCGGATGGCCTGCATCAGGACCAGGCCGTTCAATGTCGCGACCCCCGATACGGCGATGAAGCCGACGGCGGCGGAGACCGAGAACGGCATCCCTCGAAGCAGGAGCGCGAGCGCACCACCGACCAAGGCCAGAGGAACGCACGCGAAGACGAGACCCGCCTCCGCGAACGAACCCAATGCCATGAAGAGCAGGACGCCGATCAACACGAAGACGATGGGGATCACCAACCCGAGCCGCGCCTGCGCGCGCTGGAGGTTCTCGAACTGCCCACCCCAGTCGAGGTAGTAGCCGGGCGGGAGTTCGATTTCAGCGACCCGGCGCTGGGCCTCGGTAACGAAGCCGCCGAGGTCGGTGCCACGGACATTGCCCTGCACCACCATCCGCCGACTCCCATTGTAGCGGCTGATCTGGTTTGGCCCTTCGCCCGTCTCGATAGTCGCGACAGAAGACAGGGGGACGATCTGACCAGACGCCGTCACGATGGGCAGCGCGGCTAATGCGGCAGGGTTGCTGCGGGCGGTCTCTGGGAGGCGAACCACTACATCGAAGCGGCGGTCGCCCTCGAAAATCTGCCCGGCCTCCGCGCCGCCGATACCTGCCGAGACCGCTTCTGAGATGTCTGCCGCTGATAGTCCGTAGTTGGCGGCTGCGAAGCGATTGACGCTGACGGTCAGGGTCGGAAGACCGGCAGCCTGCTCGACCCGAACGTCCGCCGACCCAGGGGTGTCATTCAGGACAGCAGCCACCTGATTGGCGACCTCCTGCAAGGTTTCGAAATCCTCGCCATAGACCATGACCGCCATGTCGGTCCGGACGCCGGAAATGAGTTCGTTGAAGCGCAACTCGATGGGTTGGCTGAACTCGAAGCTGTTGCCGATGTGCTCCGACGCCACCTCCTCGATGCGGGCGATCAGTTCCTCCTTCTCCAGGTTCGGGTCAGGCCACTCCGAACGGTCTCGCAGAACGATCACCGAGTCCGAGATGTTGGCGGGCATCGGATCGATAGCCGCCTCGGCGGTGCCGGTGCGCGAGAAGACCGTCTCCACTTCCGGCAAGGCGACGATCGCCCGCTCCAGTTCCATCTGCATCGCCAGGGACTGTTCGAGCGAGGTCGAGGGGACGCGGATCGCCTGCATGGCGATATCGCCTTCATCAAGGGTCGGGATGAATTCCCGGCCAAGGGACGTGAAAGCGACGCCGCCGAGCACCAGGGTCCCCAGCGCGGCGATCAGCACCGTCTTGGGTCGGGCGACAGCCTTGCGCATGGCAGGCTCAAGCCGACACCGCACGAAGCTGATGAGCTTCGTCTCGTGTTCGCCGTGGCCGCTGGGCGCGACCTTGGGATCGCGGACCAAAAGAGCCGCCATCGCCGGGACGAAGGTGAAGGAGAAGATGAACGCGCCGACCAGCGCCAGCATCACGGTCGCGCCCATGGGGATGAAGGTCTTTCCCTCGACCCCCTCGAGCATCAGCAGCGGTGTGAAGACGAGCAGGATGATGAGCTGACCGAAAGCGGCGGGGCGCACCATCTGTCGCGCTGACTGAACGGCGACGCCGAGACGTTCCCTTCGTGTCAGCAGCCGACCCAGTTCGGCCCGGCGCTGGCTCAGCATGAGCAGGGTGTTTTCGATCACCACGACTGCGCCATCGACCAGGAGACCGAAGTCGAGCGCACCGAGGCTCATCAGATTTCCGCTGATGCCGAAGCGGTTCATCCCGATCACGGCGAAGAGGAAGCTGATCGGGATCATGAGCGCGGTGATGGTCGCGGCCCGGATGTTTCCGAGCAGCAGGAACAGCACGACGATCACGAGCAGCGCGCCCTCGGTGAGGTTGCGAGCGACGGTCTGGATGGTCGAGTTGACCAAGGCGCTGCGATCGAGAACGACGACCGCCTCGACGCTAGGCGGCAAGGACGCCTGGATCTGTTCGAGGCGATCTCCCGCCGCTTGCGCCGCCGTTCGGCTGTTGCCCCCCGCAAGCATCAAGGCAGTGCCCATGACGGCCTCGTGGCCGTCACGGCTACCCCCTCCGAGACGTGGGGCCTGTCCGAGTTCGACGGTCGCGACATCGGCCACGCGGACCACCAGGCCGGCCCGGTTGACCACCGGAGCCTGCGCCAGATCTTCGACCGTTGTGGCGAGAGCGTCCGTGCGGACGACCAGGGCTTCGCCTGCCCGTTGGATGAAGCCGGCCCCCGCCTGGGTGTTCGCCCGGTCGAGGGCGACGATCAAATCGTTGACGCCGAGCCCATAGCCAGAGAGGCGGGCCGCGTCAGGGCGAACCGCATACTCCTTCACATATCCGCCGTTCGTATCGACGCCCGCCAGACCGGGCGTCGTCCGCATCTGCGGTGCGATGATCCAGTCCTGCACGGTGCGCAGGTAGGTGGCGCGCTGTTCCGGAGTCGTGAGCCGTTCGCCTTCCGGCGTGAGGTAGTCGCCACCGGCCTGCCAGCCGGGCTGGCCCGGCTCTGCGAGGTTCTCCGCGTTGAAGGGTTTGAAATCGACGGTCCACATCAGGACCTCGCCCAGACCCGTCGTAATCGGTGACAACGCGGGCTCGACTCCCTCGGGGAGACTTTCCTGCGCCTGCGCCATGCGCTCGGTCACCTGCTGACGGGCGAAGTAGATGTCCGTCTGGTCGGTGAAGATGACCGTGATCTGTGAGAAGCCGTTCCGCGAGATCGAGCGAGTGCTCTGCATCCCCGGTATCCCGGCCATCGCGGTTTCGATGGGATAGGTGACCTGACGCTCGATCTGCTCGGGTGCGAGAGCCGGAGCGACCGTGTTGATCTGCACCTGACGGTTGGTGATGTCAGGGACGGCGTCGATTGGCAGACGAGTGAGCTCGAAAAGCCCGTATACCGAAACCAGAGTGACGGCCAAAACGACGAACCAGCGGAAGCGGACGCTGGCTTCAATGATGTGTTTGAACATGCCCGCCTCCTAGTGGCCGTGCTCGGTGCTTCCGGCACCCAGCTGAGCCTTGAGGAGGAAGGCGTTCCGCGCAGCGATCTCTTCGTTACCCGTTAGCCCCTGGACGATTTCGATGCGGTCGCCGGACTCGCGCCCTGTCAGGACTGGCACCGCGCGGAAGCCGTCTTCGGTTCGCACGAAGACCACTGTGCGTCCCTCGACAGTCTGAACTGCGTTTGTCGGGACGGTCAGGCCGCCCGTGGCGTCGGTCGTAACAGCGCCCGTTACAGCAGAGCCTGCCGGGAGTGACGCGACGCTATTCGCTCGCGCCCGGATCAGCGTCGCATTGCTCGCCTCTCCGGTATCCGCCGCAACCCCGGTGACGGTCGCCTCGAAACCACCACTCGGTCCATCGACCCGAATGATCGACCCGATCTGAACCCGGGCGGCCACCGCTGGAGGTGCGTTGAAGATCAGCTCGACACGCGACGGATTGGACACTTCGGCGACGACGCCGCCGGCGTCCACGAAGCCGCCAGGCCCCACCTGGACGTTGGTGACGATACCGCTGATGGGGCTGGTGACGTTGACACGTCCAGACGCGCTTGGTCCGCCAGCAGCGCCTGCCCTCGCACCAGCGGCCCGTGCAGCCGCTTCGGCGCTAAGATATGCGGCGCGCGCCGTCTCGACGCTCTGAACGGACACAACGCCCTGCTCCTGGAGATTGCGTTCCCGTTCGTAAGCTGAGCGGGCTGCATCCGCCGCTGCTCTCGCCGCATCGGTGTCAGCGCGTAGACCCGCCGCCTCCCCGCTGACGAGCACCACGAGCGGCTGACCAAACCGAACCGACTGGCCGGGGGCGACCAGAACGCGCTCCACCCGACCGCTGATTGACGCGGCGACAGAGGCGCGGGCATCGACCATGGGCTCGACCCTGCCAGCGATGTGGGTCTCCACTCCACCCCCGCGACCAACCCGAACAACTTCGATGTTGGCCGCCTCGATCTGGGCCGCCGTCAGATCAACATGCCCCTCTTCGCCGCCTTCCTCGCCTGCGTGGTCACCCTCTTCTTCGGCGTGTTGCTCCTCGGTTGCGGGAGCAGGATCCACAGCAGTCATGCGGAAGATTGCGTATCCACCGCCCACGACCAGGATCGCGGCGGCGACACCGGCCATCAGCCAGGCCTTGTTTGTCATCGGGCGCATTACAGCGTCGCTCCAAAAGGTATGCGGCCTTCCAGCCGAGCAAGGTCGATTTCCGCGCGGACCCGGGCGAGCCGGGCCTCGATGGCGGCGTTGCGCGCGGCAACGAGGGCTGACCTCGACACACGCAGTTCAAGTTGAGAGATCCGTCCGGCCTCGAACCCGATACGGGTCAGCCGGTAGGCTTCTTCGGCAGCCGTTACGCCGCCGTCCGCCGCTCGGACCCTGCTTGCCGAAGCGGTCAGCCGGGCTGAGGCCGCAGCGCGATCCGCCACAGCGCTCTGACGCGCCTGATCGACCCGCGCTTCGGCGGCTCTGTATTCGGCCCTGGCGGCGTCGATGTTGCCCCGGTTCCGGTCGAACAGAGGAAGCGGAAGGCTGACCCCGAAGGTCAACGCGGTTTCGCCTTCCAACTCGAACCGTCTGAAACCAACGGACGCGGTCACATCGGGAAGCGATCGGATTTGCTCAACGTCGATGCGCCGCTCGGCGGCGTCGCGTTCGGCCTGAGCGACCCGGACACCGAGTGTATCGCCCTCGAAACCGGCATCGCTCATCGGTGCACGGTCCAGAAGGCTGTCCTCGATGGACGTGACCGGCGCAATCAGCATCGCGACCGCCGTAAGCCTGGCGAACGCTGCGTCGCGTTCCGCCGTGGCCTCATCGAACGTCGCTCGGGCCGTCGCGACCTCGCTCTCCGCCTGGAGGCCACGGACAAGCGGTTCCCGCCCCTCTTCGACGAGCGCGAGAGCCGCACGACCGTCAGCCAGCGCGATGTCGAGGGCCTCACGTGCGACCTCGAAGCGGCGCTGTGCTGCTTCGGCCTCGGCATAGGCCAGGGCTAATCTCGCGGCGGATTCGACGCCGACAGCGTCACGCTGCAACACCGAAACACCGGCTTCAGCCCGCGCGACATCTACGCGAGCCTGACGGCGTCCCCAGAGTTCCAGGTTCTGACTGAAGGTAACCGTGCCTTCGGCGCTATCGACACCGCTGTAGGGGCCAGAGCCGAGCAGATTCTCGACATCGATAGACACGTCGGGATTGGGACGAACGCCAGCTTGGCGAAGACGCGCTTCGGCTGCGTCCACCAAGGCTTCCGCCTCGACATTGAAGGGTGTTGTGTCGGCCTGACCGACTAACGAGTCATAGGATGGGGCGGGATCGGCAAGAGCCTGACCGCCTATTGCCGACAGCAAGACTGCTGCGGCGCATCCCACCGCGTGACGCGGCGAGAACGATCGGATTTTCATTGTGGCTTCCGAGATGCGTTAATGACGGAGGGCGCGCGCGTGCGCGCAGACCGTCAGGCTCTCGGAGGGCGGATTAGTCCGTCAGGTGTCTCAGACACGAACAGGGGATCAGCGGACAACGTCGTGCTGGCTGGCGCAAATGCATAGACAGCCGCGTCGCCAAGGACCGGGGGCAGATTAGATGTCGAATGACAGTGGCCGTGGTTGCAGGCGTGAAGCGCGTCCTGACCGTGGCCCTGATCGTCCGCCGGATGATCAGCATCGGTCAGCGCGAACTCGCAGCTGATTGCTGCTTCCTGGCCGCAGGTGACAGCGTCGACCAGCGGTCCGCTCACGAACAGGCCGAGGATCAGCGCGAAGAGCGCTGCCATGATCGGCGAGTTGGAACGAAATGCGGCCACGACGCGCCGATAGCACAGGCTGTTGGGGATTGGAATACGTTACAGTGTCCGCCGGACCCTCCAGGTTCCGAACCGCATTGCGTGTCGCGCTGCCTTAATCTGTCCGGTCCGTCGATAAGGTATCGATCCGCACACCGAAATCGCGAAACACCGAGCGGGCGGCTCACTCGTAGAAGCTCGAGTTGTCGACTTCCAGTTCTGCGACCTGGTCAATTGCGCTCGGATCCTCCACCGAGCTCGAAAGCGTTGTCTTGAAGGGATAGTTGTCGCTCATCGATGCGCCGTCCCCATTTCGAAAATCCGAGCTGGAGCCGTAGTTGAGCGACACATAAATCGAGCCGGACACCGCAAACTTTATGCGTTCGATGCCGAGATCGACGACAGTCACCTCTTCCGTATGAACTTCTTCCACCATCGTGTGAGTAGACAGCTCATCGAGGTCGGGATGGGCCGTCTTGATCGCTTCATCGAACACCGCCCGATTGATCTCCGCCTGCAACTTCTCTTCAACGGCGGAACGACACTCTGGGACGGCATCCAAGAGCTGGCCAATCGCGTGCAGCACTCCCTCTGCCAGATCTCGAATTTCACCATCGTCTAGCAAGACCGTGTTGGAGCGCACATGCGCTCGCCGATTCATCTCGTCGACCGCTTCAGCGATTGGCGCGCGATACACCCGGGGGTCTAGGCCAAGCACGCTCTCGACATAGTCGGGACTAAGGCCGGCATGAGCGATGTAGGAGACGCGCTGTTGTCTCGTGACAGTGCGAGTGTCCCTAGCTTGCACAAACCAGTGGCAAGCTCTGACATCCGCGTCGGGAGAAAGCCCGTGCAGGATATGACCGAACGCTTCTCGCAAACCGGCTGCGCACAGGTTGCCCCGGATCGGATTGTCGAGATCACGAGCGACGCGGAATGAACCCTCGAGAACCAGAGCCAAGAACGGGTCTTGTCCTCGCCGCTCAACCAGTTCTGCGGCTCTAGCTTCAATCGCTGCCCAGTTAGCCATGCCCTAGCCTCCTGAGCGACGATGAGGTCACCTCGCCCTAATGGCAATGGCGTCGAAGTGGATCAGTAGCGAGAGCATCGAGTAAAAGTGCTCCCGTCAATTTCTGCGTCTTCGCCCACATCCGCGTAGGTCATCGTGAAGGTCCGCTCGCGCTCGCGCCCGCCGCCTAGCGTAAAGCCGCTCCCTCGGAAGGTGAACGAGTCATCAGACTCGGAGATGACCTCATCGACGGTGATGCTGGCGCTCCCAAAATTGATGTGGTCGCCTCTGACAGTCACCAAACTCTCGACGTGCCCGCCCTCGCAGGAGTAGCCGTTGTAGGCACCGGCGAACCGCGCCGGGATCGGCCCGTCGCTGGAGGCTGCCTCGTCACCCCCGGCCATGCATTGGTTCAGAGCGCCAGCGACCGATCCTAGGATCGCTATGGCGACGATCAAACTCAGGCATCCGAAAGTCTTGCTGCGTGCCATGCCGCCGACAGTGGACGCGAAAGCCGCTTGACCTGCCACGCGCATGTCGTGACTCCGCTGACCCTGGGCCTCTTCCTCGCGCGTGCGTCGCGCAAGCTTGGCCAAATGTTCCTGGCGTTCCTCGTCGTTCATCGCCCCCTCCCGGCGTGATGGAAAAACTGCATATGTGACTTTTCCATATAGCTCAACGGCCACCTCAGTTTCGCGAGGCGGCCATGCCGAAGTCGGTATTCGGCGGTGCCCACCGCCATCTTGTGCAGGCGCTCGTTGCAGCACGGCAGCGCTCGGGCCTCACCCAGCGCGAACTGGCTGCGAAGCTGGGCAAGGATCAGAGCTTCGTCTCCATCATCGAGGGTGGTCAGCGCCGGGTCGATGTGATCGAATTCTTTGCGATCGCGCGTGCGCTCAATGCGAACCCCGTGCAGTTGATCCGCGAGATCGAGGCCGCTCTTCCGCACGACATCGAAATCTAGGCGCGCTTAGCCCTCGATCTCAAAGGCCGCGAACGATGCGTCCTCCCATCCGCCCCATATCCTGCCGACGCTCGCGAGGTCGGCGTTAGGAGAGGCGGGAACGAAGCAGCGCACTCCAAGAGGTTCGAGCCGCTCGCGAACTCGCAAGAGGTGCTCGCTCTCCACTCGCGCGTTGCATCGCCGGTGCACCCGCTCGACGTGCCAGACTCCGGCATCATCCATTCGAGTGTCGATGAGCAGGCCAGCCCCATGCCAGACGACCAGCGCCCATACACCCGACAGCGCCTTGGGCAGGATCCGTGACGGCTCCAAGCAGTTCTGAAATTCCTGGCCGATCCGCTTAGCGTCTCGGACCGCTACGCGTTCGAGGTCGGGATCGGCATCGCAGGGATGGTGCTCCGGGCAGGGTCGGTCTGCCTTAGCGAGGATCGCGCGGAGCCAGGACCGGCCAAGTCGATCGGGAGCCTGCGACGCCGCGCGCCGGATGTCCTCGTCACCGGCCCAAGAACACAAGCGTCGCACAAGCGTGACGCCCGCTTCGAACCGCGCGACATCCTCCGATCCCCGCATCTTCTGCACGATGGTCGGCGTGATGAGGTTGGGATCGCGGATCGAAAGGACCGCGCAAATCATAGATTCGTCGAGCGACCCGGTTTCCAAGAGAGCGGCTCGGCGCTCATGGTCCAGGGGATTGCTCGATGCGAGAAGCCCGAACAGAGCGGCGTAGCTCTCGGGATGGTCGAGGGGCTGGCCGTGGAGTTTTCGTAGCGAGCCGAGCCAGCCGTCGGGGCATGAGCCGAACACGATCTCCGACAGGTCACGCGGCGCGACCGAAAGCACCGCTCGGCCAAACTCGGCCCGAAGGTTCAGGGGCGACTGGTCGAGGCTGCCAGGGTCACCGGTCAGCCGAAGAACGGCGGCGGGATTCGTGTCTGCGTCTACCGACAGCGCAGCCCACAGGGTCTGTCTCCAAGTCAGCCGCGCACGACACACGTGGGCGACAAAGCCAGGGGCCGCATCGTCGATCTGAAGCACTCGATTCAGCGCCCATCCAGCCGCGATCGAAAACGCCATGCCGCCGGGCAGTGGCGCGGTTTCGTTGTGTTCTTGAGAGTTCATTCCGCCTCCGAAAAGGCGGCAAGCCTAGTGCTCAGCCGCCTGTAGGCGACCGGAGGTCGATCGAGTTGCTCGTGTTCATATGAGCAAGTCTCTCATTGATCGGAGATCTGTCCATAAAAACATCAGGGCGTGAGCGCTGACGAACGAGCTAATCGCATCGTGCAGTCGTGCGCTGGCTCATGACCACGCAAGCTGACCTCATCGTGAGCTAGTATCTGCGCATGGGCGACGACTTCATCCACCGGTTTTCCTTTTGGGCAACCCAACGCGAGGCCGATGAGGTTCAGGCATGGCTGGCGTTCCCGCACCGCGACGGGCTTTGCGAGCTAGAAGCCTTAACGGATTGGCCTGGCAACGCCGACACGCGGCGACGAGCGATTTGGCACAGTAAAGCCCCGTTCAAAGTCGGCTTCATGCGTTCCAGGGATGCCGTCGACTTTTGCTCTGTTTTTGCCGGCGACCTCTTGCCTGAGCCGGACTAGTCACGGCGTCCGTGAGGCGGAACTCGGCCAACCGAGCGGCACGGACGAGCAGACCCCAGGGCATCGACTGGTCAGCGCCGCCTAGGCCCCTTCAGAATATGAGGCGGCCCGCCCGCCTCACGCTCATTCCTGCTCATGCCCATCCAAGACTTGGCCGGGGGGAGAGGCTCGTCAGTCAGCCTGACGTGATGATAACGGTTGTATCTGCCGCAAGAAGGGCACGCGATTGCGCGCTTGTAGTCGTCGAGCGTTCCGTCAGCACTGATCATGGCCCGCGCCTTGTCGGGCGTTGCCCACCAGGCGACGAGGCAATTTTGATTGCCGCATCGGTGAAAGATGTTCTGGCGAATGCCCGCCATCGGGAGCGACGAGCCATCGGCGGTGTCTGTGAAGGCGATGCTCAGTTTTCGCTTTCCGCAAGCCGTGCATCTCGCCCTCGCCTTCACATCAGCATAATCCGGGTCGCCCCAAGCGGCGACGGCGGCTCTCAAGTCGAACTGCCGGCGATGGCCGCACTCGCATTCGAGACGCAAACCTTGTGCTTGAAGATTGATCGAGCCGAGCCGCATGCCCGACGCCTAGCGATCGTTCGGAGCTCGCTCTAGCGGGTCCGTCCGCGATTGGCGGTCAGAAGCGGACGCCCCCAAGGTCCGCCGTGGAAAGTTCGTCAGATTTGTCGAAATGGACGTGAGGTGAGGCAAAGGTTTGTCAACGCACGGAGCCTGATCTATCCCCAGACTTCAGTGCTCCACGGCCGAGGCGCACCAGGGCCCGGCGCAGGTCATCGCCGGTCGCGGTCTCTACGGAAGCGGCAAGCGCCTCGTCGGCGGCGGCCTCCAGCGGACGTTCTACAGGTCGCCTCTGCGCCTGCGCGCGCGCCGCGCGCGGCTTGATCGGTCCTTGCGAGATACGCAGGCGTTCGATCGCTCCCTCGCCCAGGAACAGATTGACCCGGCTGATGATCTCGGTCGCTTGATGCTGGACGAAGGCCGCCGCCGGGCCGACGACACGCAGTTCCAGCGAGCCGCCGTGACCGGGTCGGCCCCTGGACAGCTTCACCGGCTCTGTGACCCTGGCCAGCTGATCGCCCACGATCTCGGGCCAACGACTTTCCAGCGCACCGGTCCCCTGACCGAAGCGATCATCCAGGGCCTTGATCAGAGGCACCAGCGACTTTCCGGCCGGCGGGGCCGGTCGCCGCAGCGGGCGCGGACGCTTGGCTGCCAGGATGGCGCGGGCTTCGGCATCGGTCGGCAGGGAGCGCGGCATAGGCCGCGTGATACCACGGACCTTCGGCCTAGTCGCTGTTTCCAACTGGCTCTATACCCGCCTGATGTTCAGATCCGTCCTGGTCGCCAATCGCGGCGAAATCGCCTGTCGTGTGTTCCGCACCGCCCAGCGGATGGGGATCGAGACCATTGCGGTCTATTCCGACGCCGACGCCGAGGCACCCCATGTGAAGATGGCCGACCGCGCGGTGCGCCTGGGTCCGGCCCCGGCCCGCGAGAGCTATCTGGTGGCCGAAAAGGTACTGCAGGCGGCCAAGGACACCGGGGCCGAGGCCATCCACCCCGGCTATGGCTTCTTGAGCGAGAACGCCGACTTTGCCGAGGCCGTCGAGGCGGCCGGCCTGATCTGGATCGGACCCAAGCCGGCCTCGATCCGGGCCATGGGCCTGAAGGACGCGGCCAAGGATTTGATGGACAAGGCCGGGGTTCCGGTCACGCCCGGATATCTGGGCGAGGACCAGAGCCTCGAAACGCTTCAGGCCGCAGCGGATCGGACCGGCTACCCGGTCCTGATCAAGGCCGTGGCCGGCGGCGGCGGCAAGGGCATGAAGAAGGTCGAAAAGGCGTCGGATTTCGCCGCCGCCCTTGCCTCGGCCCAGCGCGAATCCAAGGCCGCCTTCGGCGACGACCGCGTCCTGATCGAGAAATACGTCACCCGCCCGCGCCACATCGAGGTGCAGGTGTTCGGCGACACCCACGGCAATGTGGTCCACCTGTTTGAGCGCGACTGTTCGCTCCAGCGCCGCCACCAGAAGGTCATCGAGGAAGCCCCCGCCCCCGGCATGGACGACGCCACCCGCGCCGCCGTCACCGAGGCGGCTGTGAAGGCGGCGAAAGCCGTCGACTATGTCGGCGCCGGCACGGTCGAGTTCATCGCTGACGCCTCGGAGGGCCTCAAGGGCGACCGCATCTGGTTCATGGAGATGAACACCCGTCTCCAGGTCGAACACCCGGTGACTGAGGCGGTGACCGGACAGGATCTGGTCGAATGGCAGTTCCGCGTGGCCGCGGGCGAGCCCCTGCCGCTCAAACAGGATGAGATCGAGCTGGACGGCTGGGCCATGGAGGCGCGCCTCTATGCCGAGGACCCGGCTGGCGGCTTCCTCCCCTCGATCGGGGCGCTGGATCATTTCGTCTTGCCGGAAGACGACGGTGTGCGGGTCGAAACCGGCGTCGAACAGGGCGGCGAGGTCAGCCAGTTCTACGATCCGATGATCGCCAAGCTGATCGTCCATGCCGAGGACCGCGAGAGCGCCGCCGCCGGCCTGGCCGACGCCTGCTCCCAGGTCCAGGTCTGGCCGGTCAAGACGAACGCCGGCTTCCTGGTGCGCTGTCTGGACCACCCGGATTTCGTCGACGGCGACGTCGACACCGGCTTCATCGACGCGCGCGAGCACGAGTTGGTCGAGCCGGACAACGCCGGCCTGGCGGCTTCGGCGGCACTGGGCGCGGCGGCGCTGGATCAGGCCTGGGCCCATGCGCCGGGCCAGGGCGCGCTGGATCCGGCCTCGCCCTGGGACGGACGCCCCACCGGCCTTTACGGCTTTCGCCTGAACGCGGACCCCCGCGCTGAAATCCGGCTGGAGGATGCGCGCGGCGTCCACGCTGCGCGCCTGGCCCCCGGCGCTGGCGCCACTCATCCGATGGACACCGGCCTGGTGCTGGAGATGGGCGAGGTCCGTCGCCCGGTTTCAGAGCTGGGCGGCGAGCAGATCCGCGTGGGCGACGAGGCTGTCACCCTGATCGAGCGCGATGATCGCCGCATCGTCTTCGTCGACGGCGACGCCGTCACCTTCACATCGCCGAACTATGCCGGCTCCGGCGGCGGCGCCTCGGCCTCGGACGGCAGTTTGCGCGCGCCCATGCCCGGCAAGGTCGTCGCGGTCCAGGCCAAGGCCGGCGACACCGTCACGAAAGGCCAACCCCTCGTCGTCGTCGAAGCCATGAAGATGGAACACGCCCTGACCGCACCCTTCGACGGGGTGGTGGCCGAGGTTTCGGCCTCGGTCGGCGACCAGGTCACCGACGGCGCCGTGCTGGCCAAGGTCGAGGTGGCCTGAGGCTAACTCTGACTGAGCCTGACACCTGGCCCGGCCCCGCTTGCGCCTGCGTGCATCTTCATGGGACAGCTCGCACAGCCCGCACCCTGTTGGAGCGGTGGAGGTATTTTATGAGTTCGAAGTCCATCCTGGCGGCGGCCGCTGCAATCGCCCTGTCCCTGAGCGCCCCGGCCGCCCAGGCCCAGGACGTCAGCGCCCAGTCGCTCAACGACCTGACCTGTTTCGCCGCATTCGCGGCCGCCTACGGTAATACAGAGGCGCAATTGTCCGCTGATCAACGTCAGGCGATCGCCACCGGCATCACCTACTACCTAGGCCGGCTGGAAGGCCGGGATCCTCAGACAGACTGGCTGGGCTATCTCAATAGCCACGAGCAGGAGGTCTACGCCCGCGTGCTGATCGATACGGAATTCAATCGCTGCATCGCCGAGTTCACCAGCGTCGGCGCGCGTATGGTCGCGGCCAGCAGCTGACCCATCACACCTCGGTCGACCGGTCGACTGGGAACGCGGCACAGGGTGACCGTGGCAATCCCGGCGACGACGGTTGAAAGCAACACCCCAGGCGACCTACATCCGCCCTGATGTCCCTGAACCTCATCAAGCTGTGCGTCGGCGTCGCCAAGGTCGAGACCCTGGAGCGCCGCGTGGCCAAGGGCGACTGGCTGAACGTCCATACCCGCAACACGCCCAAGCGTGCCGTAGAGCTCGAGGACGGCGGGTCGCTGTATTGGGTGATCAAGGGCTCCATCGTTTGCCGAATGCCGATTGCCGACATCACGACCCATGGCGAAGGCAAACAGTCGCGCTGCGTCATCCGTCTGGCACCCGAGGTGATCCGCACGGCCCCGCTGGGCCACCGGCCGTTCCAGGGCTGGCGCTACCTGGATGGCAAGGACGCCCCTCCGGACCTGTCCCGCGCCGAGGCCACCGATCTGCCCGACGATCTGGTGAAACGGCTGCGCGAGGCCGGTGCCTGGTGAAGTAGAGCGGTTAACCCGTTAACCGGTTCCCTTAAGCCTATCCAGCAACTGAGTTTTTTCTTCCCGTGGGTAAGATTTGCCCATGGTGTCGATCAGAACGATTGTAACTGCGCCACTGCTGTTCGTCCTCGGTGGCTGCGGCTTGGTGGAGGCTGACTCCCAGCGCTTTGAGCGTTGGGCCCACGGCGTGGCCGCGATTCCGGTGACTTCGGAGGCTCTAGACCTGCGCCCGGCGGTCATGACGGCCGAGGTCATGGGCCTGCGCCCGGCGGTCCAGTCAGGTCCACGTTCGCCTATGCGCATTGTGGTCGTCGAGCCTGAGGTCCTGCTTGAGGCTCGGGCCAACGGCTCCTATTCGACCGGTCGTACGGGGCCCGAACCCCTGGCCCAGGTCGCCGTGGAGCAAATGGTTCAAGACGTACGGGTGGTGACGACCGAGGCCGAGCGCACCGTTCGCCAGACGATCCAGCTCGGAGCCTTCTCCAGCCGCGGCGCGGCCGAAGCCGCATGGCAACGGCTGTCTCACCACGCGTCTCTCACAGCCGTTACGCCCCGCTATGAGGAAATCCAGCGGGAGGGACGCACCTTGGTCCGCCTTCGTGCCTCGGTCGCGGCTCACCAGGCGCAGGCTGCCTGCGACGCCGCCCGGGCCGGCCGCTACTGTGCATCCACAGGCGCGTCCTGATACCCCCTCCCCCTTGAGGTATTAGTCGATAATCTCCTGCCCAAGAGAGTCCGGCGGAAGTGAGTCGCTGGCCAAGCGTAGGGGTGTCCGATGGCCAGAGTTGTCGTCGTAGGGAATGAAAAGGGCGGAGCCGGCAAGTCGACGCTGGCGATCCACCTGCTCGCCGGCCTGATGCAGGCCGGCCATTCGGTCGCAGTCATGGATCTGGACCTGCGCCAGCGATCCCTGGCCGGCTTTCTGGCCAACCGCAAGGCTTGGCTGACCGCCAATGCGACAACGGCACCCATGCCGTTCGAAGCCGACGGCTTCGCGGACGGGGCCAAGCTCGCGCGCGCGCCCGAAGAAGAACAGCTTGCCCGCTTCGAGGCCGCTTTTGCAGCCTCACAGGACGCCGACATCCTGATCATTGACACACCCGGCGGCGACACGGCCCTGTCGCGCGCAGCCCACGGGCGAGCCGATCAGGTCGTCACGCCGTTGAACGACAGTTTCGTGGACTTCGGGCTGCTGGGTGAGATCGACCCGGTGACGCTGAACCTCAAGCGCCCGTCCATCTATGCCGAGACGATCTGGAATGCGCGCAAGGACAAGGCCGCGGCCGATCCGGCGGCCGGCCTGGGCCAGATCGACTGGCTGGTCGTGACCAACCGCCTCGCCGTGTTCGAAGCGCGCAACCGTCGCCGGGTGGATGAACGGCTGGATCTGCTGGCCAAGCGCGTCGGCTTCCGGGTCGGGCCGGGGCTGCGTGACCGGGTGATTTACCGCGAGCTCTATCCGTTCGGCCTTACTGTGGCCGACCTGTCCGAGCAGATCCGGCCGGTCGAGATTTCGCTGGCCCATGTCGCGGCGCGTCAGGAACTGCGCTCGCTGATGCAGGCGCTGGGGATGGATGCGGCGGCCGAGATGATCGGTCCGGGCGGGATCGACGACCAGCCGGAGGCGCAGCAGGCGGCGTGAGCCTGGCCTGGATCATCCTGGGCGCTGCGGCCCTTTGGGGCCTGATCCGCCTGGGGCGGCAATCCGACAGGGGCGGCAAGGTGCAATGGCGGGTCACCGCCACCGTTTTCGCTGCCGCCTGCTGGGGCGGAGCGGCCCTGGCGGCGATGCGGGGCAGTTGGCTGATCGCCCTGGCGCTGGCCGGGGCTGGTGGTTGGCTCGCCGTGTCGTCCCGCCAACGCGATCCGCAAGCGCGCACGCCTCGTGCGGAAGGCATGGGTGACGCCGAGGCCCGGCGCGTCCTGGGCGTGTCATCATCGGCATCCGAAGCCGAAATCCAGGCGGCCTACCGTCGGCTGATGGCGCGCGCTCATCCCGACGCCGGAGGCAGTCAGGGACTGGCCGAACGGCTCAACGCCGCGCGGGATCGACTGTTGAAGAGATGAGCCGGACCGCGAGCCCTACTGGGCGCGGATGACCATGCACGGCACGTTGCGCTGGGTCAGGACTTCGCAAGCGCCATCAGCCGCCGTTCGGGTCAGGCCGACGTAACGGGCCCGGAACCAGCCGTTCTCGGACGGCGTCACCGAGGCCTCGACGTTACGGAACTGGTCACGGAAGCGGCGTCCCACTTCTCCCAGCCATTCCTGGGCGACGTTCTGCTCACGGAAAGCCCCGACCTGGACGATCCAGCCCGTCGCGCCATCGCCCTGGGCCCGGACCGGAGTGGTCGGACGCGGTGGCGCCGAGGCCTGGGCCGCCGCCTGGGACGCCGCTTCGGCCTCTTCCGCGTCGAGGCGAGCGGACGCCGCCAGCACGGCTGCCGACACCGGCACCTCAGTGGAGGCCGTTTGATAAGTCGCCGCATTCGTCGGCGTACGATAGCCCTGCCCCCCGGCATAATGTTCGCCCACGCCGCCCGGCAGGGATGCGAACATCACCTGCGCCTGGGCCAGGCTCTCGCCGCGCGCCACCCGGCGCTCCACGTCGAAGCCGATGTTGATCAGATCCGCAACATGAGCGTTGCGCGATGCCGTCGACCGGCCCCCGAGCACGACCGTGATCAGACGGCGGCCATCCCGCACCGCCGAAGCGGCGAGGTTATAACCTGAGGCGTTGGTGAACCCGGTCTTGATCCCGTCCACGCCCGGCATCGAATGCAGCAAGCCGTTCGTGTTGTTGTAAACGCGCCCTTCAAACTCCCACTGGCGTTGCCCGAAGTAGCTATAATACTGCGGGAAATCCCGCATGACCGCCCGGCTGAGAATCGCGATGTCGCGCGCCGAAGAGGTCTGGCGGCTGTCGGGCAGGCCGTGAGGATTGACGAAGTTGGATTGTGTCATTCCCAACTGACGGGCCTGGTGGGTCATGCGCTGGGCGAACTCAGCCTCAGATCCGGCGACGTGCTCGGCCAGGGCCACCGCGATGTCATTGCAGGAGCGGACGGCCAGGGCGCGAATGGCGTTGTCGACCGTGATCCGCGCCCCGGCCGGCAATCCGAGTTTCGATGGCGGTTGCGACGCCGCGCGCGGTGAAATGGTGATGTAGTCGTTGGCGTTGATCCGTCCCTGTGCGAGGGCGTCGAACACCAGATAGAGCGTCATGACCTTGGTGATCGAAGCGGGGAAGCGCTGGCTGTCGGCGTAGCGTTCGAACAGAACCTCACCCGAATTGGCGTCCATGACGATGCCAGCGTAGCGGACTTCGCCGTCCTGGGCGACTGCCCCTTGCGAGCCGGCAAAACTGAAGGCGACCAGGCTGACGAGGCAGGCCAGGACAACAGAAACGCGGCGGGCGGATGCGAGCATGGGCTATCGGTCCGTCTGGTAAGCATTGCACAAGGACAGCGGCCCCACGGCCCTGTCCTCAGAAGAGCATATCATGCCTCAGCGTCAGTTGCCCTGACGTTAACAGCTTATTGCTGGGCGAATTGGTCGCACCCCCATCAGGCGATTGTGCGCCGCACAAATACCCCTTGACATATGTTCGCAGGTGCAGCATATAGCCGTCACACCGGGCGGAACCGCCCATTCGAAATTCATTCTGAGGAGACCATCATGGCCGCCGCTGACACCGTCAAGAAGACCGTCGAACAAGCCACCGCCGCCGGTAACCAGGCCTTCAAGGAAGGCGTCGACAAGTCGCTGAACGCCCTGACCGAAGCCAACACCCTGGGCAAGAAGAACATCGAAGCCGCTGTCGAGTCGGTCACCGCCGCGACCCGTGGTGCCGAAGCCCTGTCGGCTCAGGCTCTGGCCTACTCCAAGAAGTCCTGGGAAGATGGCGTGAACGCCGCTCAGGCCCTGGCCTCAGCCAAGTCGGTCCAGGAAGTCATCGAGTTGCAGACCGCCTTCGCCAAGACGGCGATGGAAGCCTATCTGGCCGAAGTCACCAAGGCGACCGACACCCTGTCGGCCTCGGTCAAGGACAGCTTCAAGCCGATCAACGAGCGCACCACCGCGATCGTCGAACGCATCCAGTCGGCCCGCTAACCCTCCTCCCAAGAGCGGTACGACTGAAGAAGGCCCGGTGCGGAAACGCGCCGGGCCTTTTCTCTTTTGGAGATTGATGGTTCGGGCCTTGCCCCCGCTTCAATTCCCCCCGACAGTCCCTACATAGTGATCATCTCCCCGACCCGGACTGCGAATGCCTCAACAGCGGCCAGGTGAACCGGGAGGCGGCCTCGGTGCCGCCACCGTCACCGAGACGAAACCCAAGCTCCAGAAGCCCTCGTTGTATCGGGTGCTGATCCTGAACGACGACTATACCCCAATGGAATTCGTGGTTTACGTTCTTGAGCGTTTCTTTGCGAAATCGCGCGAAGATGCGACTCGGATCATGTTGCATGTCCATCAGCACGGCGTCGGGGTTTGCGGCGTCTTCACTTACGAGGTCGCCGAAACAAAAGTGGCGCAGGTTCTGGAAACGGCCCGGCACCACCAGCATCCGCTGCAATGCACTATGGAGAAGGACTAACGCCTTGCCCTCATTCTCGCGTCCACTCGAAGACACCCTGCACCGCGCCGTCGCCCTGGCCAATGCGCGCAGCCATGAGTACGCGACGCTCGAACACCTCTTGCTGGCGCTGGTCGAAGACCAGGACGCCTCGGCGGTGATGAGCGCCTGCGGGGTGAACCTCCAGGCCCTGGCGGCTTCCCTGACCACCTATATCGACCACGATCTGGCTGCCCTGGCGGTGTCGAACGGCGAAGACGCCAAGCCGACCGCGGGCTTCCAGCGCGTGATCCAGCGGGCCGTCATTCACGTCCAGTCTTCGGGCCGCGAGGATGTGACCGGGGCCAATGTCCTGGTCGCGATCTTCTCCGAGCGCGAAAGCCACGCCGCCTATTTCCTGCAGGAGCAGGACATGAGCCGCTATGACGCGGTCAACTACATCGCCCACGGCATCGCCAAGAAGTCCGGCCAGACCGAAGCCCGCCCGGTGCGCGGCAGCCAGTCGAACGCCCCGTCGGAAGAGACCGAGGACAAGGCCACCGCCAAGAAGGGCGAGGAGGCGCTGGACGCCTATTGCGTGAACCTGAACGAGAAGGCCCGCGAGGGTAAGGTCGATCCCCTGATCGGACGTGCCGCCGAGGTCGAACGCTCGATCCAGGTGCTGTGCCGCCGGACCAAGAACAATCCGCTGCTGGTCGGCGACCCCGGCGTCGGCAAGACCGCCATCGCCGAAGGGCTGGCCCGCAAGATCGAAGACGGCGACGTGCCCGACGTCCTGGCCAATGCGACCATCTATTCGCTGGACATGGGGGCCCTGCTGGCCGGAACCCGCTATCGCGGCGACTTCGAAGAGCGCCTCAAGCAGGTCGTCAAAGAGCTGGAATCCCACGAGGACGCCATCCTGTTCATCGACGAGATTCATACGGTGATCGGTGCCGGGGCCACCTCTGGCGGGGCGATGGATGCGTCCAACCTGCTCAAGCCGGCCCTGGCGTCGGGCACCCTGCGCTGCATGGGTTCGACGACCTACAAGGAATATCGCCAGCACTTCGAGAAGGACCGGGCCCTGGTGCGCCGGTTCCAGAAAATCGACGTCAACGAGCCGACGACCGAGGATACGGTCAAGATCCTCAAGGGTCTGAAGACCTATTACGAAACCTTCCACCGCCTGCGTTACACCGATGCGGCGATCAAGTCGGCGGTCGAGCTGTCGGCGCGCTACATCACCGACCGCAAGCTGCCGGACAAGGCCATCGACGTCATCGACGAGGCCGGGGCCAGCCAGATGCTGCTGCCGCCGTCCCGCCGCAAGAAGGTGATCGGGCAGAAGGAAATCGAGGCTGTCATCGCCAAGATGGCGCGCATTCCGCCCAAGTCGGTTTCGAAGTCGGACGTCGAGGCGCTCAAGAACCTTGAGGCCGATCTGCAAACGGCCGTTTTCGGCCAGCCCGAGGCCATCGCCCAGCTTTCGTCAGCCGTGAAGCTGGCGCGGGCCGGTCTGCGCGACCCGAACAAGCCGATCGGCTCATACCTGTTCTCGGGCCCGACCGGCGTCGGCAAGACCGAGGCGGCCAAACAACTGGCGGCGACGCTCGGCATCGAGATGCTGCGCTTCGATATGTCTGAGTACATGGAACGCCATACCGTCAGCCGTCTGATCGGCGCGCCTCCGGGCTATGTCGGCCATGACCAGGGCGGCTTGCTGACCGATGCGGTGGATCAGCATCCGCACGCGGTGGTGCTGCTGGACGAGATCGAGAAGGCCCACCCGGACGTTTACAACATCCTGCTTCAGGTGATGGACAACGGCACCCTGACCGATGCGGTCGGCAAGACGGTCGACTTCCGTAACGTCGTGCTGATCATGACGACCAACGCCGGGGCTGCCGACAATGCGCGCGCTTCCATCGGTTTTGGCCGGTCCAAGGTCGAGGGCGAGGACGAAAAGGCCATCCAGCGCCTGTTCACGCCGGAGTTCCGCAACCGTCTGGATGCCGTGGTGGCCTTCAAGCCGCTGACGCCCGAGGTCATCCGCCTGGTGGTTCGCAAGTTCATCAAACAGCTGGAAACCCAGTTGGCGGACCGCAACGTCACCATCGCCCTGTCGGACGAGGCGGCGGACTGGCTGGCCGAGAACGGCTTTGACGAACTCTATGGTGCCCGGCCGCTGGCGCGGGTTATCCAGGAGAACATCAAACAGCCCCTGGCCGACGACATCCTGTTCGGACGTCTGACCCGCGGTGGCCATGTCCAGGTCGTGCTCAAGGACGGCAAGATCGCCTTCGAGATCGACGGCAGCGAAGACAGGTCCAAGAAGCCGGCCGCCGAAGCCGCCGACTGACGGGAGCGTCCGTCAACCTGCCGACAAGCGCGGCCCCGGAATGCCGGGGCCGCCGGTGGCCAAGCGTTGCCGTATTCTGAGAACCGTGGTTACCCTCCCCGACATCTGATCCTTGGGAGGGGACAATGACCGACGACACGACTTCAAGGCCGGATTCCGGCGGCGGCGCGCCTTGGCACCTGTGGGTAGTGGGCGTCCTAAGCCTGCTCTGGAACGGGTTCGGCGCCTATGACTTCATCATGACCAACACCCAGGGCGAGGCCTATATGCGCGCCGCCGGGATGAACCAGGCCATGATCGACTATTTCAATGCCATGCCGACCTGGATGTATGCGCCGTGGATCGCCGGCGTCTGGGGCGCCGCCTTGGGCTCCATCGCCCTGTTGTTGCGCAAACGATGGGCGGTGTGGCTGTTCGCTGTCTCGCTGGTCGGCGCGGCGGTCAGCCTGGTCTATGGGCTGATCAACCCGATGCCGATGGCCGAAGGCATGGAGATGATGAAGTTCATGCCCTGGCTCATCGTCGTCATCGCCGCCTTCCTGTGGTGGTACGCCCGGCGGATGGCCGCGCGCGGCGTCCTGCGCTGAGCGGCTGACCTTTCAGGCGGAATTGGCTAAGGGGCGTGGGTGAAGACCCGCGCCCCTGTTCAATTGACCCATGACGAGATCGCCTTCGTTCGGTCACGCGTCCTGTACGAAGACAGCCAGGTTCTGGCGCTCGACAAGCCGGCCGGCCTGTCCAGCCAGGGCGGGCGGATCCAGGCGCATACGCTGGACGACCTGCTGTGGGCCTTCGCGCGCTCGAACGGCAAGCGGCCTGAACTCGTCCATCGGCTGGATCGAGACACCTCGGGCGTCATTCTGGCGGGGCAAAGCAAGCCGGCGCTGAGTTTCCTCGGCAAGGCGATTCAGGGACGCAGGATCAAGAAGACCTACCTTGCCTTGGTCGGCGGCGGCGCGCCGGCGCCACGGGGCGGCGATATCCGCCTGGCCCTGCGCCGCGAGGAGATCGGACGTGAGGCCTATATGCGCGTCTGCGAGGACGATCACCCCGACGCCCAGGCCAGCCACAGTCGTTATCGCACCCTGGCGGCCAGCGACGAGGCCGCCCTGGTCGAACTGTCGCCGGAAACCGGCCGGATGCACCAGCTTCGGGTCCATCTGGCCGCCATCGGTCGACCGATCCTCGGCGATGTGCGCTATGGCGGTGCCCTGACCGCGGGCGTAGCGGCGGTGCCACGCCTGATGCTGCACGCCGCCCGACTGACGTTCCCCCACCCCGAGGGCGGAAACCGAACCGTCGAATCTCCGCTTCCCGCCGACATGGCCGAGGTCCGAACACGACTGGGGCTATAGACGAGCTTCCGCCCCATCGGTGATGGGGAGGGGAACCCTCGCCCATGCTTGTCTGCTATATGGGGAGAAGGAGATGGATGATGAAAACCCCTGCCCTGATCATCGCCGCAGCCACCTTGGCCCTGACCGGCTGCGCAACCCTGGCCCCCTATGGCCCCCAGACAGCACGGAACAGCCAAGGCTATTCGGAATATCGGATCGAGAGTCATCGGTGGCGCGTCACCTACAACGGCGTCGGCGCTCCGGGCCCCGTGGCCGACATGGCGTTGCTGCGTGCTGCGGACCTGACGATCGAGCAGGGTTATGAATGGTTCGAGGTCACCCAGCGCTACATCGACGGACGGCCAGACTCGGCCGGCGGCGTACGCCCCAACGTCAGCGTCGGATACGGCGGAGGGAGCTACGGGGGCCGCTATGGGCGGTATTCGTCGTCCGGCGTCGGCGTCGGCGTCGGGGTGAATATCCAGGCTCCATCACCTACAGCGACGACCCTTGAAATCGTCATGGGCCGGGGTGCGCCCGTAGCCGGCAGTCACGTTTTTGTTGCCCGCGAGGTTCAGCAAAACCTCAGAGGCCGGTTCTAGTTCACCGGCCTGAGCGGACTATCCGGCGACCACCGGGGCGGCGTGTCAGCGTCGGCGACCGCTTCGACCAGAGCAAACCAGAAGGCGTGGAAGTCGGCCTGGGCCTGGAAATCAATGGGGGTGCCCATGTCGTCCTGCGGCGCGTGGTAGCGGTTCTGGTACCAGTCGCGATAGCGCGCCTCGGCCTCGGTGCCGGGGTCGAAGCCGAACAGGAAGCTGATCGACGGAACGCCCTGGGCCATGAAGGGCCAGTGGTCGGTACGACGCAGCAGCCCGCGCTCGGGCTCCAGATCCGCCCGCACCTGGATCCCCATAGGCCCGGCGATGTCGCGCGTGGTCTGGCCGAGGGTGGAATCGTCCAGTCCGATCGTCGTCAGAATGGTCAGGGGATACAGCGGCCGGAGTTGATCCAGGTTCAGAACCGCCACCGGTGACGGGGCACCAGTCGTGGGATGGGACTGCAGCCAGCGCGACCCCCACAGCCCTTTCTCCTCGCCCGTTACCGCCGCGAAGATCACTGGACGGCGAAAACCGCGCCCTGCACGCTCGTCGGCCAGGGTGATCAGGGTGGCGACATAGGCGGCATCATCCAGTGCCCCGTTGTACAGGCCGTCACCGTTGACGGGGGTGCCATGGCCATAGCCGTCCAGGTGCGCGGTCAATAAAATCGGCTCGTCGGCCAGGTCGGGATCGGTCCCCGGCAGCACCGCCAGCACGTTGTCGGACGTATAGCTGCGCTCTTGCGTGGCAAAACGGGCCTCTAGCCTGCCCGGCAGATCGAAGGACGTCAGCGCCTCCCCCCGCGCGCCCTGGCTGAGGATAGCCTCCCCGTCCTGACCCGATGACCGGGCGAGATCGGCGAACGCATCGGCCGACAGGCGAAGCACCGGCATCGTCTGCGGATGCGGAGATCCATCGGCGATGACCACAGTGCGGGCATAGGCCAACGGCCAGCGTGGTGGCTCGATGGTAAAAGCCACGTCGTCGACATTGACGATGGCGACCGCGCCGGCAGCAGTGGCAGCCTGGAGCCGCTCGGCTCCCGTCGTCTGGCCGGCGCGGCGCGCGCCGAAGCAGACCACGATATTGCCCGCGACGTCCGCCATGTCCGATGAGGCGCAATAGCCCCGGAAGACGATGGGCGCATCGATCTCGACCGGAATGCTCCACGACGGCGTCACGGCCACCTCGTGCAGGAATCGCAGGTCGCGGCGACGCCCGTCCTCAAAGATCACCGCCAATTGCGTGCCTTCTTCAACGACGGCGATTTCGTCAAAGCTGATCTCCTGGAACCAGCCGCTATTGTCTCCGGCCGGCGACAGCCCGGCCCGTGCAAAGCGTTCAGCGACATAGGCGGCGGCCAGGTCATAGCCGGCGGATCCGGTGTCGCGGCCCTCCATGTCGTCGCCAGACAGGTCACCCGTGGTCTGCCACCAGGCTGTCGTCTGCGCGTCCTGGGCGCTCGCCGGCCAGCTGGCCGCGACGAAACCCAGGCTCAGGACCGCGATCAGAGAATTTGCAACGCGCCTCATGTACTCCTCCGCATTTCGCCAAGCTACAGCCGCATGCCGAAGATGCCATACAAACTTGAAGCAGCACCGCCCAAGCGGGCGCGGTGCCGGTGCGACCTGTCCAAGGATTAATCCACGGTCCGCTTGCCGAGCGCCGCGGCGAGGTCCAACGTCCGACCATGACATCCATCCTCTCCACATCGAATCTGACCAAGGCCTATGGCGCGGTCAGGGCCCTGGACGGCCTGACGCTGGAGGTGCCCGAAGGCGGCGTCTATGGCGTGCTCGGCCCCAATGGGGCGGGCAAATCCACCCTTTTCCGGATCTGGCTGGGCCTGATCCGGCCGACGTCAGGCGACGCGACGGTGATGGGCGGTGCCCCGGGCACCCCACGCCGCATCGGTTCCATGATCGAGACGCCCCGCTTCCCGCCCTTCCTGACGGCGCGTGGCGTTCTGGAGTGGCTGAGCCTGGCTTCGGGCCTGAAGGACGCCCCCGCCGAGATCGACGCCCTGCTGGAGCGGGTCGGCCTCACCGAGGCGGCCGGGCGCAAGGTGCGGGGCTTTTCGGTCGGGATGCATCAGCGCCTGGGCGTGGCCGCCGCCCTGCTCGGTCGGCCGCCCATGGTCATTCTGGACGAACCCACCAGCGGCATGGACCCCAACGGCATCAACGAGATGCGCGCCCTGATCCGGTCCCTAGCCGACCAGGACGAGGTCAGCGTGGTCCTGGCCAGTCACCAACTGGCCGAGGTTCAGAAGATCTGTGACCGCGTGGCCATTCTCAACCGTGGCACGCTAGCCGCCGAGGGCAGTGTCTCGGACCTGATCGGCGGGGCCGGCGGCGAACGCCTGAGGCTGCACGTCAGCGACCCGGCCAGAATCGCCGCCTTGATCGGGGCCGGGGCCGAGGCCCTGGCAGACGCCGTTCTGGTCCGCCTGACCCGCGCCGACGCCCCGGCGCTCATTCGACGGCTGGCCACCGAGGGCGTGGACATCTTCGAGGCCCGCTGGGTCGGTGCCGACCTTGAGGCCGTCTTCATGCAGGAAACGGGAGGTCAGGATGCTCGCTGACGCCATCGCCGCCGAGAACCTGCGGCTGACCCGCAACCGGACGACCTTCTTCTGGGGTTTCCTGTTCATCCCGCTGCTGGCGCTGGTCGCCGAAATCGGCGGGCGGCTGTTCATGCACCATGACCTGCCCGCAGAGCTTCGCGCCCTGCCGGTCGATATGGCCGATCAATTGGTCAAGGCCTTCGGCGAAGCCGGTGGTGCCATGACGATCCTGCTGTCACTGATCGGGGCCGCCGTCCTGTTCGCAGGCGACTATCGCTGGGAGACGTGGCGACTGCTGACGCCGCGCGCCTCGCGCACCAACCTGTTCCTCGCCAAAGTCGCCGTCTTTGCCCAGTGGTCGCTGGTAACCATCCTTCTGATCGGGGTGCTGGATGTGGGCGTGGCGCTCGTCGGCGGCATGATCGACGGCAACCGCCTGACGTTCGGACTGGGGGCCGGTGAGTTCGCCCGTCAGCTTCTGGCCGTCGCCCTGGTCTCCTGGGCTCAACTGCTGTTTGCGGGCGGGCTGGCGGCCCTGGCCGCGACGGCGACCCGTTCGACGATTGCGGCCATCATGATCCCGATCGGATCCTTCATCGGCCTGTTCCTGGCCCAGAACCGATACCCTGTTCAGGACGCCGCCGCAGATTGGTGGAAGATCCTGCTGATCCCTGGCCACGCCTTTGACTACGGGCGGCTGTTCCTGGCCGGGATCGAAACCCTGCCGGGCCAGACCATCGCGGCCTCGGCCGGACTGGCAGGGATCTTCGGAATGGTCGCCTGGCTCCTGATCGGCTTCGGCGGGGGCCTGGCCATCTTCCTCAGGCAAGACCTGTCCAAGGAATAGAACCACACCAAAGGAAAAAGGCGGCCCGCGCAAGCGGACCGCCCCTTCTCAACCCGGACCTCGTGAGAGGTTAGTCTTCGTCGCCGGCGAACATCGCGGCCTGGACCGGACCGGAGTCCTTGCCCTTTTCGGCGGTGTCGCGGTCGACGAATTCGATGACGGCCATGGCGGCGTTGTCGCCGTGGCGGAAGCCGGCCTTCATGATGCGGATGTAGCCGCCGTTACGGTCGGCGTAGCGCGGGCCCAACACGTCGAACAGCTTGCCGACCTGCTCGACGTCACGGACGCGGCTGATGGCCAGACGACGGTTGGCCAGGCCACCCTTCTTGGCGAGGGTCACCATCTTCTCGACGAAGGGGCGCAGTTCCTTGGCCTTGGGCAGGGTGGTGGTGATCTGCTCGTGCTTGATCAGCGAGGCAGCCATGTTGGCGAACATGGCGGTGCGGTGAGCCGAAGTGCGGCCCAGTTTGCGGTGACCGTTCCCGTGGCGCATGGTCAAACTCCTTCAAGGAACGCCGGCGCGCGGCCTGGTCGTCCCCCCAAAAGCAACCCGAAAACAAAAGCGCGTCGCCCGAATGGCGGCGGCCCGTTCCGAGGTCGGCCCCAAAAGGCGGGCCGAAGTCGTCAGGACAGGGTTTTGGGGTCCTTCCCGACGAGCGAGCGCCGAAACCGGCTCTCATAAATTGCGAAAGGCCGGACCCTTTCGGATCCGGCCTCTGCGATCTGGATTGAAGCGACCCTAGATCTGGTCGTCCATCTTCTTGGCCAGCTCTTCGATGTTTTCCGGCGGCCAGGCAGGCACGTCCATGCCCAGCGACAGGCCCATCGAGGCCAGGACTTCCTTGATTTCGTTCAGCGACTTGCGGCCGAAGTTCGGGGTGCGGAGCATCTCGCCTTCGGTCTTCTGGATCAGGTCGCCGATGTAGACGATGTTGTCGTTCTTCAGGCAGTTGGCCGAACGGACCGACAGTTCCAGCTCATCGACCTTCTTGAGCAGAGCCGGGTTGAAGCCCAGGTCCGGCCCGGCCTCGGACGCCTCGACGGCGGCCTTGGGCTCTTCGAAGGTGATGAACAGCTGCAGCTGGTCCTGGAGGATGCGGGCGGCATAGGCCACCGCGTCGACCGGCGTGACAGCACCGTTGGTTTCCACTTCAAGCGACAGCTTGTCGTAGTCCAGCGACTGACCCTGGCGGGTCGGCTCGACCTTGTAGGCGACCTTCTTGACCGGCGAATACAGGGCATCAACCGAGATCAGACCGATCGGCGCGTCTTCCGGGCGGTTGAATTCCGCCGGGACGTAGCCCTTGCCGTTCTGGACCGTGAACTCCATGCGGATCTTGGCACCCTCGTCGAGGGTGCAGATGACATGGTCGCCGTTGAGGATTTCGATGTCGGCCGGAGCATCGATCTGCGAGGCCGTCACCGGGCCGGGGCCTTCGGCGCGCAACATCATGCGCTTGGGGCCTTCAGCGTGCATCCGCAGCGCCAGCTGCTTGATGTTCAGCACGATGTCGACGACGTCTTCACGCACGCCTTCCATCGACGAAAACTCGTGGACCACACCGTCAATGTGTACCGAGGTCACCGCAGCGCCCTGAAGCGAGGAGAGCAGCACGCGACGCAGGGCATTGCCGAGCGTCACGCCGAAGCCCCGCTCCAGCGGCTCGACCGTCAGTTTCGCCTTGGTGTTGGCGTCCTTGCCGGTTTCGATCTGGGGCTTGTCGGGACGTGTGAGCTCTAGCCAGTTTCTTTCGATCATTATCGTCCCTCGAACGGGTTTCGCCGACCGGCGGAACCTGGGGATGCGGCTCCGTCGATCGGCGTATCAGGAATAGGTTCGCGTCTTAGACGCGGCGACGCTTGGGCGGACGGCAGCCGTTGTGCGGCATGGGCGTAACGTCGCGGATAGTCGTAATGGTCATGCCGACGGCCTGAAGGGCGCGCAGAGCCGACTCGCGGCCCGAACCCGGACCCGCGACGTTGACTTCCAGCGTGCGAACGCCGTGTTCCATCGCCTTCTTGCCGGCGTCTTCAGCCGCCATCTGGGCAGCATACGGGGTCGACTTGCGCGACCCCTTGAAGCCCATGGCACCGGCCGACGACCACGAGATCGCGTTGCCCTGCGCGTCGGTGATCGTGATCATGGTGTTGTTGAACGAGGCGTTCACGTGGGCGACGCCCGAGGTGATGTTCTTACGTTCGCGCTTCTTGAGGCGCTCAGGAGCCTTGGCCATCTAGATCTTACTTCTTCTTGCCGGCGATGGGCTTGGCCGGACCCTTGCGGGTGCGGGCGTTGGTGTGGGTGCGCTGGCCGCGGACCGGCAGGCCCTTACGGTGACGCAGGCCGCGGTAGCAGGCCAGGTCCATCAGACGCTTGATGTTCATCGACGTCTCGCGGCGCAGGTCGCCTTCGACGGTGAACTCACGATCGATCGTCTCGCGGATCTGCAGGACTTCGGCGTCGGTCAGTTCATTGACGCGACGGGCCGAGTCGATGCCGACCTGCTCCATGATGGTCTTGGCAGAGCGCGGGCCGATGCCATGGATGTACTGCAGCGCGATTTCGACGCGCTTGTTGGTCGGGATGTTGACGCCAGCGATACGGGCCAAGGTATTGATTCTCCAGTACGCACAACAGACGCGAACGGCGACCCGGCTCAATGGTTCAAGCCCGGTGCTGATCGCGTCTTTCGCGGAAGCGCGCCGTTATACAGGGGATTCCCGGCACGTCAACGGGTTGGCAAGGGATTCTCGCAAGGGAATTCTCGCTGACCTGATGGGCTAGATAGTGACGCGCGCGTCAAGGTCAAGCCGGCCCTTAGGGCGGGAAGTCTACGCCGATGATGATCTCAGTGTTGTCCTGCGGTCGGCCCTGCCCGTCGGTCGGAGGTCGCCAGCGATAAGACGGAGCCAGCGAAAGGGCCGCCTGACCCAGGCGACTACCGGGAGGCATCTCGCGGGTGACCGAACAGCCTTCGAGCTGGCCTGACAGCCGGATACGACACCGCATCTCGGCGCGGCCGACCCGCCGCACCGCCAGGCCCGTGCGTGGCTGAGCCCTCCGGATCTGGTCCAACGAGGGGCCGGACACGAGGATCGCCCGTCCTGCGCCAGAGCCGGGACCGGAACCCGGCCCATTGCCCGAGCCCGTTCCGGTGCCCTGGCCGCCCTGCCCGCGCCCTTCCGACGGCGTGTCGACCGGCGCGGCCCCGATGGTCGGTGTCGGCTCCGGTGCGGGTTCCGGCGGGGCGACCAGCTCGGGCTCGACGGGCCGTGGGGGCGGTTCAGTCGGGCGGACGCGCGATGGCGTGGCCGGCCCCCCCCCCGCCCGCTTCGCGCGACGCCGCGCGCGGCGGCTCTGGCCGGGGCGGCGGATCGGGGCGGATCAGCTCGACCAGGATCGGCCGCTGAGGGATCGGCGGGGCATATCTGGGCTGAACCAGGATCAGGCCCGCGAATAGAGCAGCATGGCCCAGCAATACCGCCGTCGCCAGCGCGGCCTTGCGCAGGCGTGCGTCTCGGGTGAAGGCCGGTGCCGTCATCTCGCGGGGCCGCTCCGTCATCACATCCAACCTGAAACAACGAGGCTGGCTGAGACATGAACGCGCGCGCGCAGGATTGGATCACGCCGGGTCGGGCGACCGTCTCAGCCCAGAACGGCGTCGATCTGAGCGGCCACGTCCTCGACGGCACCCATGCCGTCGATCTCGGCAAGCTTGCCCTGGTCGCCGTAGTACGGCAGCAGCGGCGCGGTCTGGGCATTGTAGGCGGCCAGGCGCGTGACGAACGTCTCCGGGTTGTCGTCGGAGCGCCCCAGCTCTTCGAAGCGGCGGGTCACGCGCTCGATAAGGCGGTCTTCGTCGACCTTCAGGCGGATGACATGGTCGATCTGGGCCCCGCGACGCTGGAGCATTTCATCCAGGGCCTCGGCCTGGGCCAGGGTCCGCGGGAAGCCGTCGAAGATCGCTCCTCCAGCGGCCTCGGCCTCATCCAGCTTCAGCTCGATCAGGGCGATGACGATGTTGTCCGGCACCAGGTGCCCGGCATCCATGATGGCCTTGCAGCGCTGGCCGATTTCCGCACCCTCGGCGATGGCTGCACGCAGCATATCGCCGGTCGAGAGCTGGATCATGCCGCGCTCAGCGACCAGGCGCTTGGCCTGGGTCCCCTTGCCCGCAGCCGGCGGTCCGAACAGGATCAGGTTTAAGGCCACGGTGTCCTCCCCTGGCCCGGCTTAGCGCCGACCGCCCCGTCCACGCAACTTGGCTTTCTTGATCAGGCCCTCATACTGATGGCTCAGCAGGTAGGATTGGATCTGGGCGACCGTGTCCATGGTCACTGAGACCATGATCAGGATCGAGGTCCCGCCGAGCGCCGTCACCAGGGTGATCTGACCGAGCTGAGCGATCCCGATCTCGGGAATCAGACAGACGGCGGCGATGTAGGCCGCGCCGATCGCCGTCAGGCGCGTCAGCACATAGTCGAGATATTCAGCCGTGCGCTTGCCGGGCCGGATGCCCGGCAGGAAGCCCCCGTACTTACGCAGGTTCTCGGCCGTGTCCTCCGGATTGAAAACGATGGAGGTGTAGAAGAAGCAGAAAAAGACGATGAGTAGCCCGTAGGCCACCATGAAGGCCGGTTGGCCGTGACGCAGATGCGGCATGACCGTATTCAGCCAGCTCAGCCACGACGGCACCGCCTCGGGATTCTGGGCCAGCATCGCCGTCAGGGTCGTCGGCAACAGCAGCAGCGACGAAGCGAAGATCGGCGGGATGACGCCAGCGGTGTTGACCTTGAGCGGCAGGAAAGAGCTTTCCCCGCCGACCATCCGGTTACCCTGCTGGCGCTTTGGGTACTGGATCAGCAGACGCCGCTGGGCCCGCTCCATGAAGACGATGAAGACGACGATGACGACGCACATGGCCAGGATGCCGAACAGCACGAAGGCCGACAGCTGCCCCTGGCGCGTGAGTTCGAACAGCTGAACCAGCGCCTTGGGCAGGACCGCCACGATACCCGCGAAGATGATCAGAGAGATACCGTTGCCGACGCCGCGCGCCGTCACCTGCTCGCCCAGCCACATCAGGAACATGGTTCCGCCCGTCAGGGTGGTCACCGTCGTCAGAATGAAGAAGACGCCCGGATTATTGGCCACGCCCTGCAGGCTCATGGCGATACCGAACGACTGGGCCAGTGCCAGCACGACCGTCAGGTAACGGGTGTACTGATTGAGCTGCTTGCGGCCCGCCTCGCCGCCTTCCTTGCGAAGCTTTTCCCAGGGCGGATAGACGGCCCCCAGAAGCTGCACGATAATCGAGGCCGAGATGTACGGCATCACGTTCAGCGCGAAGATGGCCATCCGCTCGACGGCCCCCCCCGAGAACATATTGACCATACCCAGAATGCCCTGGGACTGGTTCTGGAAGGCCTGGGCGAAGGCGTCGACATTGAGGCCCGGGATCGGGATGTAAGTGCCCAGGCGATAGACGATCATCGCGCCCAGGGTGAACCACAGGCGGGCATGAAGATCCTTCGCCTTGGCAAAGGTGCCCACATTCAGGTTTGCAGCTAGCTGTTCTGCGGCCGAAGCCATTCCGATACCCCGCGACTTGTCGTCGTCAGATAGGTGAACCGACGCCCCGATGCGAGGGGCATGGTAAAGGTATCATCCCGAAAATGTCGTCGAACCGGGACCGGAACCACTGCTGACATGAAATCGGCGGCGGTCCCGGCGGTCATTGACCACCGCCGGGATGACAGATCCGATCAGTCTTCCGACTTGGCCGGACGGGCCTGTTCGACCGAACCACCGGCAGCCTCGATGGCCTTGACGGCCGAGGCCGAGGCGGACCAGACCTTGAGGTTCAGCTTGCCCTTGATCTCGCCATGGCCCAGCAGACGCACGCCGTCCTTGGCGCGACGGATCACGCCGGCGGCGATCAGGGCATCGGCGTCGATGACCTTCTTGATGTCCAGCTTCTTGGCGTCGATGGCCTTGGCCAGACGCCACAGATTGACCTCGGCCAGCTTCAGGGCACCCGGATTGTTGAAGCCACGCTTCGGCATCCGCATGTGTAGCGGCATCTGGCCGCCTTCGAAGCCCAGCAGCGAGACGCCCGTGCGGGACTTCTGGCCCTTGACGCCGCGCCCCGAGGTCTTGCCCTTGCCCGAACCCGGGCCACGACCGACGCGCATACGCCCCTTGTGGGCGCCGTCGTTGTCACGCAGTTCATTGAGTTTCATGTGCCTGGTCCTTTCGGTCTCTAGCGCCCGCCCGTTCGGCGGACTCGGCGTTTGGAAAAGCGAAGGGCCGCTCATAGGCGGCCCGGCGCGTTGTCGCAAGAAGCGAAACGCCCTCCCCCGGTTCGGGAGAGGGCGAAAAGCCTTACTTTTCGACGATCTCGGTCAGGTGGGCGACCTTGGCGATCATGCCGCGAACGGACGGCGTGTCTTCCAGCGTCGATTCCCGGCCCATCCGGTTCAGGCCCAGGCCCACGAGGGTGGCGCGCTGGTCCGGCTTGCGACGGATCGGGCTGCCCGTCTGGCGAACCGTGACGGTCTTGGCGTCTTTCTTGGCCATGATCAGGACTCCGTGGTCTCGGTCACGGCTTCAGGCGCCGAGGCACCGTCGTCACGACGACCCATGATGTCGGCGACCTTCTTGCCGCGCTTGTTGGCGATCTGGCGCGGCGACGACTGGGCCTTCAGGGCCTCAAACGTCGCGCGGACCATGTTGTACGGGTTGGACGAGCCCTTGGACTTGCCGACGACGTCGTGCACACCCAGGGTTTCCAGCACCGCGCGCATCGGACCGCCGGCGATGACGCCGGTGCCCGGAGGGGCCGAACGGATCATGATCTTGCCGGCACCCCAGCGGCCTTCGCCGTCGTGGTGCAGGGTGCGCGATTCCCGCAAGGGGACGCGGATCATGGACTTCTTGGCCTCTTCCGTCGCCTTGCGAATGGCTTCCGGCACTTCACGGGCCTTGCCGTGACCGAAGCCGACGCGGCCCTTCTGGTCGCCCACCACCATCAGGGCGGCGAACGAGAAGCGGCGGCCACCCTTCACGGTGGCGGCGACGCGGTTGATGTGGACCAGCTTCTCGACGATGTCGCTTTCGGGGCCTTCGGCTTCCGGGGCGCGACGGTCGCGGCGATCACCACGTTGGGGTTCACGAGCCATGATCGATCCTTAGAACTTGAGGCCGGCTTCGCGCGCGGCTTCGGCCAGGGCCTTGACCCGACCGTGATAGATGTAGCCGCCGCGGTCGAACACGACCTCGGTGACGCCGGCCTTCTGGGCACGCTCGGCGATCAGCTTGCCGATCCGGGCCGCCGCATCGACGTCCGCACCTTTTTGCTTCTTGCCCTTTTCGCCTTCCAGCGAAGAGGCCGACGCCAGGGTCTTGCCCTCGACGTCGTCGATGATCTGGGCCGAGATGTTCTTGTCCGAGCGATAGACCGACAGACGCGGACGACCGTTCGCCAGAGACTTCAGGCGGCGGCGGTTGCGCTCGGCGCGGCGCTTGGCGATTTGCAGAGGAGAAAGAGCCATAGCTTACTTCTTCTTGCCTTCCTTGCGACGCACGGTTTCGCCGGCGTAGCGGATGCCCTTGCCCTTGTAGGGCTCAGGCGGACGGAATTTGCGGATCTTGGCGGCGACTTCGCCGACGACCTGCTTGTCGATACCCGAGATCTTGATCTCGGTCTGTTTGGGCACCGCGAAGCTGACGCCTGCGGGCGGATCGACGTCGACGTCGTGCGACAGACCCAGCTGCAGCGACAGGGCATTGCCCTTCATCGCGGCGCGGTAACCGACGCCGACCAGCTCGAGCGTGCGCTCGAAGCCTTCGGAGACGCCGGTGATCATGTTGCCGACCAGCGAGCGCGACAGACCCCACATCGAGCGGGCACGCGGGGTGTCCTCACGTGGGGCCAGGGTCAGTTCGCCGTTTTCCAGCTTCATCTCGATCTCAGGGGCGACCGACCAGGTCAGCTCGCCCTTGGGACCCTTCACCTTGACGGTCTGGCCGTCGAGGGTGACCGTGGTGCCGTTCGGCACGACGATCGGCTGTTTTCCGATACGGGACATCTTAGTAGACCTTGCAGAGCACTTCGCCGCCGACATTGGCTTCGCGGGCGGCGGCGTCGGACATCACGCCCTTGGACGTCGACAGGATCGAGATGCCCAGGCCGTTCTTGATCGGCTTGAGATCCGAAATCGACGAATAGACGCGGCGGCCCGGCTTGGAGACGCGGCTGATCTCGGCGATGACGGGCTGGCCGTCGAAGTATTTCAGCTCGATTTCGAACTGCGGGAACTCGCCGGGGTTTTCCACGATCTTGTAGCCGCGGATGTAGCCTTCGTGGGCCAGCACATCCAGGACGCGCTGACGCAGCTTGGACGCCGGGGTGAGCACCGAAGAGCGCTTGCGGGTCGCAGCGTTCTTGATGCGGGCGATCATGTCGCTGAGGGGATCGTTGATCATCATGTTCGGATCTCCTCTTACCAGCTCGACTTGGTCATGCCGGGGATCTGGCCCAGCGAGGCCAGTTCGCGCAGCGCCACGCGGCTCATGTGGAGCTTGCGGTAGTAGGCGCGCGGACGACCGGTGACTTCACAGCGGTTGCGGATGCGCGTCGCCGAGCCGTTGCGCGGCAGGGCGGCGAGTTTCAGACGCGCTTCGAAGCGTTCTTCCAGAGGACGCGACTCGTCGTTGGCGATAGCCTTCAGCGCGGCGCGCTTGTCGGCTTGCTTGGCGACGAGGGCCTTGACGGCTTCGTTGCGGTTGATGGCGGACTTCTTAGCCATGGATCTCTTCCCTTCCCGCCCTAGTTATTGAACGGGAACTTGAACTCGGCGAGGAGAGCCTTGGCTTCCTCGTCGGTCTTGGCCGTGGTGCAGACGATGATGTCCATGCCCCACATCTGATCGATCTGGTCGTAGTTGATCTCTGGGAACACGATGTGTTCCTTCAGGCCCATGGCGTAGTTGCCACGGCCGTCGAAGGACGTGCCCTTCAGGCCCCGGAAGTCCTTCACGCGCGGCAGGGCGATCGTGATCAGACGGTCCAGGAACTCATACATACGGTCCTGACGGAGGGTGACCTTGGCGCCGATGACCATGCCTTCGCGCAGCTTGAAGCCGGCGATGGAGTTACGGGCCTTGGTCGCCACCGGCTTCTGACCGGCGATGGCTTCCAGATCCTTCATGGCGGCGGCGGCCTTCTTGGAGTCGGCCACGGCTTCACCGATACCCATGTTCAGGACGATCTTGTCCAGCTTGGGGATCTGCATCTCGTTGGAATAACCGAACTTCTCGGTCATCGCCTTGCGGATGCGGGCCTGATAGTCGCCCTTCAGGCGCGGGGTGTATTGAGCGTCAGCCATTGATGGCGTCCCCCGTGGTCTTGGCGAAGCGGACCTTCTTGTCGCCATCCATGCGGAAACCGACGCGGGTCGGCTTGCCCTTGGCGTCGACGAGCGCGACGTTCGACAGGTGGATCGAAGCTTCCTTGTTGACGATGCCGCCCTGCGGGTTACCCGCCGACGGACGCGTGTGGCGCTGGACGACCTGGATACCCTGGACGACCACGCGGTTGTCCGACGGCATCACGCGCAGCACCTTGCCGGTGCGGCCCTTGTCCTTGCCGGTGAGGACGACGACGTCATCACCCTTCTTGATCTTGGCGGCCATTACAGGACCTCCGGAGCGAGCGAGATGATCTTCATGTGGTTCTTGGCGCGCAGCTCGCGCGGAACCGGGCCGAAGATCCGGGTTCCCACCGGCTCATTCTGCTTGTTGACGATGACGGCGGCCGAGGTGTCGAAACGGATGACCGACCCGTCCTTGCGCTGAATGTCCTTGGCGGTGCGAACGACGACGGCGCGCAGCACGTCCCCCTTCTTCACGCGACCGCGCGGGATGGCTTCTTTGACGGACACGACGATCGTGTCGCCCACCGAGGCGTAGCGGCGCTTGGAGCCGCCGAGCACCTTGATGCACATGACCCGGCGCGCGCCCGAATTATCGGCAACGTCCAGGTTAGTTTGCATCTGGATCATGGGATCAGACCTTCTCTAACTCGTTCAGGCCGAGGCCTTGGCGTCGTCGCCGGAATAGACTTCCCAGCGCTTCAGCTTCGACTTCGGGGCGCACTCACGGATGCGGGCCACATCGCCGACCTTCAGCGAGTTGGCTTCATCGTGGGCGTGGTACTTCTTGGACTGGCGAACAGTCTTCTTGAAGAGCGGATGCAGCAGGGTGCGCTCGACCTTGACGACGACGGTCTTGTCGCCCTTGTCGGAAACGACCACGCCTTCCAGAATTCTCTTGGGCATTGGGTTTTCCTTTAGGCCTGGCGCTGCTGGCGCTGCAGCGTCTTGATGCGGGCGATGGTCTTCTTGACCTCGCCCACGCGGTGGGTCTTCTCCATCTGGCCGGTGGCGGCCTGGAAACGGAGATTGAACTGTTCCTTCTTCAGCGACAGGAGTTCTTCCTGCAGCTGATCGGCGGTCTTGCCGCGAAGATCGGTGATCTTGGTCATGGTCCGATCCTTTCCTAGTGCTCGACCGCGACGCCAGCGTCGAGGCGGGTGACGACCTTGGTGCGAACCGGCAGCTTGGCCGCGCCCAGGCGCAGGGCCTCACGCGCGATATCGTCCGGCACGCCGTCGATCTCGAACATGATGCGGCCCGGAGCCACGCGGGCGGCCCAGAAGTCGACGGCGCCCTTGCCCTTACCCATGCGGACTTCGGCGGGCTTGCCGGAGACCGGCACGTCCGGGAAGATGCGGATCCAGACCCGGCCCTGACGCTTCATCTGGCGGGTGATCGCGCGGCGGGCCGCTTCGATCTGGCGCGCCGTGATGCGCTCGGGTTCCATCGACTTCAGGCCGTAGGAGCCGAAGTTCAGCGAAAAACCGCCCTTTGCCGAGCCGTGGATACGGCCCTTGAACGCCTTGCGGTACTTGGTTTTCTTGGGTGACAGCATGACCTAGTTCTCACGTCCCCGGTCGCGACGCGGACCACGATCCCCACGGGGACCGCCGCGCTCGCGACCTTCATTCGACGACGGACCCGAGGCTTCCTGGGCCCAACGCTTGTCCTGGGCCATCGGGTCGTGCTCGAGCACTTCGCCTTTAAACACCCAGACCTTCACGCCGATGATGCCGTAGGTCGTCTTGGCTTCGGTGAAGCCGTAATCGATGTCCGCGCGCAGGGTGTGCAACGGCACGCGACCTTCGCGGTACCACTCCATCCGGGCGATTTCCGCACCGCCCAGACGACCCGACACGTTGATCCGAACGCCCTTGGCACCCAGACGCATGGCCGACTGCATCGCGCGCTTCATGGCACGACGGAAGGCGATACGACGCTCGAGCTGCTGAGCGATGTTCTCGGCGATCAGCTGGGCATCGGTTTCCGGCTTGCGGACTTCAACGAGGTTCAGGAAGACCTCGCCTTCGGTCATGGCCGAGATTTCCTTGCGGAGCTTGTCGATGTCCGCGCCCTTCTTACCGATCACGACACCCGGACGGGCGGCGTAGATGGTGATGCGGCACTTCTTGTGCGGACGCTCGATGATGATGCGCGACACGCCGGCACCCGACAGGCGCTCCTTGAGCCACTCGCGCAGCTTCAGGTCCTGGTGCAGCAGACGGGCATAGTCATGCCCGCCGGCGAACCAGCGGCTGTCCCAGGTACGGTTGACGCCGAGCCGCAGCCCGACCGGATTGACTTTCTGACCCATCAGGCGGCCTCACCCAGCTCGCGCACAACGATGGTGATCTCGCTGAACGGCTTTTCGATGCGCGAAGCCCGGCCGCGTGCGCGGGCCGAGAAACGCTTCATCACCAGATTCTTGCCCACGAAGGCCTCGGCCACGACCAGGGAGTCGATGTCGAGGTTGTGGTTGTTCTCGGCGTTCGAGACGGCCGAATAAAGCGCCTTGCGCACATCTTTGGCGATGCGCTTGCGGCTGAACTCCAGCTCGTTGAGCGCCTTCTGCACCGGCAGACCGCGGATCGACTGGGCGACCAGGTTCAGCTTCTGAGGGCTGATGCGGACGTTGACGACCTTGGCGCGGGCCTCGGTCGCGCCGACGCGACGGGGGTTCTTGGTCTTGGCCATCGGTTACTTCCTCTTGGCCTTCTTGTCCGCCGCGTGGCCCGGGAAGTTCCGGGTCGGGGCGAACTCGCCGAACTTCATGCCGACCATGTCCTCGTTGACCAGCACGGGGATGTGCTTCTGGCCGTTGTGGACACCAAAGGTCAGGCCGACGAACTGCGGCAGGATGGTGGAGCGACGCGACCAGGTCTTGATCACGTCCTTGCGGCCCGACGTGGACGCAGCATCTGCCTTCTTGAGCAGATAGCCGTCGACGAAGGGACCTTTCCAGGCGGAACGGGTCATCGCTTACCGAGCCTTCTTCGCTTTGTGGCGGCTACGGATGATGAACTTGTCCGTCGCCTTGTTCTTGCGGGTCTTGCGGCCCTTGGTCGGCTGGCCCGTCGGGCTCACCGGGTGGCGGCCACCCGAGGTGCGGCCTTCACCGCCGCCGTGCGGGTGATCGATCGGGTTCATGGCCACGCCGCGAACGTGCGGGCGGAAGCCCATGTGACGCTTGCGACCAGCCTTGCCGAGGTTCTGGTTCATGTGGTCCGAGTTGGACACCGCACCGACCGTGGCCATGCAGCTATCCAGAACCATACGAAGCTCGCCCGAACCCAGACGGATCTGGGCGTAGCCGGCATCGCGGCCGACCAACTGGGCGTAGGAGCCGGCCGAACGTGCCATCTGGCCACCCTTGGCGGGCTTCATCTCGATATTGTGGATGATCGTCCCGATCGGCATCGAGCGCAGCGGCATGGCGTTGCCCGGCTTCACGTCGGCCTTCTCGGCCGCGATCACCTGGTCGCCGGCCTTGAGGCGCTGCGGGGCCAGGATGTAGGCCTTGTCACCGTCGTCATAGGAGATGAGCGCGATGAAGGCGGTCCGGTTCGGATCGTACTCCAGACGCTCGACCGTGCCGACCGCATCGAACTTGCGACGCTTGAAGTCGATCTTGCGGTACAGGCGCTTGGCCCCACCGCCACGGAAGCGAACGGCGATACGACCACCGGCCCCACGCCCGCCCGACTTGGTCAGGCCTTCGACGAGGCTCTTTTCCGGACGCCCCTTGTGGAGCTCCGAACGGTCGATCAGCACCAGGGCGCGACGGCCCGGCGATGTCGGATTGAAAGTCTTCAGAGCCATGGTCCTAGAGCCCCGTGGTCACGTCGATGGACTGGCCTTCGGCCAGGGTGACGATCGCCTTCTTGACGTCCTTGCGGCGCCCCGCGATGCCCCGGAAGCGCTTGGTCTTGCCCTTCTGCACCAGGGTGTTGACCTTGGTGACCTGGACCTTGAACAGCGCCTCGACGGCAGCGGCGATCTCGTCCTTCGAGGCGTCGTCGGCCACCTTGAAGACGACCTTGTTGTGCTCGGAAAGCACGGTCGACTTTTCGGTGATCACCGGAGCCAGGACGGTGTCGTAATGGCGGGCGGTCGCCGCCGATTTGGTCTGCTTGGCGGCCATTACGCGGCTTCCTTCTCAGACTTGGCCTCGCCCGACAAACGCGCGTGGACGGCGTCCACGGCGTCCTTGGTGAGGACCAGCTTCTCGGCCCGCAGGATGTCATAGACGTTCAGGCCGGCGTTCGGCAGCACGTCGATGTGCGGGATGTTGCGAGCCGCCAGGCCGAAGTTCTTGTCGACTTCGGCGCCGGCGATGATCAGCGCCTTGGACCAACCCAGCTTGCCCAGGGTGGTACGCAGGGCGGCGGTCTTGGGCTCCTTGAGCGTGGCCGCGTCCAGGATGATCAGATCACCCGACTGAGCCTTGGCGCTGAGCGCGTGCTTGAGAGCCAGGGCCCGGACCTTCTTGGGCAGGTCGATCGCGTGCGACCGAACCACCGGACCGAAGGCACGCGAGCCGCCGACGAACTGCGGCGCACGACGCGAACCGTGACGGGCACCGCCGGTGCCCTTCTGACGGTACATCTTCTTGCCGGTACGGCTGTTCTCGTTGCGGGTCTGAACCTTGTGGGTCCCGGCGCGGCGCTTGGCCAGCTGGTAAACCACACAACGCTGCAGCAGATCCGCGCGGATCTCCTTGATCCCGAAGACGTCGTCGTTCAGCTCGATGTCGCCGGCGGCCTTGCCGTCCAGCTTGGTGACGGAGAGTTTCATCAGGCTTCGTCCCCGTTGGTTTCAGCAGCCGGGGCTTCTTCGGCCGGCGTTTCCGCCGCAGCCTTGGGAGCCTTGCCGGCCGACTTGAAGGCGCCCGGAACCGGCGCGCCTTCCGGCAGCTTGCTCTTCACCGCGTCACGGACGTTGACGTAGGTGCCGTCGTGGCCGGGCACAGCGCCCTTGACCAGGATCAGGCCCCGCTCGGCGTCGACGCGGACGATAGTGAGGTTCTGGGTGGTGACGGTCTCGGTCCCGTAGTGACCGGCCATCTTCTTGCCCGGGAAGGTGCGGCCCGGATCCTGACGGTTACCCGTGGAGCCGTGCGAACGGTGCGAGACCGACACACCGTGGGTGGCGCGCAGGCCACCGAAGTTCCAGCGCTTCATGGCACCGGCGAAGCCCTTACCGATGGTCTCGCCCTGGATGTCGACCAGTTGACCTTCAACGAAGTGGTCGGCGGTCAGCTCAGCGCCGACGTCGATCAGATTGTCGTCCGAGACGCGGAACTCGCGAACGACGCGCTTGGGCTCGACCTCGGCCTTGGCGAAGTTGGCGCGCTCTGCCTTGGTGGTGTTCTTGGCCTTCTTGGTGCCGGCACCCAGCTGTAGCGCGACATAGCCGTCACGCTCGGTGGTGCGCTGACCGACGACCTGACAGCCGTCCAGCGAAAGCACGGTGACGCCGACCTGCTGGCCGTCGTCGGCGAAGATACGGGTCATGCCCATCTTCTTGGCGATCAAACCGGTGCGCATCGCTTAGCCCCCCAGCTTGATCGAGATGTCGACGCCGGCCGAGAGGTCGAGCTTCATCAAAGCATCGACGGTCTGCGGGGTCGGGTCGATGATGTCCAGCACGCGCTTGTGCGTGCGCATCTCGAACTGCTCGCGCGACTTCTTGTCGACGTGCGGCGAGCGGTTGACGGTAAACTTCTCAATCAGCGTAGGCAGCGGAATCGGGCCGCGCACCTGGGCGCCCGTTCTCTTGGCCGTGTTGACGATCTCGCGCGTGGAAAAATCCAAGACGCGGTGATCGAAGGCCTTCAGCCTGATGCGGATGCTCTGATCCATATCGGTTGTGTTCCCAGATGCGGCGGACCGCGTCCTCTAGACTTTTCAAAGACCGGAGCCCTCAGGCCGAAGCCCTCAGACACGCTTTCCGCAAAAACGATCGGCCCACGCGGAAGCCGCGAAGGCCGTTGAATTCCCAAGAAGCTGCAAAGAACAGTGACTTAGGTCGTTCTTGCGGACCGCGTCTGCCCCCGAAGGGACACAGCCGATCCAACAAGAGGCGCGCTTATGCCGTCCGATTCCGAATCCGTCAAGCGCGCGTCGGGCGAATTCTCATTCGGACTGACCAAAGCCCATCGGATTGAAATCGTCCTGTCCGGACGACACCACCAGACGCCGCGACGTGGCATCATAGGTCAGGCTCACGATACAGCCTGCCTCGTCCGTTTCCGCGTCGCAGAAGAGATGGTGGACGCGCGCCCGCACCTGTCCGTTTCCGATCGTCTCGATCGTGTCGGCGTTGGCGTCAAATATCTGTTGGAGGCCATCCGGCGTAGAAACGAACAGTCGCTGACGACAGCCACCGGTTCCGCACCACTGGGTCGAGCCAGCCTCGGTGTAATCCATCAGCCAGTCCGTCTGGCCGTCCGGGCTGACGTCAACGGGTCGGATCATCCCCGCTGGTGGTTCATCGGTCAGGGGTGGACGATTGGTCGGGCTGTTGTCGTCGTCATAGACGCGATTGATGTCGCGGATGGCGATCCAGGTCAAACCCTCGGGCGGGCCCTGGTCGGCGGTAGCCGCTGCACCAGCCGATTGCATGGCGTCACCCACGGCGCGGACGGCACCGCCCTCGTCCGCGCCCTCGGTCGCGCTCGATCCGCAGCCCGATGCCACAATGGCAACCAAGACCCAAACGAGGCCACGTCCCATCTTCCGGTCTCCCTGAGTGTTCGCCCCATGATCGCGATCTGAACGAACAGGGCAACCCTTCCGGTTCTGACCTAGCTGCCGATATTCAGATCGCCAGAGCCGAGGATGGAGCGCGACACGGGGCCGGTGACACGCGCCACCGAGACGTCGCCTGAGCCGGCGATCGTCGCGCTCAGCGTCTCGGCCACCGCATTCACCCGGACGTCGCCAGAGCCTGCCACCGCGACATCGAGGCTGGTCACGCGACCGCCGTCCACCCGGACCGAACCCGAACCACCAACGGCAATCTGACCAGTCCCGTTGACCGATGCCACCGTGATGTCGCCCGACCCGCCGATGGTCAGCTCGGCAGAGCCGTCGATGGCCGCCGTCGCGATGCTGCCGGAACCTCCGATAGCGGCCTCGAGCGCACCCGCGGTTCCGGTCCGGACGCTGCCGGATCCACCGATGGCGATCGAAAGGTCGCCGGACGTGTTGGCGACGGCCCAGTCACCACAGCCCCCGACTCCGACGGATGCGCTGGCCGAGCGTCCGATCGCGCCCCACACCGCGCCCGAGGAATCGACCCGGACGTCCATCGGCGTGCGGATGACGATCAGGGGGGCCTGGGCCATCTCGACATCGCCGTGATCGCGAACGACCACGCGGACACCGGGCGGCATCCGCGTCGGGTCCATGACGGCCCCAGTCCCGTGGCAAGAGCCGATCCGACGACGCAGCCCTCCATCGATCCGAACGTTCTGGCCGCGTCGGCTCACCTGAATCGCGGGCAGACCGGCGGCGCCCTGGTCGACGGTCACCTGGATGTCGCTGCGATCCTCAGGGATGACCACGACGCGCGCCACGGCATTTTCAATCTCGACCTCCTGCGCCTGGGCGACTGAGGCCAGCACGGTCGAGGCTGTCACCGCCCCAAGGGCGAGGGCAAGGTAAGCGGGCTTGAGCATGGCGCTGCCTCCGATCGGGCTTGAGATGACCCGACCGTGCGACCCCGCGAGGTCCAAGTCACTTTAAATCGAAGTCATGACATCGCCGTCATGAAGCCGGAGTTCAGCTGCGGACAACTCCGGCCCCGTCCGCCGAATCGGCGTCCGGCTCGAAGCTGCGCTCGAAGTCCAGCAAGCGGCTCTTGACGGCACCGGTTCGCTTCAGGGCGACCGAGGCGGCCCAGCGCGCGGCCAGGCCGGGCGTCGACAGCCGGTCAGTCGCCCCGGGCGTCATCCCGCGGGCCCTCATGGCCCCGTGGGTGAACAGGGCGCCGTTGCGGAAGCGCGAGCCCCACGTCTGGAAGTCCATCGACAGGGACACGCAGAAGGCTGAGAGATTCTCAACGCGGTGCGGCGCATAGAGCGGCCAGGTCAGGGCCTGACCGGGCTCAAGGTCAACGACCTGGGCGTCGGCGTCGAAGGTCTGGGTGTAGGGGATCTCTTCGGTGGTCTGGCGCATGACGACCAGTTCCATGGACCGCTCTGGCAAATGCGCCTCGTCGCCCGGATAGACCCACAACCGTTTGCGGCCGCGCATATGGAACAGGACCACCCCAGCCGGGTCGAAATGATAGGGCACCCGCGCCTTGGGCGACGACAGGATCAACTGGCCCGACAAGGTCGTCGGCTGCAGGCCCGGATAGCTGGCCTTGATGGGATCGAACGCCTTCATCACCTCGGTCCAGAGTTCCGGGTGCGCGGTCTCGACTTCCCGAAGGTTCACCCAAAGCCGGCCCTTCTGGATCGCTTCGAGCAGATCAGCCCCCGAGGCCCGGCCACGCGCGCCGGTCCGCAACGACACCTGGCCGGCATCATCATAGTCATAGAGATTGATGTCGAAGAGTTCAGGCGGATACCGGTCCAGCAGCGCAGCCAATGCCGCGTCGGTGACGAGGCCGCTATCGGCGATGCGATGATCGAAGACGCGCGGCTCGGTGATCGGTCCGGGATATCGAGTGGTCATGTCAGGCGGGTCCTGATGGGGATGGAGATTTGAATTTGTCCAGGCCGGCGGCGGCGGCGGCGGCGGCCCCGCGCCAGCGGCCCGCAGCCGTCGTCTCGCAGGCTTCGACGACGGCCCAGCGACGGCGCAAGCTGCCTGTCAGGCGTCTGGCCGGTCCGATCGAGACGCCATCCAGGGTTCGATCCGCCAGCCGTCGCCACCCCGTGCGGAAGACCGTCTTCTCGGTCACCCACTCCTCCAGGTCGCAGAAGTACTTCTTGTAGAATTCGCCCGCGAAGCCAAAGTCGAAGATCTGGAAACCGTCCGTCGACTTCATCCGCATGGTGTCCTGACTGAGCAGGATGCCAGGCGAGCAGCGGGCTGCATCTGCGGCGTACGACGGGAACCAGAAATGGTAGTGGGAGCCGCCGTAAAGGCTGAACTCCAGGGCGGCCGGCCGATCCCCAGCCCAGAGGACCGCCAGGACGGCGCCGAAATCGGCCGTGTGCTCCAGCATCAGGGCTTTGAGCACATCGACGGTCCATCCGCAGGCAAAGACATCGTGCCGACCGGTGCGCCGGTACTGATCCCGCTTCCACGCGATCAGTTCGTCCAGCCGTGATGGATCGCGCACGTCCACCTCGGTCCAGACCTCGCCTTCGCGGTCGCGCGCCAGCGAGCGTCGCGCCCGGTCCTTGTCCTTGAAGAATTTGGCGTAGGTGGCCCGCCGTTCGGAGAAATAGGGCTCCCAGCCCTGCCGCAGATCGGCACGCAGGACCTGGCGGTTCGGGCCGCCGAAATCGGCCGGAACCCAGCCGTTGACGGTCAGGCTGTCGGCACGCAGCAGGCCTGGCATGGACGCCAACAGCGGCCTTTGCTGGTGCGGTGCCAGGATCAGGCCGTGATAGTCATTCATCGGCGCGGCCAGGGGTTGGGCCGCCTTGCCCCGCATCTGGTGGGGGAAGAAGCCGACGATTTCTCCCTCGCGATGCAGGATAGCGACCCGCGCGCCAGGCACGACACGTCCGGCGATCTGGGTGAACTCGGGCCAGAAGAAGGGCGTCTCGTACAGGGAATCCGACTGCACGAACTGACGCCACAGCGCCACCTCAGTCTCGCCGAGTTCATCAGCGCGGATCAGATCTACCTTCAGGTCCATAGGTCCCTTCCTTTGGGCCCATGATGCCGATCAGGCGTTTCAGCGTGGTTCACCGGAATGGTGAACAGAACCTTTTGCGATCATCAGATGTTACCGGAGCATGGAAACCGAACGCCCCAAGAACCCATCTGTCGAGTACACCTGAAGCTATCACCTAAGGGTGGCCCCCCGCGCCCGGCCACCGAGCCGGCGGGCGGCAAGGTGCCTGCGCCTGAGGAAACCAGGACGGACCCAGCGACCGGCGTGCCGAGCTAGGGTGAAGCCCGCTCGGCCTCGAAAGCGGCCAGCCGGCTTTCGTAGCGCATCTGCTCTCGCGCAAGGGGGCTGCGCTCCAGCAGTGCCTGGCAGGCAAGGCTCTCTGCACCCGTCTCTATGTCACCAGCGCAGTCAGGCGTCGGCTGCCGGTAGACTCCTGGATCGAGCCACAGCCCCTCGCCCGGCAGAAAACTGAAGGCCAGGGCGTTGCGGGCCGACGTCACCAGATCCTCATAGCTCGCGCCCGTGTCGAAGACGGCGCGCGCATATTCGCCGGACAGATCCGACCGCGAAATACCGGGATCGTCGGTCGTATAGACGACCGGAACGCCCGCCTGCCGTAGCCAGATCACCGGGTGGTCCGCCCCCTCGATACCCAGAATGTCGGCGTTGGAGGTCAGGTTGATCTCCACGGTGGTACCTTCGGCCGCCATCTGGGCGACCAGGGCCTCAGCTTCGGTTTCATAAGGGATGGCCACGCCATGTCCGATCCGACGCGCGCCAGCATCAACGGCGCGTCGGACATGGTCGCGGATTTCAGCCGGCGTCGCATAGTCCAGTGTCAGCTCTCCGGCGTGCAGCGCCACCGGCACTTCGCTCCCGACGAACCTGGTAAACATGGCCATGTGCGTGTCGTAGTTGGCGAGCGCGTTGGGGTGATCCTCGGGGGCCACCAGCTGCAAGCCCACCCAGCGCGGGTCGGCCGCGACGAGGGCCGCGCCCAACGCCAACTGGCCGTACGTCTCCTCAGGTGGCAGCAGCCGGTTCGCCTGAACGAGGAAGCGAACGGTGACCTCGCAGCCCATGCGACCGTCCCAGACATAAACCTCGCCGGAAGCCGCCCACCCCGGCGGCGGCTCGCAACGCAGAATCTCTTCGACACGCGCCATGACGGCATCGGTTTCGTCTTGGGCGGCCGACACCAGCCCCGGCAACTCCGCCGCGACGGCGCGCTCCATCACCGCCGGATCATCGGACCAGCCCGCCGTCCGACCCAACGCGCGAGCCTGGCGCGACTGCGGCATCCACATAACCTCGACATAGTAGGTATTCTGCGCCGCCAGGGTCGTCATCAGATCGGCCAGCATATCCCCGCGGCGATGATCGCGCGTGGCTCCGAACCGGTCGAAGGCGGTGAAGAACTGGTCGTGGCCGTTGCGGCCGGCGAAGTCGGGCCGCCGCGTCGACAGGCTGTCCATCATCAGGGACCGCTGATCGGCTGTCAGGCTTGACGCCAGCACCCGATCGCCAGACGGCGTGCAGGGATCCACCAAGGCCCAGCGAACCGTGTCGACGCACAGGCCGTCCTCGGCGGCCCATTGCAGATACGTCTCGGCATAGGGTGCGCCGGAAAGATGGACGTGCAAATCGCCGCCCTTGGGCATGGCCCGGATGACAGCCCGGATCTCGGCCCGGCTCATCTCGGAAAAGTCCGGCCTTTGTTCCACCGGCGGTCGGACCTGGGCCCAGGCCGGAGACGCCAGGGCCGCCACAAGTGCGACCAGAGCCCATCCTTGGCGCATCGACCTTCCCCTCGAACCGGCTCACAGCCTATCGCGGCCCGTCATACCCGACCAGTGCCGATCAAGCGGTGCCGTGGCCGCCCGACCGGTTCCGGTCGATCTGCGTGACCGCGCTTCAGCCGTCGAGGTTCCAGACGTAGACGCCGGTCCGTTCGGCGTGAAGGGTGACGAAACCACGCGCTTCCTGCCAAGTTTCGCAATAGGCCGAGTCGGTGTCCCAGAACTCATAGGGTCCGGGATACTCCACGCACAGGGAGTGATCCCCTTGCCAGACATCGTTGTCGGACCCCTCCACCTCGGCGTAGCCGTACATGTAGGCATTGGTCGTTTCGGCCAGATCGCGGCACTGCCCCGGCTGAACATTGAACCAACCGGCACCTCTGAACGACTGGGCTCCGATGGGCCTGTACGAGATGGCGACCTGGGCGGTCACGCGGGTGTTGTTGCAGACCCTGAGCGTGACCGTGTCGGCGGCCTGCGGCGGTCCGGCTGCCTGCACCGGCGCGACCGGCACGGCCCCGGCGAGGGCCATCGTCCCCGCGAATACGGCCGCTGTCAGAATCTTGCTCATCATTCAACCCCATGAAGCTCAGACGCGCTTCGCCCAAGGTACCATAGTTGCCCGTTTGGCAAACGCCGTTCTTGCGCGATGCGACATCTCATGTTGCCTCCGCAGAGGGGCTGTTCGATCTTGCGGCCAAGATGGATTCCCCCAGCACACGCGTCATCATCGTCGGAGCCGGCCACGCCGGTGGCTCGGTCGCCGGATTTCTCAGGCAGTACGGCTTCGAGGGCCCGATCACCTTGATCGGCGACGAGCCGATTCCACCCTATCAGCGCCCCCCCCTGTCCAAGGCCTGGCTCAAGGGCGAGGCCGACGCCGACAGCCTGCAGCTCAAGGACCCCGCCTGGTGGGCCGACAACGGCGTCGATCTGCGGGTGAAAGGGACGGTCTCGGCCATCGATCGACAGGCGCGCACCGTGACGGCAGGCGGCGAGACCCTGCCTTATGATGCCCTCGTCCTGGCGACCGGAGCGCGGGCGCGACGGATTGCTTTGCCAGGGTCCGAGTTGGACGGGGTTCTGTTCCTCAGGACGGCCGAGGACGCCGAGCGGTTGAAGCCCCGCCTCGGTCCCGGGCGGCGACTGGCGGTGATCGGCGGCGGTTATGTCGGGCTGGAGGCGGCGGCTTCGGCCACGGCGCTGGGCGGTACCGCCGTGGTGATCGAGCGCGAGGCGCGCGTTCTGGCGCGGGTGGCGTCCGAGCCTCTGTCGACCTTCTATCAGGTCGCCCATGCACGGCGCGGCGTCGAGATCCTGACCGGCGCGGCGGTCGTGGCGTTGGAGGGCATCGGCGGCGTGTCGGCGGTCGTCCTGGCGGACGGACGACGGATCGCCTGCGACACTGTTCTGATCGGGGTCGGGGCCATCGCCAATACGGAACTGGCCGAGGCCGCCGGCCTGGCGTGCCGCGACGGGGTCATCGTCGACACAGCCGCCCGGACCGAGGATCCCGCGATCTGGGCCGTGGGCGATGTGACGCGGCGGCCTGGCGGACTGTTCGGGGGGGACATCCGGTTCGAAAGCGTGCCCAACGCGCTGGAACAGGCCAAACAGGCCGCCGCCGCCATTGCCGGCCGCGATCAGCCGCCCGCCGAGGTGCCCTGGTTTTGGTCGGATCAGTTCGACCTCAAGCTTCAGATGGCTGGATTGGCCCGCGACACCGACCAGATGGTCGTGCGCGGTGATCCTGACAGCGAGCGGTTCGCCGTGTTTCATCTGATGGGCGACGTGATCCGCTGCGTCGAGGCCGTCAACGCGCCGCCGGAGTTCATGGCCGGGCGTCTGATGATCGGGCGGCAAACGCCCGTGGACGCCACCAGGCTGGCCGATCCGGCGATCAGCATGAAAGAGGTCGCGCTCTAACCTGTCAGGCCGTCCTTGAACTTCATCGGGGCGTGGGTGCCGTCGCAGAAGGGCTTGTTGGACGACGCGCCACACCGGCACAGGGTTTGGCGATTGCGGATCTCGTAGCTGTCGCCGCTGGCGCTCTGGACGCGGATGCCGCCTTGAAGCTGGAGCGGGCCGCTGACGCCCAGGGCCGGATCCTCGATCAGAGCCAGGGACGCGGACTGGGGTGTTTCGACCGGCGCACGGGTCTTCTGATCCCAGACCATCAGCCGCCCGGATGGGCATTGATGCGCCATATAGATGGCCAGCTCGCCATGGCGCTCGCCCGGCTCCATCACCTCGTTCCAGATCCGGTCGCCGTTATCGCAGAAGCGGGCGAAGGCGCAGAATTTCTCGTTGTCGGTCAGACTGTAGGTCGGTCCGTCCATCTCCTGGGCTCCGTTCAGCAGAGGCTCAAAGCCCGCCGTCTCGGCCAGGTCGACGTGAGCTTTCAGGTGCGAGCCGTCGCAATAGGGCTTGTTGCGCGACAGGCCGCAACGACACAGGCGCGTCCCGTCCTTCACCTCGAATGCCCGTCCCTGTTCGAACGTCCAGGAATGACGCTCGGCGTTCGGTGTGATCGACTGGATGTGCATCGGCGGCGCGCCGTGCACCTGATACGGGCCGTTCTCCAGAACCTCGATCCAGATCGACGGGTCCGACGGGGTCGTGCCGACCTGGACCGCCGGCTTGCTGTTTTCCGACATCGAAATCCTCCTCGGGACCGTGATCGCGACCCCAGGATTGATGGAACACCGTTCCGGCCTCGTCGTCGAGATGAAGTTGCGGCCGGCCACCGCCAACGACAGACGAAGGCGGTCGCCGATAGTGCACTGTGAAAACAGGGTGCAAAAGGTGCATTAAGTGCACTGTCTCGCGGTAAGTTATTGTATTTGCTGCATACGATGTGTCGGCCTATTTGCAGCCCAGGGAGCCGTTTCGATCAGTGCTCCATGATAGTCGCGGATCCTGCGACGGGGATGAAGATCTTCGGCCCTCCCCCGCAAGTGATCAGAACAGCACGCGCGGATTGAGGATGCGCTGCGGGTCCAGCGCCTCGCGCACCGCTCGCATGGCCGCGACCTGGACCGGGTCCTTGTAGCGGCGGGCCTCGTCGGTCTTGAGGATGCCAAGGCCGTGTTCGGCGGAGATTGAGCCGTCGCGCGCTGCCACCGCATCATGGACGATCCGCGCCCCCACGTCCCGCTGGGCGGCGAAGGCCGCAGGGTCGGCTCCGTCAGGCGGCACGACGTTGTAGTGCAGGTTCCCGTCACCGAGATGGCCGAAGGTCACCAGCCGGATCCCTGGGTGCGCCGCCAGAAGCGCTGCATCGGTCTGGGCAATGAAGTCGGAAATTTCGGACAGCGGCAGGGAGATGTCGTGCTTCCAGCCGCCGCCCGCCGCCTTCTGGGCCGCAGACATATCTTCGCGCAGTCGCCAGAACTGAGCCGCCTGGGCTTCGGTCTGGGCCAGCGCCGCATCCGTGATCAGCGCCGCTTCAAGCGCAGTTTCCAAGAGCCGCTCCATACCGCGTTCCGCCCCGCCCGGTTCGCCGCTCACCAGCTCGATCAGGACCGCCCACGGCGGCCGGCTCTCCAGCGGCTCACGCGTGTCGGAAATATGGGCCAGCACCAGGTCCAGCCCCTGGCGGTTCATCAGTTCGAACGCCTCGACGCCCCCGCCGGTCTCGGCCTTGGCGGTCGCGAGCAGGTCCAGCGCCGCCTCGACCGTCGCGACCCCGACCATGGCCGTGGCGCGCGATCGCATGACTGGAAACAGTTTCAGTGCCGCCGCCGTGACGATGCCCAGCGTCCCTTCCGCCCCGATCAGAAGCTGCTTGAGGTCATAGCCGGTGTTATCCTTGCGAAGGCGCTTCAGGCCATGGAACACCGAACCGTCAGCCAATACCGCCTCCAGCCCGAGCACCAGATCGCGCGTCACCCCGTAGCGCAGCACGGCTGTGCCGCCGGCATTGGTGGAGATGACGCCGCCGACCGTTGCCGACCCCTCGGCCGCCAGACTGAGAGGAAACGCCCGACCGGCGGCGGCGGCGGCCTGTTGCGCCTCCAGCAGGGTCAGGCCGGCCTCAACCACCATGACGTCTTCCAGGGGAAGGACAGACCGGACGGCCCGCATCCGCTTCAGGCTGAGCAGGATCTCGCCCTGGGGGATCTGGCCGCCGACCAGTCCGGTGTTGCCGCCCTGGGGCGTGATCGTCAGTCCGTGCCGGGCGCAGACTCGGACGACCGCGGCAACTTGATCGGTCGACGCCGGAATCAGCATCAGCGGCGTCGTCCCGGACCAGGCCCCACGCCATTCCACGAGATGCGGCGCAATCCGCTCGGCGTCGTCGGTCCAGCCGTCCGGGCCGACGGCGGCTTTCAGCTCTGCAAGGGCGGCGCTATCCATGACCCATGTCTGACCCTAAGCCCGCGCCAAAGGCAATGACGCCCGTGCCCGCCGTCGGCGTCGTCTGCCTTCGCGGGGACGAGGTGTTGCTGATCCGCCGGGGACGCCCGCCCCGCCAGGGCCAGTGGAGCCTGCCTGGCGGACGGATCGAGCCGGGTGAGCGGGCCGAGGACGCGGCGCTGCGCGAGCTTCATGAGGAAACCGGAGTCCGGGCCGAGATTCTGGGCCTGATCGATGTGGTCGACGGCCTCTTTCCCGACGTTGGCGCGCACTATGTGCTGATCGACTTTGCGGCGCGCTGGATCAGCGGCGAACCGTGCGCGGGCGACGATGCCGAGGAAGCGCGATTTCTCCCGCTGGGCGAGGCTATGGCGCGCGTGAATTGGGAAGAGACGCGCCGCATCCTGCAAGAGGCCGTCGCGCGATTCGCCTCGGACGCGCTTTGAGTCGACAAACCGGCTTCCCGCAGGTCAGGTTTCACACAGGACATGGCCGAGCCGGGGGGTACCGCCGTGAGAAAACGTTTCATCGTTTTGGGTCTGGCGGGGGCCGTGTCCGCATTTTATGCCGCTGCCGTCATGGCAGGGCCCGTAGGCGAGGTCCGCTTCACCGTCGAGAATGGCGGCGGATCAGACCTTCGCTCCTTCAACCTGTCGCGTCCGACCTCCGATGCCTGGGGAGCCGATCGCCTGGGCGGTCGCACCGTCGCCCCCGGCCAGAGTACCCAGATCATCATCCAGCCCAGCCTGGGCGGCTGTCTTTATGACATGAAGGCCAGTTTCGACAGCGGCGAGGATGCCCGCCTTTTCTCGGTCGATGTCTGTCGCCTCAACGGCTCTCGGTTCATTCTTACCGATTAGTAAGTCGACAGACCGTTGCAATCGACGGCGTTCGCGTCAGGCTGTGCGCCTTTCCCGCTAATCGCGAGCCCCCTGATGCGCCTGTCTGCCGCCCTGGCCTCCGCCTCTGTCCTCGTCCTGGCCGCCTGCGCCGCTGCGCCCTCTTCTCAGGCAGCAATCCCGGCTCATATCGAGGCTGTGGTGCAGGACGCGGCGGCCCCGTCCACACTGCGCCCGTCCCGCATCACCTGGCCGCAAGCCGACAGCGATATCGCGCCGGACCCGGCGGTCCGCTTTGGGACGCTGGCTAACGGGATGCGCTACGCCATCCTGCGTAATGCCACCCCGCCCGGTCAGGCCTCGCTGCGGCTGAGGATCGACGCCGGATCGCTGATGGAGCAGGAGGACCAGCGCGGACTGGCCCACTTTATCGAACACATGGCCTTCAACGGCACGGCCCATGTCCCCGAAGGCGAGCTGTTGCCGATCCTGGAGCGTCTTGGCCTTGCATTTGGCCCTGATACCAACGCCTTCACCAGTTTTGATCAGACAGTCTATCAATTGGACCTTCCTCACACCGACCCCGAAACGGTCGACACGGCGCTGATGATCATGCGTGACATGGTCGGTGAAGCGACCCTGGCGGCCGACGCCATCGACCGTGAGCGCGGCATCGTGCTTTCGGAAGAGCGTACGCGCGCCAGCCCGGGCCTTCGCATGGCCATCGCCAACTTCGGTTTCCTGCTGCGCGATCAGCCGTTGGCGAGACGCCTGCCGATCGGCGATCCCGAGATCCTGCAATCCGCCCCCCAGGAACGGTTGGCCGCCTTCTACGACGCCTATTACCGGCCCGAGCGGGCCACGTTGGTGGCGACCGGCGACTTCGACGTCGAGGACATGGAGGCCCGGATCCGCGCCGAGTTCTCCGACTGGGTCAACTCCCATCCCGCAGGCGCGGAACCCGACTTGGGGGCCGTGGTCGCGCGAACGCCCGAAGCCTTCGTCTTCTCCGAGCCCGGTGCCACACCGATGATCGAACTGGCCTGGGTCGGCCCGCCGGACCGGACTCCCGACAGCGTGGAGGCCCGGAGGCGAAACGTGATCCAGTCGCTGGGTTACGCGGTTCTGAACCGACGACTGCAGCGGCTCGGGCGTCAGGAGAACCCACCGTTTGTGTCCGCGTCAGCCTCTCGCGCGAACGTGATCGACAGCCAGGATCAGGTGTCCTTCTCGGCCAGCTATCGACCTGGCGAATGGGCCCGTGCTCTCACGACCCTGGACCAGGAACGCCGGCGCATTCTCGACTACGGCATCCGCGCCGAGGAGCTTGAGCGCGAGATCACCGAATATCGCACCGCCTATCAGAGCTATGTCGCCGGGGCCGGCACGCGCACGACACCGGCGCTCGCCGACGGCCTGATGTCCTCGGTGCATGACCAGGAAGTCTTCACCTCCCCCACAGACGACCTGGAGCGGTTTGAAGCGGCCGTTCAGGACCTGACGCCGGAACAGGTCATGGCCGAGTTGAGATCCGAACTCCGGGGCGATGGCCCGCTGGTGTTCCTGTCGTCGCCGACGCCGATCGAGGGCGGCACCGACGCGGTCATGTCGGCCCTGGCCGAGGCTCAGGCCACCACCGTCGACGCCGGACATCAGGAACAGGCACAGACCTGGCCCTATACGGACTTCGGACCCGCCGGCCAGATTGTCGAACGCGCGCGGACCGAGGACATCGACACCACCACCGTCCGCTTCGCCAACGGCGTGCGCCTGACGATCAAGCCGACCGACTTCCGCGACGACGAAATCCTGGTGTCCGTCAATCTCGCAGGCGGACGCCTGACCCTGCCGAATGACCGAGTACTCCCGACCTGGGCCGCTCCGTCCGCCGTGATCGAGGGCGGGCTGGGACGGTTGAGCCGTGAGGACATGGAGGCGGTGCTCGCGGCCAATGTCGTCTCGACCCGGTTCGGCCTGTCCGATGGCGAATGGGTGCTGGCCGGGGCGACCCGGCCGGAGGATCTGAGCATCCAGCTTCAAGCTCTGGCCGCCTACCTCAGCGATGCCGCCTTCCGACCCGAGGCGTTCGAACGGATGCGGGTCGCCTATCTCGCCGCCCTGCCCCAGATCGACGCCACGCCGGGCGGTGCCTTCGGCCTCGGGGCCGGTCGTATTTTGCACGGCGGCGACGCGCGCTGGGCGGTTCCGACAACCGAAGACGTCAGCAGCGCCCGCCTCGATGACCTCCAGGCCCTCATTGAGCCGGTCCTGGCCAGCGCCCCGATCGAGGTCGTCATCGTCGGCGACGTCGATGTCGAGACGGCGATCCGCGACGTTGCCGCCACGCTTGGTGCCCTGCCGCCCCGTGCCGAGGCGGCCATGCCGAATGCCCAGGTCACCTTCCCCGCCGGCCAGCCCGAGACTGTGCTGACCCATTCCGGTCGTGCGGACCAGGGAATGGCCATGATGGGCTGGTCGACGACGGACGCGCCGTCAGACGTCTACCAGTCCCGTGTGGTCAACATCCTGGCAGCGGTCATGCAACTGCGGCTGATCGACGAACTGCGTGAGGGCCAGGCGGTGACCTACTCGCCGTCCGCCGGATCGTCGCCGAGTTGGGACATCCCCGGCTACGGCTATCTCTCGGCCGCCATCGAGGCCCCTCCCGAGCGCCTGGACGGGTTCTTCCGGGACGTTGAAGAGATCGCAGCCCAACTGCGTGACACCCCGATTTCAGCCGATGAACTCGAGCGAGCGCGCCGCCCCGTGATTGAGAGCCTGCAGCGCAGCCGCGCCGGCAATGAGTACTGGCTGGGCAATCTGTCGGGCATCCAGACCGAAGCGACCCGATTGCCGGCGATCCGGTCCGTGGTGGACGACTTCTCGCGGATCACGCCGACCGACATCCAGGCCGCCGCCCGCCAGTATCTGGTGCCGGAACGTGCCTGGCGGGCTCGGGTCATTCCCGAAGCCGCGAACTAGGCCCTGAAACGAAAATGACCCCCGGGCCGCGAGGCGCGGGGGTCAAGGCGCTCAGGTTGTCGACGGAGTGCCGACGACCCAATCTCTCAAATCAAGCCTGAAACCAGGCTGAACACCACGCGCAGGCGCGCGTCAGTGAACCCGGCCGCCGACCCCGCCGTCCAGGACCAGGCTCATGCCGGAATAGGTCTCGACGACCGTTTCTTCGCGATATTCTTCGTAGGTCTCCTCACGGATCATGTTCAGTACGAACACGCCGGCACCGAAGCGGCGCAGCAGGCTACGCTCGAAACAGTCACGTTCCTGGGTCTGGGGCCGGCACACCACCGCACCGCCGGCACTGTGGTAGAGGGCCTCGCCCTGACGACAGGTCAAGGTCTGGCCACCATCGAAGCTGAGCTCGCCGCCGTCGTAGTCGGCGTAGGTGACCTGAAGCCAGGACCCCGCGATGCAGCGGTACAGTTCGCCCTCATAGTCATCGCGGATATCGCGGTCCGGCCGGATGCGAGAGGCCGGGTGAGGAACGCTGCGGGCATCGATACAGACAGCCTGGATCACCACCCGCCGTTCCATGCGCCGACTTGCCTGGTAAGGCACCCGCACCACGCGGGCCGGTCCTTGAACCACGACGTTGCCCATCATGGTCGGGGCCCCGTAGGCCACCGAGCTACCGCCGTAGCCGCGTCCATAGCCGATGTTCGACCGCTCACCGCGCGAAACCGAGAAGCTCTCAACCCGGCCCTGAGCCCGCGCCGAGGCGGACGCCGCGGCGTCGACGCCCATGTCGATGTTGATGTTGATGTGGGTGCCGTCGGGATTGCAGGTGTCAGGATCGTCACAGGGCGGCGGCGGACACGGATCCGTGCAGGGCGGCGGTGGGCACGGGTCGGTGCACGGCGGCGGCGGCGGCGGCGGGCACGAGTCGGTGCACGGCGGCGGCGGGCAACTGTCCGGGCACGACTGGGCGGCGGCTTCGTCGGCAACCGCCATAATCGTCAGGGCCGACAGGATCGGCAGGCCCCACTTGATCAACAGTCGCAGCTCCATGGTCGGCTCCGTTCCGTGGGGCATTGCGCCCGACGCAGGCCCCTTGAGCCGTGCATTTCACCGGCAAAGCGTTTCCTTTCCGTTAGCCAAGCGGCCTGGTCCTTGCGCGGCGCGGCGTGGAGGAGTCCGAGGTGTACCATCCTGGAACGACGCAACTGATTGCCTGCTGGAACGCCCTGGATGCCGGTCGCGCTCCACCGCGCGCGCGGTTCGACCCGCTGGAGACGGCTGATTTGCTGCCGCAGATGTTTCTGCTGGCTCGTGAGGGCGACCGCCTGGCCTTCCGCATCGCGGGCGAAGCATTGCGAGATCTGTTCGGGCGACCGTTGAAGGGAGCAGACGCCTTTGGCCTTTTCTCACCGCCGGCCCGGCCTCTGGCCCACCGGACGGCCCTTCAGGCGGTGCGCGATGGGCGACCGATGGTTCTGGTCGGTGCCGGTCGCAGCGATCTGGGCACCCAGGTGCCACTCGAAATCGTCCTGGCTCCGATGCTGGGCACCGACGGCACGGCGGATCGCCTGATCGGGCTTGTCCAGCCGACCGCGACCCTGTCCCTGCTGGAGGGCCGACCGGTCCAGGAAATCACGATCCGCATGGCGACCGAGTGCGGAAATGCCCCGGGTCGGCCCCGCCTGCGTCTCGCCGCCGTCGATGGCCAACGTCTGGCCTAGACCGGCACGAGATCGCGCGCGTAGCGCTTCCAGTTCGCCACATAATGCTCCGCCGAGGCCTTGAGAAAGATCGCCTCGGCCTGGCCCAATTCGCGGATCACCCGTCCCGGCGCGCCGACGACCAGGCTGTTGTCCGGGATGACCTTGCCCTCGGGGATCAAGGCGTGCGCTCCGATGATGCAGTTCCGCCCGATGACGGCCCGGTTCAACACGGTCGCCCCGATGCCGATCAGCGAGCCGTCGCCGACCGTACAGCCGTGCAGCATGGCCTTGTGCCCCACCGTCACATCCGCGCCGATCGTCAGCGGCACCCCCTCGTCGGTGTGCAGCACCGAGTTGTCCTGAATGTTGGACCGCTCGCCGATGGTGATGGGGTCATTGTCGCCGCGGATCACCACGCCGAACCAGACGCTTGCATCCTTCAGCAGAATCACGTCGCCTAGGACGGTCGCATTCGGTGCGATCCAGTATTCGCCTTCCGGCGGAAGCTGAGGTCGTCTGTCACCTAGCTGATATATACCCATCACATCCACATTTTATTTGGCGTTTCATCAGATGAAACGACTTTAACGACCTGTAAACCACGATAGCATCAAAGTCATTCCACGATTCGAAGGCGACTGCTTTCGGGTCCGTAACCGGGGCCTCCTGTCCCGGTCAGGCGAGGAGAACGGCGTGTCGCCTTCAGTTCGCTGGCGGGTCTGGCCGCCGACCGATCCTGGCGCAAGGGCTCATGGCCCTCACCCGTTCGAATCATTTCCTTTCATCCTGTCGAGGGCGAGCCGAGTGCGGCATCGCCCTTTTTTCTTGTCTGGAGCCGATAATGCCCAAGCGTGCGGTCAAGCGTCAGTCCCGTGAATCCTACGAGGACGTCAAGGTTCGGCGGATGCCCAACGAACGCGGGGGCTGGTCACCGCTGGGAGCTAACGACGAGGCCCGCGACCAGGCCTATCTGAAGACCATCAAGCCCAAATCCGAAGGGCAGGCCCAACTGCTGAACGCCATCGACAGTCGCAGTCTGGTCATGGCCCTGGGCCCCGCGGGTACCGGCAAGACCTATCTGGCCGTCGCCAAGGCGGTCGAGGCGCTCGAAGCCGGCAAGGTCGGTCGCATCGTCCTGTCCCGGCCGGCCGTCGAGGCCGGCGAGAGCATCGGCTTTTTGCCCGGTGCCATGGAGGACAAACTGGCCCCCTATCTGAGGCCGCTCTATGACGCCCTGTCGGATCGCCTCAGCATGAAGCGGGTCGGGCATCTCATGGCCGAGGGCCTGATCGAGATCGCGCCGGTCGGCTATATGCGCGGCCGCACCCTGAACAACGCCTTTGTCGTCGTCGATGAGGCGCAGAACTGTACCTATACCCAGCTCAAGATGCTGCTGACCCGCCTGGGATGGCACTCGACCATGGTGGTGACCGGCGATCCCAACCAGTCCGACCTGCTGCCGGGGGTATCCGGCCTATCCGACATTGCCGAGCGGCTGGAGGCGGTGCCGGAGATTTCGGTGGTCCGGCTGGCCGAACAGGACATCGTGCGCCACCCGCTGGTGGCGTCGATGATCGGGGTGCTTTAACCGATCCCATCCACCCACCCCGGCAGGTCGCTGATGCTCTCCAGCGCCGCGAAACGCGCCTCGCCGACCGGCGCGTCGGCCAGTTCGTGGGCCCAGGTGATGACGTAGGGAATGTGGGCGGCCCAGGCCCCGGCCTCGATCGCCGGAAGGACGTCTGACTTCATGGAGTTGCCGGCCATGGCGGCCTCCTGCGGCCCGGTGCCATGGCGGGTGAAAACGGTGCGGTAGGTGTCCGCCGTCTTCTCCGAAACGATCTCGACCCCGGCGAACAGGTCGCCCAGGCCCGACGCCGCCAGCTTGCGCTCCTGGTCGAGCAAATCGCCCTTGGTGATCAGGACCAGCCGGTACCTCTGCGACAATCTTGCCAACGCCTCGTCCACGCCCGGTAGCGGCTCGACCGGATGGCCCAGCATCTCGCGGCCCGCCGCCAGGATTTCACTGATGACGCGCGGCGGCGGATTGCCGTCGGTCAGTTCCATGGCCGTCTCGATCATCGACAGGGTGAAGCCCTTGATCCCGTACCCATAAAGCCGAAGGTTCCGACGCTCTGTCGCGGCCAGCCGCGCCTCGATCGTCTCGCGGCCGCCGTGCTCGGCCAGCATCTCGGCGAACCGATCATGCGTCAGCCGGAACAGCGTCTCGTTGTGCCAAAGGGTGTCGTCGGCATCCAGACCGACGGTGGTGATGGGCATGGGCGGCTCCGTCAAAACGCAGGGGATAAAGGAGCCGCCTCGCCGCGCCAAGAGCCGGATTGACGCCGCGTCGGTCGCCCGCCAAGTCTCACGGATGCAACGCACACTGCCCGCCCGTCTCTATGGCGACCCGGACGCCTACGACCGCGAACGCAAGGACGTGTTCGGCCATGCCTGGCTGTTCCTGGGGCATGAGGCGGAGGTGCCTGAAGCGGGCGACTGGATCGCCGCCGAGATCGCCGGACATAGGCTGTTCATGGTGCGCGGCAAGGACGGCACGCTGCGCGCCTTCCATAACGTCTGTCGTCACCGGGCCGGGCCACTGGTCCAGGGCGAGCGGGGGACCTGCCCCGGCGAGCTGACCTGCGCCTATCATGGCTGGCGCTATGCGCTGGACGGGCGGCTGCGGTCTGCGGTCGGGTTCGGCCCCGCCGAGGGATTCGATCCGCGCGAGCTGGGCCTGTTCGGTTTGAAGCTGGAGATCTGGCGCGGCCTGGTGTTCGTCGCGATGGCCGAGACGTCGACGCCCTTCGCTGATTTCATCGCGCCGCTGGAGCGGCTGGTGGTCGAGCGCGGCCTGTCGATTCCAGGCCCCGCCCTGCGCCGTAGCCACCGGATCGGCTGTGACTGGAAGGTCTATGCCGAGAACTATCTGGAGAGCTACCACATCAGCGCCGTCCACCCGGCCCTGACTCAGGAATTGGGGGCCGACTATCGGGTGACGGTCCAGGGCGATCTGGTCATCCAGGAAAGCGTCCAGTCCGGCGACGGTCCGCAGGCGGGCCTCTGGGGCTGGCTGTGGCCGAACCTGGCGGTGAACATCTATCGCGACGGGGCCATGATCGAGCGCATGGTCCCGGACGGACCGGGCCGCACGCGGCTGGACTATCTGTTCCTGCGAGACGACGGGCCCGACGCTCTGAAAGAGGCTCTGGAGGCGTCCGACCGGATCACCGCCGAAGACGCGGGTATCTGTGAGGCCGTCCAGGCCAACCTGACGGCCGGAACCTATGACACCGGCGTGCTCAGCCCCAACCACGAAACCGGCGTGGCATGGTTCCAGGCGCTGCTGGCCGAGGTGCATCGCTAATCCCTCACCTCCGGTCATGGCCGGGACAAGCGTGGCCATGACGGGTGAAGTTGCGCAACGTTGCACGCTGGCCCACTTGTGCCAAAGGCGGATAAGCGCGATCCAATCGGACGGGACGGTGAACGGTCGGGACAGGGCCGTCCATGGCGGGGGAGGCAAATGAGCCCATCAACGACAGGCAAGATCGGCTGGGGCCTGGCTGCCCTTCTGGTGGCCGGCAACATGATCGGCTCGGGCGTCTATCTGTTGCCCGCGACCCTGGCCCCGATCGGGTCGTCCAGCCTGATCGGCTGGATCGTGGCGTCGGTGGGCGCCCTGCTGCTGGCGGGGGTGTTCGCCGGACTGGCGCGATTGAGGCCCCGCGACGACGGACCGACCGAATATGCCGGCGTGGGGCTTGGCCGGTATTTCGGCTATCAGGCGTCGTTGGGCTACTGGGCCGGGAACTGGGTCGGCAATGTCGCCATTGCCCTGGCGGCGACCGGCTACCTGGCTCATTTCTTCCCGGTGTTGCGTGAGCAATGGCCGGGGGCCCTTTGCACCGTCGGACTGATCTGGCTGACGACCCTGATCTATATGGCCGGGCCACGCGCGGTGGCGCGCTTCGGCAGCCTGACGCTGATCATTGGCCTGATCCCTCTGGGCATCGCCATGGTGGCCGGCGCGATGGCCTTCGACCCGGCGGTGTTCAGCGCCTCCTGGAGCCCGGACGGCGCGCCCCTGAGCCAAAGTGTACCCGCCTCGATGGCCCTGATCTTCTGGGCCTTCCTGGGATTTGAATCCGCCGGGGTCATCGCCCTGCGCCTGCGCGACCCCGAACGCGACGTGGGGCGGGCGACCTATGCCGGGGTGATCCTGTCGGCGATCGTCTATATCGCGGTGACCGTCGCCATTTTCGGGGTCATCCCGGCCTCGGACCTGGCCGAATCGACCAGCCCGTTCGCTGATCTAGCCGCGCGCGTCATCGGGGCCAGCGCAGCCGGCTTCGTGGCGGTCTGTGCCGTGGCCAAGACCCTGGGGACGCTCGGCGGCTGGATGATGCTGACGGGAGAGACGGCGCGGGCCGGGGCCAGCCAAGGCTTCCTGCCGCGGGTCTTCGGTCAGGGCGTGGTGACGCCGCCGGCCAATCCCCTGATCCATGCCGGGCTGATGACCATCATGGCCCTGATCAGCGCCCAGCCCAATCTGGCGGACCAGTTCGGCCTCCTGATCGGGGCGACGACGGTGCTGTTTCTGGTGGTCTATGGCCTGTGCAGCCTGGCGCTCTTGCGGTTCAGCCGCCGACCGATCGACTGGATCGCGGCCATCGGCGGACTGGGATTCAGCGCCTGGGCGGTGGTGATGTCGGGCTGGACCTTGCTTGGTGTGGCCGGAGCCTTCTTCGTCCTGACGACCCTGTGCTGGCCGTTCGTGCGCGCGCTCTCCCCCGCACCCGTCCCAGAGGAAACCCCGTGAACCAGATCATCACCGCCTATCTCCGCTATGCCCAGTTCACAGGCCGGTCCGGGCGACTGGAGTTCTGGTATTTCACCCTGTTCGTGCTGATCGTGTCGGGCATCCTGGCGATCCTCGACAATGCGATGTTCGGCGGCTCCAGCATCGTGGGGGGCGCGGGCTGGTCGATGAGCAGCGGGTTCCAGCCCCTGACCTCCATCTTCGGCCTGGTATCGCTGGTCCCGTCCATCGCCGTTTCGGTGCGGCGGATGCATGACCTGGGCAAGTCCGGCTGGTGGGTGGCGGTGGCGTTGATCCCGCTGATCGGCTGGATCTGGCTGCTGATCCTCGCCGCCAGTCCGGGCCAGCCCGAGGCGAATGCCCATGGCGAGCCGGTCTAACGCCCTTCGCACGGACGGGCGCCGTTGACCCACCTCGCGGCGCTCGCTAGTGACGCCGCCGTTTGTCCGCCGGGATTCGGTGGTATGGAGCGCCCCATGTCCGATCAACTTCTTCCCGGCGTGACCGGCGTTCTGGTGCTGGCTGATGGCACGGTGCTGCAGGGCATCGGCTGTGGCCACGAGGGCTCGGCGCTGGGCGAGGTCGTCTTCAACACCGCCATGACCGGCTATCAGGAGATCCTGACCGACCCGTCCTATATGCAGCAGATCCTGGCCTTCACCTTTCCGCACGTCGGTAATGTCGGGGTCAATGTCGAGGACGTCGAACAGGTTTCGGGCGGCGGCTCCGAGACGGCCGCAGTGGGCGCCGTGTTCCGCGACGTGCCGACCGATCCGGCCAACTGGCGAGCCGACGCCGATCTGGATGCCTGGATGAAGCGCCGCCATGTCGTCGGCCTGGCCGGGATCGACACCCGCGCCCTGACCGCGCGCATTCGTGACGCCGGGGCACCGCATGGGGTCATCGCCCATGATCCGACCGGGAACATTGATATTCCGGCCCTGGTCGAACAGGCGCGCGGCTGGTCCGGCCTGCTGGGCCTGGATCTGGCCAAGCCGGCCTCAACGCTTCAGGCTTTCGACTGGGATCAGGGCCTGTGGGACTGGCCCGAGGGCTATCCGCGCGTGGACGCCTCGGGCAAGTCGGTGGTCGTCGTCGACTATGGGGTCAAGCGCAACATCCTCAGGGCACTGGCCTCGACCGGCGCGAAGATCACCGTGGTGCCCGCAACCACGAGCGCCGAGGACATTCTGGCGCGCAACCCGGACGGCGTGGTCCTGTCCAACGGGCCGGGCGATCCGGCCGCGACCGGCGACTATGCCGTGCCGGAAATCCGCAAGCTGGTCGACAGCGGCAAACCGATCTTCGGCATCTGTCTGGGCCATCAGATGCTGGCGATCGCGCTGGGTGCCCGCACCATCAAGATGGATCAGGGCCACCACGGGGCCAACCATCCGGTCAAGGATCTGACGACCGGCAAGGTCGAAATCGTGTCGATGAACCACGGCTTCACCGTCGACCGCGACAGTCTGCCCGAGGCGGTGGAGGAAACCCACGTCAGCCTGTTCGACGGCACCAACTGCGGCATCGCCCTGAAGGACCGCCCGGTGTTCAGTGTCCAGCATCACCCCGAAGCCTCGCCCGGGCCGACCGACAGCCTGTATCTGTTTGATCGGTTTGCGAAACTGATGGCCTAAGCCAACCCGGCCGCCGTCGTTAGTGCACGGCAAACAGGGTGCAAAAGGTGCAAAAGGTACAACAAGGGGGACGGGGAAACGTGGATCATCGCACCAGCCTAACCCGGTACGGCTGAGCGGGGACGAAACGCGGTCCCCGTTTGACCGAGCCTTCTTTCGTAGAAACTTAGGTTTGGCGGTTGCGGGGACGGGCCACCCTCTCTAAACGGGCCGCTTAGCCGATAACCGAACCGAATCCCCTCGGGACAACTCGTCCCGTGAGGGCCTTCGCGCGCAAAGGACGCCGCCGCCGTGACCTCAGACGCCAGCCAGGATGAAAAGGACGCCATGGTGCGCGCCGCCCTGGCCGAACATGGCGACAGCGGGCGCATGCCGCGCCACACCCTGTTCTACTTCTACGGCGACGACCACGGTCTTGGCGACCTGAACGAGGTGGCGCGCCGGGCCGGCTTCTTCACGCGCGGCGACGAGGAATCGCTGGTGCTGGAAATGACCTTGGCCGTGGACGAAGCCTCCTTCGCCTCGACCTCTTCGATGATGCAATCCTGGGCCGCGGCCTTCCAGGTCGACTACGACGGCTGGGAGTGCGCGGTGGTGACCAACTGAAATGCCCAAACGTACAGACATCCAATCCATCCTGATCATCGGTGCCGGGCCCATCGTCATCGGCCAGGCGTGTGAGTTCGACTATTCGGGCGTCCAGGCGTGCAAGGCGCTGAAGGCCGAGGGTTACCGGGTCATTCTGGTGAACTCGAACCCGGCCACGATCATGACCGACCCGGAGGTGGCCGACGCCACCTATATCGAGCCGATCACGCCCGAGATCGTCGAGAAGATCATCGCCAGGGAAAAGCCCGACGCCCTGCTGCCGACCATGGGCGGGCAGACGGCGCTGAATACGGCGCTGGCGCTGGAACAGTCCGGGGCGCTGGCCCGGCACGGGGTCGAGATGATCGGGGCCAAGGCCGAGGTCATCGACAAGGCCGAGGACCGTCAGAAATTCCGCGACGCCATGGACAAGCTGGGTCTGGAAAGCCCTCGGTCGCGCGCCGTGCACCGCATCGAAGAAGCCGATGACGCCCTGGCCTTCGTCGGCCTGCCGGCCATCATCCGGCCCAGCTTCACCCTGGCCGGGACCGGCGGCGGCATCGCCTACAACGTCGAGGAGTTCCGCGAGATCGTCGAACGCGGTCTGGACCTGTCGCCGACCACCGAGGTGCTGATCGAGGAATCGGTCCTGGGCTGGAAGGAATATGAGATGGAGGTGGTCCGCGACCGGGCGGACAACTGCATCATCATCTGCTCGATCGAGAACGTGGACCCGATGGGGGTCCACACCGGCGACTCCATCACGGTCGCCCCCGCCCTGACGCTGACCGACAAGGAATATCAGCGGATGCGGACCGGTTCGATCAATGTCCTGCGCGAGATCGGGGTCGAGACGGGCGGATCCAACGTCCAGTGGGCGATCAATCCGGCCGACGGTCGCATGGTCGTCATCGAAATGAACCCGCGCGTGTCGCGCTCCTCGGCGCTGGCGTCCAAGGCGACGGGCTTTCCGATCGCCAAGGTCGCGGCCCGGCTGGCGGTCGGCTACACGCTGGATGAGCTTCAGAACGACATCACCCAGGTCACCCCGGCCAGTTTCGAGCCGTCGATCGACTATGTGGTCACCAAGATCCCGCGCTTCGCCTTCGAGAAATATCCGGGCGCCGAAGCCACCCTGACGACCTCTATGAAGTCGGTCGGCGAGGTCATGGCCATCGGCCGCACCTTCCAGGAATCCATGCAGAAGGCCCTGCGCGGTCTTGAGACCGGCCTGACCGGTTTTGACGAGATCGAGATCGACGGCGTCGCCGGCGCCGAAGACGACGCCTCCGCCAAGGCGGCGGTGATCCGGGCGCTGGGCCAGCCGACGCCGGACCGCATCCGCGTGATCGCCCAGGCCTTCCGCCACGGCCTGTCAGTCGAGGATGTCGCCGGGGCCTGCGCCTATGAGCGGTGGTTCCTGCGCCAGATCGCCGACTTGGTGCGCGAAGAAGGTCATCTGAAGGTGAAGGGTCTTCCTTCTCCCCTCGGGCGAGAAGATGAGGCCGCGCGCGAGTTCCGTCGCCTCAAGGCCAAGGGGTTCTCCGACGCCCGCATCGCCAGGCTGACCGCCACCACCGAACCCGAGGTCCAAAAGGCGCGCCGCGCCCTAAACGTGCGCCCCGTCTTCAAGCGCATCGACACCTGTGCCGCCGAGTTCGCCAGCGCTACCGCCTATATGTACTCGACCTATGAGACCGGGGCCTTGGGCCAGGTGCCGGCGTGTGAGGCCGAACCCGCGGATCGGAAGAAGGCCGTCATCCTGGGCGGCGGGCCGAACCGCATCGGCCAGGGGATCGAGTTTGACTACTGCTGTTGTCACGCCGCGTTCGCCTTCGCCGACATCGGCGTGGAGTCGATCATGGTCAACTGCAACCCCGAGACCGTCTCGACCGACTATGACACCTCCGACCGCCTGTATTTCGAGCCGCTGACGGCCGAGGACGTGCTTGAGCTGATCGACATCGAACGCTCTAGGGGTGAGCTGATCGGCGTCGTGGTTCAGTTCGGGGGCCAGACGCCGCTGAAGCTGGCCCATGCTCTTCAGGCGGACGGCGTGCCGATCCTGGGAACCAGCGTCGATTCCATCGACCTGGCCGAGGACCGCGAGCGGTTCCAGCAGATGCTGCACGACATCGGCCTGATGCAACCGCCCAACGGTCTGGCTCGCAGCGCCGAAGAGGCCGCCCAGAAGGCTGAAGAGGTCGGCTATCCGGTCGTGTTGCGCCCCTCCTATGTGCTGGGTGGGCGGGGGATGCAGATCGTCCACGACCGCGAGCAACTGGACCGTTACGTCCATGAGGCGATGTCGGTGTCAGGCGACGATCCGGTCCTGATCGACCACTATCTGAACCGCGCCACCGAGGTGGACGTCGATGCCCTGTGCGACGACGAGACGGTGTTCGTCGCCGGTGTGCTGGAACACATCGAGGAGGCCGGGGTGCACTCAGGCGACAGCGCCTGTTCGATGCCGCCCTATTCGCTGTCCGACGCCACCATCGCCGAGCTGAAGCGCCAGACCACCGAGATGGCGCGCGCCCTGAAGGTGCGGGGCCTGATGAACGTGCAGTTCGCGATTGAAGAGCCGCACAGCGCCGAACCGCGCATCTTCGTGCTGGAGGTCAATCCGCGCGCCAGCCGCACCGTGCCCTTCGTGGCCAAGACCATCGGCCAGCCCGTTGCCGCCATCGCCGCCAAGGTGATGGCGGGAGAGAAACTGTCCGGCTTCGGCCTTGAGGATCGGCCGTACGACCACATCGCTGTGAAGGAAGCGGTGTTCCCGTTCGCCCGTTTCGCCGGGGTCGACACCATCCTGGGGCCGGAAATGCGCTCGACCGGCGAGGTCATGGGCCTGGACTGGAAACGCGTCGACGAGGCCGACATGGCCCCCGCCTTCGCCCGTGCCTTCGCCAAGAGCCAGCTGGGCGGTGGCACGGTCCTGCCGACGTCGGGTTGCGCCTTCATCTCGGTCAAGGACGAGGACAAGCCATTCATCCTGGAGGCCGCGCGGGTTCTGCTGGCGCAAGGGTTCAGTCTGATCGCGACGGGCGGCACCCACGCCTATCTGACGGAACAGGGGCTGGAGGTGGCCTTTGTGAAGAAGGTCCTGGAGGGTCGTCCCCACATCGTCGACGCCATGAAGAACGGCGAGGTCCAGATCCTGATCAACACCACCGAGGGCAAACAGTCGCTGGCCGACAGCTTCTCGATCCGGCGCACCGCCCTGATGATGAAGATCCCCTATTTCACCACGACGCCGGCCGCCCTGGCCGCCGCCCACGCCATCGCCGCCGTCAAGGCCGGCGAGCTGGATGTGCGCGCGGTGCAGGAATACGCCTAGGATGGACCCCACGCTCGCGGTCGCGATCCTGGTCGGAAACGTGATGGCCTTCGCCGTCTATGGTTTTGACAAGCGTCAGGCACGCAGGGGTGACGACCGTGTTCCAGAGAGCGTGCTGCTGTGGCTGGCCCTGATCGGCGGCCTGGGGGCCTATGCAGCCTGTGAGCTGTTTCGTCACAAGACGAGGAAGCAGCCGTTTCGTAGCCGGATGATGATCGCATTCGCGGCGCACATTCTGATCGTGCTGGGGCTGATCTATTTGCGGTGAGCCCCACGCCAGCGTCATCCCCGGCCTCGTGCCGGGGACCCATAGCCACGCTTCACGATTCAGCCTGCACCGGCGGACATTGAGGGTATCGGTGGCCGGGACAGGCCCGGCGATGACGAAGGGGAATGTGCGTCTATTGCCGCACGTTCCCGATCCGGCTCAGAGCCGCCAGAACCCCATCGAGGTTGGCCGTCCGGGTGATCGGATCGGACCGGTTGCTTCGTCCATAGGCCGGGTCGTAATGACCTTCGATCAATGATTGAATGAACAGATCCGTGTGGCCGGTTACCGCCAGGTCGAGCCACTCGGCGCGTTGGGCCTTGGAGATGTGGCGAGGCAGGCGTTCCAGAATCTCACTAATTGCTTCAGTATTTCTTGCTATATCTATGTATTCTCGTGATATTCTAGAAATCCGATCGACCTTCTCAACCACCAATTCGATGACCGGCGCGGCCTGCATGGCGGCCCAGATCTGTTTGGGCAGGGTGATGGTTCCGACCCGACTGGATTCGGCTTCGACGACGACCGGACGCGCAGGATCGAGTCTGTCGATGACGGCTGTCAATCGACTGTCGAACAGCTTCTGGCTGGGCTGGCCGCCGGGCTTCCGGCCGAACAGACTGCCGCGGTGATTGGCCAGGCCCTCCAGGTCGATCACCTGATGGCCGGCCTCGGCCAGACGGCCCAGCATCTCGGTCTTGCCGACGCCGGTCTGGCCGTCCAGCAGGACAAGCTTCAGACCCAGCGGCTGATCGTAAAGACGCTGCACCACCGCTCGCCGCCAGGTCTGATAGCCGCCGTCCAGCACCGTCACCGGCCAGCCGACCTGATCCATGATGGTGGCCATGGCGTGGGACCGCTGGCCACCGCGCCAGCAATAGACCAGAGCCTTCATCCCGGCGGGCGCATCCGCCAACGCGCCTTCCAGGTGCCGGGCGATGTTACGCGCGACGAGCGCCGCGCCATGGCGGCGGGCGTGGAACTTGGAGCCCTGAACATACTCGGTGCCGACCTCGGCGCGCTCGGCGTCGTCGAGCACCGGCAGATTGATCGCGCCCGGCAGATGGTCCTCGGCGAACTCCGCCGGACTGCGGACGTCGATGATCCGATCGAAGCCCGAAAGCGACGCCACATCGACCCCAGCCAGGCGTCGGATCACGCCGTCACCACGCGAACACCCGGCGCGCCCCCGACCACGCGGCCGACGACAGCCCCGTTAAAGCCGCTGCCTCGCAGAAGAAACATCACGTTTGAGAGCGCATCCTCGGCCACGGATACAAGGAGGCCACCCGAGGTCTGCGGGTCCGTCAGCAGATCACGAAGAGGGCCTTCGTCCAGCCCCTCCATCTGATCGCCGTAGCTGATCCAGTTGCGGGCCGAGGCTCCGGTTCGCACGCCGGCATCCAACAGGGCCCGTACGCCGTCGAGCATCGGCGGGGTGTCGAACAACTCGATGCGCACCCCCGACCCCTTGGCCATCTCCAGCGCGTGGCCGGCCAGGCCGAAGCCGGTCACATCCGTCATGGCGTGGACGCCGTCGCGCTCGGCGATACGAGGCCCCAGCGAATTCAGGCGGGTCGTCGAGGTAACGAGAGCCTGATAGCCGGCCTCAGCCAGCAGCCCCTGCTTGAAGGCGGCGCTGAGGACGCCGACACCCAGCGGCTTGGTCAGGATCAGGACGTCGCCTGGCTGGGCCCCGCGATTGGTCATCACGCGCTTCGGATCGACCAGGCCCATGACCGCCAGGCCGTAGATCGGCTCGACACTGTCGATGGAATGGCCCCCGGCAATGGGGATGTCGGCGACTGCGCAGATACTGGCCCCGCCCGCCAGGACCTTACCGACGGTGTCGACCGACAGGACATTGATCGGCATCCCGACGAGCGCCAGCGCAAGGATCGGCCGGCCGCCCATGGCGTAGATGTCCGACAGGGCATTGGCCGCCGCGATCCGCCCGAAATCGAACGGATCATCCACCACCGGCATGAAGAAGTCGGTGGTCGCGACCAAGGCCTGATCATCATTGAGCTTCCAGACGGCGGCGTCGTCGCGGCTTTCATGACCGACCAGAAGCTCGACGAACGGCCGCGCCGGTGGGGCCTTGGCCAGCATCTCGCTCAGCACGGCCGGCGCGATCTTGCAGCCGCACCCGCCCCCGTGGGCGAGGCTGGTAAGGCGGGGTTCGTCAGCGAGCTGGGTCATGGCCGATAGCTGGCGCGAACCGCCCCGAAACTCAAGGCGCGGTTTGTTGACCCTATTCGCCACGCATGAAATCGTCGGACCTCCTGGAGGGGGGACATCACCATGAAGCGTTTGTTGATCGCATCAGCGGCCTGGTTTGCTGTGGCCGGGGCCGCACACGCCCAGGACGCCGAGCTGAGAGCCTCGATCCAGGCGGACTACGACAACCATCTCGGCAGTCTGTGGGACTGGTTCCATCGCAATCCCGAGCTGTCGGGGCTGGAGGTCAACACCGCCGCCCGAATGGCCACGGAGCTGCGGGCCCTCGGCTATGAGGTCACCGAGGGTGTCGGGGGCACCGGCGTCGTCGCCCTGCTTCGCAATGGCGAAGGGCCCACCGTGATGATGCGAGCCGACATGGACGGACTGCCGGTCGAGGAACGCTCGGGTCTGCCGAATGCCTCGACGGTGCGCCAGACCGACCGGGACGGTCAGGAACGGCCGGTCATGCACGCGTGCGGCCACGACGTGCACATCACCGCCCTGGTCGGCACCGCCCGCCAGATGATCGAGCGTCGGGACCGGTGGTCCGGCACGCTGATGCTGGTGGTCCAGCCCGCCGAAGAACGCATCTTCGGTGCCCGAATGATGATGGAAGACGGCCTGTACGAACGCTTCGCCCGCCCGGACTATGCTCTGGCGTTCCACGTTTCCGCCGGCCTGCCTGCAGGTCAGATCGTGGTGCAGCCTGGTCGCGCCTACGCCTCGTCCGACAGCGTCGACATCCAGGTGCGCGGCGTCGGCGGCCACGGCGCCTATCCCCACACCACGATCGACCCGGTCCTGGTCGCGGCGCAGATCGTCGTCTCGCTGCAATCCATCGTCAGCCGCGAGATCAATCCGCTGGAACCGGCGGTGATCACGGTCGGCTCGATCCACGGCGGCGTGAAACACAACATCATCGGCGAGGAGGTCTCCCTGCAGTTGACGGTCCGTGCCCACAGCCCCGAGGTCCGCGCACGCCTTCTGGATTCCATCGACCGCGTCGCCCTGGGCACAGCCCAGGCGCTGGGCGTGCCCGAAGACCTGGCCCCCATCGTCACTCGATCGGAGTTGGAGACGACGCCCTCGACCATCAATGACACGCCCACCGCCGAACGCGTCCGCACCGCCATCGCCTCCGGCATGGGTGCCGACCGGGTGATGCCGGCCCCGCCACCAGTCATGGGCGCCGAAGACTTCGCCTATTTCATTCAACCGGACACGGGGGTGCGCGGGGTTTATTTCGGCGTCGGCGGCACCCTACCCGAAAACCTCGAGACCGCAGCGGGCCACCATTCGCCCGAGTTCCGTATCGAGGCGGAACCGTCCGTGACCGCCGGCGTCGAGGCCATGGTCCTCGCCGGAATGGCGCTGATGGCGCCGGGAGCCGAATAGGCCTGCTCCGCCTCATCCCCGCCTTTATCGGGGCCTAGAGGCCCCTTCCCAACGCCCGGTCCGGGATTCCCCGGCCGGGCCTTTTTTCGTTTTCAGGTCACCGATGCCGTTTCCGACTGTTCACCCCGCGCTGGCACGCGCCCTCGATGAGCGCGGCTATGCCGAGCCGACCCCGGTCCAGGCCGCCGTGCTGGAAGACGGCCTGAGCGAGCAGGATCTCCTGGTCTCGGCCCAGACCGGATCGGGCAAGACAGTCGCCTTCGGCCTGGCGGCGGCCCCGACCCTGTTAGGCAATGTCGAAGCCTTTGGAGCCGCCGAGGCCCCGCTGGCCCTGATCATCGCCCCGACGCGCGAGCTGGCGCTGCAGGTGTCGACCGAGTTGCGCTGGCTCTATTCGCCCGCCGGCGGTCGCATCGTCACCTGCGTCGGCGGCATGGACGCACGCCGCGAACAGCGCGCGTTGGCACAAGGGTCGCACATCGTCGTCGGCACCCCCGGTCGCCTGAAAGACCATATCGAGCGGGGCAACCTGGACCTGTCGGCCGTTCGCATCGTCGTGCTCGATGAGGCCGACGAGATGCTGGACATGGGCTTTCGCGAGGACCTGGAGTTCATCCTGGATGCCGCCCCGGCCGAACGCCGCACCCTGCTGTTCTCGGCGACGATTGCGCGGGACATCGCCAATCTGGCCCGCAAGTATCAGACCGACGCGGTTCGCATCGACACCACTGACCGCAATGCACCGCACCGTGACATCGAATACCGGGCCATGCGGATCGCGCCCAATGAGGTCGAGCACGCGGTCGTCAACATCCTGCGCTTCTTCGAGGCCCCCGGCGCCCTGGTGTTCTGTTCGACGCGGGACGCCGTGCGGCACCTGCAGTCATCGTTGCTGGAACGCGGCTTCAGCTCGGTCGCCCTGTCCGGCGAGATGGGCCAGCGTGAGCGCAATGATGCGCTTCAGTCCCTGCGCGACGGCCGCGCCCGCGTCTGTGTCGCCACCGACGTGGCGGCGCGTGGCCTGGACCTGCCGGATCTGGGCCTGGTCATCCATGCCGAGCTGCCGATGAACAAGGCCGGCTTGCTCCACCGCTCGGGCCGCACCGGGCGCGCCGGCAAGAAGGGGGTTTCGGTCCTGCTGGTGCCGCACACGCGGCGCCGCAAGGCCGATATGCTGATCGGCAACGCCGGCATCGAGGTCGCCTGGTCCGGGGCCCCGACCGCCGACGAGATCCGCGCCAAGGATGAGACGCGTCTGCTGAGTGCCGACATCTTTGCAGTCGAGAACACCGAAGAGGATCTGGCTCTGGCCCAGCGGCTGTTGGCCGAACGGACGCCGGAAGACATCGCTGCGGCCCTGATCCGGCTCCAGCGCAAGGACCTGCCCGCACCGGAAGACCTCCTCGACCCCGGCGATCGCCCGGCCCGCAAGCCGCGCGACGGCAACGACACGTCTGCCCAACCCTGGCCGGGTGAGCGGCTCCAGGAAGATGAGACGACCTGGTTCCGCATGGATGTGGGCCGCAGTCGCAACGCCGACCCCAAGTGGCTGATCCCGCTGATCTGCCGCCTCGGACACATCACCAAGCGCGAGATCGGCTCGATCCGAATCTATCCCGAAGAGACGCGCTTCCAGATTGCCCTGACCCACGCCGATCGCTTCAAGAGCGCGGTGGCGGCGTCGGGCGAGAAGGACGTGACGATCACGCCGTCTGAGGCTCCCGCGCCAGGCGGCTACAAGTCGGGACCAAAGCCCCATTTCGACGACGCCGAAGGTGGCAAGCCCTTCAAGAAAAAGCCCTTCCCCAAACGCGCCAACGGCGACGCCCGCCCGGCCCCCAAGCCCTTCAAGCGCCCCGAACGCGCCGAGGCTGACAGCCCGCGGCCACCCTTCAAGAAGAAGCAGGGGTTCAAGCCCAAGGGCGCCCAGCCGGGCAAGAAGCCGTTCGCCAGGAAGCCGTTCAAGAGCAAGGCGCGGGCTTAGACCGGCCACCACAACCTTTGTCATCCCCACCAAGCCGCGACGCTTGGCGCTCCGGGATTCCTGGAGGGACACTTCGCCCGACGGTGCCAGTCAGCCGTGGCAACCATCCAGAGGGTGACGGCGGTTCGGATGATCCCTAATCTGCTCCCCTCACCCGGAGCCGCGCCATGATCATCGTGCATCACCTTAACGACAGCCGTTCGCAGCGGGTGCTGTGGCTGCTCGAGGAACTGGGTCTGGACATTGAGGTGCGCCGGTACCAACGCGATCTGCACACGATGCTGGCCCCGCCCGAGCTGAAGGCCGTGCACCCCCTGGGCAAGTCGCCGGTCATCGAAGATCGCGGGATCAAGGTCGCCGAGACGGGGGCCATCTTCGACTATCTGCTCAGCACCTACGGCCAGGGCCGGTTGCGCCCGGCGGCCGGGACCGAGGACGCCCGACGCTTCACCTACTGGATGTACTATGCCGAAGGTTCGGCCATGACGCCGCTGCTGCTGCGGCTGATTTTCGCGCAGATCCCGGCGAAGGTGCCCTTCTTCGCCCGCCCCATCGCCAACGGCATCACCAAGGCCATGAACAAGAGGATGATCCAGCCCCAGCTCGATTCCCACATAGGCTATTGGGAAGGCGAACTGGGCCATACCGGGTGGTTCGCCGGGCCGGAATTTACCGCTGCCGACATCATGATGAGCTTCCCGCTCGAAGCCGCCACCGCCCGCGCCGGTGCCGCACGTCAGCCGCAGATTGCCGCCTTCCTCCAGCGCGTCCACGCGCGTCCAGCCTACCTGCGCGCCATCGACCGCGGCGGTCCCTACAGCTTCGCCTGAACCCTGGTACGGAGATTCTGCGAACCTGAACGAAGGTTCCGCGTTTTAGCACCATGAACGCTCCCGCCCCCCCTCCACCGTCGGAAAACTCGCGCCTCAAGGGTCAAACCCTGCGCCTCGCCTCATCGTTTCTGGTCGGGCTTCTGGTTATGTTGGTGACCGGCCTGCTGGGTATCGCCCTGACGAAGGCAGTCCTCGCTTCGGTCGGTACAGCGATCCTGTTCTGGCTGTTCTGGCTGGCTGCCGTCCGGATCTGGATGAGAATGCGTCGCCACACCTCTTGAAAAAGGCGAATTTGGGACTTATCCTTTTCGGCCACTGAGCGCCGACCGCCACGCCCGCGGTCGGCTTTTCATTTCCCAGGGCGACAAGAAAACTACCCGCGAATGGAAAAAGTGCCGATGACCGCCGGGGGATATCAGTCCCTCGACGATGAGTTGAAGCGTCTCAAGTCGGTGGAACGGCCCAGCGTGATCGCGGCCATCTCCGAGGCCCGTTCGCACGGGGACCTGTCCGAGAATGCCGAGTACCACGCGGCCAAGGAACGTCAGGGCTGGATCGAAGGCCGCATCGCCGAGATCGAGGACAGGATTTCCCGCGCCCAGATCATCGACGTGTCAAAACTGTCGGGCGCCCAGGTCAAGTTTGGCGCGACTGTGACGGTCGTCGACGAAGACACCGAGGAAGAGGGCCGCTACCAGCTGGTTGGTGAGCATGAGGCCGACGTGAAGGAAGGCAAGGTCTCCATCACCTCGCCGATCGCCCGGGCCATGATCGGCAAGGAGCAGGGTGACGTCGTCGAGGTCAATACGCCGGGCGGCGTGAAGGCCTATGAGATCCTCAAGGTCGAGTGGCGCTAGAGCGACCCCTGACCATCTGGACCGTCACCGACGGTCGCGCGGGCATCGAAAACCAGGCGCTGGGGTTGGCAGAGGCCATCCAGCGGCTGGTTCCCGCTGAGATCACGACCAAGCGGATCCAGTTCCGTCAGGTCTTTGATCGCTGGCCCAACGCCTTGCGGATTTTCCCCAACGCCATGCTGGCGGCGGATTCGGACCGCATCGAGCCTCCTTACCCGGATCTGGTCATCGCCAACGGTCGCGCCAGCCTGCCTTTTTCGGCTCCCCTCAAGCGACGCTCGAATGGACGCACCTTCGTCGTCCAGCTTCAGGATCCGCGCGCACCTCTGGACGATTTCGATCTGCTGATCCCCCCGCTGCATGATGGATTGACGGGCTCGAACGTCTTTCCGATCCTGGGATCGCCCAACCGCATCACTGCGGCGCGACTGGCCGAGGGACGTGCGCCGTTCGCCGACGTTCTGGATCCCCTGCCCCATCCCCGCGTCGCGGTTTTGATCGGGGGCCGCTCCAGAGCCCACGACCTCAGCGCCGAGCGCGCCCAACGTCTGGCGGATCAGATCGCCGATGCCGTCCAGGTTGCAGGCGGCGCATTGATGCTGACCTTCTCGCGGCGAACGCCCCCCGCCGCGCGGTCCATTCTGATGGCCCGCCTGGGCGATCTGCCGGGTCTGATCTGGGACGGAGAGGGGCCGAACCCATATTTCGCCTTTCTCGATGCGGCGGACCACATCCTGGTCACCGAGGACTCGGTCAATATGGCCACCGAGGCCGCCGCAACGGGCAAGCCCGTCCAGATTCTCGACCTCGACGGCGCCAGTGCAAAGATCGGCGGCCTGCACGCCGCCCTCCAGTCGCGGGGCATCACGCGACCGTTCAACGGGCGACTGGAGACCTGGGACTACACCCCTCTGAACGAGACCGAGAAAGCGGCCGGCGAAATCCTGACGCGCATGGACGCCCGCGGGACGCACACTGGCCCCGGCGAGTTCCCGGCTCTATAGAGCCGCCATGAACAGCTTCCGCACCCTCGACGACGCCGGCGACCTGACCGGCAAGACCGCCCTCGTCCGCGTGGACTTCAATGTTCCGATGGAGGACGGACGCGTCACCGACGACACCCGCCTGCGCGTGGCCCTGCCGACGATCAACAAGCTGCGCGATGCCGGAGCCAAGGTCGCCCTGCTGGCCCATTTCGGGCGCCCCCAAGGGCAGCGGGTCGCGGAGATGAGCCTGGAGCCGATCGTCGCGCCCCTGTCGGACCTGCTGGATGCGCCGGTCGCGTTTGCCGACGATTGCGTCGGCGAACCAGCCCGGAGCGCCATGGCCGCTCTGGACGACGGTGGCGTGGCACTTTTGGAGAATGTCCGCTTTCACAAGGGTGAGGAAAAGAACGACCCGGCCTTCGCCGAACAACTGGCGGCGCTTGGCGATCTGTATGTGAACGACGCGTTTTCGGCCGCCCACAGGGCCCATGGTTCGACCGAAGGCATCGCCCGCCTCCTGCCGGCCTATGCCGGAGAATCGATGCGGCGCGAGCTAGAGGCCCTGGACGCCGCGCTGGGGTCGCCGAAGACGCCGGTGCTCGGCATCGTCGGCGGGTCCAAGGTCTCGACCAAGCTGGACCTGCTTCAGAACCTGGTCAGCAAGCTCGACAAGCTGGCCATCGGCGGGGGGATGGCCAATACCTTCCTGGCGGCCATGGGACAGGACGTCGCCGCCTCCCTGTGTGAGCACGACCTGGGGGACACCGCCCGCGAGATCATCAAGGCTGCCGACAAGGCGGGCTGCGAACTGCTGTTGCCGGTTGATGTCGTCGTCGCCACCGAGGTCAGCCCCGACGCCCGCGCCACCGTGCGTGAGCTGGGCCAGCTTGAACCCGATGAGAAGATTCTCGACGCCGGCCCCGGCACGGTCGCCCGGCTGGAAAAGGCCATGTCGGAATCGCGCACTCTGATCTGGAACGGCCCGCTGGGCGTGTTCGAGGTGCCGCCGTTCGACGCCGCCACCGTGCGCGCCGCCCGCACCGCCGCGGCCCTGGCTCAGTCCGGAACCCTGATCGCGGTCGCCGGCGGCGGCGACACCGTCGCGGCCCTGAACCACGCAGGCGTGGCCGACGACATGACCTTCGTCTCCACCGCCGGCGGCGCCTTCCTGGAATGGATGGAAGGCAAGCCCCTGCCGGGCGTCGAGGCGCTGCGTACGTGATCGCTGGCGATGACCTGGCGCAACAAATATTGGGACATCATTGATCAACTGTATTGGTGGCCGCGCTATCTCGGCCTGACGTCGATCAATCAGCGCCATTGGCGCATCGAGGGGGATCGGCTCAGCATTCCGCTGAACATGGTCAACCGCAGCGGCCCGCTCTATTCGCGTGGGGCCAAGATCGCCGACCTGATCGAGGACCTGCATGGCAAGGAAGAAGTCCTCAACCACGTCTTCGACCTGACCTTTGGCATCGCTCCCGACGCCCTGATCGAAGCCTGCTTGGCGCAGCCGCTTGGATTTCGCGACAGCCGACCGTACGAGTCGATCGGACGGGAAGTTCAAGACCGCTACAACTGGGGCGCCCAGACAAACGTCACCCAGCAGGACGGCTTCTTTGTCAGCCCCCATTCGGCGATGGGCGTCGAGCTAAAACTCGGGTCGTCGAGCTGGCCAGGCCAAATCGCCAAATACGCCGCCCTTCTGACCTGGGAGGAAATGAAAACGGGCCGGCGGGACCATCTCGGCCTGCTGTTCGTCGCCCCGGAATCCGCGCGCGAATCGCACTGGCGCAAATGCGGCCTCGCCGCCGGCGAGATCGGAGCCGACTTCCTCGACCGGACCTGGGAACGTCCCCTGCCCGCGCCGGTCCAGCGCCTGTTCGAGAACGACAGGGATCATGTTGCAGATATCTTGGAGCGATTGCAGTTGGCCTTCCAGAGCTGGAGTGAGCTGCGAGACAGTCTCATCCGGCATTCGGCGACGCTTGATCGAACCCAACCCGGTGATCAGACGCTCGGTCGCCTGATCGACGGCTTTCTCGCTCAGCTGGACGCACACCGATCGACCGGATTGGCTTGAAGGCGTAGCCAACAACCTAGTCCGTTTCTATTTGCAATCGACTCGGCGGCGTGACACCATCCTCTCCTCACAGAGAGGACGCCATGGCGGAGTTCATCACCCTCGAAGATCGCGGTCATGTCCGGCTGATCGGCCTGAACCGGCCCGACAAGCGCAACGCCTTCACCGGTGCCATGCTGGCCGAACTGGCCCAGGCCTATACCGATCTGGCCGATGATCCGGCAATCCGCTGCGGCGTCTTGTTCGCGCACGGCTCGATGTTCACCGCCGGCCTGGATCTGGCTGACGTCGCCCCGCGCGTGATGGCCGGCGAAGACCTGATGGGCGGCGCCCGCATCGACCCCTGGGGCATCTATGCCGAACGCTGTCCCAAGCCGATGGTCCTGGCGGTGCATGGCAAGTGCCTGACGCTAGGCATCGAGCTGGCCCTGGCGGCCGACATTGTCGTGGCCGACGAAACGGCGACCTTCGCCCAGATCGAGATCGCGCGCGGTATCTTTCCTTTCGGTGGCGCGACCATCCGCATGGCCCAGGCCGGCGGCTATCAGAACGCCATGCGCTGGCTGCTGACCGCCGACGAGTTTGGCGCCGAAGACGCCCGCCATCTGGGCCTGGTCCAGGAAATCACGCCGCCGGGCCAGGCGCTCGACCGCGCCGTCGCCATCGCCGAACGGATCTCGGCCCAGGCCCCGCTCGGCGTCGCCGCCTCGCTGAAATCCGCACGCCTGGCCATGCATGATCCTGAAGCCGCCAAGGCCGCCCTGGCCGACGAGGTTCGCACCCTGTTCAGCACCGAGGACGCCGCCACCGCCCTGACCGCCTTCATGACCCGCCAAACGCCTGAGTTCAGGGGGCGGTAGGTCGTTCTACAATCTTCGGTGTCTCACCGAGAATTGGCGTCGCGTTTACCGTATAGTTGCGACTGATCGCTAAGGGTGTCTCCGAACACAGGAGCGTCGCGATGAAGGGCATCGTTTTCAACCTGCTCGAGGACGTCGTCAGCGAGCATCATGGCCCCGAAACCTGGGACGCTCTGGTCGAGGCCTCTGGCGTCAGCGGTCATTACACGTCGCTGGGCAACTACCCCGACAGCGATATCGAAGCCCTGGTCGCAGCCGCCTGCGCGGCCCTGTCCCTGGACCGCAGTACGGTGCTGCGCTGGTTCGGGCTGAACGCCATGCCCCTGCTGGCCGAGCGCTACCCGACCCTGTTCGAGGGCCACACCACCACCAAGACCTTTGTCGACGGCGTCAATGACGTCATCCACGCCGAGGTTCGCAAGCTTTACCCCGATGCCGTCTGTCCGCACTTCCGACTGTCGGAAGCACCGGAAGGCGATCTGTTAATGGATTACCAGTCGGTCCGCCGAATGTGCGCCCTGGCGGAAGGATTCGTCGTCGGCGCCGGCGCCTACTTCGGCGAGGACATCGGATTCACCCACGAAGCCTGCGTCGACCACGGGGACCGCGCCTGCGTCTTCCGCATTCGCTGGGCCCCCGCCCTCGGCGGCGCCAAGGCCGCCTAAGCTCGAATGGAAGCCGACGAGTCTCTGGAATCGATCAAGGCCCGCTATGAGCGCCGGCTGGCGCGTGAGCGCCAGGCCCGGCTCGACGCCGAATCGATCGCTGAGACCCAGACGACCGCCCTCTACCACCAAAAGCGATACCTTGAGCTGATCGAGTCAATCACGGCGGTCGCGAATCTGGACAACGACCCCCACGTCGTCTTTCGCCACGCCCTCGATCGGATTGCCGCCTTTGTCGACTGGCCGATCGCGCACGTCCTGATCGTCACCGGGCGCGGCGGCCGTCGGAGGATCGCCAGTGGCAGCATCTGGCTAGGCCAAGACCGGCCTGAGGCGGCCCCGTTCGTGCGCGCCAGCGAAGCCATCGTCTTCAAAGGCTCCGTGGGATTGCCCGGGCGAGTCTGTGACCGCCGCCGTGCCATCTGGATTGAATCCCTGGTGGCGGATCCGAATTTTCCGCGCGCCCAGGTCGCCTACGACTGTGGCCTGCGCACCGGCTTTGCCTTCCCGGTCCTGGTCGGAGAAGAGGCCGTCGCCATCCTTGAGTTCTATTCAACCCGTCCCAGCCCGCCGGACACCGGCCTGCTCCACGCTCTGGAGCAGATCGGGCTTCAGCTCGGACGCGTGGTTGAGCGCCAGCGCGCCGACCTAGCCATGAAGAAGCAGAACCGGGCGTTGGTCCGGCTGGCAAAGGAGGCCGCCGCCCAGGCCCAGGTCGCCGAAGCCGCCAGCCGCGCCAAGTCCCAGTTCCTGGCCGTCACCAGCCACGAAATCCGTACACCACTGAACGCCGTGCTCGGCATGGCGCAGGTCCTGTCGCAGCGCCCGCTCTCTCCCGACGACCTCGAGATGGCCCAGGGCATTCGTGACTCCGGCGAGATGTTGCTGCGGCTGTTGAACGCCGTACTCGACTACTCACGCATCGACGCCGGCACCGTGGAGGCACGCGCCGAACCGGTCAACATCAAGGGTCTGGCGGCGCAGGCCGTCCGTCTTTGGACATCGCGCAGCCAGGAAATGGGCGTACGCCTTCGACTGGAGGTCGGCGATCAGGTTGGCGATGAACTTAGGCTCGTCGACCCGGGCAAGATCGAGCAGACGTTGGTGAACCTGCTCTCCAATGCGCTGAAATTCTCACCAGACGGATCCGAGATCATCGTGCGCCTGATGGCGGATGATGATCCCACCCGTCTCCGGTTTGAGGTCATCGACGGCGGGCCGGGTGTTCCCGAGGCTGACCGCAACCGGATCTTCGAGGCTTTCGAACAGACTGCGGACGGTCGGCGCGCCGGCGGGGGCGGACTGGGGCTCGCCATTTGCCGAGGCAACGTCGAGGCCCTGGAGGGGCGGATCCACACCGACCGCGACGAACAGGGTCGCAGCCGCTTCTGTTTCACTTTCACCGGTCCACCGACCGATGGAGTCGCCGCGTCCGCACCCCAGCCTCTCGTGTCAACCGAGCGCCCGGCAGGGAAGACACTCCGCATTCTGGCCGCCGAGGACAATGCGGCGAACCGGCGCGTTCTTGAACTGCTGCTGGGCCAGCTCGAGGTCCGGCTAGTATGCGTCGAGGACGGCCGTCAAGCCGTGGAGGCGGTGCAGAGCCAGGCTTTCGATCTGGTTCTGATGGACGCTAATATGCCGGTGATGAGCGGCATCGAGGCCGTGCGCGCGATCCGCGCCCTGGGCGGTGCCTATCGCGACGTGCCGATCCAGATGCTGACGGCCAACGTCTTCGACGACGACATCCAAGCCTATTTGGCCGCCGGCGTCGATGGCGTCTTGCGCAAGCCCATTGAGGTTCCCAGCCTCTACGCCGCCATCGCCGCCGCCGGCGAGGTCCGCGACCTCAAAAGCGCGGCCTGATCAGCCCTGCACCATCATGGTGCTGGTCCGGTTCGCACGGTGGCGATCAAGCCTCAGGGGAACGGACCGCCGCCGCAGTTCTGATCGATACAGGACCAGGTACAAAGGTTCTGCATTCCCGGATTGCCCGGGTACAGGCCGATGCAGCGAATGCGACAGCACTCGTGGCAGGTATATTCTTCAGGGTTACAATCTGTTCGGCAGGTTGCGCCAGAAGCGATCGCCTGTGGCGCAGCCGTTCCCAACGACAGTGTCAGGGCGAACAACGCCCCCATCAATGGCAGTCTCATGATTAGGCCTCCCGATTTCGACCACACACTCTATGCTATCATAGATAGTTATAGAAATCATCTGCATCACTTAGTTGTGTTTCGTACAATCACGCCCGCGTGACTTTTGTGGCGGGATTGCCTATACGCGCCGCCACAAAATCAAAGTTCACAGGATCCAATCATGAATCTCGCGGCTCTGAACGCGGTGGCTACGGCTATGGTCGCGCCCGGCAAAGGTATTCTGGCGGCGGACGAATCGTCCGGGACCATCAAGAAGCGCTTCGACGCCATCGGCGTGGAGAGCACCGAGGCCAACCGCCGCGACTACCGCGAGCTGCTGTTCCGCTCGGACGCGGCGATGAAGGATCACATCTCGGGCGTCATCCTGTTCGAGGAGACCCTCTATCAGAACGGCGCCGACGGCACCCCGCTGGTCGAGCTGATCAAGGCCGCCGGTTCGATCCCCGGAATCAAGGTCGACAAGGGTGCCAAGCCGATGGACGGCTTCCCCGGCGAGACCCTGACCGAAGGTCTGGATGGCCTGGGTGAGCGTCTGCAGAAGGACTATGCCCGCGGTGCCCGCTTCGCCAAGTGGCGCGCGGTCATCGACATCGCCGACGGCATCCCGACCTGGGGCGCGGTCAAGGCCAACGCCCACGCCCTGGCCCGCTACGCCGCCATCTGCCAGGCCAATGAGATCGTGCCGATCGTCGAGCCGGAGGTGTTGATGGACGGCGCCCACTCCATCGACCGCTGCGACGAAGTCACCCGCTGGGTGCTGCAGACCGTGTTCAACGAGCTGTTCGAACAGCGCGTCGAGCTGGAAGGCATCGTGCTCAAGCCGAACATGGTCATCTCGGGCAAGAAGAACACCAACCGCGCCGGGGTCGAAGAAGTGGCCGAAAAGACCATCGCCGCGCTCAAGGCCACCGTGCCGTCGGCCGTGCCGGGCATCGCCTATCTGTCGGGTGGCCAATCCGACGAGGAGGCCACCGCCCACCTGGACGCCATGAACAAGATCGGCGGCTTCCCGTGGAGCATGACCTTCTCCTACGGCCGCGCCCTCCAGGCCGCGCCGCAGAAGACCTGGTCTGGCAGGGCCGAGAACGTCGCGGCTGCGTCGAGCGCCTTCCACCACCGCGCCCGCATGAACGGCCTGGCCTCAACCGGAGACTGGTCCAGGTCGCTCGAGGCGGCCTGATTTCTTCAGGATAGAAACGCGAAAGGGCGGCTCGGAAGAGCCGCCCTTTTTCATAGGCGCTGCGATGGTGGCTGGGGGCGGGCTCGAACCGCCGACCTGTGGGTTATGAATCCACCGCTCTAACCAGCTGAGCTACCCAGCCATCGCGCGAGACGGCGCGTATATAGGGCCAGCCGCGCCGGTTCAAGACAGGTGCGAAAACTCTCGCAAGCGGCTAGCGTGATCGAACCGATGACCCGCGCCCTGCATCTTCTGGGATCCGCCGCCGACGGAGGCGCCGAGACCTATTTCACCGAGCTGGCGACGGCTCTGCACGCCGATGGGCACCCTACCGCCGCCGCCGTCCGACATCATGCCGGACGCGAGGTACGCCTGACGGCGGCGGGCGTGCCGTTCGAGGTCTTCGGCTTCGGCTCGCCGCTGGACTGGGGCACGCGCCCGGCGATCCGACGCTATGCCAAGGCACAGGGATCACAGGTTCTGGTCGCCTGGATGAACCGGGCGGCGCGCCATTGTCCCACAGGCCCGTGGGCGCGCGTCGGGCGCCTCGGCGGATACTACGACCTGAAGAACTACAAGGGGTTCGATGCCCTGGTCGGCAACACCGCCGACATCCGCGACTGGATGATCGATCAGGGTTGGCCGGCCGACCGGGCCTTCCACATTCCCAATTTCGCCCAGCCGGACGACAGCCGGGCCCAGAGCCGCGCCTTGCTGGATACGCCCAGAGACGCCCCCCTCCTGCTGGCCATGGGCCGCCTGCATTCAGCCAAGGCCCATGATCTGACGCTGAAGGCGCTGGCTCAAACCCCGGAGGCGATCCTGTGGATCGCCGGAACCGGCCCGCTGGAGGGCGACCTGCGCGAGCTGGCCCAGACGCTCGGCGTGGCAGACCGTGTCCGCTGGCTCGGCTGGCGCAATGACGCAGGGGCCTTGTATCGGGCCGCCGACATTGTGGTGTTTCCGTCCCGTTTCGAGCCTCTGGGCAATGTCGTGATCCAGGCCTGGGCCTACGGCAGGCCCGTCATCGCCGCCGAATCGGCCGGGCCGAAAGCCCTGATCCGGGACGGCGCGGATGGGCTGTTGATCCCCATCGACGACGCGGCGGCCCTGACGACGGCCATCCAGCGGCTCATCCGCGACAAGCCCCTGCGTGAACGTATGGCGGCCAACGGTCTGATCCGCGCGCAGGAGGTTTCAAAGGCGACGGTTTTGCCGCAATGGGCGGACCTGTTCGATCAGTTGGCCCGGGAGCGGACCTGAATGTGCGGCATCGCCGGGATCCTCGGCGCGGACCAGCCCCCCGAGGCCGCCGTCCGCGCGATGATCGAAAAGCTCCAGCATCGGGGGCCAGACGGCATCCGCGTCGAAAGCGGTCCCGGCTGGTGCGTCGCCCATGCGCGCCTCTCTATCATCGACCTGGAAGGCGGCTGGCAGCCCCTGCACGCCGGCGGCTCGACCGTCATCGGCAATGGAGAGATCTACAACTACCTCGAACTGATCGAGGAATTCGGTCTTCAGGACAGGCTGACCACCGGCTCGGACTTCGAGCCTCTGCTGCACCTCTACAATCTGGAGGGCGAAAAGGCCTTCACCCGCCTGCGCGGAATGTACGCCTTCTGCCTGATCGGCGCCGACGGCCGCACCTGGCTGGTCCGCGATCCGTTCGGGATCAAGCCGCTGTATCTCGCTCAAGACCCTGCGGACATGCACCTCCAGTTTGCATCTGAGGAACGGGCGCTCAGAGACTCTCCCGGCTTGACGACAGAAGCTGCCAGCGAAGTTCTCTCACTGGGATACCGCTCGGCCGGTCAGCGCGGCGTCGGTTCATTTGATGTCATACCTGGCGACGTTCTTGAATGGGACGGCCGCGCAGAGCATTTCCTGGAAAGAGGTTGTCTACCGAACCTCGTAGGTCCCTCGTCATCGCCGGCGGTGACCGAAGAAGCCACCCTCATTTCCGGCCTCGACGCCATCCTCGAGGACTCCGTCCGCGTCCACCAGCGCTCCGACGTGCCCTACGGCCTGTTCCTATCCGGCGGCATAGACTCCTCGGCCATCGCCACCCTGATGGCGCGCCTCAATGAGCGGCCCGTCACGGCCTTCACCTGCGGCTTCGACGCCCCCGGTGCTCGCGATGAGCGACGCCATGCCGAGGCCGTGGCCCATTCCCTGAACCTCGACTGGCGCGAGACGACCTTCGGCGAAGAGGACTTCTGGCGCATCCTGCCCGAGGTCGCCTGGTGTCTGGACGATCCCACCACCGACTACGCCACCTTGCCCACCTGGAAACTGGCCGAAGCCGCCAGGGGCACGCTCACCGTCGTTCTTTCCGGTGAGGGCGGCGACGAGCTGTTCGGCGGCTACGGCCGCTATCGCCGCGCCCTGCGCCCGCGCTGGCTGGGCGGGCGACCCGCCGAGCCGCAATTCGACGCGCCCTATCTGAAAGACAAGGGCCAGGCCGCGCTCGAAAGCTGGCGACGCGCCGCCGGACAAGCGATGCAGCCCTGGATGACCCCGCTCCAGCGTGCCCAGGCCGCCGACATCGCCACCTGGCTGCCCAATGATCTGCTGCTCAAGCTGGACCGCACCCTGATGGCCCATGGCCTCGAGGGCCGAACGCCGTTCCTCGACCGTGAGGTCGCCGCCTTCGCCTTCAACCTGCCGGACCGGTTCAAGGTGCGCGGCCGCTACGGCAAGTGGCTGCTCCGTAAATGGCTGGAGAAACACCTGCCCTCAGCCGATCCGTGGGCGAAGAAGAAGGGGTTCACCGTCCCCGTCGCCGCCTGGATCGCCCCGCGCGCCCGCGACCTGGCCCCAGCGCTTGCCGCCCACGAGGGCCTGGCCCAGGTCTGCGACATGGAAGCGGTGCGCGCGGTCTTCGAGCACGACGACCACCCCTCCGGCCGCTGGCCCCTGCTGTTCTATGCCGTCTGGTGGAACATCCACGTCGCCGGCATGGAGCGGAACGCCGCGCTGAGCGCTATCTTGCCGATCCTGTAACCGGAGTTCCCCATGCGTCACGCCCTCGCCCTTCTCGCCGCCTCGACGCTGGGGCTGAGCGCCACCGCCTGCAACGGCCAGGAGGCCTCCAACGCCGAGGCCGGCGACCGCGCCCAGCGCGGCGAGCCCGTCGAAAGCCGCCCCGCCAATGGCAGCGGCCAGTCCCCCGCCTTTGCCGGGCAGACCCGCGCGCCGGGCGTCCTCACCCAGACGCCCTATTCGGTCAGCACCGTCGCCGAGGGCCTGGATCACCCCTGGGCGCTGCAACAGCTGCCGGACGGGCAGTGGCTGGTCACGGAACGCACCGGCGCGCTGATCCTGTTCTCGACCGCCGGCGAACGCCTGGCCGCCGTCTCGGGCACGCCTTCCGTCCACGCCGAACGTCAGGGCGGTCTGCTCGACGTCGCCCTCAGCCCCGACTTCGCCACTGACCGGCTGGTCTATCTCAGCTACGCCGAGGACCGCTCCGACGGCAACGGCACCTCGGTCGCGCGCGCGCGCCTCTCGGACGATGGTCGCAGCCTCAGCGGCCTTCAGGTCATTTTCCGCGCCTATCCGTCTTATTCCAACTCGATGCACTACGGCTCGCGCCTGGTGTTCGACCGCGAGGGCCGGCTCTATGTGACGCTGGGGGAGCGCTCCGACCTGGCCACCCGGCCCCAGGCCCAGGACCTGAACAGCCATCTGGGCAAGATCATCCGCATCAACGCCGACGGCTCGATCCCGGCGGACAACCCCTTCGTCGGTCAGGACGGCGCCCGACCCGAGCTCTGGTCGCTCGGCCATCGCAACGTGCAGGGCGCGGCGCTCAACCCGTGGACTGGCGAGCTCTGGTCCATCGAGCATGGCGCGCGCGGCGGTGACGAGCTCAACATCGTGCGCGGCGGCCTGAACTACGGCTGGCCGACCATCGCCTACGGCATCGAGTACCGGGGCGGTGCCATCGGCGAGGGCCTGACCGCCGCCGACGGCCTGGAACAGCCGATCTATTACTGGGACCCCGTCATCGCACCGGGTGGCGCGGCCTTCTATGACGGCACGGCCTTCCCCGAATGGCAGGGAAACCTGTTCGTGTCCGGACTGGGCGGCAAACACCTGGCCCGACTGGTCCTCGACGGCGACCGCGTCGTCGGCGAGGAGCGCCTGCTGACCGACCAGGACCAGCGCATCCGCGACGTCCAGGTGGCGGCAGACGGCTCGCTCTGGGTCGTCACCGACGAGGACAATGGGCGACTGATCCGCATCGTCCCGGCAGCGTAAATTCTATCAACTGCGGGTCGGTGATTTACGTCCTGTGAACCTGCGTGGGTGAGATTGGGCCGTGAGAGACTCATGACGCCGTCGGAAATCCAGTCCATCACCGAATCTATGGCGCGCCGCGCGCCGCAATGGCGCAGCCGGCTCGTCATCGCCGCCGTTGTCGCCGCCGTTTCGTTTCCGCTGACGTCGCCCGTTTTCGCCGCGACCTGGCTCGGTGTTTATGCCCTATTGCAGGTGATCGAACGCGGCCTGGTACCCGACGGCCCGTGGGCCCGGCGTCTGGGTCAGGGGCGCTACATCAAGGCCGCCCTGGCTCTGGCCTTCTTCAACAACGTCGTGTTCAGCGCCTACGGCGTGGCCGAGATCTTCTCGGGCACCATGTTGGGTCTTGCTTGCGGGATGCTGGTGGTCGGGGGGGTCGTCGTCAATGCGGTGATGCTCAGCCCCGGGTCGCGCTCGATGGTGATCGTCGCCCTGCTGCCACAGACGATTTATCTGACGGCGCTGCCCTACGCGGCACTGCGGATGGACCTGTCGGTGTTTGCCGTGACGCAGCTGACGTTTGCGGCGGTGATGCTGGTCTTGGCAGGTCTATCGATCCGCACACAGGTGTCGCGCCTGTTCGCCCAGACGCAGGCGGCCCGTACCCAGGCCGACGAAGCCAACCAGGCCAAGAGTCAATTCCTGGCCACCATGAGCCACGAGATCCGCACGCCGCTCAACGGCGTTCTGGGCATGGCCCAGGCCATGGCCGCCGATGAGTTGCCCGACCGCCAGCGTGATCGACTGTCGGTCATTTCCCGATCAGGCCAGTCAATGCTGCAGATCCTCGGCGACGTCCTGGACCTGGCCAAGGTCGAGGCCGGTCGCCTCGAACTGGAGACTGTCGACTTTGACCTGGAGACGCTGGTCAAGGACTCTCAGGGTGGCTTCGCCGCCCTGGCCGAGGCCAAAGGGCTTACGCTGGTGACCGACATCGATCCGTCGGCCGCCGGCTGGTGGCGCGGGGATCCGACGCGCCTGCGTCAGATTCTGTCCAACCTGTACTCCAATGCCGTCAAGTTCACCGACACGGGCCAGATCACCCTGACGGCAAGCGCCGGTCCGAGCGGTCTTTCGATCACTGTCGCCGACACGGGTCCCGGCGTGTCCGAGGAGCAGCTCACGCGCCTGTTCCGCCAGTTCTCCCAGGCCGATGCGGCAGTCACGCGAATCTATGGCGGCACCGGCCTTGGCCTGTCCATCTGCGCGGAACTCACCCAGTTGATGGGTGGACAGATCCAGGCACGCCGGCTGGCGCCACATGGTCTGGCCTTTGACCTCACGGTGCCGCTTGAACGTGCCGCCGCGCCTGAGAGCTCTCCATCAGCGCAATGCACCGCACCGATACCCAGCCTCGATGGACATTGGCTCCGCGTGCTTGCCGCAGACGATCATTCCGTCAATCGTCAGGTGCTCGGCATCCTGCTCGGCCAGCTCGGGATCGAGGCGGTTTTCGTCGAGAATGGAGCGCAGGCCATCGAGGCGTGGCGAGAGGGCGACTGGGACATTATTCTGATGGATGTCCAGATGCCGGTGCTTGATGGTCCCTCTGCGGCGGCGCAGATCCGGAGCGAAGAGGCGATCACAGGTCGCCCCCGCACGCCGATCATCGCCTTGACGGCAGACGTCATGGCTCACCAGACCGAAACCTACCTCGCTCGCGGAATGGACCGTGCGGTTGGCAAACCGATCGAGATCGGGGCGCTGATTGCGGCGATCCAGGCCAGCCTGGCCGACACCTCGGGCGCCCAGATGTCGCTCAGCCGTCAGGCCTGACGCGCGTCAGCGCGGATACAGCACCATCAGCGTAGAGCCGCCGTGGGCGACGATTCGGCCCTGGCCGTCCTTAAGCACCGCCTCGGCCGAGACAATCGAACGCCCGGCGTTGATCACCCGTCCTTCGCACCGCAGGGTGCCGCTGTCCGCCTGAATGGGCCGGGTGAAGTTTGCGTGCGTCTCCACCGTCGTATAGCCGACCCCCGCCGGCAGGGTGGTGTGACAGGCACAGCCCGCCGCACTGTCGATCAGCGTCAGCGCCCAGCCGCCGTGGACCGTGCCCAGCGGATTGAGCAGGCTGGCGTCCGGCTCGCCTTCGAAAGCGCAGGTCCCAAACTCGGCCTCGACCAGATCGAACCGCATGGGGCCGCTGATGGTGGCGCGCTCGACGTCACCGCGCTGATAGGCCTGCATCAGCTCCAGGCCGGTCATCTGGGACGGGTCCATCAGATATGGATCGCGTGGCCGAGCGCGCGCAGCGTCGCCTCGTGGAAGGCCTCGCCCAGCGTCGGGTGAACGTGGATGGTGCCGGCCACATCCTCCAGCACCGCGCCCATCTCCAGCATCTGGGCGAAGCTGTTGGACAGCTCCGAGACGTGCTGGCCGACCGCCTGTATGCCGAGGATCCGATGATCGTCCTTGCCGGCGATCACCCGCACGAAGCCGCCGTCGTCGCCGGCCTCAATGGCCAGCGCCCGGCCGATGGCCATCAGCGGGAAGGAGGCCGTGATCACGTCGTCGCGGCCCTCGACATCAGCCGGCCCCAGGCCCGCCGAGACGATTTCCGGTTCGGTGAAACAGACCGCCGCGATGGTGACCGGGTCGAACACCGCGTCATGGCCGGCGATGATTTCCGCCACCACCTCGCCCTGGGCCGAGCCCTTGTGGGCCAGCATCGGCTCGCCGGTCAGGTCGCCGATGGCCCAGACGTTCTTCATCGAGGTGGCGCAGCGGTTGTCGATTTTCACGAACGGACCCGCCATCGCGACGCCCATGTTCTCCAGGCCCCAGCCCTGGGTACGCGGACGCCGCCCGACCGTGACCAGCACCTTGTCGGCGTCCAGCTTTATGGCCTCGCCGTCCTTGTTGGTGACGTTCAGCTTGCCCTTTTCGAAGGCCCCGGCCTTGGCCCCCAGCAACAGTTTGACACCGTGCTTCTCCAGCCATTTCGTGACCGGATCGGTCAGGGCCTTGTCATAGAGCGGCAGGATGCGCTCGGCCATTTCGACGACCGTGACCTCGGCCCCCAGCTTGCGGAAGGCGATGCCCAGCTCCAGCCCGATATAGCCGCCGCCGACGACCAGGAGCTTCTTGGGCACGGCGTCCAGCGACAGGGCCTCAGTCGACGAAATCACGTCGCCGCCGAACTTCAGGAACGGCAGCTCCACCGGCTCCGACCCCGTCGCCAGGATGACGTGCTCGGCCGAAATCGTGATCTCGCCCTCGTCGGTTTTCACCGTACAGGTCTTGGCGTCCGAGAACGTCGCCCAGCCCTTGATCACCTTCACCTTGGCCCGCTTCAGCAACCCCGAAACGCCTTGGTTCAGCTTCTTAACGATCCCGTTCTTCCAAGCGACCGTCTGGGTCAGATCGATGGCCGGCTTGGCCGCGGTGATCCCCAGCGTCCCCCCATCCGCCGCCTTCGCCACCGTCTCGAACTTGTTGGCCGCATGGATGATCGCCTTGGACGGAATGCACCCCACATTCAGGCACGTCCCGCCCAGCCCCGGCGACGCATCCACCAGCACCGTCTCCAGCCCCAGCTGCCCACAGCGAATGCCCGCGACATAGCCGCCGGTCCCGGCCCCGATGATGAGGACTTTGGTTTTCAACGTCTCAGCCATTCTTCCTACCGCTCATCCCCGCGAAAGCGGGGACCCAGTTCTTTCCAGCTCGCTCGTCCGAACGAGTTACCCGTTCCGCCCCGCCGAGTCATTCCGGTTCCCGCGGCGGCTCCCAATCTTCAGTATCCTTAAGATCGCCCAGCCGAACTTCGTCATACAGATCGCGCCATTCGGGATTGGTCTTTTCGATCAGCTCCAACTTCCAGAGCCGGTTCCATTTCTTGATTTGCCGCTCTCGTCGAAACGCGGCTTCGCGCGTCTCATGCGTCTCGAACCAGACCAGAAGGGCGACCCCATATTTGGCCGTGAAGCCGCGAAACACCTTCTCCCGATGCTGGCCGGTGCGCGCCACAACATCGTCAGTCGAGCCGGTGTAGAGCGTCCCATTACGCTGACTAGCGACGATGTAGGTGAAGAACGCCACAGCCTCCCCTACCGCTCATCCCCGCGAAACGGGGATCTAGACCCTTGGGTGAGCAGGCGGGCCCGCTCGCCACAATCTTCCCTCCCCGCCCGAGTCAAACTGGACAGAACTGGGTCCCCGCTTTCGCGGGGATGAGCGGGATCTTGGGGCGGTTCTACATCCACAACGTCGCAGGATGCTCCAGCAAGCCCTTGATCCGCTGAACGAACACCGCCGCGTCATGCCCATCGACGATCCGGTGGTCGAAGCTAGAGGACAGGTTCATCATCTTGCGCACGACCATCTGGCCGTCCTTGACCACGACCCGCTCGGAGATCTTGTTGGGGCCGATGATGGCGACCTCGGGGTGGTTGATGATCGGGGTGTGGGTGATGCCCCCCAGCGTGCCCAACGAGGTGATGGTGATGGTCGAGCCGGACAGCTCCTCACGCTTGGCTGAGCCGTCCTTGGCGGCGCCTGAGACGCGGGCGATCTCCAGGGCGGTATCATAGGGGTCGCGCGCCTCGGCGTGGCGGACGACCGGCACCATCAGGCCGTTCGGCGTCTGGGCGGCGATGCCCAGATGCACGGCATTGTGGGTGGTCAGAACCCCGGCCTCGTCATCGAACCAACTGTTGATCTGCGGCTGGTCCTTGAGCGCCACCACAATGGCCCGGGCAATGAACGGCAGAACGTTCAGCTTGGGCTTGCCCGCCTTCTTCGCCTCTGCGTTCAGATGCGCTCGCAGCTCTTCCAGGGCGGTGACGTCGATTTCCTCGACATAGGTGATGTGCGGGATGCGCCGCACGCTCTCGGCCATCTTCTCGGCGATCTTGCGGCGCAGGCCGATGATCTTGGTCTCGGTCGCGCCGTCCGCCTCGGCGTAGAGCGAACCGCCGCCGGACGATCCGCCCGAGCCGCGCCCACCGCCGGCGACATAGGCGTCCAGATCGTCATGGCCGATGCGGCCCGCCGGACCCGAGCCGCCCACAAACTGCAGCTCGACACCCAGATCGCGCGCGCGCTTCCTGACCGCCGGAGAGGCCAGCGGACGCTCGCCCGTCTTGCGGGTGGTGAAGCCCTCGGCCACGGCCTTGGCCGGTGCCTTGGACGGCGCGGGGGCTGATCCTCCCCCGCTTGCGGGGGAGGAGGACCGCGTTGCGGTGGAGGGGGCGGCAGCAGGCGTAGGCGTCGGTGCGGCAGCCGGCGCGGCCCCCGGCTTCACATCGCCCGTGCCCTCGACCTTGAAGCTGACCAGCGGGCCACCGACGGCCTGCGCCTTGCCCGGCTCTCCATGCAGCGCGACGACCACGCCTTCGACCGGGCTGGTGATCTCCACCGTCGCCTTGTCGGTCATCACATCGGCGAGGATCTGGTCCTCGGACACCGCGTCACCGACCGCGATGTGCCAGGCGACCAGTTCGGCCTCAGCCGTGCCCTCACCTACGTCGGGCAGTTTGAAGACATAGTTGGCGCCCGAAGGCGGTGCGGCCGCCTCAGCAGCCGCAGGTGCCGCGACGGGCTCCGCCGCCTTGGCCGGTTCCGGCGCAGCGGCCGGAGCGGTGGCCTGAGCCGCGTCGGCATCAGACGCATTGCCCGCCCCCTCGACCTCGAACTCGACCAGGGGTGCGCGCACGATCAGCATTCCGCCGACCTCACCATGCAAGGCCGTCACCTTGCCGGCGACCGGGCTGGTCAGCTCGACGGTCGCCTTGTCGGTCATCACATCGGCGACGATCTGGTCTTCCTCGACCTGATCCCCGACCGCGACGTGCCAGGCGACCAGTTCGGCCTCGGCGGTGCCTTCGCCCACGTCGGGCAGTTTGAACACATAGCGTCCCATCAGATCAGCCCTCCATGGTCCGCTTGATCGCCGCAGCCACCCGTTCGGGGCCGGGGAAATATTCCCACTCAAAGGCGTGCGGATAGGGCGTGTCCCAGCCGGTCACGCGCGCCACCGGCGCCTCCAGATGATAGAAGCAGCGCTCCTGAACCAGCGCCGACAGCTCCGCGCCGAAGCCCGAGGTCTTGGGCGCCTCGTGCACGATGACGCAGCGGCCGGTCTTCTTCACGCTTTCCTCGATGGCCGCGATGTCCAGCGGCACCAGCGAGCGCAGGTCGATGACCTCGGCGTCCACGCCCGCGTGCTCGGCCGCGGCCAGCGAAACCCAGACCATGGTGCCATAGGCCAGGATGGTGACCTCGGCGCCCTCGCGCATGATCCGCGCCTTGCCCAGCGGCTCGGTGTATTTGCCGGTCGGCACCTGGGCCAGCGCCTGCGTCTTCCAGGGCGACACCGGCTTCTCGTGCCAGCCGTCGAACGGGCCGTTGTACAGGCGCTTGGGTTCGAAGAAGACGACCGGGTCGTCGTCCTCGATGGCGGCGGTCAGGAGGCCCTTGGCGTCATAGGGGTTGGACGGAATGACGACCTTCAGCCCGGCGATATGGGTGAACAGGCTCTCAGGCGACTGGCTGTGGGTCTGGCCGCCGAAAATGCCGCCGCCATAGGGCGAACGCACCGTGATCGGACAGGTGAACTCCCCGCCCGAGCGATAGCGGATCTTGGCCGCCTCGGAGACGAGCTGGTCATAGGCCGGATAGATGTAGTCGGCGAACTGCATCTCGATCACCGGCCGGATGCCATAGACCGCCATGCCGATGCCGGCGGCGGCGATGCCGTTTTCCGAGATCGGGGCGTCGAAGCTGCGGGTCAGGCCGTGCTTCTTTTGCAGGTGGTCGGTCACCCGGAAGACGCCGCCGAAATAGCCGGCGTCTTCGCCGAACGACAGGACGTTGGGGTCCTCTGCCATCTTGATGTCGAGCGCCGAATTCAGCGCCTGAATCATGTTCATGGAGGTGGTTTCGGTCATGGTCAGACTCCCACCTCGCGCCGCTGTTCGACCAGTCGCCAGTCTTCGGAGGCGAAGACCTCCTCGAACATGGTCTTCACGCTGGGCCGGGACTGGCCGAGCGTGCCGATGGCCTCGGATTCCTTGGCAGCGGCCTTCACCTGGGCCTCGCAGTCGGCGATGGCGGCGGCGTGTTCGTCGTCGGACCAGCAGCCCTCGGCGATCATGTGTTGCTTGAGCCGGTCCACCGGATCTCCCAGAGGCCAGTGCGCGCCCTCATCTCCGGGGCGGTAGCGGCTGGGGTCGTCCGAGGTCGAATGCGGGGCGTGGCGATAGGTCAGGAACTCGATTACGGTCGCGCCCTGGTTGGTGCGTGCGCGCTCGGCCGCCCACTGGCTGGCGGCCCAGACGGCCAGGAAATCGTTGCCGTCGACCCTCAGGCACGGCAGGCCGTAGCCGATGGCCTTGGAGGCGAAGGTCGTCTCCATGCCGCCGGCGATGCCCTGGAACGAGCTGATGGCCCACTGGTTGTTGACGATGTTCAGGACCACCGGAGCCCGATAGACGGCCGCGAAGGTCAGGGCCGAATGGAAGTCGCCTTCCGCCGTCGCGCCGTCTCCGATCCAGGCCACGGCGATCTTGTCGTCGCCCTTGTAGGCGCTGGCCATGGCCCAGCCGACCGCCTGCGGCACCTGGGTGCCGAGGTTGCCCGAGATGGTGAAGAACCCATAGTCCTTGGCCGAATACATGATCGGCAACTGACGACCTTTGATCGGGTCGTCGGCGTTGGAATAGATCTGGTTCATCATCGTCGCCAGCGGGTAGCCGCGCACGATGAGCAGGCCCTGCTGCCGGTAGGTCGGAAAGCCCATGTCCTCGGGGCTGAAGACCATGCCCTGGGCCACCGCGATGGCCTCTTCGCCGGTGCACTTCATGTAGAAGCTGGTCTTGCCCTGGCGGTGGGCCTTGTGCATCCGATCATCAAAGGCCCGCGTCAGCAGCATGGCCTTCATGCCCCGGCGCATCGTCTCGGCATCCAGCCTGGGGTTCCACGGCCCCACCGCCTTGCCGCCATCGTCCAGCACTCGCACCAGCCGGAAGGCCAGCTCCCGCGTCTCGGCCGGCTCGACGGAGATGTCCGGTCGCGCCACGACGCCCGCAGCGTCCATCTGGACGTGCGAGAAGTCGGCCTTGTCGCCGGGCCGCGCGGGCGGCTCGGGAACACGGAGGGACAGCTTGGGCGTATTCTTGGCCATGGGTTCCCCAGGGGACGTTTCCTGTTTGCGCGCCTCTTAGCACACGCTGCCTCCGAGTCACCCGCTTGCAGACATCGGATTGCCCTCAACCCTCGGGCAAGGCTAGGCTTCACTGAAGTCAGAAAGAGCAGATTGATGTCGCGTGCCCTGCTTGGCCTTTTGGCCGTTTTGCCTCTGTTGGCCGGGTGCGGCATGACCGGGCGCGTCCTTGGAGGCCCGGATGATGACCCTCCTGCGGTCCCCATCGAGGTCGTCGCCCCGACCCCGGACGGTCTGACCATCCTGGCGCGCAGCCCCCAAGAACCGCTGTTGATCGAGAGTGTCGCGCTGGATGGACGGGGCCGGCTGCTCATTTCGTCGATTCATCAGGCCGGCGTTTTTCGGCTGGACCTTGACGGAACCCTCACCCGCTTCACCCCCGAAGGCACGACCCAGGGCGTTTTCGGCATGGTTTCGGATCGCGCCAACGGGGTCCTCTGGATCACCAGCGCCAACACCATCTATGACCAGATCGAAGGCCAGGGCGGGTCGGCCCTCATGAAGCTCGACTTGCAGACCGGCGACGTCCTGGCGGCCTACGCGCTACCGGAACCCGATCACCAACTCAGCGATCTGGCCCTGAGCCCCGACGGCACCGTCTTCGTCAGCGACAGCACCGGCGGCGGGATCTATATGTTGTCGCCCGGTTCCGGTCGCCTGGAGCACCTCGTCGATGCCCCCGAACGCGCCTCTCCCCAGGGCCTGGTGGTGTCGGACGACGGACGCTGGCTGATCTTCTCCAACTATGCGACGGGCCTGCAGCGGGTCGTGGTTTCGACCGGAGCCATGCAGCCGGTTCGAATGCCGGGAGGACAATCGTTCACCGGGCTTGACGGCCTGGCCCGTGACGGCGGTCGCATCATCGCGATCCACAATGGCTCGCCACCCGGTCGGGTAATCAGCCTGTCCCTCTCGCCGGACTGGACGACTGTCACCAACGCGCAAATGCTGTATGACGGAACACCGCTCTCGGAGCCGACCACCGGATTCGTGTCGGGCGACGGTTTTGTCTTCATCGCGCGCAGCCAGTGGAGCGACTTCGGTCAGGACGGCGTTGCGACCTCCACCACCCTCGCGCCCGCAACGGTCGGCCGCATCGACCTGGCCAGGAGCCGACCATGATCGAAATGCTGATCGACGCCCGCAAGAAGGACCTCGGCGGCTTCGAGGTGGGACGCATCCTGCCCTTTGCGCGAAAGCGGATGGTAGGGCCCTTCATCTTTCTCGATCACATGGGTCCTGCCGAGTTTGCTCCCGGATCCGAGGCGGTAAACGTGCGCCCGCACCCGCATATCGGCTTGTCCACCCTGTCCTATCTGTTCGAGGGTGAGATGACGCATCGGGATTCCACAGGTGCACACAACGTCATCCTGCCGGGAGAGGTCAACTGGATGACGGCCGGCAAGGGCGTGGTCCATTCCGAGCGCACTGATCCGCAACGCCGGGCTTCTGGCGGACGTCTCAACGGCATTCAGGCCTGGATCGCCCTGCCGAACGAGCGCGAGGACGAAGATCCGTCGTTCAGCCATCATTCGGGTGGCGATCTGCCGGCCTATGAACAGGGCGGCCTATTTGCCAGGCTGGTCGCGGGCGAGGCCTACGGTGCACGCGCCGGCGTGCCGGTCGCTTCGCCCATGTTCTATGTCCACTGGGAAATGCAGCCCGGCGTGCGCGCGGCCCCACCCAAGGGCAAGGGAGACGGGGGCTATTCGGAGCGCGCCCTCTATGTGGCCTCCGGCGCGGTCGACGTCGGCGGCCGTCGGGTCCAGGCCGGCCAGATGGCCGTGTTGGAGCCGGCTGCCGAGCCCGTGATCACGGCCCTTGAACCCTCAACCGTGATGCTGCTCGGTGGCGAGCCGGTCGGACCGCGCCTGATCTGGTGGAACTTCGTCGCCTCCTCACAGGACCGGATGGAGGCCGCCAAGGCAGACTGGAAGGCGGGCCGCATGAAGCTGCCTGACGGTGACGACCAGGAATTCATTCCCCTGCCGGAGGAGCCGGGTACCCAGGCTCCGGAACAGGCCGTTCCCAACCCCGTCTAGGTGACCGCGTGCTCATGACACGGATTCAACTCAGCCTCGTATCCGCCGCGGGGATTCCCGACATCAACGACATCGAGCGCACCCGAGTGTTCGACATCGCGGGCGCTTCGATAACCCTTGGAGAACTGACGGCAGGCGTCCTGGTCCTGGGATGCGCCATCCTGATCTCCGCAGGGGTGACACACACCCTGCGCCGGGTCCGCAGTCGGTCCGAACGTTCGTCGGCCGCGCTCTATCTTCTGGAGAAGCTGGCCGGCTACGGCATCCTCATCGCCGGGATCATGGCCGCCCTGTCGGCCATGGGGCTGAACCTGTCGTCTCTGGCCGTCTTCGCCGGCGCGATCGGCATCGGTGTCGGCCTGGGTCTTCAGGGCGTGGTCAAGGAGTTCGTTTCCGGCATCTTCCTGATCTTCGACCGGATGATCTCCATCGGCGACTATGTGGAGCTCCAGGACGGCGCGCGCGGCCAGGTCGTCGAGATCGGCCCGCGGGCGACGCGCATCCGGACGAATGACAACATCAACGTCCTGGTGCCGAATTCCCAGCTGATCGAAAAACCGGTCACCAACTGGACCCTCAAGGGCGATACGCGGCGCATCCATATTCCCTTCTCGGTGGCCTACGGGGCGGACCGGGGCCATGTTCGGGACGCGGTTCTGGCGGCGGCGAAGGCTTCGCCTTTCACCCTGCCCGAGACCGCTGATCGCAAGAGCCAGGTCTGGCTGGTCGGCTTTGGAGAAAGCGGCCTGGACTTCGAGCTGTTGGTCTGGCCGACCCAGGAGGCGGTCAAGCGCCCCGCGGCCATGCACGCGGCCTACACCTGGGCCATCGCCGAAGCCCTGGACGCCGCTGCCATCGAGATCCCCTTCCCGCAGACCGATTTGCGTATCCGCTCGATCCTCGGCCTGGAGGGCGAGGCCGGGCTGGAAGCCCTCAACCTCGTGCGCCAGTCGTCGGCACCGGCTCGCTCGAAGTCGCCCAAACGGCCAGCCCCCGCTGCTCCCGCCGCAGGCTCGGCCGTCAACGACGCCGCCGAGGATTTGATGCATCCGCCGGATTTGTCGGCTGGCCACATGGGCGAGGACAAGCCCGCTTAGGTCTCGAGACGTCTGTCACGCCCCGTGACCAGGCGTACCACGCTGATCAGGATGCGGCCGACCGGCTCCAGCAGGAAGGTGGCGAGGATGACCACGACAATCCCCGACAGGCTCCAGACGCCGGTTGAGATCCCGCTCTCGATGGTCTCGCGCACCCGCTCGACGACCGAAGCCAGGCCGGAGATGTCCAGCACCTCTCCGATCGGCGACCGCAGCAGCAGCCAGGCGGTCAGGGCCAGGTTGGCCAACGCCAGGCCAATGTCGCCCACGGCCGTCATTCTGACGGCCCGTGGGTGGGCGGCTCGGAACAGGTCAAAGAGCACCCGCGCGACGCCGAGACCGACAACCGGCCAGAAGATCATGGCGACCGTCGAGCGCACGGCTTCGGAATAGTCGACGCCGGCGATCTCAACGACCCACTCGTCCATCGGCAGGCCGCCGAACCGGATGGCTCCGATCCACCAGGCGGTCAGGACGGTGAAGGCCACGGCGCTCGAAACCGCCCGCGCCACGGGTGACATGGTTTTGGATTTCCTGATCGATTCAGGCGCACCGGCCCCTGACCCGAGCGCGCTGTTGAAGCTTTCCGCGTCGAGCCTCACCACCTCGAAGAAACCGAGGTCCTGAACGCGCCAGTTGGTAATGAAGCTGGGTTTTTCGGCCTGGCGCTCGATGATGTAGGCGGCGGCCGTCGCGACGCCGATCAGGGTCATGGCCCCGCTGAACAGGCTCGCGAAGCCCTGTCCCACGGCCTGGCCGACATCCTGGCCGCTGAGGGCCTTGATCACGACCGCGAAGATGGTGATGCCAACCAGTACGATCAGGCCGACCTTCACGCCGAACATCCACCAGGGGAACAGCTCGGGTCCGACCAGATGCTGGGGCCCCGACCCGAAGCGTGCAGCGACGACCAGAGGGTGTCCGACCTCGCGCAGGATGGCTTCGACCTCATCTTCAGTCAGATCGCGGCCCAGGGCTTCCTGCCGCGCTTCGACGCGGCTCATGATGTCGTCGCGCAGCTCCGCCACGACGTCGTCGCGACCGGCTGCGGGCAGTTGCGCCGCCACAGCGGCGAGATAGCGATCAATCAGGCGCATCGGCCCATCCCCATTTTTTGATTGTTGATCATCCGAGCACCCGGTCCAGCGACGCGGATATGCGTCGCCATTCTTCATGCAGACGGCTCAGCACGGCTTCGCCCGCGGGCGAGAGGCGGTAGAAGCGCTTCCTGCGTTTGTCCTCTTCACGCCATTCACTGGTCAGCAGGCCCTGGCTCTCCAGGCGGCGCAGCAGCGGATAGAGGGTGCTCTCCTCCATCTCGATGCCGTCCTCGGCCAGGCCCATGCGCAGCGAATACCCGTATTGCTCGCTGCGGAGCCTCGCTAGGGTCGCCAGCACGAGTGATCCGCGCCGCAGCTCCAGTCTCAAGGCTTCGAACGTCTCGGTTTCACCCATCGGCACACCTCGGCGTCACATAGTGTGTGACACACAGTGTGTATCGCATACTGTATGACGTCGTCAAGCTGGGATCGACAGGTCGATGTCTAGAGGGGCCAGAAGGTCAGGATCAGCGGCGGCGCCACCAGCAGAACCATCAGGCTCAAGGGCGCTCCCAGGCGGGCATAATCTTCAAACTTATAACCGCCGGGGCGCATCACCAGGGTGTTGCACTGATGCCCGACCGGCGTGAGGAAGTCACACGCAGCCCCCACCGCGACAGCCATGAGGAAGGGGTCCGGACCGAAGCCGAGCTGCATCGCCATGGTCGCACCGATCGGGGCCACGATGAGAACGGTGGCCGCGTTGTTGAGGAAAGGCGTCACCACCATCGACGCCAGCAGCACCCCACCGACGGCGAGAACCCCCGGCAGGTTAACGAACAGACTACTCAGAAACTCCCCGATCAGGGCCGATCCGCCAGTCTCCTGAATGGCGTTGGAGATCGGGATCATGGCGGCCACCAGAACCAGCAACGGCCCATCGAGGGCCGCATAGGCGTCACGCATACGCAGTCCGCCCAGCGCCACCGTCACCACCGCCGCCGCAAAGAAGGCCACCGCCACATGGACGAGGCCCAGGCCCACCAGGATCATCGCCAGAGCCAGGACGACCGCCGGCAAGAACCGCTTCCGGTCGGTACCGAGCTGGACATCGCGCTCGACCAGGGGAAGCAGGTCCATGCCCTGAATGGCAGCCGGCATGGCGTCCTCGGGGCCCTGCAGCAACAAGATGTCGCCCGGCTCCAGCTTCATTCGGCGAAACCGCTGAACCAGCTCGTAACCACTGCGCGACACCCCGATCAGATTGATCCCGAAGTCACCGTAGACGTCCAGCTCGTGGACAGATTTCCCCCGCAGCGGCGAGTGTCGTCCGATCACAGCCTCGACGCTGGTCATTTCCTCCGTCGGCCCGGGTGTCGCGGCGGGTTTGTCATTGCGCGTCAGATCCAGGCGCGTCCGCGCGAGAAATCGTGAAAGCGCCTCCTGCGAACCATCCAGCACCATCACGTCGCCCGGATGAATCACGACATTGCCCCGCGGACGCGGACGCCGCTGGCCTTGGCGGATGAGGGCCAGAATCTTGACCTCCCCTTCCCCAAGGGTCGTCAGGTCCTTGATCGTGCGTGCCTTCAGCAGCGAGCCCTCCGGCACGCGCGCCTCTGTCAGATAGACATTGTCTCCCACGCCGCCCAGCAGGGCCGCACCGCCCTGCCGTCGTTCCGGCAACACCCGGTACGTCAGCGAGACAAAGACCACGATCAGTGCCGTCAGGATCAAACCGACCGGCGAATAGTCGTACATTCCGAACGGCTGGCCGACGATGTCCTGGCGAACCTCCGACACGATGATGTTGGGCGAGGTCCCCACGAGCGTGACCATGCCTCCGGCCATGGCTCCGGCTGCCATAGGCATCAGAAGTCGTGACGGCGATGTGCCGGTCGTCGCAGAGACGCGCATGGCGACCGGCATCATGATCGCCAGGGCCCCGACATTCTTGGTGCACATCGACAACAGCGTCACGACCGCCGTCAGAACGGGCGTCTGGGTCGCAGATGTTTTCAAGAGCGGCGTCAACGGCTTGAGCGCCCATTCGACGATGCCCGAGCGCGAAAAAGCCGCCGAGACGATCAGGGCGCAAGCGATGATCACCGTCACGTCATTGCGGAAGCCATCAAATGCGGCTTCGGCCGGTATCACCCCGACGGCCAGACCGACGACAAGCGCCACGCACGCCACGAGATCATAGCGAAATCGCCCCCAGATGAAGGCGGCGATCGTCAGTCCGACGAGGCCGAAGGCCAGTCCCTGCTGAAGCGTCAAGCCCGCCTCCCCCGTTTGCGCTGGGCGAAGAAGGCACGGGCGGCGCCAACTCGCAAGTCGGACGGTGGGTCGGGGTCAGATCCGTGGGGTCAGGCTACCTGCGACGCCTCTGTCGCGTCCGAGGTCAGGCCCGTGCTGCTCCAGGCCGCCACGGTCTGCATCAAACTGGTCATGGCGATGGGCTTGGTCAAGCAGTCTTGCATGCCTGCGGCCTGATAGCGGCGGAGCTGGGTATCCAGCGAATTGGCCGTCAGGGCGATGATGGGCACACGCGCTGCATGGCCCTCCAGCGAACGGATGGCCCGCGTCGCGTCGACCCCGTTCATGTTCGGCATCTGGATGTCCATCAACACCAGATCGTAGTTGCCCAGCCGCACCTGTTCGACCGCCTCGACCCCGTCGTTGACGGTGTCGCAGGTCCAACCCATCGCTCCCAGCATCGCTGTCACGACCATGCGATTGTTCTCATGGTCATCGGCGTAGAGAATTCTCAACGGTGCTGACGGCCGTGGCGCGACGGGCCGGTCGCTCGCGCATCGCGCAGGGACCACGGCCCGAGGGGTCTCGGCTTCAGACAGCATGCCCGAGACCAGATCATTCAAGCGTCGCCCCGCCTCATCCACACGAGCCAGCCGATCCGCCTCTTCGGGACAGTCGGTCTCGCGCGCCATCAGCTCGGCAAAGCCGAGAATCGTATTCAGCGGCGTCCGTATCTCATGGCTGAGCTCTGTCAGGTGCCGCTCACGCGCCTCCGCGTTCTCGGCGCGCGCAGCCGTGGCCGCCAGGCTCGCCTCCGCATCAACCTGGGCCGTCACGTCTTGACTGACCCACAGCAGGGCGTCCTTGCCGGTGAGCGGGTCGACGACCTTATGTGCCGTCGTGTGCATCCAGCGTTCGCCACCGGAGGTCGTCGCTCTCAGAAGGCCCGACCCCGGACGGCCGGCCCAGGCATTTCCCACCAGCGTCTCGGCGGCACTGAGGTTGGCGTAGCGGCGCTCGAGGTCGAGATCGCCGTGGCCAAAGGCCTCGTAGGCTGCCGGATTGCGGAACAACGAGCGCCCGTTCTCATCAAACAGACCCATGAGCGACGGCGTGTGCCGGAACGCCTCAAGAGAGCGCATCTGGTCGGCATCGGCCTCCAGGGCCTCGGCTTCCATCTGGATCACCGCGCGCCCGCACGGCAGGTAAAAGGTGCTGGCGAGGACCTTGGCCGCAGTCGGTTCGCCATTGGGATAAAAGGTCCAACGCTCATTGATCACTGAACCGTCCGCAGTGTCGTCCAGGAGGCGTTGGGTGCGGGCCTTCACGGCGTCGGACTGGTCGGAACAATCCCGGCTCAGAAACTCTTCCCGGCTGCCCGCCCCCCAAAGGGCTAGCGCCGCGTCATTGGCATAGATGTGTCGCTTGGCGACGTTATCGAACAGCCAGACAGGTCGCCGAAGTCGGTTCCAGCCCCGGGCCTCGGGCAATTCTTCAGCGATCATCAGGGGCCCCACGCCAGTCCGAGCCCCAAATCTAGACATGCCCTCGTTATTTTCCCCTTAATCGCCACCTGGGCAAGCAATTCAACCTTCAGTTGGGCTCCGTGGGTCCAACGGCAGTCCCCTCGCCTGTCGCGATTTCAGCACCCTCAACCAGCCGTGCAGGGCCTCGCAGTCCAGCCCGTGCATCATCAGGCGGAAGCCGGCCTGTAACGTCGAGTTGGCGATCAGGGGGTGGCCGTTCTTGACGAAATTCAGGTGGTAATCGGTCCCCAAAATGCGGGCCATGTAGATGGCGACCGTCTCGTCCAGTTGCAGCGAATGGGCCGCCCGCACGAAATCCGCGCGCGGCAGCATGAGGGCGTACATCGGGGTGTAGAATTCTACCGCCGTTTGGACGTCGATCCTGTTCAGCCGGCCGGTCGGCAAGGCTTCGAAATCGGGGAAGCTGTCCGAGATCATCGAAAAATCGGGGCGCGCGACGGGCATCAGTTCCCGGTCCTGTGCCCGCAGGGCCTGGTTCAGCTCGATGATGAAGTTGAAAATATTGAGGTCGTGCTGAAGGAAAAGATTGTCCTCGATATCCTTCAGCCGGGTCGGCCTGAGCGGATGGCTCGACACCTTGCCGACGTCGGCTCCCAGGCCGGCGTTGGCCTTCATGAAGGCCAGCAATTCGGAACCGATGTGGAAATGCCTCAGGATCAGGGTGTTGGTCTCGGGACTTCCGAATGAGCGCAGGCCCCAGTGGATGGTTTTGTGCAGCAGTCCGTTCAGGTTCGGCCAGTCCGGCATGATCGCCCGCAGCACCTTGACCAGGCAAAACCAGGCGAAAACCAGCGGCCGGCTGACCGGGAACAGCCAACGTCGCGACCAGGATCTCTGGCCCATCAGCAGACACCGCTTGGCCGTGTCATCGATCGGCAGGCTGTGATCGAGGTAAAGCGCCAGCCAGGGGTCCGGATCAGCCGGATCAAAGGTCATGGCCTTGAACGGATCGTCCTGGACCTGTGCGGTGCTCACGCGGTGATCTCTTCTATCTGCAGCGCATAGAGCCGAGCCGTCACGCGGGCCACGGTGACGATACGCGCGGCTACGGCCGTGTCGGGCAGCACCATACGCAGCATCCCCTGGAACTCCTCCATATGCTCGGCGTCATTGTCGCCGTGGTAAAGCAGGAACCGCACGGCTTCATCAGGCAGGCCCAGTCGATCCTTGACCTTCAGGCCCCAGGGCCTGGCCTTGATCGAGCCCAGGCCTTCGATGATCCACATGGCGCCCAGAAGGCCGAACGGATCAGGTTTGGACGCCTCATGGAACATCCAGGCTGATAAGGCCTCGGACCCCAGGTTCTTGGCCGCACCCTGGATCGTCGTCAGGTCGCCGCCCGCCGCCACATAGTCCGCTTCCAGCAAACGATAGTCCCGGTGCTCGGTCACGGCGTGCCGCATCAATGTTGACCGCAGCTCCAGATGGTCCTCGCCGACGTTCGAGGCTGCCCGGCTCATCCATAACGCCCCGTCCTTCACCTGCTGGCGCAGATTGACGAGAAAGGCGTGATAATCCGCTAGCTCGAACCGACCTCGCTGGAGCTTGCGGATCAGCGGCGTCGCCTCCAGCCCCTGTTCGAAATCGGCGAAGACGACGGCGAGTTTGCGCAGGGTGTCAGCCACCTGATCCGTCTGGGCCGAGTCCGCCATCACACCACCTCCAGCATCATGAAGCCGATCATTGCCCGGCCGCTCTCGGGTACGATGCACAGAACCTTGTCACCGGGCTTGCCCCGCTCCGAGCGCATGAAGGCCGCCAGCATGATCCAGATCGAAGCCGACCCGACATTGCCGCTGTCCGATAGCGTCGTGAACCATTTCTCCTCCGGGATCATTGCGCGGGTATCGCGCAACAACCCGACGATCTCTTCGCGCAAGCTTCGCGCTGAATAATGGCACAGCAGGTGGTCGACCTGGTCAGGCACGATCCGACCCTGGTCGACCTTGTCCAGCCAGACCCCGATCCAGGCCCGGATCACGATCTTGAGCAGCTCGAAATCCTGCAACAGGGCCAGGGCTCCTCCGGCGTAGGCGGCAACCGGCCCGGCGTGACTCCAGGCGGCTTTCATGTCGGCGCGGTCGGTCGTGGCCGCGCCCGCCCACATACATGGATCGAACCGCCCGGCCAGCGACACCATGTCGATCCACTGAACCCGCAGGCTTTGTCCGGCAGGGCGCGGCTTCGGCTCCATGACAACCGCTCCGGCCCCATCCGACAGGGTGAAGCGCAGGAAGTCGGCCTCAATCGCCACGCGCCCCTTGGCGTCGACCAGGGACGTGCCCTCATAGAATTCGGGGCGAAACCAGCGTGACGAAAACTCGCCCGCACACGCCACAGCGACCTCCGCCTCGCCGGCCCGCACGTTCAGCCAGGCCGCCTTCGCCGCCATCAGGGCCGAGGCGCAGACCGACTGAAAGCTGGCGACCTCCAACGGCCCAGCCGAGAGCTCGGCCTGAACCGCAGTCCCATGTCCCGGCACGAGGAAGTCGCCCTGGGTCGTCGCCGACGCCAGATATGTCAACGCCGCCAGATCCTGCCCGGCATCATCGAGCGCCGCTTCGGCCGCCCGCGCGCACATGGAGGCGTTGGAATGCTGCGGGATCCCGTCGGCTCCCAGGGCGTAGTGTCGTCCCTCAATTCCGTTCCAGCGCAAAGCGCGCCTGCCGACCGCCGACGGTCTGCCGCCAATGCGACCGAGGTAGTCCTCCATGGCGTCATTGCCGATCCGCTGTCCCGGCAGGAAGGTGCCCGCCCCGGTGATGTAGACGTCTCTCAGGGCACCAGAATCGACCATGACGCGAGAAGAGACTGCGCGCCTGCAACTGGCAAGCAGGTCCGCCCTGACTCCAGGAAAGAACGATGTTAGGTGTTCGCGATCTAGGGGGGGCTCCATGACCGATTCATCCACTGTCACGACCAATACGGGTTGGCTCTCGCGTCTTGGCAAATCCCTCGGTGGAATAGGGCTGGGATTGGTCCTGGTGGTGCTGGGTGTCTGGCTGCTGGGCTGGAACGAAGGGCGCGCCGTCAAGCGCGAACGCGCCCTCAATCAAGGCGCGGGCGTTGTCCAGACCGTTGACGCCAACACCATCGACCCTGCCCACGACAGCACGCTGGTCCACATTACAGGCGAGACGACGGTCGCTGACAGTCTGGTGGACAACGCCTGGCCGATCAACGTCCAGGCCCTGCGCTTGTTGCGTGACGTCGAGATGTACCAATGGCGCGAGACGTCCCGCAGCGAAACGCGCACCCGCATGGGGGGCGGCCAGGAAACGGTGACCGTCTACGAGTATGACCGTGTCTGGTCCAGCAGCCGCGAAGATTCCAGCCGGTTTCATGACCCGGCAGGTCACCAGAATCCCGCCTTTCCTGCCGATGCCGCAGCCTTTTCCTCCCGGGATGCACGGCTCGGAGCCTATCGCCTTGATGACCGGATCATCGAGCAGATCGGACCCGCAGAGGCCCTGACGCTGGACAGCGACACCCAGACCGCCCTGGTCAATCAGGCGGGCCGGCGCGCGACCGCCTCGTCGTCCGAGCTATATTTGGGAACCGATCCAGGATCGCCCGAAGTTGGCGACACCCGCATCAGCTGGCGCGTCGTGCGCCCCGGGCCCGTGAGTATCGTCGGGGCTCAGATCGGCGACGGCCTTGGCACATTCCAGGCTGACAACGGCGAATCCATCCTTCTGGTCGAAAGCGGACGTGTGTCCGCAGCCCAGATGTTCGAGGGAGCCCAGGCCGCTAATCGAGCATTGCTTTGGGGGTTGCGGCTCGGCGGGCTTCTCTTGCTGGTGGTCGGTTTCGGCATGGTCCTGCATCCGCTCCGCGTTCTGGCTGACGTCGTTCCGCCCGTCGGCGCAGTGGTGGGTATGGGATTGGGCCTGATATCGTGGTTACTGGCCCTTCTGCTGGCTGCGCTGGTGATCGCCATCGCCTGGTTCGCCGTGCGGCCACTGCTGTCGGTGGCGGTTCTGGCGGTCGCCGGCGGCGTCGGCTTCCTGCTTTGGCGTGCTGGGCGGCTGCGGCTTCAGCGAAAGGCCGCGGCTCAAGCTGAGGCAAGCCCGCCGCCGGCATCCGCTTAGGACTCTGCTTACCCTGATCGTCCACGGGACCTTAGGGCTACGCGGCGCATCCTGACACCTTCGCAGAATGCGAGGGACCCATGAACGCCGTCTATGCCAATGCCGCCTTCGGCATCCGCCACGCCTTCGACCGCTTCGCCGCCAGCGCCGAACGCACGGCGCGTCATCCGCTTGACAATGTCGCCGACGAAGCTGTTGAGCGCCTCAACGCCGTCATCGAGCTGACCGCCAATCTTCAGGTCCTGGAGACCGCTGACGCCATGACCGAGGCCCTGCTGGATATCCGCGCCTAGGACGGCTTCGCCACCGCGGGATTCGCCGCGGCTGCCTCCGTCGGCGGCATCTTGATCATGGCCTGCTGGGCCATCGCGCCGTTGGCGATGATGATCAGCCGCCCGTCGTCCGTCCTCAGTGAAGTGAATCCCAGGGTGATGTCCTCGACCACCCCGATTTCGCACTGATCCGCAGTCGGAGCCATCACCGCCAGCCTATCCCCCTTGCGGAAGGGCTTGTAGAGCACGAGGCTGATCCCCGAAACGAGGTTGCCCAGCGTCGTCTGGGCCGCAAACCCGATCACGACGGACGCCAGGCCGACTCCAGCCAGCAAAGCCGTGCCCAGCCGATTCAGCGCGGGCACCAGATGGGCATAGGCAGTGGCCAGCAGCAGCCACATCGCCAGGATCAGCAGACGGCTCAGAAACGACAGGGCGATCTGATCGACGCGCTGAGAGTGATCGTGCAGGATCATCTCCCTCAGCGCCTTGTGGATCATGGTCGCGCCGACAAGGCCACCGAGCCCCATGGCCAGCCCGAGCATGACGGCTCCCGGTACGGTCGTCGGGTTGAAATAGGTCAGGACCTGTTGAAAATACGCCTGCATTCGCCCTCGGGGGATGGTCGATCAGAAATGCCGCGCCGCGCCGCCGGGACGCAAGCGCCATTTTACCAACTCGGCAGGATGAGGACCTTACTGGGAGCCAGGTGAGGCGACCGACACGCTGACGCGCGGGAGAGTCTGCCCTGTCGCCGCCAGGCCGGCAGCGACCGTCGCCATCAACAGGGCCAACTCCGTCATCCAGAAACCCCAACGCACATCAATGGCGATGCCGCCGATGACACCGGCAGCCATCGTCCGACCGAACTGGGAAAACTCGTCCGTCCCCGTCGGGGCCTGATCGGCGGCCTCGCGCAACTCCGACTTGAACGACTCCACGGTCCAGACCATGCCTCCGCCCAGAACCGCCATGGCCAGCAAGGTGGCCACCGATGCCGCCAGTGCCGCGCGCCGCGAGGGACGCAGGGCCAGTCCCAGCCCCATCCCGACCGTGATCAGAACCGCCCCGGCCAGGGCCCACCAGCGGCCGTTTTCGATCGACGCCATGCCCGGTTCCTCGTCGCCGGGCGGTACCAGTGTGGCCGTCTCCCGTTCGGACTGAGCCACCATCGCCCCGAACGGACTGTCCTGCGACGGTTCAAGATCGCCTGTAATCAACTGCAACCCGGACGCTTCGATCAGCGGACTGCCCTGACACGACACCAATAGCCATGGGGCCAGAAACAGGACCAGGGCGATCACCTTGAACCCGCGCGCGATGTTCATCCAGGTCATGGCCGACCTCCGTCCAGTCATTGGCATACGATCCTAGCGCGCCTTTCCGCAGCTGGCGACGGTGACCTGTCGAGCCGACCGCGAACGCGCGCCATCTTGCTGATTGACACGTCGAGCCAAACTGGTTGGGGTCGCCGGGCAAGACTGAGAAGCGGGAAAGGATTGCGTCGTGACCCAGATGATCTTCGTCAACCTGCCGGTGACGAACCTGGCCCGTTCCATGGCCTTCTATGCGGCGGTCGGCGCCACCAATAATCAGAAGTTCACCGACGACACGGCGGCTTGCATGGTCCTGTCCGAGACGATCCACGTCATGCTGTTGACCCATGCGAAATGGGCCACCTTCGGCGATGTGCCGATCCTCGACGCCCACACAGGCGCGCAGGTCTTTCTGTGCCTGACGCGCGACAGCAAGGCCGACGTCGACGCCGTGGTCGAACAGGCCGCCGCCGCCGGCGGCCAGGCCGACCCCACGCCCGCCGAGGACCACGGCTTCATGTACGGGCGCAGCTTCCGCGACCCGGACGGCCACATCTGGGAGAACGTCTGGATGGACCCCACCGCCGCCGAAAGCGGCCCGCCCGACATGACCTCGGCCTGAAGGAGCCCGCATCGTGACCAGCAAGATCCGGCCCTGCATCTGGTACGACCGCGGTCAGGCCAAGGCCGCCGCAGAATTCTATGTCTCGCTCGGCCTGCCCGACAGCCACATCGACCACGTCGCGCTCAGCCCCGCCGACAATCCTTCAACCCCGGCGGGCGAAGAGTTGATGGTCGAGTTCACCCTCGCCGGCCAGGCTTTCCTCGGCCTGAACGGCGGCCCCCGGTTTCCCCAGACCGAAGCCGTGTCCTTTCTGATCACCACGGAGGACCAGGCCGAAACCGACCGCCTCTGGGACACCATTGTCGGCAACGGAGGGACTGAAAGTATGTGCGGCTGGTGCAAGGATCGCTGGGGCGTCTGCTGGCAGATCACGCCGCGCGCCTTGATGGAGCTGCATCACGACCGCAATCCAGCCCGCGCCAGGGCCGGATTCGAAGCCATGATGACGATGCGAAAGCTCGACATCGCCGCCATTCTCGCTGCCGCCGACGCGGCGGACTGACCCTTCAACCCCGGAGACCCCATGGCCTATTTCGACATCAGCGTCGCCGCCGCCCCTACCGATGGCAAGGACGCCTACATCGCCTTCGCCCAGAAGGTCGGGAAGATTTTCCGCGAGCACGGTGCGCTTCAGGTCATCGACACCTGGGGCGACGACATCCCCGACGGCCAGGTCACCGACTTCAAGAAAGCCGTCGCCCTGAAAGACGGCGAGACCGTGGCCGTCGGCTGGATCACCTGGCCGGACAAGGCCACCCGCGACGCCGCCTGGGCGGTCCTGATGGACCCCGAAGGTCCGATGTCGGGCCTGGATATGCCCTTCGACGGCAAGCGCATGATCTTCGGGGCCTTCGACACCATCGCCGAGAGTTGAGGCCGGTCGATCAGCCGACGATCCGCGGGTCCGGTGCCACGCCCTGGGTCTTGCAGTGCGCCCGATAGGCGGCCTCGGCCGTGGTGCTGTCGGAATGGTCGATGACCTGGCCGGCATCGTCCAGATATTCGACCCGGCCGCGCAGCGTGATCTGGACCACACAGGGCTCGTCGCCGAAGCACTCCCAACTGTCGGTATTGCCGGCGGGCTCATAGACGAAGACACCCGGCCCGACGATCTCGTCCGCCTCGATCAGGCGGCGTGACCCGCTCAGGTTCAGGGCATGGACCGGACCGGTGTGCCGGTGCGGACTGATCCGCGTTCCCGGCTCAAGGCGAAGCTGGAGCGAATAGCCAGCGCGCTCGAACCTGAGGGGCCGCATCGACAGGCCGTCGCGCAGCGGCACCCAGGGGATTGTCTCGGGGTCCAGGGTGGACTCATCGTGTGTCATGGCACGTCTCCTGTGATCGCGATCAGGCCGCGATGGCCCGGGAATAGCGGTCGAATGAGGCCGTCAGCTTGGCCCGCGCCTCGCCGATCATCTGCCGGCCGGGGCTGAAGCCGAACACGTCGTCGAAGGCCATCGCCTCGACCCGGTGCCGAAGCTCCGCCAGCGGCTCCGGACCCAGCGGAATGTGATTCGGGTAGCTGTACATGAAGGACGCGAAGCGACGGTCGCTCGACACCTGCACCGCATCGCCGGGGAACAGCGCTCCGCCCGCACGCGGCCCAGTCTTCCACCACAGGCCCGCGCTGCCATCGAAGTGGCTGGCCAGATGCACCAGCTCGACATCATCACTTAGCGAGAGCCGTTCACCGGACCACAACACCAGGGTCTCGGGGCGACGCTGGATCCAGGCCTCGTCGGCCGCATGGACGTAAACGGGCACACCGCCCAGAGCCTCGCTCCAATCCGCCATGGCCCCGTAGAAGTGCGGGTGCGAGATCGCGATGGCTCGTACCGGCCCGCGCGCCCGGATCGCCTCCAGGGCGTCGGGGGTCACCGCCGCCAGGCATTCCCACAGGATCTGGCCCTCCGGTGTCGGGATCAGGAAGGCACGCTGATTGATCGCGAGGCCCGGCGACAGAACCAGCGTCGTGACGCCGTGGGTATCCTCAACCACCGTCCGCTGCCCGGCGACGAGGGCCTGCCGTTCGATCCAGGTTTGGCCAGCCCAGCCGACATACTGGCGCTCGTCCTCGCAGATGACACAGCGCCCCGGCGGCGTCTCGGACGGCGGCTGCTGCACGCCGCAGGTTTCGCAGGTCCAGCAAGCGGACTTGGGGTGGACGCAGTGGGTCATGGTCGTCTCCCTTGATCTTCGCCGTGAGGCATTTATCTTGATCTCAAGATATATCGATTTGTCTCGATGTCAAGATAAATGGAGCCGACCCTGCAACAGGACCGCATCGGCCAGCGCCAGGCCCAGTGGCGCAAGGAACTGCCGGACCTGGATACACGCGGCATGGCGGTGCTCGGACGCGCCCGCTGGATCACCCTCGCCGCCCGCCCGCGCATTGAGTCCCTGTTCGCCGAGCACGGCCTGGACGCCGGTGAGTTCGATGTTCTGGCGACCCTGCTGCGCGGCGGCGCGCCTTATAGCCAGCGCCCGACCGAACTCTTCCGGTCCCTCATGATCTCGTCCGGCGGCCTGACCGACCGCCTGCTCCGACTGGAAAAGGCCGGCTGGGTCCAGCGCATCCCCTGCCCCGACGACGCACGCTCAAAGCGCGTTCAGCTCACCGAGGCGGGACGCAACCTGACCGAAGAACTGTTCCGGCGTGACATGGCGTTAGAGGCCGAAATGCTGGCGGCCTTGTCCGAAGCCGAGGTTACGGCCCTCTCAGACCTCCTGGCCAAACTGGCGGCCTCGCTGGAGACGGACTGAGGGCCCACGGTCGCCCACAAGACGGAGGCGGCTGATCGCCGCACCCACGGCATGAACAAGCGATGCGAAAGGATACGCGAGGGGTCGGTCCTGTGTCTTGGAAGGTGACGAAATCCGAGCGAGCACGACGGCTTTGCGCCCCGACTTCGGACCGCAACGCTCTGGGAGAGACCACCGGAAAACAGAGATCAAGGGGGCGACATCCGAAGGGCTGGACACTTGCGAGCACCTGGTTTCCGAACAATACCGCTCGGATGGCATCCCAATCGGTAGGTCAGGCGGCCGGCCTGCTCGGTTCCAGGGTCGAGCTGGTCGAGGCCAAGCTTCGCGACGGTGCGTTTTCGCCGCACCGCCACGACACCTATACGATCGCCGTGACCACGGCGGGGGTACAGTCGTTCAACTACCGGGGGATTGGCTGGCGTTCCTTGCCGGGACAAGTGCTGATCCTGCATCCCGACGAACTGCACGACGGCTATTGCAGCGACCAGAACGGATTTTCCTATCGGGCCGTCCATGTGCCGCCGGCCGATGTCCAGACGGTGATCGGCGGAGCCGCGCTGCCGTTCCTGGGCGAAGGAGTTTCGACCGACGCCGATCTGGTCGATTCAACGCGCCGCCTGGTTGCGATCTGCTCCGCCGGAGAAGATCTCTTCGGCTATCAGGACGCCCTCCACCAACTCGTCTGCGCGATGCAGCAGCGCGAAGGCCGCGCGCCCGCCAGGCGGTCCGTTAATCGCGAAGCGGTCATGCGGGTGCGTGATTATCTCGACAGTGTTCCGGCACCCGGCACGAACCTCGATCAGCTCGAAGGCCTCGCCGGCTATGACCGCTGGCAGCTGTCCCGCGACTTCCGCGCGCTGCTGGGCACCAGTCCCTATCGCTATCTGCAGTGCCGCAGACTGGAACGCGCCGGGCAACTCCTGCGTGGCGGGCTTGGTCTGGCCGCAGCTGCCCACGAGGCCGGCTTCGCCGACCAGAGCCACTTTGGCCGGGTCTTCAGGCGCACCTTCGGCACCACACCCCTGGCCTGGCACCGGCCCGGGCAGCCGCGCACAATCGTTCTATAAGCCAGACCGGCCCGCAGCTATCGGGCAGGCATGACCCATTCCATCTTTTCATCCGAACCCCATCGCGGCTGGCTCCCCTGGGCCTGGCTGTCGCCCGTCGTCTGCATTCTGTTGGTCGCCCTCTCCAGCGTACCGGTCGATCTGGGCCTGGAAGCAATGGGACTGCTCGATGCCGAGGGGCATCCCCGGTCTGCGACCGCATTCTGCCTGTTCCTGACTCTTCCCTTCGCCGCGATGGGGGCGGCCGTCTGGGCCTGGGCGTGGTTGGTCGAACGCCGGAGCCCCGCGACCCTTGGCCTGACCGGCGCGCGGCGGCTGTCCAGGTATTTAACGGGTCTGGCGATCGGGATCGGCATGATGGCCTTGGCCGTCCTATTGATCTGGCTCGTCGGGGGCTATGTCAGCGGCGATATCCTCCCCGCCTTCGCCTCTCCGCAAGCCCTGTTCTGGATCGCTGTTCTGCTGGTCTGTTTCGCGTTTCAATCGGGCGTGGAGGAGTTCATTTTCCGCGGCTGGCTGCTTTCGACGGCGACGCGTCGCTGGAACCTGGGGGCGGGGTTCATCGCCAGTTCGGTCGCCTTCACGTTTCTCCACTTTTCGCCGCACCAGCCGGTTCGCGAAATCGTCCTGTCGTTCACCTTCGGCCTGTTCGCCTGCGCCTGGGCCTGGCGGGCGGGCAGCCTCTGGGGCGTGATGGGCTGGCACGCCGGCTGGAACTGGTTCACCGGCGTCGGCTTTGGCGTGCCGATTACCGGGCTCGATGTGCATTTGCCGGCTTTGCTCGTGCACCTGACGCCTTCTGGCCCGGATGTCCTGACAGGCGGACCCGCCGGCCCCGAGGGCAGTGTGCTGACGATCGGCCTGCTGGCGGCGGGCACATTGCTCCTGTTGGTATGGCCTAGAGGCCGCGCGGGCTCATTGGATCAGACACCCGCGCGAGACACTGAAACGACACCCTCTGACCGCCACCAAGACGAGAGGCTGTGACCGACGCCAATACCCCCGGAAGTCCCTGATTGCCGATTGGACCTAGCGGCACATCGTCCAGGTCGCCTCGCGGATCTCCAGGTGCAGGTGATCGCGGTGGGCGGCGTTGTACTCGGGGCTCAGGACCGTGCCGTAGATCCGGCAGCTCTCGTCGCGCACGCGCCGCAGGAACCGGGCCTCGTCGTCCGATCCTGACCAGCCGTCCTGAACCGTGATCCGCCGCCCGTTCCGCAGCCGCACGCCACCGAAATCCAGGGCATTGGCCCGCGCATGGGCGCTGCGCCGCCCGGTCGCCGCGCCGTTCACATTGCGGCACGAATAGGCGCCCATCAGATCGATCTGGACCACGTCCGAGCCGAAGATGTCGCGCGCCGCCGGCTCCACCACCTGCCGCCGCCAGATCGACATGGCCAGGGCCGCCGGACAGCTCAGCAGCGGCTGGGCGGGGCTCAGCCGCGCGACCGTGCCCCAGTCCACCGTCACCAGCCCCGCATCGACATAGGCGCAGCCGGTCCCGTCATCACGATCCGGCATCGGACTGAAATCCACCCGCGCGGCGGCCAGCTCGGCATGACACTGATCATAGTTGCCGACCGCCGCCGCGATCCGGTCCATCGTCCGCTCATCGACCCGCTGGTTGATCAGGCCACTGCCCTGCCCGCCCGGTGCCGTCGGTCGGGTCGACGGCACCGGCTGCGTCGGCCCCGGCGCATACCGCGGCCCCCCACACGCCGCCAGCAAAGCCAGCACGGCGACGGTCGCCCCGGGTTTCCAGCCTCGAACCATCCCCCATGACCGCCCACGGGCGTGCGATTCGTCAAGGGACGCACCTCCCCGCTAGCCGCCGCGCCCCGCGCACCCTACATTCCCGTTCATGGCCCGTTCTCCCCGCAACTCGTCCGCCTCCGGCGTGTCGGAAGCCCCCGCGACCTTCGTGCCCGCCGCAGCCGATCCGATGGCGCGGATGCCGATGTTTGCGCCGATGCCGGATGGGCCGCGTCTGACCCCCGATGAGGCCCCCGGCGCGCCCGAAGGGTGGACGCCGCACCGTCCCGAGCGACCTGGCGCCAGCCGTCACAAGCCGTTTCGCATGGTCTCGCCGTTCGAGCCGTCGGGCGATCAGCCCGCCGCCATCGCCGAGCTGGTCGCCACCGCCGACGCCGGCGAGCGCGATCAGGTGCTCTTGGGCGTCACCGGCTCGGGCAAGACCTTCACCATGGCCAAGGTCATCGAGGCGACCCAGCGCCCGGCCCTGATCCTAGCCCACAACAAGACCCTGGCCGCCCAGCTCTATTCCGAGTTCAAGGCCTTCTTCCCGGACAATGCCGTCGAGTATTTCGTCTCGTACTACGACTATTACCAACCTGAAGCCTATGTCCCCAGAACAGACACCTACATCGAAAAGGACAGCTCGATAAACGAGCAGATCGACCGGATGCGCCACGCCGCGACGCGGGCCATTCTGGAGCGGGACGACGTCATCGTGGTGGCCTCGGTCAGCTGTATATACGGCATCGGCTCGGTCGAGACCTATACGGCCATGACCTTCACCCTGAAGCCAGGCGAGCGGATCGACGAGGCCAAGCTGCGGGCCGATCTGGTCGCCCTTCAGTACAAGCGCAACGACCAGGCGTTCGAGCGCGGCACGTTCAGGAAGCGCGGCGACACCCTGGAGATCTTCCCCGTCCACCTGGAGGACCGGGCCTGGCGCATCAGCCTGTTCGGCGACGAGATCGAGTCGATTGCCGAGTTCGACCCCCTCACCGGCAAGACCACGACCGCGCTGGAAGAGGTCACCGTCTATGCCGCCAGCCACTATGTGACCCCGCGCCCGACGCTGAATCAGGCCGTCAACGGCATCAAGGCCGAGTTGAAGGAGACGCTCGACTGGATGATCGAGAACGGCAAACTGCTGGAAGCCCAACGCCTCGAACAGCGCACCCGCTTCGACATCGAGATGATGGAGGCCACCGGCTCCTGCGCCGGCATCGAGAACTATTCGCGCTGGCTGACCGGCCGCGCGCCGGGCGAGCCGCCGCCGACCTTCTTTGAATACATCCCCGACGACGCCCTGCTGTTCGTCGACGAGAGCCACGTCACCATCGGCCAGATCAACGGGATGTACCGGGGCGACTATCGCCGCAAATCGACCCTGGCGGAGTACGGCTTCCGCCTGCCCTCCTGCATCGACAACCGCCCGCTCAAGTTCGACGAGTGGAACGCCATGCGGCCCCAGACCGTGCACGTCTCGGCCACCCCCGGCCAGTGGGAGCTGGACCAGACCGGCGGCGTCTTCACCGAACAGGTCATCCGCCCCACCGGCCTGATCGACCCGCCGGTCGAGGTGCGCCCGGTCACCTCCGACACCGCCAACCAGGTCGATGACGTCATCGCCGAGGTCAAGGACACGACCGCGCGTGGGTATCGCAGCCTTGTCACCACCCTGACCAAACGCATGGCCGAGGACCTGACCGAATATATGCACGAACAGGGGGTGCGGGTCCGCTACATGCACTCCGACGTCGACACCCTGGAGCGGATCGAGATCCTGCGCGACCTACGCCTGGGGGCCTTCGACTGTCTGATCGGCATCAACCTGCTGCGCGAGGGGCTGGACATCCCCGAGTGCGGCCTGGTCGCCATTCTCGACGCCGACAAGGAAGGCTTCCTGCGCTCGGAAACCAGCCTGATCCAGACCATCGGCCGCGCCGCCCGCAACGTCGACGGCCGCGTCATCCTGTACGCCGACCGCATCACCGGCTCGATGGAACGGGCCATGGCCGAAACCGAACGCCGCCGCGAAAAGCAACAGGCCTACAACCTCGAAAACGGGATCACCCCCGAAAGCGTCAAGCGCGACATCCAGGACATCCTCGCCAGCCCCTACGAAAGCCGCGAGATGGACCGCCTGACGCGGCCGGGCGTCGCCGAGGCCGCCAAACCCTTCGTCGGCTCCAACTTCCAGGCCGCCCTCAAGGACCTGGAAACGCGGATGCGCGAGGCCGCGAGCAATCTGGAGTTCGAAGAAGCCGCCCGCCTGCGCGACGAGATCAAGAAGATGAAGCTGCTGGACCTGGAATTCGCCAACGAGGCCCTCACCGGGGCGGGCGAAGAGGTGGACGCGTCAGCGCCGAAGCGATGGCGCAAGGAAGCGGCGGCCGAAAAAGCGGAGCGCTTCTGGAAGGGGCGGGGGTAACGACAGGAATTTTCCCGTTCGGGATAATTCCAGACGCCTCACGCCTCCAATAGGAAACTTTCCCGTTCGGGAAATTTATTGACACCCGGCACATGAAGACATAGAAAATATCCCGAACGGGATATTTCCATGACTCCGACTGACCTGGGTGACACGATCCGACGTGAGCGCAAGCAACTGGGCCTGCGCCAGGACGAGTTGGCCGCTGTGTCGGGCGTGGGCCTGCGCTTTCTCGTGGAGCTGGAGCGCGGCAAGCCGACCGCCGAGATCGGTCGTGCCCTCCAGGTGCTCGACGCCCTGGGGCTGGATCTCGAAATCGTCGCGCGCGCCGATGGCGAACGTCTGTGGCCGCAATGAACAAGGCCCTGCGCGTCTGGTGGGCAGAGAACTCGGTCGGCGTGCTGCGGATCGACGAGCATGGCGATCTGGAATTCACTTATGACACAGGCTGGGTAGGCGACTCGACGAAACGGGCGATCTCGGTGAGCTTACCGAAACGGGACGAGCCCTTCGGTCGCCGCAAAACCCGTCCCTTCTTTGCAGGTGTGCTGCCGGACGAGGGCCAGCGCGACCTCGTCGCCCGCGTCCTCGGCGTGTCGGAACGCAACGATTTTCGCCTGCTGGAGCGGCTAGGCGGAGATGTCGCTGGGGCCTTGACCCTGTGGCAGGATGGCGAAGCCCCACCGGTACTGGAGCCGCTCTCCGCGTCCGAACCTCTGAGCGAAGATGCTCTGATCAAGGTGTTGGAGACCTTGCCCAAACGCCCACTGCTCGCCGGGGACGAAGGCATCCGCCTGTCGCTGGCGGGCGCTCAACAGAAGTTACCGGTCGTTTTGGTTGACGGCCAGGTCGCCCTGCCGATCCCAGGCCAGCCCAGCACCCATATCCTCAAGCCTCCCAGTCGCGACCTGCCCTCGTCGACGGAGAACGAGGCATTATCATTGCGGCTGGCCCGCGCCATCGGCCTCGACGCGGCCTCGGTTGAGACGCGCCGCACCGGCGATCACGCCTATCTGCTGGTCGAACGCTATGACCGCGTGATCGACGCCAAAGGTGTTATCCGCCGCCTGCACCAAGAAGACTTCTGCCAGGCGCTCGGCATCCCCCCGGAGCGCAAATATGCGTCCGACGGAGGGCCCAATTTCAAACCCTGTTTCGGCCTGGTACGTGAGGCCGTCACGCAGCCGGCACCGGCCCTGCTACGCCTGATCGACGCCGCGATCTTTAACGTCGCAATCGGCAATGCCGACGCCCACGGCAAGAATTTTAGCCTACTCTATCGCGACCAATCCACCGACTTCGCCCCCCTCTATGACCTGCTGTGCACCGCTGCCTACCCCGACGTTCATGCCAAGCTGGCCATGAAGATCGGCAAACGCTCCACGCTTGAGGAATTCAACACCGAGACTTGGACGACTTTCGCCGACGACGTCGGCGTGGCACCACCCTACGTTCGTCGCCGGGCTGGCGCACTCGCTCGCATGATCCTCGATCGCATCGACGGTGTCGGCCGACAGCTCGCCGACGAGGGCTTCGATACGCAGGACCTCCATCGCTTCATCGACGTCATCCGGTCGCGTGCGGAGCTCCTGCTGGACCTCCCGGCGCCCCGACCGCTCGCCGCAGCGGATATTTGACTGGGGCCCGTTAACCCACCCTGGAGCCAGCTCGGCCTCGCCGAGGATCAGGCGATCTACACAAGTCCCCCCAAAACGCTCGCGCGGTCAGCGAGCACTGGGCGGCGGCGAGCTTGTCCTGTCCGGCCTGCGGGACGGCGCCGCTCGACAAGGCGCGGGTGCTGGATTTCTCCTGCGCGGCCTGCTGCGAGGAATATCAGCAGGCCACCAAAGGGCGGATCGACCGCGAGCCGACCACAGAGCTCCCCGACCAAGGCAACGGCATCACCTCCACCCACCTGCGTCCATCGCCAGAACTCACGGACGGCCCGCCCTCACAAATGTCCACCCTCCCCAAATCCTCTCGACATTTCGCGGTGTAATCCCACCCTTCATGCCCCCGCGACATCCCCGCCCGTCGCCGCGCCCTTACCCTCCTCCTTCGCAAGCACAGACCTTTCGAAGGAGCCGGCCATGCAGGCCAAACCCAGGACCACCTATCGCCATGTCGGGCTGACGACATGGCATCTCATTCGCCATGCCTATCTGTCCGGGGCCTCGGGGCCGGCGGTGGCGGCGCGCTATGGGGTGTCGGTTTCGGCGCTCCGGAAACGGGCCGCGCGCGAGGGCTGGACCAAGCGGCAATATGCGCTGACCCGGGTGCAATCGCCGTCCACCGCCTGGGGCGAGCCTGATGCGCCCACCGGATCCGAAACGGCTCTGGCCCAGGCCGAGGCCCTGCCGGGCGCATCCGGCGATCCCCTGATCCGGCCGCCGACCGACGTCGAGGCGGCCTTCGTCCGCAATCTTTGGCCCCTTCCCGAGCTGCGCGCCGGTACCCTCGCGCGCAAGGCGCTCGCCCTGGCCGACATGGCCCTGCGCCAGGGCCGGGCGCTCGACGCCCGCCGCTTCGCCGATGCCGCCCGCGCCATCGCCGACCTCGACGATCTGTTGCCCTGGGAGGACGACAAGCACGACCCCGACGAGGCCAGGGTCCGCGGCGACACCATGCACGATTTTATCCAGGAGCGTGCCGTACGCCTGGCCCTGCTACTCCACGCCGGGGAGGCGCTCGAGCCGCAATACGTCGTCATGGCCGAACGCTACGCCGCCGAAAAAGCCCGCGCCGGAGCGGCCCAATGAACCGCTTCTGTCTCCTCCCTGCCGCGCAGCGGTGGGGAGGGGGACCACGAAGTGGTGGAGGGGCCGGTCGCTGCAAGCGACCGGTGGGTGGTGGAGGGGCCGGTCGCTGCAAGCGACCGGTCGGTGCCGCGGAACCATCACCCGGCAAACCTCAGAATTGCCGTGTCGACAATTCCCCGTCGGCGTCTCGCCGCAACCCGTCCCCTCCGGCTCGTCGCGCTGCGCCGAGCCGCCTCCCCATCGCCGTCGCGATGGGAGAGGAGACGGGCTCTATCCCCGCTTCGGATGGAGACATCCCGGTGTTTTGGTCCACCGTGGAAAGTCGTCCCCTACTGGCCGGCCTCGGCCAGTTCGGCTTCGACGGCGTCGAAGGTTTCGGTGACCGCTGCGGGCGGGGCCTTGCCGATCAGGCTGACGACGATGATGGTCAGGAAGCTGAGGATGAAGCCGGGGACCATTTCGTAGATAACGCTCGACAGGCCGGCGCCGTCCGGGCCCAGCGGGGCGTAGATCCAGACCAGCACGGTGGCGGCGCCGACGATCATCCCGGCCAGGGCCCCGGTGCGCGTCGTGCGCCGCCAGGTCAGGCTGAGGATCACCAGCGGGCCGAAGGCGGCCCCGAAGCCGGCCCAGGCCTGGCTGACCAGACCCAGCACGTTGCTGTCGGGGCTGTAGGCCAGCCAGATGGCGGCGAGCGCGACGGCCAGCACGGCCAGACGGCCGGCGGTGACCAGCTCCTTCTGGGACGCCTGTTTGCGCAGGAAGGTGCCGTAGAAGTCCTCGACCAGCGAGCTGGACGACACCAGAAGCTGGGAGCTGATCGTCGACATGATCGCCGCCAGGATCGCCGCCAGCAAAAAGCCGGTGATCAGCGGATCGAACAGCACGTCGGACAGGATGATGAAGATCGTCTCGGGATCGCTGACCTCAAGGCCATGCTGGGTCGCATAGGCCAGGCCCGTCAGGCCGACGGCCAGGGCCCCCAGCAGCGTCACCAGCATCCAGCTCATGCCGATGTTGCGCATCGTCGGCATATCGCGCACCGAGCGCAGCGCCATGAACCGCACCAGGATGTGCGGCTGGCCGAAATAGCCCAGGCCCCAGGCCATGGCCGAGATGACGCCCAGCACGGTCGTGCCCTTGATCATGTCCAGCAGATCGGGGTTGACCGACCGCACCGTCTCGATGACGCCCGAGGCGCCGCCGACATTATTCATGGCCACGATCGGCACCAGGATCAGGGCCACGAACATGATGCAGCCCTGGACGAAGTCGGTCAGGCTGACGGCCAGGAAGCCGCCCAGCATCGTATAGGCCAGCACCACCCCGGCGGTGATCCACAGACCCCAGGCGTAGTCCAGGCCAAAGGCGCTCTGGAACAGCTTGCCGCCGGCCACCATGCCCGAGGAGGTATAGAGGGTGAAGAAGACCACGATGACCACCGCCGAAACGATGCGCAGCAGGTGCGAACGGTCGGAGAAGCGGTTGTCGAAATAGTCCGGAATGGTGATCGCATCGCCCGCCCGCTCGGTATAGACGCGCAGGCGCGGGGCCACGATCAGGTAGTTGGCCAGGGCTCCGATGAACAGGCCGATCGCGATCCAGGCCCCCGACAGGCCGGTCAGATACATGGCGCCGGGCAGGCCCATCAGGATCCAGCCGCTCATGTCCGAGGCGCCGGCCGACAGGGCCGAGACCCCCGGCCCCAGGTCGCGCCCGCCCAGCACATAGCCCGAGACGTCGCTGGTGCTCTTGCGCCAGGCGTAGACGCCGATGGCCAGCATCAGTGCGAAATATGCGCCCAGCGCAATCCAGGTTCCGGTTTCCATGAGCCATGCCTAACAGCAGGAGCCGGGCCGGCACCAGCCCCTGTTTGCCCTCAACCCGTCGCCATGAGCTCCTGCGCGTCCGGCTTACTGCCCCTGGACCTCGAAGCTGAACATACCGATTTCGCCGGCGGCGTAGCTCGTCAGGGCCGCCGTATAGAGGCCGGTGAACGGCGCGACGAAACTGACCTGGGCGTCATAGCCCGCTTCACCGCCGCCGGAATCGTCATCGAACCACAACTCCTGGAAGGCCCCGTTGGTCCAGGTCCCAACGCGAAGGTAGGAGTCGAACTCCGTCGAGCGCAGGGTCGTCGTGATCCGCTGACCGGCCACGGCGTAGAAGGTCCGGTACTCGGTGTAACGGCCGTCGTGCGGATTGTCCGTGTTCGACAACCAGCCGCCGGTGATCATCCCCGGTCTCATGCCACCGTCCGGCGTGGCCGACACGTCCTCGACGATCAGGCGATACGGGCCGGTCGATCCCTGCGAAAAGGTCGAGGCCCGCACCTCGAACACGTCGTCGGCCACGGACTGATAGGTGAACTCCGAATTGAGGCCGCCGCCGGAATCGTCGTCATGGAACAGGCCCACCCACTCGCCGTTGTCTCCGACAAGGCCGAGAATGACGAAGGAATCGATGTTGCTGGATTCCTGGCGAATACGCACGACGTGCTGGTTTGGAATGTACACACGCCAGGCCTCATAGGAGCGCCCGTCCTCGTCGCGGCGATCATCGAGATCGATGTAGCCCCCAACGTCCAGCGGCAGCGGGTTGATAGCCCCATCGCCTCCGCCCGTCGCAACTGCCCGGCTGGAGCGGCTCAGGCTGTAACTGCCATAATTATCGGCCGAGAAGCTGGTGGCGCGAACCTCATAGGTACCGCCTTCTGCCGCCTGATACTGCAGCAGGGCGTTGGGGTAACCGCCGCCATCGTCGTCCGACGCCAGTTCGTAAAACTGTCCACCCGGGCCGGTCCGCCCAAGCTGGACCAGGGAATCGATGTCGCCAGACGTCATGCTCAGCACGATCAGCTCGCCCGCGCGCGCCTCGATGCGCCAGCGGTCGAACCTGCCGCCCGTGGAGGAGACCGGGTCACGGTTGTCCAGCCGCCCGGCGACCGTGCTTTCAGGGCCGATGGCTTGTTGGGCCACAGCCGTCCCGGCCGTGGCGCTCAGGAGGGCGGCGACAGCGGCTGCGGCTAACAGTTTGGCTTGCATGGGAACCTCCTCCAGCACTTGCGTTTGACCTGATTTAGCATGAACCTCGTTCGCCGGGCAGTCACCTAGCCGAACCTGACGGCCCTGATGTTGATATCGATGGTGCCCCGAGCGCCGTCGGGCAAGGAGCCTCCGATGAAAACCTCGATCCTCTGCACGACCGTATTGGCCGCTGCCGCCCTGGCCGCTTGTCAGGGCACCTCAGGCGACGGCGAGGCAGCCGACAGCACGGCGGCACCCGCTGAAGGGACCGCGAGCCCTTCCTCCTCCTCTTCCTCTGGGACGGTCGAGGCCCACGTCCGTGCCGGCCTGTGGCAGACGACGGCGTCGTTCCCTGGCGGTCAGGGCCGGTCCGTGACGAGCCGGATCTGTATGGACGACCAGATGACGGCCTTGAACACCGGCGCGGCCCAGTCCCAATACTCCGAGGACTGCACCCAGAACGTCACCCGCACACCGGACGGCTTCGGGTTCACCAGCCGCTGCGACGCCGGGGCCGGTGGCGTGACCGAGACGGTCGGGTCCATGACCGGCGACTTCCAGACGGCCTATCGGATGGAGGCCACGGTGACGACGACGGGATCCTCCATGGCGGCGATGAACGGAACCACCCAGGTGCTGACGGTGGCCGAATACCAGGGCCCCTGCCCCACCGGCTGGCGCGCCGGCGACGTCGAAATCCCCGGCCTGGGCGCTCGGATCAACATCAACGACATGCAGCAGCAGGCAGTCGCCCGTGCAGGCAGTGGCGGCAGCGACATCGGCGGCTAGTCCCCGATCAGGAGACCGGTTTGGCCTGAACGAGAGCGATCAGGCCAAACACGCTCTTGACCGTAAACCACACGAACAGGACGAAGTTGATCAAGAGTGGGATGGCCAGGGCGAGCAGCCCCACCGGCCCGACCATGACGGCGATCACAGCCACGATGACCCACGGCAGGATGTGCCACCAGAACGACTGCCAGAAGATGCGAATCTGCTGGTTGAAATGACTGACGATCCAGCCGCGACCCGCACCGCGCGCGACATAGGCCACGATCAGGCCAATGATCGCGAGCACCCCGACCGACGGAATGCTGAGGATATAGAGCAACCAGACCACGGCGGCAGCTGGGCGACCTTCCTCAGACACCAGATCGTGGTCGCGTAGGTCACTCATGGCAGGCTCCAGGTTTTCGGGTCGCGGATCTCTTCGTGCTTGAGCAGCCGCAGCAGCCCGGCCACGCCCCGAACCACCATCCAGATGATGGCCGCGCTGAAGATGAACACCCCCACGCCCAGCGGTAAGGTCAGTACGCCGGCGACGACGGCGATCACCCCGATCAGGCTGGTCCGCAGCTGGTACTGCAGGTGCGAGCGCGTCCACCCCTTGACCAGCAGACCTCCGGTCCAGGCCAGAAACAGAGCCAGCAGGGCGGTCGCACCGGCGCTAATGGCGGAGGCGATCAGGCAGGCATAGACGACCAGACTGAGACGCGCGTCACCTTCCGCCGTAATCCCGGGTTCGCGGCGGCCCGGCGGACGCTGAAAGCCACGCGTCGCGCCGGGCTGACCAAACGCAAGGTCGGGTGCCTCGGGAACCGGTGCAGCCTCGGGTCTGGGGCTGAGCGGGGTGACCCCAGGCGTGGGTGCGGGCCGGGGCCCCTCAACCGGGTCAGCCGGCGCTGCCACCTGGGGCGCGATCGTCCCGGCCATCTCCTGCTCCCCGCTATTGCGTTCCAGCGAGGCTGGACGGACCTTGCTGACTGCAGGCTGAACGGGGGCCGGCTCGGAATCGGGCATGATGGCCTCGGCGGCGGCGGATGCCTGTCGGATCGACGGCTCAAAAATTTCATCTGCCTCACGGTCCGGTTCCGGCCCAGATCGCGGCTCAGCCACAGTCTCCGGCATCGGCTCCGGTTCCGGTTCCGGTCGTGCCGGAAGAACGGGCTCCGGCTCCGGCTCCGGCGGAAGGATGACTTCGGCCTCCGGCTCGGGGAGGACGACAGGGTCCGGTTCCGGCGGCGCACCGGCCGAGGTCCGGGCCGTAAGGGCGCGGGGCGAGGCAAAGCCGACGATATCGTCGTCGAAATCGTCCTGCGGATGCGATGCATCGATGGGGTGCGGGTCTTCAGGCTCGGCCATACATCCTCGTCAAGGCACCTTTCCTACCGGGCGAGACGCGGGGCGGCAATGCGACAGTGGATCACCGGCTGAGGGACAGAGCACAGCCCGCCGCCTCTGTGCCGGTCAGGGCTTCGGGTTTGGACACCTTGACACGGACTGCGCGGACCCGCTCATCCGCCATCAAAGACCGGGCCAGTCGCTCGGCGAAGGTCTCGACGAGCCCGACATGGCCTTCGTCAACCAGATCCCGCGCGGCGTTTGGCACGCCTTCGTAGTTGTAGGTGTCGGCCAGCCGATCGACGTGATGCGGGGTCAGATCCAGCTCGACGTCGAGGATCAGCGGCTGGGTCCGGCCCAGTTCATGGTCGTGGATGCCGATGGCGGCCTGAACCGTCAGGCCCCGCACAAACACAGTCAGATGATCGAGGATCGGCTCAGCACTCAAGTTTCAAGACTCCACCACATCGGGGGTCCGCCAGCCCAGGTGCTGGCCGGCATCGACGGCGATCATCTGGCCCGTCACCGACGGTGCCTCGATCAGATAAAGCACCGCGACGGCGATTTCGTCGGGATCGACGGGGCGGCCCATCGGGGTCCCCGCGGCCTCGGCGGCGAAGGTCGCGGCGTCCTGGTGGGTCGAGGCCAGGGTCGGGCCGGGCCCGACGCCGTTGACGCGGATGCGCGGTGCCCAGGCCTGGGCCAGCATCTGGGTGGCCGTCCAAAGTGCAGATTTCGACAGACCGTAGGAAAAGAACTGGGGCGTCGGTTTCCAGACCCGCTGGTCGAGGATATTGACGATGGATGCCCCTTCCCCGGCCTGACCGACAAAGGCTTCGGCCAGCACCAGGGGCGCGCGCAGGTTGGTTTCCAGATGCCGGTCCCAGGTGGCACGATCCAGGCTTCCTGCGGTGTCCGGTTCAAAGACCGAGGCGGAATTCACCAGAACATTCAGACGCCCCAGAGCTGAACAAGCGATGGGAATGAGGTCACGAACCTGGGCCTCCTGGCTCAGATCCGTCCTGATGGCGATGGCGCGCCGCCCCATCGCCTCGATCTGGTTGACGACCTCATCGGCAGCCGCAGGATCAGACCGATAGTGGACGGCCACATCAAAGCCGGCCTGAGCCAGCCTCAGCGCGACGGCGCGTCCGATTCGACGGCTGGCCCCCGTGACCAGAACCGCGCCGCGCGCGGCGGTCATCAGTCGAGCCGGCCGAACTCGGCGACGTTGAAGATGCCGATGATGGCGATGAAGCCAAAGATGATGCCGATCGCCAGCATGGGGTCGCTCCGAGAAATCCGTTTGCCCCGGATAGGCCCCCTCGCCCTTACGATCAAGCCGCGAGACGTCTATCAGGGACAGATGACCTGGCGCATCGCCGTCGAGCCGTTCACGCGGCCCCTGTTCTTCATGTGGTCGCGCCTGACGCGCGGCAAGACGCTGGGCGTGCGTGTGCTGGTCCAGGACGCGCTCGGTCGCGTGCTGCTGGTGCGGCACACCTATCTCAAGGGCTGGTGGTTGCCCGGCGGCGGGGTCGATGCCCACGAGACGGCCGGCGATGCGGCCGTGCGTGAGCTGCGCGAGGAGGCCGGCCTGATCGCTCAGAGCCGCCCAGAACTGATTTCGGTCCATTCGAACGAAACCTTCTTTCGCGGCGACCACGTTCTGATTTTTCGGATCGGGGCCTATGCGCCGGGCGAACTGTCGTCGCGACACGAGATCGCCGAGGTCGGATGGTTCGCCCTGGACGCCCTTCCCGACGACCTGAACCGTGGAACGCGCGCGCGACTGGCGGAAATCTTCGACGGGGCGGAGCTTTCTGCCGCCTGGTGAGGCGACAGGCCGGATCGGCCTTGCTAAGTCACGACCATTGCCACAGCCGGAGAGTCGGATGACCTTCCCCGAGTTTGATCCCGTCCTGGTCCAGATCGGGCCGCTGGCCATCCGCTGGTACGCCCTGGCCTATATCGCCGGTATCCTTCTGGGCTGGCGCTATGCGGTCATGTTGGCCCGTCGGGATCGCCTGTGGGCCCCGGGGAAATCTCCGGCGACGCCAGCCCAGATCGACGATCTGATCCTCTGGGTGACGCTGGGCATCATCCTGGGCGGACGGCTGGGCTACGTCCTGTTCTATGGCTCGATGATGGACCCGCCGATCTGGTCCAACCCCATGGACATCTTCAAGATCTGGGAAGGCGGCATGGCCTTCCATGGTGGGGCCATCGGGGTGATCCTGGCGGTCTATTTCTATGCCCGGTCCCAGAAGATCAACATTCTCAGGCTCGGTGATCTGGTGGCGCCGGCGGTGCCGTTCGGCCTGTTCTTCGGTCGGATCGCCAACTTCATCAACGGCGAGCTGTGGGGTCGGGTGACCGACGGTCCGTTCGGCGTGGTGTTCTGCAATCCCAAGATCTTGACGACCTACAACGGCTTCTGCCCCGCCGGTGAGCTGCCGCGCCACCCCAGCCAGCTGTATGAGGCGGGCCTGGAAGGGATCGGCCTGTTCCTGTTGCTGTGGGTCGCGGTCTGGAAGCTGAAGCTGCTGGCCAAGCCGGGCTATGTGACGGGCCTGTTCCTGCTCGGATACGGCATCATCCGCGCGTCACTGGAGCACCTTCGCGAGCCGGACGGCTTCATGCCCGACGCCCTGCAGGGCGCGGTCACCATGGGCACGCTTTTGTCGATTCCGATGATCATCGTGGGGGCCTGGTTGGTCTGGCGGGCCCGCAAGAACCCGCCGTACGCGGGCGCCTAAGGTCGGGGGCATGAGCCTGAAGGACCGGCTGGTCCGCGACATCCGTGAATCCGGCCCCATCACCGTCGCCGACTATGTGACACGGTGCCTGCACGATCCGATGGACGGCTACTATGCCACCCGGCCGCGGCTGGGGGCGGGCGGCGATTTCATCACCGCGCCCCTGGTTAGCCAGATGTTCGGCGAACTGATCGGCCTGTGGGCGGTCGAGACCTGGCAGCGTCTGGGCGCACCGGACCGGTTTCATCTGATCGAGGTTGGCCCCGGCGACGGGACGCTGATGAGCGACGCCCTGCGCGCCGCCCACGCCGATCCGGCCTTCATCCAGGCCTGCGATCTGGTGCTGATAGAGCCGTCCGCGCCCCTGCGAGAGGCCCAGTCGCGGATGCTGGCCCATGGCGATGTCGAACCGCGCTGGGTGCGGGCGCTGGAGAGTTTTGAGCCGGACGCCCCGGTGATCCTGATCGCCAATGAGGTGCTGGATTGCCTGCCGGCGCGGCAATACGTCCGCACCGACGACGGTTGGGCCGAGCGGCGCATCGGCGTGGGCGAGGACGGAGCCCTGGTGTTCGGCCACGCCCGGATCATCGACCGGTTCGTCAAACCCGACTTCGAGATCGCGGTCGGCCAGGTGTTCGAGATCGCCGGCCAGCAGGCGACCTTTGGGACGGTCTGCGCCGAACTGGTGCGCGCGCATGGCGGCGCGGCCCTGCTGATCGACTATGGCCGCGACCGGCCCGAGCCGGGCGATACGCTGCAGGCCCTGATCCGGCACGAGACGGTCGACCCGCTGATGCGCCCGGGCGAGGCCGATGTGACCATGTGGGCCGATTTTCCCGCCGTGATGGACGCTGCGGTCAAGGCCGGGGCCGATGTCACTGGCTGTGTCGGACAGGGCGATTTTCTGAGGGCGCTGGGCATCGAAGCGCGGGCCGAACGGCTGATCGCCGGTCGTCCCGACGCCGCGCCCGTGATCGGCCGGCAGCTGGAGCGACTGACCGCCGACGATCAGATGGGAACTCTGTTCAAGGCCTGCGTGGTGTTTTCGCCAAGGTCGCTGGAGATCGCGGGGTTCTGACGCTCGCGCTCACAGCAAAAGCAGCACCGCCGCCAGCAGAAATCCCAACCACGCGGGATGCTTGAGCCTAGTGCCCCAGGACCAGAAGACCGCTGAGACCCCCATCGTCGCCGCGAGAATCGGTGTCGGCCCAAGGCTAATCCTGTCGGGCGCGCCCAGTGCGATCAGCACCACCGCGACGCCGACGCCCCAGATCGAGACCAGATGCCAGGTGCTCCACAGCGCGTCCCAGCGCCGCTGTGACAGAAGCGAAAGTGCAGGGTCGCCAACGGCGCGCCCACGCCCGATCACCCGGAAAATAAGCCTCTCTCCCAAGATGGAATGAAGCCCGGCCAGGACCAAAAAGACGCCTGCCGCAGCAATCAACGCACCGTCCATTCAAGGCCTCTTTCGGTAGGCGCCGCCGTCGACGACGCGCTAAGTAGGAGAATGCCAGTTCTGGAGCCTATCACCCACCCCCTGCTCGACGCCGCCCGCATTCGGCATGGCTTCTTTTCGCGTCAGGGCGGCGTATCGGAAGGCATCTACGCCAGTTTGAACACCGGGGTCGGCTCCAGGGATGACCCGGCCGCCGTGGCCGAGAACCGGCGGCGGATCGCGGCGCACATGGGCGGGACGCCGGACGACTACGCCGCCTGCTACCAGATCCATTCGGCCACGGCTCATGTCGCCGCGACCGGCTGGAAGGGCGAGCGGCCGGAGGGCGACGCCTCGGTGACCCAGGCGCCCGGGGTGATTTGCGCGGTGCTGACGGCGGATTGCGCGCCGATCCTGCTGGCCGATCCCGAGGCGCGGATCGTGGCGGCGGCGCACGCCGGCTGGAAAGGCGCGCTGGGCGGCATCGTCCGGGCGACGGTGGACGCCATGGTCGGTCTGGGCGCTGAACCGGGCCGGATGGTCGCGGTGATCGGGCCCTGCATCGCCCAGGCCAGCTATGAGGTCGGGGCCGACTATCAGGCGCGGTTCGCGGCGGAGGCGCCCGGTTCGGGCCGGTTCTTTGCGGCGGGCGCGGCGTCCGACAAGCGGCTGTTCGACCTGCCGGGCTTTGTGCTGTGGCGGCTGGAGCAGGCGGGCGTGGGCCAAGCCGCCTGGACCGGCGATGATACGCGCGCGGATGAAACGCTGTTCTTCTCCAACCGCCGGGCGTTTCTGGCGGGCGAGCCGGATTTCGGGCGGTTGATGAGCGCGATCACGCTTTCCTGACCCCTCTCCCACAGGGAGAGGGAGGGGCCCGCCGCATAGCGGTGGGAGGGTGAGGGGGTCAGGCGTATCCGGCAAGGGCTTAACCCCTCAACCTCCCACGCCTGATGGCGTGGGCCCCTCCTTCTCCCATCGGGAGAAGGATTGTTGCTACGCGCTTTGCGCCAGTTCGGGTGTCTTGGTCACGACGCGCCACTTGCCCGGGTTGGCCAAAAGCTCCCGCACCAGCTTGTTGTTCAGCGCATGGCCGCCCTTGACCCCCTCGTAGCGGGCCAGGAGCGGTGCGCCCAGGACATAGAGGTCGCCGATGGCGTCCAGGGCCTTGTGCCGCACAAACTCGCGCTCCATGCGCAGACCGCCGTCATTGAGGATGCGGTCACCGTCGATGACCACCGCATTCTCCAGGCTGCCGCCGCGAGCCAGACCCATTTGACGCAGGGCGTCGACCTCATGAGCGAAGCCGAAGGTGCGCGCGGCCATGATCTCGTCGCGGAAGGTCTGTTCGTCGACCACGAAATCGACGACCTGATTGCCGATCACCGGATTGTCGAAGTCGATCTCGAAGCGCATTTCGTAGCGGCCACAGGGGACGAGACGGGCCGACTTGTCGCCCTCGATCACCTCGATCGGCTCCAGCACCTCAATGTAGCACTGGGGCGTTTCCTGGCGACGGAAGCCGGCGCGGTCGAGCAACTGAACGAACGGCAGAGCCGAGCCGTCCATGATGGGTACTTCCTCGCCATCCAGCTCGATCACGGCGTTGGACACGCCCAGCGCCACGAGTGCCGCCATCAAGTGCTCGATCGTCGCCACCCGGACCCCGTCGGCATTGGCGATCACGGTGTTCAGGCGGCTATCGATGACGGTGTCGCCCGTGACGGCGATGCGATTGTCGCGGTCGCTCACATCGGAGCGCACAAAGACGATGCCGGTCCCGACCGGAGCCGGGCGGATCGACAACCGGGTCCGACGCCCGGAATGCACACCGACGCCGGCACAGATGGCCGGACCTGCCAGGGTGTGTTCGTGCTGATCCTTGCTGGCAGATGCCACGACGAAACCTCAAACCACGTACCCGGAGCCCGCAGTGCGGGACACCGCAGCACGCCCTTAACCCTGTGAGCGGTCACGGGAAAAGCAAAGTCAGGTTTCGATTTGTTTCGAGGTCCGCCTCACAGGCGAAAACGCCGCCTGCAGTTTCCCGCAGGCGGCGTTTCGAACTCAGTGTCTGTTAGTTTGCCAGTCGACGCAGGAAGGCCGGGATATTGAGGTCGTCTTCCTCAGGAACCGCGGCGGTTGTCGGCGTCGGCTCGACCTGCTGGGTCGGCTTCAACTGCTGTGTCGGACGGACCGGCTCGGGCTCGTGAAAGGGGGCCGGCTCCGGCTTGCGCCGTCCGAACAGGGTGAAGCGGTCCTTCTTGGGCGGCTCGCGCCGATCCATGTAAAGTCCTGCATCTTGACCGCGCACCGGCTCCGGCTCGAAGACCTTGCCGCGCGGCTCAGGTGCCGGGTCGGCCAGGTACAGATCGCCCTGGCCTTCCATTTCCTCAACCAGAGGATCGACGATCCGGGCGACGACGCGTGGCTCGGACGGCGTTTCCGTGGGGTCGCCGACGATCATCTGGCGGGGGTCCAGCGTGCGGGCGGCGATTTCCAGGTCTGCCTGGGCCCGACGGACGGCGGGTTCCGGCTGGGTGTCGGCATAGGCGGTCGTGGCCGCCACAGGCTCGGACGCCGTCTCGGCGACCGGTGCTGCCGGCATGACCGTGCGCGACACGGCTTCGGTTCGCCGCGCCGGTGTCGGCTCGATCTTCTGGATGGCGACTTCGTCCATGCCGGTGGCGACCACCGACACGCGCAGCTTGCCTTCCAGATCGGGATCGAAGGCCGCGCCGAAGATGAAGTTGGCTTCCGGATCGACTTCGCCCCAGATGATGTTGGCGGCCTCGTCGACCTCCATCAGGGTCATGTCCTTGCCGCCGGTAATATTGACCAGAACAGCCTTGGCCCCTCGCAGGGAGGTGTCGTCCAGAAGCGGATTCTGGATCGCCGCCTGGGCGGCGGTGATGGCGCGATCCTCACCCGTCGATTCACCGGTGCCCATCATGGCCTTGCCCATCTCGGACATGACCGCCCGGACGTCGGCGAAATCCAGATTGATAAGGCCCGGCAGCACCATCAGATCGGTGATGGAACGAACGCCCGCCAGCAAGACCTCATCGGCCAGGCCGAAGGCTTCGGTGAAGCCCGTCTTTTCGTTGGCGATGCGGAACAGGTTCTGGTTCGGAATGACGATCAACGTATCGACGTAACGCTGAAGCTCGGCGATGCCGGCCTCGGCCAGGCGCGCACGGTGACGGCCTTCAAAGCTGAAGGGCTTGGTCACCACGCCGACGGTCAGGATGCCACGATCACGCGCACAGCGCGCGATCACCGGGGCGGCACCGGTACCGGTGCCCCCGCCCATGCCGGCGGTGATGAAGACCATATGTGCGCCGTCGAGGTGAGCGTTGATCTCCTCCTCGGATTCTTCGGCGGCGTTCATCCCGACCTCAGGATGGGCACCCGCGCCCAGGCCTTGGGTGATCGTCGCGCCCAGTTGGATGCGAGCATCGGCCTTGGAATATACAAGATGCTGGGCATCGGTGTTGGCGACCACGAAGTCGCAGCCTTCCAGGCTGGCCTGGATCATATTGTTGACCGCATTGCCGCCGGCGCCGCCGACGCCGAACACCACGATGCGGGGCTTCAGTTCCGTCGCCTTAGGCGCCGAAAGACCCAGATCACGCATTTTAAATCGACCTCCGACCCGTACCGTCAAAATCGCCTTGCTTCGCCGCCTGCGAAGCACCGTCCACGGATAGGGTTAATGAAAAGCCACCAGCCTTAAGGACCGGTTACCGCGATAGCGTGAGTCGCGATTCCTTCTAGGGAATTGTTAACCGTAAGGGCTCGTTACCTCGCGAAAAGACTGCGATTTGAGTGGAATCGAACGCCGGCGTTCTCCCTCGCTCGCGGCCTTGGCACGTCCGCCGTCGCACGGGCCACCGCCACCCGCCACGTCTGCGGAGCTCAGATCTCGGCTGTCTTCTCGCGCGAGCCAGGGGTGACGAGGAGATCTGAAACCATGAATCGTATTCATGGAAAGGCCGCCCAATTCAGGAAGTTCACCTGCTCGCCCGAGCCCTTGGGGCAAGGGTCGGCGACCGACGGCCAGACAAGACCGCCATCCACATCCGTAGTGGTGGAGGGGTCATCTACGGGCCCGCAGACGTCAGCAGTTCTCGGCAAACCAGCGAATAAACCGCGGAATGAAGCCATCCTCGCCATGAGCGGCGGATCCGGGGCCGATCCGGGCTGACAGCATTTTCTTTGCCGAGACAGCTTCACGCGGGCCGTAGGCGGCGCGCACCAGCACACCGGACGCGGCGCAGAAGCCGGGCCCCGAGGCCGCATCCGCAAGGTGCGGGCTGCGCATGGGACGCGCCAGGCGCACGGGTCGTCCGTCGAACACCCGCACCGCCATTTCGCGCACGCCGACCAACTGGCTGGCCCCTCCGGTCAGAACAACGCTGGCCCCCGGTTCGAAAGGCGCACCAGATTGTTTCAGGCGATCCCTGACCAGTTCGAGGGTCTCTTCGACACGCGGAGCGATGATGTTGGTGACGATGCCGCGGTCGACACGGATCGGCGGAGCCCCCTGTTCGTCGCCTCGCGGCGGTGCCTCGATCTGCTCGCCGTCTTCATGGGCGGCCGCCATGCACGAGCCGTGCATGGTCTTGACCCGCTCCGCCCCCGTCATCGATGTCGACAGCCCCCGGGCGATATCCTGCGTCACGTGGGAGCCACCGATCGGCACCCCGTCGACGTGCACGAGCGTCCCCCCCGAGAAGACCGCCGCCGTCGTCGAGCCGCCGCCCATATCGATACAGGCGCAGCCCAGATCCTTCTCGTCCTCTTCGAGCACGGACAACGCGGACATGAACGGGGCCGACACCACCCCTTCCAGATCCAGATGCGCTCGCGCCAGACAGTGAGACAGGGCGATGAATGCCGACTCGGCGATGGTGACGATCAACAGATCCAGGCCGAGCTGGTCGCCGGTCAGACCGCGCGGATCGCGTACCTGAGGCCCCGCGTCGACGCACCAGCGCAACGGCAGGATATGGATCGGTCGGCGCCCCGGCATGTTGGCCCGACCAAGCGCGCTGGCGATCGCACGAAACAGATCGGAGTCCCGGATCGGGCGCGCGCCGAGCGACACGGCCGTCGTGACCCGGTGGCTCAGCTGCTGACCGATCGCGGTGGTGACGACGACCCCCGAGATCGGGTCCGGGCTGTCCCGCTCCGCCCGCTGCACGGCATGGGAGACGGCGTCTGCGGCCTCCTCCAGATCGACCAGCGCGCCCCCGCGCACGCCGCGCGACTGCACATGGCCCATATAGGCGACACGGATGGTTTGGTCGGCCCGGCGTACACCGTCCGGAGCCATGGTAAAACAGGCGATCTTGGACGCGCCTAGGTCGAGGGCCGTCACGGCACCGGACGCACCGACTCCCATGGTTCCCAGGTTTCTCCTGGAGTTTTCCTGTCCGCCCAGACGCGCCATTCGTCCACCCAACCCAGGCCTCGATCCTCCGACGCCTGTCACATTATCCCAAGCCTAGCCTCGCGGCTCGACCGCCACGTTTTCTGCTACCCTCAGATCCACCCGCGCAAAGCCCAGATCCAGCAGACGCTGGGTCTGATCCATGGCCTCGAGCTGCAACAGCGCCGCGTCGACTCCCTCGGCCGGAAGCTGGATGACCCCGCCGTCACGCAACAAGAGGTTCCATCGACGCCCATCGACCCAGACGGCCGCGTCCAGGCGGTCCCGCAGTCGTGGCCACCGCTGGATCAGCGGCACCAGTTCCGAGGAAGCCTGCTCCGCCCCGGGACCCACCACGAGCGGCAGGTTATCGAAGCGCCCCGGATCGGCTCCGGGGATGACCGTGCCCCCGGCATCGACGACGCGGGTCGCTCCGTCCAGTTGCCAGACGGCGGCCGGGCGGCGCTCGGTGACCTCGATCACCAGGGTGTTGGGCAACAGACGCACGACCCGAGCATCACTGACCCAACCCACGCCTTCGATCTGGGTCCGCAGCGCGTCGAGATCCATGAAGACGAACGGCTGGCCGCGCTCCAGGCGAAGTTCATCCAGAATGGCGCGCTGGCCGGCCGGGCTGGCCCCCTGAACGTGGACCTGTTCCAGGCGGAAACCCATGGCGGCGATCTGATTGTCGACCGACCGCCCCGTCGCCCGCGAAATGTCGGCCCCCCAACCGAACAGGGCGATGGCGACCGCGACAAAGGCGAAAGTCCCCAGGCCCGCCCAAGCCATGCCGGGGGTCAGCCCCTGATCGAAGATGCCGGCGTGACCTTGAGGCGCACGTGCCGGATGGCGCGGTGCGGCGGGCCGCCGGCGCATAGCCGGTGCCGGGGCCGCCTGCCGTCGTCCACCTCGGATCACCGCGGGCATGAGGCGTCCTCAACCATCCACTGAACGAGGGATTGGAACTCCATGCCGGTATGGGCGGCCTGCTCCGGCGCGAGCGAGGTCGGGGTCATGCCGGGTTGGGTGTTGACCTCCAGCAGGACGAGCACGTCCTTGTCGCCATCATAACGGAAGTCGGAACGGCTGACGCCCCGGCACCCCATGGCCCGGTGCGCAGCCTCGGCCTCGCGCAGGCAGCGCTCGAAAATGGCGGGCGGCAGGTCGGCGGGCAGTTTGTGCGTGGATCCGCCCGGCGCGTATTTGGCTTCATAGTCATAGAAGCCCTTGGTCGGGGTGATGTCGGTGACGGTCAGGGCGCGTGGGCCGGTCGCCTCGCCCAGTACGGTGACGCAAAGCTCCTGGCCCGCGACATAGGGCTCGACCATGACCTGATCGCCATAGGCCCAGTCGGGCGCACCGACCTCTTTGGCGAAGTCGTTCGAGCCTTCGCGGATCAGATAGACCCCGACCGACGATCCCTCGGCATTGGGCTTGACCACATAGGGGGGGTCGATGACGTGGCGGCGCGCGACCTCGCGCCGGTTGAACAGGCCGCCGCCCGGAACGGTGACACCTCCGGCCTTGAGCACAGCCTTGGACTTGTCCTTGTCCATGGCCAGGGCCGACGCCAGCACGCCGGAATGGGTGTAGGGAATGGCGAGGGTCTCCAGCACGCCCTGGACGCAGCCGTCCTCGCCCCAGACGCCGTGCAGGGCGTTGAAGGCGACATCGGGTTTCAGCGCCGTCAGAACGGCGGCCAGATCGCGCCCGGCATCCACTTCGCTGACCCGGAATCCCGCAGCACGCAGGGCCTTGGCGCACTCGCGGCCCGATACCAACGACACCTCACGTTCAGACGACAATCCGCCCATCAGGACGGCGACGTGGGTTTCGGACGGAATGCGGGACATGGACCACTCAACAGGGCGCGAGCGACCTTCATCGGCAATCTTGGTTTACGTCTGGTTTACGAAGTCGTTTACCGAGACGAATGCTTGGTCTTCTGGATCAAGGGTTTAGGGCGGGAAATCCGACTTGTCCGACTTTGCAGGGGTTGAATTGAAGTCGGACGTCCGACTTCGTTCCCGCCGCGTTCACACCGCAAAGCCCAGGGCGCGCGCGTGATCGGCCAGTTTCTGGCCCATCTCCAGGGACTGCTGGTCCTGGAGATAGAGATAGTGGGCGCGCAGGATGCGTTCGGCGTCCTGTGCAGAGTGGCCCGTCCAGCGCCACATCTGTTTGATGTCGACGCCGGCGGCGTCCAACCGTGTCACGCAGGTGTCGCGCGTGTCGCGCAGCTGCTTGCTGAAATCCGGGGGCAGGACGCCGGCGGCGATGGCCCCGGCTCGCGCGCGCCGGAACCGATCGCCGATGCCGGCCGAGGTCTGGGCCTCAATGCCGCCGGCCGCAGCGCCGATCAGGGCGATGCCGTGGGCGCGGCGCACGACGGCCCCGGCCACCTCCTGTCGCCGCCGCTCCAGGCGGGCGCGCACCGGCCCCAGCACGCCGACGAGGGCCTCGCGTCCGTGCCGCCGGGTCTTGTGGCGCACGTAGCGCCAGGTCGGCCCGGACAGGGCCTCGACGGTGGCGGCGCACAGGTCGATCTGATTGGCCCCGGTCCAGCAGCCGTAGGTGACGATGTCGCCGACGTCGGCAAAGCCATTGACGTCGCACCAGGCGACGAAGTCGCGCTCTTCCTCGAAGGTCCAGAAGACCAGCCGCCCCGGGCTTTCGGGCAGGCGCAGGCGGCTCAGGGGGTGGTGCGGGATCCACGGCGGATCCTGATAGCCCGCCCAGGTCAGCATGGCCGACAGGGTGGCGACGCCGGCGCGGGCCGATCCGGGCGTCAAGCCTTCGTCGATCATGGCCTCATGCCAGTCCAGCACCCGGCGGCGGGAAATGTCGGTGACGGGGTCCTGGCCGAAGCGGGCCTGGATCCGCCTGGCCCAGACGCCATAGATGCGGCGCGTGCTGCGCGAAATGCGCGGGCGTAGCCGGTCGGCGTCGACGTCGGCCAGATAGCCGTTGATCATGGCCTGGCCGGATCGCGGCATCGCCGCCGCCGGTCGGGCCGGCGCGTCGTTCCGGCCCCTGAGGATCGCCCGGGCGCGTTCGACCAGGTCGGCCGACAGGGCACGGCGCGCCCGCTGGCTGTCATCGTCCCCCACCGTCCAGTCGGCCAGGACGGCGCGCAGGACGCGCCGGGCGTCGTCGCCGGCGGCGGTCTCGACCAGGGCCTCACGCACGCAGCGCGCCCATTCGTGACGCAGATCGGCGGCGGCGATGGCGTCGCCGCGATCCATCCAGCGCCCGTCCGGCCAGCGCAGGGCCACGCCAGGGATGGCGTGGGCCCGCGACGCCGGCGACGGTTCCCAGCGCGGGCGTCCATCGCGCCATTTCAGGCCGTTGCGAAGATTGGCGGGGGCGGAGGGTCGGCGGGTCATGGCGCGGACGTTAACCTTTCAGGGAATCCGGTGTCGAGGGCCGCGCGCGGCGTCGGACCCGGGGCGCAGGGCCTCTGAGGCCGGGTCCAGCCGGACGCCCTCCAGGTCGGCCCAGCGCAGGTTGGCCCCGCTCAGGTTGGCCCCTTCGAGGTCGGCCCAGCGCAGGTCGGCCCAGCGCGGGTCGGCCCCTCTCAGGTTGGCCCCTCTCAGGTTGGCCCCTTCGAGGTCGGCCCAGCGCAGGTTGGCCCGGCTCAGGTCGGCCCCCCTCAGGTCGGCCCCCCTCAGGTCGGCCCTTCTCAGGTCGCCCTTCAGCTCGGCCCGGCTCAGGTTGGCCCCTCTCAGGTTGGCCCCTCTCAGGTCGGCCCAGTGCAGGTCGACCCCCGCCTTGACGGCGGCGTGGACGGCGAGGCCGCGCTTGACGGAGTCGGCGGCTTGGGCGGGACAGTCGATCTCGACTGTGATCGTGCGGAGGTGTTCCCAGCCGGGGCGGCGGTAGAGGGTGTAGGGGGTCATCTCGGCACCACGGTTCCGTCGAACCGCCTCTTGAGGGTGGGGTGGGTCATGCGGCCTCCTGGGGCAGGACGCCCTTGAGCCAGGCTCGGGCGTCGTCGGTGGCGTCGTAGAAGTGCGCCGCCGCGTCGGTTCCAAGGAGGACGACCCCGGCCATGTACGGCCCGACGCGCTGTTCCAGCGCCCGGCCTTCATCCCCGGCCTGATGGATCGCCCATCCGGCGATGCAGTGGGTGGTGTCGCAGCTGTGCCACGCCCCCATGTTCAGGGTGTCGTCCCCGGCCAGGGCGGCGACGGCCACGGCCTGAAGCCGCGCGCGGGCCTCGGCGTCGGATCCGGGGCGCAGGGCCTCTGAGGCCGGGTCCAGCCGGACGCCCTCCAGGTTGGCCTCGCGCAGGTTGGCCCGGCTCAGGTCGGCCCCCCTCAGGTCGGCCCCCCTCAGGTCGGCCCAGCGCAGGTTGGCCCCTTCGAGGTCGGCCCAGCGCAGGTTGGCCCGGCTCAGGTTGGCCCCTCTCAGGTTGGCCCCTCTCAGGTTGGCCCCTTCGAGGTCGGCCCAGCGCAGGTCGGCCCCTCTCAGGTCGGCCCCTTCGAGGTCGGCCCCTTCGAGGTCGGCCCCTTCGAGGTCGGCCCCTCTCAGGTTGGCCCAGCGCAGGTTGGCCCCGCTCAGGTTGGCCCCTCTCAGGTC